>JAABUT010000040.1_pt1 | contig 231480 bp, 223 predicted proteins | sample 5559281 | NCBI WGS metagenome assembly JAABUT01 (sample SAMN10711880, study PRJNA513359) | rock metagenome | isolation source: Antarctica rocks | place: Antarctica: Victoria Land, Ricker Hills nord | collected 2016-01-04
GCTGCTGCCGCCTCCGGCGTTGGCAGAGGTCGCGGCTGCTCCGAGTAGCAGGGCCAGGGACAGTGAGACAAGTCGTACGCGCAAGACGATCACTCCAAGACAGGACGGACGGTCGTGCGGGCTAACGACCCGTTGCTGCCGGTGACGCTGTCTTCGAGGCTAGAGGGCCCTAACCATTTCTGGCCGCCACGGCGGCTCAGGGGCAGGGCCGTCTGGCCGTCTCTGACGCCACGGGTGGCTACAGGGGGAGCGCCGTCTGGCCAAAGGCGGGCCGGCCGTTGACCACAGCGCCGGCCCAGCGCAGCAGGTCCGGTAAAGATCTCCGCCACGCCGGCGCTGTGTGCCGACCGCCGATGACGGTCAGGAAGCGCAGGTCCTCCCGCTCGCCCACGGACGTCGCGAAGGTGATGGCGTTGCGGTAGTCCGACGCGTTACCGGTGCCACCCATGATCCAGAAGGCGGGCAGCGGGCGCCCGGCAGGGAAGCGGGCGAGCAGTGTGGTCGGGTCGGCCGTCGCTGGCACCGGACCCGAGCCGAACAGCTGGCGTCGCGCGAGCTGGTTCAGATCGGGGTGGAAGTAGCCGTCCATCACCGCAGCAGCCCCGAACGTGCGTGGGTACCGAAGGGCCAAACGAGCTGCGCAGAAGCCGCCTGCGGACAGGCCTCCCACGGCCCAGTGACGTCCTGGGGGGCTTACCCGGAGCTGCGAGGCGATGTCCCTCGGGACGTCCGTGCCGAGGTAGGTGTCCAGGCGTGGACCGCCCTGCGTCGCGTCCAGGCACTGCTGCCGAGGGAATTGGCCGGCGACCTCGGGCATCACCACGACCATCGGATTGGACGTACCGCTCGCGTACTGCTGGTTCAACACCTCCGGGAGGCCCAACCCGGTGGTCCAGTTCTGCGGCTTGCCCGGCTCGCCGTGCACCAGCATGAGGACCGGGAACCGCGTCGCGGCGTACCGGCGCTGGTCGTACTGGGGCGGCAACCAGACGAGCGCCTGTCGTCCGTGCACACCGCTGACCGGTCCCGGCAGCGAGATCGACTCCAGCCGCCCGGGTCCAAGGGCCCCCCTCGACGCGGTCGGTCCTACACCGCCGTCGGCCCCCCGCATGCCGATCGGCACGACTGCCACACCTGCGCCGGCTCCGTTGTCTGCCGCTAAGTCGGTGCCCAGCGCGGACCAGGACTGGTAGTAGTCGTAGTAGTGGTTCACAACCCCGACGCCGACCGCCATGCCAGCGAGCAGCGCACCAGCGGCCGAGAGCAGGCGCAGCGCGAGCCCGCCGGCGCGGGCCAGGATGACCGCGCAGGCGCCAAACGCGCAGGCGAGGACCAGGAGCAGCAACCGGCTGCTGGGACCCAGCAAGCCGGCGCGCCCGGCCACGACGACCAGGACAACCCCGACCAGCACGATCGCGATCGCGAGTCCGCGACGAGCTGCCAGCCGGGTGCTGGCGCCGGGAGCCGCGCCGTCCGATGGGACTGACTCAGGAGGCGCAGGCATATGACCCACAACGCGACACGTGTCCTGCGAGGTTCCCGAAGGTTCTGGGCCCGTCCCCGGCTCCGCGGCAAGCACTGAGTCCTAGGATGACATCGTGCGAGTGACGCCGCGAGTGGCTTTGCCGCTGCTGGCCCTGCTCGCCTTCGGCGGTGCCTGGGGACGCGCTGCTCCGGAGACCTCGGCCGGCACGTACCAACGCGTGGTGGCGCTTGGTGACTCGGTGCCCTCTGGGGAGGCCTGCAGCTGCCGGGCGTACCCGGACCAACTGGCCGACGCCTTGGCGGCGCAGTCGCACCATGCCGTCGAGGTGCGCAACCTTGCGGTGGCCGGGGCGACCAGCGGCAGCGTCCTGCAGGACTTCGACCCGTTCGCGCTCGGTTCTGCCACGGGGCGGGTGACGATCGTGAACGTCGGCGCCAACGACTTCGACCCGGGCCTGGCGACGCTGCCGTCCTGCGAGGACGCCGCGTGCTGGCGCGAGCCCCTAGCGACGCTCCGCACAAACCTTGGGCTGCTGCTGGACAAGATCCGGGCCACCCAGCCCGACGAACCGTCAGACCGGGCACCCGTCATGGTTGTCGGCTACTGGAACGTCTTCCTGGACGGGGCCGTCGGCGGCACACGCGGCGCTGCCTACGTCCAGAGCAGCGATCGGCTGACGAAGCTGGTAGACGCGGTGCTGGCGGACGTCGGGGCGCAGCACGGCGCCTCGTACGTCGACGTCTACCGGGCTTTCAAGGGTGACGGTGACCGGGACGACACGGACCTGCTGGCCTCCGATGGCGACCATCCTGACGACGCAGGACATCACGTGCTGGCGCAGACCCTCGTGGCCTTCCTGCACAGCCGCCGCAACGGCTGACCGCGATTCAGGAGACGACGAGTCGCACGCTGCGGCTCACCCCTCCAGGACTTCGCGAGGTTGCCGGCAGGTAGGTCCGGTAGACGTCGGTGGTCCGGACTGTCGGGGTGATCACGAAGGTGTAACTCCCGTTGGACGACAGCAACGTGCTGGCCCAGGTGTGCCAGGCCCGGCCGTAGTAGCCCTGGCGGTATACCCGTCGACCGGCGAAGGCCCGGTCGGCAGTACCCCGCAGGACGACGGAGGAGCCAGCGCGGGTGCTCCCGCTGGACAGCTGTGCTCTGAGCGCGGGAAGGGGCGAGGCAGCCAGGTCCACCAGGTCATGGGCCTCGGTGGTGTCCACCCTCGTGTCCTGACTGTCCGAGCACGAACCCTGGTCGGTCAGGGCGACGACGCTCGCCGTACCGGGCAGCAGGTCGGGGCCGCCCGAGTCGCCGCCGCAGGAGTTGCCGCTGCCCTCACGCAGGTAGAGCCACGAGCTCGTCAGGCCGGTCACGATCTCGGTCGCCATGCGACGCTGCCCGCGGTACGGCGATCCGGTGCCGACGGTCACGACCTGTCGAGGAAGGGCCGCGCTGAGCCGGCCGACTGCGGCGAGGCTGGCAGGGGCGACCGGAGCCCGGCCGCTCAGCACCAGGACCGCGAGGTCGTGCGTCAAGCTCGTCCCCGGCTGATAGGCAGGGTCGATCCGGTAGTGCGCGGTGAACAGCGGCGTCGAAGAGGTGAAGACCGCTGCGAACGAGACGCGCGCCGTGCCGGTGCGACCGAATCGGTAGAGGCAGTGCGCGTCGGTGAGGATCACCGGTGGCCCGACCCGGTCGGGCCGGACGAGGACCCCGCTGCAGTGCAGGGTTGATGCTCCAGGCGGGACGATACCCACGACGTAGGGGTGTGCTGAGCCGTCCACCGCACCGCCGGTGATGGCTTCAGCGGGGGAGCCCACCGTCACCACGGCGACGGCCATGGCGATCAGCAGGAGAGGGCGTCGAAGCATGGCTGCTCACTTTCCGTTCAGCCGACCCTACGGCTGGACGGGCTTGGTGGCGGCCAATCAGCGCATCTTGCTGTCCGCGGTCTTGGTCGATCAGCTCGGCGGCGCGGCGGTGAGCAGCTTGCCGGACAGCCAGCGGAGCGCAGGCGGGATCTCCAGGGCCCAGGTCGTGAGCCTGTGGCCACCAGAAGGAAGGACGAACGCATCACCTGAGGCGGGTGCCCTGAACAGGTGCAGGAACGACTGGGCCGCGTCGTAGCCGTCCGGCCGGCGTTCGGTCCTCGACGTGCCCAGGAACACCGAGACCGCGGGGGGTGGCAGGTGCCTCAGCCGCCAGACGAGGTCGTTGTGGTCGCGGACCGAGCCCGAGCCACCCCACAGATCGCCGGTGCTCACGTCGCGCACGGCGTGAAAGTAACCCGACAGCGCGACCGCCGCCCGGAACCGGTCGGGCCGCAGCAGGGCGAGCTTGACCGCGCAGTACCCCCCCGTGGAGTCCCCCATGGCGGCGTACGCGGTTGGTTGCAAATGGAACGCACCCGACACCGCCGCCGGCACCTCCTCGGCGAAGAAACTGAAGGCAGCGGGGCCGCCAGGCACATCGGTGCACTCGGTGTCACGGGGTGGTGTCACCGTCGGCCGCAAAAGGACAAGGACCATTGAAGTGGCCGTTCCGTGACGGAGCTCGTCCAGCAGTCGCGCCGGGTACTTCAGCCGGTGCACGAGGTTGAGCTCAGTTCCGGGATAGCCGGTGAACACCTCCACGACCGGCAGTCGTCGCAGCCCACCGTCGTAGGCCGGCGGCAGGTAGACCTGCACGGCCTCGCTCAACCCGGAGCGGCCCCCTTGCACCGTGAAGTCGACGAGCCGACCGGCGCCCGGGCCACCAGCACCGGCTGCCAATCGAGGCGGCATGAGCGTGGGCGACACCTGACCTGCCCCGGTGTGCTGGACAGTCGCCGGCCCACCTTGCTGCCCGGCCCCGACCAGCTCGGACCAGCTGCTGTAGAAGTAGCCGTAGTCATTCGCTGCGGCCCCCGCGAGCAGGACCGCTGAGAGCTGGCAGCAACCCACCAGGGCGAGCCGGGCCAGCACGACCAGTCCACGCGGGCCACGGACCCGGTTCCAGAGGACAACCGTCAGGGCGGGCAGCCCGAGGACAACGACGAGGAGCAGTGCCAGCAGCCGCATGCTCAGCAAGGGAATCCACGGCTGGCTCACGACCGCCCACATGCGGCGGTCGGGAAATGAGCTCGGGTCAACAGCTCCCCTTCTTCGTCACCGGGCAGCCACCCGAGGCGTCACGCCGACGCCGCCTGCCCATTGTGGCTGGCTTGCAGGCTGGGACCAGCGGCGTACGACGACGCGGTCAGGTTGGTGACGGGTGGGCTGTCCGGTTCAGTTGGCTTGCTGCCAGTGCCGGCAACGGGGACCCGTCGTCTTGCGGGGGCATACCGACGTGCCTAGCGGCGAAGCGCGTCCGCGACGTTGACGGCGACGATGCCCGCCCAGGCCAGCAGGATGCCGCCGACACCCTTGTCGCCGGCGATGGCGGTGATCGGGATGCCCATCACCAGCGAGACGACGGGCAGGCCGCTCGTCCGATGGCTGGGACGCATCTTGGCGAGCTGCGCGTCGACCCGCTCGTCGATGGCCGCGGAGACCCGCTCCAGGAACTCGGCGATGACGGCCGGCTCAGCGGCGGCGCCGAGCTCCTCCCGGACGGACAGGCTGACCGCCACGTCGTCGGCACTGATGGCGAGTGGCTGCTGCGGCATGGGACACCTCTCTGCGTCGGTCGCCAGCGTCGCGCACAGCGTCCCGTGCGTCTAGGGGTGAGGGCTCTGGTGCCGCGTCCGGTATCCGCGGTTGGATGCCTCATGACCGCCATCGCCCGGCTTGCCGCTGTCTCCCTCGACGCCCCCGACCCGGCCGGCCTCGCCGGCTTCTATCGGGAGCTGCTGGACCTGGAGGTGGTTTGGGAGTCCGCCGACTTCGTCGCGCTGAAGGGCGCCGGCGTCCTGCTGACCGTGCAGCGGGTGACCGACCACGTTCCGCCGGACTGGCCAAGCGGGCCGGTCGGCAAGCAGCTGCACCTGGAGCTGGCCGTGGATGACCTGGATGCGGCCGAGCAGGCCGTCATCGCCGCCGGTGCCCGCAAGGCCACCGAGCAGCCGGCTCCAGACAAGTGGCGGGTCCTGTTCGACCCGGCCGGCCACCCGTTCTGCATCACCAGCTTGATCCCGGACCTCTGACACCGTCCGCTGTGTGGCCCGCGCCCGCGGGTGCGCCGTACGGTGCTGGCACCTGACCTTGTTCGGAGGAGCTGCGCGTGAAGGTCCCGATGACGACCTCCGACTTCCTCGACCGGGCTGAGCTGGCCTACGGCAAGCGCATCGGCGTGGTGGACGAGCCGGCACCCTTCCAAGACGGCGGTGTGGGCAGCCTGACCTACGGGCAGCTGGCCGGCCGGGCGCGGGCGATGGCAGCGGGCCTCGACGAGCTCGGCGTCGGCCGGGGCGAGCGGGTGGCCATCGTCAGCCACAACAGCGCCCGGCTGCTGGAGAGCTTCTACGGCGTGTGCTCGTACGGCCGCGTGCTGGTTCCCGTCAACTTCCGGCTGTCGGCGGCGGAGGTGGCGTACATCGTCGAGCACTCCGGCGCCGAGGTGCTGTTGGTCGACCCGGAGGTCGACGAGGTGCTGAAGGACGTGCCTGCCACGCACCGCTTCATGCTCGGCGCGGAGTCGGATGCTGCGCTGCAGCGACGGGACCGCGAGCCGGTGCCGTGGGAGCAGCCAGACGAGGACGCGACCGCGACGATCAACTACACCTCCGGGACGACCGCCCGGCCCAAGGGCGTGCAGATCACGCATCGCAACATCTGGACCAACGCCGTGACGTTCGCGCTGCACGCCAATGTGACCGACCGCGACGTCTACCTGCACACGTTGCCGATGTTCCACGCCAACGGGTGGGGAATGCCGTTCGGGATGACGGGGATGGGGGTCCCGCACGTCGTCATTCGCAAGATCGACGGCGCCGAGATCCTGCGCCGGGTCGAGAAGTATGGCGTCACCGTCATGTGCGCCGCCCCGGCCGTGGTGCAGGCCGTACTCGACGCCGCAGCGGCGTGGGAGGGCGAGATCCCCGGCCGGGGAAAGGTTCGGGTGATCTGCGCCGGTGCCCCGCCGCCGTCCCGGACGATCGCCCGGATCGAGGACGAGCTCGGCTGGGAGTTCACCCAGATCTACGGTCTGACCGAGACCTCCCCGCTGTTGACAGTCAACCGTCAGCGCTCCGAGGAGGATGACCTGTCGCTGGAGCAGCGCGCCCCGCGGCTGTCCCGGGCCGGCATGCCGGCGATCGGCTGCGCCGTCCGGATCTCCGATGACGGTGAGGTGCTGGTGCGCAGCAACGTCGTGATGGAGGGCTACTGGCGGCAGCCGGAGGAGTCCCAGAGCGCCCTCGAGGGAGGCTGGTTCCACACCGGCGACGGCGGCTCGATGGACGAGGAGGGTTACCTGACCATCGCCGACCGTCGCAAGGACGTCATCATCACCGGCGGGGAGAATGTCTCGTCGATCGAGGTGGAGGACTGCCTGTTCTCGCACCCCGCGGTCGCCGAGGTGGCGGTGATCGGTGTCCCGTCGGAGAAGTGGGGCGAGACCATCAAGGCGCTGGTGGTGCTCGCCGAAGGCTCGTCCGCCACCGAGGAGGAGCTCATCGCGCACTGCAAGGGGCGGTTGGCCGGTTACAAGGCGCCGACATCGGTAGAGCTGCGCGACGCCATCCCACGCACCGCCACCGGCAAGATCCAGAAGTTCAAGCTGCGCGAGCAGTACTGGGCCGGGCGTGACCGGATGGTCAACTGAGCCCGCTCCGCCGGCGTCGCGAGCTGCCTGCCGAGGACGAGTTCGCCGGCGCCGTCCGCCTCGCCGCCAACCGGATCGGCTCGACCGTCACGACGTACGACGGGGAGACGGTCGGGTTGACCGGACGGCTCACCGGCACCATCGCGCTGGCCGACCTGCGGGCCGTGTGCGCCCTCGAGCCGCGAGCCGGGTGGGACCGCCTCGTGCAGGAGGCCTTCCACGGACTTGCCCTGTCGGCCGAGGCGGTGATCGACCTGTCGGACCTGGACCGGGTCGGGCCCTTGCTGCGCAGCCGCGTCTACGCCGAAGGGGCGGTGCTCGCGGACGACGTCGTCACCCAGCACCTCGCTGACGGCCTGGTGGAGGTGCTCGTGGCGGAGCTGGGAGGCGCCGTCCGCGCCGTACCGCCGTCAGCGGTGGCGGTGTGGGGCGGTCCGCCGCCGTTCCCGCGGGCGCGGCAGCAGACCCTCGACGCCGGGCTGCCGATGCGCTCGACGCTCGACCTGGACGGTGTCGAGCTGGTGGCCCTCGAGCTGCCGACGCCGTTCGCCGCGACGCACGTGCACTGGCTGCCGTCGTACGTCGACGTCCCGCCGGCCGGCGCCCTGGTGTGCCTGCCGACCCGGCACCTGGTGCTCGTCGCCCCGATGGTCGGACGGCAGCAGGTGCTGGATGCCGCCCAGACGATGCTCGTCAACGCCGAGCGGCTCTGGCAGGACGGGCCGGGCGGTCTGTCGCCGGACCTGTACTGGTGGCACCCGCCGGTGCTGGTCCTGCTTCCCGGTACGCCGACCTCGCTCAGCCCGCCGGTGGAGTTCCTCCAGGTGCTGGACGCGCTGCCGATGTAGGACCCGGCCACCGGATCTGCGGGGACCGCGGGCCACGATGCGGGCGGGGTGACCGTTGGATAACAGCCCGGGGCGCAGCGTGAGCCGGCAGGAATTGGTGTCGGAGCACGCCATTCCGGGAGCTTGCGGAGGCGTACCTGCCGGAGGCGTACTTGCCGGAGGCGACCCTGGCCGGCGCCGTCCAGGTCGCGGCCGGACCGTCGTACGGGTAGGCAGATCACATGACGCGCCGGTGGCTGTTCGCAGACCAGCTCGGGCCGCAGTTCCTCGACACCCCAGACCAGCCGGTGCTGCTGGTCGAGTCCCGCCGGGTGTTCGAGCGGCGGCGCTTCCATCGCGCGAAGGCGCACCTGCTGCTGTCGGCGCTGCGGCACCGCGCGGCCGAGCTAGGCGACCAGGCTGTGCTCCTGCGGGTCGACACCTATGACCAAGCGCTCGAACGGCTCGGCGAGCAGGTGGCGGTCGTGCAGCCCACGTCGTACGCGGCGGACCGGTTCGTTCGCAGTCGAGGGATCGAGGTCGTGCCGTCGGAGGGCGCGTTCGCGACGAGTCGCGAGGACTTCGCCCAGTGGGTTGTTGGCCGCAAGCGGTTGCTGATGGAGGACTTCTACCGCTGGCAGCGGCAGCGCCTGGACCTGCTGATGGAGGGCTCCGACCCGGCCGGCGGGAAGTGGAACTACGACCACGACAACCGCGAGCCCCCGCCGCGCATGCGGAAGCTGGACCTGGCCGAGCCGTGGTGGCCGGCCGAGGACGACATCGACGCGCAGGTCCGCGAGGACCTCGACCGGTGGGAGCGGGACGGGCACGCGAACTTCGTCGGGGCGGATGCTGCGAGATGGGCGCCGGCGACGCGCTGGGAGGCGCAGGCCGCGCTGGCCCACTTCGTGGAGCACCGGCTGGCTGCGTTCGGGCCGCACGAGGACGCGATGCTCGCTGAGGACCCGTGGATGGCCCACAGCGCGCTGTCGCCTGCCCTCAACCTCGGCCTGCTGCACCCGCTGGAGTGCGTCCGGATGGCCGAAGACGCCTATCGCTCGGGCGCTGCACCACTGGCCAGTGTCGAGGGCTACATCCGGCAGGTGATCGGCTGGCGCGAGTACGTCTGGTCGATCTACTGGCACGTGCCGGCCGACTACCGGCAGCGCAACGCGATGCAGGCCGACCACGACGTGCCCGAGTGGTTCCGGACCCTTGACGCGGCCGAGGAGGTGACCGCGAACTGCCTGAAGTCGGTCTTGACCGACCTGCGAGAGCGCGGCTGGGTGCACCACATCCCCCGGCTAATGGTGTTGAGCAACTACGCCATGCAGCGCGGCTGGTCCCCCGAGCAGGTCACGGCGTGGTTCCACGAGGCTTTCGTCGACGGCTACGACTGGGTGATGCTGCCCAACGTCGTCGGCATGTCGCAGCACGCCGACGGTGGCCTGATGGCCACCAAGCCGTACGCCGCCGGCGGCGCCTACATCAACCGGATGAGCGACTACTGCGGCGGGTGCGTGTACGACCCCAAGGTCCGGGTCGGGCCGTCGGCCTGCCCCTTCACCGCTGGTTACTGGGCGTTTCTGGAGCGCAACGCCGACCGGCTGAGTGGCAACCGCCGGATGTTGCAGCCGCTGGCGGGGCTCGCCCGGCTAACGGATCGGGAAGCGGTCGTGGAGCAGGAGCAGCAGCGGGGGAGCGCTGCCCCGTGAGCGGCCCGCCGGGCATCTGCGTGACGGGAGCGGCGTGAGTGGCAGCTGGAGCGGCGTGAGTGGCAACCGCCCGACGGGGCAGGTCACCCGGATGAGCGCCCCTACCGTCCCGCACCTCGACGCCGCCCTGCCGAGCGGTCACGCCATGCCGCTGCTCGGCTTCGGCACCTGGCAGCTCAAGGGTGAGCAGGCGACCACGGCCACCGCGGCCGCCCTGGCCGCCGGCTACGTGCACATCGACACCGCAACGGTCTACGACAACGAGGCCGAGGTCGGCGCGGCGCTGGCGCAGATCGACCGCGAGCGGGTCTTCGTCACCACCAAGGTGCCCGGCGACGGCCATGCCAATGCGCTGGAGACGTTGCGCGAGAGCCTGGACAAGCTCGGCACGTCGTACGTCGACCTGTGGCTGATCCACTGGCCCGCCGACGGTGCCGGCGTTGAGCTGTGGCAGCAGCTGGTCGCGGCCCGCGAGCAAGGGCTCACCCGCGACGTCGGTGTCAGCAACTACTCGCTGGCGCAGATCGACGAGCTGGAGGCCGCCACCGGGGTCCTGCCGGCGGTCAACCAGATCGAATGGAGCCCGCTGCTGTTCGACCGGGCCGCGTTGGACGGGCACACCGAGCGGGGCGTCGTCCTGGAGGGCTACAGCGCCCTGCGGGGCGGGACCCTCGAGCATCCGGTGGTGACCGGTATCGCCGAGCGCCTCGGCCGCACCCCGGCGCAGGTCATCATCCGCTGGCACCTGCAGCACGGCATCGTCGTCATCCCGAAGTCGGTCGACCCGCAACGGATCGCCAGCAACGCCGATGTCGGCGGCTTCGAGCTAGCAGCCGATGACCTGACGGCGCTGGACGGGCTCGGCTAGCTGCGTGGACATCTTCACCAACGGTCCGCTGACCTTCCACGTGCGGGACGAGGGAAGCGGCCCTGCTGTCCTGTTGCTGCACGGCTTCCCCCAGGATGCCCGTTGTTGGGACGGCGTCGTGCCGCTGCTGCACGCGGCCGGCCTGCGCACCCTGCGGTTCGACCAGCGCGGCTACCCGGCCACGGCCCGGCCGAACCGCTCCCGGGACTACGCGAGTAACCGGTTGGTGTCCGACGTGATCGCCCTGCTCGACGCGGCCGGCCTCGAGCACGTGCACCTGGTCGGCCACGACCTCGGGGCACTGGTGGGCTGGGCGACGGCCGCCGCACATCCTGAGCGGCTGGCGAGCCTGACTGTCCTGTCCGTCCCGCACCCCAAGGCGTTCCTCTGGTCCTTGCTCACCAGCACCCAGGCCGCCCGCTCCTGGTACGCCGGCGCCTTCCAGGTCCCCGGACTGGCGGAGCGGATCCTCGGGCAGTCCGCGCTGGTGCGCCGCTTCCTGGCGGTGTCGAACGCTCCTGAGGCCGTGGTCGAGCGGGCCGTCGAGCTGCTGGCCGATCCGGCGCGCCGGCACGCCATGCTGCAGTGGTACCGGGCGCTGGCAGGCGTGCCGAGTCCTGCCAGTCAGGCCGCCTGCACGGTGCCGACCACTTTCCTGTGGTCGTCAGGCGATGTCGCGCTGTCCCGGCGCGGGGCCGAGCTGACCGGGCGGTACGTCGACGCGCCGTACCGCTTCGAGGTCCTCGAGGGCGTCAGTCACTGGCTGCCGGAGCAGGTGCCCGGGGTGGTCGCCGATCTCGTGACGGACCGGGTCCTGCACGGCAGGTGACGTCCGGTCCCGGGCGAGATGACAACGGCGTTCGGGTCAGGCCTTCAGCCGGGGGCTGCCGTCCGGGTCGTACACCGTGCGGTACAGCGCGGTCGACCACACCCGCTGCCAGCCCCACACGGGCGGGTCGGCGAGCGGCCGGAGCCGGCCGGGCGGCCGCGGCCCGACCTGCCCGCCGCGGTGCCAGGCTTCCAGCTCGGCCGCGCTGTCGCGGAACCTCCCGAACGCCTCGACCGGGTCCAGCAGGCCCTCGTCGGAGTCGGCGTCGAGGTGCTCGCGCGCCAGCTGCAGACGCAGGTCGCGCGCGTAGGTCCGGGCGCCGTCGCCCTGCCCGCCGGGATCCAGCGGCTCGCGGGAGTCACGGGTGTCATCGAGTACGACGGCGCTGAGCTCGCTGTCGTGCGTCCAGGATCGGCGGTTGACGTTGTCCGAGCCGATCGCGGCCCACACGTCATCCATCACGCAGACCTTGGCGTGCACGTACACCGGCGTACCCGCCGGGTTCTCGACGCCGTACACCGCGACCCGGTCACCTCCGGCGTCCAGCAGCAGCTCCCTGGCCTGCTGCCGGCCGATGATGTTCGGCGGCATGGACAGCCGGCCGTCCTGGTCGGGGTGGTGCGGCACGACGGCGATCAGGTGCAGGTCCGGCTCGCGGCGCAGGGCGTCGGCGAAGGTGCCGGCGACCTGCGCCGACCACAGGTACTGGTCCTCGACGTAGACCAGCCGCCGTACCCGGAGCAGGGCCTTGTCGTAGCCGTGCGCGACGGACTGCTCGCCGCGCGGCGCAAAGGGGTAGCCCCCGAGCCGGGCGCCGTAGGTCCGCAGCAGCTGGACGGTGTGGGGTCCGGTGCCGGCCGGTGGACCGAGCGGCACCGGAAGGGCGTTGCCGTGGGTGTCGCGACCGCGGAGCCGGTCGGGGATGACGTGCAGCGGGTTGCGTGACAACGGCGTGGGGTCGTCCCAGCGCTCGCGGAAGACGGTCTCGACATCGGCGACGGCCGGCCCGGTCAGCATGCACATGGCGTCGTGCCAGGGGGGCGAGTCACCGTAGACGGCAGCCATCGGCTGGCGTTGCCGGTCGCCGCCGTGCGCGGCGTCGTCGCGGCGGCTGTGGCACAGGTCCATCCCACCGACAAAGGCGACGTCCCGCTCGGGCCGGGAAGGGTGCCGCAGGACGACGAACTTCTGGTGGTGCGAGCCGCCGGTGCGCACCCGCATGTCCAGCAGCACTTCGCCGCCGGCCCGCTCGATGGCCTCCCCGAGGTGCTCGTTCTCCTTGGAGCTGAACGCCAGCTTGTCGAGGTGGGACCGCCAGATCAGGCCGCGCACGTCCACCCCGCGGGTGGCCGCCGCGCACAACACCTCCCGCACGGTGCTGCCCGGCTCATCGGTCAGCTGCTCGTCGGGGTCGCCCCGCCAGTCGGTGAACAGCAGCAGGTCACCCGACTGCATCACCTCGATGCGCGCCTTGAGCTCGGCGAAATAGGTGGCACCGTGGATCAGCGGCCGGGCGCAGCTGCCGCTGGTCCAGGCCGGCAACCGGGAGGCCGCGTTGCCCCGTTCCGCCCGGGTGAGCAACCAGGACTCACGGCTCACGGGCCGGCCGACCTGCTCCGTCGCCGGTCGCCAGCCGGCTCCGCTTCGCGCCGTAGAGGAAGTAGACGGCCAGGCCGATGACCATCCACACGATGAAGCGGATCCAGGTCGCCGCCGGCAGATTGAGCATCAGGTAAAAGGACGCCAGGACCGACAGCGCCGGCACGAGCGGGACCGCCGGGCAACGGAAGGCCCGGTGCAGGTCGGGGCGGCTCCTGCGCAGGACCACGACGCCGATGGCGACCACGATGAACGCGAACAGCGTGCCGATGTTGACCAGCTCCGCGAGCGAGGTCAGCGGCACGAGGGCGGCGATGATGGCGACGACGACCCCGGTCACGATCGACGTGCGGTACGGCGCTCCGGTGCGCTCGCTGACCTTGGCGAACGTCGCTGGCAGCAGCCGGTCGCGGCTCATCGCGAAGAAGACCCGGGACTGGCCGATCATCAGGATCATCATCACGGTGGTCAGGCCGATTAGCGCGCCCACGCTGATGAGGGTGGCGATGCCGTTCTGGCCGACCGATCGGAACGCCTCAGCCAGCGGGGCGGCGACCTTGATGTCGGTGTACTTGACCATGCCGGTCACCACCAGCGAGACCGCGACGTACAGCGTCGTGCAGATGGCCAGGGAGCTGAAGATGCCGATCGGCAGGTCGCGCTGCGGGTTCTTGGTCTCCTCCGCTGCCGTGGCGACGATGTCGAAGCCGATGAAGGCGAAGAACACCAGGGCGGCGGCGCTGAAGATGCCGCTGACGCCGAACGAGCCGGGGGAAAACCCGAGGTCCTGCAGCAGCGAGGGGGTCGACATCGCACCCGCGGCCGCCTTGGACCCGCTCGGCGGGATGAACGGCGAGAGGTTGCTGGCCTTGACGTAGAACAGCCCGGCGATGATCACCAGCAGCACGATGGCCACCTTGATGACCACGGCGACGAGGTTGACCTGAGCGGAGACCTTGATGCCGGCGCAGATGACCGCGGTCAGGATCAGCACGATGCCGGCCGCCAGCAGGTTGTGGCCGTCCCCGTACAGCGCCGACGGGATGGTCACCCCGGCCTCCTTGGCCACGTCGGCAAGGTAGCTCGACCAGCCGACCGCGACGGTGGAGGCGCCGAGGGCGAGCTCCAGGATGAGGTCCCACCCGATGATCCAGGCGACGATCTCCCCGAGGCTGGCGTAGGAGAAGGTGTAGGCCGAGCCGGCGACCGGGACGGTCGAGGCGAACTCGGCGTAGCAGAGCGCGGCGAGGGCGCAGGCCAGACCGGCGAAGACGAACGACAGGGCCACGGCCGGCCCGGCCTGCACCCCTGCGGCCTTGCCGGTGAGGACGAAGATGCCGGTGCCGATGACCACACCGACGCCGAAGACGGTCAGCTGGAGCGGGCCCAGCGACTTGCGCAGCTGATGGCCCGGCTCCTCGGTGTCCTCGATCGACTGCTCGACGGTCTTGGTGCGTAATCCGTTCACGTTGCTCCTCGGAAAGTGCCGCTGGTGGGCCGTGCCCTGCTCAGCACGCGAATCATGCGCCGTCATTCACAGCCTGAAGCCGGCTGGACCGGCACCCACGACGACGTCGCCCCGCGCATGCATGCCGGGACCCTCGCGGGGCCGGGCCGCGGTGTCAACGTCGACAGGCCGACCGCAGACGGCGCGCTCCAGGCTGCGGGCTCGGGCGACGGGCGCACGCTGCCGAGCTGGGCCACGGCCGTCCCCGGAGCCGCCACCGAGGACGAGCCGGCCGTCCACGGCGCCGCCCAGGGGGCACTGCGGGAAGATGGGGGGGTGACGACCTCCACCCGCTCGACTCCGCCGATGGCGACGCGCACCAAGGTGCTGATCACTGTCTTCGGCGTCCTCGTGCTGTTCAGCATGCTGGTGACGGGTGTGTTCGACTTCCTGCTCGCACCGCCGAAGAAGGTCCTCGTCGTGACCATGCAGCAAGGCGCCGGTCAGCCGGCCCGCCAGCAGCTCAAGGACGACTGCGGGCACCTGCCCGGGGTGGCGTTGGTGGAGGACCAGGGCAACCCGGATCCTGCTGTCCAGGGACGGTTCCCCGTCCGCTTCGACCTCGGTGGTGCGGCCGATCCGCAGGAGGCGAAGCTGGAGGCGTGCGTGAGTCGGCACCCGACGGTCCGCGGGTTCCTCACCGAGGGCGACCAGTAGGTCATCAGGACAGCCGGGACAGCTCCTCGGCGGTGAGCACCAGCCCGGTCGCTGCTGCGCTGTCGATGATGGACTCCGGCCGGCTCGCGCCCGGAATCGGCAACACCACCGGGGACAGCGACAGCAGCCATGCCAGGCAGACCTGCTGGGCTGAGACCCCCCGCTCGGCTGCCACCTGCCCGAACGCCGCGTGGTCGCTCCCGAGCCCGCCGGCCTTGCCGATCCCGCCCAGCGGCGACCAGGGCAGGAAGGCCAGCCCGAGCTCGGTGCACAGCTCGAGCTCCGGCAGGGAGCTGCGGAACGCCGGTGACAGCTGGTTCTGCACGCTCACCAGCTGGGTGGTCTCGGTCGCCAGCCGGATCTGGTCAGGGTCGGCGTTGCTGATCCCGACCAGCTGCACCTTACCCTCGGCGCGCAGCTCCTCGATCGCGCCGAGGGACTCCGCGTAGGGGACGCGCGGGTCGGGCCGGTGGAACTGGTAGAGCCCGATGGCGTCCACGCCGAGCGCTCTGAGCGAGGCAACACATGCCGCCCGCAGGTGCTCCGGGGTGCCGTCCACCTCCCAGTCGCCGTCCGGCGTGCGGGTGTGGCCGCCCTTGGTGGCGACCAGCACATCCGACGAGCCGCCCCAGGTGGACAGCGCCTTGGCGATGAGCTGCTCGTTGTGGCCGACATCGTCGGCTCCGATGCTGTAGGCGTCGGCGGTGTCGATCAGCGTGACGCCGGCGTCGAGGGCGGCATGCACGGTGCGCACCGCCTGCGCCTCGTCGGGTCGGCCCTCCACCGACAGCGGCATGCCGCCGAGGCCGATCGCGCTGACGGTCAGGTCACCGAGTGCTCGTGTCTGCATGAGGCAGCGCTACCCGGTCCGCGCGGGCGTAGACGTTCATCGTGGTCCCGCGCAGGAATCCGACCAGCGTCAGGCCGGCCTCCTCCGCCAGCTCGACGGCCAGCGAGGACGGAGCCGACACCGCCGCCAGGATTGGGATCCCGGCCATCCACGCCTTCTGCACGAGCTCGAAGGACGCTCGCCCGCTCACCATCAGTACGCACCCGGTCAGCGGGAGCCGCCCCTCTCGCAGCGCCCAGCCCACGACCTTGTCGACGGCGTTGTGCCGGCCGACGTCCTCCCGTAGGCACAGCAGGTCACCGGTGGCGTCGAACAGCCCGGCGGCGTGCAGGCCGCCGGTCTTGTCGAAGACCCGCTGGGCCTCCCGCAGCCGGTCGGGCAGCGCACTGAGCAGCGCCGGCGTCACGCTCACCGGGTCACCCGTCACGTCGTACGACGTGGTGGTGCGCACGGCGTCCAGGCTCGCCTTGCCGCATACGCCGCAGGAGCTGGTCGTGTAGAAGCTGCGCTCCACGCTGGGGTCCAGGGCCGGCACCGAGGGGTCGAGCTCGAGGTCGAGCACGTTGTAGGTGTTCAGCCCGTCGACGACGGCGCCGTCACAGAACCGCATCCCACGCAGCTCATCGGTACGGCTGATGACACCTTCGGAGACCAGGAAGCCCGCAGCCAGGTCCATATCGTCGCCCGGCGTCCGCATCGTGACGCTGAGCGGCCGACCGCCGACCCGGATCTCGAGCGGCTCCTCGACGGCAAGGGTGTCAGGACGGTGGACGACCCGGTCGCCGTCGATCCGGAGCACCTTCTTGCGCGACGTCAGCCTGCCCACGAAGCCGAGGGTACGGGCGTGGTGTTGCGCGCGTGGGCTGTGGCAGGTTGGGTACTCGCGAGGCGACGCACTGGAGGCACTCGTGGGGCTCGGCAAGACGTTCCTGTCCTGGCCGGTGGTCAAGCAGCTCACCGGAGACGACCCGCTGGCCCGCGGCTCCGCTGCCCAATCCGCGCACAGCCGGGCGCTGCAGCCTCGTACCGCGACGGCGGACCGCGTGGTCGACAGCATCTGCCCGTACTGCGCGGTCGGGTGCGGCCAGAAGGTCTACGTGAAGGACGAGAAGGTCGTCCACATCGAGGGCGACCCGAACTCCCCGGTGTCCCGTGGTCGGCTGTGCCCGAAGGGCTCGGCGAGCGAGCAGCTGGTGAACAGCCCCGGCCGGGCAACGACGGTGCGGTACCGCCGGCCGTTCGCCACCGACTGGGAGGACCTGCCGCTCGACACGGCCGTCGACATGATCGTGGACCGGGTGCTGGATACCCGCGACCGGACCTGGCAGGACGTCGACGCCAAGGGTCACAAGACCCGGCGCACCCTGGGCCTCGCCAGCCTCGGAGGGGCCACCCTCGACAACGAGGAGAACTACCTCATCAAGAAATTGTTCACGGCGTTGGGCGCGATCCAGGTCGAGAACCAGGCCCGCATATGACACAGCGCCACGGTGCCCAGTCTGGGCGCCTCGTTCGGACGCGGCGGAGCCACGACCTTCCTGCAGGACCTCCAGCAGTCGGACTGCATTGTCATCCAGGGCTCGAACATGGCCGAGTGCCATCCGGTCGGGTTCCAGTGGGTGATGGAGGCCAAAGCGCGCGGCGCGAAGGTCATCCACATCGACCCGCGCTTCACCCGCACGTCCGCAGTGGCCGACACGCACGTGCCGCTGCGGGCGGGCAGCGACATTGCCTTCCTGGGCGGCATCGTCAACTACATCCTGGCGAACGAGAAGTACTTCAAGGAGTACGTCGTTGCCTACACCAACGCCACGGCGCTGGTCAGCGAAGACTTCGTGGACAGCGAGGAGCTGGACGGGCTGTTCTCCGGCTACGACGAGAAGACAGCCTCCTACGACCCGACCTCGTGGAGTTACGCCGGTGTCCAGGAGGGCGCAGCGGCGGGCAACAACCGCCGGGATGCCTCCGCCCAAGGGTCCGCCGGCGGCGGCAAGTCCAGCGGCGGTGACACCGACACCTCCGAAGGGCACTCCCTCGGCAGCGGCGGACCCAGCCTCAACCCGAACGACATTCAGCACGACGAGACGATGCAGCACCCGCGGTCGGTCTTCCAGGTCCTGAAGCGGCACTACGCCCGCTACACGCCCGAGATGGTCGAGCAGATCTGCGGCGTGCCCAAGGAGCTGTTCCTCGACGTCTGCGAGGCGGTCACCGCCAACAGCGGTCGCGAGCGGACCACCTGCTGGGTCTACTCGGTCGGCTGGACGCACCACTCGGTGGGCGTGCAGTACATCCGGGGCTCGGCCATCATCCAGTTGCTGCTGGGCAACATGGGGCGCCCCGGCGGCGGCATCCTGGCGCTGCGCGGCCACGCCAGCATCCAGGGGTCGACGGACATCCCGACGCTGTTCAACATCCTGCCGGGCTACCTGCCGATGCCCAAGGGCGGCGAGAAGGACAGCTTCCCGGACTACCTCGACACGATCCGCAACACCGAGCAGAAGGGTTTCTGGGGCGCGGCGGAGTCCTACTCGGTCAACCTGCAAAAGGCCTGGTGGGGCGAGCACGCGACCAAGGACAACTCCTGGGCCTTTGACTACCTGCCGAAGATCACCGGCGACCACGGTACCTACCAGACCGCCCTGGACATGGTCGACGACAAGGTCGAGGGCTTCTTCATCCTCGGGCAGAACCCGGCCGTCGGCTCGGCGCACGGCAAGCTGCAGCGCCTCGGGATGTCGCACCTGAAGTGGCTCGTCGTCCGTGACCTGAACCTGATCGAGTCAGCGACATTCTGGAAGGACGGCCCGGAGATCGAGACCGGGGAGCTTCGGACCGTGGACATCGGCACCGAGGTCTTCTTCCTGCCGGCCGCAGCGCACACCGAGAAGTCCGGATCCTTCACGCAGACGCAACGGATGCTGCAGTGGCACCACAAGGCGGTCGAACCGCCGGGTGACTGCCAGAGCGAGCTGGAGTTCTTTTATGTGCTCGGCCAGAAGATCCGTGCGCGGCTGGCTGGCTCGACGCTGGAGCGCGACCGACCGGTGCAGCACCTGACGTGGGACTACCCGGTCGACGAGCAGGGTGAGCCCTCGGCGGAGGCGGTCCTAAAGGAAGTCAACGGCAGGCACCTGACCGGCGAAAAGGCTGGGCAGCTGCTGAGTTCCTTCACCGAGATGAAGGCTGATGGCTCGACCGAGGGTGGCTGCTGGATCTACACCGGCGTCTACGCCGAGGGTGTGAACCGCGCCGCCCGGCGCCGGCCCGGCCAGGAGCAGTCCTGGGTCGCACCGGACTGGGGTTGGGCTTGGCCGGCGAACCGCCGGCAGCTCTATAACCGCGCGTCGGCTGACCCCGACGGCAAGCCGTGGAGCGAGCGCAAGGCCTACGTGCAGTGGGACGCCGAGCAGGGCAAGTGGGTCGGCCCCGACGTGCCGGACTTCCAGGTCGACAAGCCGCCGTCCTACCGACCGCCCAGGGACGCCTCGGGTGCGGACGGTCTTGCCGGAGATGACCCGTTCGTCATGCAGGCCGACGGCAAGGGCTGGCTTTACGTGCCGAGCGGCCTGGTCGACGGTCCGATGCCCGCCCACTACGAGCCCGTGGAGTCGCCGCTGCGCAATGCGCTCTACACCCAGCAGGCGAACCCGACGCGGGAGGTGTACCCCCGCAAGGACAACGTGTTCAACCCGTCGCCGCCAGAGCCGGGCTGGGAGGTCTTCCCGTACGTCTTCACCACCTACCGGCTCACCGAGCACCACACGGCCGGCGGGATGAGCCGCTGGCTGCCGTACCTGGCGGAGCTGCAGCCGGAGTTCTTCTGCGAGATCTCCCCGGAACTGGCCAAGGAGCGGGGGCTCGAGCACCTTGGCTGGGCTACCATCGTGAGTGCGCGGACGGCCATCGAAGCACGCGTCATGGTCACCGACCGGGTCGTCCCGCTGCACGTAGGTGGCCGCACCATCCACCAGATCGGATTGCCCTACCACTGGGGGGTCGGCGACCAGGCGGTCGTGCAGGGCGACTCGGCCAACGACCTGTTCGGGATCCAGCTGGACGCCAACGTCCACATCCAGGAGACCAAGGTGGCCAGCTGCGACATCCAACCGGGCCGGCGACCGCGCGGGCCCGCACTGCTCCGGTACGTCGAGGAGTACCGCAGCCGGGCGGGGATCACGGTAGAGACCGGCAGCATCCGGCTGACCGCCGCCACCACCGAGGAGACCGGCACGTGAGCACGCTGCTACCAGGACCGGCCGACCCCGCGACGAACGCAGGGTGGGTCGATCCGCCCAAGCGCAAGGGGTTCTTCACCGACACCTCCGTCTGCATCGGGTGCAAGGCGTGTGAGGTCGCCTGCAAGGAGTGGAACGCCGTCCCGGAGGACGGCCTGAACTTCCTCGGCTCGTCGTACGACAACACCGGTGCGCTGGGCGCCAGTACGTGGCGGCACGTGAAGTTCATCGAGCAGCCCAAGTCGCTGGGGTCCCAGAACGTCGGGCACGCCGGTCATCCCGTCGGTGGTCCGGTCAGCGACCTCATCAACGCCGCCGCCGACTCGGCGCTGTCGGGTGAGCGCTCGATGCTGGGGACCGACACCACGAAGGTCGACCTCGGCATCCCGACGATGACGCTGCCGGGGGCGAACGGCGAGGGCCGAGCCGACTTCCGGTGGCTGATGGAGAGCGACGTGTGCAAGCACTGCACGCACGCCGCCTGTCTGGACGTCTGCCCGACCGGTTCGCTGTTCCGCACCGAGTTCGGGACCGTTGTGGTCCAGGAGGACATCTGCAACGGCTGCGGCTACTGCGTGCCCGCCTGCCCGTTCGGGGTGATCGACCGCCGGATCGGCGAGAAGGGCGTGTCCAAGAACGTCGGGATCGCCCAGAAGTGCACCCTGTGCTACGACCGGATCGGCGACGGTCTGGAGCCGGCCTGCGCGAAGGCCTGCCCCACGCAGTCCATCCAGTTCGGCGACCTCGACGAGCTGCGGGAGAGGGCGCAGACCCGCGTCGAGGCGCTGCAGGCCGCCGGCGTCCACGACGCGAAGCTGTACGGCGAGAGCGACTCCGACGGCGTCGGCGGTCTCGGCGCGTTCTTCCTGCTGCTCGACGAGCCGGAGGTCTACGGGCTGCCACCGGACCCGGTCGTGACCACCAAAGACCTGCCAGCCATGTGGCGCGCCGCCGGCCTCGCCGCCTTGACCATGCTGGCCGGCGCGCTCGCGGTCTTCGCCGGGAACAGCTCGTGACCGAGACGCACAACCGGTCGAGTGACGTTGGCCATCAGGCCCTGACCGGCCAAGGCGGGGGGCGCCGGCGCAAGGGTGGCGGCGGCAAGGGCGGCGGCAAGCGCCGGGACGAGCACCAGATGGTCCCGGACGCGCACTTCACGTCGTATTACGGCCGGCCCATCCTCAAGGCATCGCCTTGGGAGAAGGACATCCCGGCCTACCTGTTCCTCGGCGGGCTGGCTGCTGGGTCATCGCTGCTGGGCGCCGGAGCCGACCTGTCCGGTCGGCCGGTGCTACGGCGCTCCAGCCGGTTCGCCGCGCTGGGGGCCATCGGGGTCAGCTTCGCGGCGCTGGTGCACGACCTCGGCCGCCCCGAGCGGTTCATCAACATGCTGCGAGTCGCCAAGCCGACGTCCCCGATGAGCGTCGGCACCTGGCTCCTGACCGGCTACGCGCCGTTGGCCGGGCTCGCGGCCGCCGCCGAGCTCCGGCACCTGCTGCCCCACCGGCTGTCCTGGGCCGCGCAACTGCTGGGCGGGCTGGCCCGGCCGGCCGGCCTCGGCGCCGCAGTCGTCGCACCGGCGGTCGCGTCGTACACCGCGGTCTTGCTGTCGGACACCGCCACCCCGACGTGGCACGACGCCCACCGGCACCTGCCCTTCGTGTTCGTCGGCTCGGCCAGCGCCGCGTCGGGCGGACTCGGGATGATCGTGGCTCCGCTGTCGCAGTCACAGCCCGCACGCCGGCTGGCCGTCGGCGGCGCGCTGCTGGAACTGGCGGTCGAGCACAAGATGGAGCGAGCGATGGGGCTGAGCGCCGAGCCGCTGCACCAGGGGCGCCCGGGCCAGCTGATGCGGGCCAGCAAGACGCTCACCGCCGCCGGTGCTGTCGGCGCTGCGGTCTCCGGGCGCAGCCGACTCCTGTCCGCAGTCAGCGGGGCCGCCTTGATCATCGGGTCGGCCTGTACGCGGTTCGGGGTCTTCGAAGCAGGGCAGGAGTCGGCCCGCGACCCCAAGTACGTCGTCGTGCCCCAGCGGGAGCGCATCGCCGCCGGTCACGCCGCCGGACCAGCCTGACTCGAGGAGAACCTGTGGCCACCACCTCCACCGACAACCCGACGCGCGGCAGGTGGGGGATCGCGGCGGCGGCGCTGCTGCTGCAGTTCGCCATCGGCGCCGTCTACGCCTGGAGCATCTTCAGCAAGGCCTTCACCTCCAACTTCGCCGCCAAACACGGTTTCGGGCTCAGCAAGACCGATGCGGCCATCCCGTTCGAGACCACCATCGGGATGATCTTCATCGGCACCTACATCGGTGGCCGCATCCAGGACAAGATCGGGCCCCGGCTGGTGGCCCTCACCGGTGGCGTCATCTACAGCGTCGGCATCATCCTGGCGTCACTGGCCAAGACGAACGGCGACCTGGGATTGCTCGTCGCGACGTACGGCGTCATCGGGGGCTTCGGCCTTGGCCTGGCCTACATCGTGCCCCTCGCCATGCTGCAGAAGTGGTTCCCCGACAAGCGCGGGCTCATCACCGGCCTGGCGGTCGGCGGCTTCGGCTTCGGTGCCGTTATCACCGCCCCGATCGCGCAGCGGCTGCTCGACAGTCACCCCCTGGTGCCCACCCGGCCGTTCCTGCCGCTCGGCATCACCTACCTGGTGCTGTCGGTCGTGGGCGCCTCGTTCTTCCGCAACCCCCCCGAGGGCTACCAGGTCCCTGGCTACACCCCAGCGACCACCGGGCGGGTCGTGGACAGCGGCAAGGACTACACCCAGAAGGAGTCGCTCGGCACCGTCCAGTGGTACCTCCTGACCGCGATTCTCACCCTCAGCGTCGTCGCCGGCATCTCCTTGATCAGCCAGGCGGCCGCCAGCGCCACCGACATTGCCGGCTACACCAAGACGGCGGCCGCGAGCGCAGTCGGCCTGTTCGGGTTGTTCAACGGGGGCGGCCGGATCCTGTGGGCGACGATCAGCGACAAGATCGGCCGGATGCCGGCCTTTGTCGGGATCCTCGGCATCCAGGGCGTCTGCTTCCTGCTCATCCCGCACGCCCACACGACCGCGTTGTTCTTCGTGCTCGCCGCCCTGATCTACCTCTGCTACGGCGGGGGGTTCGGCACGATGCCGTCGACGGCCGGCGACTACTTCGGCGTCCGGCACGCCGGCGCCATCTACGGGCTGATGATCCTCGGGTGGAGCCTCGGCGGCGTCATCGGGCCGCAGATCGTGTCCCGGCTGATCGGGTCGAACAAGGACTACACGACGGCCTACACCACCATCGGCATCATCGCGCTGGTCGCGATCGTGCTGCCGCTGATCACCCGCATGCCACGCAAGCGGCAGAGCGCCGACGAGGGCACGCTGGGCGCTGCGGCCGCCCATTAGACCGCCGGCTCGACGGTCCCGCCGCCAGGGCACCGTCGGTCAGCGGACCTCGATCACCGCGTCCCGGCGTACGACGAACTCACCCACGACCGGTGCCCCGGGAATCTCGCCGGCCACCAGCAGCCCGCCACTGGTCTGCGCGTCGGCCAGCAGCAGCAGCTCATCGTCGGTGACCCTCGCGGCCAGGTGCGGCTGGACCCAGTCGAGGTTGCGGCGGGTCCCACCGCTGACGTAGCCCTCGCGGAGCGCATCTCGCGCCCCGTCTAGGTAGGGCACCGCGGACGCGTCGATGACCGCGGTGACCCCCGAGGCGCGGGCCATCTTGAACAGGTGGCCGAGCAGCCCGAAACCGGTGACGTCGGTGGCGGCGACGATGCCGGCGGCCAACGCCGCCTCGGCGGCCTCCCGGTTCAGGGCGACCATCGTGGCGATGGCCTGGGGGAAGACCTCGCCGGTGCTCTTGTGCCGGTTGTTCAGCACTCCGACACCGAGCGGTTTGGTCAGGCTGATCGGCACCCCGGCGGCGGCGGCGTCGTTGCGCAGCAGGCGCTTCGGATCGGCGATGCCAGTGACCGCCATGCCGTACTTAGGCTCCGGGTCGTCGATGCTGTGGCCGCCACCGACATGGCAGCCGGCCTCGCGGGCGACGTCCAGGCCGCCGCGCAGCACGTCGGCCAGCAGGCTCTTGGGCAGCACGTCGCGTGGCCAGCCGACCAGGTTGACGGCCACGACCGGCCGACCACCCATCGCGTAGACGTCGGACAGCGCGTTGGCTGCGGCGATCCGGCCCCAGTCGTAGGCGTCATCGACGACTGGGGTGAAGAAGTCGGCTGTGGCGACGACCGCGGTCCGTTCGTCGACCAACACCACGGCCGCGTCGTCACCGTCGTCGAGCCCCACGAGCAGCTCGGGAGAGGGCACGCCGATGAGGCCGCGGACGACCTCCTCCAGCTCACCGGGCGGGATCTTGCAGGCGCACCCACCGCCGTGGGCGTACGACGTCAGGCGCCGAAGGGTCGTGTCGGTCGTCATGCCATGACCGTACGACGAGGCCGTCTACTGTTCGTGGTGGAGGCGTTCGGTTGGCTGGTGCTGCCCCCGGTCTTCAAAACCGGTGAGGTCCAGGAACTGGGCCTGGTGGGTTCGATTCCCATCCGCCTCCGCCAAGCCTGTGACGTGTGGTGCTGCTTCGCGGGCGTGCATCAGCGGGGTGGTTCGGGGCCCCGGACCACATTCGTCGTGCCCTCACGTGCCAGTACGGAGTTCCCGAACTGCCCCGTGTCAGGCTGCGCTGGGCGCGGGGTACAACCTGCACCATCGACCCTCAGGGAGCTAACCGTGACCGAGCGCTTGTACACCGCTGAAGCGACCGCCGACGGGGCACGCACCGGCCGAAGCCGCACCAGCGACGGCCGGTTGGACGTGCAGCTGTCGCGCCCAGCAGCCATGGGTGGCGACGACGGGCCGGGCACCAACCCCGAGCAGTTGTTCGCCGCCGGCTACGCGGCGTGCTTCCACAGCGCCATGCACCACGCCCTGCGGCCGCTGTCCCTGCGCCCCGATGCGCTGGAGGGGTCGTCGGTGACCGCGAAGGTGCACTTCGACAAGGCGGACGTGACGACCTTCGACCTCGCCGTCGACCTTGAGGGTCACCTTCCGGCGCTCGACGAGGACACCGCCCGGGCGCTCATGGAAGCCACGCACCAGGTTTGCCCGTACAGCCGGGCGACGCGCGGCAACGTGCAGGTGACGCTCGACGTCGTCTGATCGACGGCCACGCCAGCGGTCGTCGTGAGTGTCCGAGCGCAAAGCGCGGCAGCACTGGGCGAAGGTCGCGCCGGAGCGGAACTTCGGTTAACAAGCGGCGATTCCCCGCTCATGTGTCGCCGTGCCCGCGGATCCGCCATGTCTTCCCACGGGCAATGGAGCCAACCGATGATCACGTCGTTCCCTGAGCTGGACGCTGTCCTGACCGACCTGAACCAAGCCGCCCGAACCATCCTCGCCAACTCCTACATCGGGTTCTATCTCCAGGGTTCCTTCGCGCTGGGCGCAGGAGACCTGCAAAGCGACGCCGACTTCATTGTCGTCACCGCCGGGCCGCTGACAGGCGCCGAACAGGTGCAGCTCCGCCGGCTGCACAACGAGATCCCGACCCGACGCGGCGTGTGGAACAGGAACCTGGAGGGCTCGTACGCGGACGCTAGGTCCCTGCGCGGCAGGTCGGGTCTGGGAGTGCCTTGGCTGTTCAACAATCACGGTCACCGCACGCTGGAGTGGGACACCCACTGCAACAGCCTGCACACGCGGTGGATCCTGCGGAACCACGGCATCACGCTCGGCGGCCCGCCGGTCCGCGAGCTGGTGGATGACGTCCCTGAAGACGCCCTCAGGCAGGCGGCGCTCGCGGCCCTGCCCGGCACGCTCGACGGGATCCGCTGTTGGGCAGACCTTGACAACTCCTGGACCCAGAAGTACGTCGTGCAGACCTACAGCCGGATGCTCTACACAGCTGCAACCGGCCGCGTCGCCTCGAAGCCGCAGGCCCTGACGTGGGCGATGGACACCCTCGACCCCGAATGGCACGCGCTGCTCGTCCAGGTCACCGAAGACCGGGCGCTGCCCTGGCATCCCGTCGACCCACCACGTCCTGGCAGCATGGAGCGAGCGCAGGCGTACGCGGAGTACGTCGAAGGGCTCGTTCGTCAGCGCCGGTAGGTGCATTGCTAGCCAGCGACGTGGCCGTGCAGGGGCCGCTCTGCCTGACCGTTGTGGTCAGGATGGGGGTGGAGCCACCGGAGTGGCACGCCATGGGACGGGATCTGCGGTCAGGGGCAGCGACATTGCTCCCGCCGCGACCACACTCGTGGCGGCCGCGTCTGGGCGTTCGAGCAGAGCGAGACGCTGACCGAACTCCCCGTCGAACCGCTAGACATTCGGGCTGGCGGGCTCTGCAGTGAGGTCCTTGTCGGTCATCTCCCACGCATGGTCCATCGTGTGGAATGCGCTGTGGCGGATGAGAAACGGCAGGTTCCACGAGCGCATCCGTTTGCCCTCCCCGGCGTTGTACGCCCGCATGGCGGCGACATACGCCTCCCGGTAGTCACGCAGGCCTTTCGGCGTCAGCGCTGCCCCCTCTGGGACCCGCAACCCCAGCCGTTTCGCGAAGTCCTCGCTCTCGGTGCGGATGGTGTGGCGGATGATCTTGTCACGGTCGCGCCCACCGCCACGAGGGCCCTTCCGCATCTCAGCGGACACCCGCGCCGCCACCTCGTCGAACAGGCCCCAGCACGCGCGCAGCAACTCGATCTTGCGGTCGATCTCGGTGTCATCCATCGGTTCATGCTCGAAGCTCGATGGCGAGAAGGAGATGCCCCAGAAGTCGGTCGAGCCAGCGCCGACCCGATCCTCGATGACGTCGAGGGGTCCGGCGGCGTCGAACTCGTCGGCCATCTCGGCCGCGAGCGCGACCGGCCGGTACCGCTCACGGTAGGACTCGAGCAGCTCGAGTGCCAGCTCGGGGGTCTTCGCCCCCCGGCTCCAGCCCGGCCAGTCGACCGCGAACGCCACGGCCTTCTTCGCCTTGGGCCCCCGTTCGAGGACGGTGCGAACCGGCATGCCCGGACGGTACGCGCGTCGACGCCTGTCTTCTAGTGCGGCAGTTTGCTGGGCCGGCGTCATGGACTGTTGAGTACACGGGCCTTCGGGTCGTCACCCTGGGCGCTCCGCCGTCATGGCAGGCTCATGTTCATGCTCGGTGCACCACCTGCGCTGGAGGTCTTGTCAGCTTTCGGAGCCCCAGCGGGCCGACTGCGGGCCCAGCGGGGCGGTCAGGGGTCGGCGTGGCGCGCCGGTCACGTGTTCTTCAAGGCTGTTGACGATGAGGTCGAAGCGCACTGGACAGCCGAGCTGCTGTCCCGCCTGCCTCAAGACGGCTTCCGGATCAGCCGCCCGATCAGGAGCGTGGATGAGCGGTTCGTCGTCGACGGCTGGTCGGCCTGGGAGGTGATCACCGGCAGTCACGACACGGTCGGCCGCTGGCGTGAGGTCATGACTACCGGTCGAGCCCTCAACGAGGCCCTGGCCGCTACCGCACGCCCTGACTTCCTCGACACCCGGACGAATGTTTGGTCGGTGGGTGATCGCTGCGCCTGGGATGAGCAGCCGTTCGAGGTCTACGACCCGCCCCTTGCGGCTGTGGCGCACGAGCTGCGCGCGTTGGTGAGGCCGAGTCACGAACGCAGCCAGCTCATCCACGGAGATCTCAGCGGGAATGTCCTGTTCAGCGACGGCCTGGCGCCGGCGGTGATCGACTTCACGCCGTACTGGAGGCCGGCCGTCTTCGCGCTCGCGATCGTGGCGGTGGACGCGGTGTGCTGGCATGGCGCCACAGGTCAGCTCTTCGACGGCGTGGCCGACACGAGCGACCCAGTGGGCGTGGTGGCCCGGGCTGGGCTGTACCGCCTGGTCACGTCCGATCGAGCGGCCCTCGCCATGCCTGAGGCAGACAGTCGGGCGTACCTGGCACAGAACCGCTTGGCCTATCTCGGCCTGCTCGCAACCCTCAACGACTGGTGCTGCTGATAGCACCGCCCTACGTCGCCACACGTCAGCCCCGCGCAAACCTCTTGGACGGCACAGCTCGTCGTGCTTCGCGTACCTGCCGCTCGGACTGCGAAGCAGCGGCCCTGAGGCGTGCCAGGCATGCCGTCCTCAGGCGCGCCGCAGTCGCGCCAGCCCCGCCGCTGCCAGGAGTAGACCTGAAGCGCACAGCAGCAGCGTGCCCGGCAGTCCGGTGGTGGCCAAGCTCCCGCGGTCCCCGGTGCTGGTGCCGGTGCCGGTGCCGGTGCCAGGAGCCCGGTCCCTCGGCGGCCCCGCGCCGATCACCGGGTTGATCTTCGGCGGGCCGCCGATCACCGGGCTCATGGGGTAGTCGCTGCCGGCAGTGGCTGCCGGCAGGGTGAAGTGCGCGGCGATCCCGCGCCGGTTGTTCTGGGCGGCCAGTGGATCGGTGACGCAGTTGCGGGTCTCGACGACACCTCTGCCAGGGCCGGATGTCGGCGACCCGGCCTTCGGCGTGCACGTGTCGACCGAGGATGACCACACCTCGTGGCGGTTGTCGATGACGACGCCGAGGAAGTCCAACGCGTTGCCGCAGCGCCCGGGACCGCACGCCTGCTTCACGCTGGGATCGGTCCGGGGGTCCACTGTGACGCCGTAGAACGTGGGGGAGGCCGCCAGCGCATTGCTGGTCGTCACCACGTAGGTGCTCCAGCGAGCCTGGTCGTTCTCGCGGCTGCCGGGGTCCTTCGCGTCAAGCTTGTAGCAGCAGCGGTTCGCCGAACCGTAAAAGGAGACGGTGACCTGGCCGGCGCCGGAGACCGCGATCGCCGGCAGGTTGGCCTGGGCGACCTCCGGCGGGTTGATGATCAGCGGCTTGCCCCAGGTGCGCCCGCGGTCACGGCTTATCACCAGCCGGGGCAGCCGGTCGAAGGCGACGTAGGTGTAATAGGCATTGCCCCTGCCGTCCAGGGCGATCCCGGCCTCGTGGTCGAACGGCTGCGACTTGACCTTGGAGACCACGACGCGCTGGAACGTCGTCCCATTGTCGGTGCTGATGGCGACGTTGGGGGTGTCGCAGAACACCCGTGGCACGTAGACGGTGCCGTCCGGTCCGGTTTGGGTGTGGCCGGACAGCCCGCCGCAGAACCGGTTGTTGCTGGTCGGGTCGACCCCGGGGTAGGCCGGCCCGCCGGCCACGAAGGTCCGGCCGCCGTCGAGGCTGCGCGCGCAGGTGGTCGCCGCGATCGCGTTGATCCCACAGAAGTAGACGACGTTCGGGTAGCCGATCGTTTGCAGCCCCTTCGTCGGCTTGCCGGTCGTGATCGACTGGTGGTCGTTGACCGGGAAGCTGCACGCCACCGGGTTGGGGGTGAAGCTCTTGCCCTCGTTGTCGGAGATGGCCAGGTTCGAGCAGGCGAGCGTCAGGTCGTCGTTGAAGATCCGGTTGGTGGTGGGGTCCACGAACACGAACGGATCCAGCGTCGCGGGGGGCGCGTCTGTACCAAGGATCCGCTCGGTGACGTCCCGGAAGGTCTTGCCCCGGTCGAACGACCCGCGCAGCTCGGTCCTAGCCAGCCGGCCGGCCGGCCCGTCGAAGGTCGCGGCCGTGATGAACACGTTGCCCTTGCGGGTGACGCCGATGGTCGGCTCGGCTGCCTCCCGCCCGATGTCGGTGCGGGTGGCGACCGGCACCGCGGTCCGCGGTTGCAGGGAGACGCCGCCGGCCCGGAAGGCCTGGTTACCGGCGAAGAAGGGCACGCTGGTCGGCGCCACCGCCGGCCGCTGGGGTGCCAGCAGGGCACGTCCCAGCTCCAAGCTGAGCACCTTGTTGCCAGCCGGGTCCGGCTTGCTGGACGTCACCGCGCCGGTCAACGGGTCCGTGGTCACGTTGGCTCGCGTCTGCTGCACCGCGACCAGCAGCACCGAGGACCTGCTGCCGGACACCCCGAGGTTGATCGGGCCGTTCTGTCCGGACAGCACGGTCGTAGCGGTTGCCCCGGGACGGTCGATCCGGACCACCTTGCCGGACCTGCCGTCTCCGACGTACAAGCGTCCGGAGCGGTCGAAGACGAGGCCCTCGGCGCTGCCACCGGTCTTGCCGTACGCCACACGACCGCCGTCGGTGGCAATCCGGAACACCCGTCCGTCGCGCTGCGTCGAGACCAACAGCCTCCCGTCAGGAGAGAAGGCGAGGCCGTACGGCATCTCCGCAAAGCCGGTGGCGACCCGGAACACCCGGCGGTCCGGACTCACCCGCAGGACCCGCCGGCCACCGGCGTCAGCGACATACAGATCACCGGTGTCGCTGAAGGCCAGGCCGATCGGCGAGCCCAGACCGCTCGCGTAGACGCCGCTGCCTCCGGAGGCTCGGAAGACCCGGACTGTGCCTTCGTCGGCGGAGGCGACGAAGACATCTCCGGCGCGGTCCAGGGCCACCCCGGTCGGGCCGTTAGCGAACCGACCCCGCGGCAGCCCGCCTCCCAGGACACGGGACCGACCGCCCGTGACGGCGAGCACATCGCCGCCGTCACCGCTCGCGACGATGACCTCGCCACCACGCCCGGCGATCCCGGCAGGTGAACCGACCGACGCGCCCGGCACCGGCACCGGCGCGGCGGTGGTGGCACCTGAGGCGTCCTGCGGCGGCACCAGCAGGGCCACCGGGACGGTCAGGGCCACCACCACGGCAGCCAGGAGGGGGACGGCGCGGGTACGGCGGATCCGGGCCGCAGCGGGCAAGGACATGAAGGCTCCTGCGTACGGTGTCGAGGAGGGGGCCCGCACGCCGCTGCAGACTCTGCCAAGCCCCCGTCCCCGCCGCTAGGGAGGTAGGCCCGTAAGCCGGCGCTGGCCGGCGCCGGCGAAGCTCTCGGGCTGCCGGCTGCGTCGGCGGTGAGCCGGCGCTGGCCAAACTCTCGGGCTTCCGGCTGCGTCGGCGGTGAGCCGACTGGATAGGCACCCCGTTCACGTCGGGCAGCGTCAGCCAGGTGGCGGCGTGCGAGAAGGCGTGCGCGCGAGGCAGGCGGGAAGGCCGCGCCCGTTGTCCTGGCGGGGGTCTGCCTGGGTCACAGCGGCCTGGCCGCGACGGTGCCTGACGGCAGCGGTCAGACGCGCACCCGGCGGGCGCGCATCTGCGCCAGCTGGGTGCTTGCCGCACCGGCCGCGGCGACAGCCGCCACGGTCACGATCGGCAACGGGAGGGAGGAATGCCCGAGGCCTCGAGGGCCTGCCAGGGCCGCGCCCGGGGCCAACTGAGGGGTGATCACCGGAGCCAGCAACGGAGCGGATCCGGCCAGCGCCGGAGCGAACCCGGCCAGCTGCGGTGCACCGGCCAGCTGCGGTGCACCGGCCAGCTCGGGGAGGGCGAGCGCAGCCTGGGCCGGCACCCGCGTGCCGGTGCCGAGGGCGGGCAGCGAGGCCACGTGCAGGCCCGCGACGGCGGCGGGAGCACCGGCGGTGGTCCGGGCTCGCAGCGTCGTGGTGCCGGAGGCCGGGGTGCTGAGGTGCGAGGAGGTCTTCGGCAAGGTCTTCGGCGACGTCTTCGGCAAGGTCTTCGGCGACGTCGTCCGGTGAACGGGAAGCGTCGGTGCCTTTGGAACCGGTGAGCCGGACGCGACGGGAGTGGTCGGCACCGGCGTGGCGCCTGGCACGGGGACGCCGGGCAGCGGCACCGGCAGCGGCGTCGTACTGGGCAACGGCGTCGTACTGGGCAGCGGGACTGAAGGCAGCGCAGGGACCGGAACACCGGCGATCGCCGTCGCCACTGGAGCAGGGACCAGGGTGCCCACCGGCGTGGGGACGCCGTCGGCGTAGGCCGGCGTCGCCACCAGCGTGCTGCTGAGCGCACCGATCGTCACGGCGCCGGACAGGCAGAGCAGTCGGTACTTCGTGGACGGCATGCGGTCCTCGCCTTCGCTGGGCCGGGTGGTTGCTGGCTGTAACGAGGAGCTGGGCGAGCGGTTGTGGCCTAGGCGGGATCAGACCGGTGCCGTGCCCTCACGGTGCCGTCGGGCGAGCTCCTGGTAGGCCGCCGGGTTGGTGTCGACCCAATGCCGCGCGCTGCCCTCCAGCGGTCCGCGCAATCTGGCCGGCGTGCCGGTCACCACCGTCTCGGGCTCGACGACGGTGCCGGGGGTGACCGTGCTGCCGGCGGCGACCAGGGCACGGGCGCCGATCCGTGCGCCGTCCTGCACCACAGCACCGTTGCCGACCAACGCCTGCTCGCCGATGACCGCGCCGTGCACGACACACAGGTGCCCGATCGTCGCGCCGGCGCCGACCTCCGTGACCGGATCGTCACCGCCGTGCAGCACCGACCCGTCCTGCACGTTGGCCCCGGCGCGGACGACGATGGCACCGAAGTCGGCCCGCAGGACGGCGGCGTACCAGATCGAGGCGCCCGCCTCGACGGTCACGTCCCGCACGAGGGTGGCGGTGGGGGCGATCCAGGCGTCGGGGTGAATGCGGGGCGCCCGGCCCTCGAAGCTGAACAACGGCATGCCCGGAACGGTAGCCAGGTCTTGTCGGCCTAGCGTTGCTGGCATGACCCCCGATTTGCACTTCTGGTTCGACCCGGTTTGCCCGTTCGCCTGGATGACCAGCAAGTGGGTCCGCCAGGTCGCGGCGCAGCGGGACTACGCCGTCGAGTGGCGGTTCATCTCGCTGCGCCTGATCAACGCGCACGTGGACTACGACGCGCACTTCCCGCCGGGGTACGAAGCCGGCCACACTGCCGGGCTGCAGCTGTTGAGGGTCGCGGCTCGTACCCGTAGCGAGCTCGGCGGCGAGGCCGTAGGCAAGCTGTACGCCGCGCTCGGGGCCCGCATCTGGGACACCGACCAGGACGTGTCGACCCGGGCCAGCCGAGAGCTGGTGGAGCAGGTGCTGCTCAGCGTCGAGCTGCCGATCTCGCTCGCGGACGCTCTGGAGGATGCCGGCTGGGACGCCGAGATCCAGGCCGAGGGCGACGCTGCCCTGGCGCTGACCGGCAAGGACGTCGGCACCCCGATCCTGCAGTTCCAGCCACCGACGGGGGTCGCCTTCTTCGGTCCGGTCATCAGCCGGCTGCCCACTGAGCAGGAGGCGGTCGAGCTCTGGGACCACGTGATCGGCCTGGCCGGCTTCGCCGGGTTCGCCGAGCTCAAGCGCAGCCTGCGCGAGCAGCCGCAGCTGCAGGCCCTCGGGGTAAGGGAGGACGAAGCCGGGACCCTGGAGGACTGGCACGCCGGCAGCCGGCGCGTCAAGAAGTAGTGCTCACCCGCTGCGGGCACCGAGGACCGCGACGCCGACCAGCACGGCCAGCAGCCCGGCCATGACGAGCGGGACCAGCCATGGGCGCCGCGACGGCCCGGTGCGCGGGCGGGCCGGCCGGTGGCGGACGGTGACGACGACGGCGGACATGATCGCTTCGCCGACGACCACGACCAGCGCGAGCCCCCACAGCCCGGACAACGCCAGGAAGGCCGCGACACCCAGCACCGGCAGCAGGTAGGCGAACAGGACCGCCGGCAGCGGCAGCGGTGCGTCGGCCTTCACACCGGCGCCAGCGGCACGTGCACCTTCGGTGCGTCGAGGCCCACCGCGTCCCCCGGCCGGACGTCGCCGCCGACGACGACCACGGCCATCACCCCGGCACGTCGTACGACGCGACCGTCGGTGGCCCGGGTCAGGACCCGCGACAACAGCCCTGGCCGGTAGGACTCGATCTGCACGCACGGGTTGCGCAGACCGGTGACCTCGACGACCGCGGTGTCACCCAGGGCGAGACGGGTCCCGGCTGACAGGCCCAGCAGGTCGAGGCCCTCCGTCGTGACGTTCTCGCCGAGCCGGCCGGGGTCGACACCGAGCTCGTCGAGCAGCTCGCCGGCCAGCAGGTGCACCTGGCGCAGGTTGGGCTGGCCCGGGTCGCGGCGCACCCGCGAGCGGTGCTGCACGGTGGTCCCGGCGTGCGCGTCCCCCTCGACCCCGAGCCCGGCCATCAACCGGACCTCGGCCACTGGGTCCTTGCTGAACCCGTGCCGCGGGGACCGGTGAACGGCCGTCACCCTCACGAGGACAGGCACGCCGTCAGTGCCGCGACCATCAGCGGGACGTCCTCGGCGCTGGCCAGCTCACGGCAGGAGTGCATGGCCAGCATCGGCGAGCCGACGTCGACCGTCGCGATGCCGAGCCGGGTCGCGGTGAGGGGTCCGATCGTCGAGCCGCAGGGCAGGTCGGCGCGGCTCACGAAGTGCTGGAGCGGCACGTCGGCAGCTGCGCACCGGGCCGCGAACCAGCCGCCCGTTGCGGCATCGGTGGCGTAGGACTGGTTGGCGTTGAGCTTGAGCACCGGGCCGCCGCCCAGCCGGGGCGTGTGCATCGGCTCGTGCCGGTCGCTGTGGTTCGGGTGCACCGCGTGCGCCATGTCAGCGCTGACCAGCCGGGACCTGGCGGCCGCGCGTAGGAGCGCCTGCGGGTCGACGTCACCGGTTGCGGCGACCAGGCGGGCCAGTACGTCGGCGAGGAAGGACCCCCGGGCGCCCTCGGCCGACCCGCTCCCGACCTCCTCGTGGTCGTTGGCCACCAGCAGTGCTGTCCGCTCGCCGACGGTGGCGGCGATCAGGGCGTGCAGCGCGCTGTGGCAGGAGCCGAGGTTGTCCAACCGGGGGGCGGCGATCCACGAGCTGTCCGACCCGGTCACGGCAGCGGGCTGGCTGTCGGCCAGGACCAGGTCGTGGCCGACCACGTCACCGGCCGACACGCCCACGATGTCGGCCAGCGCGGCCAGCAGACCGGGCTCGCTGTCGAGGTCGGGGCCCCACAGCGGGACCAGGTGCCGCTGCGGGTCGAGCACCAGCCCGTCGCGTACCGAGCGGTCGAGGTGGATGGCCAACGACGGCAGCCGCACGGGCGCACCGGGCAGCACGACGGCGAGGGTCCGGACGTCGTCCCCGTCGCGGACGGCCAGCCGGCCGGCGATGGTCAGCTCGCGGTCCAGCCAGGTGTGGGCAAGCAACCCGCCGTACGGCTCCACGCCGATGAGGCGGAAGCCGGCTCGCCGCACATCGGACAGCGGGCGGACCTTGAAGGCGGGGGAGTCGGTGTGGGTGCCGACCAGCCGCAGGCCGGCGTCGGCTAGCGGCGCAGAGCCGACGCGGAAGGCGATCAGGCTGCCGCCGTCGCGGACCACCCAGTGCCGGCCGCCGGGCGCGATCTGCCAGCGGTCCTGCTCGCAGAGCTCGGTGAAGCCGTCGGCCGTCAGCCGGCGGCTCATCTCGGCCACCGCGTGGAAAGGGGTCGGCGACAGGTCGACAAAGGCGCGCAGGTCGTCGCCGAGTGACCGGCCGGACGTCGTCATGCGGGCACGCTACTTCGGAGCAGGAGCACTCCTGGCTGCTGTCATCCGCTGCCCGACGTCGGTGAGGCGCCGGCCGGCCAGGCCCAGGGCGATGTCGAGAAGCGCTCCCATGGGTGGCACCTGTGCCAGCCTGGCCATCCCGAGGACGCGCGGCACCGCCAGCGTCCGCGGGTGCCCGGCCAGCACGGCCTTGAGGACCGCCGCGCCGACCCGGTCCGGGGACACGCCCGGGCTGGGACGCGCCTCGCCCTCGCCAGGCGACCAGCCGCTGGCCCGGGACAGCCACTCGGTCGCGACCGGCCCGGGGTTGATGGAGTGCACACGGACCGAACTGCGCCACAGCTCCCGGCGCAGCCCCTCGACCAGCCCGTCGACCGCGAACTTCGTCGAGCAGTACGCCGTCAGCGGCGGCACCGAAGCCCACGCACCTACCGAGGACATCATCACCACGTCCCCCTGCGGCACGGCCCGCAGGTGCGGCAGCGCCAGCCGGGTGAGGTCAGCGACGGCGAGAACGTTGGTGGCGTAGAGCCGCTCGAGCTGCTCGCTGGTCAGGTCGGTCAGCAAGCCGACCGCCCCGATGCCGGCATTGTTGACCAGCACGTCGAGCCGGCCGTGCTCGGCCACGACCGTGTCGATCGCGCGCTGCCGGTCGGCCGCGACCGTGACGTCGCCGACGAGCGGGACGACACCATCGACCTGCGCCAGTCGGTCCCCAGACCGGGCCATGCCCACCACGCTGGCACCGGCAGCCGACAACGCGAGGGCAGCGGCTCGGCCGTTGCCGGCGGAGGCACCGGTAACCAGGACCACCCGTCCGGACAGGGGTCCACCAATGGCAGGGAGCGTCATGGGGGCGGGGTGCCCGCGGGCGGCATCGGCACGCCTGCCTAGGGTTCCGGTGTGAGTGATCTGCGCCGCACCGTCCCGCGCACTGACGTGGTGCTCGCGGACCCACGACTTGTGGCGGCGCAGGGCCGCCTTGGGCGAGCGACGGTGAAGGCGGCGGTCCTCCAGGCGCAAGAGCAGGCCCGCTCCGGCTCGCTCGCGCCTGAGGCGGTCCCGGACGCTGCCGTCGCCCTGCTGCCGGCCGCGGCGTCCAGCCTGCGTGAGGTGCTCAACGCGACCGGCGTCGTCCTGCACACCAACCTGGGCCGAGCCCCCCTCTCACCTGCCGCGGTGCAGGCCGTCGTGGCCGCGTCCGGCTACGTCGACGTCGAGTACGACGTGACGACCGGCGTCCGGGCCGCCCGCGGGCGCGGGGCGCTGCAGGCCTTGCGTGACGCCGTCCCGGCTGCCGGGCAGGTCGCTGTCGTTAACAACGGGGCTGCGGCGCTGGTCCTGGCCACGACCGCGCTGGCCGCCGGTCGGGAGGTGCTGGTCAGCCGAGGCGAGATGGTCGAGATCGGTGACGGCTTCCGGTTGCCGGACCTGATCGCCTCGACCGGCGCGCTGCTGCGCGAGGTCGGGACGACCAACCGGACCCGGCTGGGTGACTACGCGCAGGCGGTCGGATCGCAGACGGCCTGTGTCCTCAAGGTCCATCCGAGCAACTTCCGGGTCGAGGGCTTCACCGGTGCGGTCGAGGTCGCCGAGCTGACGCAGCTGGGACTGCCGGTGATCGCGGACGTCGGTAGCGGGCTGCTCGCCCCGGACCCGCTGCTGCCCGACGAGCCCGACGCGGCGACGGCGTTGGTGGCTGGTGCCGCCGTGGTGACGTGCAGTGGCGACAAGCTGCTCGGCGGTCCCCAGGCCGGCCTGCTGCTCGGGCGGGCCGAGGTGGTCGAGCGGTTGCGGCGGCATCCGCTCTACCGGGCGCTGCGCTGCGACAAGACGACGCTTGCGGCCCTCGAGGCGACCCTGCGGGGGCCGGTTTCCCCTGCCTGGCAGGCCTTGCGGGCGACCGGCCTGCGGGAGCGGGCCGTCGCCCTCGCCGATGCCGTCGGTGGGCTGGTGGTTCCCTCCGACGGTGCCGTCGGAGGAGGTGGGGCGCCCGGTGTGCTGCTGCCGGGGTGGGCTGTTGCGCTGCCCCCGGCCTACGCCGAGGCGCTGCGGTTGGGCACTCCGAGCGTGGTCGGCCGGGTCGCGGACGGTCACTGCCTGCTGGACCTGCGGTGCGTGCCGCCTGCTGACGACGTGCGGGTGCGCGATGCGGTGCTGGCTGTCGGGGCCACGTGCACGTCGTAGCGACGGCCGGGCACGTCGACCACGGGAAGTCCACCCTCGTCCGGGCGCTGACCGGGATGGAGCCCGACCGCTGGGCAGAGGAGCACCGGCGCGGCATGACGATCGACCTGGGCTATGCCTGGTCCGGACTGCCGAGCGGGCAGGTGCTCGCCTTTGTCGACGTGCCGGGACATCAGCGCTTCATCGGCAACATGCTGGCCGGTCTCGGGCCTGCCCCGGCCGTGCTGGTGGTGGTGGCAGCCGACGAGGGCTGGTGCCGGCAGAGCGGTGAGCACCTGGCCGCGATCGACGCGCTCGGCCTGCAGCACGGCCTGCTGGCAGTGACCCGCAGCGACCTCGCCGACCCCGGGCCGGCGACAGCGCAGGCCCTGGCCCGGCTGGCCGACAGCTCGTTGGGCAGCGTGCCGGCGGTGGCGGTCAGCGGGACCACCGGTGAGGGGCTGGGGCAGCTGCGCACCGCGCTGGACGACCTGGTGGCCGGGCTGCCGGCGCCGGACCGCACCGCGCCCGTCCGGCTGTGGGTCGACCGGGCCTTCACGGTCCGCGGTGCCGGGACGGTGGTGACCGGCACGCTGGCCGCCGGCGTCTTACGCACCGGGGACACGTTGGAGCTCGGCGGTCGGCAGGTGCGGGTACGGGGCCTGCAGAGCCTCGGCCGGGCCGAGGACGAGGTGGCTGCTGTCGCGCGGGTTGCGGTCAACCTGCGCGGCGTAGAGCGCGATGGAGTCGGCCGTGGAGATGCCCTGCTCACCCCCGGCGCGTGGCGCCCGACGGCTGGGCTCGACGTCCGGCTGTCCCACCAGCAGCAGCGGCTGCCGGAGCACCTCGTGCTGCATGTGGGCTCGACCGCCGTGCCCGTGCGGTTGCGGGGCCTCGGCGACGACAGCGCCCGGCTGCTGCTGGACCGGCCGCTCCCGTTGCGCACCGGTGACCGTGCGCTGCTGCGCGACCCGGCCGGGCAACGGGTCGCGGCCGGCGTGCTGGTGCTGGACGCCGACCCCCCGGTCCTGCGACGGCGGGGCGCAGCGGTTGTGCGCGGCACCGAGCTGAGCACGGCTACCGGTCGGGCCGACCTGGCGACCGAGGTGCTCCGGCGTGGGGCAGTCGCCCGGGCGGACCTCGTCGCGCTGGGCATCGTGGTGGCACCGACGGCTGGTGTGGTCGAGGCCGCGGGCTGGCTGGTTGCCGAGAACGCCTGGCAGGACTGGGTTCTGGGTCTGACCGAGGCGGTCGACCGGCATGCGAGCATCGCGCCGCTGGAGACCGGGCTACCGGCCGCGGCGGCGGTCCAAGCCGTCGGTCTGCCGACCGCGGCCCTGCTGGGGGGGCTGGTGACGGCTGCCGGGCTCGAGCAGGTCGGTGGGCGGGTGCGCCGTCCGGGGGCTGTCCCGCAGCTCGGCCCCGCCGAGGTTGGGCTCCGGGCGGTCGAGGTGCGGCTGCGGGCGGATCCGTTCGCTGCGCCGGAGACCCCCGACCTGGTGGCGGTGGGGCTCGGGCCGCGCGAGCTGGCGGCCGCGGAGACCGCCGGACGCGTCGTACGCGTGGGGGGTGATGTGGTCCTGCTGCCGGACGGGCCGGCGCGGGCGATGCGGGTGCTCATCGGTCTCGAGCAGCCGTTCACGCTGAGCGAGGCGCGCCAGGCGCTGGGCACGACCCGGCGGGTGGCGGTGCCGCTGCTCGAGCACCTGGATGGGCGGGGCTGGACCCGACGCGTCGACGCCTCCCGGCGCGAGGTCGTCCGCTAGCCCGAAGTAGCGTCCGGATCACCCTGACCCGGAGGAGCACCACATGCACGAGGTACGCGGAGTCGTCGCTCGATCGAAGGGCGCCCCAGTCACGCTCGAGACCGTCCTCGTGCCCGATCCCGGGCCCGGTGAGGCGCTCGTGCAGGTGCAGGCGTGCGGTGTCTGCCACACCGACCTGCACTACCGCGAGGGTGGGATCAACGACGACTTCCCTTTCCTGCTAGGCCATGAGGCGGCCGGCGTCGTCGAGGCCGTCGGCGACGACGTGGCCGGCATCGCCCCCGGGGACTTCGTGGTCCTGAACTGGCGGGCCGTCTGCGGGCGGTGCCGGGCCTGCAAGCGGGGCCGGCCGCAGTACTGCTTCGACACCCACAACGCGACGCAGAAGATGACGCTCGCCGACGGCACCGTGCTGTCGCCGGCGCTGGGCATCGGGGCCTTCGCCGACAAGACGCTGGTCGCCGCCGGGCAGTGCACCAAGGTCGACCCGAGCGCCGATCCCGCCGCCGCCGGCCTGCTCGGCTGCGGCGTCATGGCCGGCTGGGGCGCGGCCGTCAACACCGCACCGGTCGCCAAAGGCGACACCGTGGCGGTCATCGGCTGCGGAGGCGTGGGGGATGCGGCGATCGCCGGCGCGCTCTACGCCGGCGCCAGACAGGTCATCGCGGTCGACCTCGACGACCGCAAGCTGGAGTGGGCGCGCGGCTTCGGCGCCACCCACACCGTCAACGCCGAGGGTGACGTCGTCGCCGAGCTGCGGGCGCTGACCGGTGGCTTCGGCCCGGACGTCGTGATCGACGCGGTGGGCCGGCCGGAGACGTTCCGGCAGGCCTTCGACGCGCGCGACCTGGCCGGGACCGCCGTCCTGGTCGGCGTCCCGAACCCCGCCATGGTGCTGGAGCTCCCGCTCATCGAGGTGTTCGGGCACGGTGGCGCCGTGAAGTCGTCCTGGTACGGCGACTGCCTGCCCGAGCGGGACTTCCCGCTGATGGTGGAGCTGTGGCAGCAGGGCCGGTTGCCGCTGGATGCGTTCGTGTCCGAGCGGATCGGGCTCGGCGACGTCGAGGAGGCGTTCCACAAGATGGAGCGCGGCGAGGTCCTGCGCTCGGTGGTGGTCCTGTGACGGCCTCGGCGCGAGCCATAGCGCAGCGCGTCGTCACCTCCGGGACGTTCAGCCTGGACGGCGGGACGTGGGAGGTTGAGAACAACGTCTGGGTGTACGGCGACGGTGACGAGGTCGTCATCATCGACGCGGCGCACGATCCGATCGCCATCGCGCACGCGGTCGGCGGCCGGCCGGTTCGGGCGATCATCTGCACGCATGCGCACGACGACCACATCGATGCCGCCCTGGTGCTGGCCGAGGAGGTCGACGCACCGGTCTGGCTGCACCCGGCCGACCGCGAGCTGTGGGACCGGGTGCACGCGAGCGCACCGCACGCCGAGCTGACCGACGGGCAGCAGATCCCGGTCGCCGGCTCGACGCTGGCCGTCGTGCATACACCCGGTCACTCGCCGGGCGGGGTCTGCCTGGTCGGGGACGGCGTGGTCTTCAGCGGCGACACATTGTTCGCCGGCGGACCCGGGGCGACCGGCCGGTCGTTCAGCGACTTCCCGACGATCCTGGAGTCGATCCGCGAGCGACTGCTGAGCCTGCCACCTGGGACCGTCGTGCACCCCGGCCACGGTGACGACACGACCATCGGTGCCGAGGCGGCGTCGTACGACGCCTGGGTCGCCCGGGGCCACTGATGACCGGGTCCGGCCGGGGAGCAGGTGGCGGACCGCGCCTGGGTGAGCCGGCGGCGTCGACGGCCGCCGTGGCCTTCGATGCCGTCGTCCTGGCCGGCGGCGGTGGCCGACGGTTGGGAGGGGTGGACAAGCCCGCGCTGGTGGTCGGTGAGCGGTCGCTGCTGGACACGGTGCTGCTTGCCTGCGCCGCGGCGTCACGGACGGTCGTCGTCGGCCCGGAACGGCCGACGAGCCGACCCGTGCAGTGGGCGCGTGAGGAGCCGACCGGCGGCGGCCCGGCGGCGGCGCTCGGAGCGGGGCTGGCGGGTGTGACCGAAGCCACGGTGGTGCTGCTCGCGGCGGACCTGCCGTTCTTCACCATGGACAGCGTGGCTCTGCTGCTGGCTTCTGTGGAGGGGGACGGAGCCCTGCTGGTCGACGACGGAGGCCGCGACCAGCTGCTGTGCTCGGCGTGGCGGACCACCGCGCTCCGGAGCGCCGTGGCCGGGCAGCGGCTGGCCGGTGGGGCGCTGCGCAGCGTGCTTGCCCCCCTGAGTGCCGCTCGGGTGTCGGTGCCGACCATCGAGGGCAGAGCCGCACCGTGGACCGACTGTGATACGCCGGGGGACCTGAGTCGGGCGAGGGGGGCGCGTGGGTATCCGGGCCCGGGGTGAAGGGGAACGCGTGAGCACGCTGGATGACTGGCTGGACGCGGTGGGCGCCGAGCTGGGGGTCGGCGGCGTCGATCGTGATCTGGTGCTGGATCTGGCACGCGACGTGGCCCACGGGATCGCCCGACCCGCCGCACCCCTGACGACCTACCTGCTCGGACTGGCTGTCGGTGCGGGCGCCGACCCGGCCGAGGCGGCCGCCCGGTTGACGGCCCTCGCCGTGCAGGCCGTACCCCCCTCGCCAGTGTGACCGCACTCAGCTGAGCCGACTCGGCCGGCACCGTGACACCAGCACCCCGTCACCGCCGACGCAGGACCGAACGAACCACGTACAGCAGGGCGGAGGCACCGAACAGCACCGCGGTCAGCACCAGCCACCGGCCGAGGTACGGCGACTCGCCGAGCCCGCTGGCGGCCCGGTAGGACGGCTCGCCCTGACGCAGCACCAACGGCAGGCTGATCAGTAGCAGGATCCCCGACAGCAGCGCCGGCACCCGCACCCAGTTGACCGAGCCGTCCGGTCCGGCGGCCGGGTGCCGCCGGAGCCGACCCAGCACTCGGTCCAGCAACGCGTAGGCCGGAAACAGCACGAGGTCGTGCACGAGGAGCGCGGCCAGGAACCACACCAGCATCCGCAATGGCAGCGGCCCCTTCGAGGCCTGCAGAGCGGCGTACGCGGCCAGGGCGAAGCAAGCCAGGACCGACAGCAGGTGCAGGGGGTTCGAGCCGTAACGCTCCCGGAACCAGGTCACGCCCCGCTCCGAAGCTCGATGCGGCTGACCCACTTGGTGTTGTGGACGCCGGGCAGCGCCGGCACGATCACCCGCGCCGGGTAGCCGTGGTCCGGTGACAGGTCCGCGCCGTTGACCTTCAGAGCCAGCAGGGACCGCTCGTCGGTGAGCTGGCTGCGGTTCAGCACCGCCCGCGCGAACGCGCCGCGCTTCTCCAGGGAGCTGACCACCCCCGACGCCGGGTGCGGCACGCCGGCCAGCTGCAGCAGGTCGCGCAGCCGCACGCCGCTCCAGGTCTGGACCGTCGACCACCCCTCCACGCAGGCGATCGGCAGGCGGGCGGTCGTCTGGGGCATCGCGAGCAGGTCGGCACGGGACAGCGTGACCGTCGAGGCGCCGACGATGGACAGCCGCCAGCCGTCGCCGGTGTCGTCGGCGGTGATGCCGGCGGTGCGCGCGGTCCGGTTGATCTGGAAGTCAGTTGGACCGTTGCCGTACGACCGGCCGCGCGCGGCGAGCAGAGCGGTCGGACGCCAGCCCACCGTCTGGCCGAGAGTCACGGCCGTCACGGCCAATGAGGCGCCTCCAACTACGCCGAGCAGCCCTCGGCGGGACATGGTGGCCGGCACCGGGTCGGTCGCGACCAGGCCGTGCACGTCGAGCGGCTCCGGAACGGTCTGCGCAAGGGGTGTCCGCAGCTCGTCGCGCAGCCGACGGGTCTTGAGCGACCGGCGCATGGTCGGGAACTTCAGTCCGACGTGCAGCACGAAGCTGCCGATGAAGATCCAGGCGCCGTAGTAGTGGGCGGTGTAGAAGTCGAAGCGGAACACGTAGTCGTAGGCGATGTTCAGCACACCGGTGATGAGCTCGAACAGGATGCTGCCGACGAGCAGGGCGAGGCTGGCGCGCTCCAGGAGCTGGGCGAACGAGCGCGCGGGCGGCCAGGCGAACAGCTTCGGGATGACCGACCAGAGCTTGGCCAGCACCACCGGGATCAACGTCAGCCCGAGCGCGACGTGCAGCCCCTGGTTGAGCCGGTACAGCCAGGCTGGGTGCGTCGGCCACGCGAAGAAGGGCAGCCGCAGACCGTGCACGTCGGCGGGGAGGCCCTGCCCGAACTGCGGCTGGTAGGCGATGTAGGACAGCAGGCCGGTCAGGATGACGATCGGCAGGCCAATCAGCAGCACCAGGCCGAAGACCGACGTCAGCCAGGGGCCGCGCAGCGGGCTCCGCCATACGTGGCTGCGGAAGAACGGCCCGGGCGGCGGCAGCGTCGCCAGCCGGCCGAACAGAGCCTTCGGCGAACCGACGTCGGCTGCAGCGTCATCCCGGACCTCGCCGTCCTGCCTCACGCTGCTACCGCCAGTGTGGCAACCAGGGCGGCGACGCGGCCGGATGGCGCGAGTGCCGCGACCACCAGCAGATCGGCGACCCGGTCGACGTCCCGCAGGACGGGCAGGTCGACGACGGCCAGACCTGCGGCGACCAGCCGCTCGCGTTGGCGGCTGCCGGTGTCCGGGCTGGACATGGGGACGCCGATCAGCAGGTCATCCTGTGGTTGGTGCAGCCCCATCGCCCACCAGCCGCCGTCCTCAGCCAGACCGAGCACCGCGCCGGGACCTGCCAGCAGCTGCTCCACAGCGGCCGTCAGCAGCGCTGGGGTGACCTGTGGGGTGTCCATGCCGATGAGCAGCACCGGCAGGGGGCTAGCGTCGTACGCGCTGCGAAACGCCCTGGCCAGACGGACATCTAGTCCGCCCGACGCCTGCGGCTGCACCACGAACCCAGCGACGTCGAGGTCGACGGCGGAGCCCTCGAGCACGAGCACCCGTTGGGCCACCGCAGTTGATCGCACGGCGTCCATGGTGTCCTGCAGGCACGCGGCCGCGACGCCCGCCGCCTGCTGGGGGCTGAGAGCTGGTGTCAGTCGCGTCTTGACCTGGCCGGCCCGTGGTTGCTTTGCCAGCACGACGATCTGGGCTGCGAGCACGGTTGCCTCCGGTGGCCGGGTAAGCCGATGGCGGGAGCGACGATCCGCTCCCGCCATCGGACTCTGCCAGACGGGCGACTACTTGGCCGGGAGGGCCAGCGTGATCTTTGCGACGCCGACCGGGAAGAACTCCTTGAGGGCGGTCACCTTGTAGGTCATGTTCAGCAGGTCTGCGGCCGTCTTGGTCAGCGAAACCTTGGTGCCCGCGAGAATGCCGAAGCCGGGCTCGCTCGTGGTGTCGAGCGGCTTGAGGGTGCTGCCGTCGAGGAAGAAGACCGGCGCCTGCTTCGCGGCCGACTTGCCGTTGGCGGAGACGTCCGCGTAGAGCATCGACTTGCCGGCGTCGACGGTGAAGTTGGTCAGCTCGACCTTGGTGCCGCCGCCGGTGAGGCTGATGCCGGAGCCCTCGTGCTTGATGCTGCTCTCCACGTAGGGGTCGCGCGAGCCGGGGGCGTAGTAGGTGGCGTCGCCACCGGTGATCGGGAACGACAGCACGCCACTGGTGAGCGTGGCCTTGCCGACCAGGCCGACGGTCAGGCCGAGGCTCTTGGCACCAGCCAGGAAGGACGGGTCGACAGTGACCTGGGTCATCTTGCCGGTGAGGTTGGTCAGGGCGGCGGCCGGAGTCGCCTCGGCCTTGGGGGCGCTGCTGCTGCCGCTGCCGCTGCCGCTGCCGCTGTTGCCGGTGCTGTTGCTGCCACCGCAGGCCGTGAGCGTCAGAGCGAGCGTGCCGCCAAGGGCGAGCGCAGTGAGGGTCTTGCGCATGTCGGTATTTCCTTCCGCGGGGTTCCCGGTGCGATACCGCCTCGGGTGTGTCGGGTGGTATTCGGGGCACCTTGCGATACGGATGGCTGCGGTGACGGTGAACACGTTGCGCCGTCGGAGCAGTGGGCCGGCTGAACCCAGCGGCTGCGCCTGGCGAATAGGGGGGGATGACTCACTCCATGACCGTTCGCCCTGTCCGGCTGCCATGAGCGCCGGTCTGCTCGACGAAGGCTTCCGGACATCTTTGCCACTACGAGTGCGGTACGACGGCGGCGACTGCACGCCGCTCGCGCTGCACCGATGGTTGGGGCGGGCGCGGGGTGCGGACGCGGCGCTGCTGGAGCGGGCGGCCGGGCCGACGCTCGATGTCGGCTGCGGGCCTGGTCGCCTGGTCGCGGCGCTGACCCGCGCCGGTGTGCCGGCGCTGGGGATCGACATCATGCCCGCGGCTGTGGGACTGACGCGGCGCGCCGGTGGCCCCGCCCTGTTGGGCTCGGTCTTCGACGCGGTGCCTGACACAGGGGAGTGGGCGGTCGTCGTCCTGGCCGACGGCAACATCGGCATCGGTGGCGACCCGGTGCGGCTGCTTCGACGCACGGCCGAGCTCGTCCGCCCCGGAGGCTGCGTCCTCGTCGAGCTGGCGCCTCCGGGCACAGGTATGCAGGCCCAACGGGTGCGGCTCGAGGACCACGCCGGACGTGTCGGCAGCTGGTTCGACTGGGCGGTGCTCGGTGTCGACGCTGTTCGGCCGGTCGCGGCCGAGGCCGGACTGGACGTCGACGAGACATGGTCAGCGCCGGACGACGAGGGAGGCCCCAGGTGGTTCGCCTCGCTGCGAGTTGCCTAGCCGCAGCTCTGCTCCTGACCGCCTGCAGCGGCGCGCCGCCGCCGCCGCGTGCGGCCGGACCTGCTGTCCTGTGCTGCGCCCCCGAGCCCGCCCGCGCCGTCCCGCCCGCGACGCCGCCCCAGGGCCGCGTTCTCGAGCTCGGCGGCGGCCGCCCGGAGGGGATCACCACTGATCCGGTCAGCGGATTGGTGGTCGTGGCCGTGCGCAGTCCGAACCGACTGCTGCTCGTCGATCCGGCCGCCGGCCGGGTGGTGCACACCGTCCGGGTGCCCGGCAGCGCTCGTCACCTCGAGCTGGTCACCGGCGGCGGCGCGGTGCTCGTGCCCGGCGAGGACACCGACCTGCTCACCACGGTTGCCCTGCCCAGCGGCCGGATCGGCACCTCCGTCAAGGTGCGCAGGCAGCCGCATGACGTCGCCGTCGCCGTCAACGGCACCTCCTATACCGCGGATGAGTTCGGCAGCGCCATCTCGGTCGTCCGGGGCGGCCGGGTCGTGACCACCCTGCCCGGCCTGGTGCAGCCCGGTGGCGCCGCCGGCACCGGCGACACCGGCACGGTCGTCGATGTTCGGGCCCGGTTGCTGCACGTGCTGCGCGGTGACCGCGAGATCGCTGCGCTGCCAGCGGGAGCCGGCCCGACGCACGCCCTCGCCCTGACGACCGGCACCGTCCTGGTCACCGACACCAGCGGCGGCGCCCTGCTGCTGTACGACGTGTCCGGTGCCCCGCACCAGATCGGCTCCGAGCCGCTGCCGGGCCGGCCCTACGGCACGGCGTACGACGCCGTCCGCAGCCGGGTCTTCATCACGGCGACCCAGGACAACCTGCTGGTCGAGTACCGCTGGGACGGCACCCGGCTGCAACGCGTGGCAGCTTTCCCGACTGTGCGCGACGCCTACAGCGTGACAGTGGTGCCCGCGACGGGCCGCGTCGTCGTGGCCGGTGAGAGCGGCAGCCAGCTGCAGATCCTGGACCCGTGACCCGCACCCGGCTGCTTCTGGCCGGGGTGGTCCTGGTCGGGGTGGCGCAGGTCGTGCTGGCCAGGGCCACCGCGGCCCGGGGCGGGATTCTGGCGCACCGGTACGCCCTGCTCGCCGAGCTGCTCGCCTGGGGGCTGCTCGGTCTCGCGGGTGCGGCCTGCGCCCTGCGGCTGCCCGTCCGGACCGTGCTGCCGGTGCTGCTGGTGATCGGCCTGCTCGTGCCGGTCGCGGCGCTGTCGGCCAAGGCCCCGCTGTCGGACGACCTCTACCGCTACGCCTGGGACGGCATCGTCCAGGTTCACGGCACCGATCCGTACCGGTACCCGCCGATCGCGCCCGAGCTGCGGCAGCTGCGCGATCCCTGGCTGTTCCCGGCCCACGACTTCCCGAAGATCAACCGGCCGGATGTCCGGACCATCTACCCACCCGTCGCTGAGGGCTGGTTCACCGTCGAGCATCTGGTCCTGCCGCTGTCCGACCTTGGCTACGAGCTGGTCGGGCTGCTGCTCGCGTTGGCGGTGCTGGCCGTCCTGCTCGCGCTGCTCGACGACCGGCGGTGGGCTGCGCTGTGGGTGCTCTCACCGCTGCCGGCGGTCGAGGCGGTGGCCAACGCCCACGTCGACGCACTTGGTGTCCTGCTGGTCCTGCTGGCCCTGCTGGCGGCAAGACGGCGTCCCTTGCTCGCCGTCGGGGTGCTCGCCGCGGCAACGCTCATCAAGCTGTACCCGGCGGTGCTGCTGCCGCTGCTGCTGGTGGACCCGCGCGGCCGGATCCGCAAGGTGCTGCTGTTCGTCGGCCTGTGCGCGGTGGCATACCTGCCGCATGTGCTGGCGGTCGGCAGCTCCGTGATCGGCTACCTGCCGGGCTACCTGCACGAGGAGCACTACGGAGAGGGCAGCCGCTACCTGCTGCTCGGCCTGCTCGGGCTGTCCGGCAAGCCGGCCACGGTCGCCGCCCTGCTGCTGCTGGCCGGCGCCCTGCTGCTGCTCGTGCGGGCCCACCTGCCGCTGCCGGAGTCGGCGACCCGGCTGCTGGTCGTGCTGCTGCTCCTGGTCACACCGGTGCAGCCGTGGTACGGCCTGCTGCTGCTGGGCTGTGCGGCTGCCGCCGGCGCGTGGTGGGCCTTGCCCGTCACCCTGGCCGCCTACCCGCTGTACTTCGCCGCCGTGCTGGACGGTGACCAGGTGCTGCTCGGCAGGATCGGCTACGCCACTGCTGCGGTCGTCACGGCCCGGCTGCTGGTCGAGGCGCGACGCCGCCAGGCCACGCTGCTACCGCTCGCCTAGCCGGGCGAGCAGCCCTTCACGGACCCCCGGCCACTCCTCGGCCAGGATCGAGAAAAAGGCGGTGTCGCGCACGGTCCCGTCGGGCCGCCGGCGTTGGTGGCGCAGCGTCCCGTCGTACCTCGCCCCGAGCTTGCCGATCGCGGCCTGCGAGCGGGTGTTGGCGCCGTCGGTCTTGAGGGTCACGCGCTCGGCACCGAGGTCGTCGAAGGCGTGTCCGAGCAGCAGCAGCTTGCACGTCGGGTTGACCTCGGTCGACCACAGGGACCGGGCGTACCACGTCCAGCCGACCTCCAGCCCACCGAGCTCGACGTCCACGTCGAGGTAGCTCGTGCTGCCCTGAGCCCGGCCGTCCACGACGACCGCGAACGGCAGACCGGGGTGGGTCTGCCGGAGCTCGGCGACGTCCGCCGGCGTGCTGGGACGGTGAGTCGGCAGCCAGCGCCACACCTCGTCGTCCCGCGCGGCGACCAGCAGGTCGCTGTCGTGCTGCGGCCCCCACGGCTCGAGGTGGACCCGGCCGCGGGCGAGGGCGACCGGCTGCGGCTCACGCACCGCGGAAGAACGGGGTGATGACCTGCTCCCCGAAGCGCGCCATCTCCTCGCGCTGGGGGCTGAACTGAAGCAGCACCAGGTCGACCCCGGCGGCCTCGTAGGCCCGGATCCGCTCGGCCACCTGCTCAGGGGTGCCGACCAGGCCCGCGCGCAACCCGCGGTTGCTGACGGAGTACTCCTCCAGCGACACCTGCGACTCCAGCTGCGAACCGGCCACGAAGTCCTGGTACGACGCGTACGCCGCCGGGCTGGCTTGGACGTCCAGGATGCGGTCCCGCTCGGCCTGCGCCTCTGCTTCGGTGTCGCGGACGATGACGTAGCCGGACACGCCGTAGCGGAACGGCTCAGGCCGGCCGGCCCCGATGCGCTTGGCCTCCATGTCCTGCACCTTTGCGGCGATGACGTCCGGCGGGTCGCCGTGCATCACGTAGGCGGTGCCGCGGCGGCTGATGACGCTCTTGGCCATGGGCGACTCGCCGCCCATGTAGACAGTCGGCACCGTCGCAGGCTTGGGCTCCAGGATGCAGCCCTCGAGGTCGTACAGCTCGCCGTGGTGGGTGACGGTGTCCTCGGTGAGCAGCCGGCTGAACACCTCGAGCCACTCGTCGGTGCGGGTGTAGCGGGCGTCGTGGACGTCGAACGGCGCGCCGTACTGCGTCGCCTCGTCCTTCCACCAGGACGACACGACGTTGAGGCTGGTGCGGCCGGGCGCGATGGTCTCGAGCGTGCTGATGGCCTTGGCCGTCAGTGCGGGGGAGTGGTAGTTGGGTCGGACGGCCAGCATCAGCTCGAGCCGTTCGGTGACGGCGGCGACGGCAGGGGCGAGCGTCCAGGCGTCCAGCGACGGGGCGCGGTGGCCCTTGATGTCGTTGAGGTTCAGCTCGGCGATGAGGGACAGGTCGAAACCGGCCCGCTCGCTGTCCACCGCCAGGGCCCGGATGTAGGCCCAGTCGATGGACATCCCCTCGTCCCGGACGTTGCGGAGCCAACCGCCGAAGATGGGCATCCAGTAGCCGAAGCGCATGACCGGCAGACTAGGCGAGAGGCACATCAGGGTGGCCTGCGGCGTTGGGCACGACATGGACGAGAAGCGGGCAGTGCGCGTGGTCGACGCGCTTCGGTCACGGGGCGTCGATGCCCATGTCGAACGGTCGAGCACCTACCAGTTCGGGGTGCGGATCGCCTTGCAGGGAGGGCGCGACGCGGTGTGGGACACCGACGGCACGCTCGGGCTGGAAGCCCAGGTGATGGCGAACGGGATGCTGGTCGGGTTCGTGCCGCAGATCGAGGGCTCTGAGGACTTCGACGAGGATCAGACGGTGCTGGCCATCGCGGCGACGGACTACGACCAGCCGGTGGCCACCCGGCGGGCCGTGGCGCCGGCTCCGGCCGCCCCGCTGCCCCGTCCGGGCGGCGTGTTCCGGCGTTTCCTGGGCGGCTTCAGGGAGTGAGCCCCGGCTCGTGGATCGGCGTGCGCTGTCACGAGGCCTCGACCAGGGCGCCGATCGCCAGCAGCAGCTCCTCCGACCCGGCCGGTCCGATCAGCTGCAGCGCGGCGGGAGGCCCGTCGCGGCGTGGGACCGGCAGGGCCAATGCCGGCAGCCCGGCCAGGTTGACCGGCAGGGTGAGCCGGCTGGCGTACATGCTCGCCGGGTCGCGCAGGACGGCTGGACCCTGCGCCAGCACCGGCAGCGCCAGCAGGTCGACTCGGGTGAAGGCTTCGGCGAGCTGGGTCTGCCAGTCCACCCGCACGCCGGTTGCCCAGGCGACGTCGGCGGCGCTGGTGTCGCGGCCCAGCAGCAGCTTGCCGCGCAGCTCCTCGCTCATGAGGTGGCCGCGGTCGGCGACCAGCCGACCATGCGCCGCCCATGCCTCGACGCCGAGCAGCAGGCCGCCGGCCGGCGAGGCGCGGTGCCAGCCGGCGAGCAGCTCTGGCACGTCGATGACCGGGAAGCCCGTCAGGGCGGCGCCGACGGCCTGCCAGATGCCGTCCTGCGCCGGCACCGGGAGCCGTCCGATCGTCACGTCCCGCAGGGCCGGCATGAAGCCGGGCTCCAGCAGCTGCATGCCCAGCACCAGCCCGGCGACGTCACGCGCGAGCGGCCCGATGGTGTCGAGCGAGGGTGCGAGCGGCCAGACGCCGGTCAGGGACACCCGGCCCCACGTCGTCTTCAGGCCGGCGACCCCGCAGCAGGCGGCCGGGATCCGCACCGACCCGCCGGTGTCGGATCCCAGGGCGACGTCAGCGTCGCCGTTCGCCACCACCACCGCCGCCCCGCTGGAGGACCCGCCCGGCACCAGGGAGGCGTCGACCGGGTTGACCGGCGTGCCCTGCCAGGCGTTGACCCCCGTGATGCCGTAGGCCAGCTCATGCATGACGGTGCGCCCGACGATGCGGGCACTGGCGCGCACACCGGCCAGGCACGCAGCGTCGGCCGTCGCGGGGACCGGGCGCACCGACGCTGACCCGGCCGTCGTGGGGATCCCGGCCATGTCGACCAGGTCCTTGACCGCCACCCGCGGCCCGCTGCCTCCGGTGTCGAGACGCAGCGAAAACCCGTCAGCAGGCACAGGAGTAGCCCTGTCCACCGGCCAGCTCGGCCCACAGCACGTCGTACGCCGGCTCGGGGTCGTCCGGGTCGTGCACGGCGTCGACGAGGTCGCTGGGCCGGCCGGCCAGCAGCGCGGTCCACTCGTCCTTTGTTACCGCCGCCTCCGGGACGGTGGCGGCCCGGGCCCGCACCAGCGGCAGGTAGTCGCGCAGGAACACCCACCGGGTGCCCGCAGACTGGGGCGGCGCGTCGAACGGCTCCCCGACGGCGTCGCGGTAGGCCAGCAGCGGCAGGTCGACCCCGGCGGCGACCGGGAGCCCGATCCACTTCCAGGGCCGGGTGTTGACGTCGAGCAGCAGGTGCCGGCCGTCGGCGTCCTGGACGAACTCGACCTCGCTGATGCCGCTGTAGCCGAGCTCCTGCAACACGCTGACACCGGCCTTGGCGATCTCGGGCTCCCACTGCGCGTCGGCCAGGCAGGAGGTGCCGAAGTCCGCCGGCCACTGCTCGAGCTTGCGGCCGGTGAAGACCCCGCGGGGCGTGCCGTCCGGCGACAGGTAGGAGCAGACCGACCAGAACGCCCCAGGCCGCTGCTCCACCCACTCCTGCGCGACCAGCGCCAGCGGGGCGGCCTCGGCCACCCGGGCGCGCAGCTCGTCGGGGGAGCGCACCACGAACACCTTCATCCCGAAGGCGTCGTAAAAGGCGCGGCTGTCGTCCGGCTTGAGCACGCACGGGTACGGCAGGTCCTCCGGCCGCGACTCGTCGAGGTACCAGGTGCGGGGGATGGCGATGCCCCGTGCCTCGCACGCCCGGTAAAGCGAGCTCTTCGCGAGGGCCCGCTGCACCACGTCGTACGGCGAGAAGGGAAACCGGTAGAAGGGCTCGAGGGCCGGCCGGTGGCGGGCCAGCGCCAGCACCCAGTCGTCGTTGCAGGCGAACAGCACCGGCCGCTGCTCGAATGACGGCCCCAGCGCCAGCAGGTGGTCGCGCAGGGCCTCGTCGTCCTTCGGGCCCGGGACCAGACCGAGGCCGGCGAGGTGGCGGGAGTGCTGCCCGAGACCGCCGCGCTCCTTGTCGAGCCCGAGGACCGGCACCCCGGCGCGGGCCAGCGATCGCGTGACGGCCAGGCCGGTGATGTGCACGTTCATGACGAGCGCCGGAACGCCGGTCAGACCCTCGGCGACGACCTGCTGCCCGGCGAGGGCTAGCACGCGTCGACCCGCTTGAGAAAGCCGCGCAGGTCCAGGAAGGCGCTCAGGTGCTGCCGGTGCTCGTCGCAGGCGACCCAGGTCTTCTCGCGGTCAGCGGTGTGCAGGCTCGGGTTGTTCCAGACGAGCACCGAGGTCGCCGGCGCGCGGCAGCCCTTCGACGAGCAGATCGGGTCGTCCACACCGGTCATCCAACCAGGGGTCGGTAGCGTGCCGGCCGTGGACTGGCGGCGCAAGCGGATCGAGTGGCAATGGCGCCGCGCGGCGGTCCGGCAGGGTCTGCGGGCGAAGTGGGTGCTGCGCACGGCGACGCAGGTCGGCCGCCGTGCACAGGTGCTCGGTCGTCCGATGGTCAACGCGACCGATCTGCAGATCGGTGACGACTTCAAGGTCTGGTCGGGACACCGCACCACCCTGATCAGCGGGTGCGGCCGGCTGCGGATCGGCGACCGGGTCTTCATCAACGTCGGCACGACACTGCTTGCGGTGCAGGAGATCGTCATCGGGGACGATGTGGCCTTTGCCAACGAGGTCTACGTGATGGACAGCAACAGCCACGGCATCGAAGGCCGGTCGCACGTCGAGGCACCGATCCGGATCGGCGACGGCACGTGGCTCGGCGCTCGGGCGATGGTGCTGCCGGGGGTGACGATCGGCAGGCGCGTGCTGGTGGCCGCCGGGGCGGTCGTCACCCGCGACGTCGAGGATGACGTGCTGGTGGCCGGCAACCCCGCACGGGTGGTGCGGTCGCTCAGCTACCCGGCTGGCTGCCGCCGCGCGTGGCACGATGAGTGGTGTCCGTGCCCCAAGCTGACGGCTCTGCAGCCTGATGAGGCGGTCTAGCGCTTGCCGCCGGTCGGCAGCCGGCCGACCACGATGCCCCCGACCACGTAGACGCCCGCGGCCAGCAGGTAGTTCACGATCAGTGCGTTCTCCCGAGTCTTGGGCGCGAAGACGTCCTTGAAGGGGCCGGCCGCGTCCTTGGCCAACTGCAGCGCGTTGCGCACGATGACGTTCGAGTTGTTGACCGGCGCCTTGGTGAACACGATGCCGAGCACGACGACCAGGGCGAGCAGGAAGAACACGGCCTTGCTGACCCGCCAGACCACGCGCAGGAAGCTGGAGAGCCCGTCACCGCGGCCCATCCTCAACGCCTTGTCATCCAGGTTCCGCAGCTTGTCAGAGGCTCCCATGGGGACAGCCTGCCTCATGCGGGCGCGGCTGTAACTGCAGGTGTGATGAGGTGACCGCGTGAGAGTCCTGATGATCGCCCCACCCGGCGCCGGCAAGGGAACGCAGGGCGCCGTCCTTGCGGAGCATCTCGGCGTCCCGCACATCGCGAGCGGTGATCTGCTGCGCGACCACGTCGCCCGGCGGACAGAGATCGGCAGGTCCGTGCAGCAGTTCGTGGAACGCGGCGAGCTGGTGCCCGACGACGTCGTGCTGGAGATGGTCCGCAGCGCCCTGTTGGTCGCGGACGACGGGTACGTGCTCGACGGTGTCCCACGCACCATGGCGCAGGCACGGGCCTTGTACGACGCAGCGCTCGAGATGGACGCCACCGCTGACGTCGCCCTCCATCTGCAGGTGGGTGAGGCTGAGCTGGTCCGCAGGCTGCTCGCCCGCGCCGAGGAGCAGGGCCGGGCTGACGACACCGACGAGGTGATCCGGCACCGCCTCGCCCTCTACGACGAGGTCACGCATCCGATCCTGGACTGGTACGACGAGCGCGGGATCCTGGTCTCGGTCGACGCCGAGCCTTCGGCGGACGACGTCAGCCGGCACGTCATCACGGCCCTGGAGGTCGTGCGACAGATCATCGCCGGCAATCCCGACGCGCCCCGCACGGCCATCAACCTGACCGGCCTGGGCAAGGCCTTCGGGGCCTAGCTGCCAGCCAGTACCAGCGCCATCGGGGCAGCTGCGTCGGGGTCCATCTCCGGCAGTTTGGCGAGGTCGAACCAGCCGATCGCCCGCAGCTCGGGGCTCCCGGCCCGCGCCCGGTCGGCCTGCTCGTCGGTGACGTCGAGGAGCACCGCGAAGGTCACCCCCGATCGGCGGTCCGCTGGTGCGCGGTCACGGGTGCGGGCACCGACAGGTCGAGGCCGAGCTCTTCCCGCAGCTCGCGCTGCAGCCCCTGCTGGACGCTCTCGCCCCATGTGAGGTCGCCGCCCGGCAGAGACCACCCCACGACGTACGGCTGGTCGACCAGCAGCACCCGGCCGTCGGGCCGCCGGAGGACGCCGAGCACGCCCACGCGGTACCCGGGCGTGGTGGCTCGCAACACGCGGCGGCGGACGACGTGCGGGGTACGGGTATAGGCCTCGACCATCAGCCGCGACCAGGTGCTGCTCAGCGGGGGCGACCCATGACGAGCCGGCCGGTGCCGCGGCCCTTGCGCACCTGGGGTCCCCCGGGCTCCGTGACCTTGGCCGTCGGCATACTGGGACGGTACCGACGCCGCCCTCAGAGCGGCGCCAGTGGGACCGTCTCACCGTCGCTGTACGCCGTCCGGCCGTCCGTGGTCAGCACCCACACGGACTGCCGGCCCCGGGCGGTCCACGCCCCGTCGTCCCACACCAGAGCGGTGTCCTCGTCGATGCCGACGACATCGACGTCGTCGGGGGAGCGCGCGAGGTAGCGGCCGACCAGGTCCGGCAGCCAGCCGAGGAAGCGGTCGAAGTGAGGGATGACCCGCAGCCGGGGGACGACGCCCAGCCCCCGGTCGGCGTCCCGCCGGGGGTGCCGCAGGTCCGGCACCCAGGAGGTGAGCGACATGGCACCGGCGCTGCAGCCGGCCACCGCGGCCCCGCCCTGCCAGGCGTCGTGCACGACCTGCCACACCGCTGTGCCCCGCAGCGTCGACGCGCAGTACGGCGGGTTGCCGCCGGACAGGTAGATCAGCCCGGCCCCGGCGACGAGGGCAGCCAGTGCCGGGTCGTCGGCTTCGGTGCGGTCCCGCACGAGCAGGGGCACGGCCTCGACACCCAGCCGGGCCGCCTGCTGCTGTCCGAGCGCGACCCACCGAGCGAGCGAGGCATCACCTTCAAGAGCAGCCGCTGTCGGGATCTGCACGTACCGCGGGGGCCGGCCGGTCAGCAGTCGGCCCTCGATCTGTGTCATGACGGGGAGGTACTCGCCGCTGCCGACCAGCGCGACCGGCCCACTCACGGCAGCAGGCTGAGGCCACCGTCGACGACGAGCACCTCGCCGGTCACGTAGGTGGAGCGGACGAGGGCCATCACGGCCTCCGCGACGTCGGCGGGGGTGGCCGACCGCTTCAGCGGTGCCATGGCGTGGACCAGGCTGCGGACCTGGTCCCAGTCCTCGGTCCATGGGGTGTCGACCAGCCCGGGTGCCACGGCGTTCACCCGGATGTCCGGGCCGAGGACCTTGGCAAGCAGTCGGGTCTGGTGGTTGAGCGCCGCTTTGCTGGCTGCGTAGGGGATCGACGAGCCGGTCGGACGGACGCCGGCGAGAGAGGAGACGTTGACCACGCAGCCCGTGGCCGCGCGCAGGGCGCGCTCCGCCGCGGTGACGAGCACGAAGGGGGCGATGACATTCACCTCGTACAGGTGCCGCCAGATCGCCGGCGTGGCCGCGGCCAGGTCGGCATGCGGGATGACCTGCGTCGTGCCGGCGTTGTTGACGAGCACGTCGAGCCGTCCGTGCAGCTCGACCACCCGGTCGATCAGCTGGCGGGCCTGCAGCTCCTGGCCGACGTCTGCCTGTAGGTAGCTCCCGCCGATCTCCTGCGCCACAGCCTGTCCGGCCGCCACCGAGGAGCGGCTGTTGACCACGACGCGGTAACCGTCGCCGGCGAGGCGGCGGGCCACGTCGGCGCCGATGCCGGAGGAGGAACCGGTGACCAGGGCGACCTTGGCTTCGGGCATGGCGGCGACGGTACGACGTGCCCGCGACCCCGCCCCGCGGGAGGATGTCGAGGTGGATCCCTCCTATGCCGGCATCGATGATCGACCGCTCGATCCGCCGCCCGTGGACTGCGTGCTGCTGGTGTCGTTTGGCGGCCCGGAGGGCCAGGACGACGTCTTGCCGTTCATGGCCAACGTCACCCGCGGTCGCGGCATCCCGACAGCCCGGCTGGAGGAGGTGTCACGGCACTACCTCGACGTCTTCGGCGGGGTGTCACCGATTAACCAGCAGTGCCGGGATCTGCGGACTGCTCTGCAGGCCGAGCTGGCGGCGCGGGGTCCGGACCTGCCGGTCTACTGGGGAAACCGCAACTGGCATCCGTTCCTGTCCGAGGCGATGCGGCAGATGGCCGCGGACGGCAAGCGGCACGCGCTCGCGCTGATGACCAGCTCGTTCCCGTCGTACTCGGGCTGCCGGCAGTACCGGGAGGATGTCTGGCGGGCCCGGGCGGAGGTCCCGGGCGCGCCGCTGGTCACCAAGGTCCGGCACCACTGGGCGGAGGCCGGATTCCTGCAGACCATGTTTCGGCACGTGGCCGCTGCCGGGGAGGGGCTCACCGATCCGCGGCTGGTCTTCACCGCGCACTCGGTCCCGCTCTCGATGGCGGACGCGTCCGGTCCCACCGGCGGCGCGTACGTCGAGGCGTTGCGCACCGCCGCCGCACGGATCGCCGGCAACCGCCCGTGGGACCTGGTGTTCCAGTCCCGCAGCGGGCCGCCGCAGGTGACGTGGCTCGAGCCGGACGTCGGGGACCACCTGCAGGCCCTGCACGGCCGGGGGGTGCGTGAGGTGGTGCTGGTCCCGCTGGGGTTCATCAGCGACCACGTCGAGGTGGTGTACGACCTGGACGTGCAGGCGCGTGAGCGCGTCGACGCCTCGATGCCCGGGCTGGTGGTGCAGCGCGCGTCGACGGTCGGCACGGCGCCGGAGTTCGTGGCGATGCTGCGTGACCTGGTGGTCGAGCGGATGGCCGGCCCAGAGCTGGCCACACACGGGGACGTCGGCACCTACGACCGCTGCCCTGCCGCCTGCTGTCTAGGAGCGGCTCGGGCAGGTCACGACTGACCGTGTGCGTTGTAGGCGGCGACGCGGGCCCGGCGCACGACCCTCGCCAGGTCACGCAGGACTCGGTCCCGCGCGTCGGCCTGCCGGGCATCAACGGCCGCGCCGGCACTTCGACCGGCGAGCTGGACGACGCCGGCGAGCTGACGGCACCGCACCAGCAGGTCCCGGGCCCTCGGCGGCCAGCTGCCGGGGAGCTCGTCGTCGTCGATGCCGTACCGCACCTCGCGACGCAGGTCGCGTAAAGCCTCCGCGACGTCCGGGTCCCACCGCGCGACCTCGAGGGCGCCCAGGGCGCCGGCGGCCTCGACGACGGCCCGTCGCAGGTCGTGCTCGGCGTCGTGCAGCCACGGCCCCTGGTCGACCAGGGGGACCGTCACGTCGTACGCCGTCCAGGTGACTGTGGTGACGGTGCCGTCCAGGGAGGTGCCGTGGCTGGTCAACACGGGGACCAGGCCGGTGCCGGCACCGTCCGGTCGCACCGCAAGCACAGCCTCGGAGGCACCCAGCGCAGCGGACGTGAAGGGGCCCGGACCGGGCAGGCCGATGGGGTCACCCGGTGCGGGCAGGACGACGCGGACTGCCGTCACGCCGTTGGCGCGCAGCCGGGCCACCGCCTGCTCGAGACCGAGGTCAGCTGTGGCGAGGCCGGCGACGAGGTGGTCGTCGTCATGGGCGGTGACCCGGGCGAGCAGCTCAGGCAGCGACGCCTCCGCGGCCAGCCAGGCGGTCGTCCAGCAGGCGAGCAGGGCGCTGCGCGGCGGGACCGCGCCGGAGGCAGGCATGACGCGCGAGCCTAAGGTGCTCCGGGTGCGCGCCCTTTCCGTCGCCCCCGGCCAGCCCTCCACCGCCGCCGTTGAGGAGCGGTCCGACCCGGACCCCGCAGAGGGATCGGTGCTGGTCGAGGGCCTGCTCGTCGGGATGTGCGGGACGGACGTCGAGATCGCCGAGGACGGCTTCGGGATTCCGCCTCCCGGTGCGGAGCGCATCGTGCTCGGCCACGAATCCCTCGGCCGCGTGCTCGAGGCGGCCGGCGGCTTCGCCGTCGGGGACCTGGTAGCCGGAGTCGTGCGACGACCGGACGGCTGCGGCGCGTGCGCAGCCGACCAGTGGGACATGTGCGTGGGCGGTGAGTTCCTCGAGCGGGGCATCCGGCGGGCCGACGGGTACGGCGCCACCCGGTGGCGCGCCGACCCGCGGTTCCTGGTCCGGCTCGACCCGGCGCTGGATGAGCTCGGCGTCCTGCTGGAGCCGACGACCGTCGTGGCCAAGGCCTGGGAGCAGGTCGAGCGGATCGGCTCACGGGCGTGGTGGCAGCCGCGCACGGTGCTCATCACCGGGGCCGGACCGATCGGCCTGCTGGCCGCCTTGCTCGGCGTGCAGCGTGGGCTGGACGTGCACGTCGTCGACCTGATGGCCGACGGCCCGAAGCCTTTGCTGGTGGACGATCTCGGCGCTACCTACCACTCGGTGCCGGTGGCCGAGACGGGACTTCGGCCGGATGTCGTCATCGAGTGCACCGGCGTCTCCTCGGTCGTGTGGGACTGCCTGAACCAGCTGGCGCCGGGTGCCGTCGTCTGCCTGGCCGGCATCTCCGCCGGCCGGGCGGAGCTCGATCGCACCGCTGCTGTGGCTGCCCGTGAGCTGCTGCTGTCCAACGAGGTGGTCTTCGGCACGGTCAACGCGGGCGCCCGCCATCACGGGCAGGCCGCACTGGCCCTGGCGCGGGCCGATCCGAGTTGGCTGCGCCGGTTGATCACCCGCCGAGTGCCGCTGGCGGACTGGCCACAGGCGCTGGAGCGCAGGTCCGGCGATGTGAAGGTGGTCGTGGACCTGCGGGCCTGATCCAGGTCCGTGTCGCTACGGGGCATCGGGGTCAAAGCGGCCTAGCGTCGCGGGGTGCGCTCGTACGACGGGATCGACCTCAGGCGGCCCGAGCGGGTCATCCCGCCGACGGTGGCCGCGGACCGCGGTCTGGTCGTCGAGGAGCCGCTGACGGGGTGGTGCGGTGCGGTCGTGGAGTGCGACAAGGAACGGGTCAGCCTGGAGGACCGGCACGGCACAGTGCGGGTGTTCCCGCTCGGCGGCTTCCTGCTCGACGGGGCGCCGGTCACGTTGATCCGTCCGACCACCGCCGCTCCGGCGGCGCGGCGTCGCACCGCGTCCGGATCGGTGTCGGTCACCGTCGCGGCGCGGGTGGCGCTCGGCAGCCGCATCTGGGTGGAGGGCAAGCACGACGCGGAGCTGGTCGAGCGGGTGTGGGGTGATGACCTTCGCGTCGAGGGGGTCGTGGTCGAGCCGCTGGACGGTGTCGACGACCTCGCCTCGCTCGTCCGCACGTTCGCGCCGGCGGCCGGCCGGCGCCTCGGCGTGCTCGTGGACCACCTGGTCCCGGGGAGCAAGGAGTCCCGCCTCGTCGCGGCTGTGACCAGCCCGCACGTCCTGGTCACCGGTCACCCGTACGTCGATGTCTGGCAGGCCGTGAAGCCCGGGTCCCTCGGGATCGCGGCCTGGCCGGTGGTGCCGCGTGGCACGTCCTGGAAGGCCGGGGTGTGCGCCGTCCTCGGCTGGGGCCAGCCGTGGGAGGGATGGCAGCGCGTGCTTGCTGCGGTCGACAGCTACGCCGACCTGGAGGTCCCGCTTCTGCAGTCGGTCGAGCGGCTCATCGACTTCGTCACCGAGCCTGGTCGGTGAGGCGCAGCACGAAGGGCCGCCCCTGACGGAGACGGCCCTTCGGCTCAGTGCAGGTGCTGCTACGTCACCACACCCGACGTCGGTTGCCGCCGACAGGGAGGAAGTTCAGGACGAGGCCCACCAGCAGCAGGATGATGCCGATGACGAACAGTACGTGGAGGCTGGCGACAACCAGCCCGATGATGATCAGGATGATCCCGAGAACGACCACGGTGGACTCCTTGGCGTTGGATGGTGCACACCTGCTGGTGCCTGACGATGTGATGCCCACCGGGGCGGACGATCACACGCAGGAGCCGCGACCTGTCTGCACGATGTCCTGATCTGTAGCGTTCGGCCGCAGCAATCCCGCCTGCCAGCTGCAGGACCGGATCGGGTGATCCGGAGGCCCTGGCCGCAGCAGCTCTCAGTAGGCGTCGTCCATGACGCGGGTGACCCCGGCCATCACCAGCCCGACGACCAGCACGACGCCACCGATGATGCCCAGGGTCAGGGACTGCAGGGGCAGCGCCAAGCCGAGCACGATGAAGCCGGTGATGATCAGGAGCACGGTGGCCCACGACGTGATGCGGATGCTGTGACCGCCGGACATGTGAGGCCTCCCTGCCATCTGCCATCGAGGTCCTGGACTGTACCGAGCGACCCGGAACAGACGGCAGGCGCGCGACCGTTGCCGACGTGTGAGCCGACTCTTCTCGCCCCTGACCCTGCGCGACGTCACCTTCCGGAACCGGGTGTGGGTGTCCCCGATGTGCGAGTACAGCGCGGCCGGCGGCGTGCCGGACGACTGGCACCTCGTGCACCTTGGCTCGCGGGCAGTCGGCGGCGCCGGTCTGGTCCTGACGGAGGCGGCCGCGATCAGCCCCGAGGCCCGGATCAGCCCGCAGGACGCCGGCATCTGGGACGACGCCCAGGTCCGCGCTTGGCAGCGGATCACGACCTTTGTCAGGCAGCAGGGTGCCGTCGTGGGCATCCAGCTGGCCCACGCCGGGCGTAAGGCCAGCACCCACCGGCCCTGGGACGCCGAGACGGGGACGGTTCCGGCGGCCGAGGGCGGCTGGCCGACTGTCGCCCCCAGCCCCATCGCCTTCGGGCGGTACGCCGAGCCGGCCGAGCTCGATGCGGCGGGCATCGCCAAGGTCCGGGCCGACTTCGTCGCGGCGGCGCAGCGCAGCCAACAGGCCGGCTTCCAGGTGATCGAGCTGCACGCCGCCCACGGGTACCTGCTGCACCAGTTCCTGTCCCCACTGTCCAACAGCCGCAGCGACTCCTATGGCGGCTCGTTCGACAACCGCGGGCGGTTGCTGCTCGAGGTGGTCGCGGACGTCCGTGCCGTCTGGGCCGGCCCGCTGCTGGTCCGCATCTCCGCGACCGACTGGACCGACGGGGGCTGGACGCTCGAGGAGTCCGTGCGGCTCGCGCCGCTGCTGGCCGAGAGCGGTGTCGACCTGGTCGACGTCTCCTCCGGCGGCCTGCACCACACCCAGCAGATCGCCGTCGAAGCCGGCTACCAGGTGCCGTTCGCCGCGGCGGTCCGACAGTCCGGGATCGCCACCGGAGCAGTCGGTCTCATCACCGAGCCGAAGCAGGCCGAGGAGGTCCTGGCCGAGGAGCAGGCCGACGTGGTGCTGCTGGCCCGCGAGCTGCTGCGCGACCCGTACTGGCCGCTGCGCGCGGCGCACGAGCTCGGGGACGACGTTGCCTGGCCCGCGCAGTACGAGCGTGCCCGTCCTTGACACTGGTCACAGACCCGGCAGATCCCAGGCTGGCCGACTACATCGGACTGACCGACGTCGTGCGGCGCACCAAGCACGAGCCGGCAAACGGCTTCTTCCTGGCCGAGGGTGAGCTGGTGATGTCACGGGCCTTGCGAGCCGGCTACGCCCCGCGGTCGTTGCTGGTCGCCCACAACCGGGTGGGCGCCCTGCCGCCGGAGCTGCGCGAGGTCGGCTGCCCGACCTATGTCGCGTCGTACGACCTGCTCGAGGCGGTCACCGGGTTCCACGTGCACCGCGGTGCGCTGGCGTCCTTCAGTCGGCAGCCGCTACCCAGCGCCGGCGACCTGCTGGCCGCCGGCACCCGCGTCGTGGTCCTCGAGGACGTCAACAACCACACCAACCTCGGCGCGGTCTTCCGGTCGGCAGCCGGGCTGGGCATCGATGCGGTGCTGCTCAGCCCGACGTGCTGCGACCCGCTGTACCGGCGGGCCGTGCGGGTGTCGATGGGCGAGGTCTTCGCTTTGCCCTATGCCTATCTCGAGGGCTGGCCGTCGGGGGTCGAGCAGGTCCGCGCCGCCGGCTTCCGGGTGCTGGCGCTGACCCCCGCCGTCGACGGCGTCCGCCTCGAGCAGGTCCGGCTCGGGCCGGACGAGCGGGCGGCCCTGCTGCTGGGCGCGGAGGGGCCGGGTCTGTCCGTTGAGGCGATGGCGGCGAGCGACCTGCGGGTGCGCATTCCGATGGCCCGTGGTGTCGACTCGCTCAACGTCGCAGCGGCCGCGGCGGTGGCCTGCTGGGTGCTTGGTCGTCGGCCGTAGCAGGATGGCTGCGTGAAGCGCCTAGCCCTGCTGCTGCTGCTCGCCACGCTGACCGGCTGTGGCGGATCATCGACGGGCGGGTCAGGCAAGGTGGACAAGGCGGCGTACATCGGCAAGGCAGAGGTGATCTGCACGGCGGCAGTGGCCAAGCAGAAGGCTCTGAAAGCGCCCGCGTCGGTCGACGCGCTGGCGCCCTATGTCAACGATGTCGTCGGGGTCGCGGTGCAGGCCACCAAGGACCTGTCCGCTCTTACGCCGCCGGCGGGTGACCGGGCCGCGCTGCAGGAGAAGTTCCTCGGCCCGTTGCAGGCGCAGGCCAAAGACGCCGAGCGCTACGCCGCGGACGTGACGGCGGCGAGCAAGCAGAACGACCAGGCCGCGCTCGGCCGGCTCGCGCTGTCACCGCCCACCAAGCCCAAGGCCGATCTGGACTACCTGAGGAAGTACGGCTTCACCTCGTGCGTGGACGCCGCCGACACCAGCAACTAGTCAGCCGAGTTCGGCGCGAACGGTGGCGATCCGCCGCGCCAACTGGCCATGCAGGTCCAAGGTGGCGCGGAAGGCAGGCACGTCACTCAGTCCACCAGGTCCAAAGCCGCCTCCACGACGGCCCGTGCGTCCAGGCCGTGCAGCCGGTGCACGTCCTCGACGCTCCCGCCCTGACCGAACGCCGAGACGCCGAGGCAGGTCACCGGTACACCCTGCACGGTGGCGAGGAAGGCCAGCGTGTGCGGGTGCCCGTCGAGCACGGTCACCATCGGGGCCCGCCGTCCGAGCGCCCGGTCCAGGACGCCCTCGTCCACGCCGTACGACGAGCCGATGAGCTGACCGCGGCGGGACTGCACGGCCCGCCACAGCCGGTCGTACGACGTCACGACGACCACGTCGGCCGGGACGCCGAGACCGGCCAGCTGCTCGGCGGCCGCGACGACTTGCGGCACCACCGCCCCGACTCCGACCAGGGTGACCGCGGGCTCACCCTCGCACCGGCGCAGCAGGTAGCCACCCGCCAGCACCTCGCGCCGTCGCGCCTCCCGGTCGGCCGGCAGGGCGGCCAGCGACTGGTCCACCGGCAGGGTCGACAGCCGCAGGTACGCCGACTCGCCGCCGGCTCTGCCGAGCCGGCCGAGGGCGTCCAGAAAGCACCACTCCGTCTCGACCGCGAACGCCGGCTCGTAGGCGGTCACCCCCGGCTGCTCGAGGCCGATGGACGGCGTCCCGATGCTTTGGTGGGCACCACCTTCCGGTGCGAGCGTGACGCCGGAAGGTGTGCCGACCAGGATCGACTGCCCTCCCGCGTAGCTGCCGAATGACCAGGGCTCCAGCGCCCGTCCGACGAACGGGTCGTAGACGGTCCCGACCGGCAGCAGCGGCTCCCCGACCTGGGACCAGGTGGCGCCGAGCTCACCGAGCAGCCCGACCAGGTTGACCTCGGCGATGCCCAGCTCGATGTGCTGGCCGGTGCTCGTCTCCCGCCAGCGGACCAAGCGGTCACCGTCGGTTGCCGGATCCGTCGCGAACCAGTCGTGCCGGTCGTGCGGCGACCAGACGCCGACCTTGTTGATCCAGCCGCCCTGGTTGGTCGACGACGCGACGTCGGGGGAGACCGTGACGAGTCGGGCGGCGACGTCAGGGGCGTCGCGGGCCAGGTCGGTCAGCACCCGGCCGAGGGTGGCCTGGGTCGAGTGCTCGCCGCGGTAGCTGCGGCCGAGCTCAACCGGCACGGGCGGTGGTTCCCGCCGTACCACTAGGTCGCGGGCCAGCCGGAGCGCGGTCTGCGCGCACAGCCGGCCGGCGGCCGACTCAGGGTCGAAGGCGTGCCACGGGTCGTCGGCGTCAGTGCTGAGCACCACCGCCAGCTCGGCGTACTGCTCCTCCGACAGCAGCGCGCTGTGGTTCGACGGCGAGCCCTCGACCGGCAGGCCGCGACCCTTGACGGTGTAGGCGAACAGGACCGTCGGACGGGTGTTGTCGACGGCGGCGAAGGCGCGGCCCAGCTCGAGGAGGTCGTGGCCGCCGAGGTCACGCAGGACCTCGCTGACCTGCTCGTCGGACAGGTCCTCGAGTACGGCGGCGATGTCAGCATCGCTACCCACGAGGCGGTTGCGCACCGTGGAGGGCGCGTTGCGCAGCAGCCACTGGTACTCCTCATTGCCCATCGCGTCGACGCGCCGGCGCAACGCCTCCCCACCGGGCGCGCCGAACAGCGCCTGCAGTCGCCGGCCGTACTTGGCTTCCAGTACCTGCCAGCCGGCGGCCGCGAACATGCCCTGCCAGCGGCTGATGGCGATGTCCGGCACGATCCGGTCGAGCGACTGCCGGTTGAGGTCGACGACCCACAGCACCTCGCCGAGCCGCTGCACCATCGGGTCGGCGACGCACTCCCAGATCGCGCCCTCGTCGAGTTCTGCGTCTCCCAGCAGCGAGATCTGCCGGCCGCCGGGCTCCACGTCGAAGTGCGCACTGACGTAGCGCTGCGCGATGGCGCCCCAGACCGGAGCGGTCGCACCGATGCCGACCGAGCCGGTCGAGTAGTCCGGCAGGTCCGGGTCCTTGGTCCGTGACGGATAGGGCTGCAGGCCGCCCAACTCGCGCAGCCGCGGGAGGTACGACGCATCGAGCCGGCCCAGCAGGTAGCTGATGGCGTGCAGGACCGGTGAGGCGTGCGGCTTGACGCTGACCCGGTCGGCGGAGGTGAGGTGCTCGAACCACAGCGCGGTCATGATGCTGACCATCGAGGCACTGCTGGCCTGGTGGCCGCCGACCTTAACGCCGGAGGTGTTGGGCCGACGGGCGTTCGCCGCGTGCACGATGCTGGTGGCCAGCCACAGCACCCGTCGCTCGACCTGCTGCAGGACGTCTTCCGCCCCGACGTTCTGGCTCTGCGTCACCGCGACATCCTGCCTCAGCGCGATGCTGGCGCCGCCGGTCAGGCAACGGTGCCCTAGGCATGCACCGGGTCGCCGGTGCTGGCGAGGCCGAACAGGTGGCAGCCGCACGGCAAGGCGCCCGGAACTCAGACCAGCAGCGGGATCAGCGGTCCGAGCAGCGGGGTGGCAGCCACCAACAGGGCCAGCAGCAGGACGGCGGCGCGCCGTGACGCCGGGAGCGGGCGCGGCTCGGCCAGCAACCGGCGGGCCCGCAGCAGGATGTCGTCACCGGCCGCACCGAGGGCTCCGCTCGGCGCGGTGCCGGTGCCGGTGCCGGTGCCGGTGCCGATCTTCCACAAGGCCCGGGCCAGCGCCGACCGGTCGTGGTCGCGCGCTGCCCGGTCGTCGGCCAGCAACTCGACCAGCAGCGCGACCTGGCTGCGGGCGGTGTCGACCTGCGGCAGCCACGGAAAGGTCGCGCATAGCGCCACGAACGGCAGGACGACCAGGTCGTGCCGCTGGTCCAGGTGTGCCCGCTCGTGGGCCAGGACGGCCGTCAGCTCGTCGTACGCCAGGAGGGACAGCGTGCCGCGGGACAGCACGAGCCGGGGGTGCAGACCGGGCAGGCAGTACGCGACGGGGAGGTCGTGGTCGACGACGGAGATCCCGCGCAGCAAGGGATTGCGATCGGCGACGAGGTCGACCAGCAGCCGGTTGCGACGGCGGTCAAGGACGGTGCAGACGGTTGAGCGGGCGAGCACCCAGGACAGCCGCAGCAGGACTGCCAAACCCAGCGCGGCGGGCAGCCAGGCGCGCGGCGGCAGACCCGAGCCCAGTCGGCGCAGGCCGCCGCCCCATGTGCTGCCGAGCGCCGACAGCGCAAGGGTCGCCGCCAGCGACAGCACAAGCAGGCCGCCGGCCAGCCCCGCTGCCTGCCACGCCACCAGGGCCGGTCCTGGGTCGCGCAGCGGCCAGGCTGCCCGGGACAGCCGGGCGGGCAGCAGCAGGACCAGCAGCAGGCAGACCGCGAGCGCCGCTGCGGCCGGCAGCACGTCAGTCCAGGCCGTCGAGCGCCCGGCGCAGCGCCTCGGCTTCGCCGCGGCTGACCGAACGGGCGAAGTGCTGCAGCGCGGCGGCCCGGTCGTCGGCCTGGCCGAGGGCCTGCTGCATGAGCACGGCGACGTGGTCCTCGCGGGAGGCGACCGGAGCGTAGGTGTGCGCGCGGGCGCTGCTGTCGCGGGCCAGCAGGCCCTTGCGCTCCAGCCGGCCCAGCACGGTGAGCAGCGTGGTGTAGGCCAACCCGCGGTCGGCCAGCGCGTCGGCGACCTGCCGGCCGGACAGCGGTGCGGGGGCGTGCCACACCGCCTGCATCACCGCCCGCTCGAGGTCTCCGAGGCGTGTCACGCGGGTCATACTACGACGAGTAGAAGTTCTACCGGTTGTCGTACAAGATGGACGGACCTGGAGGAGGTCCCATGCCCGATGTGCTCGGCACCGCTGTCCCACCCGGCGCCCAGGCCTGGCGTTGGGACTGGCAGGAGGCCGCCCGCTGCCGCGGCGCCGACGAGCTGTTCTTCCACCCGCAGGGCGAGCGCGAGCCGTCCCGCAGCGAGCGTGATGCGGCGGCCCGCGCCCTGTGCCTGTCCTGCCCCGTGCGGCGCGAGTGCGCGACGCACGCGCTCACCATGCAGGAGCCGTACGGCGTGTGGGGCGGACTGACCGAGCACGACCGGGCCGAGCAGCTGTTCGGCCCGCGGCCGGTCCGCCGCCGCTGATCAAGCGGGGCTGAGCGGGACGTCGAGCTGGTCGGGCTCGGCCAGGCACCGCTTCAGCGCGTCGAGGAACAGCCCGCACTGCACGCCGTCGACCAACCGGTGGTCGCCGGTCAGGCACAACGTCACCTGGTTGACGGCCACGACCTGCCCTTCCCGGACGACCGCGCGCTCGCCGGTCGTGCCCAGGGCGATGTAGACCGGGGTGCGGGCGAAGGGCACCGGGGCCAGGAAGACCTCCTCGATCCCGAGCGGCGCGACGTTGCTGATGAACACCGTGCCCAGCGGGTTGCCCTGCTGGCCCAGCATCGGCATCCCGACCCCCCCCAGCAGGGACGAGGTCGCCAGCAGCATCGGCTTCATCAGCACCGAGGGCACCCAGCGGGCCACCGCCGCGGACGTCGCGAAGCCAGCGTCGGTGCCCTCCCGCAGCGCGCGGACGCCTTCCCATACCCGGGTGGCGATCTGGGCCGGCGTGAGGGTGTCGGCAGCCGCCACCTTGACCGGCGCCAGGTCGGTGCCCTGGCCGATGTCGACCGCGAAGCCGACCGAGAGGTCGTCGAAGGCGACGACTCGTCCGGCCCGGACGCGGGTGTTGGCCTCCGGCACGGCGCGCGCGGCCCGAGCTGCAGCAGCACCGACGACGTGCATGAGGGTCAGCCCCTTCGCCCCACCCGCACGGCGAGTGGTGACGTAGGCCAGTGCCGGGTCGACGTCGATGACCAGCCGGGTCATCAGCCGGCCCTCGGCTGGGGCGCGCCAGGTCGCGACGGCCACCTTGCGCCGCACCATCGCGGCGCGCTGGAGCCCAACGGGGTACGACGCCGTCCGGCGCGCCTCCTCGGCCACCAGCGCGCCCACGGCGAGAGTCGAGAGCAGGGCGAGGCGGCGTCCGGCGGGCACCGGGAGACGGTACCGGCACCTCAGCCACCGGCGGCGCCCTGACTGCAGCACGGTGTGCTGGGTAGGGCTCCGAGCCCCGAGCCAGGAGGCCACGTGCCTATCGCGACCATCGACCCCACCACCGGTGCGACCGTCAAGACGTTCGAGCCGTTGACCGACGCCGAGGTCGACGCGTGCCTCGAGCGGGCGGCGAAGGCGTTCCGGAGCTACCGGACGACGTCGTACGAGCAGCGGGCGACGTGGCTGCGCGCCACTGCGGACGTCCTGGACGCCGACGTGGATGTCATCGCGGACCTGATGACCACCGAGATGGGTAAGACACTGGCCGCCGCCAAGGCCGAGGTGGGCAAGTGCGCCGCCGGCTGCCGGTGGTACGCCGAGCACGCCGCGCAGATCCTGGCCGACGAGCCGGTCGACGCCGGCGCCGTCAAGGCGGTGAAGGCCTACGCCCGCTACCAGCCGCTCGGTCCGGTGTTGGCGATCATGCCGTGGAACTACCCGCTCTGGCAGGCCATGCGCTTCGCCGCGCCGGCCCTGATGGCCGGCAACGTCGGCCTGCTCAAGCACGCCTCGAACGTCCCGCAGACCGCCCTGCTGCTGGCTGAGCTATTCGGCCGCGGCGGCTTCCCGGACGACGTCTTCCAGACGCTCCTCATCGGGAGCAAACAGGTCGAGCGGGTCCTGCGTGACAAGCGGGTCATGGCCGCCACCCTCACCGGCAGCGGCCCGGCCGGCAGCTCGGTGGCGGCGATCTGCGGGGACGAGACCAAAAAGACCGTCCTGGAGCTGGGCGGCAGCGACCCGTTCGTGGTCATGCCGTCCGCCGACCTGGAGAAGGCGGCCGGCGTCGCCACCACCGCCCGCTGCCAGAACTCCGGCCAGTCCTGCATCGCCGCCAAGCGCTTCATCGTCCACACCGACATCTACGACGAGTTCGCTGCCCTGTTCGCCGACAAGCTCGGTGCTCTGGTGATGGGGGATCCCAAGGCGGACGGGACCGACCTCGGGCCGCTGGCGACCGAGCAGGGCCGCGAGGACGTCGAGGAGCTGGTGACGGATGCTGTGGACAAGGGGGCGGAGGTGCTCGTCGGCGGCAGCCGTCCAGATGGCCCCGGCTGGTTCTACCCGGCCACGCTGCTCGCCGGGGTCACCCGCGACATGCGGATGTACACCGAGGAGGTGTTCGGGCCGGTGGCGCAGCTGCACCGGGTGGCCGACATCGACGAGGCGATCGAGCTGGCCAACGCCACCGACTTCGGGCTGGGCTCCAACGCATGGACGTCCGACCCGGCCGAGCAGGAGCGCTTCATCACCGATCTGGAGGCCGGCCAGGTCTTCGTGAACGGGATGACCACCTCCTACCCGGATCTGCCCTTCGGCGGGGTCAAGACCTCGGGCTACGGCCGCGAGCTATCCGGCCACGGGATCAAGGAGTTCTGCAACATCAAAGCCGTCTGGATCGGTGAGGGCGCGACCTCCTTGACGGAGTAGCAGGATGGGACGGTCAGCCACTCCCACACCCACTCCCACGCAGCGGGCTCGACCGGTCGGCTGCGGGTGGTGCTGGGGCTCACGGTCGTCGTCCTGGCCGCCGAGGTGGTCGGCGGGCTGCTGGCCGGCTCGCTCGCGCTGCTGGCCGATGCCGGCCATCTGCCGGCCGACGTCGGGGGAGTGGGACTGGCGTTGCTGGCCGCTTCGTACTCCTCGAGGCCACCGACCGCGGCCCGCACCTTCGGCCACCAGCGCGCCGAGGTGCTGGCAGCGGTCGTCAACGCCGTCCTGTTGCTGACGGTCGGCCTGGCGGTCATCGGGTTCGCGGTGCTGCGGCTGCTCGAGCCCCGCACCAGTGAGCCGTTTCCGATGGCGGTGCTTGGCGTGCTCGCCTTGGTCGTCAACCTGATCTCGTTGCGGGTGCTGGCCGAGGCGGAAGGCCTCAACATCCGCGGGGCCTACCTCGAGGTGTTGTCCGATGCGCTGGGCGCGGCCGGCGTGCTGGTTGCTGCCGCCGTCATCGCCACCACCGGATCGCGGTACGCCGACCCGCTGGCCTCCCTGGCCGTCGGCCTGCTGATCCTGCCCCGGACCGGCCGCCTGCTGCGCGAGGCAGTGGACGTGCTGCTCGAGGCCGCCCCGCGAGGTGTGGATCTGCGCGAGGTCCGTGAGCACATCGCGGCCACGCCCGGTGTGCTCTCCTGCCACGACCTGCACGCCTGGACCATCACCAGCGGGTCGCCGGTCCTGTCTGCGCACGTCGTGGTGGCTGGTGCGCTGTGGGACGACGGCCGGGCCGGACAGGTCCTCGACCAGCTGGGGGAGTGCCTGTCCGGGCACTTCGACCTGGAGCACTCCACCTTCCAGCTCGAGCGGCCAGAGCACGCGCTGCATGAGCACGCCTGCACGAATGATAACGAAAACGGTTGCCAGTCCCGGTATGGTGTTGGCATGGTCGTCCTGCTGGCGTTGAGCACCTTCGTGTCCACGGGCATGGGCGGGTTGTTCGCGCTGCGGAACAGCAACCGGCTGCACCTCGTGCTCGGCTTCACCGCCGGCGTGATCCTCGGTGTCGTCGCCTTCGACGTGCTGCCCGAGATGGTCGACCTCAGCCGCCGCACCGGCACCGACTTCGGGGTTCCGATGATCGCGCTGGTCGTCGGCTTCCTGGGCTTCCACGTCGTGGAGAAGTCCATCCTCATCCACGACGCCCACGAGTCGGAGTACGCCGAGCACAGCCATCCAACTGTCGGGCTGGCCAGTGCGATTGCGCTCTCGGGCCACAGCCTGGCGGACGGCATCGCCATCGGGCTGGCCTTCCAGGTCAGCAGCGGCGTCGGCCTGGCGGTCGCGGTGGCCGTGATCGGCCACGACTTCGCCGACGGGTTGAACACGATGGCCCTGATGCTCGCTCACGGGAACAGCCGGCGGCGGTCGCTCGCCCTGCTGGGGGTGGATGCGATCGCGCCGGTGGTCGGAGCGGCCAGCACGCTGCTGTTCTCACTGCCCGACACCGGGCTGCTGCTCTACCTCGGCGCGTTCGCCGGTTTCCTGCTCTACATCGGGGCCAGCGACATCCTGCCGGAGGCGCACGCCGACCACGCCTCGCGATTGACACTGGTCATGACGATCGCGGGTGCAGCCGCGATGTGGGTGCTCATCAGGGTGATCGGCGCATGACCACAAAGGCGCAGCGCGCCGTGCTCGACGCTCTCGGTGGCAGCCTGACCTTCCTGTCCGCGCAGGACATCCATGCCGCCCTCCGGGCCGCCGGCAGCCCGGTGGGCCTGACCAGCGTCTACCGGGCGGTGCAGCAACTGCGGGAGCTGGGGACAGTCGATGAGAGCCGGACCCCGAGCGGTGAGAGCGGCTATCGGGTCTGCCGGACGAGCCGCCACCACCACCACCTGTCCTGCACGACCTGCGGCGCCACGGTCGAGGTGGAGGCACCCGAGACCGAGACCTGGGTGGCAGCTGTCGCGCGCCGGCACGGCTACCGGATCGAGAGCCACGTCCTGGAGCTGGCCGGCACCTGCCGGGCCTGCCGGACGCGGGTACCGTCGGCCACGTGACGTCCCCCCGGTTGCGCCCGCTGCTGGACCAGATGGCCGGCTACCGGCCGGGTCGGCGGCCGGCGGCCGGTCAGGACCTGGCGCGGCTGGCGAGCAACGAGACGCCGTACCCGCCGCTGCCGTCGGTGATCGAGGCCGTGGCGCAGGCTCTCGCAGACGGTAACCGCTACCCCGACCCCGCCGCCACGAAGCTGACGGAGGCGCTGGCCCGCAAGCACGCTGTTGACCTCGGCCAGGTGGCGGTCGGCTGCGGGTCGGTCGCCCTGGTGCAGGAGCTGATCCAGATCGCCTGTGACCCCGGCGACGAGGTCCTCTACGGCTGGCGGTCCTTCGAGGCATACCCCACGTTCGTGACGGTCGCGGCGGCCCGCTCGGTCCTCGTGCCGCTGCGCGAGCACCACCTGGACCTCGAGGCGATGGCCGCTGCGGTCACCGACCGGACCCGGCTGGTGCTGCTGTGCACCCCCAACAACCCGACCGGCCCGGCGCTGGCCGAGGCCGACGTCGTCCGCTTCCTCGAGGCCCTCCCGGAGCACATCCTGGTCGTGCTCGACGAGGCCTACGCCGAGTTCGTCGACGACCCACGGGCGGTCGACGGCAGCCGGCTGCTCGCCCGCTTCCCGAACCTGGTCGTGCTGCGCACCTTCTCCAAGGCGTACGGCCTGGCGGGCCTGCGGGTGGGCTATGCGTTGACGGCCCTCCCACAGGTCGCCGGCGCCCTTCGCCAGGTGCACGTGCCGTTCGCAGTGTCGATCCCGGCGCAGGCGGCGGCGATGGCCAGCCTGGATGCCCAGGACGAGCTGCTGGCGCGCGTCGACCAGGTGGTGGCGGAGCGCGAGCCGTTGCGGCAGGCGCTGCGAGCGCAGGGCTGGGACGTCCCGCCCAGCCAGGGCAACTTCGTGTGGATCCCTGCCGGCGAGGGCAGCGACCGGCTGTCCCAGGTGTTCGAGGAGGCCGGCATCCTGGTGCGCTGCTTCCCGGGTGATGGCCTCCGGGTGACCGTGACGACGGCCGCGGACCGCGAGCGGGTCGTCGCGGCGGCCGCAGGCGTGCCGGCCTAGCCACCTGCCGCCGACCAGCTGCTCGAGAGCGGCCCTCGCGATGGGAAGCCCCTGTGCTGATGACCCGGCGCCAGTGGGCAGGATGCGACCGTGACCCCTGATCCGGAGGACGTCCAGCACACGACGTTTGTCGAGCTGCAGCGCGCCATGTCCGACGGCCTGTCGAGTGCTGAGCTGGTACGGGTCTACCGGGCGCGGGTGGCCGAGCTGGATGCCGCTCCGAACAGCGTGCTGGCGCTGTCGCCCTCGGCCGAGCAGCAGGCGGAGCGGCTGGACGCGGAGCGCTCGTCGGGCGTCGTACGCGGCCCGCTGCACGGGATCCCCTTGCTGCTCAAGGACAACATCGGGACTGCTGACCAGGCGACGACGGCGGGTGCGCGGGCGCTGGAGGGGCTGCGGCCGCACCGGGATGCGTTCCTGGTGACCCGGCTCCGCGACGCCGGCGCGGTCGTCCTGGGCAAGACCAACCTGTCCGAGTGGGCGAACTGGGTCGACCCCTCGATGCCGAACGGCTGGTCCGGCCTCGGCGGTCAGGTCGCGGCTGCGTTCGGTGGCGGCGACCCCAGCGGCTCCTCGTCCGGCTCGGCGGTGGCCACCGCTCTGGCACTGGCCGCGGCCGCCATCGGCAGCGAGACCTCCGGCTCGATCCTGTCGCCCAGCAGCGTCGCCGGCATCGTCGGTGTCAAGCCCACCCGCGGCCTGGTCTCGCGCACCGGCATCGTGCCGCTGGCCGAGGGGTTCGACACTCCTGGGCCGATGGCCCGCACCGTCGCCGACGCCGCGGCGCTGCTGAGCGTCCTGGCGGGCAGCGACCCCGACGACCCGGCGACGGTTGAGGCCGACGCCCGCCGCACCGACTACGTCACCGCGCTCGACGGTGCGACCCTGCGCGGCGCCCGCCTCGGTCTCAGCCCGAGCCTGCGGGACACCCTCGACCCGCCACAGCGCGCGGTGTACGACGCCGCCCTGGCCACCCTGACCGGCGCCGGCGCCGTCCTGGTGGAGACGGCCGCCCTGGACGAGGCGACCGCCCTCGGCCTGACGCTGCTGGGCCTGATCCCGGCGTCCTTCCGGACCGGTCTGGAGGCCTACCTGAGCGAGGCGGCTCCGGTGCCGGCCAGCGGGGTGCGCACCCTGGCCGACGTCGTCGCCTTCAACGAGCAGCATCCCGAAGCGGTGCCGTACGGGCAGAGCCTGCTGCTGGCCTCGGTGACGTTCCCCAGCGGCGCGGACGAGGTGTCGCGGGCGGCGGCCGCCCTGCGCGCCGTGCAGGTGCGGGCGATCGAAGCGGCGATGCAGGGACTGGACGCGGTCGTCGCGCCGGGGGCGAAGTGGTCCAACCTGGGGGCGTCCGCCGGCTGCCCCGGTGTCGTCGTGGCCGCCGGGCTGGCCGACGGCGAGCCGATGGGGCTGTGCTTCCACGGCGAGCCGTGGTCCGAAGCGCGGCTGCTCGCCCTGGCCGCCGCCTTCGAGGCGGTCGCCGCCCCACGTCCGGTGCCGACCGGCTGAGCCCGCCACCACAGCCGTGGAAACCGTCAGGACCGCGGGGGATCCGCCGCGCAGTGGCTGCGCAGCCCGCCGAAGGCCAGCGCCACCAGGGCCTTCGCCACGTCCACCCGCTTGCGGCTGCTGGGGCGGTACCACTCGGCCACACCGTTGACCATGCCGAACAGCAGGCGGGCCACCAGCGCCGGATCCACGTCACCGCGTACGTCGCCCTCGTCGATGGCGTGCTGGACCAGCGCCGCCAGCCGTCGGTCGAGCTCCCGCCGGCGGCCCAGGGCCCACCGCTCGGCCTCGGTGTTGCCACGGACGCGCAGGAGCAGCGTTACATAGGGCAGCTGCTCGACCAGCACCTCAGCGCTGCGCCGGACCACGTGCTCCAGCCGGTCGACGGCAGGTCCCCCGCGGCTGGCCGGTTCGTCGAGCACCGCGAACAGCGCGTCCACGGCGCGGGCGACCGCCAGCCGCAGCAGCTCCTCCTTGCCGGCCACGTGGTGGTAGACCGCCGACTTGGTGAGGCCGGTGGCCCTGGCGAGGTCCGCCATCGAGGTGGCGTCGTACCCACGCTCGTTGAAGACGGCGACGACCAGGTCGAGCAGCTCCTGAGGGGAGTGCCGGGCAGGTCGGCCGCGGCCCCGGCTGGGGGTGGTCACCGGCGCACCGTAGCGGCAGGTTGACACCGGAACCGCGCCGAGCGACCATCAGAACGAACGTTCAGCAAATCGACGGGAGCCGGCATGTCGCTCGAGCAGGAGTTCCAGGCACGCATCGATGCCGACGACCGGGTCGAGCCGCGGGACTGGATGCCGGAGGGTTACCGCAAGACGCTCGTCCGGCAGATCGCCCAGCATGCGCACTCCGAGATCATTGGGATGCAGCCCGAGGGCAACTGGATCACCCGGGCTCCCTCGCTGCGGCGCAAGTGCATCCTGGTGGCCAAGGTCCAGGACGAGGCCGGCCACGGGCTCTACCTCTACAGCGCGGCCGAGACGCTCGGTGCCGACCGCGACGACCTGCTCGATCTCCTGCACTCGGGCGGGCAGAAGTACTCCACGATCTTCAACTACCCCACCACCTCGTGGGCCGACGTCCCGGCCATCGGCTGGCTCGTGGACGGCGCCGCCATCATGAACCAGGTCCCGCTCACCAGGTGCTCCTACGGGCCCTACGCGCGCGCGATGACCAGGGTCTGCAAGGAGGAGTCGTTCCACCAGCGGCAGGGCTTCGAGGCGATGTCGGTGCTGGCCGCCGGTACCCCCGGGCAGCGGCAGATGGCCCAGGACGCCTTGGACCGCTGGTGGTGGCCGTCGCTGATGATGTTCGGCCCCAGCGACGCCGACAGCCCCAACAGCGCCCAGTCGATGGCGTGGGGCATCAAGCGCTTCAGCAACGACGAGCTGCGGCAGCGCTTCGTCGACGCCACCGTCCCGCAGGCCCAGCACCTCGGCCTGACCGTTCCCGATCCCGACCTCGCGTGGGACGGTGAGCACTGGATCTCCGGCCAGATCGACTGGACCGAGTTCTACGCGGTCATGAAAGGCGACGGCGCCTGCAACCGGGAGCGGATGACCCACCGGGTCGCCGCGCACGAGGACGGCGCCTGGGTGCGTGCGGCCGCCGAGGCCTACGCCGCCAAGCATTCCGGTGTGCACCCCGGCAAGCACCCCGGCAAGCAGCCCGGCAAGCAGGGTGTGCAGGCGGCCTGATGCTCTGGGAGGTCTTCGTCCGGGCTCATCGCGGGTTGTCGCACACCCATGTCGGCAGCCTGCGGGCGCCGGACGCGCACATGGCGCTGCGCAACGCCCGGGACCTGTTCACCCGGCGGGAGGAAGGGGTCAGCCTGTGGGTCGTGCCGACCGCCGAGGTGGTCGCGAGCAGCCCGGACGAGAAGGACGCCTTCTTCGATCCGGCCGGTGACAAGCCCTACCGCCACCCGACGTTCTACGACGTGCCCGAGGGACTGACGCACCTGTGACGGCCGCGACCGAGGTCGACCTCGACGTCGCCGGCTATGCCCTGCGGCTTGGTGATGACGCCCTCGTCCTCGGCCAGCGGCTGTGCGAGTGGGCGGCCCGCTCCCCGCAGCTCGAGGAGGACGTCGCGCTGCTCAACATCGCTCTGGACCACCTCGGTACGGCGCGCAGCCTGCTGAGCCTGGCTGCCGAGCGGGAAGGGCGCGGCCGGGACGAGGACGACCTGGCGTTCCTGCGGGTGGAGTCGGACTTCACCAACTGCCTACTGGTCGAGGTGGCAGGTGGTGACTTCGGCCGGACGATGGCGCGGCAGCTGCTCGTTTCGGCCTGGCAGCTGCCGATGTGGACGGCCCTCGCCACCTCCTCGGATCCCGGGATCGCCGGCGTGGCAGGCAAGGCTGTGAAGGAGACCAGCTACCACCTCGACCATGCACGCAGCTGGGTAGTCCGGCTGGGCGACGGCACCGGTGAGTCGCACGCCCGCGTGCAGCAGGGCCTGGTGGACGTCTGGCCCTACTGCGAGGAGCTGTTCGAGTGTGACCCGCTGATCGATCGACTGGTGGCTCGCGGGGTCACCGTCGACCCGGCGTCGCTGCGCCCGGCCTGGGAGCACACTGTGCGTGAGGTGCTCGCCGAGGCGACTGTGGGGGTGCCTGAGACCAGCTGGCGTCCGACCGGTGGCCGCAACGGGCGGCACCTGACGTCGTTCGGCTACCTGCTCGCCGAGCTGCAGCACCTGCACCGCAGCCATCCCGGTGCGCGCTGGTGACGACGGTCCCGGCCGAAGCCGACGTCCGTGCGGTCCTGGCGGGTGTGCCCGACCCGGAGATCCCGGTCATCAGCATCGAGGACCTCGGCATCCTGCGCAGCGTCGAGATCGACCGGAACGGCGCCATCACGGTGACGGTGACGCCGACGTACTCCGGATGCCCTGCCATGGAGGAGATCCGGGTGGACATCCTGGCCGCGCTGCACGCGCGGGGCTGGCCCGACGTGGTGGTGCGGACAGTCCTGGCGCCGGCCTGGACGACCGACTGGATGAGCGAGGCCGGCCGCCGCAACCTCGCGGAGTTCGGCATCGCCCCCCCGACCCGCACGGTCGGCGGACCGGTCGCGGTGGCCTTGACCAGCCGGATCCGCTGCCCGCAGTGCGGGTCGGGCGACACCGAGGAGCTGTCCCGGTTCGCGTCGACCTCCTGCAAGGCGCTCTGGCGCTGCCGGTCGTGCCTGGAGCCGTTCGACCACTTCAAGGACCACTGATGACAGTCGCGACGGAGCCGGCGGTCGGCTTCCACGCCCTGCGGGTGTCAGCGGTCGATCGGCTGACCCGCGACAGCGTGGCCGTCACCTTCGAGGTGCCGCCCGAGCTCGCAGCGGCCTTCTGCTTCACGCCGGGGCAGCACGTCACCCTGCGGCGCATGCAGGGCGGGGCGGACCTGCGGCGCACGTACTCGGTGTGCAGCAGCGCGGCCGGTGGACCGCTTCGCGTCGCGGTCAAGCGGCTCGAGGGTGGCGCCTTCTCCAGCTGGATCACCGACGACCTACAGCCAGGCGAGACGCTGGAGGTGCTGCCGCCCGCCGGCAGCTTCGGACCGGTGCCGCAAGCCGGTCGGCGCCGTCGCTACGGCCTGATCGCCGCAGGCAGCGGCATCACGCCGGTGCTGTCAATTGCCGCGACCGTCCTCGACGTCGAGCCCGACAGCGAGGTGTCGCTGCTGTTCGGCAACCGGACCGCGCGGGACGTGATGTTCCTGGAGGAGCTCAGCGACCTGAAGGACCGCTTCCCAGGGCGGCTCCAGGTGGTGCACGTGCTGTCCCGGGAGGAGCAGGGCTCGGAGCTGCTCAGCGGTCGGCTCGACCGCGACCGGCTGCAGCGGTTGCTGCGCACGCTGGTCCCGGTCGAGGAGGTTGACGAGTGGTACCTGTGCGGACCGTTCGGGATGGTCACCGACGGCCGGCAGCTGCTGGTGGACCTCGGCGTGGCTGCAGCGGCCGTGCACGTCGAGCTGTTCCACGCCGACGCCCCGCCGCCGCGGGCGCCTCGCCCGGCGGGGGCCACGGTGGCGACCGCGACGGTCGTGGCCGACCTGCACGGCCGCCGTACGACCCTGCTGGTCGAGCGGGACGGAGAGTCGGTGCTCGACGCACTGCTGGCGGTGCGGCCCGATGCGCCGTACGCGTGCAAGGGCGGGGTGTGCGGGACGTGCCGTGCGCGAGTCCTCAGCGGTTCGGTGGAGATGGACGTCAACTACGCCCTCGAGCCCGAAGAGCTGGCCCGCGGGGTGGTGTTGACCTGCCAGTCGCACCCGACGTCCGACGCCGTGGACCTGCTGTTCCTCTGACCGGCTGCGCTCCGGGTGGTTGGCCGCCCCTACAGCCGGACATGTCCACCGAGTGACCAGGACCGGACGGCTCGACCCCGACGCGAAAGGGGGGCTGCGGCTCACGCTGGCCGTCGCGGCGGGGCTGCTGCTGGCGGTTCCGTTCGGCCTGCTGCTGCTGCTGGTCGTCGACCACTGGGGCCCGTTGCAGCGGCTGGATGTGGCCCTCGCCGAGCGCCTCAACAGCTACGCGTTCCCGCACCCGGGCTACGTGGCCGTGCTCAAGGCGATCACGAACGGCGGCAGCCCGACGGTCTTCGAGCTACTCGCCGTCCTCATCGGTGTGCTGCTCCTGGTCGGCAGGCAGCCGCGGCTCGGCGGCTGGCTGCTGGTCACCGTGTTCGGCGGGGGGCTGCTGAGCACCCTGGTCAAGGCCGGAGTGGGCCGCCAGCGGCCGCTGTTGCCGCACCCGGTTGCGCACGCAGCAAATGCCTCGTTCCCGTCCGGCCACGCCCTCGGCAGCATCGTGGGCGTCGGGGCCTTGCTACTCGTCGTTCTGCCCCGGGTCCATGCCGGCGCCCGCCCGTGGCTCGTCGCGATCGGCGCGCTGGCCGTGCTGGCGGTCGGCTTCTCCCGGCTCGGCCTGGGCGTCCACTACCTGAGCGACGTCGTGGGTGGCTGGGTGCTCGGTGCCGGCTGGCTGGTCACGACCACCGCCGCGTTCGCGGCATGGCGCCGGGACCGGGGCATGGCGGACCGGGCGTTGAGCGCTGGGCTGGAGCGCCCAGCCCCTGAGTCGGCCTGACATGGTCCGCACCGTCGGCAAGGTCATCGGCTGCGGCATCCTGCTGCTCGCCGGGATGCTGCTGCTGGGCCTGCTGCTGACGCACGTGCTGCTGCACGGTCCGGTCGGCAGCTTCGACGATGCGGTGGAGCGCTTCCTGGCGGCGCACCGCAGTGGGCTCGGTGACCGGCTCACCAACGCGGGGACCCAGCTGGCGCAGCCGCTCACCGTCGAGATCGCGCTCGGCGCCCTCGTTGTGCTGCTCGCGGTCCTGACCCGCCGGGTGCTGCCGCCGCTGCTGCTCGCGGTGAGCGTCGTCGGTGAGAGCGCGATCTACTTCACGACTAGCACCCTGGTCCCGCGCGACCGGCCGCACGTGCCCCGGCTCGGCGTCGGCGATCCGATCGCCAGCTACCCGTCCGGTCACACGGCCGCGGCGATCTGCCTGTACGGCGGCCTCGCGGTGCTGGCGTGGCGATTCACCCGGAACCGCCTGCTGCAGGTGGGGCTGACCGTGCTCGCCGTTGCGCTCCCACCGCTCGTCGGCTTCTGCCGGATGTACCGCGGTTTCCACCACCTCACCGACGTCCTCGCAGGTCTGCTGCTGGGCGGCGTCTGGCTGTGGCTGTCGACGCGCCTGCTGCTACCCAAGGCGCGCAGCAGGTAGACATCGCTGCATGCCCGCACCCGTCCTGGTCGTCAACCCCACCAAGACGCACTCGCTGGACCGGTTCGTCGACCAGGTCACCCAGGCATGCACCCGGCACGGCCTGTCTGCCCCCGCCGTCTGCGAGACGACTCCGCACGACCCGGGCGAGGGGATGGCGCGGGCGGCTGTCGAGCGGGGGGCGGTGCTGGTGCTGGCCGCCGGCGGCGACGGCACGGTGCGTGCGGTCTGTGCCGGCCTGGCCGACAGCCAGGTGCCGATCGGCGTCCTGCCCCTGGGCACCGGCAACCTGCTCGCCCGCAACCTCGACCTGCCGCTCGAGCTGGACGAGGCGCTGGACGTCGCCTTGACCGGCCAGGACCGCGTGCTGGACCTCGGCCGGGCCACCGTGGGGGAGGGCCCGCCGACGTCATTCGTGGTGATGGCCGGGCTCGGCTTCGACGCGCAGATGATGGCCGACGCCCCCGCCGCGCTGAAGAAGGCGGTGGGTTGGCCGGCCTACGTCGTGTCGGGGCTCCGGCACCTGCGGGACCCGGCCGGCAACGTGCGCCTGGTCCTGGACGACCAGCCGGCCGTGCACCGCAAGGCCCGCGGCATCGTCGTCGGCAACGTCGGGTCACTGCAGGGCGGCCTGGCGCTGCTGCCGGACGCCGTTCCCGACGACGGCGTGCTGGACGTCGTCCTGCTGTCGCCGCACCACCTCGCGCACTGGTTACGGCTGCTGGCTCGGCTGGCCGCCCGCCGGCCGGACCGCGCCGTGTCGAGGTGGACCGCTCGGCGGGTCGAGCTGCGGACCTCCCTGCCGACCCACGCGCAGCTGGACGGCGAACCGCTGGGCGAGGTCCGGTCGCTGCTCGTGGAGGTCCGCCCCGGTGCCCTCGTCGTACGCGTGCGGCCGTCGGCTGGGTGACCCGGGGCCCCACCCTGCCCGCCGCAGGTGCTCCACAGGGCGGCCTGAGATCACTCGGCGCCGACCGGCCCTACGCTGCCGGCGTGACCGCAGCCCCTGCCGCCCTGCTCGATGCCGTCCGGCGCGAGGTGCTCGCCGCCCGCGCAGACCTCGAGCGACTGGTTCGGATCGCCTCCATCTCAGCCGATCCCGCGCACCGGCAGGACGTCGAGGCGGCCTGTCGCGCGGTGGCCGAGCTCGCCGGGGGAGCAGGAGCGACGGACGTGCAGGTCGTCGAGGCCGGCGGGATGCCGGCCGTCATCGCCACCTGGCCGGCTCCTGCGGGGATGCCGACAGTGCTGCTGTACGCCCATCTCGACGTGCAGCCGACCGGGCCTGAGGAGCAGTGGTCCTCCCCGCCCTTCGAGCCGACTGAGCGGGACGGCCGGCTCTATGCCCGTGGCGCCGCCGATGACAAGGCTGGAGTGCTCATGCACCTGGCGGTGCTGCGCGCCTTCGGTGGGACGCCGCCGGTCGGGGTGGTCCTGTTCGTCGAGGGTGAGGAGGAGATCGGCTCGCCGTCCCTGACCACGCTGCTCGAGCAGCATCAGGACCTGCTGCGCTCGGACGTCATCGTGATCGCCGACTCGGCCAACGCCGCGGTCGACGTACCCGCCTTCACCACCAGCCTGCGCGGCCTGGTCGACGTGACCGTCGAGGTCCGGGTGCTGGAGCGACCGGTGCACTCCGGGATGTTCGGCGGCCCGGTCGCTGACGCCCTCACCTGCCTGTGCCGGCTGCTGGCCACGCTGCACGACGAGAGCGGGGATGTGGCCGTCGCCGGCCTGCAGGTCGGGACCTCGGGTGCACCCGACCTCGACGAGGACGTCTTCCGCGGCGACGCGGGGATCCTTGAGGGGGTCCAGCTGATCGGCACCGGCAGCATCCCGGATCGTGCCTGGTTCCGGCCGGCGGTCAGCGTCCTCGGGATGGATGTCCCGCGCACCGCTGAGGCCGCCAACGTCCTGTTGCCGCGGGCCCGAGCCAAGGTCAGCCTGCGGACGGCGCCTGGCGAGTGCTCGGAGCAGGCGCTGGCCGCACTGACGGCCCACCTGGAGGCGGCCGCTCCGTGGGGCAGCCAGGTCGTCGTGCAGCCCGGCAGCGCCGGCGAGCCGTTCTCGCTGGAAACCACCGGGGCGATCTACGATCTCGCGCGGGCCGCCTTCAGGCAGGCCTACGGGAATGACGTGGTAGAGGCCGGCATCGGCGGGTCCATCCCCTTCATCGCCGAGTTCGCCAGGACCTACCCAGGCGCCACCGTGCTCGTGACCGGCGTCGGTGACCCGGCGTCGCGCTGGCACGGGATCGACGAGAGCCTGCACCTCGGCATGTGGGAGAAGGCCGTGCTGGCCGAGGCGCTGTTGCTGTCCCAGTTGGCCTAGCGCTGTCGGCTACTGCTGCGGGCGGCGGCCGATCTTGGAACCGAGCCAGGTCAGCGGGTCGTACTTGCGGTCGACCACCCGCTCCTTGAGCGGGATGAGCGCGTTGTCGGTGATGTGGATGCCCTCCGGGCAGACTTCACCGCAGCACTTGGTGATGTTGCACATCCCTAGTCCGAACTCCTCCTGCGCTGCCTGCCGTCGGTCGACCGTGTCGAGCGGATGCATCTCCAGCTCGGCGATCCGCATGAGGAAGCGCGGACCGGCGTACGACGGCTTGTTGTCCTCGTGGTCCCGAATGACGTGGCAGACGTCCTGGCACAAGAAGCACTCGATGCACTTGCGGAACTCCTGCGAGCGCTCCACGTCGATCTGCTGCATCCGGTGGGTCCCGTCGGCCTCACGGGGCTGCGGGGTGAACGGCGGGATCTGCTTGGCCTTCTCGTAGTTGTACGAGACGTCGGTGACCAGGTCGCGGATGACCGGGAACGCGCGCAGCGGGGTGACCGTCACGACCTCGTCCTCGGCGAAGGTGCTCATCCGGGTCAGGCACATCAGGCGTGGTCGGCCGTTGACCTCGGCGCTGCACGAACCACACTTGCCGGCCTTGCAGTTCCACCGGACCGCGAGGTCACCGGCCTGGGTCGCCTGCAGGCGGTGGATGAGGTCAAGGACGACCTCGCCGTCGTTGGCCTCGACGGTGAAGTCGCGCAGCTCGCCACCGTCAGCGTCACCGCGCCAGACCCGCAACCGGGCGTCGTACGTCATGCGGAGACCTCCTCGAACAGGGTGGCCAGCTCGGCCGGCATCTGCGGCAGCGGCTGCCGCGACAGCGCCACCGAGCCGTCGACCTCCGAGCAGATGACGTTCAGGGCACCCCATTGCGTGGTCGGGCCGGGGAAGTCGTCGCGGGTGTGCCCGCCGCGGCTCTCCTGGCGCTCCAGCGCCGCCCTCGCGATGCACTCGGACACCTTCAGCATGTGCGGCAGGTCCAGAGCCAGGTGCCAGCCGGGGTTGTACTGCCGGTGGCCTTCGACCGACAGCGCCTGCACCCGCGCCTTGAGCGCCTCGATCTGCTCCAGCGCGGCCTCGACCTCGGCCCGGGTGCGGATGATGCCGACCAGCTCGTTCATCGTGTTCTGCAGGTCGTGCTGGATCGTGTAGGGGTTCTCACCACCCTCCCGCTCGAAGGGAGCCAACGCCGCCCGCCCGGCCGCCGAGAGCACCCCGTCATCGAGCGCGACCCGCTGCTGTCGGGTCGAGGCGTACGCCGCGGCCGACGCCCCGGCCCGGCGGCCGAACACCAGCAGGTCCGACAGCGAGTTGCCGCCGAGGCGGTTGCTGCCGTGCATCCCGCCGGCGACCTCACCGGCGGCATAGAGGCCCGGCACCCTGGCGGCGGCGCTGTCCGGGTCCACCTCCACACCGCCCATCACGTAGTGGCAGGTCGGGCCGACCTCCATCGCTTCGGCGGTGATGTCGACCTCGGCGAGCTCCATGAACTGGTGGTACATCGAGGGCAGGCGCTTGCGGATGTAATCCGGGGAGCGGCGGGAGGCGATGTCCAGGAACACGCCGCCGTGCGGCGAGCCGCGGCCGGCCTTGACCTCGGAGTTGATGGCCCGGGCGACCTCGTCACGCGGGAGCAGCTCGGCCGGCCGGCGGTTGTTGGTCTTGTCGTCGTACCAGCGGTCGCCCTCCTCCTGCGACTCGGAGGTCTCGGACCGGAAGTACTCCGGGATGTAGTCGTACATGAAGCGCTTGCCCTCGGAGTTCTTGAGCACGCCGCCGTCACCGCGCACCGACTCGGTCACGAGGATCCCGCGCACCGACGGCGGCCAGACCATCCCCGTCGGGTGGAACTGGACGAACTCCATGTTGACCAGGGTCGCGCCGGCCTGCAGGGCAAGGGAGTGCCCGTCCCCGGTGTACTCCCAGGAGTTGGAGGTGACCTTGTAGGACTTGCCGATGCCACCGGTCGCGAGCACCACCGACGGCGCCTGCCAGGCGATGAAGCGGCCGGACTCGCGCCAGTAGCCGAAGGCGCCCTGCACGCCGCCGGTACCGGTGAGCAGCCGGGTGACGGTGCACTCCATGAAGACGTCGATGCCGAGCGCCACCGTCCGCTGCTGCAGGGTGCGGATCAGCTCGAGGCCGGTGCGGTCGCCGACGTGCGCCAGCCGGGCGTAGCGGTGGCCGCCGAAGTCCCGCTGGCTGATCAGGCCTTCGGGCGTGCGGTCGAACAGCGCGCCCCAGTCCTCGAGTTCGCGCACCCGGTCCGGCGCTTCCTGCGCGTGTAGCTGCGCCATCCGCCAGTGGTTGAGCATCTTGCCGCCGCGCATGGTGTCGCGAAAGTGCACCTGCCAGCTGTCCTGCGGGTAGACGTTGCCCATCGCCGCGGCGATGCCGCCTTCGGCCATGACCGTGTGCGCCTTGCCAAGCAGGGACTTGCAGACCACCGCGGTCCGCGCGCCGGACTCCTGAGCCTCGATCGCGGCGCGCAGGCCCGCGCCTCCCGCCCCGATCACGACGACGTCGTACGAGTGGCGCTCGAGCTCCACGTATCGGTTCCTGTCCTGCTAGAAGAAGCGTGGGTCGGAAAAGGCGCCGGATGCGAGCAACCGCACGTAGAGGTCGGTGAGGGCGACGCCGAACAGCGACACCCACGCGAGCTGCATGTGCTTGGCGTTGAGCCTGGACACGAAGGTCCAGAACCGGTAGCGCACCGGGTGCTTGGAGAAGTGCGTCAGCCGGCCGCCGACGATGTGCCGGCAGGAGTGGCAGGACAGCGAGTACAGCCAGAGCAGGGCGGCGTTGGTCAGCAGCACAACGGTGCCCAGCCCCATGTGCCCCCAGTGGTCCCGAGCGTCTCGGAAGGCCAGGACCGCGTCATAGGTGAGGATCGCGTTGAACACCAAGCCGGCGTAGAAGAAGTACCGATGGAGGTTCTGGCCGACCAGCGGGATGCGGGTCTCACCGGTGTAGCCGGCGTGCGGCTCGGCGACCGCACAGGCCGGTGGCGAGAGCCAGAACGACCGGTAGTAGGCCTTGCGGTAGTAGTAGCAGGTGAGCCGGAAACCCAGCGGCACGACCAGGATGTACAGCGCGGGGCTGAGGAACGACGGCCCGTCGAACAGCTTCGGGAAGCTGTTGCCCTGGCAGCTGGACAGGATGCACGGCGAGTAGAACGGCGAGATGTACGGCGCCGACCAGTAGCTGGCGTTCTCAAAGGCGCGCACGGTCGAGTAGACGATGAAGGCGACCAGCACGATGACGGTGACGGCGGGCTGCACCCACCAGCGGTCGGTGCGAAGCGAGCGGGCCGGGACCGTGGCGCGCCCGGGTGCACCGGTGCCCCGCGGTGCAACCCGGTCCGAGACCGTCACGGAGCGCGCCGGTCGGAGGCGCCCAGGCCCTCGTCCTCGGCGTCCATCCAGAAGTCATGCGCGTAGGCGGTGTCGTCGATGGTGACGAGCACCGGCGGCGGGATCTCGGCGACGGCGCCGCACAGCAGGTCGAGGTCGCCGGAGAGCCGGTCGACATCGGCCTTGAGCCGGCGGACGTCGACGGTGTCGGGGTAGTGGCGGGCGACCGAGGCGGTGGCCTCCTCCAGCGCCACCACCGCACGCCGGGCTGCTGCAACGTCGTCCTGCACGGACACCCCACCACCTCCATGACCCTCCGCGGCGGGGGACGGGGGCAGTCCAGCACGAACCACCGCCCGTGGGAAGGACCCTCCCGGGTGTGGCCGCCATCGGGATGCCATCCTGCGGCACCCCAGCCCTGCGTGGACCTAGGCCAACAAGGAGAAGCACCGTGAGCGATCACACCTACCGGATCACCGAGGTCGTCGGCACGTCCCCGGAGTCCGTCCAGCAAGCCATCCGCAACGGCGTCGCCAGGGTGTCAAGGACGGTGCGCAACGTCGAGTGGTTCGAGGCCACCGACATCCGTGGCCAGGTGGAGGACGGCAACATTTCGGCCTTCCAGGTGACGTTGAAAGTTGGCTTCCGGCTCGAGTAGACGCCCGGGCACCGGACGTGACGGCACCGGGGTCAGCGTGTTGCCGGCTCGTCGCCTACATCAGCCGCCGGCTCGTGGAAGCGAGCCTTCGATGTGGCCAGCAGCGCGGCGCCCCAGAGGGCGAGCAGGCCGGCGTAGAGCCACACGTTGCCCGCGACGTGCGCCACGGCCTTGGCCTCGGCGACGTTGAACGCGCCGGTCAGCAGCACGGCAAGGGCCAGGCTCATCGCGCTCACCTCGACCCCGACCGCGCGCATCCCGGCAGCCAGGACTGCACCGGTGCCCGCGGCCAGCAAGGTCAGCTCGGCGAACTCGAAGCTGTCGGCGGGTCGGTGCGCCTGGAACCACAGGGCTTCGGTGAGCCCGACGGCGGCGAGCACCCACCCCGGGCCCCACAGGGTCCCGCGGGAGCGGCTGGCCGCAGCCGCGACCAGGTAGACCAGCCCGAGCACCAGCGGCACCCAGTAGAACCTCAGGCCGGCGCCGCGGACGAGGCCGACGAGCACAGCGGCCCCGGCCAGCAAGACGGCACCGCGGACCACGCTCAGGGATCCCCGTGTCACACCGCGCCAACGCCCTGGGCACCCGCGCCGTTCCCGGTTGCTGCTGGTCTCCTGCCCGACAGCGGGTCATCGGCCGTGTGGCAGCCTGCCTGCGTGCGCCTGCGGTCCGTGACAGCTCAGCAGTGCGCGGCGCGGACGTTCGCGCCACCGCAGGGCCGCCGGGCGAGGGGGCCGGCATGACGGAGCCCGTCGTGGTGGTCGGCGGCGGGCACAACGGCCTGGTCGCGGCCTGCTACCTCGCCAAGGCTGGCCGCCATGTCGTCGTCCTGGAGGCTGCTGAGCAGGCCGGTGGCGGTTCGCGGACCGACGAGACGATCCCCGGCCACCTGTTCAACACCCACGCGGCCGCGCACAACATCATCAACATGACCCGCATCCCGGTCGAGCTCGACTTGGCCGGTGCGGGCCTGGAGTACATCGAGATGAGCCCGTTCGCGACGGGAGTCTTCCGCGACGGCCGCATCGTGCGCTTCCACCGCTCGGTCGAGCAGACCTGCGCGTCCATCACCGAGGCCGGCACCGGCGCGGAGGCCGACTCCTATCGGGCGTTCATGGCCAGGGCCGTCCCGCTGGTGCAGACGGCGGTGACCGGTCTGGAGTCCGGTTCCACGCCCGGCGGGGTACTCAAAGCCGCTGGCGCGAAGCTGGTGCCGCTGCTGCAGGGGATCAGACGCTCCGGCGGCCCGTTGGGCCTCATGCACGACCTCGTCATGCCGTACGGCGCGCTGCTGGAGACCGCTCTGGTCAGTGATCTGACCCGCGCGCCGGTCTCCGCCTTCGCCAGCCACAGCAGCGCCGGCCCGCACTCGCCGGGCGGCTCGTTCTACGTCTTCTGGCAGGCCGCCTACCACCTGTTCGGGCAATGGCATCCCCGCGGCGGGTCCCAGTCGCTGACCGATGCGCTCGTCCGCCGCCTGGAAGGCTGGGGCGGCGAGGTCCGCACCAGCTCACCGGTCGCCCGGATCGACGCGCGGGGCGGCCGGGTCCGGGCGGTCGAGCTGGAGGACGGCAGCCGGCTGGCGGCTGCCGCGGTCGTCACCGCCGTCGACGTCCAGACCGCGCTGCTCCACCTGCTCGACCCACCGCTGGCCGGCCGGGACGGCGGCGAGCTCGCCGCTGCGCACCGCGGCAACGCCGTCCAGCTGGTCGTCCACCTGTCCACCGACAAGCTGCCCCCCTATCCCAACGCCCGGCCGGGGGACTGGAACGGGCTGCAGTCCCACGTCGACACCCTCGAGCAGCTTCGCCGTGGCTTCCTGGCGGCCGAGGCCCGTCGCCTGCCCGACCCGCCCGCGACGTACTGCTTCACGCCGAGCGTCTACGACGACAGCCTCGCCCCGACCGGCAAGCACACCGTCTACCTCGCCTGCCCGTCCGCGCCGTACGACGTGGAGGGCGGCTGGCAGGACCAGGCCGAGGCGTTCGCGGACGCGATGATCCGGCAAGTCGAGCAGCACGCACCTGGCTTCACCGACAGCATCCTGGCGCGCACGGTGCGCACGCCCACGCTGATGGCGCAGGAGCTGCGCTGGCCGGGGGCGCATCCCATGCACCTCGACATCAGCCTGGACCAGCTGGCTTTCCTGCGCCCGACCCGCCGGCTGTCGGGCCACACCGTTCCGGGTGTCGCCGGCCTTTTCACCTGCGGAGCCTCGACCGGTCCGGTCGGCGGCATCGCGGGCAGCAGTGGCAAGGCTGCCGCCCTCGCGCTGCTCAAGGCTGCGCGATGATGCCGCGATGGAGCTGACGTTCGCGGACTCGATCCTGGTGGCCCGGCCCGCTGAGCAGGTCTGGGACGTCGTCTCCGACGTGACGCGGACCGGGCAGTGGAGCCCGATCTGTCGGGCCTGCTGGTGGGACGAGGGTGGCGGTCCGCGGGTGGGAGCGTGGTTCACCGGCCGCAACGAGACACCGGACCGGACCTGGGAGACCCGCTCGCGGGTGACCGTGGCCGATCGCGGCCGGGAGTTCAGCTTCGAGGTCGGTGACGGCCTCGTCCGCTGGTCGTGGCACCTCGACCCGCACGCGCAGGGGACGCTGCTCACGCAGTCCTGGGAGTTCCTGCCGGCCGGCCTCGAGCTGTTCGCGACGCGGTACGGCGAGCAGGCGCAGGCGCAGATCGCCGACCGGACAGCAGCGGCCCACGAGGGCATCCCGGTCTCGCTGCGCGCGGTCAGGCACCTGATCGAGGCCGGCTGACCGCCTCCGGACCGCGTCACACCCTCGAAGCGCTGCCTGCTCGAAGCGCTGGCACTCGATGGCTAGGGCTCGAAGCGGTAGCCGAGGCCGGGTTCGGTGAGCAGATGGACGGGTGCGGACGGCTCGGGTTCGAGCTTGCGACGGAGCTGCGCCATGTAGACCCGGAGGTGGTTGCTCTCCGTCTGGTAGGCCGGTCCCCATACCTCCCGCAGGAGCTGTCGCTGGCTGACGAGGCGTCCGGGCGACCGGACGAGCACCTCGAGCAGGTGCCACTCGGTCGGCGTAAGGCGTACCTCCGTGCCGGCCTTCGTGACCCGCCGCGCGCCTAGGTCGACCGTGAAGTGATCGGTCGAGACGACGGGCACGTCTGCCTGAACGGGGCCGGCCCGGCGGGCGGCCGCGCGCAGCCGGGCGAGGAGCTCGTCCATCCCGAACGGCTTGGTGACGTAGTCGTCGGCTCCGGCATCCAGGGCTGCCACTTTCTCTTTCTGGTCCTCCCTGGTCGCCGTCGCCGGCGCACTGATCGTCGGCTTCGACGCCAACATCGACAAGTTGATCCAGCTTCCAGCTGCGATCGTCAGCAGGCGCAGCCTCCGACGTGGCCGAGGCGCTCCTCCGTCAGCATGTCTTTGGCGTCAGTTTGCAGCTGCTCGGTGGCGGATCGTTCGGGGGCCATCCATGAACCTGCTGCGCAGGCCGGGTCGTGGACGTACCTTGCCCTTGCGCAGCCGGCCCGCCGCGCGCGATGCCCGAGGAGTCGGTATGACGTACGCCCGCAGGACGATGACGGCCGCGGCTGTGTCCGGGGCGCTGGTGCTCAGCGGCTGCGGGATGGTGAGTGGTGCCGGCACGAGCCTTCGTGCCGACAGCGACCACGCCAAGCAGGCGCTGAGTTCTGCCAAAGCCGTCTCGGTGACCATCCGCTTCACCGATCCCGACGGCAACCTGAAAAGGGCGCTTGGCACCGGTCATCAGCCGGCGACATCCGCGCAGGCGGACGCCGTCGTCGGGGCCAGCATCACCATGACGGTGAGCGCCAACAACGGGCGGACCGTGTCCTCGCCGGTCCCGCCGGGGCTGGCTACGGCGCAGCAGATCCGGCAGAGCAACGTCGATCTGACGGTGCGTGGCGCGGGCGGCAGGCTCGCCGAGCTGCGGCTGGTGGACGGCACGTTGTACGCCTCGACGGACATCGCTGCGGTCAAGCGCGCCGCCGACCTCGCGAGTCCCGGCTCCTCGGCCAAGGTCGACGACTTCTTCGCCAGCGCGCCCCCTGCGCTGCGGCGCGGAGCTGACGACCTCAAGGCCGGCAAGTGGCTCAAGCTGCCGCTCGCCACCTACCTCGACACGTTCCTGAAGCTCGCCAAGGACAGCGGGGCCGGCGGCGTCGATCCGCGGGCTGCCAGTCAGTACGGCGCCCTGGTGCAGCAGCTGCGTGGCGCCATCCGGCCGCACGTCGGTCTCCGGGACCTGGGGGCCAGCGGCAGCACCCGCCACGTCTCGGTCGACATCCAGGTGAAGGACGCGGTGGTCGCCGGTCTAGCGGTCCTGCGGGCCAACGCCGCCCGCCTGGGCATCCGTGCGGGCGCCGTGCCCTCGGCAGACAAGCTGGACGGCCTCAGCAGCAAGACATTGTCCGCCACCCTCACCATCAAGGACGGTCACTACACCGAGTTGTCGGTGCCCCTTTCCGGGCTGGCAGCGCTGGACGCCCACCCATCCGAGCCCATCCCCCCGCTGGGCCGGAGCGCCGTGTCCGTCGAGCTGGACGACCGCGCCGGCGCCGTCGTCGCGCCGACCGACGTCTCGACCTTCGATGTCGGGACCCTCATCAACCCGCTCCTCGCCGGCATCGCCGGGCACGGAGCGACACGCGGCTGACCTGCAGGTCACAGTTCGCCGGCGGGTGAGATCGCTCAGTCGGGACCGAACCGTCATGACGCTCGGTCGACAGGCTCACCGCTGCTCCCTCGATCGCCGCGGTCGCTTCGACGGGACTACGCCGCCCCAGCCTGGTGGCTCGCGGCCCGGCGTTGGCGAAGCAGCCGCGGCACGACATAACCGGGAGACAGCGCGGCTGCCGCTGCGGCTGTCGCGGCACCGGCCAACCGCTGTCCCGAGGCAACCCGCAGCCCGGCCCGGCGGTACAGCCAGTGCGCCCGCTCGGAGCGGCGGTGCTGCCAGCCGGGCGGAGCCGGGTCTTCCCAGTCGTCCCACTCCAGGTCGCCGCCGGCGCGGCGTGCGGCGAGCCGGGCAACGACGAAACGAGTGGCGCGGGACATGTCGTGGAATCGCCCGAAGCTGGCCGCGCTCTCGTGGATGCGGTACCACCCGAGGGTCCGAGGAACGGTGACGACGCGTTGCCTCTGGGCGACACGAGCCAGCAGGTCAAGGTCATCGACGGGTGCAACCGACAGGGAGAGCTTCTCGTCGAATCCGCCGAGCTCACGCACGAGGGCAGTCGGCATCAGCAAGGAGGATGGCGGGAACGGCATGAGCAGGCCTGCTGCGATCCGCTCCTGCTGGTCATCGGCGACTTCCCCCGCCGCCGCCGGCAGCGGCCCGGAAGATCCGAGGTAGACCATCAGGGCCCCTACGGCGCCCACCCCTTCCGTCAGCCGGGGAAGCTGGGTGGCGAGCTTGTGGCTCGCCCAGACGTCGTCCGCGTCCAGGAACGCCAAGACGCCGCCTCGTGCTGCCGCGATCCCGGCGTTGCGAGCCGCAGCGACCCCCGCGTTGGGCTGCTGCAGCACCCGCACTCGGTGGTCACCCGTTGATAGCGCGACGGCCGCCGAGCCGTCGCGCGAACCGTCGTCGATGACGACGACATCAAGGTCTCGATGGGTCTGCGCGAGCACGCTCGCGAGGGCTTCACGCAGGTACAGCTCCCCGTCGTAGACGGGGATGATCACTGAGACAAGCACGGCCGAAGCCTATGTCTCCCGGAAGAAGTTTCCCGATTGCACCACCGGCGCGCTCGTGGCGCCCTACCCTGCGCGCATGCGAGGCGGGTACGGGACAGTCGGGCGTTGCGCCGCGGGTCCGCTACGCCGTTGCGACACGGTGCTTCGCCTCGTGGTCGTCGTCGCCTGGCTAGCTGTTGTCGTATCACCAGCACGAGGTCTGGGCACGGCGCCGGCGATGCCCAGCTTCATACCTGCAGCAGCAGCCGACGGCTCGATCCGGGTCGACGCCGGCGGAACCGGAACCCCTGGGCCGCCGCCCTGGGACGCGGACACCGACACGGCACCCAGCCCGTACTCCAATGCGGCGTCTTCATACGCCTTCAGCAACGGCGCCCCCGTCACCCTCGACCCGTCCGTGCCGACCGGCACGCCGAGCAGCATCTTCGACTCCGAGCGGTGGAGCCCCCTCGGCAGTCCCGAGATGCAGTGGAACGTCCCTGTCGTCGCCGGGCAGTACGAGGTGCGCCTGTACTTCGCCGACACCTACGGACCGACCCAGATCCCCGGCGGGCGGGTCTTCGATGTCGCCATCGAAGGAAATCGCAAGCTCGACCACTACGACATCTTCGCCGACGTGGGCGCCAACCGCGGCGTGATGAAGTCTTTTCTCGTCAACAGCGACAGCACGCTCACCATCGACTTCACCCACGAGGTGGAGAACCCGGAGGTCCGCGGGATCGAGATCGTGCCCGCGCCGGCCAACCTCGCGCGGCACGTGTCTGTGACGCCGTCGAGCCTTAGCTTTCCTGCCACGGCGATCGGGAACACGGCGACCCGCTCCGTTGTGGTCACCAACGACGGAGCCGCCGGAGATCCCGTGGTGACGCTGAGCAGCACCACTGTCAGCGGGACTGACGCCGGCGCGTTCCGCAGCGCGTTCACGACAGCACCTCCGGTGGCGCTCGCCCCTGGGGCGGCGACAACCGTCAACGTGACCTTCGCGCCGACGGCCGCCGGATCGCGCTCTGCGACCATGTCGATCGCGCATGACGGCCTCTCGAGCCCCCTCAGCGTCCCGTTGTCCGGAACAACCCCGGACGCCAACTCGATCGGCTTCGGCAAGAGCACGCTCGCCGGCGCTTCGTCCAGCGGGGTCACGTCGCTGCAGTTCGGCCCAGACGGTCGCCTGTACGCCGCACAGTTCGACGGGCTGATCAAGGTCTATACCGTTGCCCGCAACGCTGCTAACAGCTATGTCGCCACGGCGACCAGCACGATCACGGCGATCCAGGCAATCCCGAACCACAATGACGACGGCACGCTCGCCCCCACCGTCAACACCCGGATCGTCACCGGACTGCTCGTCGCCGGGACCGCTGCGAGCCCGGTCGTCTACGCGACGTCCAGCGACCCGCGCATCGGCGGCGGCTCAGCCGGCACCGACACCAACCTCGACACCAACTCGAGCATGCTCTCGCGGCTCAACTGGTCCGGATCTGCCTGGACCAGGACCGATCTCGTCCGCGGTTTGCCCCGCTCGGAGGAGAACCACATGTCCAATGGGCTGGCCCTGGACCCTGCCAGCAACACGATCTACATCGCACAGGCGGGCAACACCAACGCTGGTGCGCCGTCCAACAACTTCGCCCAGCTGCCTGAAGTCGCTCTGTCGGCGGCCGTCTTGTCGGTCAACCTCGGCGCGATCGGTGACACGACCTACGACCTGCCGACACTGACGGACTCCGCGGTCGACGGGCGCGACCCGTTCGGCGGGGACAATGGCAAGAACCAGGCCCGGCTCGTCCCGGGCGGCCCCGTTCAGGTCTATGCACCCGGCTTCCGCAACCCGTACGACGTGTTGCTCGCATCGAGCGGAAAGCTGTACGCGATCGACAACGGTGCCAATGCCGGCTGGGGTGCAGCACCGGTCGGCGCCGGTCCCAGCGGCACCTGCACGAATGCGATCAACGAGCCGGGTGGCACCGACCAGGACGGTCTGCACCTGATCACCGGACCGGGCTACTACGCCGGACACCCCAACCCGACACGGGCCAACAGGTCCAACACCTTTGGCTCGCCGGCACAGTCCCCGGTCAGCGTTGCCAACCCAGTCGAGTGTGACTACCGGCCGTCAGCAAGCGCGAACTCGACGGCCCTGACCACGTTCGGGGGCTCGGCCGACGGTCTGGCTGAGTACACCGCCTCGAACTTCGGCGGTCAGCTGAGGGGCAACCTGCTGGCGGCCGGGTACACCGACAACAACGTGTCGCGGATCGTGTTGAACGCCGGCGGTACCGCGGTGACGTCCAACACCCCGCTGCTTGCCTCGATCGGCAGCAATCCGCTCGACGTGACTGCGCTCGGAGACGCGGGCACGTTCCCCGGCACCATTTGGGTCGGGGACCAGGGCAACGGTGCGATCTACGCCTTCGAACCCAACGACTACGGCGGCGCGACCTTCACCTGCTCCGGCGCGTCCTCGACGACGCTGGACGAGGACCGTGACGGGTTCACCAACGCGGACGAGATCGACAACGGGACGAACCCCTGTTCCGCCGCTGACTTCCCGCCTGACCACAACGGCAACCACATCTCCGACCTCAACGACCCCGACGACGACAGCGACGGCCTGCCGGACACAAGTGACCCTTTCGCGTGGGACGCCAAGAACGGCACGACGACGACACTGCCGGTTCGCTACAACTGGAAAACCGGCACAGCCATCCCTGGCCCGGATGGTCAGAGCCTTCTCGGCTTGGGCTTCACCGGTTTGATGACCGACACGAGGACCAACTACGCCAGCCTCTTCGACGCGCACAAGATGACCGCCGGTGGCGCGGCCGGCGTGATGACTGTTGACGCAGTGCCGCCGGGCACGGCCGTCGGGGCGGTGAACACCCAGCATTACGCCTTCCAGTTCGGCGTCCGGCCCACCACGACGCCGTTCACGGCGCACACCAGGGTGGAGGCCCCGTTCGCGGGGGTGACTCCCCAGGGCAACGATGCCATCGGGATGCAGATCGGGAACGGTGACCAGGACAACTTCCTCGCGCTGACGGCATGCGCGGGTGGTGGTGGCACCGGTATCTGTCTCACCAAGGAGGTTGCCGGCGTCACGACGACGCAACCGGTCGCGACGCTGGCGCTCCCCGGCCCGGAGGCAGTTGACCTCAGCCTCGAGGTGGATCCGGCGACCGCCAGCGTCCAGGCGAGCTACCGGACTACCACGGGCGGCATCCTTGGCCCGCGGATCGCTGTCGGGCCACGGCAGTCGATCCCGGGAAGCTGGTTGACGTCGTCCACACGCGGCCTTGCGGTCGGCGTCCTGGCCACCTCGGCCGGCGGGGTGCCGTTTCCGGCCACCTGGGACCTCCTCGAGGTGCAGGCGGGGGTGTCGGGCCGCATCGCGGCCCGCCCATCGCCGCTGACTGAGCCGGCCACAACGGTGGGGAGCACCTCCTCGGCCACCGTCACGCTGACCAACCAGGGCGGGAGCGGTGACCCGTCGATCGCCATCAACGGGGTCAGCGTCAGCGGCACCGATGCCGCTCAGTTCTCGGCAGCTCTGACCAGCCCGTCGCCCGTGACGCTGCCCCCCGGCGGCACCACGACCGTGAGCGTGAAGTTCGCGCCCACCGGTGCAGGGGCAAGGACCGCAACGCTGAGCGTCGCGCACTCCGGCACCAACAGCCCGGTCGCGGTGGCGCTGAGCGGCACCGGGCTGACTCCGCCCCCGTCGAGCACGACGATCGCCGCCGACCCGTTCACGCGGACCGTCAGCGGCGGCTGGGGCAGTGCCCCGACCGGCGGTGCCTGGTCGGTGGTCAGCGGACCAGCCACTGATTTCAGGGTCAATGGCAGCCGCGCGTTGGCGGTCACGCCGGGCAGCAGCACTCAGCGGGCCGTCGTTCTGCCGACCACCTCAGGGCAGGACGTCGATGCCAGCGTCAAGACGGTCTTCCCCGGACGGCCAGCCGGCTCGCCGTACTACGCCTACCTGTTGCTGCGCCGGCAGAGCGGTGGTGCCTACTACCGCATCGGTGCCGTCCTTCGACCCGACGGGACGGTTGCGCTGCGCGGCCAGACCGACACGGGGGCCAGCCTGTTCGCCGAGACGGTGACCGGAACCCGCTTTGCGGCTGGCGGTAGCGTTCGCGTCCGAGTTCAGGTCACCGGCGCCAACCCGACCACCATCCGGGCCCGCGCCTGGGCGGATGGCACCGCCGAGCCGACGGCGTGGGCGGTGACGGCGACAAGCAGCGCGGCCGGCCTGCAGAACGCCGGCTCAGTGGGTTTGCGCAGCGTGAACGCGACGGGCACGACAGCGCAGATCGGGTTCGATGATCTGAGCGTCCTGACGCCCGCCCGGTCCACGGGGACCTGGGTGAGCAAGGCACCCAGCGGCTTCGCCCGTCAGGAGGTGTCCTACGTCAACGTCAGCGGCAAGTTCTACCTGGCGGGCGGGAGCACGATTCAGGAGCGCTACGACCCGGTCGCCAACGTCTGGACGAACGTGGCGCCGCTCCCAGCCAACCTCGACCACATTCAGGGGGTAGCGGTCGGCGGCCTGGTCTACTACATCGGTGGTCTGGTCAACTGGCCGTCACCCGAGGTGAGCACGCTCTACATCTACGACCCCGTTGCCAACGCCTTCCGCCAAGGGGCGCCGATGCCTCGCGGACGGGGCGCAGGTGGAGTCGCCGTCTACAACGGCAAGGTCTACTACGCCGGCGGCCTGAACAACGGCGTGGCGGTGCCCTGGTTCGATGCCTATGACCCGGCGACGAACACCTGGCAGTCCCTGCCCGACATGCCGCGCCCACGCGACCACTTCCAGGCCGCTGTCGTCGGGGGCCGTTTCTTCGCCATCGGTGGTCGCAACGGCGCCATCACGGCGACCACCACCGCCAACGACGCCTTCGACCTCACCGCCCGTAACTGGTCCACCGGGCGCAGACCGCTGCCGACCGCGCGGGGCGGCTTCGCAGCCGCTGTGCTAGGCAACGAGGTGGTCGTGATGGGTGGCGAGGGCGGGGGTCCCTATAACGGTGCTTTCAACGTCGTCGAGGCCTACGACACGGTCAACGACTCGTGGCGAACCTTGACGCCGATGCCCACCGCCCGGCACGGCATCGAAGGCGCCATCTGCAACGGCGGTGTCTACGTCGCCGCCGGTGCCACGGCGCAGGGTCGAGGGCCCACCGCGGTGCAGGACGCGTTCTTCCTCGGCGCGCCGACTGCCTGCACGGGGTAGCCGTCCACTGATCTGCGGCAGGCCCGCGAGTGATCTTGTGTCCCAAGGGTCGCAGGCGATCGTCCGTGCCGAACCGGAGAGCGGCGTGGTGGGCAGCGGTCTTGTTACGGCTCGTTCGTCAGCGCGTCCGTCAGCAGGGCGCTGAGCGCTTCTAGTTGGACGTCGACCGACGACGACACCTGGTCATCGGAGCCGTCCAGTGCCCGCGCCGCAAGACCAGCCTTGTCGTCGATCAGCTCGGCGATGCGGGCGTCGATGGTCTGGGCGGCGATGATCCGCCACGCGGTGACCGGCTGGTCCTGGCCGATCCGGTGGACGCGGTCGATGGCCTGCGTCTGCTCCGCGTCGGTCCATGACAGCTCGGCCAGCACGACGTTGGAGGCGACCTGCAGGTTGAGTCCCACGCCGGCGGCGGTCAGCGAGCACACCGCGACGGCGACGCCCGGGTCGTTGACGAACGCGTCGATGTTCTTCTGCCGGCCGGTCGACGTCTGGTCGCCACGGATCGAGCAGTAAGCGATGCCCTGCTGCGCAAATGTCTTCTCGGCGGTGTCCATGACGGCGATGTGCTTGGCGAAGAAGACGACCTTTCCGACGCTGCGCGCCAGCTGAGCGGCGTAGTCGGCGGCCAGACCGGCCTTTGCCTGACCGATGCGCCGCATCATGCTGAACACGTTCTCGTCGCTGTTCGACTCGTTCGCGTCCTGCCGCTCCCAGCCGGCGACCCGACGTACGAGATCGTGGTCGATGCCTTCGACGACGGCACCGGACGTGCGCGCGGCGAGCGCGCTCTGGTACCGCTTGACGAGGCGTCGGCCGAGCACCCGCTCGGCCTCCCGTATCGAGCGGCCCAGGGCGCCGTCGAGCTCGACCGGCAGGTCGGCTATCCGGCGGGCCGGGATGTCAGCGGCGACGTCCACCTTGCGGCGTCGCACGATGCCGAGGTCGATGACGGCTGCCCGGGCGGCTGGGTAGAAACCAGGGTCCACCGGTGTCAGGCTGTTTCGCTCGAGGGAGTCCATCAGCGCGGCGCCTGGCTCCTTGTCGCCGATCCAGCCCAAGAACTCCCAGATCGCCAGGAAGTCCTCGATGTCGTTGATCAGCGGTGTGCCGGTCAGCGCCATCAGCAGGGGTCGCACGGTGCGGGAACGAATCTGTTCGGACAGCTCGAGCACGTGGCGGGAGCGCTGCGACGCCTTGTTCTTGATGAAGTGCGCCTCGTCGACCACCATCCCGCGGAACCCGAGTCTGCCGAGCCAGCCGACGTGCCGATCCAGCACCTCGTAGTTGACCACCACGATGTCGGAGAAGCCGTCGACCGTCTCACCGTCGCCGTGTACGACGGTGACGGGATGGGTCGGGGTCCAGAGACCGGCCTCGCGCGCCCAGTTGGTCTTGACGACGTTCGGTACGACGACCAGCAGCGGGTAGGTGGCCGCGGCCTGGGCGGCGAGCAGTGCCTGGGCGGTCTTGCCCAGGCCTGGCTCGTCAGCGAGCAGGAACGTCCGGTGACCTCCTGCCGCCGCGGCGATCACCTGCGCCTGGTGCGGCATCAGGACCCGGCCGGCCGGGGCCTGCAGGGAGGAGGGCGCCGGCAGGTCCATGCAGGACGAGGCGCCGCCGGAGGCGTTCTCGAACGACCTCAGCAGCGGGCTGAGCAGCTCCCAGCTGGTCAGCTGCCGCGGCCGTGGCGCGGGGGGCGGGGGTGCGGAAAAGTCCGGTGCGAGGAAGGGGTTGGCCAGTTGCCGCGAGACGACCGACTGCGGCACCACCTGGCGCTCGGTCCTGCCGGAGGTGGACGCGGGCGAGGTGGCGACCGGGTCGGGAGGCGGCTGGATGCCCGCAGCGAGCTGCATCTCGCGCATGAGCTGCCTGCCTCCGTCCAGGAGCTCCGCGTCCTCGGCGAGCAGGGCGAGCAGCGAGCCGTCACCGACGGCGGTCCTGGCCAGGATCGTGGCGATGCCGTCGATCCGCTTCAGCGCAGCGGTTCGGTGTGCCTCGCTGCCGGTCGATGCCATGACCCGGCTGCGCTCCTCACGCACCAGCAGCGCGACGACCTGGAAGGTGGTACGGATCGAAGGCCCTACCCTGCCGCGCTGGACGGCCAGTTCTACGTCCCGCACCGCCTTCGCGAGCACCGGGATGATGCCCTCCTGGGCAGGCCCGCGAGGCCGTTGCTGCGGCCGCCCGGCGGACCCGGACCCGCCGGACCGACGCCCGTCTCGTGTGGCCAAGCCAGTACCTCTCCTCTGACGTCCGAACCGATGGCCGTGGACTCCAAGCACCCGCACCACCCGGGCTGCCACGTGCCTGCCACACCAGCGGGCGCACGCACGACGCCAGCAGGATCTGCGGACCCGACGACGTCATCGAATGATCAGCGTCGAGGTCCAGCACGTGCCGGCGACCGCTGGGTCGCCGGTCGACCCGCCGATGGTCATCGGCCGCGTCGCAAGCGGAGCGTCACCTGGGCCACTGGCAGGTCCACCAGTTGTGCGCACTCATCATAGCCAGGTTGCCGCGGCCAACGCCGCTGCGAGTACCGCCGCCTACTGCTCGTCGGCGGCGATGCCGGCGAGGTCGTCGAGCTGGACGCCGAGCCAGCGTCGTACGTCGTTGCGGCGCACCACCTCGTCGGCGGCGCGGTGGCGTTCCGCCCGCTCACGCTGCGGCATGGTCAGTGCCTGGTGCAGGGCGTCAGCCTGCTGCGCGATGTCGAAGGGATGCAACGTCACGGCGAAGCGCCCCAGCTCGCCGTGGGCACCCGTCGACTCCGACAGGGCAAGGACCATGTTGCGCTCATTGACGACCACGGCCTCCTTCGTGACGAGGTTCATGCCGTCGGCGACGGCATTCACGACCAGCACGTCGCACCGGCGGTAGGCCGCCACGGCCAACGCCAGGTCAGAGGCGAGCCGCAGGTCTACGGGTTGCCAGCTGCCGGTCCCGAACCGGGCGTTGACCCGGGCCGCGGCTCCACCGATCTCGGTCAGGTAGCTGGCGTACTCCGGCACGTCTTGTCTGCTGGGCTGCAGCAGGGCCAGGAAGACGACGTCCCCGTGCAGCTCCGGGTGCTCACTAAGCATCAGCTCAAAGGCGGTGAAGCCGCGGACGATGTTCTTGCTGGGGTCCGTACGGTCCACCCGCAGCAGCAGCTGACCCGTGGTGGGCAACTGCGCCAGGTGCGCGACTGTCGCCTCGCTCGCAGCGACCTCCTCCAGAGCTGTCACGTCGATGCTGATGGGGTAGCTGCGCGCCCGGACCAGGCGCGCACCCACCCGCACCGACCCGGCGTCGAGGTCGACCGGCAGACCCAGCAGCTCCTGCACGCAGAGCAGGAACGCGCGCGCATCGGTGGCAGTGTGGAACCCGACGACGTCACAGCCCAGCAGTCCGTGCAGCACCGCGTTGCGCATGTCGGGCGGCAGGACCTTCCAGGCGTCTGGACCTGGCCAGGGGATGTGCACGAAGTGCGACAGCAGCAGCTGCGGGAAGCGCTGCCGCAGCAGGTCACCGACGAGGTAGAAGTGGTAGTCGTGGAGCAGGACGGTCGCTGCACCACCGGCTCGTTCGACCTGCTCAGCCACGGCGTCGGCGCCCAGCTGGTTGGCTGCGACGTAGCCCTGCTCCCATGCCGCGTGCTCGGTGCGACCCAGCGACGGCTCGGTGGCGAGCCCGTACAGCCGGTGCTGGACGAACCACAGCAGCGGGTTGGCGATGACGCCGTAGAAGGGCTCGTGCATGTCAGCTGGGATCTCGACCAACCGCAGTGACACCGTGCCCCGGGTGCTCGGCTCACCCCCGTCGAGTACCCGCGTCGGTGGTCCTAGGTCCAGGCGTACGAGCTCTCCGCCGGACTCCCGGGCGACCGCGGCGTCCTCCCCTGGCGGAGCGACGCAGACCCAGACGGCGTCCGGCAGCTGGGTCACGAGGCCGGTCAGCGCGGAGACCAGCCCACCGGCACCGCGGTGTGCCACGCGCTCCCCATCAGCATCGGTGGTGAAGGACACCGGGCCGCGGTGGGAGAGCAGGATGAGAGGCAGGTCGCGAACCAGGTCAGCGGACACCTCACGGCCCTACCCGCACGCCCACATGCGCACCACTCACCGGGAACCGGCTGTTGCCCTCCCGGACGACACGATGCGCCAGGGCGTGCCGGGGGCGAACGGAGCGGTGGGCCGGGCAACGGCTGCAGCCGCTAGCTGCGCGCCTTTTTACCCTTGGCCTTGGCGCGGCCATTTGTAGGCGGTGCCGTCGGCGGCTGAACTGCCTGGTGTCCAGCAACATGCTGCGCCGCGGACCGTCCGGCTCGTTCCAGCCTTGCGTGAAGTAGCGCATCGCCGCCGCCAGCTCCCCTGACGTTCACCTTGAGCCACCACGGTCATCCCGGGGTCTGGTGGATCGTGCCGGTCGCGCTCGTCGCCTTGTTGCCGTTCAGCATCTGGCGGGTGACGCGGCCCGGCAGTAGGTGAACCACCCCCAAGGCAGACCCGGCTGAGGTGACAGCGGTCAGCCCGCGTCGCCCTCCTCGAGGTAGACCCCGGCCGCGTAGGCCTTGTGCCCATCGTCGTGGAGCTCGCCTAGCGCAAACGGGCCGCAGAACCGAGGAGCTCGTCGTACAGCGTGCGGTAGCGGGTGGCCATGAGGGCGGCGCTGAACTCCTGCTCGACCAGATGGCGCCCGTGCTGAGCAAGGGCCGCGCACCGCACCGGGTCGGCGAGCAGTCCCGCCAGCGTCGCCGCCAGCACCCCAGGCTCAGCGACCGGCACGCGCACGACCGCCTCTGCGAGTGCGCCGAACTGCGGCAGGTCGGTGACCACCACGGGACGGCCGGTGGCCAGCGCCTCCAGCACCACCAGCGGGACGTCCGCCTTGCCGCCGACCAGTTGCGCCGGGGGAAAGACGAGGATGTCGCAGCCGGCCACCAGGCGCGGCATGTCCAGGACCCGACCGTGGACGGCCACCGATGACAGCCCCAAGCGCCTGGCCTCCTCGAGTACGAAGCGCGCCTCGCGCTCGCGCCCGCCGCCGCGGCTGCGCAGGGCCAGAACGAGCCGGATGGGCGTGCCACCGGCCTCGAGCTGTGCTGCCGCGGCGAGCACCTCATGCGCGCCGCCGCCCGGGTCGTGGTGTCCGGAGAACAGCACCACCGGCCGCGGGTGGACCTCCGGCCACGCCATCGGCCAGCGGCTCAGCGAGATCCCGCTGGGGATGCACCGCACGGCCCCGAAGCCGGCCGCGACAAGAGCCGCCTGGGTGGCCGTCGACACCGCCACGGTGAGGCCGAGGGGGCGCGCGTCCATGAGGTGCTCCGGCCGCGCGAAGCCTGGCACCGTGTGCACTACGGGAAGGCCGGCTCGGCCCAGGACGGCCCGCAGCCGGCTATAGCTGCGAAAGCCCGGTCCGATGGTGGACACTACGTGCACCAGCTCCACACGGCGCTCGTGCAGCAGCCCGAGCAGCGCGGTCTGCACACGCTCGAGCAGCCCAGGCGTTCCCCGGCGCGAGATGATCGTCAGCCGGGTGCCACCCACCTCCGCGAGCTGCCGCGACCCAGCGCGGTTGACCCACGTGTAGTCCACGTCGAGGTTGTTCTGCAGCAGCCCGAGCGAGATCTCCTTGTCGGCCCCATCCCGTCCCTGGACCGGATGACTGGTCAGCAGCAGGACGCGTGGCACGGCGGCATGGTGGCACGGCAGATGCCCGTCAGGTAATGCGCGCCGACGAACTGGAGCGGCACGGCTACGAGGATACCGGTTAGGATTGGACATTTCGTGTCTTATGTGTCACGCTGCGTCACCAGCACCGGAGCCCGCCTTCGTGCGGCTTCCGGTTGGCTCTGACCCCCAGGAGTGCCTTATCTCCGCCTCGTCCCGGCTGGAGCCGTTTGAGCTCGCCGCTGAACCGGGCGAGCTGCTCCCTGTCGTAGGAGCGCTTGAAGGCGGCTCCGACCCGTTGGCGCAGACCGTGCACCAGCTGGTCCGGCCGTACGTCGATCTCGAGGTGGTCATCCCGGCGTACAACGAGGAGCGGCGGCTGGCCGCGACGCTCCAGTCCACCCTGTCCTACCTGAAGTCCCAGCCCTACTCGAGCGCGGTCGTCGTGGTGGACAACGGCTCGGTGGACTACACCGCGGAGATCGCCGACCGTTTCCTGGACGCGGCCCTGCCGGTCTACGTCGTGGGCTGCGCCCGGCCGGGCAAGGGCAGCGCCGTGCGCCGAGGGTTCCGGACCGGCTCGTCGCGCTACGTCGGCTACCTCGACGCCGACGGCTCCACCCCGATCGCGACCCTTGACACCGTCCACCCGCTGCTCGAGCGCGGCGCCGTCTGTGTGGTGGCCTCGCGGCGCGCGCCCGGCGGCGGCTTCGCTGTCCCGCAGTCACGGCTGCGACGCACCGGCAGCGAGGGGTTCCGCGCGCTGTCCAAGGGGCTGGTCCGCGGGGTCAGCGACACCCAGTGCGGCTTCAAGTTCTTCCGCGGCGACGTCATTCGGGACTTCGCCGGCGACACCTTCGTGGACGGATTCGCCTTCGACCTCGAGCTGCTCAGCCGCCTGCAACGGTCCGGCCAGGACGTCGTCGAGGTCCCCGTGACCTGGACCGACGCAACCGGGTCCACGTTCCGTCCCGTCAGACACGGCTCGCGCGCCGCGCGGGACGTGCTCGCGCTGCGGCGAGCCCTGTCGCCGTGGACAACGACGTGAGCTTGCCGCGGCCGGCCGCCCGCCCGTCCGCGCACCGGCCCCGACGTCGGGCTCGGGCCACGGCCTACCTGCTGCTGTGTGCCGCGGTGCTCACCGGGTGCTCCTCCAACGCCCCCCGGCCGGTCGGGGTCTCCCGGTCTTCGAGCCCTGCCGTCGCGAGTCGGCTGACCGCGGCGGCCGCCGCCGTCGCCGACGGGCAGTCCTGCTCCCTGGCCGGGCCGCTGGACGCCACGGTGAGCGCGCCGCTGCCGCCCGACCTGCCGCTCCTGGCCGGCGCGCACCTCTACCAGACGAAGCCGGACGAGTTCCGCTATCCCGTCTACTACACCTGGGTGGCGGCCCGCCCGACCGACCTGCTGGCCGTGCGAGACCGGGCGGTCGCCGCCTTGGCAGCCGCGGGCTACCGCTTGCTGGGCAAGGACGCCGACCTGGGGGTCGAGGCGACGGCCGGACTCACCGGGCCGATGCGGGTCAACCTGCAGGTCATCCAGCTGTGTCAAGGTCGGCTGCGGTTGCGCTACACCCCGCTCCGACCGCACTGATCGGTCCGCGCACCGGGTCGGCCGACAGCCCTGAGGTCAACAGGAGCAGCCCGGCTACGGAGCGCGCTCCACAGGTCCACCACTCATACTCAGCGAATGCGACTGCCCTTCGCCACCGGCTTGTGCGCTGTCCTGCTGCTCACCGGCTGCGCGCCGTCCAGCCCGTCGCGCCCAGTCTCCGTGCTGCCGGCCGAGCCCGCACGGGCCGCCGACGCGGGCCGGGTGACCAAGGTTCTGGTCGTCGTCGAGGAGAACCGCTCCGTGACCGACACGCTCGTTGCGATGCCCTACCTCAGGAGTCTGGCCGACGCGCACGGCCGCACCGGCTCGTATCACGCGGTCGCCCATCCCAGCCTGCCCAACTACCTGGCGATTGCGGGCGGGAACACGTCCGGCATCACCGACGACGAGGAGCCGGCCGCGCACCCGTTGTCGGGGCAAAGCATCTTCGACCGCGCCATCGTCGCCGGCCGGCACGCTGCGGTGTACGCCGACGGGATGGCCGAGCCGTGCCAGACCGTGGCCCGCGACCAGTACGTACCGCGACACAACCCCTGGACCTACTTCTCCGACGGTGACTCCCGCGCCCGCTGCCGGCAGGCCGACGTCCCGGCCGGGACGCTCGACGCCGGCGCCCTGCACGACGCCGTCCAGGGCGGGTCGCTGCCGGAGGTCGGCCTGCTCGTCCCCGACCTGTGCCACGACGGGCACGACTGCCCCGCCGGCTCGGCCGACGACTACCTCAGGGGCTGGCTGAGGCAGATCATGCATGGTCCGGACTACACCTCCGGGCACCTGGCCGTCGTCGTCACCTTCGACGAGGACGACCGCACCGGTGACAACACCGTGCTCACCACGGTCGCGTCCCAGCACACCAACCATGTGGTCGACGCCGCTCCGCTGAGCCACTACTCCCTCTACCGCCTGCTCGCGCGGATGGCGGACGTCCCGGTCACCGGGGCCCCGGCCGCAGCTGTGTCGATGGACGTCGGCTTCGGGCTGTGAGGCCTCCCTCAGGCCTAGGCTGACCCGCGTGACAAGGCGGCAGATCCAGGCGCCCCCGATCACCCGGACGCCGGTCGTGACCCGCCCGCGCAGCTCCTTCCCGCAGCTTGGCTGGGGACTGCCCCTGCTGGTGGCCGGCATCGTCGCCGGACTCCGGCTCTACCGGGCGGGGCCGGCGTACGACCTGTTCGTGGACGAGATGGTCTACCGCGACCTGGGGCTTTCGGTCTACTCGGGCGGGTTCGCACGGCTCCCCGGTTCGCACCTGTTCTTCCTGCACCCGCCGGGCTTTTTCTACGTCGAGGCCGCGTGGATGCACCTCGTTGGGCGCCCATCGGCGCTGTTCCCGGCGTTGTACTCATTGCGCGAGCTGAACGCCCTCGCAGCCGGCGCCACGGGGGCGCTGCTGGTACTGCTCGGCCGCTACCTGCATTCAGTGGGCGCCGGACTCGTTGCGGCCTCGCTGTTCGCGCTCGAGCCGTACGCGCTGCGGCAGAACGGGCGGGTGCTGCTGGAGACCGTGGCGATGGACTGGGTGCTGCTGGGCTACCTGCTGCTGCTGGTCGCCAGCCGCCGTACCGGCGCTGCCGCGACCAGGATGGCCGTCGCGGCCGGCCTGTGCTTCGGCCTCGCGGTGCTCAGCAAGGACTACCTGGCTATCGTCACGTTGCTGCCGCTGGCAGCCCTGGGGTGGACCGGGTGGCTGCTGACCCGCCGCGCCGCGGTGTGGGCGACGGTCATGACCGCGGCTCCGTACTACCTCTACTTCCTGGTCAGCCTGCAGCAGCGGCACGCCGCGCAACTGGTCGGTTCCAAGACGACGGGCATCCAGCGCCTGCTCGGAATCGTCAAGACGACCGGTTTCAAGCACACCGGCGCGCCGTCGCTCACCAGCACGCTCGCCGCACAGGCCTTGACCTTCGGTGGGACCTACGTGCTGCTGGCGGTCGGCGCGGTGCTCGCTCTGCTCCTGCTGCGCGCCGACCGCTCGGAGCTGCGCCTGCAGGGACTGTTCCACGTCAGCGCTGGGCTGCTCCTGGCCTACTCGGTGACGTTGGGGACACTGGAGGAGCAGTTCCTCTACCTGCTCATCGTGCCGACGCTGCTCACCGTCGGGATCTGGTTGGTCCGGCTGCTGACCTCACGGTCGACGGTGGCCGCAGCCCTCGGGGTGTTGCTGGTGGCCGTCGTGGTGCTGGACGCTCGCAGCTATCTGCAGGTCCGCACGTCGCGGGACGACGGTTACGCCAGGCTGCTGGGCTACCTGCGCGCGCACGTGCCGGGGGGTACTGCCATCGCCGTCCTGGACGGCACCGCAGAGCTGATGCTGCGCGGGCAGTACGACGGTGGCCCGTGGGGCAGCCCGCAGGCGCGGGCCGACCATGGAGCCCGGTACCTGATCGTCCCTGTGAAGGAGGCTCGGCAGGGCTACAGCTACGCCCCGCCGGCCGACATCTTCGGGCCGGACGGCTACCTGACCGGCGGCACCCTGGTCTTCTCCGCACCCGGCCGGACGCATGAGGCGGTGCAGCTGTACCGCTTCCCAGGTCCTGACGCGCGCTCCTGACGACAGGTCAGCTGATGCGCAACCCCTCCGCGAGGTCGGCTGGGGTTGCGTGTTGGCCGTCGTACAGCTGGTAGTCCCAGGCCCAGTAGACCGTGCCGAGGCCGCAGGAGGCCGCCAGGTGGAAGACGTGCCGCAGGTCCTCGCCGCTGGAGGCGCCCGGGTTCTCCCCGACCAGCGGCAGATGGTGCCGCCGCGCCAGGTAGGCCAGCACGCGGGTGGATGACCAGCCGTCCATGGCCCCGGGTGTCGACCAGGAGACCGCGTCGTCGGCACTGGTGCAGCCGTTGCCGCGCACGTCACCGCTGTGGTCGTAGACCGAGGAGACGTCGACGGTCACGCCGGTCAGGTCGGGCAGCAGGTTCAGCACCCGGTCCCAGACGGCGCCTGTGTTGAGGGTGTGGAAGCCGTCGTAGGACCGGTCGGCGAGCCCGTCGGCGAGCCGGTGCGTGACGACCCAGGTGTTGGCGCCGTTGCCGGGCATGACCAGCTGAAGGGCGCCGGAGAAGCCGCTGTCGCGAAGCGTCCGCATCTCCCACGCGAGCGCATCGACGGACGCACCCAGGTACCACGCGTACCACTGCCCGACCTGGGCGGCTGTCACCGATGCGTCGTGGTAGGACGAGCCAGGGACCCAGCCCGGCATCGGGTTGGCGTGCCCGGAGGCGACACCTGCCCGGCCGCCCTGGGCGTAGCGGTCGAAGGCCCACCACTGGTTGCCACCGGCCTCGGGGTAGGTGGCTTCACCCGATCCCGACAGGCCCACGCGGTACGACGCGACGGGGCCGAGCGCGGCGGTGAGCGCGCGCAGGTACGCGGCCGCCTGGGCGCGGACCACGGGGTTGAAGACGTAGTCGGCCGTGCCGGAGCCGGAGCCGTCCTGCGCCCGCAGCTGGCCGTCGGGCTGGTTCAGCACCCAGCTAGGGGCGTGCTGCAGTCCGGGGTCCACGGCGACCTCGAAGCCGGCCGCACGGTAGGCGACCGCCGTGGCGACCCGCTCGGCCCGGTAGGCCTCATCCGCGCCGGAGGCGGAGGGGGCCCAGGAGGACCACTTGAGCTCGAGGACCGCCACGCGGACGCCGGCGTGCCAGTCGGTGGCGAGGTGGCGGCGGTCGGCTATCAGCACACCGGCCCGGACGTGACCGGGGATCGCGCGGGTCGGCAGGGTGACGACCGGAGCAGCGACGGTGAGGCGCGCGGGCGCCGTGGCCGGCCCGGGGGTGCGCCGGCCGGTCGCTCGACTGACGGCCGGATGATGGCCGGCGGCCGCCCGCCACGTCGCACGACGCAGGGCACCGAGACGGCCCCGGGGCGTGACGACCGCGGGTGGCCCGAAGACAGGCGCGCCCGGCCGCCAGGTCGTACGACGGAAGGCACCGGCGCGAGCCCGGGGCGCGACGACCGTGTGCGGCCCGACGACGGGCGCCCGCAGCCGGGCGGCCGACGGGCCATACCTCACGGCACCGGGAGCGATCGGCCCGTACCTCGCGGCACCGGGAGGGACCAGCGCGTACCTCGCCGCACCGGGAGCGATCGGCCCGTACCTCGCGGCACCGGGAGGGACCAGCCCGTACCTCGCCGCACCGGGAGCGACCGACCCGTACCTCGCGGCACCGGGAGCGGCCGAGGCGGGGGCAGCGACCCCGACGCTGCCGACGACACCGGCGGAGGCCAGGCATAGGGCGACGAGGGGCATGGCACAGGAGGTGCGGGTACGAAGGACCATGCCTCGTGATCGGCGGCAAGCCGCCACCGCTTGAGCGCCGACGCCGTGTTCAGTGACTCCCTGTGCGCAGAACACGGACGTCTTGGCCGTCTGTCGTCACTGACTGGCCGAGCGAGCGCACGGGTCGCGTACGATGCGTGACAGTGCGGCGGCGTGTCGGCCGTTCAGACGAGGAGTCCGGTGACGACGAGCCGTACGTCCGAGCTGGCCGGCCGCCGCATCCTGCTGATGAACTGGCGGGACCTGACGCATCCCCAGGCGGGCGGCGCGGAGTTGTACTGCCAGGAGATCGGCGAGCGGCTCGCGGCGGCCGGCGTCGAGGTGCACCTGGTGACCGCGGCGCACCCGGATGCTCCCGTTGCCGAGCTGGTGCGGGGTGTGCAGCTCCACCGCTCCGGCGGCACGTTCGGTGTCTACGCCCAGAGCGCACGCCACCTGCTGCGGCATCGCCGGCACTACGACGCCGTCGTGGACTTCCAGAACGGCATCCCCTTCTTCGCCCCCGTGTTCGCCGCGCGAGGCACGGCCGTGGTATGCGTGATCCACCACGTCCACCAGGAGCAGTTCGCCTTGCACTACCCGCCTCGGGTAGCGCGTCTGGGCCGCCTGCTGGAAGGCCCCGTCAGCCGCCGGATCTACGGTCGTCGGCCCATCGTGGTGGTCTCGGCGTCGACCCGGGCCCAGGTGCGGCGGCTGCTCGGTTTCACCGGTCCCATCCACATCGTCCCGAACGGGGTAGCGGTCCGCGGCGCGCCGTCCGTGCGACGCTCAGCGACGCCGATCATCGCGTGCGTGACCCGGCTGGTCCCGCAGAAGCGGCTGCACCTGTTGATCGACATGCTGCCGGGGCTGCGTGCGCGGTGGCCGGAGCTGCACGTGGACATTGCCGGTACTGGCCCCTCTCAGGACGCTCTCGCTGCCCAGGTCGTACAGGCTGGCCTGGGCGACGTCGTGACCCTGCACGGGCGGGTCAGTGACGAGCGCCGGAACGAGCTGCTCGCCCGCGCCTGGTTGACCGTCTCCCCCTCGGTCGCGGAGGGCTGGGGATTGTCCATCGTGGAGGCGAACGCCCTGGGGTTGCCGTCGTGCGCGTTCGCGGTGCCCGGATTGCGCGACTCCATCCGGCACGGCGCAACGGGGTGGCTCACGCCCGAGGGCGGTGACCTACAGAGCAGCGTGCTGCAGGCGCTGGAGCAGCTGGCCGACCCCGCCCGAGCTGCCCGCATCGCCAGCGCCTGCCGCGCCTGGGCCGCCCGCTTCACCTGGGAGCAGAGCACCGAGCGGCTGGCCGCCGTGCTGGTCACGGAGATCGCCCGCTCCCGGCGGGGCAGGAGTCGGCGTCGTACGACCACCGACCTCGCGGTGAAGGTGGAGCTGGACGTGCCGGACGTCGACCGGGCGCGCGTCGCCCAGGTCCTGCTCACCGGCCTTCGGCGCACCGACAGCTGGCAGGAGGACGTCACCGGTTTCCGGCTGCTGCTGCACGGCCTGGACGAGGCGGAGGCGCAGGACTTCGTGCTGCGGCTCGGGCTGCCCGCGCCCCGCAGCCTTGCAGTAGCCCGTCCGAGCGAGCTCATCACCGCGATCTGACCCTGATGAGCGCCCCTCGCGCGCCGGCCGCCGCCGACGACTCGCTGCGCTCGCTGGCCACCGGCACCCGCTGGCTCACCCTCGCGACCCTCGTGGTGGGCGGGGTCAACTACGGCTACGCGCTGGTGCTGACCCGGCTGCTCTCACCCAGCCGGTTCGCGGTCTACGGCGCCGGTCAGGCGCTGCTGCTCTCGGTGGGAACGGTTGCCACGGCCAGCATCCCCTGGGTGCTGGCCGAGGGCTTGGTCAAGGCGCGGACGCCGGAGGACCGCCGGCGCGCCGTGCTGTTCGCCCTCGTGATCAACCTGGGGCTCGGCCTGGTCGCCGGGGTGCTCGTGGCCGCGCTCGGCCTGCAGTTCGCCGGTCCCGCAGTGGCGTTGGTGCTGCTGGTGAGCACCGTGTTGATCCTGCTGGCGTCGACCCCCCAGGGCTGGCTGCAGGGTGAGCGGCGGCTCGGCGCGGCGGCGGTGCTGCGGGTGACCGAGGTCCTGGTGAAGGTCGCGGCCGGCGGCGGACTCGTCGTTATCGGCGGCGGGGCGGCGGCTGCGCTGTCCGGTTTCGGCTGGGGGGCGGGGGTGGTCGTCGTCGCCGGACTGGTGCTGTTGCGCGGCGACCTCGGCCGGGTCCACGGGGCTCTGCGCAGTCGCGGGCTGTGGCGCAGTGCCTTCGGCATCGGCGGGGTGCAGGCCCTGGTGTCGGTCTTCGCCGCCCTCGATGTGGTCCTGGTCGCGGTCCTGCCAGTCACCGGCAGTGCTGCCGGCTCCTACCAGGCGGCGGTCGTGCTGGCCCGGGTGCCGCTGTTCTTCGGAGGTGCGGTTGCCGTCGCTGCCTTCCCCTTGCTGTCCCGCGCCGATCGGTCGGTCCCGGACGTCATCCGCACGTCCTACCGGCTGTACGCCGTCCTAGGTGGCAGCTACACGGTCGTGGTCGCCACGTTGCCGTCGGCCCTGTCCGGCCGGCTGTTCCCCGCGTCGTACGTTGATGTCGGCACGCTCCTGCCGCTGCTCGCGGTCAGTGGGTTCGGCCTCGGGCTGGTCAACGTCGTCACGACCTTCTTCCAGTCGCTCGGCCGCTACCGCACCTCGATGGCCACCCAACTCGTGGGGCTGGCGGTGCACGTCACGGCCTTGCTCGTGGGGTACGCCCTCGGCGGGACGACGGGCATCGCGGCCGGATCCGCACTGGGGTCGATCACCACGGCGACCCTGCTTGTCGTGCAGACGCGGCGGATCTGGCAGGCCCGGCTGCCCCTCGCGCTGCCCGCTGGCGTGCTGGTCCTGCTTGTGCTCATGGCGGCCGCGCGGCCACTGCTCGCCCTGTGGGCCGTGCCCGCCATCGTGCTTGGCCTGGTCGCGGTGCGCGCCCTGCTGCGCACGCAGCCCGGTCGCGGTGCGGGTGCCGCGCCGGGCGACCGACCGCGGGTGCTGCACCTGGCCTACGAGGACCACCGCCGACCAGGCAGCGGCGGTGGGGCGGTGCGCAGCCGCGAGATCAACCGGCGGCTCAGCGACATGTACGACCTGACCGCCGTGGTCTCCTCGTGGCCCGGTTGCCAGGACCGGGTGGAGGACGGCGTGCGCTACGTCCACGTGGGGTTGCGCCGGGGCGGCCGCACCGTGCAGTTGCTCAGCTACTTCCTGGCGCTGCCCGCGGCGGTGCGGAAGCACCCAGCAGACCTGGTCGTCGAGGACTTCGCCGCCCCGATCGGCAGTGCTCTGGTGCCGCTCTACGCGCGTGGCCCGGTCCTGGCCGTCGTGCAGTGGCTGGCCGCGCACGACAAGGCCCGGCAGTACCACCTGCCCGTCGGGCTGTTCGAGGACGCCGGGGTCCGCCTGCACGATCGGTACGTCGCGGTCTCGCAGCAGGTGGCCGAGCAGCTGCGCCGACGTCATCCCGGGGCTCGCGTCGACGTGATAGCCAACGGCGTACCCGGTGAGGCCTTCGACGTGGTCGCGCCCCGGCCGCGCGGTCCCGACGTGGTGTTCCTGGGCCGGCTCGACCAGGACCAGAAGGGGCTGGACCTGCTGCTGGAGGCCTGGGAACGGCACCGCGACCGCTGGCCGGGACGGCTTCTGCTCGCCGGTGACGGTCCGGCCGAGGCCCTGGTACGCCGGGAGATCCAGCGCCGGAGGCTGACCGGTCAGGTCGAGCTCCTCGGACGCCTGGACGACGGCGAGAAGTTCGCCTTGCTGGCCCGGGCTGCGGTCGTCGCCATGCCGTCGCGGTACGAGACCTTCGGGATGGTGGCGCTCGAGGCCTTTGCCTGCCGCACCCCGGTTGTGGCCTTCGCCATCCCGGCCCTGACCGAGCTCGTCACCGATGAGGTCGGTCGGACGGTGCCGCCGTTCGACGTGCCAGCCTTCGCCGACGCTCTGTTCGCCCTGGCGCTGGACCCCGCCGAGGCGGACGTGCTCGGTGAGCGGGGCGCCCGGCTGGCCCGGGGCTACCGCTGGGACGAGCTGGCAGCGCAACAGGCCGCGGCCTACCGGGCGGCCCTCGCGGGGGACCGCGTCACCACCGGCTGATGGCTCGGGCGGCTCGCACCTAGTGTGCGAGGACCGGCGCGACTGGGGCATCGAACAGTTGACGCCCGTGCGGCCTGGCGGCTGTGGCCCGCTGGGTCAGCCAGCCACCCGGACAGCCCCGGCGTACTCGCTCTGGTAGTAGCCGCTCAACGAGTTGATCTTCACGACGTCGCCCGTGTGCGGGGCGTGGATGAACTGCCCGTTGCCGATGTACATGCCCATGTGGCCCAGGCTCTTCCCGAAGAAGACCAAATCCCCGGGCATCAGCTCGGACTGGCTCACGTGCCGTCCCTCGTTCCACTGCGCACCGGTGAAGTGCGACAAGCTGATGCCGGCGGCCGCGTAGGCGTACATCGTCAGGCCGCTGCAGTCGAAGTGGTCTGGACCGGACGCGCCATACACGTAGGACTTGCCGAGCTGGTCCGTCGCGACCTTGACGGCGGTCTGCGCGGCGCTCCCGCTGTACGACGGTCCGGACGGTACCGAGGGGACCGCCTTCACGGCCGTCTTCACGGCCGTCTTCACGACCGCCTTCACGACCGCCTTCTCGACCGCCACGGGCTGGGCCCGAAAGGCCGTCAGGGCGACGGCAGCCTGCCTGGCCTGCTCGGCCAGGGCTGCGGCCTGAGCCTGCGCAGCCTTGCGGGCAACGGCGTCCTTGGCCGCCTGGATCAGCCGGGCCTGCTTGGCTTGCAGGTCCGCCAGCAGGCCCTGAGCCTGCGTCGCGGCGGTCTCCACCGACTGCTTGTCGCTCTGCAGCGACGTCACGGTTGCGTTGGTCTGCTGGACGGCGGCCTGCGCGTCGGCGGCGGCGGCGGCCTGCCGCTGCCGCGCGGTGGCGAGTCCGGCCATCACCTCGGCCTGCGTCCGCGAGATCCGATCCAGGGTACCGAGCTGACCCAAGACCTGGTCGGGCCGACTGCCACTGAGGATCGCAATGCCCTGCCCGGCGGGTCCGGACATGTACGCCTGCGCAGCGAAGGCCCCAGCCTGCTGGCGCAGGGCGGCGACGGCGGTCTCCTCACGGGCAAGCCGCTGCCGCGCGATGGACGCGCGCTGCAGCGCGGCAGCCAAGGCGATACGGCCGGCGTTGTATCGCTCCGCCGCTGCCTCCGCCTGGATGTTCAGGCTGTCGAGCCTGGTCTGGGTGTCACGGATCTGCTGCGCGACGTCTGCGGATGCGGGCCCTGCCGCGGCCATACCGGCCGTGCCGATCAGGGTGGCCACGATGCCGAGACAGGCGAGCCGGCGGCGGGCGCCGCGCCCCGGCCGGACAGCGGGGGACGGGTTGATGCTCAGCACAGATGGAACCTCTCGCTCCACGTCTACCAGGTGAGCTGACGGACTCGGGCTTGCGAGTGCCCTACCGCGCCCGGCACGGGTGCCAGGCGCCGATTCGCCCCAGGTGATTGGTTCCCCGGTCCACCCGTGAGGGTGGTTCGACGCACACCCCCGATCGCTCCCAGCGGGAGCCGTCATCGAGGTTGTGCGGACACCCTAGCGGAGGGACTGGGCGCCGCAAGGACGGTCCCGGCGCGATTTGGGGAGGCGCGCGGGACAGACTTCTCACCGGATTGGGCAGCCCTGTCACGGACAACCCTGCCGCGACTCCGTCACAGGTGGTCACGGACGCCGAGTAGCGCTCGTTCACGGCTGGTTGCCGATCACCTTTCGGGGCATCTGCTGGGCGTCCTCTCGGTCCGCCGCACGCTAGAACGGGCGTGGTGCGTCCCACCAGGTGAGCACGCGCAGCGCGTGGAAGGTGAGCCACCTCGAGGCCTCGCCGGGCCCGCCGTCGACGTCGAACCAGGTGCGGCCCTCGTGGCGGAGCTGTTGGTGCCAGGTCCCGTCGGCATCCTGTGCGGCGCGAACGAACTCGACGGCCTCGGCTAGGCGGTCGTCCGAACGCTGACCGTCGTGCAGGGCCGCCGTGCGGAAGTAGTCCGCCGCGCGTAGCACGCTGTAGAACCACCGGTAGGGGTAGGCGAAGTGCGTGGCCCACGGCACGTGGACGTCCCCGGTGCGCAGGCGACGCATCAGGCTGCGCTGGAGGAGGTACTCCTCCCCGTGGTGCCGCGCCGCGCGCAGCGCCGGCGAGCCGCCGGTGCGGATCTCGTGGTCGAGGATGCCGGCCAGGCTGTTGAGCGTGGAGTGGAAGGAGGACCGCCGCGAGCCCTCGACCCACATGCAGTTCCACCCCCCGTCGGCGAGCCGGTGCTCGACGAACCAGGTGGCGATCGCCGACACGTCAGCTCCAAGCCACGCCCCGTTGGCGAGCGTGTAGCCATTGATGCACGCGTCGACCTCACCGCCCCAGTAGGGCAGGTCCTCGTACTCCCAGCGCGCGTTGCGCTCGAGCAGCCCCGCGGTGTCCGGACGCAGCGCGGTGGCCTCGACCCCCCACTCACGCAGCGCGTTGAGCGACCAGGTGGTGGCCGTCCAGGGCTGCCCCGGCTCGTCCTCCCTCGCGTCGGCCGGGAAGTACGCTCCGCCGGCCCACTGACCGTCCGGGTCCTGCTTCGAGAGCAACTGCGCCCCGCAGCCCTCCGCCGCGACCCGGGCACGTGTGGCCCGCCAGACGTCCTCGGGCTCTCCCGCGAGGTCGCGCTCCACTTGCCAGGTCAGGCTCGGGTCGGAGTCCAGCAGCCACGTGAGCAACGCTCGATCCACCACGCTGGCACGGCAGTCCCCAGGGACAGCAGGGACGCCGAGCGCCCCGGCCGCCTCGAGCAGCACTACAGCAACGGAGACCTGCGCCTGGCCTACGACCCGCTAGCGCGGCTCATGACCGACAAGGGTCGACGTCGCCATGCTGGCATGGGCCCACGTGAGTGTCCGAGGGGGGACTTGAACTCGCACGGGGCCGGTGTCCGGAACTAGCCGAGAGTACCTACATGGCTGTATCTTCGCAGCTCAGAGGCTATACGGCCGTCGGAAGCGGCTATTCGCCCGTACCGACGCGCGCCAACCTGTAGGCGAGGCCGAGCAGCAGGAACGCAGGTACGTCGTACAACAAGAAGACGTACAGGTAGAAGCCGATGAAGTCGTGTCCGTCGGTCGTTGCGAAGGGTTCGTCGTCAGGTACTCGCTCCAGAATGGAAGCGAAGCAACCAAGAGGAACAGGGCGACCGCGACGACTGCTCCGCATGCGCTGCGGTGAACGGTCATGCCGCGTTGTACGACCTAAAAAGCATGAGTAGGTGACGCTTGCGAGCGAGGATGCGGGCGTTCTTCACGGCTGGAAGAATCTTTGTTCGCTGGACGTCTGCAGATCTGCTTGACGCTGGTGCAAGGACGACGGAGCTCGGACGGCACGCGGTCACTATTGTCAGGCTCATGGGCATGGCAAAGACCCTCGCGGTGTCGGCGGCTTGCTTCTGGGGGCAAGTAGGTCCCGGCACCGACGCCACGCGGGAAGGCTACGGCGCGGTTCTGTGCTCCTGCACTATCGTTCACATGTGAAGAGCCGTGCAGGCGTCCATGAGTTCGACGAGTGTGCGGTCCGAGTCGTTGACGCCGACAAGGTCACGGCCGTGCGGGCGGCCATGCCGGGTGACGGGGACGTCGCGGATCTCGCAGACGTTTTCGGGCTCCTGGCCGACCCGGGACGGCTGCGGTTGCTCGTCGCGCTGCTGGAGGGCGAGATGTGCGTCTGCGACCTCGCCGCGGCGTCCGGGCAGTCGGAGAGCTCGGTGAGCCACGCCCTACGGCTGCTCCGCGCGCACCGGGTCGTGCGGGCCCGGCGCTCGGGGCGGATGAGTTTCTACTCGCTGGAGGACGCCCACGTCCGGGTCCTGCTTGACCTGGCCCTGACGCACGTCGGCCACACCGACGCGATCCACCCGGAGCGGACATGAACGACCACGCCGCCCACGCTGACCACGGACTTGAGGCGCACGACAGTAGGTCGCACGCCGGTCACAGCCACGGCGTCAGCAAGGACGCCGACCGGCGGTTCCTGACGATCGCGCTCGCGCTGATCCTCGGGTTCATGGCTGTTGAGGTCGTCGTCGGGGCGCTCGCCCGCTCACTGGCCTTGATCGCGGACGCCGGGCACATGCTTACCGACGCCGCCGCGATCGGTCTTGCCCTGGGCGCGATGCGCCTCGCGGCGCGGCCCGCGAAGGGCGCGTTCACGTACGGCCTGAAGCGGGTGGAGATCCTCAGCGCGCAGGCGAACGGCCTGACGCTGCTCGTCCTTTCGGTCGTGTTCATCGTCGAAGGGGTCCTGCGACTAATCGACCCGCCCGCGGTCCGGGGCGGCCTGGTCCTTGGGACGGCCCTGTTCGGGATCGTCGTGAACCTCGCCGCCGCGTACGCGCTGAGCAAAGCCAACCGGCAGAGCATGAACGTCGAGGGCAGTTTCCAGCACATCCTGACCGACCTGTACGCGTTCATCGCCACGGCGGTCGCCGCCGGGGTCATCCTGACGACCGGGTGGGACCAGGCCGACCCGGTCGCGACGCTGCTGGTCGCCGGTCTGATGCTCAAGGCCGGCCTGGGGTTGGTCCGGGAGTCCGGCCGGGTGTTCCTGGAGGCCGCGCCCCGCGGGATCGACCCGGACCGGGTGCAAGCGGCGATCCTGGCCGCACCGGATGTCGTCGGGGTGCACGAGCTGCACGTGTGGGAGGTCAGCAGCGGGTTCCCTTCGCTGTCCGCGCACGTCCTGGTCGACACCGCCTGCGACTGCCACGGCAGCCGACAGGACCTGGAGGCGATGCTCGCCGCAACGTTCGGGATCGACCACACCACCCTGCAGGTCGACCACCGGGACGAGCACGGGCACGACGACGACGGGCGGAACGACGGTGAATTGGGGACCGTCGCCGAGGCCCACCGCGTCATGGCCCGTGGCCACGCCGGCCACGCCGGGGACCTGCGCAGCACAGGGGATCACGACCATCCCGGCGGCTGCTGATGCCCGTCACCCCTGGCGAAGCCGTCAGCACCGCAGGGCTGCTGGTGTTGTTCCCCGTCGGGGCGGCGGCGCTCGGCGCGGGGGTCACCGCGTGGCGACGCCCGGGACCGCAGCTCACCAGCGGTATCCAGCACTTCGCGGCCGGGGTCGTGTTGGCGGCCCTGGCGGGGGAGGTCCTGCCGGACCTGCGCCAGGAAGACCACCTCGGGGTGGTCTTGCTCGGGTTCAGCGCCGGGGTCGTGTTGCTGCTGACCTTGGGTGTGTACGCCGACCGTCAGGAGCAGGCAGCCGCAGAGCGCCGCCGGGCCGCGGCCGGGAGCCTGCCGATGGGGCTGCTCACCGCGGTGGCGATCGACCTGCTGATCGACGGGCTGCTCGTCGGGCTCGGCGCGACCCTGGGCAGCAAGCAGGGCCTGATCATCACGATCGCCCTGACGGTCGAGATCCTGTTCCTGGCCGTGTCGGTGAGCATCGGCCTGCTCGACAAGCAGGTCAGCAGGGGCAGGGCCGGGCTGGTCAGCGGCTCCCTCGGGTTGTTCTGCGCCGTCGGTGCGCTCGTCGGCGCGGCGGTCCTGGGTTCAGCGAGCAGAACGGTCCTGGCGGCGGTCCTGGCGTTCGGGGCCGCCGCGCTGCTGTACCTGGTCGTAGAGGAGCTTCTCGTGGAGGCCCACGAGGCGAAACAGACCCCGGTCCTGGCCGCGATGTTCTTCGCCGGCTTCATTGCATTGTTGGCCATCGCAGGATGAGGAGTACCTCGTGACCGGACCCGACCAGGCACTGTCGCAGTCACAGGCGCCCGCCGGCTGCAGCGACGACGCCTGCTGCACCCCGGCGGGCATCCCGCCCGCGCGCGACGCCCGGTGGCACCGCGCAGCCCGTCAGGCCCTGCTGCTGTCGTGGATGAGCCTGGCGTGGATGACCGTTGAGGGTGCGGTCGGCCTCTATGCCGGGGCCCGCGCGGGCAGCGTCAGCCTGCTCGGGTGGGCGCTGTCGTCGGTTGTGGAGGGCTTGGCGAGCGTCATCGTCATCTGGCGGTTGACCGGCAGCCGGACCCTGAGCCAGACCAGCGAACGCAGCGCCCAGAAGGCCGTCGCTGTGTCCTTTTGGCTTCTCGCCCCGTACGTCGCAGTCCAGGCCGTTCACGACCTGCTGACAAGTTCACACGCCACGACGAGCCGCCTTGGCATCGCCCTGACGATCTCCAGCGTCCTGGTCATGCCGTCCCTGGGACGAGCCAAGCAGCGCCTCGGGCGGCGCCTGTCGAGCGGCGCAACGACCGGGGAGGGCACCCAGAACATGCTGTGCGCATACCTGGCCGCCGCCGTGCTGGTCGGGCTGGTCGCGAACAGCCTGCTCGGGGCGTGGTGGCTCGACCCGCTGATCGCCCTGGGCGTCGCCGGGGTCGCCGGCCGCGAGGGCCGCAAGGCATGGCGCGGCCAGGAGTGCTGCTGATGAGCAACACGAGCCGCCCGGACGACCACGGGCAGCGGCGCCACCCGGGGCGACCACCCCGGATCGGACCGAACGCTCCTATCGGACGGCTGACGCCCTGCCCGTACGCGTTGAACGAGCGATGTGGTGTCGTGACCTGACGGACAGCGGATGCTGGGGCAGGACGTGCCGTCATCGGGTGGCGCCGGTGCGACCGGGCCTAGTCCGCTGTTCGTCACGAGTTCGCAGCCCGGGCGGCTCGCTGCACGTGATGGTCGTGTGGCCGGAGACCGTCAGGGGCGCCAGTGCGTCGGGACGATGACGGTCGGGACGTGCACGTGATGCGTCATCGCCGGTAGGACCGACCCCTGGATGAGCCGCCCGATGAAGCCGTGGGCGTCGGCACCGACGATGAGCAGCACGGCGTGGGTGCTGGCCCGGTGCAGGACGTCGGGCACGGCGCCTTCGTAGACCGTGATGGTGACCTCGTCGGGCCAGGAGCCCCCGGACTGACGCGCGGTGGCGACGGCGTCGTTTACGAGCTGGGTGGCTTGTTCGGCTTCCTGGCCGGAGTCGCCGTAGATGTAGACCCCGACCGCGTGCAGGGCGGCTCCTCGCAGCTGGGCCTCTGCCGCGGCGTAGCGCAGGGCTGTGACGGAGGACGCCGACCCGTCGACGCCGACGACGATGAACGGCGCGGTACCTGGGGTGGGTCGTGTGTCGTTCACGGTGCCTCCGACTGAGGGGGATGGCTGCCTATCGGTGGGGCCGAAGAACGCCGACGCCGTGCCCGCTGCCACGCCCGCGATGGTGCCGGACGGACCTCGTGCGGGAAGCCGCGGGGGTGGCTCAGATGCTGATCCTGGTCCGCCGCCGGGCCGACAGGACTGTTCCGGTGAGTAGCGCGAGGACAGCGAGCGGGGGAAGCCACCACACGGGTACCCCTTGGTGGGCGAGCAGGGCGGTGACGGCCAGGGTGAGCACAATGCCTGCGGTGATGCGCCAGTCATCGCCGATGATGAGGTCCAACAGGACCGCGATGACGGCGCGGATGGCTCTCACCGGGCGGCCAGGGCGTCGGGTCCGGCGGGTCGGGCGGGTCGGGCGGGTCGGGCGGGTCGGGCGGCTAGCGCGAGGCCGACCGAGGCCAGACCGATGACGGCGATCAGGGCGAGCAGCGCAGCGTCGGCGCCGGGCCAGTCGACCCCGACGCCCTCACCGGCCCAGAACACCCCGAACGAGGTCAGCATGACCCCAACAGCGAACTTCAGGGTGTTCTCCGGAACACGCGTCAGCGGGGCGCGGACCGCGAACCCCACGGCGCTCACGAGCACGACCGCGGTCACACCGCCGGCGGCAGCAAGCCCGATGTTGCCCTGGTTGGCGCCAAACGTCAGGACGATGAACACGACCTCCAGGCCCTCCAGCAGCACGGCCTTGAACGACAGCGTGAACGCGTACCGGTCCAGGCCGGACGCGGGCTTGCCGCCGGCGGCTGCGGACGCTGCGACCTGCCGGTCGTAGATCGCCGCTTCGTCGTGCAGGGCCTTGAGGCCGGCGGCGCGCAGCACGGCCTTGAGCAGCCAACCGAGCCCGAACACGAGCAGCAGGCCGCCCACGACGATCCGCAGGGCGTTCAGCGGGACCTGTGTCACCGCCGGGCCGAGGACCGCGACGATCACCGCGAGCGCCGCGACGCCGGCCCCGGCGCCGTACAGGCTGGCTCGCCAGCCCCGGGTCACTCCGGTCGCCAGGATGACCGTCAGGGCCTCGACCGCCTCCACGCAGCAGGCCAGGAACACGGACAGGACAAGGAACGCGGCAGCTCCCACGAGCAGCTCCTTCAGGGTGACGTCGAACGGTCAAGGGACGGCATGCACGAGTGTGTCCGTCGCAGTTGCGGCGAACCGCGACAGGTCACGGCGGACGGCGTGGCCGGCGGGGCGACCGGAGCGGAAGCCACAGCCCGAGGAAGGAGAACGTCACAAGGTAGAAGCCCCCCACCAGAGGTAGCGCGCGTGGGAGCTGCAGCCCCCAGGCGATCAGCGCACAGCCCATCGCGACCAGGAGCAGGACCGGCCATGCCTGGACCGTGTACGACGCCCTCGGCTGGTCGGGCATGCCGCAGCGCGCGCCGGTGCGGAGCCACAGGTCCAAGGCCGGCGCTTCGGCGCGCAGCTGCTGCTCCACGTCCTGCAGGATTCGGCGGTCCCGGTCGCTCAACACGCCGCGCCCCAACCCAGGCGGATGCGGCGTGAGGGTCGGGGTCTGAGATCGGGCATGGTTCCTCCCTGTAGGGAGGAGCCATCAGCCCGGACGGGCGGTTCAGGTGTTGCCACCTCGGCGGGACCCATCGCCAAATCGGACGTTACCGCCGCCAGGCTCGGATGGCCACACCCTGCTGGGCGGGGGCTGGCAGCAGGGTCATACTGGTGGCGAGGCGATGGGGCTCGCCTTTGCAACCGCCGACCCCAATGGCCGGCTGACAGTCCCTACGACTACCACTGTCGTAGGAGGACCATGCCCGCCCCGCCACCGGACGCCCGCAACGTCCCCGCTGCTGCCGCCGCCCCCGACCAGCACCCTGAGTTGCCGCTCGACGCCGACTTGATCGGCGCCCGACCCCCACACCGCCGCCTCCCGCTGGTGCTGGTCGTCGCGGTCGGCGGGGCGGTCGGGGCGCCGCTGCGGTACACCCTGGCCCACGCGCTCCCACCCGCGCCGCACGGGTGGCCGACAGCGACCTTCCTGACAAACCTGCTCGGGGCCCTCCTGCTCGGGGTTCTGCTGGAGGGCCTGGCTCGGCTCGGACCGGACCCCGGGGCGCGACGTGTTGTCCGGCTCGGTGTGGGCACCGGCGTGCTCGGGGCGTTCACGACGTACTCGACGCTCGCGACCGAGGCGGTCCTGCTCGGCCGCGACGGCCGCCCCGGGCTGGCCGTCACCTATGGCCTGGTAAGCGCCGTCGCCGGGTACGGCGCCGCGGCGGCCGGGATCGGCCTGGCTGCCCTGGGCCACCGGGCCGCCCGCAGCCGGGCCCCCCGGGTCGACGGCGACGTGCGGAGGCCCCGGTGAGCGCCGGTCTGGTCTTCGGGGTCGCCGCCGGGGGCGCCGTCGGGGCCGTCGCCCGGTTCACCGTCGACGGCGCGCTGACGGCCCGCCGCACCGGGGCGTTCCCGCTGGCAACGCTGCTCATCAACATCACGGGCAGCGTCCTACTGGGGGGCCTGACCGGCCTGGTGCTCTTCCAGCATGTGCCGGACGGATGGCGGGTCGTGCTCGGGACCGGTTTCTGCGGCGGGTTCACGACCTTTTCGACCGCGTCGTTCGCCAGCGTCCGCCTGGCCCAGGACGACCGGCCGGCGCTGGCCGCCCTCAACGTCCTGGGCACCCTCGTGCTGTGCGTGACAGCAGCCGGTGCCGGTCTTGCGCTGACCGCTCTATGACGGGGCTGCTGGTGGTGCTGCGGCACGGTCAGAGCAGCTGGAACGACGAGCACCGATTCACCGGCTGGGCCGACCCCGACCTGGCCGCGACCGGACGCACAGAAGCGACCGCCGCGACAGGCCGCCCACCAGGGCTACGGTTCTGGCGCTGCCGTCGGTCGCGTAACGCGCTCGGGACAGGGGAAGTACGCCGCTGTGACGACGACGACCGCAGCCGCCAGGTACCGTCCGCGGCTTGACCCGGACACCCGCGGCGGGCTGCGCCTGACCCTGGCTGCTGCGGGGGTGCTGATCCTCATCGTGCCGTTCGCGTCGCTTCTCCTGCTCATCGTCGATCACTGGGGACCACTCCAGCGGCTGGACCGTGACCTCGCCACCCAGCTCAACACCTTTGCCTTCCCGCACCCTGCATATGTGACGTTCCTGAAGGTCATCACCACCGTGGGTCACCCGGCAGTGTTCGAGGCTGTGACCGTGGCCGTGACCGTCTGGCTGTTGACGCGACGCCAGCCCCGGCTCGCCGTCTGGCTCGCCGTGACCGTCTTCGGGGGCGGACTGCTCAGCACGATCGTCAAGAACGCCGTTGGTCGCAAACGCCCGCTGCTGCCGCACCCGGTCGCCCACGCGGTCAGTGCGAGTTTCCCGTCCGGCCACGCCATCGGCAGCGTCGTCGGCGTCGGGGCGCTCCTGCTGGTCTTTCTGCCCTCCGCCCGTCGGTCGGCACGGCCGGCCTGGCTCGCGATCGGGGTGCTGGTCGTGCTCGGCATCGGGTTCTCCCGCCTCGGACTCGGCCTGCACTATCTGTCCGACGTCCTGGGCGGCTACATCCTCGGTGCTGGGTGGCTCGCCGTCAGCACCGCCGCGTTCACCGCGTGGCGCCGCGACCTCGCCCAACCAGGCCGACCCCTGACCGACGGCCTGGAACAGGCCGCCCCAGAGGTATAGCTCGAAGCACCGGCCTGGCCCGACCCTGCCTTAGGACCGCGAGGCGAAAAGGCCGCGCTTGGAGCATGGCGGGACGAGACCGGCAGATGCCCCGTTCCGCAGCAGGACAAGCGAGGGGTAGCGAAGTGAACTTCCGGCTGTTCGAGGACATACACGGACTCGCCGGAAACCGTCTCCTGGACGCGGTAATGAGGTTCAGTGCCCAGTACCTGCTGTTCGCTGTACTCGCCACCCTGGCGCTGCAGTTGCTGGTCAGGCTCCGAGCCGACGGGTTGCGCGCCGCCGTCCGGGACAGCCTGTGGCCCGCCGCCGGGCTCATCCTGAGCTACGCATTGGGGCTGCTCGCCGCCGCCGTTCATCCCGAGGCCCGGCCGTTCACCACTCACCCGCAGGTCCACCCGCTCATCGCCCACCACCCCGGGGACTCGTTTCCCAGCGCCCACACCACCGCCGCATTCGCGATCGCACTGATCGTGCTGGCGTTTCTCTCCCAGCGCGTCGGCGCCGCCCTGGTGGCCGCTGCTGCCCTCATCGGCTTCTCGCGGATCTACGTCGGCGTCCACTACCCCGGCGACATCCTCGGGTCGCGTGTGGTGGCCGTGCTGGGCGTCGGACTTGTGTCTCTGGTCCACTCCCGGACCGTTCAGCCGGGACGACCACGACCCACCGCCGCGCTTGCCAGGCACTGACCGTCCGGGCCATTAACGGCAAGGAATGGGTGGCGTTCTCCGCGGTCATCAAAACGGCACTACCCGCCTGCTCGTCAGGTCGTCGCGGCCGGTGCGAACGGGCAGGATGGGGCGCATGCAAGCCGATGACCGGCAGCGACCGTCTCTGCTCCTGCGGAGGGGGCGGCGACTGGAGGCAGTGACCCTGGGGTGGAACGTCGTGGGCATCGCCGTGCTCGCCGTAGCAGCACTGGCGGCCCGGTCCGTCGCCCTGGCCGGGTTCGGCCTCGACAGCCTGGTCGAGATCGGGGCCAGCACCGTGGTGCTGTGGGAACTGAGCGGGACCGGCGAGGAACGCCAGCGCCGGGCACTGAGGCTCATCGGCGTCGGGTTCGTCCTGCTGTCCGCCTACATCGCGGTGCAGGCCGTCGTCACGCTGGTCACCCACTACCACCCCAGGCACAGCACGCTCGGGATCGTCTGGACTGCGGTCACCGCCGTCGTGATGTTCAGCCTCGCCGCTGGGAAGGCCCGGACCGGCAAGGCCCTGGACAACTCGGTCCTCATCACCGAGGGCAGGGTCACCTTCATCGACGGGCTGCTTGCCGTCGCCGTCCTGCTCGGCCTGTCCCTCAACGCCCTGTTCGGGGCATGGTGGGCCGACCCGCTGGCCGGACTCGTGATCGTCTACTACGGCCTGCGGGAAGCCCGCGCCATCTTCACGCACGCAACGTAGTTCCGACTCTCGGCATCCCGGTAGCTCCCCATGATCATCTTCGGCAGCGTCGGGTTGCCATCACCGATGGTCATCTTGGGCTGTCCGATGTCTTGATCGGGGCCGCCTGCCCGGGTGGTGGCTCGCCGGTCCGAAGAGGTGGGTTGCCGCGGTGGGCACCGGCGGGACCGTCGTCGGGCTGAGTCTGCCCCAGCAGTACGGGGCGCGACCTGGCGTGCGATCGGCGCCGCAAGCGCGATCGCGATGCCGAGCGTCGACACGCCCGAGCCGTCATTCGGCTCCGCCAGATCATCCTGGCCTTCGTCGCCTTCTTCTTTGACCGTCACCGACCCTTGCAGGCCATTACTCACCGGCCTTCGCTCCCATTCCAGGAATGTCACCAACCAAGATCAACTTTTAAATCCCAGTAGCAGACATGTGCATTGTTCGAAGGTACGGTGGTGACGTTCGGCATTCACGATGAGAATTCGTTGAGGGGGTGCTTCGGGGGTGTTGAGTTCGGCGAAGATCGGGACCTCCTCGTGGCGCTACTACACCAACGGGGTGGCGTGTGCGGCGACGGAGTACTACCTGGGCGTCGGGGAGGCACCGGGCCGGTGGCACGGCCGGGGCCTCGACGAACTCGGTCTGGAGGTGGGGGGACGTGTCGATGAACGTCAGCTCGAAGCGTTGTTCGCCCGCGGCCTGCACCCGGGCACGGGGGAGCGGCTCGGGAGGGCGTGGCGGGCCGACGCCGTCACCGGGTTTGACCTGACCTTCTCAGCACCGAAGAGCGTCAGTGCCCTATGGGCGCTTGGAAGCACGGGGGTTGCGGTCGCCGCGATGGGCGCGCACCGGGCCGCCGTCGAAGCTGGCCTGGCGTACCTCGACACCCACGCCGGACTCTCACGTCGCGGGACGGACGACGTCGAACAGATCGGCACGGCCGGGCTGACGGTGGCGTTGTTTGACCACCGGACCAGCCGCGCCGGTGACCCGCAGCTCCACCCTCACGCGCTGGTGATCAACAAGGTCCGCTGCGCCGACGGCACGTGGCGGACGCTGGATGCGACGGAGTTGTTTCATCACAAGAAAAGCGCCGGCATGATCTACCAAGCCGCGTTGCGGAGCGAAATGCAACAACGCCTTGGCGTGGCTTTCGCCGAAGGTAATGAGCACGGTCAAGCCGAAATTCTCGGAGTGCCCCAGGTACTGCTTTTCTTGTGGAGCAAGCGCACCACACAAATAGACGGTGAAGCCGCCCCGAAGATCGCAGAATACGAGAAACTCCTCGGCCGCGCCCTCACCCCGTCCGAGCGGGTGAACGTCGTCAAGACCGCGGTGTTGAAGACCCGGCCGGGCAAGGAACACCCCGAGCTGTCGGCACTGCATGGGCACTGGACCGCTGAGGCCGAGCAGTCCGGCTTCACAAGTGAGCAGCTCCTCACCTCGGTCCGTGCCGCCGCCGCCAGTGTCGGCGTCCAGCCACCGTCGCCTGAGGGGGCTGTGACCGACCAGACCCTTGCCCAGACCCTTGCCCAATCCCTGCCCGAGACGCTTGCCCAAACTCTTGCCCGACCTGCGTGGCGGGACCGGCAGGCACCGTCAGGCACCGACGGTGTCTTGCCCCGGTCTTGCCCGAGACCGCCGTGGATGAAGCGGTGGCGTTCGCAACTGTGCGGGCGCCGGGGCAGCCGCGGGCGGTGTTCTCCCGTGCTGATGTCGCGGGGCAGGTCGCCGCGCACCTCCCCACCAGCGGCCTGTCCGCTGCGCAGGTCGTGACTCAGGTGTGGCTGCCTGCCAGACCCCGCACCGAAGCTGTGACCACTCCGTGACCACTGCGCCCCAAACGGCTTCAGACTGCCTACCTATATGCCTTCTGACCTGCGGGTATACAAGATGGTCTCGGTGTCCGAGGGGGGACTTGAACCCCCATTCCCCGTAAAGGGAACTAGCACCTCAAGCTAGCGCGTCTGCCAATTCCGCCACCCGGACGAGGTGCGCCCGGGGCGAGCCCCGGACAGCGCCAGGAGTGTAGCGAAGGACGGGTCCGGCTCGGGCTAGCGTGCGCCTCATGACCAGCGCTCAGGATGAAGCCGTCGACATCTGCCAGGACCTGATCCGGTTCGCCAGCGTCAACGACGGGACCGGTCGTGGCAAGGGGGAGCGGGAGGCCGCGGAGTACGTCGCGGCCAAGCTCACCGAGGTCGGGCTCGAGCCGCAGGTCTTCGAGTCGGCAACCAACCGAACGAGCGTCGTGGCGCGGATCGAGGGGGAGAACCCCGGCCGGGAGGCGCTGCTCATCCACGGCCACCTCGACGTCGTTCCCGCCGAGCCCAAGGAGTGGACGTACGACCCGTTCGCCGGTGAGATCGCCGACGGCTGCCTCTGGGGCCGGGGCGCCATCGACATGCTCGACATGGATGCGATGACGTTGGCCGTCGTACGTGAGCGGATGCGCAGCGGCCGCAAGCCCCCGCGGGACGTCGTCCTCGCCTTTGTCGCCGACGAGGAAGCCGGCGGCATCTTCGGTGCGCAGTGGCTGGTGGAGCACCAGCGCGACCTGTTCGACGGCTGTACCGAGGCGATCGGCGAGGTCGGTGGCTTCAGTTTCAGCGTCAACGACGACCTGCGGCTCTACCTCATCGAGACCGCCGAGAAGGGCATGGCCTGGATGCGGCTCACCGCAACCGGGACCGCGGGCCACGGCTCGATGACCAACGACGACAACGCCGTCACGCGGTTGTGCGAGGCCGTCGCCCGGCTCGGCGCCCATTCCTTTCCCTTCCACGTCACCAAGACCACCCGCGCCTTCCTCGATCAGGTGGGGGACGCCTTCGGCATCGAGCTGGACCCGAACGACATGGAGGGCACCGTCGCCAAGCTCGGGCCGCTGGCCCGGATGCTCGGCGCGACGCTGCGCAACACGGCCAACCCGACGATGCTCGACGCCGGTTACAAGCACAACGTCATCCCCGGCCGCGCCTCCGCGATGGTCGACGGGCGCTACCTGCCCGGCTTCGGCGACGAGTGGGAACGCGAGATCGACGTGGTGCTGGGCGAGGGCATCACCCGCGAGTACGTCCACTACGACATCGCACTGGAGACCGAGTTCGAAGGCGCGCTCGTCGACGCGATGGCGGCGGCCCTCAAAAGCCAGGACCCAGGTGCCCGAGCCGTGCCCTACATGCTGTCCGGGGGCACCGACGCCAAGAGCTTCAGCCGGCTGGGGATGCGGTGCTTCGGGTTCTCACCGCTGCGCCTGCCGGCCGACCTGGACTTCTCGGGCATGTTCCACGGCGTCGACGAGCGGGTGCCGATCGACAGCCTGCACTTCGGCGTACGCGTGCTCGACCGCTTCCTGGACCTGGCCTAGCAGCCGATCAGGTCGGCATCGGCGGCTGCGGGTCGCGTCGCACCCGCCGGCGCACCGTCACCTTGCGCCGCCCGTCCGGCCAGACCTGGTGCTGGTCCAGCTCCCAGTCGCCGTACTCGGCGTGGATGCCGAGCAGCTCGCGGGTCTGCTCGCGGCCGGCACCCGACGGCAGCTGCAGCGCGCGGTACTCGTAGTCGGCCACGCAGCCAGCGTAAAGGGCTACCGGAGCGTGGTCTCCAGGTCCTCCGACGACCACCGTGGCATGTCCTCGGGGTAGCCGATCGCGGGAGCCGACACGTCGTCCAGGGCCGCTCGGATTTCCTCGGGCAGCACGACCGACTCGGCGTCGAGGGAGGCCTGCAGCTGGGCCGACGTGCGTGCGCCGACGATCGGCGCGACCACTCCGGGTCGGTCCCGCACCCAGGCGAGCGCGACGGCGACGGGGGAGACCCCGAGGCCGTCGGCGGCGGTGAGGACGGCGTCCACGACCGACCGCGCCCGTTCGTCGAGGTACGGCGCGATGAAGCCCGAGAACCTCTCGCTGGCGCCACGGCTGTCACCCGGTGAGCCGTTGCGGTACTTCCCGGTCAGCACCCCGCGTCCCAGCGGCGACCAGGGCAGCAGCCCGATTCCCAGCCCCAGCGCGGCCGGCACCACCTCGCGTTCGACCCCGCGCTGAAGCAGGGAGTACTCCACCTGGTCGCTGACGACCGGGACCCGGCGCAGCGCGGCCTGCCAGGTGGCGGTGGCTCCCAGCTGCCAGCCGCAGTAGTTGGACACCCCGGCGTAGCGGACCTTGCCGGAGCTGACCGCCGCGTCCACCGCGGCCATCGCCTCCTCCCACGGGGTGACGGGGTCCCAGGCGTGCAGCTGCCACAGGTCCACCCAGTCGGTCTGCAGCCGGCGCAGCGAGTCCTCCAGCGCGCCCAGTAGGTGACCGCGCGACGTGCCACGCCCCATCGGCCCGCTGCCGACGACGCCGTACGCCTTGGTGGCCACCAGCACCTCGTCGCGCGGCACGACGTCGGCCAGCAGCCGGCCCAGCACGCGTTCGCTCTCACCCGAGACGTAGGTGTTCGCGGTGTCGACCAAGGTGCCGCCGGCACCGGTGAAAGCCAGCAGCTGCGCGGCCGCGTCGTCCTCGTCGGTGTCACCGCCCCAGGTCATCGTGCCGAGGGCCAGCCGGGACACCACGAGACCGCTCCGACCCAGGTGTCGCTGCTTCATGGTCGCGACGCTAGCGTCCGGCCCATGAGGCTCGGACTGAACCTGGGGTACTGGGGTGCTGGCAACGACGCCGACAACCTGCTGCTCGCCAAGGAGGCCGACACCCTCGGCTTCGACGTCGCCTGGGTGGCCGAGGCCTACGGCAGCGACGCCCCGACCGTGCTCGCGTGGGTCGCCGCTCAGTGCCCGAACATCGACGTCGGTTCCGCCATCTTTCAGATCCCAGGCCGTACGCCGGCGAACTGCGCGATGACCGCAGCGACGCTGGACACCTTGTCCGGGGGGCGTTTCCGGCTCGGACTGGGCGTCTCCGGCCCGCAGGTATCCGAGGGCTGGCACGGCGTGCGGTTCGACAAGCCGCTGGCTCGCACCCGCGAGTACTCCGACATCGTCAAGCTGGCGCTGTCCCGCCAGAAGGTGAAGTACGACGGCCGGCACTACGTGCTGCCCCTGCCGGACGGGCCCGGCAAGGCCCTGCAGCTGACCGTGCATCCGGTGCGCGAGCACATCCCGATGTATCTCGCCGCCGTCGGCCCGAAGAATCTCGAGCTGGCGGGGGAGCTGTTCGACGGCTGGCTGGCCATCTTCTTCTCGCCCGACTACGCCAAGGAGAGCCTCGCCAGCATCGAGGCCGGTCGCGCCAAGGTCGGCAAGACGATGGCCGGCTTCGACGTCGTGCCGACGATGCCGATCGTCGTCGGCGACGACCCACGGGCCTGCGCGGACCCGATCCGCTGGTACGCCGCTCTTTACGTCGGCGGGATGGGCAGCCGCGAGCAGAACTTCTACAACCAGCTGGCCGTCCGGATGGGGTTCGACGACGCCGCCAAGCAGGTCCAGGACCTGTACCTGTCCCATGACCGCGAGGGCGCCGCCGCCGCGGTGCCGTACGAGTTCATCGAGCAGACCTCGCTGCTGGGCCCGAAGCAAGCCATCGCCGAGAAGATGGGTGTCCTGGCCGCCAGTGGCGTCACGACCCTCACCCTGTCGCCGTTCGCCGGCCCGCTGGACGAGCGCAAGGGCGCGCTGCGTACGGCCGTCGAGGCCCTCGAGCTGTCCGGGGCGGGCGACTGAGGAGCTGGCAGACCGCCGTCCTTGGGGTGGTCCAGGGCGTCGCCGAGGTGGCACCGGTCTCCTCCTCCGCCCAGCTCACCCTGTTGCCCTGGCTGTTGGGCTGGCCACCGCCGCCAGACCGCACCGGCTTCGCCGCCGGCCTGCACGCCGGCTCCTGCGCCGGCATCGCCTGGGTCCTGCACCCCTGGCACCTCGACCGGCGTACGACGCTGCTGCTCGTCGGCACGACAGTCCCCGCTGCGGTCGCCGGCCTGGCGCTGGCGGACGTGGTGGAGGCCCGGCTCGGCACACCCGGCCCGACCGCCGCGTTGCTGGGCGGGGCCGGGATCGTCTTGTGGGCAGCGGATCGAAGGCCCGAGAGCCACGACGTACGGGTCGGTGACGCCGCCCTCGCCGCCGTCGCCCAGGTGATCGCCCTCGCCCCGGGGGTGTCCCGGTCCGGCGCCACCCTGACCGCCCTGCGGGCCTGCGGCGTGAACCGGGAGCAGGCGCTGCGCTTCAGCCTGCTGATGTCCCTGCCGGTCACCGCAGGTGCTGCCGCCCTGTCCTTGTTGCGGGTCCGTCGACCGGTGCCCGGCGTAGCGGTCGGCGCCCCGGTCGCCGGCGTCACCGGTGCGCTGGCAGCCCGGCTCGCGCTCCGGCGCGCCGACACCCTGATGTCAGGAGCCGCCCTCTACCGTCTGGGGCTGGCTGCGGTAGTCGCCGTACGCCTGAGCCGAATGCGAAGGACCGCACCGTGAACCTCGTCCAGGCCGTGGTGCTCGGCGTCGTCGAGGGGCTCACCGAGTTCCTGCCGGTGTCCAGCACCGGACACCTGCTGATCGCGGAGCACCTGCTGGGCCTCAAGACGGCCGGCAAGGCCGGTGACGGGCTGATCGGCTTCACCGCCGTCATCCAGGTCGGGGCGATCCTGGCGGCCGTCGTCTACTTCGCGCGGGACATCCGCACTCTCATCGGCTCGTTCTTCCGTGGCCTCGGCAGCACCCAGGCCAGGCAAGGGGCGGACTGGCGCTACGCGCTGGCGGTGCTGGTCGGCTCGCTCCCCATCGGGATCGTCGGCCTCGCCCTCAAGGACGTCATCAAGAGCATCGACAAGCAGCTGGTCACCGTCGCGATCGGGCTGATCGTGTTCTCGGCCGTGCTCGTGATCGCCGAGAAGCGGGCCGCGCGGGACCGCGGGGAGCGTTCGCTCACCGTCCTCGACGGCCTGCTCATCGGGATCGCCCAGTGCCTGGCCCTGGTCCCGGGTGTAAGCCGCTCCGGTGCCACCATCTCGGCCGGTCTGCTCCGTGGCCTTGACCGGGTGTCGGCCACCCGGCTGTCGTTCCTGCTGGGCATTCCTGCGCTGCTCGCTGCCGGCGCCTACGAGCTCAAGGACGCGACCACCAGCGGTCCTGGCGCACCCGGTACTGCGGCGACTCTGGTGGCGACTCTGGTCGCCTTTGTCGTGGCGTTCGGTGCGATCGCTTTCCTGCTGCGCTTCGTGGCGTCGCACCGCATCTCAGCCTTCGCGCCGTACCGCGTGCTGGTCGGCGTGGCGATCCTGATCGGCGTCGCGATCGGATGACGGCTGACCTGAGCTGCCGGGCCGGCAGCGGCACCTCCTGCAAGGCGCATACACGCGCCTACCGCGGGGGTGCCTTGGTCGAGGAGGGCTTCGACGTCGCGCGGATCAGCGACTACCTCGACGACCCGGGGACCGTCGTCTGGCTGGATCTGCTCCAGCCGTCGATCGAGGATCTGCAGGTCGTCGTCGACGAGCTCGACCTGCACCCGCTGGCGGTGGAGGACGCGGTCAACGAGCACCAGCGACCCAAGCTGGACCGCTACGACGACCACCTGTTCCTGTCGTCGTACACCGCCACCATCGAGCCGACGACGGCCGAGCTGACCGTCAAGGAGATCGGCGCGTTCATCACCTCGCGCGCCCTCGTCACGGTCCGCAAGGGCGACGACCTGCCGGTCGAGCCGCTGGTGGAGCGCTGGGATGCCAGCAAGGACCTGGCTGGCAACGGCGTCGGCTTCCTGCTGCACGGGCTGCTTGACCTGCTGGTGGACGGTCACTTCGAGGCCGTGCAGGTGCTCGACGAGCAGCTCGACGAGCTGGAGGAGGTGCTGTTCGACGAGCAGTCGCGGTCCGGGGAGCTGCAGCGCCGCAGCTTTGAGATCCGCAAGTCGCTGGTTTTGCTGCGCCGGGTGGTGCTGCCGATGCGTGAGGTCGTCAACAGTCTGCTGCGCCGCGACATAGGCGTCGTCAGCGGGCCGATGGCGCCGTACTACCAGGACGTCTACGACCACGTCCTGCGCGCGTCGGAGTGGACGGACAGCCTGCGCGACCTGGTGTCGACCATCCTCGAGACCAACCTGACGCTGCAGGGAAATCGGCTCAACGAGGTGATGCGCAGGCTGACGGCCTGGGCGGCCATCTTGGCCGTGACCACCTCGGTGACCGGCTTCTACGGCCAGAACGTGCCGTATCCCGGCTTCGGGAAGGAGTGGGGTTTCATCAGCTCATTGATCCTGCTGTTCGGCATCTCCGCCGGCCTGTTCGCCGGCTTCCGCCGGCGCGGCTGGCTGTGAGCCTGGGCGGGGACCGGCACGCCGCTTCCCCTCGTCCCTTGAAGGCGGGGGAGACCCGTTGGCCGGCCGCGGCTGCAGTGGCCGCTGCCCTGCTGGTTCAAGTCTTCTTCACCGACCGGCTGGTCCCGGGGCCGCCGTTGCTGCTGCCCGGCCTCGAGGCGCTGCTGCTGGTCGGGCTGCTGGCCGCGGACCCCTCGCGGATCAGCCGGGAGTCCCGCGACCTGCGAGCCCTTGCCGTCGTAGTGATCCTGACAGTCGGCGCCGTCAACGCCGTAGCGCTGGTCTCGCTGGTGAACCGGCTGCTGGGCAGTGGGCTGGTCGACGGACGGGAGCTGCTGGGGGCGGCCGCCGGTGTGTGGGTGACCAACGTGCTGGTGTTCGGGCTCGGTTACTGGGAGCTGGACCGGGGTGGACCGCTGGGCCGGGCCGGGGGTCGACCGGTGAGCTTCCCGGACCTGTGGTTCCCGCAGGACGGCGACCCAACGTCCGCGCCGCCGGGCTGGAAGCCGAGGTTCGTCGACTACCTGTTCGTGGCGCTGACCTCGGCGACTGCCTTCAGCCCCACCGACACGATGCCGCTCAGCCAGCGTGCCAAGGCGATGATGGGCGTGCAGTCGCTGGTCTCGCTGCTGACCATCGGCCTGGTGGCGGCCCGGGCGGTCAACATCCTGCGCTGACGGCTGGCGCGGATCAGCGAGCCAGGAAGTCGAGCAGGGCTGGCCACCTGGGACAGCGGCCGAACAGGCCTCGGCTTCGGCGCGCAAGGGTGAGTGGCGCCCGGTTAGGGTCGTCGGCGTGACGACCCTGGTGCTCGTGCGGCACGGCCTGACCCACCTGACAGGTCCGGTGCTGGCCGGCTGGACGCCCGGGCTGCACCTCGACGAGCGGGGGCACAAGCAGGCCGCTGCCGTCGCCGAGCGACTGCGCCCGATCCCCTTAGCGGCCATCGTCAGCAGCCCGCTGGACCGATGCCTGGACACCGCCGGTTACCTCGCCGCCGGCCGCGAGCTGGCGGGGCGCGAGCAGAGCGTCGAGGTCGACGACCGCTTCGGCGAGTGCCGGTACGGCGATTGGACCGGCAAGCCGCTCAAGGAGCTGGCCAAGGACTCGCTGTGGAAGGTGGTCCAGAGCCACCCCAGCGCAGTGGTCTTCCCCGGCCCGGAGGGCGAGGCGCTCCGCGACACCCAGAACCGCGCGGTCGGGGCCGTCCGCGACTGGAACGCGCGGCTCGGTGCCGATGCCACCTGGCTGGCCTGCTCGCACGGCGACGTGATCAAGGCCATCGTCGCGGACGCCCTCGGCCTGCACCTGGACTCCTTCCAGCGGATCATGGCCGATCCCTGCTCGGTGACGGTCATCCGCTACACCGAGTCGCGGCCCTTCATGGTCCGCAGCAACGACACCGGAGGCGGCGTGGCCGATCTGCTCCCGCCCGCGAAGAAGGGCCGCCGCAAGAAGGCCAGCGCGGACGCCGCGGTCGGTGGCGGCGCCGGCGCGGACGCCTAGGCTCGACGCATGCCTCGCCAGCTGCACCTCTTCGACCCGCCGGAGCGCTTCGTCGCCGGCACCGTCGGCCAGCCCGGCGACCGCACCTTCTACCTGCAGGCCACCGGCGCCGGCCGCACGATCAGCGTCGCGCTCGAGAAGGTCCAGGTGCAGGTGCTGGCCGAGCGGCTCGAGGAGCTGCTCGAGACGGTCCGCCGCTCCACCGACGCCGAGGTCCCGCCCGTCCCGATCCGGACCCTCGAGGACACCGCTCCGCTCGACGCCCCCGTCGAGGAGGAGTTCCGGGTCGGCAGCATGGGCCTGGCATGGGAGGCCGACAGCGAGCGGTGCATCATCGAGGCCCTGGCGCAGGCCGAGGGTGGCGCCGAGGAGGTCGAGCCGCTGTCGGACGTCGACGAGGGACCGGACGCGCTCCGGGTCCGGGTGACGGGGGCCCAGGCCACGGCCTTCATCGCCCGCGCCCTGCGGGTCGTCGCGGCCGGCCGGCCGCCCTGCCCCCTGTGCAGCCTGCCGCTGGACCCGGAGGGGCACATCTGTCCCCGCCAGAACGGCCACCGCCGCTGAGCGCGGTGCTCGCCCTCTCGGACGCCCTGCGGCTGCTTCGTGAGGGTGAGCTGACGATGGTGGGCCGCCTGCTCGACGCCAGCAACGCCTCCCTCTACTGCGAGGTGGCCTTGGATGCCGTCACCGCCACCTGCGTCTACAAGCCGGTGCAGGGCGAGCGACCGCTGTGGGACTTCCCGGACGGCACGCTCGCCGGCCGGGAGGTCTCGGCGTACCTCGTCAGCGAGGTGACCGGCTGGGACGTCGTGCCGCCGACGGTGCTGCGTGACGGGCCGTTCGGCACCGGCATGTGCCAGTTGTGGGTCGAGGTCGATGAGCAGGTCGACCTGCAGGTGCTGGCCCGCAGCGACCACCCCGACCTGCGGCGGATGGCGGTGTTCGACGCCGTCGTCAACAACGCGGACCGCAAGGGCGGTCACCTGCTGCCCCGCGGGGACGGCCGGGTGCAGGGCGTGGACCACGGCATCTGTTTTTCGCCCGAGGACAAGTTGCGCACCCTGCTCTGGCAGTGGCGAGGTGAGCCGCTGACCGATGAGGCGGTCGAGGTGCTTTCCCGTCTCCGGGCCGAGCTCGAGGGCGATCTGTCCGGTGCGCTGCAGCGGCTGCTCACCCGGCGCGAGGTACGACGCACTGTGGAGCGCGTCGACCGGCTGCTCGCCAGCCGGGTCCACCCGTTTCCGTCCGAGGACTGGCCGGCCATCCCCTGGCCGCCGTTCTAAGTCCCGGGGGGTCGTGAGCGGACGTGGGCCAAGTCCCGGCGGGGTCGTCAGCGGACGCGGGCCGCCGTTCACGCCGAGGGGTCCTCAGTGAATGTGGACTCCGTCCGCTGAGGAGGGTCGGATCAGAGCGCTGCAGGCCTCTTGAGCCTCGCCGGGTAGCTCGTCGACGGAGCACCAGCGGACGGCGACCACCTCGGCGCCGTTCGGCGTGATCGCGTCGGCGCGCTCGTCGTCGACCTCGACGAAGCCGTACCAGGTCACCCAGCGGTGGTGGGCCACCGGCGTCGCCGTGCGGCTCACCACGAGGTCGGCGGCGTCCAGCCCGATCTCCTCCCGGAGCTCGCGGCGGCCAGCGGCCTCCAGCGACTCGCCGTGCTGCAGCAGCCCGCCCGGTAGGAACCAGCCCGGCCGGTAGCTCTGCTGCACGAGCAGGATGCGGCCGTCCGCGCGGCGCAGGACGACCAGCACGCCGAGGGTGTATTTCGGCGTGCCGCGCCGGACGAGCCACAGCCTCAGCGCACGCGGCAGGTGCCTGTAGACGCTGACGACGAGCCGGCCGGCCATGCCCGCACGCTACGGGAGCCCGTGCGCTCTGCTTTACGCTGGCCGCATGCGCTCCTGGCCCTCGGCGGGCGTGCCCACGTTGCCCGCCGCGGCCGCACCGACCGTCCTGCGGGTCCACGACACGGCCGCCGGCGGTCTCGTCCCGTTGCGGATCGACGGCGGCACCGCCCGGCTCTACGTTTGCGGCATCACGCCGTACGACGCGACCCACCTCGGCCATGCCGCTACCTATCTCGCCTTCGACACCCTGGTGCGGGTCTGGCGGGATCAGGGCCTCGAGGTGCTCTACGTCCAGAACGTCACCGACATCGACGACCCCCTGCTCGAGCGGGCCCTGCGCGACGGCCTGGACTGGACGCACATCGCCGAGCGCGACACCCAGCTGTTCCGCGACGACATGGCCGCCCTGCGGGTTCTGCCCCCGACCTGGTACGTCGGAGCCGTCGAGGCGATGGCCGAGATCGGCGCCCTCGTGGTCAGGCTCCAGGAGCTCGGTGCGGCGTATTCCGTCGACGGTGACGTCTACTTCTCCGTGGCGGCAGCCGAGCACTTCGGCCAGGTCAGCCACTACGACGCCGAGCTGATGCGCCGGCTGTCCGCCGAGCGGGGCGGCGACCCGGATCGACCCGGGAAAAAGGACCCGCTGGACTGCCTGCTGTGGCAGCAGCAGCGCCCAGGTGAGCCCGGCTGGGACAGCCCGCTGGGCAAGGGCCGGCCCGGCTGGCACGTCGAGTGCACGGCCATGGCGCTGAACCGGCTCGGTGACACCCTCGACGTCCAGGGTGGCGGCTCGGACCTGGTCTTCCCCCACCACGAGCTGTCCGCCGCCGAAGCCGAGGCCGCCACCGGGCAGTGGCCGTTCGCGCGGGCCTTCCTGCACGCCGGGATGGTGGGGCTGGACGGCGAGAAGATGAGCAAGTCCCGGGGCAACCTGGTCTTCGTCAGTCGGCTGCTGGCGGTCGGCGTCGACCCCGGGGCGATCCGGCTGGCGCTGCTGTCCTGCCACTACCGCGAGGACCGGGCGTGGACCGAGCCGATGCTCGCAGCCGGGGTGACGCGCCTCGAGACCTGGCGGGCCGCCGTCGCACGTCGTACGACGCCTTCCGGACTCGCCCTGCTCGACGCGGTCCGGACCGCCCTGCTGAACGACCTCGACGCGCCCGCGGCCCTGGCCGCGGTGGATACCTGGTGCGCGGCCGACGGCGAGGACGAGACTGGTGCGCAGCTGACCGTCGAGCTGGTCGACGCCCTGCTGGGAGTGGCTCTCTAGCGGACCAGGCCGGTCACTGCTGACCCGACTCGTCCGGCCGGCGCCGCAGGTAGCGCTCGAACTCCTTGGCGATCGCCTCGCCGGAGGCCTCCGGGAGGTCCTCTTCGGGCTCGCGGTCCTCGAGCGCGGCGACGTACTCCGCCACGTCGCTGTCCTCGGCCGCGAGCTCGTCGACCTGCCGCTCCCAGGTGCGGGCCTGCTCGGGCAGCTCCGCCAGTGGGATCGAGACGTCCAGCAGGTCCTCGACGCGGCGCAGCAGGGCGAGGGTGGCCTTCGGGCACGGCGGGTGGGCGACGTAGTGCGGCACCGCGGCCCAGAACGACACCGCCGGCAGGCCGGTGCGCTCGCAGGCCTCCTGGAACACCCCGACGATGCCGGTGGGTCCTTCGTACCGGCTGGGCTCCAGGGCCAGGCGGGTGGCGAGCCCGGCGTCCGAGGAGGTGCCGCTGACCGGTACCGGACGGGTGTGCGGGCTGTCGGCCAGCAGCGCGCCCAGCGTGATGACCTGGGACACGCCGAGCTCGCGCGCGACCGCCAGCAGCTCGGAGCAGAACGCCCGCCACTTCATGTTCGGCTCCAGTCCCCGCAGCAGGACCAGGTCGTGCCCGCTGCCGGGCAACCGGGCGACCGAGAACCGGGTCGTCGGCCAGCTGATCCGCCGAGTGGTGCCGTCCACGAGGGAGACGTCGGGCCGGTTGACCTGGAAGTCGTAGAACTCGTCAGGGTCGACCGCGCAGACCGTGTCCGCGCCGAAGGCCTGCTCCAGGTGCTCGACCGCTCCGGTCGCGGCGTCGGCGGCGTCGTTCCAGCCCTCGAAGGCCGCGATCAGCACGGGGGAGCGCAGGCCGTCCTGCAGCGGGGGACGATTCGGCAGGCCGGTCACGTGGCGACCTCCCTGACGGCGGCGCGGATCAGGCCGCTGACCAGCGTCGGCCACTGCAGCGGGACGTCGTGCAGGGCGCCGGCCCAGCGCAACAGCCGGGGCTGGGCCAGGGTCGCGGCCGCCGCGTCGAGGCCGGCGGCCTTGCGTCGGGACCAGTCGTCGCCGCCGATGGGTTCGCAGGACACCAGCCAGGCTGGGCAGCGGATGTCCGGCAGCAGGTCGGCCGGGTTGTCGTCGAGCAGGCTGTCGACGATCGCCATGTGCGCCTCGAACGGCAGCCTGGCCCGGACCAGCCCGTCGTCGCCGACGCCGAACAGCGGCAGCATCGCGGCCTCCACGGCCGGGCTCCACCACGGCCCGAGCGGGCCGAGCCGCAACAGGTCCCGCACCTGCGCCGGCTCGAGGGCGTGCTGTGGTGGCGTCAGCTGCAGGCGCACCTGCTCGCGGGTCAGGCCGTCGCGGGGGCCGCTGATGCCACCGTCGACCGCCACGACCGCCAGCACCCGCTCGGGTGCGGTCGCGGCCAGCCGCAGGGCGGTGGTGGCGCCCCAGGAGTGCCCGACGACCACGACCCGGGACAGGCCGAGGGCGTCCAGCGCGGTGAGCGCATCGCGGGCGACCGTCGCGCCGTCGTACGGCGCCTCGGGGCGGGCGCTGTCGCCGTGCCCGCGCTGGTCGAGGGCGACCACGGGCAGGCCGGCGAGGTCCGGCACTACCAGGTCCCAGAAGCGCCGGCTGGACGCCAGGCCATGCAGCAGCAGCACGGGGGTGCCGGCGCCGCGCCAGCGGGTCGCGCGCAGCCGGACCTCGTCACCCGGCAGGTCGAGGTCGACCCCGCCGGCGACCGGAGGGGACTCGACGAACGGTCGGGTCACGGTTGCTACGGCTTGCGAGCGCCGCGGCCCGTCGTGTGCACGATGAGCACATCGCAACCGGCCTTGTGCGACAAGTTGGCCGGCACCGAACCGAGCAGCCGACCGGCCAGGCTGTTAAGCCCCCGGTTGCCGACGACCAGCAGGTCGACGCCGCGCTTGTCGACCGTCTCGATGAGGGTGTCGACTGGGTCGCCCTCGACGGCAAGCGTCTCGACCTGCTTGGCACCGAGGCCCTTGGCGCGTTCGGCGGCGTCACGCAGGACGTCCTCGGCAGGCGTCGCGCCGGCCACCTTGTAGGCCTCGTCCCCGAGGGCTTGTTGGGCGTCCTGCACCTCCCTGCTGCTCATCGGCCGGAAGGCGGTCAGCAGCAGCAGGCTGGCACCGGCGTCGCGGGCGACGGCGGCGGCGCGGTCGACCGCCCGGAAGGACGACTCGGAGCCGTCGGTGCCGACGAGCACGGTGGTGTAGCCGCTCACGTGTCCTCCTGGGGATGGCTTGAGCCGCAACGTACAGGCAGTCGTCGGTAGGCTGAGGCGCGATGACGACCCCGCCTGCTGCCCCCCGTCCGGACTTGCTCGCCGCGCTGCGGGAGCGGGTCGTGGTCGCGGACGGCGCGATGGGCACGATGCTGCAGGCCGCCGATCTGACGCTCGAGGACTTCGAGGGCCACGAGGGCTGCAACGAGGTGCTCAACACCACCCGGCCAGATGTCGTGCGCGGGGTGCACGACGCCTACTTCGAGGTCGGCTGCGACGCGGTCGAGACCAACACCTTTGGCAGCAACTGGGCCGCTCTCAACGAGTACGCCATCGCCGACCGGATCCGCGAGACCGCCCTGGCGGGCGCCCGGATCGCGCGCGAGTCCGCCGACGCCTGGTCGACCCCGGACCGGCCGCGCTGGGTGATCGGGTCGGTGGGGCCGGGCACCAAGCTGCCGTCGCTGGGCCACGCTCCCTACGCCACCTTGCGGGACGGCTACCAGGCGCAGTGCGAGGCGATGCTCGAGGGCGGCGTCGACGCGATCCTGGTCGAGACCTCCCAGGACCTGCTGCAGACCAAGGCCGCGGTCGTCGGTGCCAAGCGGGCGATGACCGCCACCGGCCGGCGCGCGGTGCTCATCGCGCAGGTCACCGTCGAACTGACCGGCACGATGCTGCTCGGCTCCGAGATCGGCGCGGCGCTGACTGCGCTGGAGCCGCTGGGCATCGACGTCATCGGCATGAACTGCGCGACCGGGCCGACCGAGATGGGCGAGCACCTGCGTTACCTGTCGCAGCACTCCGCGATCCCGCTCTCGGTGATGCCCAACGCCGGCCTGCCCGTGCTCGGCAAGACCGGTGCGCTCTACCCGCTGCAGCCGGCCGAGCTGGCGACCGCCCTCTCGGCCTTCGTGGACGACTACGGCGTGGGCTTGGTCGGCGGCTGCTGCGGCACCACGCCCGAGCACCTGCGGCAGGTCGTGGACGCCGTCCGGGGCCGCGAGGTCCCGTCGCGTACGCCGGTGATCGAGCCGTCGGCCGCGTCCCTTTACTCGGCCGTGGCCTTCCAGCAGGACGCCGGGGTGCTCATGATCGGGGAGCGCACCAACACCAACGGCTCGAAGGCCTTCCGGGAGGCGATGATCGCGGCCGACTGGGAGAAGGTCGTCGACATCGGTCGGGAGGCGGTCCGCGAGGGCGCCAACATGATCGACCTGTGCGTCGACTACGTGGGGCGTGACGGCGCGGTTGACATGCACGAGATCGCCAGCCGGCTGGCGACCGCCAGCACCCTGCCGATCGTGCTGGACTCCACCGAGCCGCCGGTCATCGAGGCGGGACTGGAGTGCCTCGGCGGCCGGGCCGTCATCAACTCCATCAACTTCGAGGACGGCGAGGGCGACGACACCCGGTTCGGCCGGGCGATGCGGGTCATCCGTGAGCACGGCGCCGCCGTCGTGGTCACCTGCATCGACGAGACCGGCCAGGCGCGGACCCCTGAGCGCAAGGTCGAGATCGCCGAGCGCAGCATCGACACGCTGATGTCCGGGTGGGGGATGCGGGAGAGCGACATCCTCATCGACTGCCTGGCGCTGACGCTGGCGACCGGCATCGAGGAGAGCCGACGCGACGGCATCGCGACCATCGACGCGATCCGGCTGCTCAAGCAGCGGCGCCCGCTCGTCGGCACCACCCTGGGCCTGTCCAACATCTCGTTCGGGCTCAAGCCCGCGGCCCGCGTGGTGCTCAACTCGGTGTTCCTGCACGAGTGCCAGAAGGCCGGGCTGACCAGCGCGATCGTGCACGCCTCCAAGATCTTGCCGATGAACCGGATCCCGGAAGAGCAGCGGGAGGGCGCGCTGGACCTCGTCTACGACCGGCGCCGGGAGGGTTACGACCCGCTGACGGCCTACCTGGAGCTGTTCGAGAACGTCGTCGAGGGCGCCGGCCCCGGCTCGCGGCTGGACGCGCTGATGGAGCTGCCGCTCCAGGAACGGCTCGAGCGCCGGATCGTGGACGGCGAGAAGGCGGGCCTGCACGCCGACCTGGACGAGGCGATGGCCGAGGGGCACAAGCCCCTGGCGATCGTCAACGACGTGCTGCTGTCGGGGATGAAGACGGTCGGGGAGCTGTTCGGCTCGGGGGAGATGCAGCTGCCGTTCGTGCTGCAGTCCGCCGAGGTGATGAAGACCGCCGTGGCGCATCTCGAACCGCACATGGAGAAGGTCGAGGGCCAAGACGGCAAGGGCAAGATCGTGCTGGCCACCGTCAAGGGCGACGTCCACGACATCGGCAAGAACCTGGTCGACATCATCTTGAGCAACAACGGCTACGACGTGGTCAACCTCGGGATCAAGCAACCGGTCACCGCGATCCTGGAGGCAGCCGAGGAGCACCGGGTCGACGTCATCGGCATGTCCGGGCTGCTGGTCAAGAGCACCGTGGTCATGAAGGAGAACCTGCAGGAGATGAACTCCCGCGGCATCGCGGAGCGGTTCCCGGTCATCCTCGGGGGAGCGGCGCTGACCCGCGCCTACGTCGAGCAGGACCTGGGCGAGGTGTTCGACGGCGACGTCCGTTACGCGCGGGACGCCTTCGAGGGCCTGCACCTGATGGACGAGCTGATGTCGGCCAAGCGCGGCGAGGTCACCGCCGAGCAGAGCGCTGAGCGGGCCGCAAAGGACGCCGAGCGCAAGGCCCGGCACGCCCGCAGCCGGGCGATCGCCGAGGCCCGCGAGCCGGAGCCCGAAGGCCCCGGCGGCCGATCGGATGTCGCCACCGACAACCCGGTGCCGACCCCGCCGTTCTGGGGATCGCGAATCACCAAGGGCATTGCGCTGGCCGATTACGCCGGCTGGCTCGACGAGCGCGCGCTGTTCCTCGGCCAGTGGGGGCTGCGGGGGAGCCGGGCCGGCGACGGACCGTCGTACGAGGAGCTGGTGGAGACGGAGGGGCGGCCGCGGCTGCGCGAGCTGCTCAGCCGGGTGCAGTCCGAGGGCATCCTGCAGGCCGCCGTTGTGCACGGGTACTTCCCGGCGGTCAGCAAGGACGAGGACCTGATCGTGCTCGACCCGTCATCGGGGCAGGAGCGCGCCCGGTTCACCTTCCCGCGCCAGAGGCGGGACCGGCGGCTGTGCCTGGCGGACTTCTTCCGGGCCGAGTCGTCGGGGGAGACCGACGTTGTGGCCTTCCACGTTGTCACGATGGGCCGGCACGTCTCCGAGGTGGCGAACGAGCTGTTCAGCCGAAACGCCTACCGGGAGTACCTCGAGCTGCATGGGCTGTCGGTCCAGCTGACCGAAGCCCTGGCTGAGCTCTGGCACAGCCGGGTCCGGGCCGAGCTCGGCTTCGCGGCCGAGGACTCGGGCGATCTGCACGCGATGCTGTCCAAGCAGGCCTACCGCGGGTCGCGGTACTCCTTTGGCTATCCGGCCTGTCCCAACGTGGAGGACCAGGCGCAGCTCGAGCCGCTGCTCGACTGGACGCGGATCGGGGTCGAGCTGTCGGAGGAGTTCCAGCTGACACCGGAGCAGTCGACCAGCGCGATCATCGTCCACCACCCGGAGGCAAAGTACTTCGCAGCCCGGTGAGCGGCCCCGCTGCCGTCCTGTTCGACATGGACGGGCTGCTCGTCGACAGCGAGCCGGTGTGGACGATCGCCGAGCAGGAGCTGGCCGCCTCCCTCGACGGGGTGTTCTCACCCGAGCTGAAGGCCGCGATCCTCGGCACCCGGCTCGAGGTGGCCGTGCCGACCATCCTGCGCTGGTACGACGCACCCGCTGCGCCCTCGGACGTCGCGCGGACCACAGCCTGGCTGCTGGCCCGGATGGTCGAGCTGTTCGCTGGTGAGCTCCGGGTGCTGCCCGGCGCCGCGGAGCTGCTGGCCGAGGTGCGCGCCGCCGGCATCCCGGTCGCGCTGGTGTCGTCGTCCTACCGGGTGCTGGTCGACGCGGTCCTCGCGACCGGCGTCGGGCCGTTCGACCTGACCCTGGCGGGGGACGAGGTCGTGCACGGCAAGCCGCACCCCGAGCCGTACCTCACCGCCGCTGCCCGGCTCGGCGTCGCACCTGCCGACTGCGTCGTACTGGAGGACTCACCCTCAGGCGTCACCAGCGCCGAGGCGGCCGGCTGCTTCGTGGTGGCCTGTCCCTCCGTCGCCGGCACAGCCTTCTCCGCCTCGCCGCAACGCCTGGTGGTTCCGACGCTGGTCGGACTTGAGCTTGCGCAGCTGCACCGCGAGGCCCTGGCTTACGCGGCCCTTGCCGTCACTGTTGACTGCTCACACTGACGTCGACGTTCACGATCGTCGCCCGCCACTGAGGCCGCAGGGCTCGGCGACTCAGGTTCAAGTCCACGGCCCCTGGGAGCCGTCGTCTCGGGCGGTCCGGGGTGGCTGCTCGCCGCCCGCTCTCGGTGTCTCCAGTGCCGTGACGAAGACCGTGGGCTACCGAACGGTGATCGCCTCGATCAGGCAGGTGGGGCCGGTTGCGGCGGCGAGCCGCCGATCAGTGGTGAGAAGAACCGCATCGAGCGCCTCGGCAAGCGCCACATACATCGCGTCCCAGCCACGAACGTTGTCGCGCAGTTGCCAGGCCCGGGAAAGCAGCGGCCGGTGACCGAAGCGCTCGCCCGGCCATGCCTCGAGGTTCTCGATCGCCTGACGCGCCTCGGTGCGATCGAGATGACCGCACAGGTGCTCCCGCCGTACGACGCCGAAGACCTCCACGTCCACGATGTGCGGGGCGGCGTGATCGTCGTCGCTGGCCAACCGACGGCGGATCTCCTCGGCACCTGATCCGCCGATCAGCACCTCCAACAGGCAGGAGGCGTCAACGACCAGCATCGGGCCACGAGCCACGCTGCTCGTCCAGGGCCGCCACGACCTCGACCGGCCCGAGCGGAGCAGAACGCTGACGCGTTCGGCTCAGCCAAGCCTCCACACTCGGTCGGGCAGCCAACCGGGCGGCCTCGGCGCGCAGCAGCTCAGGCACGCTGACGCCGGTTTCGGCGGCGCGTCGGACCAGGCCGGCATAGACCTCGTCGTCTAGGTTGCGAATCTGCACAGTCTTAGGCATGAACTCACCGTAACATGCAAGTACGCATGAGATGATGCTGTTGCATGACGGTGCCCTTAGACAGGCCCTCGGGGGTGGCCGGTCCGGCTGGCCGCCGGCGGCGACGCGGTAGCGGACGCGTTGCACGGCGAGGGCACCGATTGGGCACAGCTGCAGCGCCCGCACACGCCACCGCCGTAGCCGAGCAGCTCGGACTGCACGTCATCGACCCGCCCGAACCTCGAACAGATGCCCGTCAACGCACCACCCTGACCGAGAGCACTTCGCCGAGCTGTAAGCGGCGGGACGCAGCTCTCGCACTGCCGGGCAGGGCCTCCCACACCTGCGTCATGCTGGTCTTCGGACTGCATCCCGAAGCGGTACCATGAAGAGATGAGCACTCAGATCGCGGTTCGGCTTCCGGATGACCTTGTCGCGTACGTCGACCAGGCGGTGGCGGAAGGGCGAGTCAAGAGCAGGGCGGAGCTCGTCACCAGACTGATCGCCCGGGATGCCCGGCGCAGACGAGCAGAGGAAGACCTGCAGCGGCTGATCGAGGCGGGCGCGCTCGACGACGTCGACGCGTTCGCCATGGCCAGGGCGACCTCCGCAACGCCGCTTGACGACTGATGCGTCCGCTGCACTGGGCCACCCTCGACAAGCGTCGCCCGGTCCTGGTCCTCACCCGGGAAGCCATGGTCGGCCGGATGTCGACCGTCACGGTCGCGCCCGTGACGAGCACCGTCCACGGCATCGCCACCGAGGTCCCCGTCGGCCTCCGCAACGGGCTACCCCAACCGTCCGCAGTGAAGTGCGACCAGATCATGAGCATCCCGGTCGGGCAGCTGCACGAACTCTGCGGCTTGCTTCTTGATGCCCAGGAATTCGCGCTCCACGAGGCGATCCAGGCGGCCTTCGACCTCGTGTAGTTGCGAAGTTGGAAGGGCAGAGCAAGCGTTCTCCTGCTGCCGGATGTTCATGGGGTCACGCTGAGCATGCCGCCAGTGAAGGCGTTGGGTGCAGTTCTGAAACTGCGTCGCTTCGCGTGCGGGCGCCCGGCACAAGTGGTGTGCTGACATAACATCTGATACGTGCGCACCACGCTGAGCATCGATGACGATGTTCTCCACGCAGTGCGTGGACGAGCTGTCCGGGAGCACCGGCCAGCCGGCGCGGTGCTGTCCGAGCTCGCCCAACAGGCGCTGACCGGCCAGCACCGTGCAACGAGACTCCATGAAGCGCCTGACAGACACGGCTTTCGCCCGCTGCCCGCTCGGGGCCGGATCGTCACGCAGCAAGCCACCCGAAGCTACGCGAGGTCGTCGCCAAGGCTGAGATCATCAAGAGGGCCAAGGTTGCCTGATACGGCACTCGGTTCGACACCTGGGCAGACTGAGCGCTCAGGCTCCGGCAGCGGGGTAGGCGCCTGACTCGGGATCGCTGGGCTCGCTGTGCTGGTCAGGTGAGACAGCGTGTGAGGGCTCGGCTTTACGGTCAGCTGGGCACCGTGCGTTTCCGTGGCAGGTTCCTGACCCCCGGCAGCCGACCGTCGAAGTGGGTGGCTGGGGGCGGCTAGGCGGTCGAGGCACTGACCAGGTCCGCGAACACCACAATGTTGTCGCGGTAGCTGTGGGCGCTGTGGTCAAACGAGCCGCCGCAGGTGATCAGTCGTAGGGCTGGGTGGTCTACGTCGCCGTACACCTGTTGGGTGGGGAAGCTGCCCTTGGGTACCTGTTGCACGCGGGTGACGGCGAACACTGCGGTGCTGCCGTCTTGGCGGGTCACCTCGATGCGCTTGCCGTCGGTCAGCTGGTGCAGGTTGAAGAACACGCCTTTGCCGTTCCAGTCCACGTGCCCGGTCATGATGGCTGGGCCGCGTTCGCCGGGAGTCGGGGCGCCGGTGAACCAACCGGCGCGGGTGCCGTCCGGTGGCACCTGCAACGTCCCGTCCGGGGTGATTGCCAGGTCGATCAGGGGGGTGTCCACCCCGATGGACGGGATCTTCAACCGCTCCGGTACCGACCTAGTCAGCGCTGCGGCGGCCTGTCCGTGGGCTGGCGCAACCGTAGCTGGCGCCGAGTAGGCAGGCCTGGCTGTCGGGGGCTCGGCACGCGGTTGGGGCGCGGCCGAGCAGGAGACGGCACCGAGCGCGCCGCCGCCGGTCAGGGCGAGCGCCAGCACTGCCCGCCGCGCCCCACGCTGACCCGGCCCGGACCGGGCCGAGTCAGCTACGCGCGGTCTGAGGATCAGGGCTGGCCTTGGCGACGTCGGCGTGCGACGACCACCCCGGTAGCGCCGGTGACGACCAGCGCCAGCGAGACGCCCGACAGCACCGGCGAGCGCTGGTTGTCCGTGCTGGCGCTGCCGTCACCAGCGTGCACCCCCCCGATCGGAACCTGGTGGATCTGAGCGGCGGAGACCCCCCCGGCCGCAGGCCTATCGGCCGCAGGTTGCCCCGGCGCGCCGAACGTGACTGTTGGCCTGGGGGTGTTGGCGCGCAGCGGTAGCCCGGAGCGACCAGCGGTCCTCCCGGTGCGGGTCATGCCCATCGGCGCCCCTACCGGCTGGGACGTCGTCGTCGTCACCGGGTGGCTGCTGGGCGGGCTGCCGGCCGGGGGGCTGCCGGCCGGGGGACTACTGGCCGGCGGACTACTGGCCGGGGGACTGCTGGCCGGGGGGCTGCTGGGCGGGCTGCTCGCGGGCGGACTGCTCGCGGGAGGACTGCTGGCCGGTGGGCTGCTGGGCGGGCTGCTCGCGGGCGGGCTGCTCGCGGGAGGGCTGCTGGGTGGGCTGCTCGCAGGAGGGCTGCTGGGTGGGCCGGGCGGGCTGCTGAGGGTGCAGGTCGGGGTGGTGATGGTGTCGGTGTCCAGGGTGACGGCGCCGTTGAGGGCCAGGACCCGGCCGTCGATGGTGACGCCGGTGGTGACGCTGATGGAGGTCAGGGCCAGGATGCTGCCGCGGAACACCGAGGCGGTGCCCAAAGTGGCCGAGCTCCCGACCTGCCAGAACACGTGGCAGGCCTGGGCGCCGTTGGTCAGGGTGACCCGGCTGGCCGAGGCGGTCTTGAGCGTGGAACCGGCTTGGAAGACGAAGACGGCGTCGGGGTTGCCGCCCGCATCCAGGGTCAGATCACCGGTCAACCCGAGCGTGGAGGCCGACCGGTACACCCCGGCGGTCAGGGTGCGGCCAGCCAGGTCTGCGGTGATCGGATGGGGCGGTCCCTCGCCGGCGGCGGTGTCGTAGCCGATCTGCAGGTCGCGCTTGGCGCCTTGGGTGACCGCGTCCCCGCCGTGGTTGACCCCGGTGATGATCAGGGTCCCGGTGCCGGTCTCGCTGGTGGTCGGGTAGGTCCCAAGGTCCCCGCGCAGCGTGGTCGGCCCGGTGTTGGTGACACCGGCGCCGGCCAGCACCCCGAACGGACTGGCCGTACCCAACCCCACCCCGACCGCGGCGGCCTGCGCCGAGTCGGCGAGCGACAGGCTGGCCAGCCCGGCGCAAGCCAGCAGCGAGACGCAGGCAACGGCACCGCGCCGCCGCAATTGGGAGACAGACCGGACGGAGGTAGGCTTCATCCTTTAGCCATCGGAAGTCACACTGCGTGACTGAAGCCGTCGGCTGGAGAAGTTTCGCTGGCATTGGGGCCGCAGCAGGCAGCCGCCCCGGGACCGCCGCCGCGAGCGGCGCTCCGGTCCGGTCCCGGGCCGCCCGCGTCGGCGCAGTCGGGCTGCAAGCGAGCCAGGAACAGTGCCAGGGTCCCGTCGGCGCGGAAGCGGTGGTAGCGCTTCCACACCGTCTGCCACGGCCCGAACTCCGCTGGCAGCTCCCGCCAGGGCATCCCGACCCGCAGCCGGTACACGATCCCCTCGACGACCTGCCGGTGATCGCGGAACGGATGCCCGCGACGGCCGGCCGAACTCGGTAGCAGCGGCTGGATCCGCGCCCACTCGCTGTCGGACAGCACGTGCTGAGATTTCATGATCACATCTTCGGGGCGCGCCCTGCCAAGATCGCGCGGACACGCCGACGGTTGGTGACTGCGGTGCTCAGCCGGTGAGGTAGCCGACGACGTCCAGCAGGACGTGGGTGCTGCCGGTGCTGGCGCTGAGGTTGATGGCACCGCTGGTGCCCAAGCGCATGACGACCAGGTCCGAGACGGGGTAGCCGTCCTGCAGGCTGACTGTCGAGGTCCGCGGGGAGGGGGCGCTCCCGCTGGGGTAGATCTCCAGGGTCAGCGGCTGGCTGGCCCCGAGTGCGGTGGCGTTCACGACGACGGCGGTGGCGCCGGCCGGTACCCCGTTGCGGCCGGCGATGATGACGGTGCGGTCCGCGCCACGGGTGACCGGCGCACCGGTCCGGGTGTCGAGGATTCGGCGGGGCGCCAGCGGGACGTACCGGCTGCCGGTGGAGGTGTAGTAGCCCAGCACGTCGGCCGTGAAGCCGACGCTGCCCTGGGACAGGTGCAGCTGCAGGGTGCCGCTGGTGCCCAGCGGGCTGGTGACCATCGCGGCGACGCTCTGGCCGGGCACGACGTTGATGTTGCTGGTGGGCTGGGCTGGCCGGTTGCCGGTCGGGTAGGCCTGGATGTAGGCCGCCTTGGTCGAGTTGCTCGCGGTCAGGGTGAGGACCACGGCGCTCACCCCTGAGCTCGGCACCCCCCCGTGGCCGGCCACCGGCACAGTGCGGTCCGCGGCCGGGGTGACCGGCCCGCCGCCGCCCGCCGCGCGGGTGTCCAGGATGCGACGCGGGGTCAACGGCTGGTAGCGGGCGCCCCCCGCGTCGGTCGAGTCGCCGTACCAGCCCAACACGTCCAGCACGACGTGGGCGGTGCCGGTCCCGACCTGCAGGCCGATCGCGCCGCCGGCCCCCACCCCGACGGTGACCGCGTTCGCCGTGGTGCGCCCCAGGCGCCAGTTGACGCTGCTGGTGGGGCTGGTCGGCTTACTCCCGCTGGGATAGAGCTGCAGGTAGCCGCTGGCCGCGGGCGCCGGAACAGTGGCGTTCAGCAACACCGCGGACACCCCGGATGACGGCACGCCGCCCACACCGGTGACCCGGACCTGCCGGTCGCTGCCGGCCCGGACCGGGCTGGCCGTCGCGCGGGTGTCCAGCACCCGGGCCGGGGTGAGGGGGTGGAACCGGCCAGCCACCCCGGCCACCGCACCCTGACCGGGGTTGCTGGCCAGCCCGGTGTTGTGGAAGGTAACCGCGACGCTTCCGCCTGCGGCCGGGGTGAGCGTGAAGGTGTTCTCCGGGTCGGTGAAGGACCTGCCGTTGGCTAGCGGCGCGTCGTACCAGTCCTGGTAGCCGGCCGACACATCGGAGTCCGGGGTGAAGTCCAGGGCATAGGGGCCGGTGTCGGCGCTGCCCGGGTCGTTCACGCTGATGTGGACACTGCTCGTCGCCGCCGGATACGCGGACAGGAACGCGTCCTGGCCGATCGGCTGGCGGTACTCCACCCGGTAGCTGTGGGTCGGGGTGGCCAAAACCAGCACCTGCGGGATGGTGGCTCCGGCCTGCTCCAGCGGGGCCAGCGGGTAGCTGCCGGTGGTGGTGACGGTGCGTACCTGGCTGCCGGACAGCCAACCCAGGGTGAGTTCTTGTTGGGCGCTGAACCAGGTGACCGCGTCGTGCGCGTCACCGGGCCAGTTGTTGCCCATCACGTCCCAGGCGTTGCCGTACTCCTGGCTGTTGGTGCTGGCATTGGTCAGGCAGTTCAGGCTGACGGTGCTCGCGCCGCACTCCAGGCCGTGGGAGTGGTAGAGCCCGAGGGAGTGGCCGATCTCGTGCGCGGTGACCTCCCGGGCGTAGCCGTCGGCCAGGTTCCACAGCCCGTCCTGGATCCAGGTGTGCTTCCCGCCGATCTCCCCGTACCCGGCGGACGGGCAGTGCAAGCTCGGCACGTTAATGATCAGGGCGTCGTAGGCCGCGGGGGTGTAGCCGTGCGCGGTCGCCGCCGCCTCGGCCTGGTCGCTCAATGCGGTCAGGTCACAGCTGCCCGGCTCGGTGCCAGTCAAGTTGGCGGTCACGTTCCCGGTCCAGCTCAGCTGCCCATAGGAGACCTCCCGGTAGTAGCTCGCCAACGACCGCCGGTCGCCGCCGAACAGAAAGTTCTGCTCCGCCGGGGCGGTCGCGGTCAACGCCGCGCCCGGCCAGGTCAAGTTAATCGTCAGCAGCGACTTCGTCCCGGTCTGCACCGCCGCCCCGGCCGTCGCTCCCGTCATCGACGTTGACGACGATGACGACGATGACGACGGGGCCGGGGCCGGAGGGGCCAGCTGCGCCACCCCGCTGCCCGGGGCTGTCACATCGATGGTGTGGCCGACCAGGACCCCGGTGACCTTGATCGTGGCGCGGGACCGGATGTGCGGCTCGTGACGGAACATCAACCGGTAGTGCCGGCCGCCAGCGGACAACTCAAACAGTGGTGTGTCGGTGTCCACCGTGCTTCCCGGCCGGCCCGGGGCACCATGAATCTCGGTGTACACACCCTGCAGCGTCACCAGCCGGCCCACCGCACCAGCGGCCGTCGGGGCAGCCGCCGCGGCGGTAGCAGCCGTAGCGCCCATCCCAACCAACGCCACAGCCAGCGCCAGCACCAGCCAAGACATCACCAGGCGCCGCAGTCCACCGGTCAGCTGCACAAGCACGAGCGCCCCATCCCAGGACCAATGTCAGGCCCTAGCTGATGAACGCCGGTCTCGCCACTCACTCCCCGGACGGTCTGGCGACCGATCGTCTCCGTGCACCCAGCAGGTGCCGGTGAGGACTATCCGGATCTACGCGTCGTCACTACTCAAAGCAACCAGGAAGTCCCAGCCGCTGCTAGGACTCTGGCAGTACAAACAGCACCAGGACGGCTACTCTGCGTAAGATCACCCGAATGGCGCAGACGCAAGTGCATTCCAAGCAACTCAGGACGCGTCGCCTCCCCGTCGTCCCCTCAGCCCCCTCGAGACAGCGTCGAGCGCGCTGAGTCGGGCAGACGCAGCGTTGCGGCTCGGCCCAGGTGTTCACCCCCGGGGTGGAGCCCGGTCGGCTCCGACCCGACATTCGCATCCACGGGACGCACTGGGCGTTTGGTGCCAACGCCGCAAGTTAAGGGCCTGGGCACGACCGAAGAAGTTTTCTGCGAGGCGTGGGACGGGCGGCGGAGCGGCTCAGAACGTCTTCGGCTGCTGGTTCGCCGCGGCGGCTGGGCCGTGCCCGCGAGGTGGTGCAACTCGTCGCGTGTGAAAGGCTCCTTCTGTCCTGAGGGGTCGGCGCGTTGAGGCGTCCGTCTGCTGCGCCGGGATGCACCGTTCATGCGAATGGATGAACGGCCGTTGTCAGCCGCTCGGTCAGCCAGTGGCTGAGTTGGGCTCCCGGCATCGGGCGGGCTAGGTGGAAGCCCTGGGCTTCGTCGCATCTGTAGCGGACGAGCTCGTCCCAGGTGGCCTGGTCCTCGACCCCTTCAGCCACCATGCGCAGGCCGAGGGCGTGTGAGAGGTCGATGGCGCTGCGGACCAGGTTGGCAGCGCGCGCGTCGTCGGCCAGTGGAGCCACGAACGCCCGGCCTAGCTTGAGCTCGTCGATCGGCAGGTCGCGCAGGTGGGCCAGCGAGCTGTAGCCGGTGCCGAAGTCGTCGATGCTGATCCGTATCCCGTAGCCGCGAAGCTCGGTCAGGACGTCGCGGGCGCGCACCCGGTCGGCCATGAGGAACTGCTCGGTGATCTCCAGCGACAGCACCTCCCCGGGCAGCTCGCGTGTCGCCAGCGCGGCGGCGACCCGGCTCGGTAGGTCGACGATGCTGCTCGCCGACAGGTTGACCGCGACCCGCAGCGCCGGCAGGCCCTCGGCACGCCACACCAGGACCTGGTCGAGCGCGAGGCTGAGGACCCGGTCGGTGAGGGCGCGCATGAGACCTGCCTGCTCGATCAGCGGCAGGAACGTGTCGGGGTAGCGCAGGCCCTTCTGCGGGTGCCACCAGCGGACTAACGCCTCGACGCTGTGGACCTCGCCGGCGGGCAGGGTTGCCTTCGGCTGGTAGTGCAGCACGATGTTGTCGCTGAACACCGCAGCCCGCAGCTCCTCGATGGTCTGCAGCCGGTGGTGGGAGGGGTCGGTGGTGCTGCGGTCGTAGGTGGCGTGCGTTCCCCGCTCCGCCTTTGCCTGGTACAGCGCGATGTCGGCGTGCTGCAGCAGCCCGTTGATGTCGATGGCGTGCTCCGGGCTCAGGGCGATCCCGATGCTGCCGTCGATGTGCAGCCCCATCCGGTCCAGCTGGAACGGCTGCCGCAGCGTGTCGAGCAGCCGACCCGCGACGGCCTGTGCCTCCGCGGCCTCCGTACCGGGAAGCAGCAGCGCGAACTCGTCGCCGCCCAGACGGGCGAGCACGTCGCCTTCCCGCAGCACCCCCTCGATGCGCGGGCCGATCTGGCCAAGGAGCTGGTCGCCCATGTGGTGTCCGAGGCTGTCGTTGACCTCCTTGAAGCGGTCCAGGTCGAGGATGAGCAGCGCGAGGCGGCCCACCGTCGTGGCGCTCGGCCGGAGCAGGACCTCCGCCATCTCATACAGCGCACGGCGGTTGGGTAGGCCGGTGAGCGGGTCGGTGCGCGCCTCCAGGCGGCTCTCGGCCAGGGACCGCACCTCCAGGAAAGCGAGCACCATCCGCAGGGTCCCGACGGTCAGGGTGGCGAAGGCCAGCCAGCTGACCGCCGCATGCAGGTGCAGGAAGTCGTCCAGGGTGACGATCAGACCGCTGAGGAACACCCAGCCGACGGGCACGACCAGGGCGGTCAGGCCCGGCAGCTCCCGACGGTGGCTGTCCGCGGTGGCGCAGGTCAGCGGCGACCCAGTGCCCAGCGCCATAAGCAGGAAGCCAATCGGCCACAGCGCATCGACCCACCTGCCCTGCAGGTAGCTGCCGTGCGCGACCTGAACCAGGTAAATTACGTCGACGAGCGCGAAGACCAGAAATCCCGCGCCCAGCAGCAGCGCTGCCCGGCTGGGCCGGCCGCCGAGCACGGCGCTGCCGCCCAGCAAGAAGGCGACAAGCAGCAGGTCCGCGATCGGATAGGCCAGGTTCACCGCAACAGTCGCCAACGGACCGCCCAGGGTGCTGAGCACCGGGCCGAGCAGGAAGGCACTGGTGACGGTAGCGGCGCCTAGCCCGCAGATAACGCCGTCGAGCCAGGCCGAGACACCGATACCCCGCAGCTGCCGGCGCAGCAGCAACAGCAGACAGCCGTACAACAACGGGTAGGAGGCCAACCACAGGACGTCGGCGAGGGACGGGAACGGCTGGGGGACCAGCGGCCGGATGACGACCGTCCAGTACAGACCGCCGGCCTCATACACCGTTAATGCCGTGGCCAGCAGCAGCCAGGCCCGCCGGTCGCGGCCGGCTCGCAGGGCGCGCACCAGCGCGAGCAGGCACGGCAGGACGTAGGCAGCGTTGGCTAGCACCCCGTCGAGCCAGAAACTGTAGCCGGCGTGCGCCCGGACCCCGGGAACGGTGCTGATCGTGAAGGCGGCGACCAGCGCCACCGCGACCAGCAGAACAACCAGCTCCACCCAGACCTGGACCGGTGCCCGCTCGACGCGCAGTGCTGGTAGCTCTACATCGCCACCAGGAGGAGCGCAGGCAGCCATGCCTGCTACATCGGCGAGCGCGCGAACTCCTGTAGAGCCCGTTGACCCCTGATCCTGGGCATGCCGGGGGTTCGGCCTGCCGGGGCTGGGCGGTAGCGATCACCCGTTTTGGGCAGCAGCAGTGCGAGGTCGCGCTGCGGCGCAGGCAGCCTGTCGGTGGTCCCGCCGGTTTCGCCCTGGCGATGCGGGCTGTCCGCTACCGGCGGGGACCTCCTGAGCCTGACGTGGGCTGGGTCGGGTGGTGCGGTCCTGGCTCGTACTGCCGGGCCGGCTCAGCAGCCCGACCGCCGCCAAGACCACTCGACGCCGGCACCGCCGCCGTCGGCGCCGGCGCCTTGCCGTGCAGTTCCCGGGCGGCCTGGTCGTAGCTTTGTGCGGTCTCAGTCAGGCAGACCGCCCCTGCGGCCATCGACGACCCGCGCGGCCGCGGCCAGGAAGTCCGACGCCGCCCAGGCCGTATCCGCCGCCCCCGTCGGGTCGCTCGCGATACTGGCCGCCGTGTGCTCGCCCGCCCGGCCGCCAGCGTCGCCTGCTTCCAGATCCGCAACCGCTCCATCTGCGTCAACCCGAACCGGTCGGTCCGCACCTGCCGCCGACCGAACTCGCCAGCAGCGCGGGAGGCCGCCCGGCGGCCCGCCGACACGGCCGGCCCCACCTGACCGCCCGCACCCCCCGGGCCCGTGCCAGCGGCGCTGCAGTCCAGGCAAGGTCAGGTCAGGTCAGGTGCCAGCTTGCTGCCGCCGAAGAAGACCGGCGTCGCCCCGGTGCCGTACCGGTCGGGCAACGCGACCGCGTAGCCGCAGGTAGTCCTCCCACCCATGGTGGGGGAAGACCAGCCTCACGAGAGCAGCGCCTGCTCCGTCCGCTCGCCGCGTTGGGCCTGGTCCAGGCTTTTGAGCAGACGCCGCGCGTTGGCCGGGGAACTGGCTGCGCGCCGGCAACGAGCCTGGCCCCGTCCTGCACGCCGCGCAGCAGGTCGCGGCGCGCTGGGCGCGGTGACTGAAGATCGCGAACAGCCTGCCCAGCAACACCTCGACCCGACGCTGGACCTCAGAGCTTCCCGGCCCCCACGTTGGCGGCCGGGAGCTCCTGGTGGCGGCCGCACCCGCGCAGCGAAGGACCGTTGCGGTTCTCCTCCGCCGGCACCGGCCGCTACGACCTGGCCGCACCCTGCGGCACCTGCTACCTGGCCAGCAGCGCGGACGCGGCCGTCCGTGAGCGCATCGGCCCGGACCTCGCCGCGCAACGGATCGTCCCCGCCTCGTTGCTCCGCGACCGGGTTATCAGCCGACTGAGTCTGCCCGCGCCGGTGCCGGTCGCGAACGTCGACGTCGCCGCCACCCGCTTCAGCGTCACGAGCCAACTGCCGGTCATGGTGCCCTACCGGATCCCGCAAGCCTTGGCTGCCGCCCTTGCCGCGGCGGGGTTCGCCGACCTGTTCACCCGGTTGCGGTCAGCCCGGCCGCTCCACCGGCCTAGCGCTATTCAGCGACGCCGGTGAACGCACCGACTGGGCCACGGATCCCGCGCCCGCACACGCCAGCGCCGTCGCCGAGCAGCTCGGACTGCACGTCATCGAGCCGCCGAACCTCGAACAACTGACCGTCATCGCGCCACCCCGACGCCAGGTGAACAACGTCCTGGCGCCGGCCACTGCGCGGCGGGTCACGGCGAACAGGACCAGGCCGAACGACGTGACCTCGCAGGTCCCCGCTCGCCGAGCCGTCCGGTGCGGTTCGGTAGCATCTGTGCTACAATTCGGCTCATGAGTGAGGTGGGCCTGCGGGAGGTACGTCAGAACGCCAGTGAACTCGTGCGTCGTGCGCAGGCAGGAGAGCGCTTAACGATCACCGTCTCTGGCCGTCCGGCCGCTTCACTCGGGCCCGTGGACGTCGCGTCCTGGGTGTCCTGGGAGGCGGTGGCTGACGTGTTTACGGGCCCGGGTGACCCCGACTGGTCAACGGACCGAGAACGTCTCGACGGTTCGCTTCGCGATCCCTGGGACCACTAGGTGGCCGATCGCGGACTGCTGGACACCAGCGTCCTCATCGCCGCTGACGTCAGCCCGCTCCCTGGTCAGCTGGCCATCAGCGTCATCAGCGTGGCGGAGCTCCACTTCGGCGTGCTCGTTGCCGCCTCGCCGGAGATTCGTGCCAGCCGGCTCGCGCGTCTGAGCCGACTGCAGCGGCGCTTCGATCCGCTTCCGGTTGATGATGCTGTCGCCGACAGCTATGGCCAGATCGCCGCGCACGTCGCTGCGTCGGGCCGGCAGCCCCGGGCGCGCACGATGGACCTGCTCATCGCCGCGACCGCGCATGTTCACGGGGTGGTGCTGTACACCCGCAACGCCGACGACTTTCGCGGACTCGAGTCCTTCATCGCCGTTGTCCCGGCCTGAGACCAAGCGCTGCCGGCTAGGGCGCCGGTCGGCTCACCGCCCTGGGTCGGACTGACGTCGACCCAGTAGAGGTCCCCGCGCAACACGCGGTCAGTCCGAGTCAAGCCGTCGTCTGACAGCCGGGCCCACTCGTCGACCTCGGTCCGGTACGCCGCGTCGGCCAACGCATAGGCGGCCCGAACCGCCGCGACGCGCCGACGGCGGTCGAGGTCGTCCAGCAACGTCGCGATGAGACCGGCCGCGGGCCGGCCCTCACGGGCAGCGTTACGCGCGCGGCGGTCGCGCAACTCAATCGGACCTTGATCGACGTCAAAGATCTGGTAGTCATGTCGACCGGCTCCTCAGTATCCCGACCGGTCTATCTGTCAAGGCGACGGCCGTGGCACCACTTGCAGGTACTTCGGGAGGTGCAGTTGCGATGCGAGACCCTGTCACCGATCACCTTCTGGGCGCTTTCGCGAGCAACGCCGTGTACCGGACGTCATGCCCGCTTGGCCTGCCCTCGCGCCCTGGCCGCACAGCTCGCCGTTCCAGAGCGGAAGCCGGACACACTGTCAGCCCGAACCCGCCGCGCTCACCTGCAGTCCAGCATCGGGACCCGCCAGTGGCAACGCCAGCGGCGCGGTGCGGGTCAGCGCGATCTGCGACAACGCCCGGGCGATAGCCTCATCCCGCTCCGGGCTCGCATGCTGATAGATCAACGCCTGCATCGAGGCGTGGCCCATGCGCGCCATCAACTCCCGGGTGCTGGCCCCGGTCGACGCCGCGAGCGTGTTCCGGTATGGCGCAGATCGTGAAAGTGCAACCCCGGCAGCCCGACCTTCTCCCGCGCCACCCACCAGGTCGACTGGAACGACGACCGACGCAGCGGCTGCCCGTACCGGTTCGGGAACACCCACGCGCAATCCGCTGGCACATACACCTGCCGGTGCGCCTCCAACTCCGGCAGCAGATGCGGCGGCAGATGCACCGTCCGCCGACCAGCCGCGGTCTTGGGCGTGTCCAGGTGCAACCGGTTCCCGGTCCGCAGCTCCACCAGCTGCCGGTCGATCGTCATCCGCCCGGCCCCCAGGTCCAGCCGGTCCCAGGACAGCGCCACCAGCTCACCCCAGCGCGCCCCCGACCAGGCAGCCAGCAGCACCAGCGCCCGGTACCGCGGCGGCATCGCCGCCACCAGCTCATCGAGCTGGGCCAGCGTCACGACCTGCCGCTCCGCCGGTCGCTGCGACCCGGCGCCGCGGATCATGCACGGGTTGCGCAGCAGCACCTCATCACGCATCGCGGTATTGCAGATCGCCCGCAACAGCGCGTACGACAGGACCAACGACGACCGGCCGGTGCCCGGGCGCAGCAGCCGGGCGTGCCAGGCCCGCACCAGACTCGGCGTGATCCGGTTCATTGGCACGTCCCCGAACTCCGGCAGCAGATACTTGCCCAACAGCCAGGTGTAGGACTCCAGCGTCCGCAGCCGCAAATCCGCCCGACCCGAGAGCCCCTCCGCGGCGTACTGCCCGAACGACCGCTCCCCACGGGAGGGGTCCAGCCACTGCGACCGGGACCGGTCCATCTCCAGCGCACTGAGCCAGCGGGACGCCTCCGTCTTCGTCGGGAGCGTCCGCGGCGCCGCATAATTCCGCCCGTCCGGCCCGGCATACCGCGCTTGCCACAGACCCGACGGCAACCGCCGGACCCGCCCGAACTGCCGACGACCCGCCACCACACCTCCACCACCACTGGACCCACCCGCGCCGCGAGGACGTTGACCCCTTCCCTGCTGACCGCGCCAGGACGTCCGCGATGACCGCGTCCCCGCGCCGAGGCACACGCCACCGATCAGCCTGCCAGCCGAACGCCGGAGCCGCACGGCCACGAACGAACCTGTGGACGACGGGTTAGGCCGGCCGGTCCAACCTGAACGCTGACCATGAGTTGCGCCAGTCCACCGGCCCGCGCCGATCGGCTGCCGCCCCTCGGCCTGCTGCCGCTCCGCGACCTTGGTGAGCTCCCGGATGTAGGCGAGCACCGCCGTCCGCGGGACTCGGCGGCTGCCGCCGACCAACACTGACAGCACCTGCCCGCGTCGCATTAGCTCATACAGCTTCGCCCGGCTCATCCGCAGCACCGCCGCCGCCTCCGGCACCGTCTACAGCAGCAGCGCCGACGGCACGATGTCCATGCTCGGCTTCTGCGTCGCCGCCAGCACCACCAGCCCGGCCGCCCGGCCGCGGGCCACCAGGTCCCGCATTAGCTCGGCGAACTCCGCCCGCGCCTTACGCTCCCCGACATGCAGATAGGAGGCCAGCTCGTCGCAGACCACCACCTGCAGCCGCAACCCGGCTCGTCGTGAGCCAGGTTTGATCGGAAGGGGTCAACTTTCAGACGGCGACACAGGGTCAGTCTTCAGGCGGCGGCGACACGCGCCACGCCGACGATGTCGGCCAGCGCCACGCTCAGCGCATCCGGCAGATCTCCCAGTCCTGGCAGCTCGTCCTGAGCCACGACCTGCCCGTTGCTCGGTACGGTCTTCACAGCGGTCCCCTTGATCTGGTCGGGTCGACTTGGCGGTCGCCCAACACCTACCGCGAGGCAGGCATCAGGCGGGGGACCGCCACCTCAAGTTCCACGAGGACCGGGACAACCTCACAGCAGCCCGGTCCCGAAGCAGCGCCGCGACCTGTCGACTGGCGACTCCCAGCGCATCCCGCCAGAACTCGTGGACGTTGATGGCGCGCGGGCGGACGCGTCCCGCGCCCGCCCCCGCGCACGCCTGCCGAACGTCCTGACCGCTGCGATAGACGACAGCTGGACGGTCTTCTACGCAAGCGGGCCGGAGCCCTTCCAACAGCTGAAGCGTCGGTGACCAAAGCGATGCGGCCGCCACCACGACGCACGACAAGAGGCCCGCACGACCGAAGCGCTCCGCGCCCTCGAGCTGTGAGAACTTTCTCTACGACTTCAAGACACGGCACGCCCTGGTGGGGGAAGGGTGCAGCGGCTGGGGCTGGTTTCGCGCGGCAGATACCCCCAGCTGCTGGTGGCTCCGGCCGGGCGTGCTCACCTGACGCGCGCCCAGCCGACGCCAGTTCGCGCGCCGGACTCGATGCGCATCAGCGTCCTCGTGCAGCCAAAGACTAGTTGTGGCCGCCTACGTCCGACCGAATATAGACGCTCGTTTCACCGGCGACGAACGGACGTGATCGGAAACCGACGAAACGTTCTTGCCGATAGGCGTCGAGGACCTGTGCTGCCTCGCGATACCAGGCACGGTCGCTGTCGTCCAACACGACGATCGATGCCCCCAGCTCTTTCGCGGCAGCGACGCAGTCCATACGACTCCCCCCGTCCCACTCATCGTCGCCGTCCACAATTACGACGTCGAACTGCCCGTGCTGTGAGACGTCAGGAATAACATCCTTAATCGTCGACTCGACGAGAACACAATTAAGTAGCCCGGCGTGTAAGAGGTCTCCACGGACCTTCTCGGCCCACGTAGCGTTCGGCTCAATAGATACGACTTCTTTGACGCGAGCCGCATACCAGGCGGTCGATCTCCCGGACCCGAACTCAAGCAGTCGATGTTGCGGCTGCAACAGCTGAGCTAGTCGCTCGATTGATTGCGGCGCCATCCATGGCGCGACCGGCACCTTATGCAGAAAGACTTCCTCCGCCCGCCGAACGGCGGCCTTCACGAGCGAGTCGAGGGACGCAAGCTGCCCGCGCTCGGTGTGCAGGCGCGTGGGGCGCGCGCTGTTGCCTCGGAGTATTCGCACCAGGAACTCAGACATGCGCAAGGGTCCCACAGCCTCCTCGTCAGCGGCAGTCAGCTTGAGAGTGCGAGATCACGCCGGGGGGCCTTGGATGTTCGGGGTGGCCTTCTGCCACAGCGGTCTCAGGTCCTGAAGGCTGGGAATCTGCCAGGCGGCTCGAAGACGCAAAGCCCCGTTGCTCTGGAGCCATGCCAGATCCTGGATGGTAGGCCCAATACTCGCACCAACGGCAACGAGCGCAAACATGTACGCCCCCGGGCGCAGCAAAACCAACACGACGAGCGCGACAACTATCGGTGCGGATGAGAGCCGGCTCCTTAAGGCGACATCCGGACGGCCGAGGCCGGTGAGGTACGCTTCCAACACCTGCAACAAGCCGCTCCCGCCAGCCGCAGTCACAAGGAGGGTGGCCAGTTTCCCAGAACTCGCGTAAGCACCGCCAAAAACGTATCGGAAAAACAGCTCCCCAAAAATGCCGACGCCGAGAGCTGCGAGAATCGTCCACCAGACGAGACACCGCGTCAGAGTCTCGATCCTAAAAGCGCCATCCGCCCGGTCCCTCCGTGCCCACTCAAGCGTCAGCGGAGCCGCGAGCGCGCCGAGGGTGCTCACTTGGCGCGAGAGGCTCAGGGCTACAGCGTAGCGGCCGATTTCGCTGTGCGTCAGGAACAGGGCGACGAGCAGCTGGTCTATGTACAGCGTTCCAGCGCCAAGCAGGTTTTTGGCATGCAAAGTGGACACAAATCGCCTGCGGCTCCACAGCGACGGCGGAGGCGCGAGCGGCCGACCAGGCCAAACTTGGAGCCACAACACTAGTGTGGTGAAAGCCGTAGTTGCAACCAATGCGAAGCAGGCAGTGGTTACCGTCAGCTGATGAATAACGAAAAGTGCGACGACGAGCACTGAACTACCGCCCATATCGCACCACCGCGCGAGCGTTACCAGCCGCACACGACCTTGTCTCAGCGCGAGGTTAACAGCACTATCGGACATGATGTAGCCGGGGGCGGCAATTGCCAGCGCTATCGCCGCAATCCGGGGAAGCCCCGCGGGCTCCAGAAGTAGTGCAAGCCCGGCGGTGATCGTGCTGACAACAAGCAGAGTCGCTACGGAGCCGCGAAGCAGTGCTGCGTCCACCGTCTTCGATGCTGCGAAGACCGTTCCCAGGCTCAAGCTAAAGAGAAGCGGCGCCAGGCCGTAGAAGAGCACCGCATACTGATAGACACCTCTGCCGCTCGGACCTAGCGCTCGCGCTAACACCACGCCGGAGAGCAGGCCGAGCAGGTTGGTTCCGAAACCGCTGACGATGAGTCCGACCGAATTACGCGCACTCTGACGCGGCACGTCCCTGCCTTCCGCAAACGGCAGTGTGGGTCAACGCATCTGAAGGTTCGTCGCTCCAGTGCGCGCGGCGGACGCGACCCGGCAACATCTTGGCGTTCAGCAGCAAGTCAGGTGCAGCATGGGTAAGTCCACGTGGATGAACTGAATCAGTCGTCAACGGTAGCCTGTCCAGGTCTTGGTTCGCATCACTTGGTACTTGGATGTTCAGCCACGCATGTCACGATGACCCGAAGCGGCTAGGAGATGTCGGTGCGTGGCGAACCACGATAGTGCGTCGTCAGCGCCGCGCGTTGTCGTTGTTCACGACTACCTCACGCAGCGTGGCGGGGCAGAGCGAGTCGCGATGGAACTTCTACGCGCCTTCCCCGGAGCGGGCCTGGTGACGAGTGTCTACTCGATCGACCGGACTTTCCCTGGTTTCGCGGAGTTCGACGTCCAGACTCTTTGGCCTCAGCGCGTTCCCTGGATTCATGACGACGCCCGCCGACTTTTTCCGGTGCTTGCAGGAACGTTTGAACGTAAGGAGGTTCGGAACGCAGACTTGGTCATCTGCTCGAGCTCGGGCTGGGCCCATGGTGTCACCACCCGAGCACCCAAGATTGTCTACTGCCACAACCCCGCGCGCTGGCTCTATCAACAGGAAGAATTTCTAAGCAAGTCCGGAGGTGCTGTCGCAACAGCTGCACGCGTCCTGACGGAAAGACAGAGGCGTCGGGATCGGCGATGGGCATCGGGCGCGGACTGCTACCTCGCAAACTCTACGACCGTGCAGAGACGCGTCTTCGAAACATACGGGATCCGCGCGCGTGTGTTACACCCCCCACGTGGGCTCGCAGTGACCGGCGGAGTCGTTCCGGTGGAAGGACTGCAGGCTGGGTTCTTTCTCACTATCAGCCGGGCGCGGGGGTACAAGAATGTCGACCGCGTAGTCGCAGCCGTTGAGCAACATGACGGTCCGCCGCTCGTAGTGGTTGGCACGGAGCCAGCCGACGCCAGGCACTTCACTGGGGTGCACTGGACGGGGCCGGTAAGTGACGCGCAGCTTCGGTGGCTTTACGTCAACTGTCTCGCGGTTGTGGGCGCCGCTACGGAGGATTTTGGGCTGACGCCAGTCGAGGGTCACGCGTTCGGCAAGCCTAGCCTTTGCTGGCGACGTGGGGGATACCTGGATTCTGTTCAAGAGGGCGTCAACGGATGGTTCTTCAACGAGATGAGGACCGACTCTATTCGCGCTGGACTTCGGGCAATAGAATCCACGCAATGGGATGTAGAGCAAATCAAGCGAACGGCCGAGGAATTCAGTCCGGGGTATTTCCGAGCTCAGATGCGGACGATCGCAGCAGAGATTACTGGCCTGAATTTTGCCAGCGCGTCCGTATGAAACTGGTAAGCGTAATTCACGGCAACGTCTTCGGTGGCGCTCACAACCAGGCGCTGCGCCTCGCCCCGTATCTGTCGGACCTCGGCTTTGAGACCGCTGTCATCCTGCCAGAGGGCGCTGGGGACGCGGCGGGCAAACTTTCCGACGCGGGGATAGACGTCTACCGGTTGCCGCTGGCCCGCCTCCGCGCCACAACCAACGTGGCGACCCAAGGGCAGATGTTCCGCACGAGTTTTGGCCAACTGCAGCGGCTAGAACGAACGCTGATTAGGACCCGGGCGGATCTAGTCCAGGTCCACGGGGTAACTAATTTCGACGGTGCGATTGCGGCACGGCGCCTTGGCCTGCCAGTCGTCTGGCAGTTGCTCGACACGCGGGCACCTCGTCAGTTGCGGCGACTTCTGCGACCGTTCGTGACGCGATACGCAGACGTGATCATGTCGACTGGCGTGACGGTCGCGAGAATGCACGGCATCAGCCCCGGGAATCCGCGCCTTCACCCGTTCTTTCCTCCAGTTGACGTGCGGGCATTCAGCGAGATCACGGCCCAAAGCCGTAGCGCGACCCGTGGTTTGCTCGGCGTGACCGCGGACGAGTTCGTGGTCGGATCCGTCGCCAACTTCAACCCTCAAAAGGGTCACGAGTATCTTATCCGCGCCGTGGCTTTGGCGAATGCCGACCTCCCACGACCAATCGTTCTACGCATTCGCGGGTCAAGAAGCCCCGCTCACCCAGAGTATCTCGACGCACTCCGCAGATTGGCGGCTGCGGCGGGACTTGGCGATTCTGTTCTAAATCCACCCGAGTGTGGAATACCAGAGCTCATGTCGGCCTTCGATGTGGTTGCTCTAACGCCGGTGAGGCGCTCGGAAGGGGTACCGACCGTCCTGTTGGAGGCCGCGGCGGCCGGTAAGGCGACTCTCACCACGGACGTGGGAGGCGTCCGTGAGGTGATCCGGCCAGAAGGCACAGGTCTGATAGTTGGCCCGGAAGCCGTCTCGGACATCGCATCGGCCCTCGTGCGACTGTCCGACAGGCTTTTTCGCGCGTACTTGGGTGGCGAAGCCTCGGCAGGCGCGGGGCAGTTTGACGTCGCACGATGTGCGCAGACACACGCGCGCGCTTATGGCGCAGCTCTGCAGTCATGGCGAGTTCTTTAGGCATCCGGCTAGTCAATCGGACGGTTCGTGTCGAACCGCTGCGAACTTGGCAGCAGCGCCCGCGCCACTGCCTCCCAGCTCGACAAGGGAGCAGGACTGCGCGGGCCAGACGCTAAGGCCAGTAGGTGTGATACTGCTCGGCCAATATCGCTGAAGTCAGTGAGTTGGAGGCGGCGGTGGCCGATTTCCGCGGCGCACTGCATCTCGGCCATCACTGCGCGGTCAGCAGCGAGCACCGGTGTTCCACATGCGACGGCCTCGAGTGCCGCCAGGGGTCGCCCCTCGCCGGGATCCTCGGAGGGCAAAACTAGAACGTCAGCCGCCGCGATCACCGGAAGGATGTCAGGCAGCGAGCCCGTGAAGGTCACTCGTTGAGTCACGCCGTGCCTGCGCGCTTGCTCCCTCAGCTGGTGTCCGGCGGGGCCATCACCAGCAACGACGAGATGCCACTCCGGCCCCAGGAGGGGCAATAGGTCGATGACTCGATCAACTCTCTTGTTGTGAGCTAACCTGCCCGCGAAAACGATCAGGCCTTTGGCCGCTGCGGATGCCGGTGGTAGCAGGTGTGTCCGCGCCTCAGCCCGGCGGCTAATCGCCAGCCTGACGTCCTGCGTCGTAACTGCCATGGGCAGTACCTGGACCGGCCGCTCTGTCAGGTTTCCGATGCTCGCCGCCGCAGTCGCGCTGACAGCGGAAAGACTCCCCGCCCCTTCGTACAACCCGCGCAACCGACGGCGGAAGACGTGGACGTGCGCAAGCAACGCCGGAACCGGTCCATGCTCAAGTATTACTACCTTGTGCCTGTATGCCTTGGGCCACAACAGCTGTTCGTACTTGTACGAGAGCACCACGAGCGCATCCGAGCTCAATCCCCTAGCGAACCGACGGAGACTGAGATAGCTCAGTGGCCATAGCAGCAAGCAGGCCAGAACGGTTTGCCGACCGAGCTTTGGGCCCATCTTCAAGCATTCAGTCATGAAACCGTAGGCCTTAGCACGTTCGGTGACGCGTGTATGCCTCCTGCCGACGATCCTCACACCCACGCCTAGTTCGCGAAACGCGCGCGCGAGATGAAGAGCATAAAGCTCCCCGCCGCCGAGGCTGTCACTGTTGACTAGTATCTTCAGGAGTCGCGTGTTGGTCACACCGGTACACGCATCTCGTCAATCAGCCGAAGCACCTCCTGGGTGCGCTGGGCCCAGCTGTGCAAGGACGTAGCGAGCTGCGTCCTCCGTGCTACGTCGTCCCTCGAGGCGTTGGCAAATAGAACAGAAAGCCCCGCCCGCCAATCAGACGCCCCACGCACCTGATAGTCCGCCGCCGGCAGTTCGAGATCGCGCAGTGCATCTAGCCTCGAAGTGAGCACGGCCAATCCCGCGGCCTGGTATTCGTGCAGTTTGATCGGGTAGACCCCCCGCGTATATGGATTATCCAGATATGGGATAAGGCCGACCTTACAGCGCGAAAATAGCAGTGCCAACTCAGGTGGGCGTAGTACGTCGTGGTAGATAACGTTTTCGCGCTCGAGTAATTGCCCTAAAGCGGTGGGCGTACGACCGGACTCCAGTTCCACTGTGCCCGCGAGATGAAGCGTCACCCCCGGGTGGTCAGCAGTGAGCGAAAGTAGGCGCCAGTCAATTTTGGCGCTAGTGAGGTTTCCCGCAAAGATGGCATGGTCGCCAACGCGGGGCGAATCCGCAGCCTCCGAAGGCCGGCGATAGGTGGCGACGTCTGCCACGTTCGGCCAGAGAAGCGGATCTCGGAAACCGGCGCCGATGAGATGTTCCCTCACCGTCCGACTGGACGCGACAGCTGCTATGCGCTCAGTAGAAAGTTGTCGCTCGGCGAACGTTATGGTGCGCGGATCGACGCCAGGCAACTCGTGTAAGAGATCAACCGCGTGGTAGATGGTCGCATGTGCGTGATGTTGCAATCCGAAGGTGACCGGCGAAAAGGTCCACAGGACGCGCGATCTACTCCGCCGCCAATCCCGCAGTTGTATCCGGAGCAGCATCGGATTGGCCCATCTGGCCCACGCGCGGTAGGCCGCGGGCACCGCTATGACTGGGATTACTCGCACGTCGGAGCCCGAAGGACCGTAGGCGCCGCCACGAGCTGAAAAACGTGCGGTGAGCCGAGATATCAAGCGCCGCTTGTCCGCCCCCACGAACGACGGACGCCTCAAGCCCAAGCTTTCACAATAGGTAACCTGTACACCGGCTTCTGCAAGAAACTTGGCCAGGTATTGCTTATTTGTCCACAGCGGCGACTGCCAGTCCGCTGTACTCAAGATCAGGATATGGACACCACGACTTTCCATCAAGCCGCCCGTGTCTGATTGAAAAGATATGCAAGTACGCTCGCCAGGCCTAACCCAATGCATAGGTTCAGCACGTGAAAGGCGTCGAAGGCGTCCCCGCCGAAGAAGAACCGGACGAGGAAATAGATGAAAAGACCCGTACCGATACCGTGTGCGCGGGCGCGCAGGACCCGACGCGTGGCATACCCCAGAATCGCGAATAGAGCTGTCGCGCCCGGAATGCCGCCGTAGACGATCGCACCGTAACCGGGACCGGACAGAAAAATGCCCGCATTCCCCCCGAAGAGGGTGTAGTAATGCGACACCTCGGGCCCCAAGAACTTAGGCTTGTCAGGCCACAATTGATACGGCACAAGAGTTGTGAGCGCCTTCGTAGGGTCGAAGTAAGAAACTCCTAGGTCGGACCTTTTCACGTTTAGAGACAGGACGGCGCCGTCCACAGTGTCGAGGCCACCCTGTTGAGCAAGGCCCCCGATCGGATTGACCATTCCAGCACTGATTGAGTCGGCGAGGCCAACGCCCTCGCCAGTCGTCACCGAGTGCCGCCACTGAGCCACGCCGATGACCAAGCCTGCGCCGCAATACATAGCGAGTAGGGCCGCGCCATAAGCTTGCGGTCGAGCACCGCGCCGTGTTAGCCACCGCACGACCCGGGGCACGGCTGCACATGCCAACAGGATTAGGGGCGTCCTCGTACCGGTGACAACGGTGAAGGCTAAGGTTGCTACGGCGCTAACGGCCGCGAGCCTCTTGGAGCCCCAGTGCCTATATGTGAGGCCGAGCGCTATGGCTAATGGCACGCAATATCCGAGAACGACGATGACGCCTTGGCCGTGCGCTGTCCCTCGCTGGGAGAATGCGCTTGAGCGCGATCCTCGGCTCAGAAGCAACGTCACCGGGCTGCCCATTATCATCAGGGCGTAGTACACCTCGCGCGCATTCCAGGACAACCGGGATGGCAGGCGCTTGACGCCTGAGGTGCTGGCTTCTTCCCGCGTGCCGGAGAGCTCGAAAACACTAAAAGCCGCCAGGCAACAGGCGAACAGGATGAACGCGCGCGGAATGTCATCCTCGACCAAATTGGATGTGACTCCGAGAGACGTCAGAATTGATTTGCGAGTCCCCTCATGCAGTTGCCACCCGGGCACCACGACAGCGAGCAGTGACCCAAGCCCAAAGATAAGACTACCTAGTCCCTCTAGGGACCCGCGCGGCGCAGCCAACCGGAGGCGGACCCAGCTGACCGTCATCACTGCGCCAATTACCGACAGGAGCAGCGCAAGCGAGCCGCCGAAGGCGTCGATCGCACGTACCTTCAACAGCCAGCTGGCGAGCAAGGTACTGAGCCCGCTAGCCACGAGGGCAAGTAGGACAGCCAGGAGGGTTGCCGATTGGTATGCGCGTGACCTCACCATACGTGCTCGTCCGCAGCCCTTCGGAACGGGAAGAATTTGCAAACTGTTGCAGTGCGTGGTCCAGCGGCCGCCTTTCCCTCCTCGCCAGACAAAGGCACACTACCGTCCGCCTTGGCTCGTGTGCGGCACCTACCGCTGGCACGACTCCGCCCCGCAGGCTGGCCCATGGCGTTGGGCGACCGGATCTTGGGACATCAAAGTGAACCGCGGTTCGCCTCCATTGGAAGCAGGCGTGGCGATCGGAAGCCGGGTAGGGGCGGGAGGCCGGCGCAACCGGTGGGTACGTTCGGGAGGTGTTCTTGCCTCTCTCACCGTAATGCGGGTACTGCGGTTTCATGGCGGCCGACCGGCTGCTTGACTCAAGCATCGGAGTCGTTATGCGGTTGACGGTTCTTCATCCCTTCGCGGCCGCTGCCGAGCGTCAAGACCTGTACGCAAGCCTTGAGCGGCTAACCGGTTGGGATATTTCTCTCGTGGTCGCCAATGGCTGGCGCAACGACTACGACCGAATCCAATACGCCGCGAGGCACGAAGAATTCAACGGCAGCATCAAGGCGCTTCCCGTCCTCGGGTCGGGAAACATCCCGCTTCATGTCTACCGCGCACGATTGTCGCATGAGATAGCAAAGTCGCGGCCGGATTTGGTGTACATCTACCACGAGCCGTATGCAGTGGCGACGTATCAAGCAATGGTCGGGCTGCCGAGGGACGTGCCAGTAGGGGTGTACAGCAGTCAGAACATCGCCAAAAGATACCCCCTACCGTTTCGCAGAATGGAGGCGTGGGTCTACCGGCGGGCGGACTTTGCGATAGCAGTCTCACAGAGCGTGGCGTCGGTCCTCGCAGCCAAAGGCTTCTCCGCGCCGATAAGGATTATTCCCTTCCACGTTGACGTCGACCTAATCGCCCCAGGGCCGAGTTGGCCCGGCGCTACATCGCCGCTACGAATAGGGTACCTAGGGAGGTTAGTGCAGGAAAAGGGCGTTCAGTACCTCCTGGACGCTGTCGCGCGGACGCCAAACACGACCGTATGCGTCGCTGGGAGCGGTCCGTATGAGCCTGAACTCAGAAGACGGGCTGATGCGCAGTTCACTAGCGACCCCGGCCGCGTTCAGTGGCTGGGTATGCTGCCGGCAGCGGAAGTGCCCAACTTCCTGCACACCGTCGATGTATTAGTTGTCCCAAGCCTGACAACGCCGTCGTGGAAGGAACAATTCGGACGAGTCGTGCTGGAGGCCGCCGCCGCCGGAGTCCCGATTATCACATCGGACTCGGGCGAACTGCCAACTGTAGCTCTTTCTCTGGGCGGTGGAGCCTGGTCAGTCCCTGAGGGAAGTTCTGCAGCGATCAGTTCGCTGCTGTCTAAGCTTGCTGAGGACAATGCGTTCCTGGAGACGTCGAAGCGCGCCGTGCGTGAGGCGGCCGTGGACCGCTACGCAACTCACGCCGTCACGTGTCGGCTCGCTGAGGTTTTGGGTGAGTTCTCAACCTCCTGATTAAATAGGGCCACCCGCTTCAGTGGCAGCGGGCTCCGACAAGAATCGTTCATATGCATGCACGTACTCAGCGATCTGACGCTCCCAAGAGAATTCCAGCGCCCGCGTGCGGGCAGCGCGTCCCAGCCGGTTCCGGAACGCCTCATCCTGGAGCCTTACAAGGGCGCGAGCGATTTCCCCTGGGGTCCGCCTGACTTCTAGTCCAGTGACTTCGTCAACTAGAATCTCATTTATTCCGCTCACATTTGGAGCGATCAGGGGCAGGCCGCTAGAGGCAGCTTCCAACACGGTGAGGGGGAAAGCTTCGTAGGTGGTGGGAAAGACCCACGCGTCGGCTGCGGCGAACCAGGCCGCCGTGTGGGATTGGCGGCCTACGAAGAAGACTCGTTCCAAAACGCCACATGTTCGTGCCAATTGCTCGTAGCGTTCTGTGTCACCGGCGCCGACCACCATCAGCCGCCATCGGCTCGCCTGCTGCAGTGCCACGATTGCGTGACGCAGCCCCTTGCGCTCCCAATCGCCCCCAACGAAGATGCCTAGCAGTTCTTGACTCAACGACAACTCAGCGCGCATGCGCGCTCGCTCAGCAGGCTGCACACAAAATTCGTCCGCATCGACGCCATTCCTTATCACAGTGGTGGGCACTCCGGGAAAAAGGCTTTTTAAATCGGCGGCCAAGCCTTCCGAGACGGGTGCGAGCAAGCGGGTCCGGGTCGATCGGTAGCACCACCGTTCAGCCCACACGTTGAACCGCGCAACTGCCCACGAGTTCAACCGGAACAGTGTTGTGTTTCGCTTAGCGCGCTCCGCGCCGACATGCCGCAAAAAGAACGAATGGCAGAAGTGCACCGTCGCAACATCCACGCGATTAGGAACGATGGCCCCGGACGTCTGCACAATTCCAGTCCTCTTCAGGCACAGGACCACACCTGCCACGAAAAAGAAGAGGGGGGTCGCTAAGGCGGCTGGTCGCTCGGGCAGCGGAAGCCGGAGGACCCGAAGGTTAGGATGTGCCAGTGTGCAGCGGCGCGCGACGACCGTGACCGAGAATCCTTGCTTTAGCAAGCCGCGGACCAGTTCTGCAGTCACCCGCTCCTGGCCCCCCGTCATCGACACGACATGAGCGACGACGGTGATGCTCGTTGCACGCGAACTGCGTCTCCCACCGCGTCGCGAAATCAGCATCTGAAACGGCGTAATGGTGATGCACCTACCTGGTTTGCGCCGCGGTCGGTCGCCGGCCGAGTAGCACTAAGGTGTTTGTCCAGAGCGCAGAAGGCTTCTCCAGGCGGATACCAACTCGCTGCAATCGCGGGTGCGGCCCGAAGTCGCGGCCGTCCGCCAGCAGCGCATCAACCCCAATATGTGCGTCGCTTGCGAGCGCACGCAGAGAACGCTCGTCAAAGAATCGAATATGCGGTGCCAGATACGTCTTGCCCGCCAGTCCAGGTGCCCCCACTCCGCTTGCCGGCAGTCGACCGGCAAGCATGCGCAGGCGGTTGACCAAACTGAAAGCGTTAGGGACGGAGACGATTATCCGGCCGCCTGGCCTGACCGCGGAAACCGCGGCTTTTAGACCCGCAACCGGATCAACCAGGTGCTCTGCGACTTCCAGCATTAGGGCAACGTCGAACGCGCTCTCGTAATTGGGCAACTCATCGAGCGCAATCGGGAGGTCGCCCAGCTCTTTACGCGCCGCCAGTACCGCCGGACTGACGTCCGCGACAGCATACTTAGCCGCCTGCTCGCGCACCAGCCGCCCGTAGCGCTCGCCGTCACCTCCGCCAAAGTCGAGCACTGATTGTCCAGAGCACTCACGCTCTAGAAGCGACCGCATAGCGGGGCTGATGTCGGCGGTCACCTTCCATCCTTGTACGCCTCGCTCCCAATACTTATCGTAGTAATTCGCAGTTTCCGTCATGAGGCGAGCGTGCCACATCAGGGCCGCCGGTCTGGCGCACACTCTCCACTGGCTCGCCACACAGCTGCTGTCCGACAAGCCGTGCGCGCCCGCAGCCGCCCGTGACGGCACCGCTTCGACCCCCGGGTGGAGCCCTGATTTTGTGCCCGCTACGTGCCCGTAGCAGCGATAACGGGCACGAATCACACTGGACGCATCTAGATGTGATCAGGCCCCTGACCTGCGATTTTAGACGTTCATCGACTTATCAAAAACGCCAAAACCGCAATTCCCAAACTGACATGGTCCGCGGCGCGCCTGCCTGCACATCCATCACGAGGTCTTCGATTCACCGGCGGTGGTACGCTTGAGCCATGAGTGGGACGTACAGCGTAACGATGGGAGACCGTGGCCGACTTGTGGTCCCCGCCGAGCTGCGTGACCGACTCGGGCTCAAGGCTGGTGTGCCTGTCCTGCTGGTAGAGACCGAGGACGGCGTCGTACTGACCACCCGAGCTCAGGCGCGACGACTGCTCGTCCAGCAGCTCGCGGGCCCGTCGCTGGTGCCGGAGCTGCTGCGCGAACGGCGAGCGGCAGCGCGGCACGAGGACGTGTGACCTGCTTCGACGCCTCGGCCCTGTTGGTGCTGCTGCAGTCCGAAGCGGGTGTTCAGACCGTCGAACGTGCCCTGGACGCGGGCGGCGCCGTTAGCGCCGTCAACTGGTCCGAGGTCGCCCAGAAGGTGCTCGCCGCGGGCGCGTCGTGGCCGCTGGCCGCTGCGTTGTTGGCCAGCTACGAGCTGCGGGTCGAGCCGGTGCTCGCGATCGATGCCGAGCGTGCTGCGGCGCTGTGGCAACGGGGGAGCGGCTTGTCGCTGGCCGACCGGCTCTGCCTGGCGACCGCGGAGCGGCTGGATGCCGTCGTCTTGACGGCGGACACCGCGTGGGGGTCCTCCGACCGGATCCGGCAGGTGCGGTAACCGACTCTGTCGGACCTGGGGAGCAGACTGCTGCCTCGTGGTCCTCAGCCCGCTGCCTGGCAGCTCCCGGGACGCTGCACCCCGCGCAGAGCCGGCCGGCCCGGTTGATGTACAGCAGGCGGCGCAGGTCACGGTGGTGCTGCGCCGGCGCGGGCCGCTGCCGCCAGGGCGGCTGAGCCCGGCCGAGCTGGCTGAGCAAGCCGGCGCCGACCCTTCTGACGTCGCCCGTGTGGAGGAGCTGCTGAGCGCGCGAGGTCTCGAGGTGCTCAGTGACGCTGCCGACTCGGTGGCGGATCGGCTGGTCCGGGCGGCCGGACCGGTCGGCGTCCTTGCCGAGGTGTTCGGGGCGTCGCTCGAACGGGTGAGCAGCGCGACCCCTGCGGGCCAGGTGGAGCACCGGCAGCGGACCGGGTCGCTGTCGGTCCCCGGGGAGCTGGACGGGCTCGTCACCGCTGTGTTGGGGTTGGACGACCGGCCGCAGAGCCGGGCGCACTTCTTCGTGCGGCCAGCCGCCACCGGCGGACGGTCGTACACGCCGCTGCAGGTCGGCCAGGCCTATCGCTTCCCGTCGGGAATGGACGGCTCCGGGCAGACGCTGGCGATCATCGAGCTCGGCGGCGGCTACGACGGCGCCGACCTGACGACCTACTTCGGCGGGCTGGGGCTGGCCGTCCCGCACGTCACGGCCGTGCGGGTGGACGGTGCGCGCAACGTTCCCGGGGGCGATCCGAGCGGGGCCGACGGTGAGGTGCTGCTCGACATCGAGGTCGCCGGGGCGCTCGCGCCCGGAGCAGCGCTGGTCGTGTACTTCGCGCCCAACACCGACGCCGGGTTCCTCGATGCGGTCAGCATGGCCATCCACGCCGCCCCGACCCCGACCGCGCTGTCGATCAGCTGGGGGCAGCAGGAGGAAGCGTGGACGGCGCAGGCCCGGCAGGCGATGGATCAGGCGTTCGCCGACGGGTCCGCCCTCGGCGTGACGATCTGCGTCGCCGCCGGCGACGACGGCAGCAGCGACCGGGCGAGCGACGGCCGGCCGCACGTCGACTTCCCGGCCTCGAGCCCGCACGTGCTCGGCTGCGGGGGGACGTTCCTGACGCTGGACGCGGTCGGCGCGACCCACACCGAGACGGTCTGGAATGACCCGGGCCGCGGCGCGACCGGTGGCGGAGTGAGTACGGCGTTCCCGCAACCGGCCTGGCAAGCAGGTGCGGGCGTGCCCGGCAGCGGACGGGGCGTGCCGGATATCGCCGGTGACGCCGATCCGGCCAGCGGATATGAGGTGCTGGTCGACGGTACGGCGTCGGTGATCGGCGGGACGAGCGCCGTCGCGCCACTGTGGGCCGCACTGGTGTGCCGGCTGGCGCAGGCTCTCGGGCGCCCGCTCGGGCTGCTCGCGCCGGTCCTCTACGCGAGTGGGAGGCCGGGGCTGCGGGACATCACGCACGGCAACAACGGGGCGTTCAAGGCCAGGCGCGGGTGGGATGCCTGTACGGGGCTGGGGACGCCGGACGGTGAGGTGCTGCTGGCGGTGCTGCGGGCTGAAGCCCCGGCGGGGGGCTGAGGCGGTGGCTGTCGAGTGGGGGCTTGCTGTCGAGGCGCGGCTCCGAGGTGCGCCCGGGCGGGCATGGGCCTTTTCCACACGTTGATGTGGCTCTTGTCCTGGCGGCCCAAGACGCGTAGACTCGAACAAACGTTCGAATGAAAGGAGGCGTCATGGAGACCGGCGAGATCGATGACATGCGCCTGCCGGACGTCATCCCGGACTGGGTCCTGGCCGACTGGCCGCTGCCTTCCGCCCCCGCCGTGTGCACCTGCGAGCCAACCGAACCCGAGCCAGTGCGGTGGGCGATTCCCGGCGTCACGTGGGGCGCCGCTGCCCCGGCCGGGCCGGTGCCCGTCAGCCCCATGGTTCGGGCGCTGCAGGCCGCTGCCGCCGCGGTCTGCGCGCTCGACCCGGGTCTGGCCTCACCGGAGCAGGCGATGAGCGACGCCGAGGCGGTTGAGGCGGTCAGCCAGCAGTTGCGGGTGCACGGCGTCCGCCGGCTCGCCGATGTGACCGCCCGGGAGCTGCATGCCCTGCGCGGCTACCGCAGCGCAGGTGCGTGGCTGCGCGACACCCGTCCCGACGCCGACAGCACCGACGCGCGGCTGGCCACCCGCCTTCGGGGTCATGCGATGGTGACCACGGCCGTGGACGGTGGTGACCTGTCGCTGGGGGCGGCCCGCAAGGTCCTCGCCGCCCTCGGCCGCTGCCGGCCTCACGTCGATCAGCCCGACAGGTTGATCGACTGCCAGCCCGGTGAGCAGGTCGTGACGGCTGTCGTCGGTCACGTCGTCGACCTCGTCGCGGGCTGCCTGCTCGGGCTGCATGACGATCACCCGCTGCTCATCGAGCTGCTCACCCGGACAACCGCCATCAACGCCTCGGTCGAGGCCTGCGCCGGCCAGCTCGAGCGCCTGGAGGCCGCATTTGTGCTGCTCGCGACGCACGTGCCGGTCAGCATGCTCGGGTCCTGCCTGGAAGAGCTCGTCCTGGCGGTCGTCCCCAGCCTGCTGGAGGAGCGGGACGCCCGCGGCCGCGAACGCGCCGGCCTAGACCTCCAGCTCAAGGGCGACGGCACGGGCTGGCACCTCGAGGGTGACCTGGACCTGCAGTGCGGCGAACGGCTCTGGACCGCCCTGCGCGCCGAAGCCCGGCGCGACCCCCACAACCCCGCCGACACGGCGGCGGCGGCCGCGCTGCGCGCTGAGGGCATCGACCCCTACGACGAGACAGCCGACGGTGCGACAGCCGGCGGTGCGAGAGCCGGCGCCGGCCACGCACCGACGGACGCCGCGCAGGCAGCGACGGATGCCGTCGGCGGCGTGCTCATCCCTGACGGGGCGGCCGTCGACGTCGACCCGGCAACCGGCTGGCCCAGAAGCCGGCGGCACCGGATGCACGACGCGTTCAACGCCCTGCTCGGCCGCTACCTCGAGCACGGCCTTGGCGGCACCAGCCACAAGACGCCCGTCCAGGTCAACGTCACCCTCACCGCTGACGCGCTCACCGGTGCTCCGGGCGCCCGACCCCCCACCGCGGACAGCGGCGCCACGATCTCGCGGACCTTGCTCCGGCGCTGGTGGTGCGACAGCAACGTCACGGCCTACGTCCTGAGTCGCGGTGGGCAAGCCCTGCGTGCGGTTCATCTCGGCCGCACCCTGACTGCGCTGGAGAGACGGGGTGCCCACCTCGAGCACCGCAACCGATGCGCCGGCGTCGGATGCTGCCGCAGCGGGCTCGACCCCACTGTTGAGCTCCGACCACACCACGTCATCGGTTACGCCGACTCCGGCAGCACCAGCCTCGACGACACCATCCTTGTCTGCGACGTTCTCCACCGGGACATCCATGAGGGCCATCGCCGGGTCCGGCTCCGCAATGGGCGTCACCTGACAGAAGCCGGCTGGGCCTGACCCCGATCCGCTCGGTGGCCGTGCCGGCGTGATCCTCGACGAGGTCGCCATCGGCGGGATCGACGCCGGCACTGTCCCCCGTCGCTGCACGCCGGCGCGACTGAGTGCGAGATCGCTCGACGGCGGGGCTAATGGGCGGGCAGGCGTCTGTGCGTACCGCCCTTGATGCGTTCACCTAGGCCGCGAAGTGGGCGGCGCGGGTGGCGCCAGCCTGGAGAACTGCCGTACGTGGCGCCCGTTTCAGGGCATACTTTCAGCCTGACGATCACGATTCGCAGACACTGCCTTCCAGAGAGTGAGCGCGTGGACCTTCGCGACTACATTCGCCTCCTGCGACGGCGCTGGAAGCTGATCGTGCTGTGCACGTTCCTCGGCCTCGGAGCAGCAGCGGGCGCCACCGCGGCTCAGCCCAAGGTCTATACGGCCACCTTCCAGTTCTTCGTGTCCGCGCAGGACACGTCCTCGGCGTCCAACCCCGGGATAAGCGGGGCCTACACCGGAGGGCTGTTCACCCAGCAACGGGTCAAGAGCTACGCCGGTGTCCTGGTGTCCCCACGCGTCGGTTCGCTTGTTGCTGCCGATCTCCGGCTGCAGCGGTCGCCCAAGGTGCTCGCCAAGCAGATCAGCGCTTCTGCGCCTTTGGACACCACGCTCATCAACCTGTCGGTCGAAGATCACGACCCGGTGCTAGCCCAGCGCATCGCTCAGTCCGTCGGCGTGCAGTTCCCCAAGCTGGTCGATCAGCTCGAACGACCCACCGGCGGCGGCGCGGCACCGGTCAAGGTGAGCGTCATTCAGCCGGCGTCGCTGCCGGCCATGCCGACCTCGCCGAAGCCCAAGCTCAACCTGGCGCTGGGGTTGCTCGTCGGGCTCGCGGTCGGGGTTGGCGGAGCCGTGCTCCGCGAGACGTTGGACACCAGCGTCAAGAACCCCGAGCAGGCGGAGGAGCTCGTCGGCGCGCCGATGCTGGGGGCCATCGGCTTCGACCCGGATGCAGCGAAGCACCGGCTGGTGGTGCACACCTCGCCGAACAGCTCGCGCAGCGAGGCGTTCCGGCAGATGCGCACCAACCTGCAGTTCGTCGACATCGAGCACGAGCTACGCAGCGTCGTGATCACCAGTTCTATCCCGGGTGAGGGAAAGTCGACGACGGCCTGCAACCTCGCCATCAGCCTGGCCCAGGCCGGCGTCCGCACCGTGCTGCTCGAAGGGGACCTGCGGCGTCCGCGGGTCGCGGAGTACATGGGGCTGGAAGGCGCCGTCGGGCTGACCAGCGTGCTGCTCGGCCGAGTGCCGTTGGAGGACGCCCTGCAGCCCTGGGGCGACGGCACCCTGCAGATCCTGCCGAGCGGGGCCCTCCCGCCCAATCCCAGCGAGCTCCTGGGCAGTGCCGGCATGGAGGAGGTGCTGCGAGAGCTCGAAGGCGTGGCCGACATCGTCCTGATCGACGCCCCGCCGCTGCTGCCGGTCACCGATGCTGCCGTGCTCGGCAGCATGACCAGCGGCCTGCTGATGTTGGTCCGCAGCAACCGCACCAGTCGGGAGCAGGTCAAGCGGGCTGCGGCCACCGCCCACGGCGTCGGTGCCACCTGCCTGGGCCTCATCCTCAACGCGGTGCCGACCAGTGGCCCCGATGCCTACGCGTACGGCTACGGCTACGGCTACGGCGGCCACTACAACGCGGGCGGCGCGACCGGCAAGCTGTCGCGCGACGAGAGCGCGCTGGGCCGGGGCACGGGCACGTCGAGGAGTGCCTTCACCCGGCTGCGCGGCCGGGCCGGCAGTGCCGCAGCAGCAGCGCACCCGGAGGCGACGCCGTTGCCCGATCCGGCGTCCCAGCGCACCGCCGTCGACGTCCTGCCGCACCTGGCGGAAGCGCCAGCTGCACCCGCCGAGCCGACCGCCGTACGGCGCCGACGTGGGGCCTGACGGCCGGCGCCTTGTCTAGACCGGTACCTTCGCGCCCGTGATCAGCGACGGCGTGCCAGCGGGGACGGCGAGCTGAGGATGGATGTCGTCCGCCTCAGGCGTCGGCTGGCGACGACTCGCCTGGCCTACCTGGTGACCCTCGTACCGCGAGTGCTGTTCGTGGGGCGGCACGTGGCTCGGACGCTGCGGTTCGCCGGGACGTGGCTCGTGCACTCGCACGAGCACACCAACCTGACCTACGACCTGACCGAACGCAACGTCGATCAGCTCGCCTGGTTCATCTCCGAGGTTGCCGACACGCCGGTCCAGCAGATCCGCGCCTACCTCTCGGAGATCCAGGGTGATCAGGAGCTGCGCGACCACGTGCGCACGACGACGCAGAGCAGCTCTCGGCGGGGCCTGGCCGACCTGGACGCCAGGTTCGGTCGGCGGATGGGTTGGTATGCGCTCGTACGTGCCCTTCAGCCCGAGCTCGTCGTGGAGACAGGCACCGACAAGGGGCTGGGGTCCTGCGTGATCGCCGCAGCTCTGCTGCGCAACGGCAAGGGACGGCTGCTCACCCTGGACGTGAATCCCGAGTCCGGGTTCCTCATCGCCGGGAAGTACGCGGCGGTGGTCGACCACCGCATCGACGACTCGATAGCGCAGCTCGTGGATCTCCAGAGTCCCGTGGATGTCTTCCTGCATGACAGCGACCACTCGGCCGCCCACGAGAGCAAGGAGTTCGACGCCGTCGCTCCGCACCTCACCCCGGCCTCCGTCGCGCTCTCAGACAACTCGCACGTCACCGCCGTGCTGAGCGACTGGGCGCAGGAGCGCGGGTGGCAGTTCAGCTTCTTCGCGGAGGAGCCCGCCGACCACTGGTACACCGGCGACGGGATCGGCGCAGCTCGGGCGACCAGCCGCAGCGCGCAGCCGGCTCTGCGCACCGGCTGATCGGCCCGGCCGGGTGGGGCCGGATGGCCGTAGAGGGATTGCTCCGCCCGGATGGTTGCGCAGCGCTAATCTGCCGTTACGCTGTGTTGCGTCACGGATCGCCATAGCGATCGTTGCAGGCTGTGACTGCTCTTCACCACGTCGGGCGGTCTTCCGCCAGCAGGAGTGCGCGAATGTCCACGGAGTCCCTCGACCGGCAGGTGCGGCTCCCCGTGCAGGCCCATGCTCCGGTGCTGCAGCTGGTCCCCACCAGCGCCGACCGTCGCTCTGGTCCCTACCTGCGCCTCGGCAAGCCGATGTTCGACCGCACGGTTGCCGGGCTTGCGCTACTCGTCCTGCTGCCGTTGCTGCTGGTCACCGTGGTGGTGGTGGCTCTCGAGTTCGGCCGGCCGGTGGTCTTTCGACAGCAGCGCACGGGGCTGGCCAACCGCCCCTTCACCATCTACAAGTTCCGCACCATGGGGCACGACCGCCGGGGGATCGGCGGCGCCGACATGCCGCCGCCCTCGCTCGAGGACCGCCGCCTGACCCACAAGAGCCCCCACGACCCGCGGCACACGACGGTCGGGCGGCTGCTCCGCAAGTTCAGCCTCGACGAGCTCCCGCAGCTGTACAACGTGCTGCGCGGCGACATGAGCCTGGTAGGACCGCGCCCGGAGCTGGTCGCGGTGGTGTCCCGCTACGACTCGTGGCAGCTCCGGCGGCACGACGTCAAGCCCGGCATCACCGGCCTCTGGCAGATCAGCGCCCGGGGCGACAAGCCCATGCACGAGCTGACCCACATCGACCTGGCCTACGTCGACCGGGTGAGCCTGCGGACGGACCTGTCCATCTTGCTGCGCACGCCGCTGGCCCTGCTGAAACGCAGCGGAGCATGAGCGTCGCGCCCTCGGCGGGACGGCTGCATGCGACCATGACGCGAGCACGAAGGCCCGCCAACGAACGTGAGAGCACCGTGGAACCCGCCAGCGACACCCCGCTGCTCCAGCCGACCGTCGGCACGGCGGTGCGACGTCACCCCTGGCTGGTCGCTGCCGTCGTCGCTGTGTGCGCGCTGCTCGGGCTCGCCTACAGCGCGGTCAAAGGCGGGCCGGCGTCCACCGCCGCAGCCTCGATCGTGGTCGAGGACCCGGCCACGCAGCTCGGCCTCACCACCGCGCCATCAACGACCTACGTCGCGGACCAGGTCGAGATCCTCAAGCTCGACGTGACCGTCGAAAGGGCCGTGGCCGTCCTGCACGGCCGTGGCCTCGGCTCGGACATCGACGTCAAGACATTCGGCACGAACCTGACCGTCACCGCCCACGACGGCACCAACCTCATCGGCGTCGCCTACACCGACCCGCGACCGGTCGTCGCGCAGGCGGCTGCGGACGCCGAGTACGCCGCCTATCGCGCGATGCTGCAGGATCAGGTTGGTCAGGGGACCGCCGCGTCCCGGCAACGCATCCAGGCCACGATCAAGAGCATCGACGGGCAGCTGTCGTTGCTGTCCAAGGCCGATCCCGCGCGCATCTCGCTCGTCCAGGCCCGGTCGACCGAGCTGCAGCAGCTCGCCCAACTGCCCACCGCCGGCGACCAGAGCGCGGTCGGCGTCAAGGCCTACTCACCGCCCCGGCTGCCCAAGCTCGAGACCCGCAATGGCCCCCTTCCCACCTCGGCCCTGGGCGGCATCCTCGGCCTGCTGCCCGCGGTCGGCCTCGCCTACGTCGTGGCGCAGCGCCGCCGCCGCTTCTCCGGCCGCTTCCAGCCCGAGCTCGTCCTCGAGCAGCCGTTGCTGGCCGAGGTGCCCGTCTTCTCGGCCGAGCACCTGCCGTCCGACGTGCCAGCCCTGGACACCACCGGGTCCTCGGCGGCCGAGGCGTTCCGCTTCCTGAGCACCGCGGTCGGCGTGCAGACCTCCACGGAACCGTTGCGCGTCGTCGCTGTCGTCTCCCCGTCCTCGCTCGACGGCAAGACCACCGTCGCAGTCAACCTCGCCGTGACGGCAGCGCTCGAAGGCCGACGGGTGCTGGCGATCGACGCCGACCTCGAGGGCCAGGGACTGGGCTTCGTGCTGCTGGGCGACGAACGGGACGGCGCCGGCCTGATTCAGGTCGTCCAGGGCCGTACGCCGCTGTCGCAGGCCGTCCGGCTGGTCGCCCCCGACCTGCCCGGGCTGCACGTCCTGCCGAGCGGCCGGATGCCCCGCTCGCCGCTGGAGCTGTTCACCTCCGAGGGCTGCCGCCGGCTGCTCGAGCAGCTGCGCGGCGATTACGACTTGATCATCATCGACGTCCCGCCGTTGCTGCAGATCGCCTACGCCTCAGCCCTCACACAGCTGGCCGACGGCGTCGTGGTCGTCGTCGCCCACCAGTCGCCGGTCAACCGCCTCGAGGAGCTAGCCGACCGGCTGGCCCTGCTCGACGTGCCGGTCGCCGGCTACGTCTACAACAAGGCGCCGCTGCGACGCGAGGTCGGACGCCACTCGCGGCTGGTCACCGACACCAAGCGGCGCGCTACCGGCACCCGGCTCGCCCCCCGCCCGACCACGGCTGAACCGGCGCACGCCTTCCCCGCCGCCCGGACCACCAGCCGGCACCGGGCGCTGTCGCCTGTGCGCGATGCCACCCAGGCCACCGAGTCCACCCAGGCCACCGAGTCCACCCAGGCCACCCAGGCGGCTACCCAGGCCACCCAGGCCACCCAGGCGGCCACCCAGGCCACCCAGGCCACCCAAGCCGCCAGCGACGGCCACGCCGCTAACTCCGGCGAGTCGCGGGTCGACCCGGAAAGGGCTCCCGTCACCGGCGCATCGTCGACCGCGCCGCCGACCGCATCGTCGACCGCAGCCCCGCTGGCTGCAGCGTTGACCGCGCCGTCGACCGCAGCGCCGCTGGCCGTTCCCGTTCCCGTCCCAGCGCCCACGTCCCAGGACACGCCGGAGGGCGACGCTGCCGTGGGCACGAGCCCCGGTGTAGACCCGTCACCGTTCACGCCGCTCGTGCGCGTCCGCTTCGCCGGCTCGCAGGTGGCGGGCGCGGCTCCTACGCCCGCCGATCCGCGCGCCTTTGCGGTCCGGGAGAGCCACGAGTCCTGGGCGGCAGCGGTCCCGTCGTCAGCCCAGCGCGGCGACACGTAGGGGTGTTCGTCGACGCACGGGCGGGGGGGACGCTGCCCGCACGGCGGGGTCATCGCCGTACCGGACGAGCCGTCGCCGGCTCCCTCGCGCACACGGCCGGTTCTGGCCGGGCGGCGGCGGTGCTGCAGGTCGGGCTGATGGTCGCAGTCACCGGCTACTTGGTGATCGGGCGGACTTTCGGCTACCTCGGGCTGCCCCAGGTCTACCTGTTCCTCGGCGAGATCCTTTTGCTGGGCTGTGTCGCGCTTCGGCCGACCCGTCAGCGGCTTCTGCAGGCCGTCCGGGATCTCGGGCAGCCGGGTCGTTGGCACGTGCTCAGCCTCGGGGTCGTCGTCGTGCTGGTGGTGGGTGTCTACGAGGCGCTGCGGGGGGTCAGCAGCGGCAACGACCTGCTGACTGCTCTGAAGAACCTGCCGTTCAACTATTACCCGCTGTTCTTGTTCATCGGGATCTGGTGGGGGAGCCGTGATGCCGACGCGATGCGGCGGGCAACCCTCTGGGTGGCGCGCGGCAACGCCTACTACGGAACGGCGTACGTCCTGGTCCTGTCGAAGTCGTCGCTGCTGTTCCCGGGGCAGGCCGATGTCCCGCTGTTCGGCAACGGCAACAGCTCCGGGCTGGCGCTGCTGGGGCTGCTGGTGTTCCACCGCTCCCGTGGGTGGGAGACCCGGCTGCTGCTGGCGCTGAACGCGTTCGTCCTGCTCGGGCTCCAGCAACGCAGCGAGTGGCTCGGCTTCGCCGCCGGGCTCCTGGTGCTGTGCCTGCTCACGCACCGGATGAAGAGCTTCCTGCAGGGGACGCTGGCGGTGCTGGGGCTGCTGGCGATCATCTCGGTGCTGGGGATCTCGGTGCCCGGTGCGGCCGGCCGCGGCGGCGAGATCACCCTCGGCGGCATCGTCGGGCGCTCCGTGGCTGCGGTCGACCCGAGCTTGGCGTCGCGCTACGTCAAGGACACCAAGATCTACAGCGGAACCGCCCAGTGGCGGACGATCTGGTGGGGCAACATCTGGCACGCCGCCACCGCCGACCCTGCGACGGCCGTGCTGGGCCACGGGTACGGCTACGAGCTGCGCAAGCTCGGCGAGAACGTCCCGGCCGACACCCGCACCCCCCACAACGCCTTCTTCTACGCGCTGGGCTACACCGGCTGGCTGGGAGTCAGCAGCATCGCGCTGCTGTGGGGGTGCATCGGCCGACTGCTGTGGCAGGTCTGGCGGGCCAAGGGCGAGATCTTCGGCATCCTGGTCGGCGTCTTCTCCCTCGGCCTCGGCATGTTCGGGAACTGGTTCGAGACGCCGTACGGCGCCCTGCCGACCTACCTGCTGATTGGCCTGGCGCTGTCGTCCCTCGGACGCACCGGCGCGCCGGCCGCGAGCGAGCCGGCGGAGCAGCGCATCAGCCGCGCCGCGCCAGGGCGGCGTCGTACACCGCCTCGAGGCGTCGCAGCCCCCTCTCCGGGGTGAGCTCGCTGTCGTAGTGCCGGCGGACGGCGAACGATGCCGCATCCGCCGACCAGTGGAGCGTGCCCGCGGCGAGCTCAGCGAGCGCGCCGGCCCAGCCACCGTCCGGCACCAGCCAGTCCGGCAGTCCGGCGGCTGCCAGCAGGTCGGCAGGCCCACCGCGATCTGCTGCCAGGACTGGGGTCCCGACCGCGAACGCCTCCAGGACGACCCGCCCGAACATCTCGTCCCACAGCGACGGCACGAGCAGCGCGCGGGCCCGCCGTACCCGCTCCAGCACCTCGTCAGAACCGAGGTGACCGAGCAGCCGCACCCCCGCGCCGGCCGCGTTCCGCAGCCGCTGCTCCTCCGGTCCCGTGCCGATGACGTCCAGCGCCATCCCTGCGGGGCGGGCCAGCTGCCAGTCGCGCAGCAGCCCGGCGACTCCCTTCTCCGGCGACAGCCGACCGACGTACAGGCAGGTGGTGGACTGCGACGGCGGCTGGGTCCGGAGCGGCACATCGGCCATGACGTGCGGTACGACGTGCATCCGCTCAGCAGGCAGGCCCGAACGAACGAACAGGTCACGCGCGTGCGGGCTGAGCACCACCAGCGCGTCGGCGTGCTTCTCCCACGCGCGGCTGCGCCGGCCGACGGTGATGGTGGCGGCGGCCACCGCCGACACCGCCGCCGAGCCCCGGTAGCAGCGGTGGACCACTCCGGGCAGCGGCGAGTGGCCCACGCAGTCGTAACAGGGACGGCCGTCGCGCAGCAGCACCGCGTTGGCGCAGGTGGTGCGGTAGTTGTGCAGCGTCACCACGGTCGGGAAGCCGGCCCGGCCCAGGGCCGGCAGCACCGCCGGGGACAGCGCGAACCAGGTGTTGTGGACGTGCACGACGTCCGCCCGGTGGGCGCGGGCTGCGGCCACCACCTGCCGCGCGGCGCCCGGGTTCCATGGCGCCGACATCAGCAGCCGGCCAGCCGCCTTGGTGCCGTCGGGGTTCTCGGCCGTGAACAGCTCGACGTCGTGGCCGCCGGAGCTCAACAGCGTCCGCTCCTGGTCCACGACGACGTCCTCACCGCCGGCCAGCCGGTAGCGGGTGTGCACCTGCAGCACCCTCACGCTGTCGTGCCCCTGACCCGGCCTGCCTCGGCGTAGACGTCCGCCAGCAGCGCCGGCAGCCGGTCGGCGGAGAACACCTGGGTCCCTGGGGGGCGGCGCAGCGGCAAGGCGGCCAGCGCCTTCGCCAGGGCCGGCGCGGGATTGCGCGAGAGCGGGACGACGGCGCCGAAGCCGGCACGCCGGATCAGGACCGGAGGGCCGCCGACGTCGAGACAGACCGGCGGGCAGCCGAGGGCAAGGGCCTCAGCAACCACCCACCCGCAGGCCTCGTGCATGCTCGGGAACAGCAAGGCGTCCGAGCCGGCCAGCAGCTGGAGCAGCTCCGGCCGCGGGAGCGCACCGGTGAAACTGACCCGGTCGACCAGCCCCAGCTCGGCTACCGCCTGCTCGCCGCCGGCCCGGGCTGGCCCGTCGCCCACGACCACGAGCTGCCAGTCCCGCGCCTCCGACTGGGCGAGCGCGGCGATGGCCAGCCGCAGACCCTTCCACTCGTGGATCCTGGCGGCGAAGACGGCACGCCGTGTTGGGCCCACCAGCGGCGCGGGGCGAACGGCGTCGAGGTCGAGGCCGACATTGGGCTCGACCCGCACGGTGCCGCGCGTGTGGGGCCGGAAGCGGGCGGCGACCGTGTCGTTCTGGCACAGAACCACGTCTGCTGCCCGGGCGACGCGGTCACCGAGCGCCCGCCGACCCGTACCGGCGACGAGCCAGCGGACCGCCTCGGCCACGAGCGCGCGAGGGGTGAACCAGCGCGTCAGCTGCCACGGGAAGGGGCCGGCGCCGCCGACCGGGCCCCAGACGAACGGCACTGCGCCGAGCCCCGCCACGCCAACGGGCTGCCAGTCGGCGCTCCACGTCACGTGATGGACCACGTCGAACGGCTCGGCCCGGTGCAGCCGCACCGTCGTACGACGTGCTGCGCGCTGCCAGGCCGCGTTCCGCAGCCGGATCCGCTCGTCGCCGGTGCTGCGGGCAGCGACCCAGGCAGGGACGTCCACGTAGACGACCTCCAGGGCAGGGACCGGCCGGGCCGCCAGCTCGGCTGTCAGGGACCGCTCGTTCTCGCGCTCGGTCAGCAGCACCACGTCATGGTTGACGGTGGCGGCCAAGGCCCAGGTCCAGCCGGCGCCTGGTTCGGACCCTCGGCCGGGGACGCACGCGAAGGCGCTCAGCAGGACCCGCGGTCTGCGAGCGGGACCGGGCGGCTCGTGCGGCCCCACGGCCGTCCTCCTCGTGCTCGTCGTACCCCTGAACCCTAAGGGCCGCCCGAGCCGTGCTGGGGCGATTGCGTCAGGACCAAGTACCGTCCGTGTCCTGCCCGAACGACCGCCATTCCGCGCCCATGATGTTCCGGTCCTGCCACGTGAATACTTGATTGTTCCGGTAGGCGTTGTGATGGAAGTGGTTGCCCTTCGTCGTGAAAATGCTCCGGTCACCGATGTCTTGGCCGATGCCGACCTGGCCGCTGTTGACGACGTTGTTGTCGTGGACGTCCAGGTTGATCGTGACGCGCGGGCCGTAGGCGCCGGTGCCGCGGTTCTGCTGACTGCCCACGATGCCGTTGCCGTTGCCCTCGACGTCGTTGCCGTAGACCTGCACGTCCCGCGAGCTGGCGACCTGGATCCCCGCGCCCCACACCCAGGCGTGGAACGACAGGCCGTTGCCCTTGACGACGTTGTTACGGATGACGGCGGCGTAGCTGATCTCGTGAAAGATGCCGTCGCCGTCGTTGTCGGTGACGACGTTGCCGTCGTACAGCGTGCCGATGTTGTCGATGTCGGTCCAGAGGCCCGGACCGTGGTTGTCGTGGACGTTGTTGCCCGTGACGGTCAGTCCGGTCGTCAGCGCGAACTTGGTGCCGCCGGCTTCCCAGCCCGCGGCGTAGCCGGCGGTGTTGTTGCGGGCGATCTCGGTGCCCTCGACGAGGATGTCCCGGCCCATGCCGGTGATGCCGATCTGTCCGTTGTCCACCGCGTGGCTGTTCAGGATGTGGGTGCCGTTTCCGGCCCGCAGGCCGCCACCGTGGTTGAGGCGGGCCACCACTCGCTGGATCACCCAGCCGGTCCCGTCAGTGGCGTCCACAGCCCCGCGCTGGGCCGGCGTGGCGTATTTCTGCACGGTGAGGTCCCGCACGGTGACGCCGGAGGCGGTGCCGTGGAAGGCCCGGTCGGCGACCGCGGCCTCGACCACCGACGCCCACGGGTCGCTGCCGAACCAGATCCGGTCCGCACTGTGGTCGAAGAAGTAGCTGCCCGGGACCAGGGCGGCCTTGCTGGCCACCGGCGTGGCAAGCAGCCCGTCGAGGAACACCACGTCGGGGGAGGCGCACAGCGGGTGGGCGCTGTCGCACTCGCCCTGGATGAAGCCCTGCTGCGTCTGACCGGCGGCGTACCAGATCCCGCCCTCGGACGCGAAGGTGCTCAGCAGGCGCGACCCGTCCATGACGGCGCCGGACTCACCGACAAAGGCATCGCCGGTCTTTGGCTGGACCGCGTCGAGGCGGTGCACGCCCGCAGCCAGCAGGAACGTCGTCCCGGTGGCGTGCGCGTCGACCGCGTCCTGGAGTGAGGAGCCGACCGGGACGAGGACGGCACCGGCCGGGATGGCGGGGGGAGCAGGCGCGGTGGCGGGGGGAGCAGGCGCGGTGGCGGGGGGAGCAGGCGCGGTGGCGGGGGGCGCAGGGGCGGTGGCGGGGGGAGCAGGCAGGACCGGCGGCACGGGCGGCACGGGCGGCACGGTGGTGGTCGGGGGCACCGGCGGGGTGACGGGGGCGGGGATCTTGGTGGCCGGCGGGGTGGAGGCCGTCTTGTTCCCGGCCGGCGCCCGGTGGTCCGCCGGCTTGAGGGCATGGGGCAACAGGACGGCCTGGGCCGCGGCAGCGGCGTGGGTGATCTGGGTGGCGTGGGCGACGGCGGCGGCATGCGCGACCCGGGCGGCGTGCGCGACCCGGGCGGCGTGGGCGACCCGGGCGGCGTGCGCGACGGCGGCGGCATGCGCGACCCGGGCGGCGTGGGCCGCTCGGGCAGCCCGAACGGCGCGCCGGTGGCTGGCGGAGCTGTGGTGGTGGTGATGATGGTGGTGGCTCACGGCCGCAAAGGCCGGAGCGACGGTCGACTGGCTTGCGGTGCTGCCGATGGCCGGCATCAGGCCAGGGGTGAGTGCGAGGGCGAGCAGCGTGGAGGCGACGATCCGGGCCGTCCCCTTCCGCCGCGCGGGCGGGCTGGCGAGCCGGCCGGAGTGGTTCGGGGTGCTCGACATGGCTGCCTTCTGCTGAAGGCCGGACGGGCACAGGTCGAGGTGAGCGGGCACATGAGGCCTACTACCCGCGGTGATCGCGAGCGGCTGCTTCGGCGGTCCGGCCACCCGGGTCGGGCCCGTGACTCTGCGTCCCCGCCTTGCAGCAGGTTTGCCCTTGTCGTCCAGCTCTGGGAGGTGCTTGCAGAGCAGGCATCGGCCGTCCGCTGACGGCCTGTAGCACCCGTGGCGATGACCACCCGAATGGGTCAATGCCGACCGGGTTGGCCGACGGGTGTCGCAGAGGGCGGCTCAGCCCACCTCGGCCGCCGCCCGCGGGTCGGAAGCCACGGCGGGGTCGGAACTTCGCCGTCGGAGCAGCACCACCGAGACCCCGGCGAAGCCCACGGCCAGCACCGCGGCACCGGCCAATCCGCCCAGGACCGCCGACCAGGCGCCATGCGAGATCAACAGCGCCGTCACCCCTAGACCCACGATCGCCGACAACCCCTCGACGACGAGCACCGGCAACGAGCAGCGCAGGGCGACGGGGATCGAGCGGTAGGCGAACGTGGAGTAGCTGGCAACCTGTACGACGACCATGACCGCCAGCAGGCCGCGGTCCTCGAAGGCGCGCGGGACCAGTGCCTCCAGGGGGCCGCCCCGCCACGGGATCGACACGGCTCCGTCGTACAGCGCGGTCAGGACCACCAGCAGCAGGAGGGCGCGGCCGACCAGGCGGTGGGTGGCCCGGGGCGGCCGGATCAGGGCGGAGGTCATCACGCGCGGGACGTAGACCGCGAGCAGTCCGACGACCAGCACCGTCATGGGCTGGCTGACCAGCCGGACCGCCTCGACCTGCGCCACGGCCCGCACTCCGGCCCGGACGGTGACCAGGGCGAGGATGGCGAAGTTCGCGCTGAACAGCGCCAGTGCCCCAACCAGCAGCGTGCTGCCCTGCCGCCGGACCCGGGCCCGGTCGATCTGCAGCGGCGGCCCGACGTGCCGGCAGCGGAGCAGAGCCCATCCTGTCGAGACGAGGTTGGCGGCGGCCAGGACACCGAACGGGACCCACGGACGGTCGCCCTGACCCAGCGCCAGCAACAGCCCGAGCAGGACGCCGACAGTGATGGCCTGTACCCCGGACGTTGTCGCGGCATCCCAGGAGCGGTCGGCCGAGTGCAACATGCGCCGGAGGTGGTCCTGCAGTGGCGAGATGGCCGACAGCACCAGCAGGGTGCCGGCGAACAAGCGCAGTGTGCCGACCGGAGTACTGGAAGGCACCGCCAGGACGAGGCCGGCGACCAGGACCGATGACAGCACTGCCGTCGGCAGGCCGAGCGAGAGCGATGCCCGCAAGATGGCCAGGCGGCGGCGTCCACCGGCCTCGGCGACGGCCTGCGCCTCGACGGGGGTGAAGACCAGAACTGCGGGAACGGCCGTGGCGAGCAGGAACGCCGAGTAGGCCAGTGCGTAGCTGCCCAGCGCGTTGGTTGCCAGGTAGCGGACGGCGACCAGGCCGACCAGGAAGGTCGCCAGCGAGGATGCGCCCGAGTCGACCACGCCCGGCGTCGCCGCGCCGCGGGAGAGCCGCCGAACAAGGCCGGAGCTCACGGCGTTCCGCGCCGCCCGATCGGGTCCGGGACGGCCCGCGGTGCCGCGTGCGCGTTCACGGTCGCCGGGTCGGCAGGGCGTCGTCCTGCGGGGAGGGCGTCACGAGCCGCGCGGGTCGGCGCAGCAGGGCCGCGACGAAGCGCGGGTTGTTCGACAGGTAGCGCCGCCACAGTCTGCGCGGCTCCACGCAGAGCCGGAACAGCCACTCGAGCCCCCGGCTCTGCATCCACGAGGGCGCCTGGCGCACGCGCCCGGTGTGGAAGTCGAAAGCTGCGCCCACTCCGAACAACACCGGGGCGTCCAGCAGATCGCGATGGGCTGCCATCCACCGCTCCTGCTTCGGGGTGGACAGCCCGACCCAGACCAGGTCCGGCGCCACGGCCTGGATGTCGGTGACAACCTGCGCGTCCTCCTGCGCGGTCATCGGGCGAAAGGGCGGTGAGTGGGTCCCGACGACCCGCAGCCCCAGGAAGCGGGCCGAGAGCCGTTCGGCCAACTGCTCGGGCACACCCTCGGCGCCGCCGTAGAAGTACGACGTCCATCCTCGCTCGGCGGCTCGCTCGAGCACGGCGAGCATGAGGTCCGGGCCGTAGACCCGTGCCGTCGAGGCGACACCGGCACGGTGGCAGCACCAGACCAGCGGCATCCCATCCGGGACCGTGAGGCCCGAGCTGTTGTGCACCGCCTGCAGGGCCGAGTCCGCCCGGGACTCCATCACCCCGTGCACCCCGGTCACGCAGACGTAGGTGCGGTCCCGGTGCTCCACCCAGTGGGTGACGTGGTCCAGGGCACTGTCCGGGTCGACTGCACTGACGTGCAGCCCTAGGACGTCGACCCGGGCGTGCGGCGGGTCGATCGGCACGTGGCTGCCCTCCTGGGACGTCGGGTCCCGCCCACGAGCAGGTCAGGACGGCATGGTAGTTGCGTTCCAGTCCCGTGCGGTGGCCAGGCCCATCCGGCCGTGGCTCTGCACCAGGCACTCGACCAGCCGGCCTGAGCGGGCCATGCCGGCGCCGTGCGCCGTACGGGAAACCGCCTGCTCACAGGGTGGCAGCGAGCTGCTTGTCGATCCAGCGGTAGGTCTTCTCCAGACCCTCCTCGAGCGAGATGCGCGGCTCCCAGCCGAGGACCTCACGCAACCGCTCGTTGTCGGAGTTGCGCCCACGGACGCCCTGCGGACCGTCCACGTGCACCAGCCCGACGTCGGGCTTACCGCTGATCTCGATCACGATGTTCGCGAGCTCGTTGATGGTCACCATGCGGTCGGTGCCGAGGTTCAGCGGCTCACGGTAACCCGACTCCATCAGCCGGACGATGCCCTCGACACAGTCGTCGATGTAGCAGAAGGACCGCGTCTGCTCGCCGTCGCCCCAGACCTCGATGGACTCGCCGGAGGATGCTGCGGCCACCTTGCGGCACATGGCCGCCGGCGACTTCTCGCGGCCGCCCTGGTAGGTGCCCAGCGGCCCGAAGATGTTGTGGAAGCGCACGGTCCGGGTGTCGATGCCCCACTCCTGCCCGCCGTAGCGGTTGATGAGCTCGCCGAGGATCTTCTCCCAGCCGTAGGCGTCCTGCGGGTCGGCCGGGAAGGCCGAGTCCTCCTTCAGGCCGGCGATCTGCGTCTCGGCCTGCAGGTGCTCGGGATAGATGCAGGCAGAGCTCGTGTAGAGGTAGCGCGACACGCCGGCTGCCCGGGCCGCGTCGAAGGTGTGCAGGTCGATGAGCGCGTTGTTGCGCAGGATGGTGCCGTGGTTGGCGGAGATGAACCCCATGCCGCCCATGTCCGCCGCCAAGGCGTAGACGTCCTCGACGCCGTCGGTGGCCGCGGCGCAGGACTGCGCGAGCCGCAGGTCCAGCAGCAGGAACTCGTCGGCGACGGTGTCGGAGAACTCGGGCCGCTTGAGGTCGACGCCGCGCACCCAGCAGCCCTGCTCCTTGAGCCGGGCGACCAGATGGCTGCCGATGAACCCACCGGCACCGGTCACGAGTACGCGCTTCACACTGGCTCCTGAAGGGCTGAGGGACGAAGGGGGCTACGGGCGGCTTCGACACGTGGGAGCCGGGGCTTTAGGCAGCGCAGCCGCCAGTGCCTCCGGGTGGGTCGCGCCGGATCCTCGCAGAGCCGCTCATCCCAGACGCGCAGAACGGCCTAGGACGCACCGGCCGGCTGGCTCACCTTTCCGGCTCTGCGGCCGAAGTGACCAGCGGCCACCGCCGCCCTCGCCACCTCTCGGCTCTCGATCGGCTGACCTGTGTAGCCCAAACGGGTGGAAGTGTGTTGCGATGCGTACCTGGCTGCTACCTTACGCAAAGTAGTTGGCTCAGGCGCCGGCACACAACCCCAGGAGAACTTATGGCACGCCGCGCACTTCACGCTCTTGCCGCCGGCGCAGTCCTGGGCGGTAGTCTGCTGATCGCGACGCCCGCGTTCGCGGACACGTGCCAGCCCGGTGACCCCTACCCGTGCGTCACCCCGGGAGGCGGCGGTGGTGGCACCGTCTCGGGCGGCTCCGGCGGCGGTTCGGGCACCACTGCCTCAGGTGGCGGCGGCGGCGGGACCATCACGGGTGGGAACCTGCCCTTCACCGGCGCAGAGATCCTGCCGATCGCCGGCACCGCTGGTGCGCTCCTGGTGGTCGGCACGACGGTGCTCGTGGCCGGTCGCCGTCGTCGGCCCTCGACCGAGGTCTGATCCTCGCTTTGCGCTGAACGGGCACGGCCAGTTCCTCGATGAACGCGCCGGCGCCGGTTCGTCGTGTGCGTCCCCGGGCAGCGACGATCGTCGGGTGGAGCTGCCTCGGCCTTTTGGTGCTGCTTGTGGTGTTCACCGCCCTGTTGGGCCGGGAGTTGCTGTCCCTACGTGGTGACGTCGCCAGGTTGCGGGCTGACGCAAGCACCGCGAAGGCTGTGCTGTCGGCTCCCAACCTGACCGCGGCGGCTGCAGACCGTGAGGTCCGTCGGCTGCAGGCCGACGCGCGGTCCGTGCGGGGGCGCACCCGCTCAGCGGTGTGGCGGCTCGGCGGCCACGTCCCGCTGCTCGGCGGCCCGTTACGCACCGTGACTGCCATCGCGGCGGCGGCCGACGACGTCACCCATCACGCCGTGCCGGTACTCGCCGGGCTTGCCGTGGATGTCCGGACCGGCACGCGCAACGGGCCACTGGACGTCACACCGGTCTCCCGCCAGCGGGTAGCCTTGGAGAGCGCTCAGGCCCGGGTCGGCGCGGACCAGGCCGACCTCGCGCGTCAGGACCTCTCTGAGCCCGCGCTGCGGCCTGCCTACACGGAGGTCACCCAGCGGCTGGCACAGCTGCACGACGCGCTGGCCTCGCTCACGACGGTGGCCCGGGTCGGCCCAGGCATGACCGGCCAGCTCGGTGACCGCACCATCCTGCTGGTGCTGCAGACGCCGGCGGAGAGCCGGGCCACCGGCGGCCTGGTCGGCGGCTTCGTCCAGCTGAGGGTGCGGCATGGAGCGGTGAGCGTGCTGCGCTCCGGCACCAACCACGACCTGGTGGGCAGTCGAACCAAGGTCCCGACCGATCCCGGCTACGCGGCGCTGTGGGGCCCGGTGAACGGCCAGCAGCTCTGGTACGCCTCCAACCTTTCGCTGGACTTCCCGTCGGTGTCCACGGTGTGGGCGGGGCTCTACGCCAAGCAATACGGCGTGCGCCCCGACGTCGTCATCGGCATGACCCCGGAGGCCGTCGGCCGGCTGCTGCGGGTCACTGGACCGCTGCGACTGCCAGGTGGTGAGCAGCTGACCTCCGACAACGCGGCACATGCGCTCGAGGTCTCGCTCTACCAGCGGTTCCCTACCAGCAAGGACGAACCGGCTCGCAACGCCTACCAGCTGGCGATCCTGCACGCGCTCAGCGGCGCGGTCCTGGCGCCGCCGCCGGGCGGCCGCAACTACCTGGACGCGCTGTCCGGAGGTTCGATCGCGGGTGCACTGCTGCTGGCGTCGACGCACGCGGAGGAGGAGCAGCAGCTCCTGCCCTACGCGCTCGCTGGGGCCTTGCCGCGGGACAGCCGGGCGTTCGTGGCGTGGTCGACCCAGTGCGCCGCGGGTACCAAGCTGGACGTCTACGTGCACCGCGACTTCCGCTACGACGTCGCCTCGGCGGCCGGCCGGCAGTCCGTCCGAGCCACCGCCACGCTGCGCAACGATGCCCCGACCCACGGGCTGCCGCCGTACGTCACCACCCGTGCCGACCTCGGCCCGACCGAGCGGGCCGTCACGGGCAGCGAAAAGCTGCTCGTCGCGACGTACCTCAGCCCGGGCGCCCGGGTCACCTCCGTCACCGTAGGCGGCCGCCCCGCACAGTTCGGCAGCGGGACCGAGCGCGGTCACCCGGTGGTGACGGTGCCGGTGGTCATCCAGCCGGCCGGCGGGACCGCGACGGTGGTCGTCACCGCCGACCAGCCGTCCCTGGCTGGTCCGGTCAGTACCCAGCGTCAGCCGTGGTCGAACGAGGACCGCTACACGCTGCCTTGACGCGCACGCCGGCTCGGTCCGCCACCAGCGCGGCCGGCACGGCCACCCTTCGGCAGTTTTAGTCCCAGATGTCGGGGTTGTCCCGGGAGATGCGCTGCCAGATGGGCTGGAACTGGAACCAGCCGGCCAGCTCGAAGCCGACCTGTCCGCGGGTCTGGGTGGCCTCGTCGTGGCCGATCTGCCGCGGGATGCCGGCGGCGTAGGCCATCAGCTGGGAGTGGGCGGTACGCTCCAGGGTCAGGAACCACCAGGCGGCGCTCTCCACGGTCTCACCGACGGTGAGCATGCCGTGGTTGCGCAAGACGACCGCCTTGTGATCACCGAGGGCGGCACCGATCTTCTTGCCCTCCTCGCTGTCGAGCACCACGCCGGTATAGGTGTCGTGGATGCCGAAGTCCTCGTAGAACGCGCAGGCGTCCTGGGTCAGCGGCTCGATACCCATCTCCATCGCCGACAGCGTCTTGCCGTACGGGCCGTGCGCGTGTGCGGCAGCCACGACGTCGGGGCGGGCGGCGTGCACGGCGCAGTGGATGGCCACGGCTGCCCCGTTGACCGCGCTCGTGCCCTCCACGACGTTGCCGGTGTGGTCGACGCGCACCAGGTCGCTCTGCTTGATCAGGCTGAAGTGCATGCCGAACGGGTTGACCCAGTAGGAGTCGGTGAACTCGGGATCACGCGCCGTGATGTGACCGGCCACGCCCTCGTCCAGGCCGGCCTTGCTGAACATCCGGAAGGCGGCCGCCAGGCGCACCTTGCGGTGCATCCGCTCCTCCTCGACCGAGGCGAACGTCTCCGGCAGCGGCAGCGTCAGCTTCGGGCCCGCGACAGCAGCACCACGTTCGGCAGCAGCAGAATCACCGATGGCATGGTCGACGGCGGCGGTGACCAGCTCATCGGCGTGGTCCTCGGCGAGAGCGTCGTCCGAGCGGTGCTCGACGGTGGTCACGGGATCCTCCAGCGGGTCGGCGGCGTGCGTGACCTCATCCTCCCACCGACCCCGGCGCAGGTCACGCCGCGCGGCGACCTCACCCCGGCACAGGTCACGCCGTGCCGCCGGCCTGACCCGGCGAGGGTCACGCCTGCGGCACGGCCACCTGCTGCAGGTGCTTCTCGTGGTGGGGTGAGAGCGCCTCCGGTCCGGGCACGAGCTCGGGCCAGGGCAGCACCTGCCCGCCGAACTCCGGGCACCGCGCCTGGTGGTCGCACCAGCCGCACAACCTGCTTCTGCGCGGCTGGAACTCCCGGCGCTCGGTGGCCCGCGCGATCGCCTCCCACAGCGCCAGCAGCTTGCGCTCGACGGCGACCAGGTCGGCCTCGTCGGGGGAGTACTGCAGGACCTCACGATCGGCCAGATACATCAGCTGGAGGCGACGCGGGATGACGCCGCGGGTGCGCCACAGGACCAGGGCGTAGAACTTCATCTGGAACAGCGCCTTGGCCTCGTAGGCCTCGTCCGGCGCCCGGCCGGTCTTGTAGTCGACCACCCGCAGGTCCCCCGACGGCGCGACGTCGAGCCGGTCCACGATCCCGCGCAGCCGCAGGCCGCCGGGCAAGGTGACCTCGACAAAGGCCTCCCGCTCGGCCGGGTCGAGCCGGCGCGGGTCCTCCAGGGTGAAGTAGCCGTCGAGCAGGCCCTTGGCCGAACCCAGCCAGGCCCGCAGCGCCGCCTCGTCGGCGAACAGCGCGGCCACCTCCGGCTCCGCCTCGCGCATCCTGTCCCACTCCGGCTGCAGCAGCTCAGCCGCGGCTTCGGGCGTGCGCTTGCCGGCGGGCAGGTCGAACAGCCGCTCGAGCACCGAGTGCACCAGCGTCCCGCGGGTGGCAGCCTCCGACGGCGCCTCGGGCAGCCGGTCGATCGTGCGGTAGCGGAACAGCAGCGGGCAGGTCATGAAGTCACCCGCCCGCGACGGTGACAGGGAGCCGACGACAGGCACCGGCAGGTCCACCACCTGCTGGGCCGGGACGGCTGCCTCGATCACCTGGGTGGTCATGTCGGCCACGGTAGGCGCCGGCACCGACAGTCCCCTCCCTGCCACGCCGGGCTGTGGACAACGGGCCGGGGTGCACAGCCGGGCTGGGCGCGGGCCTGCCATGCGTCGTACGGTCGCGGCATGGTGCTGGAGCGCAAGGGCAGGGTCGCCAGGCAGACGCACGTGGGGCTGCCCGAGGGGCTGGTCGAGGAGGAGCACGGCCGGGAGGCGTTCGCGGGGCCGGTGAGCCATCTCTACCGGACCGTCCCGCCGACGGCCTGGGTCGAGGTCGACGGGCCGCTGCGACCGGCGGCGTACGACCTCAACCGGCTCGACGGCGACGGGCAGCAGCTGGTCCTGTCGAACGCCGACCTGCGGGTATCGGTGCGCCGGGCGCCTGACCCCGACCCCTTCGCCAGCCGCAACGCCGACGGCGACGAGGTGGTCTACGTCCACCACGGCGCAGGGGTCCTGCAGACCGACTACGGGCCCTTGGACTACGCCGCCGGCGACTACCTGGTCCTGCCCAAGGGCACGACGCACCGCTGGGTGCCCGACGGCAGCCCGTCCTTCCTGCTGGTCATCGAGTCGACTGCGCCGGTGACCGCGCCCGACTTCGGCCTGCTGGGCCGGCACGCCGTCGTCGACCCCTCCGTCATGACCACCCCCGAGCCGTACGCCGAGCCGCCCGCGGACTGGGCCGGTGAGGGCGACGGCCGGTGGCGGGTGCGGGTCAAGCGGTTGCAGGAGTGGACCACGTTCTGGTTCCCGCACAACCCGTTCACGGCGGTCGGGTGGTCGGGTGACCTGGCGCCGTACCGCCTGCACACCAGCGACATCCGGCCGGTGACGGCGCCCGGCTTCCACCTGCCGCCGAGCGTGCACACGACGTTCCGGTGCGGGGCGTTCGACATCGCGACGTTCGTCCCCCGCCCGTTCGAGACCGACCCGGAGGCGCTGCGGGTGCCGTTCTTCCACGCCAACGTCGACAACGACGAGGTGATCTTCTATAGCCGCGGGGACTTCTTCAGCCGCAAGGGGATCGGCGAGGGCTGGCTGACCCTCCACCCGGCCGGGGTCCAGCACGGGCCGCAGCCCGGGGCGGCCGAGAAGGCGGCCACCCTGACGCACACCGACGAGGTGGCGGTCATGGTCGAGTGCCGCGCTCCGCTGACGGTCGCGGGCGGTGCCAAGGTCGCCGAGGACCCGGCCTACACGACGTCGTGGGCGAGGGGGCTCGGCCTGATCACCTGATTGGTCAGCTCGCCGAGGCCCTCGACGGCCAGGACGACGGTCGAGCCCGGCCGCAGCCAGCGGTCCAGGTCCAGTCCGCAGCCGCCGCCGAAGGTCCCGGAGCCCAGCACGTCGGTCGGCCAGATGTCCTCGTCACGTGACACCCAGGCCAGCATGTCGCCGAAGCTCCACCGCCGGCCCGCGGTCGACCCGGCGGACCAGAGCTCACCGTCCACGGTCACGGTCATGGCGTGGTCGGCTTCAGGATCCCACTCGTCCGGGGTGACGACCCACGGGCCGAGCGAGGTGGCGAAGTCCTTGCCCTTGGCAGGCCCGAGCCAGCAGGCCATCTCATCTTTCTGGACGTCCCGCGCCGACCAGTCGTTCATGATCGTGTAGCCAAAGACGTGTCCGGCCGCCTCGGCCGACGACAGGTCCCGGCCCCCGGCACCGACCACCGCCGCGACCTCGCACTCGTAGTCCAACCGTTCGGTGTACGACGGCCAGCGCACCTGCTCGTCCGGCGCGACGATCGAGCGCCGGTTGCCCTTGTAGTAGACCGGGATCCGGTCCCACGGCTCAGGCACGGAGCCGCCGCGCCGGGCCGCGCCGAGCTCGACGTGCGATCTAAAGGCCAGGAAGTCCCGCAGGCTGTTCGGGGCCCGCAACGGCGCGAGGTAGCGGACCTCCTCGGGGCGCACCCAGCCGGTCCCGTCCTCGGGCGCGGAGCGGACCATCTCGGTCACCTGCTCCTTGGCCGCTGGCGAGCTCTCCACCAGGTCGATCAGGTCCACCGGTGCCTCCGCGTCGCGCGAGCGCATCCAGGCGCCGACGTCCAGCACCCGGCCGGTCTCGGGGGAGGCGCACCCCAGTCGTCCCGGGCCGTCGGGGGTCGCGGCGAACGAGCACCAGCGCACGGGCGTGCCACCCTTTCCTTGCAGCGGGGGAGGATCGGACGGATCGTGCCAGACGCAGGGCCTGAGCAGGAGGCGATCACCACTTCCGTCCTGCTCGCCCTCGCCGGCGTCCGCTCCGGCCAGGCGGTCTGCGTGCTCGGACCGGCCGGGCTGCTACACCGCGCCGTCACGGCCGGGACGGGCCGGGCGCTCGCAGCGGCCGGCCCGCGGAGGTGGTGATCGCCCCGACCTGGCCGGATGTACCGGCCGCCGTATCGCTGCTCGGTCCTGGTGGCCGGCTGGTGGTGTTGGCGGCTGATGAACCGATGGCCCGTCGTACCGCAGTGCGGCACGGTTTGGTCGTGCAGCACCTCATGCCGGTCGACGGTCGGGTGGCGTGGTCCGCGGTGGCACCGCTACCGCCGGGACAGGACTCGGCCAACTAGGTTCTTAGGATGGCGCAGACCAGGACCGCGGTCCGCATCGGGCGGGTGGTCGGCGTCCCGGTGCTGCTGACGCCGTCCTGGTTCATCTTCGCTGCCTTCATCGTGCTGACCAGCGCGTCGGCCTTGCGCGCGCAGGACGTCTCCACCCTGTCGGCCTACGCCGCCGGCGTGTCGTTCGCCCTGCTGCTGCTGGCCAGTGTCCTGCTGCACGAGATCGGGCACTGCCTGGTCGCCCGCAGCCTGCGACTGCCGGTCCGCAGCATCACGATCACGCTGCTCGCCGGGCTGACCGAGGTCACCTCGCCGCCCCGCACCCCGAAGGACGAGTACGCCGTCGCCATCAGCGGGCCGATGGTCAGCCTGCTGCTGTCGGCCTGCGGCGTCGTGGCGGTCCCGCTGTTCGCCCCGCTCACGCTGCCCCGGCTGCTGTGCGAGGGGCTGGCCGTGACCAACGGGCTGGTCGCGGCCTTCAACCTGCTGCCAGGCCTGCCGCTGGACGGTGGTCGCGTCCTGCGCAGCATCGTGTGGCAGCTCAGCGGCAACCCGGACCGCGCCACCCGTGCCAGCGCCTGGTCCGGCCGGGTGATCGCCGTCGTGGTCGTCCCGGTGCTGCTGATCGGGGTGTTGCCCGCGATCGGTGTCGGGTCCCGCGACACCACCAGCGTGGTGTTCGCCGCCCTGGTCGGCGCGTTCATCTACGCCGGCGCGACCGCCACGCTGCGCCGCTCGACGACGATGAGCCGGCTGCCGGCCGTCACGGTCGACCTGCTGGCTCGGCCGGCCTTGGCCGTCCCCGCCCAGACACCGCTCGGTGAGGCGGTCCGCCGCGCCCACGAGGCCGGGCTGCGGGCGTTGGTCGTCACCGACTCCGCGGGCACCCTGGAGGGCGTCGTCAGCGAGTCCTGGGTGCGGCAGGTGCCGACGGAGCGCCGGCCCTGGGTCAGCGTCGCGGACGGTGCCCGCCGGCTCGAGGCCGGTCTGCTGCTGCCGCCTGACCTAGTCGGTGAGGACCTGCTGGCCTTCATGCGGGCCACGCCCGCCTCCGAGTACGTCGTACCCGGGACGTCGCCCCGCGTGGTCGCTGCCGCCGACGTCGCAGCAGCGATGCACGCCTGACGGGCGGCTAACCTCCCCCCACGTGACCCTTGAGGAAAGCCGTCGCCGGGGACCGCTGGCGATCGGGGACCAGGTCCAGCTGACCGACCCCAAGGGCAAGATGCACACGATCACGCTCGAGGCCGGCAAGCAGTTCCACACGCACCGCGGAATCCTGGAGCACGACGCGCTGCTCGGCGGGCCGGAGGCGGTCGTCGTCACGATCGGGACCACGGACTACCTGGCACTGCGGCCTTTGATGAGTGACTTCGTGCTGTCGATGCCCCGCGGCGCGCAGGTCGTCTACCCCAAGGACGCCGGGCAGGTGGTGCAGATGGCGGACGTGTTCCCGGGCGCGCACGTCGTCGAGGCCGGGGTGGGGTCGGGGGCGCTGTCGCTGTCGCTGCTGCGCGCGGTGGGCGAGAGCGGCCGGCTGTCTTCCTACGAACGGAGGCAGGACTTCGCCGACATCGCCAGAGCCAACGTCGAGCGCTTCTTCGGCGGCGCACACCCGGCCTGGTCCATCAGCGTCGGCTCGCTGCAGGACGAGCTGGCCGAGACCGACGTCGACCGCGTCGTGCTGGACATGCTGGCGCCCTGGGAGTGCCTGGACGCGGTCGCCCGCGCTCTGCGGCCGGGCGGGGTGCTGTGCTGCTACGTCGCCACCACGACCCAGCTGTCGACGACCGTCGAGGCGATGCGGGCCACCGGCCGCTTCACCGAGCCGGCTTCCTGGGAGTCGATGGTGCGCGGCTGGCACGTCGAGGGGCTCGCCGTCCGGCCCGAGCATCGGATGGTTGGCCACACCGGCTTCTTGTGCACCACCCGCCGGATTGCCGATGGGGTGGTCCCGCCGGTGCGGCGGCGCCGGCCCTCGAAGGGCGCGTACGGCGAGCCGGCGGTCGAGACCGGTGCAGGCACGGCGACCGAGCCGCTTCGCCCGAACCTGCCGTAGCCGCTCCGGCCCACTGGCCAGCCGGGGCAGGTCCATCCGTGTCCAGTGATCAGGTGAGCCCGCGGTGCAGCGACCAGGTGAGCGCGCGGGGCCAGCGATCAGGGCAGCCCTCGGGCCAGCGATCAGGGCAGCCCTCGGGCCAGCCGCAGGGTGGGGCAAGGGACCGGCTGCCCACAGCTTGCACAGCGGACGCGCTGGCGGGCGCGATGCCCGCTGCGGGCCGCCGAGTGCATCCGCTGGAGCGTGAGCAGCCGGCCGCTGAGCGAGGCGATGTGGTCCAGGGCCTCGTCCAACGCCCGGTCCTCGATTGGCGGACGGGGTGCGGTCATCGGTCCCCTCCCGTCTGGCTGTCGACCATGACGCTAGGTCGCCCCGGTGCTGCTGTCACCCGACGGCCCGGCCGGCCTGGGGACGCGGGCGGCCGGTCTGGTGGAGCTCTGCACGCCGGCTGTGGACGAGCCGGTGGGCGCGGTGTGGGGTCGGCCCAGGCCGGGCCCCGTGACCTGCAACGATCACCACACCGGGCGGTGCACCGGCAAACCTGCGCGGACCTGTGGGCAGGGTCAGGTCCGGGCCATACCGCGGGCGGCGTGCAAGGCTGTGTGGACGACGGCGGAGGGTCTAGGTCGATGCCACTGGACAGGCTGGGGCCGGACGAGGTCGTTGCCATGCGCTACGACGGCGCAACCTCCGGTCCAGACCTCGCCGCCTGGTGCGGCGGTCAGCTCAGCACCGACATCAGCACAGACATCGACGCGATGGGCGAGGAGGAGGTCCCGAGCGTCCACGTCCCAACCGCCAACGGCGTGCAACGGGCGCACATCGGGGACTGGGTGGTTCTGGACAGCAACGGCAGGTTCTCGGCGCTGTCGAGCACCGAGTTCGCCGCCAGGCACCGGCCGGCCTGAGGCTCAGTAGGCGCCCCTGCGCGCCAGCACGGCGCCCGCGGTCTTCCACAAGATGACCAGGTCGTAAGCCAACGACCAGTTCTCGACGTAGTGCAGATCGAGGCGCACCGACTCGTCCCACGGCAGGTCGGACCGGCCGCTGATCTGCCACAGCCCGGTGAGACCGGGCTTGACGAGCAACCGGCGGTGGACGTCCTGTCCGTAGCCCGCGACCTCGTCCGGCAACGGTGGTCGCGGACCAACCAGCGACATGTCACCCATGAGGACGTTCACCAGCTGCGGCAGCTCGTCGAGGCTGTACCGCCGGAGCACCCGACCCACGCCGTTGACGCGAGGATCGTCCCTGATCTTGAACAGCAGACCCTCTGAGCGCTCGTTGAGCTGCTGGAGGGCCTCGATCCGGGCACCCGCGTCGATATGCATGCTGCGGAGCTTGAGCATGGTAAACGTCTTGCCGCCCGCCCCAACCCGAGTCTGCCGGAACAGGGCTGGACCCCAGGACGTCAGGCGGATGGCGACGCACAGGGTGAGCAAAAAGGGACCGATCAGCACAAGCGCTGCCAGCGCCACCCCCCGGTCGAACGTCCCCTTCAGCACCCGTCGCCCACCCCGGAACTCCGGCTCCTCCACGTGCAGCAGGGGCAGGCCCGCCACCGGTCGGATATGGATCCGGGGACCGGCGATGTCGGTGAAGGAGGGCGCGACCACCAGGTCGACGCCGGTGCCCTCCAGCGACCAGGACAGCTCGCGCAGCTCCTGCTGGCTGTAGTCCGACCAGGCCCCGACTGCCACCGTGTCGGCATCGGCAAGGTGGAGGGCGGCGAGGACCTGCCTGGAGGTTCCGAGCACGGGCACACCCTCCGCCGTGTGGTCCTTGGCGGTGTCGATGCATGCCCCGACGACGCTGAACCCGGCGTGCGGCTCCCGGCGGAGCTGCCGCACCAGGTCTGCGCAGGCCCGTTCCCGCCCGACGACGATGACCCGGTGCAGGCTGGTCCCGGCATCGCGCTGCCGGTGCAGGCGCCGACGTGCCGCGTAGCGGAACAGCAGCGAGAGCGCCACAGTGACGGGCAGGGACAGCAGCACCCACAAGCGGGCCAGTGACAGGTGCAAGGTGAACGAGGCGATTGCGACGACCGCCAGCAGACGGATGCCGGCGTCAGCGACCCGGCGGAACTCCTCACTACCGGTGCCAAGGAAGCGCGGCTCGTAGCTGCGGGTGCAGGCGCAGGACAGCACGAACAACACGGGCAGCAGCAGCACCGCGAGGCGGTAACCGGTGTCCGCGCCCTGTCCGAAGCGCACCGCCGTGGCGAGCAGGCTTGCGATCAGAGCGGCAGCACCATCAAGGATGATCAACGCGTGGACGAGGGAGCGCTGCCAGGGCAGCACGTGGCGGTCAGGTGCCGACCCGCGCTGCAGGGCGTCAGGCAGGTCGGCGACAGGCTCCGCAACCGGGGCATATGCCACGCGAGCCTCGGCCACCGGAGCGCAGAGTGGGTCCTGCAGTTGGCGCGCCACCCCTCCTCCTTCGCGCTCGACCGGTCACATCCTGCTCTGCCTCCGTCACTTTTGCAGTCACTCGCACGAGCTCGTCCGGCAGCACCGGCATCGCACGCGGCGTAGCGGGTGGCTCCAGGCCGATGTTCACCCGTTCGGGTGGTACAGAGCATGCCGCCCGCTGACGACGGAGGCCGCAGCCGCTGCTGGCGCTGGTTCTTGGTGGCTGTTGCTGATGCTCGCCCCCGCGCCACCGCCCGGTGTCGCGCCGGCCCTGATGAGGATGTCCGCCTAGGGCTGCGCACCAACGATGATCAGCGGTACTGACCGCGTCTGCCGCAGGTATGGGCATTTCGGGCCATAGAACATGGCCCCAACGGCTCTGTTGCCCTGCCCGTGACGGCACCGAGAATACGCTCGGCGCGCTCGAGCGACGGGCGAGCTCGAGAGGTGCTCATGCTCGCGGTTCTGGCGTGGTACGCCGTCATCATGGCGTCCCTGTCGGCCACCCTGCTGGTCATCGCGGCGTTTCAGTGGACCGTCGCGTCGGTTGGCCGGCTGCGGCACCAGACGACCGCCATTGCCCAGGCGGCCACCAGCGAGCAGGTCGCTGAGTGGCGGGCCGCTCCGGCCGAGGTGGTTCAGGCCTGACGGCCGCGGCCGAGATCAGGGGCTGCTGGCCGTCGCCTCGTGACCCCGGTGACCGGGGCGCTCACGGTGGCCAGCACGGGGCTCCCACGGTGACCGTCCCTGCACTGGATGCCGCGTCAACGCGGCACGGCTGCCACGGCGTACATAGGATGCGGCCAGCAACACCGGCGTACGGGAGGTGGAGCACGTGGCAGGCACTCGTGAGAGCAGCTCGGGGGACCGGGCAGGGCAGCTTGCCGAGCTCACCGCCCAGATCAGCTTCCTCGAGCAGGAGATCGGCGTGCTGCGGCGCAAGCTGGCCGACTCGCCGCGTCAGGTCCGCTTCCTCGAGGAGCGGTTGGCCGCCACCCAGGACTCCCTGGCGGGTGCCTCCGGGCAGAACGACCGCCTCGTCAACACGCTCAAGGACGCCCGCGACCAGATCGTCGCGCTCAAGGAGGAGGTGGAGCGGCTCGCGCAACCCCCGAGCGGCTACGGCGTCTTCCTGTCCACCCACGACGACAGCACGGTCGACGTCTTCACCGGCGGTCGCAAGCTGCGCGTCACCGTCAGCCCGGCCGTCGAGCTGGCCGGCCTGCGCCGGGGTCAGGAGGTCATGCTCAACGAGGCCCTGAACGTCGTGCAGGCGCTGGCCTTTGAAAAGCAGGGCGACGTCGTCATGCTCAAGGAGATCCTCGAAGGCGGCGAGCGGGCCCTCGTCATCGGTCACACCGACGAGGAGCGGGTCGTGATGATCGCCGACTCGCTGCTCGACCAGCCGATCAAGGCCGGCGACTCGCTGCTGCTGGAGACCCGCAGCGGCTACGTCTACGAGCGGATCCCGAAGTCCGAGGTCGAGGAGCTGGTCCTCGAGGAAGTCCCGGACATCGACTACTCGGACATCGGCGGGCTGGCCGGCCAGATCGAGCAGATCCGGGATGCCGTTGAGCTGCCGTTCCTGCACAAGGACCTGTTCAAGGAGCACCAGCTCCGGCCGCCGAAGGGTGTGCTGCTGTACGGCCCTCCTGGCTGCGGCAAGACGCTGATCGCCAAGGCGGTCGCCAACAGCCTGGCCAAGAAGGTCGCCGAGGTCACCGGCAAGCCTGACGGCCGGGCCTACTTCCTCAACATCAAAGGCCCGGAGCTGCTCAACAAGTACGTCGGAGAGACCGAACGGCACATCCGGTTGATCTTCCAGCGGGCCCGTGAGAAGGCATCCGAGGGCACGCCGGTGATCGTATTCTTCGACGAGATGGACTCGATCTTCCGCACCCGCGGTTCGGGTGTGTCCAGCGACGTCGAGACCACGATCGTCCCGCAGCTGCTCAGCGAGATCGACGGAGTGGAGACGCTCGAGAACGTGGTCGTCATCGGCGCCTCGAACCGCGAGGACATGATCGACCCGGCCATCCTGCGCCCCGGCCGGCTGGACGTGAAGATCAAGATTGAGCGTCCGGACGCCGAGGCGGCCAAGGACATCTTCGCCAAGTACATCCGCACCGACCTGCCGCTGCACGCAGAGGACCTGGCCGAGCACGACGACTCCCGCGAGGCGACGGTCGCCGCCATGATTCAGCGGGTGGTGGAGCGGATCTACACCGAGGCGGAGGAGAACCGCTTCCTCGAGGTCACCTACGCCGGCGGTGACAAGGAGGTCCTGTACTTCAAGGACTTCAACTCCGGTGCGATGATCGAGAACATCGTGGCCCGCGGCAAGAAGACCGCCATCAAGGACTTCCTCGAGACCGGCCAGAAGGGGCTGCGGATGCAGCACCTGCTCAGCGCCTGCATCGATGAGTTCAAGGAGAACGAGGACCTGCCCAACACCACCAACCCCGACGACTGGGCCCGGATCTCGGGCAAGAAGGGGGAGCGGATCGTCTACATCCGCACCTTGGTCACCAGCGCGAAGGGCACGGAGTCCGGCAAGTCCATCGACACCGTCGCCAACACCGGCCAGTACCTCTAGCCGAGCCGACGTGGTGAAGGCCTAGCGGAGTGTCGGCCTAGCCTGGCCTTGCCTGAGTCGATCAGCGCAGGTCGGTCACGGCGTACTGGACCCGGCCACCTGTCCCGGGGCTGTCTGCCGGGGTGGGTCGGCGGCCGGGGTCTGGGCAGATTTCAAGCTGGACAGCAGCGACCGCGCTACGTGTTGGCGGGTGCGGGACGCTGACAGTGCGTGGTCGCGGACCGGCATCACCTCGATCTCGAAGCGGCTGGCGGGAAGCTTTCTGAGGGCCCGGTGCCGCACGGAGACGAAGTAGCCGGCTTCGACGTCGTCGCTGAGGACCTGGACCCTCGTGCCGGCCGCAACCAGCCCGGCGATCAGGCGCATGGGTGATGGCCACACCCCTGCCCGGTCGAGCAGGATCCACATCCACGCGGGGACGTCGGCCCTACTGGGCAGGAGCCCGGAGCGGCGGGCGCGCGTCAGCAGCGTCCGGACCCGGGTGCGCTCGGTGACCGTCGGAGCCAGTACGTCGGCCTGCCACTCGGCGAACGGGAGGTAGTGAACTGCGTGCACGCTGCGAGGTCGCAGCACCTCAGCGGCGCGTAGTGCCGCCCAGGCGCTCGAGCAGTGGCCGACGAGGTGAACAGCAGAGGGGTCGTGTGCTGCCACGTCGCGGGCCACCTGCACGATGTCGTCGACGGCAGCCTGCGTGTAGACCTCGCCGGCGACGTGGCCGGGGCGCACCGAGCTGTCGCCCAGGCCGGACAGGTCCACCCGAACGCTGCTCAGTCCTTGCGCCGCGCACTCACGCGCCAGGTCCACCCAGAGGTTTCCCAAGCCCACCCGGTGGCCGAGGCCCGACGGCAGGAACACGATCCTCGGCCCCGGTCCCTGCTCGTCCGGCGGACTGCACGCGACGCCGAACAGCTGCCCGTCCCGCGAGTGCCAGAACCGCTCGACGACCTGACGCCCTTCGCGATCCTGGACCTGCATGGCAAGCCGGTGTGGCGGGACGCGCACCGGTCCTGCGCGGCCGGGGTGCCAGCTGTCGAGGTAGTCGACCATGGCTTGCACGGCAGCTGTGGCAGGACGCGTCGGTGAGCCCTCGAGCATCTGCTCCTGGTCGTGCAGCTCAAGCGTCGTCAGCTCGACGCCCAGATGCTTCACCGAGCTCAGGAGCTCCACGTCGTACGGGCGGTGTGCGAGCAGGAACCGCTGCGCCACCGGGGAGGCGTGCGGATCCACCCGCAGCTGCGTGAGCTCCGCGCCGAGCTCAGCGGGGAACACCGCTCCGAAGCCGTGCACTGCGCCGTCGTGCTTGGTGGGCTCACCGCCGGGGCCGGTCTCCACCGAGGCGAGCACCTGCTGCTCCCGCAGGAACCGCCTGCCCCTCAGCTGTGGGTCCCAGGCGACGAAAGACGCCAGCTGCTCACCGGGCAGCGCCGTGATCGCCAGCAGGGCTCCGAGACGCAGCCCGACGACGCTGACTGCCGGAACTCCGGTGCTCCGCAGGAACTGCAGACCGGTGCGGATGCTGCTCTGCCAGGCATGGAGTCGATCGCGATCGCCCATGCCGCCGGCTGAGTCCCCGGTGCCGTCGTAGTCAAGGCGCAAGGACGCCAACCCGGTCTCCGCCAGCTGTTCGGCGAGCAGCCGGAGGCTGGGGTAGGCAACGGTGTGCTCTCGAGCGACCGGCCCGCAGATCAGGACGCCACCGCGAGCCCGGCCGGACGAGGGCAGATGCAGCCAACCGGCGAGGGAGCGCTCACGAGGCCCGAAGTAGACGGGCTGGGCAGTCATCAGGTCCTCTCCTCAGCCAAGCCGGCGTGCGCGTCGCGGCAGCCCACGTACCCGCCCCGCGTCGCGGCACTGTAGAGCCGTCGGCATCGGGATGCCGCCACCTGAGCAAACCGGTGCCGAGGACGCGCCCTACGTGGCGCCTGTGCGGCATGATCGAATGATGGGAAACCGGGTGGGCATCGACCTGGTCTCGGTACGGCGGGTGCGCGAAGCCATCTCCGCGCACGGCGAGCGGTACCTGCAGCGCGTCTACGCCTCGTCGGAGCTGTCGGACTGCCAGGGGGACGCCAACCGCCTGGCGGGACGGTTCGCCGTCAAGGAGGCCACCGTGAAGGTGCTCCGTCCCGGCCGCGACACCCCACTTCCGTGGACCGACATGGAGGTCGTCCGGCAGGAGGACGGCCACGTCGAGCTGGTCCTGAGCGGACGGGCAGCGGCGTGGGCGTGCCAGCAGGGCCTGTTCGACTTCGCCATCAGCCTGTCCCACGAGGAGGGGACCGCCTGCGCGGTCGTCGTCGCGCAGATCCGCGCTGAAGGAGTGACGGACACCTGCCGATGACCGGTGACATGAATGACGTGATCGTCTCCGTCCTGTCGGCGCAGGCTCGGCTACGCGTTCCTGCGGCCGACCTGGCCGAGCACCAGGACCTCTACGCGGCCGGTATGACCTCCCACGCCAGCATCAGCGTGATGCTGGGCCTCGAGGACGCCTTCGACGTGGAGTTCCCGGACCGGATGCTCACCCGCCAGGTCTTCAGCAGCATCGCGAGCATCCGGGCGGCGCTCAGCGAGCTGACCGAGCCGGCCCTCCATGGATGACGACACGTTTCTGAAGGGCCTGTCCGGTGCTGCCGAACGAGCCGCCGAGCACGCGGTGGACGTGGACGCTGCCGCCCGCTTCCCTCACGAAGCCGTGGACGAGCTGCGCGACGCCGGCGCGATGTCGGCGCTGGCGGACGGCGTCTCGTTCTCCGCGGTCGCGCAAGCCTGCCGGCTGCTGGCGCGCGGCTGCTCCGCGACCGCCATGGTCTTCGCCATGCACCAGATCGAGGTCGCCTGCCTGGTGGCCCACGGCGACGACTGGCCCTGGCTGGAGGTCTACCTGGACGATCTGCGCCGGGACCAGCGGCTGATCGCCTCTGTGACGTCCGAGATCGGCACCGGAGGGGACATGGGCCGATCGATCGCCGCGGTCGGGACCGCCGAGAACGGCAGCTGCACCTTCACCAAGCAGGCGCCCACCGTCAGCTACGGGAGCTACGCAGACGACTTCCTGACGTCGCTGCGGCGGGAGCCCGCCGCGGAAGGAGGGGACCAGGTGCTGGTTCTGACCTCCCGGGACCAGACCACCCTCGACCAGTTCGGGACCTGGGACCCGCTCGGGATGCGCGGCACCTGCTCGCCCGGCTTCACCATCACCGCGCAGTTCTCGCCCGACCAGGTCGTGCCGGCGCCGTACACGCGGGTCGGAGCCGAGACCATGGTGCCCGCTTCGCACCTGCTGTGGTCCCACGTCTGGACCGGCATCGCCATGGAGGCGTTCGACCGCGCCCGCAAGTCGCTCAAGGCAGCAGGCCCGCAGGTGGGCGGTGTCCGGGCGCAGCACCTGTCCGAGCTGCACGGCGAGCTGGCCGCCGTCCGGGCGCAGGTCGCCGAGGCCCTGGAGCGGTGGCTACGCGAGGCGGCCGAGCCGGGGCGACCGGCCCTTTCCAGCATGAGCGCGACCCTGCGGCACAACGCGTTGAAGACGTCGGTGTCGACCGCGGTCGCGCACATCACCGGCGGCTCGCTCGAGGTCTGTGGAATCGCCGGCTACCGCAACGACTCGCCGTTCTCCGTGGGGCGGCTGCTCAGGGACAGCCTGTCCGCGTCCCTGATGGTGTCCAACGACCGCCTGCACGAGACGAACGCCTCGCTGCTCATGGTGGTCAAGGAGAGCTGATGCAGGTGCGCCCGGCCACCGCCGCGCAGACCCAGTTCCAGAAGGAGCTGATCGCCACGGGCCTGCTGCTGCCCACGCGCGTGCCCGGGATCACCGGCCAGGGGACGGCCTTCGTACAGCTGCGGCGCAGGCTGGACGAACGGATCTCGCGCCTGGCCGCCACCGAGCACGCCGAGCTCCTGGAGTTCGCTCCCCTCGAGCCACGGCACGACATGGAGCTGGCCGGCTACCCCGCCTCGTTCCCGCACCTCATCGGTGCGGTCTCCTCCTTCGACCGCAGCGAGCAGGAGGCGCACCTCGTCGCCGACAAGGCGCAGGGCCACCAGGACTGGAGCGGTCATCTCGACCCGACGGAGCTGGTGCTCGTCCCAGCCGCCTGCCACCCCGTCTACCCCGCCCTGGCGGCGCGCGGCCCGCTGCCGGCCGACGGCGTGACGGTCGACACCGGCGCTGCCTGGGTGTTCCGCCGCGAGCCGTCCGACGACCCGTGCCGGCTGCAGGCCTTCCACATGCGCGAGCTCGTCAGGTGCGGCGACCCTTCCGACGTGGCCCTGTGGCGCGACGACTGGCGCGACCGCGCGCTGCTGCTGCTGCAGGCGCTCGGCCTGCCCGCACAGGTGGACGAGGCGAACGACCCCTTCTTCGGCCGCGCCGGCAAAGTGCTCGCCCGGGGCCAGCGTTCGCAGCAGCTGAAGTTCGAGGTTCTCGTCCCCGTCGGCGGTGACGAACCCACCGCCCTCGCCTCCTTCAACGCCCACAGCGCACACTTCTCGGCCGCGTTCGGACTGCGCTCGGCCAGTGGCGCACCAGTCCACACCGCCTGCCTCGGATTCGGCCTCGAACGCGTCGTACTCGCCCTGCTGTGGACGCACGGGATCGACGTGTCGGCCTGGCCTGCAGGCGTTCTGGCTGAGCTCGACCAATGACGGTCCTGCTCGGGCTCGACCCTGCAACCTACGTGCCACACCCCCTCCACCGTCCGGACGCCGCCTACCCCGAGACCAACTGCTGGACCGACATCGTCATCGAGCTGTTGCACTCGCAGGGGCGTGAGCCGCTCGCCGTCCTCGGGTGCACGCTCGCCCTGCAGCACGAGGGCGATCAGCTGCTGTTTTTCAAGCCGCATCCGGCGGACCTGCTGGATCTGTACGGCGTGGACATCCACGAGCTGCAGGCCTACCGCCCGCTGCGGCGACATCTCGAGACCCAGCTCCACGCCAGGCGCATGGTCATCGTCGAGACGGATGCCTGCTGGCTGCCCGACACCGCCGGCACCAGCTACCGCCAGTCGCACGTCAAGACCGCCATTGCCGTCGTCGGCCTCGACGAGGAGCGGCTGACCTACTTCCACAACGCGGGACTGCACCAGGTCGAGAGCGGGGACCTCGCTCGACTGCTCGGCCCCCAGGACCTGCCGGGTTACCTGGAGGTGGTCCGCTTCGACGCCGGGCCGGCGCGGTACGACGAGGACCTCCGGCGGGCCGCGACCGACATTCTGCGACGCGTCCTGGCGGCAGCACCCGCGAACCCCTTCACGGCCCTGGGCGCTCAGCTCGCCGACGAGCTGGACGAGGTGCTGCTGCTCGACCCGGCGGCCGTCCACGACTTCGCCTTCGCCACCACCCGCATGGGCGGTGCGGCAGCAGCTTTGGCAGCTGCCCACGTGCGCTGGCTGCTGCCCGACCAGGCTGCTGCGGCCGACTGCCTCGACCGGGTCGCGGCCGCTGCCCGGGCACTGACGTTCCGGCTGGTGCGCCAGCGGTCGTTCGACCCCGGACCGCTGGTGACGGCCCTGGCCGATGACTGGGACCGGGCCCTGGAAAGCCTCCATGCCCGCGTCGGCTAGGACGCTGCTGACGGAGTGGGAGCTGGTCGCCGACGACGGGAGCGTCGTTCCCGTGACCGTTCCCGGCACGGTGACGCAGGCCTTCCCCGACGCGCTGGACGCCGACAGCAGGACCTGGACGTTCCGCACCGTCCTGGTGGACGTCCCGGCCGGCCGGTGCGACCTGGTCCTGGACGGCGTCGCGACCTCCTACGAGGTAAGGCTCGACGACCGGCTCCTCGCGGTCGGCCGCTCCATGTTCAGCAGCCTGCGCCTGGACGTCACCGGAGCCGCCACTCCCGGTGCGCGATTGGAGGTGCGGTGCCTGCCGCTGGCGACCGCGCTGCCGCCCGGCAAGGCGCGGCGCTCGCGCTGGCGGACCCGGCTGGTCGCCGACGACTCGCTGAGGCTGATTCGGACCACCCTGCTCGGCCGTTGCCCGGGTATCGCACCGGGGCCTCCAGTCGTCGGGCCATGGCGACCGGTTGCCCTGGAGGCGCAGCCGGCGTACGACGTCCGGTTGTCGACCCGGACCGAGGGCCGGACCGGGGTGCTCACGGCCTCCTGCTCCGACCCGACGGCGACCGTCAGCTGCGCGGGGGTCGTCGGACCGGCCGGGGAGCTGCGCATCCCGGACGTCCCGCTGTGGTGGCCGCACACCCACGGCGAGCCGGTGCTGCACGACGTCGAGCTGACGCTCGACGGCCAGCCCCACCACGTCGGGCGGGTGGGGTTCCGCTCCGTCGTGAACGCCGACCTCACCTCGATCGACCTGGTGGTCAACGGCGTCCCTGTGTGGGCCCGCGGGGCGGTCTGGACCCCTCCGGGCCTGCTCGCCGGCCGGCCCGAGCCGCCGTACGCGACGGTGCTCGCCGCCCGCGACGCCGGCATGAACCTGCTCCGGGTGCCCGGCACTGCGCCGTACGAGGACGCTGCGTTCCTCGAGGCCTGCGATGAGCTGGGGGTGATGGTCTGGCACGACCTGGCGCTGGCCAACCTGGACGTCCCGCACGACCTGCTGGGCGATCAACTGCACGACGAGCTCGCCGACCTGCTCGACCGGGCCAGCGGGCGGCCCTGCCTGGTGGTCGTCTGCGGCGGCAGCGAGGTCGCGCAGCAGGTCGCCATGCTCGGTCTGGATCCGCAGTCGTGGCGCAGCGAGTTTCTCGACGTGCTGGCTCCCGCTGCGGTCGCCGGCCAGGCGGTGTGGGTGGGGAACTCGCCGGTGGGGGGGGCTCTGCCGTTCAGGAACGACACTGGGATCGCGCACTACTTCGGGGTCGGTGGCTACCGCCGCCCGCTGTCGGACGTGCGCGCGGCCGGCGTCCGTTTCGCCGCCGAGTGCCTGGCCTTCGCCAACCCGGCCGGCAGCGCGACGTGGGTGCCACGCGACGTGGGCGCGGACGCCAGCTTCGCCGACGTCCGGGAGCACTACGCAAAGGCGCTCGACCGACCGTCGACGGCGGTGGTGGGCGAGCTCATGGAGCTGGTCTTCGGCGAGTGGCGGCGCGAGGCCTCGCCGAACCGCGGCGGACTGGTCCTCTGGCTCCGGGACCTGCAGCCGGGTCATGGCTGGGGGGTGCTGGACGTCGACGGCCGACCCAAGGACCCCTGGTGGCACCTGCGCCGGGCGCTGTCCCCGCGGGCGGTGTGGCTGACCGACGAAGGCATGGACGGCGCGCGGGTGCACCTGGCCAACGACCGGCAGGCCGTCTGGGCAGGAAACCTGCGTCTCGCGACCTATCGGGAGGACGACCTGCTGCTCGACGAGGTCAGTGTCCCGATCGCGGTCCCGGGCCATGGGAGCTGGGATGCCGACGTAGAGGGGTTGCTCGGCCGCTTCGTGGACCTGACGTGGAGCTATCGCTTCGGGCCGCCCTCGGTCGCGGTGCTGGTCGCCACGGTGGAGGACGGCACGGTGGCGGACGGCACGGTGGCGGACGGCACGGTGCTGGACGGCACGGTGGAGGTCGGCACGGTGGCGGACGGCACCGGCGCGGGGCCGCAGGCGTTCCTGTTCCCCACCGGTCGGCCGACGTCGGTCCACAGCAGCGACGTCCTGACCGTCGAGCGGGCCGGTGACGAGCTGGTGCTGACGTCCGACCGGTTGCTCGACGGTGTCGTCGTGACCTGCACCGGCCGGCCGAGCGACAGCTCGTTCTGCCTGGAGCCCCGACGACCGCGACGGATCACCGGGGTCGAGGGCAGGGCCCTACTCACCTCGCCCCAGCTCCGGCACCCGGTCGACATCACCTCGGCCCGGCCGCCCCAGGCCACCTAGGCTCGCCGCATGAGCGTGGTGCGTGTGATGGGCTCGGAGACCGAGTACGGCGTGTCCACCCCCGGCTCGGCCGGCGTCAACCACATGGTCGCCAGCTCCCAGGTCGTCAACGGCTACGCCGGCGCGACCGCCGAGGGGCAGCGACGAGATCGCCGTACCCGCTGGGACTTCGAGGAGGAGAACCCGCTGCGGGACGCGCGCGGGTTCGATGTCGGCGTCGGCCTGAGCGACCACGGCGAGGAGGACGACCTGGGGCTCGCCAACGTCGTGCTGACCAACGGTGCCCGGCTCTACGTCGACCACGCACACCCCGAGTACTCCACGCCGGAGGTCACCACGCCGCTGGACCTGGTGCTGTGGGACAAGGCCGGCGAGCGGGTGATGGAGCTGGCGGCGCAGCGCGCGCTGCAGGTGCCGGGCAGCGCGCCGATCCAGCTGTACAAGAACAACACCGACGGCAAGGGGGCGTCGTACGGCACCCACGAGAACTACCTGATGGCGCGACAGACACCGTTCGCCGAGATCGTGCGGCATCTCACGCCGTTCTTCGTCAGCCGGCAGGTGGTGGTCGGTGCCGGCCGGGTCGGGATCGGGGCTGAGGGTCGGGGGGCCGGCTTCCAGCTCAGCCAGCGGGCCGACTTCTTCGAGGTCGAGGTCGGTCTCGAGACGACCCTCAAACGGCCGATCATCAACACCCGGGACGAGCCGCACGCCGACCCGGAGAAGTATCGCCGGCTGCACGTCATCCTCGGGGACGCGAACCTCGCCGAGACCAGCACGTGGCTCAAGGTCGGGACGACCAACCTGGTGCTGACGATGATCGAGGACGGCTGGCTGCGGCAGAACGGCGTGGACCTGGCCGTCGACGGGCCGGTCGGTGCGCTGCGTGCCGTCTCCCACGACCCCACGCTGCAGCACCGGGTGCGGCTCCGTGACGGGCGCCGGCTAACCGGCGTACAGCTGCAGCGGGAGTACCTCGAGCAGGCCCGCAAGCACGTCGAGGATCGGCTCGGCAGCGACGCCGACCCGCAGACCGTCCAGGTGCTGGAGCGCTGGGAGTCGGTGCTGGACCGGCTCGAGACCGACGTCATGTCGCTGGCCGGCGAGCTCGACTGGGTCGCCAAGATGCAGCTGCTCCAGGCCTACCGTGACCGCGAGGGACTGGACTGGGACGCCCCGAAGCTGCAACTGGTCGACCTGCAGTACAGCGACGTCCGGCGCGACAAGGGCCTCTACAACCGGCTGGTCGCCCGCGGGGCGATGACGATGCTGGTCACCGAGCCGCGGGTGCAGGCCGCCGTGCTGTCGCCGCCCGAGGACACCCGCGCCTACTTCCGCGGCCGGTGCCTGGAGAAGTTCCCGGCCGAGGTGGCGGCCGCCTCGTGGGACTCGGTGATCTTCGATGTCGGCCGCGAGTCGCTGCAGCGGGTGCCGACCCTCGAGCCGTTGCGCGGGACCCGCGCGCACGTGGGTGCGCTGCTCGACGACTGCGACACTGCGCTCGACCTCGTCGAGAGCCTCGCCGGCCGGCGCTAGCCCGGTCTTGCCTCGGCCCTGCGGGCGCGGTCCAGCGCCTGCCGGGCGGCGTCCGCCTGCCGTTGCGCGTCGGCGACCGCGTCGTGCGCCGCCCCGGCCTCCGTCCTTGCCGCTGTGGCCTTCCGGTGCTCCGCGGTACGCCGCCTCGCCGCCTCCCGTACCGCCTCCCGGGCAGCCACCAGTCCCCGCTCGGCCGCGGAGACTGCCGCCTGCGAGTCGGTTAGCTGCTGAACCGCCGCAGCCGCCTGCTGCTCGGCCTGCTCGGCGGTCCGGGCGGCGGTGTCGGCGCGCTGCACCGCGTCGTCCAGGGCGCCGGCAGCGGCCAAGGCGGCCTGCTCGAGACGGGGGTCCGGCCGCAGCGGTTTCGGCTGGCTCACCTGCGGTCGGGTGGTCTTCGGCCGGTTCCTCGGCTGTCCTTCCGGCTGGCGCACCTTCGGCGGGTCGGTCTTCGACCCGTGAGCCCGTGACCGGCCCGCCTCCGGCGGAGCTCCCGGTACGTCCGCGACCGCCCCACCCAGGTCGACACCCCCGAAGCCGGCGTAGGTCAGCGGCCGCACCAGCCGGCCGGACCGCACGGCGTCGCCACTGGCCGGATCCGAGAGCGCCGCCTCGAGCGTGCCGGCGACCTCGGCCCGCACTGCGCCCGACACGTCCCGACCTGCCAGGGTGACCGCCCGCTCGACCGCAGCCGCGACGACCTGCCGGCGCTGCTCGGTGAGGGTCCGCAGAGCTGTTGCGTCCTGGCCGCGCTGCGCCTGACCCAGGTCGCGCCTGAGGTCCAGGAGGTCTTCGACGAGACCGGCGTCCCGGCGGACGAGCGTGTTGACCAGCCATGCGCTCACCGTCGGTCGGCGCAGCTGCTTGAGCCCCTTGTCCGCCTTGGCTGCGGCGTCACGTGCAGCCGTGAACTCCTCCGGCGGCAGCGCGTAGAGATCCACTCACCGAGTGTCAGCCATCGCACCATCCAGGTAACGGCCGGCGTCCCCAGGCCGAAGTCCTGCGCCGCGGCGTAGGTTCGGCGTAGGCGTCGACAAGGGAGAACACCATGGTCACGAAGGACAGCGGGGGCGGTCAGGAGCACGCGCAGCGTGGCACCGAGGAGGTTGACGAGGCCGTCGCAGAAGCGACCTCCGACGTCCACGAGCGGGTCGAGAAGCTCACCGACGACGTTGATGACCTCCTGGACGAGATCGACGGCGTGCTCGAGGCCAACGCCGAGGACTTCGTCAAGTCCTACGTGCAGAAGGGCGGTCAGTGACCCGAGCCGCAGGAACGCCGGCGGCGCGGCTCCATCCGGGGGGGGGGAGGGGGGACGTCCGCCGTCAGCGCAGCAGGAAGGTCCGCTCGACTAGTGCTCTGGCCTGACGCTCGTCCAGCTGGAGCCGGCTCAGGACGGTGAACCGATCAGGTCGCGTGGACGGCGCCAGCAGGAGGGCCTCGACGATCGTCTCGGCCTGCAGGTCGAGGTCGCTAGGGTGTGTCGGCAGACCCGCGCTCATAAAGACCTCATGCAGCTGCTCGGTCGACCGTCCGTGCGCCGTCATTATCAGCAGCGTGCCAAGCGCCACCTGCTCACCGTGCAGACGCGCCCCGCTGCCCAGCATCTGGTCGAGCGCGTGGCTGAACAGGTGCTCCGACCCGGAGCAGGGCCGGCTCGTGCCGGCGGTCGCCATTGCGAGCCCGCTGAGCACGAGACCGCGCGCGAGTAGCTCGAGGGACTCGATGCTGCGCAGGCTGCGGATGCCCAGCGCAGGAGTTGCCGCCGCCTCGGCGATCAGCGCGGCGTACGCGTCGTAGCTGTCCTGCCCCTGGTCGTGGGCCAGCCGCCAGTCCAGCACCGCGGTGATATTGCTCAGGAGGTCACCGAGGCCGGCCCGCAGCGTCACGGTGGGTGCCGACGCCGCGACGTCCACGTCGACGACGACCCCGGCGGGCATCCGCGCCGACACGCTGGTGTGCCGTCCCGCGGCGTCTGTCAGCGCCGCGATCGGGCTGCTGAGGCCGTCGTTGGCGATGCTCGTCGGGATGCTGATCACGTCCAGGTCCGCAGCCTGTCCAGCTTTCTTGGCCGTGTCGATGACCCGGCCCCCACCGACGGCCAGCAGCAGGGTGGCACCGTCCGCGCGCGCCTTCTTCCCGACCTTCTCGGCTTCGGCGTAGCTGCCCTGGGTCGCGACGACGATGACCGCCTCGTAACCGGCTGAGCGGAGGGCCGCGGCCACCCGTTCGCCGGTTCGGGCGGTCGGACCGGGGCCGGTGACGACGACGGCGTTGGCCAAGGCGAACTCGGCATCGACCAATGTCGGTACGAGGCGGTCGATGGCCCCGCGGGAGACGTCGAGCACGCGCGGCACCGCGACCAGGCGGGCTGCACTGCATGCGACCGTGGGCAGCACGGCGAAGTCGCTCACGCCGCGCTGCCGGAGGAGTCCGCGACGAGCAGCGCCTGCGCGTCCTGCAGGTCGTTCCCGTCGTCGATCTCGACCCAGCGCGTGTTCGGGACACCCACCAGGTCGATGGCATGGCCGGCCCGAGCCAGCTCGCGGAAGGCGCCTTCGTACCATTCGTCGGCTGCCGCAGAATCGCCCTCGAAGCCGGTGAGCTGGGCGCCGAGCACCCGCCGGGTGGCGGGTCCGAAGGCGGCCATCCCCACATATTCGCCGATCGGGGCGTCGATCCCGCGCTTGCCGATCTGCGAGAGCACAGGCTGCTGACCGGATCCCGTCCGGGCCGACACCTTCATCGCCTCATCGGTCAGGGGCCGCTCGAAGTCGATGGCTAGTTGGGCACCGTCGGCGGACAGCATCCTGCTGGACCGCAGGAACGGCTCGTACCAGCCGACGGCCGCGCACAGGTCACTGTTGACCACCACGATGTTGCTGCCCCGCGCCGTTACTTCCACGTGCCGGACGGCCAGCAGCAACGACCACCAGTTGTTCCGCGTTGCCCACTGCTCGTTGAACAGCAGGTGGCCGCGCCCGGTCCAGGTGGTCTGCTCCTGCATCCACGCCGCGACCCGGTCGTGCCCATAGCCGGTCACCACCAGCAGGGTGCTGTCCGGCACAGCGCTCTGGAACGCCGCGGCCTGGCGCTGGGCAAGCGGCTGCTGCGCGACGCAGGCCAGCCACTTCGCGCCGTCCACCCCAGCCGCACTCAGCCGACTGCCGCGTCCAGCGGCCAACACGATGACGACCAGATCATTCATGAGCTGCGATTCCTCCGGTGCCCGTTGCGAGGAAGGTAGCGGGCGGAAGCGGGCGCCGCCCGAGCCCAACGCCGTACGACAGAAGGGCCCAGCTGGGTGGGATGACTAGGGTGGAGTTCCGCGAAGCGCGACCGGCGCCGACCGCGACCCCGGCACCAGGAGATCCCACGTATGGCGAACGACGCGGGCCTGAGCGGACGCCTGCCTGCCGCCTTCACGGCGACCGGCAGCAGCAGCTTCACCGAGTTCCTCGGAGCAGCCGCCCCCGATCTGCTCCCGCCCCGGCTGACGCTCCCGCCCGGCACCGTGGACGCCCCGCACGGCACGACGATCGTGGCCGTCACCCACGTCGATGGGGTCATCATGGCGGGTGACCGCCGGGCCACCATGGGCAACGTCATCGCCCAGCGCGACATCGAGAAGGTCTTCCCGGCCGACGACTTCTCCTGCGTCGGCATCGCCGGCACCGCCGGTCTCGCCATCGAGATGGTCAAGCTGTTCCAGGTCGAGCTGGAGCACTACGAGAAGCTCGAGGGACACGTGCTCAGCCTCGAGGGCAAGGCCAACCGGCTGTCCGCGATGATCCGCGGCAACCTCGAAATGGCCATGCAGGGCCTGGCGGTCGTGCCGCTGTTCGCCGGCTTCGACCTCGAGCGCGGCGTCGGCCGGATCTACAGCTACGACGTCACCGGCGGCCGCTACGAGGAGCACAGTTTCCACGGCGTCGGCAGCGGCTCGCTGTTCGCCCGCGGCGCCCTCAAGAAGCGCTTCCACGACGCCGCCACCGAGGCCGAGGTGGTGAAAATGGCCGTCGACGCGCTGTACGACGCCGCCGATGACGACTCCGCGACCGGCGGCCCGGACCTGACGCGCCGCATCTACCCGGTGGTGATGAGCGTGACCGCTGCCGGCGTGCGCCGGCTCCCCGACGAGGAGATAGGCGCTGTCGTACGCACCGTCGTCGATGAGCGGATGGTCAACCCCGGCGGCTAGGCAGCCCGTCCCGCCGTACCGCCCGAACCGAAGGAGAGCCCGACCGCCGTGACCATGCCGTTCTACGTCTCGCCCGAGCAGCTCATGAAGGACAAGAGCGATTACGCCCGCAAGGGCATCGCGCGTGGGCGCTCCGTGCTGGTCATGACCTATGCGGACGGCGTGCTGTTCGTGGGGGAGAACCCCTCGCGCGCTCTGCACAAGATCAGCGAGATCTACGACCGGATCGCGTTTGCCGCCGTCGGCAAGTACAACGAGTTCGAGAACCTGCGCCTCGCGGGCGTGCGGTACGCCGACCTGCGCGGCTACCAGTACGACCGGTCCGACGTCACCAGCCGCGGACTGGCCAACGCCTACGCCCAGACCCTCGGCACGATCTTCACCGAGTCCGGCAAGCCGTACGAGGTCGAGATCACCGTCGCGGAGGTGGGCAGCACCGCCGACGACGACCAGCTCTACCGCCTGACGTACGACGGTTCCGTCGCCGAGGAGCACGGCTTCGTGGTGATGGGCGGCCAGGCCGAGCAGGTCGTCACCGCGCTGGCCGATGACCACCGTGGCGACCTCCCGCTCGAGGAGGCGCTGCGGCTGGGCGTCACCGCCCTGGGCGCCGCCCCCGCCGCAGGTGCGCCCGTTACCTCGCCCCCGACCGAGGGGGAGCGCCGGGTGCTTGCGCCCGCATCCCTCGAAGCCGCCGTCCTGGACCGCACCCGCCCCCGACGCGCCTTCAAGCGGCTGTCCGCCGAACGCCTCACCACGATCCTGGGAGTCCCCACCCCGTGAAGCGCACCCTCGCCCTGCCCCTGGTCCTCGTTGCCGGCCTGGCGGGCGCCTGCGGCGGCACCAGCAGCAAGGGCACCGACACGGTGGCGCAGGCACCCACCGCCAGCGCAGCCCCCACCTCGTCTTGCGCCGCCCTTCCCGCCACAGCGCCGGCGCCGGGCGGCGCCACCACCGATCTGAAGGTCAAGCCGGTCGTGAAGGTCCCCGCCGGCCCGCCGCCGTGCGAGCTGCAGACCATTGACTTGGTCGTCGGCAAGGGCGCCGAGGCCAAGGACGGCTCGAATGTCGCCGTGAAGTACCTCGGTCTGCTCTACGCCGACGGCAAGGAGTTCGACAGCTCGTGGAGCCGCAGCCCGAGCAACACGCTGCCCTTCAGCATCGGTGGCGGCGTCATCGCCGGCTTCAGCGACGGCACCAAGGGCATGAAAGTGGGCGGCCGACGGGAGATCATCATCCCGAGCAAGGACGGCTACGGCGCAGCCGGGTCGCCGCCGGTCATCCCCGCCAACGCCGATCTGATCTTCGTCGTCGACCTGGTGAAGGTCGGCTGAGTCCGGGTACGCCGCGCGCATGCCACTGACCAACAAGCAAAGCGACGAGCTGCCCTCGACCATCGCCCGGTCGGATGCCCACGCGCAGGCCATCTGGGCCGAGACGCACGACTCGGCTGTGCAGGCGTATGGCGAGGGCGAGCGGGCCCACCGCACCGCTTTCGCCTCGCTCAAGCACTCCTACGAGAAGGTCGGCGACCACTGGGAGCCCAAGCAGCAGACGGGACCCAGTGATGCGCATTCCGCCAGGAGCGGTGCGGCAGCCAGGCGCAGCAGCACCCCGACCGCCGGCGGCGTCGACGCCAACGCCAGCAAGCAGCACCTGTACGACATCGCCACTCGGCTGCGCGTGAGCGGGCGGTCGCGGATGACCAAGGAGGAGCTGGTCGAGGCGATCGGCAAGGCCAACGACCGCGAGACCGCCCGCAGCCGTTCGGCCTGACCCGTCCGGTCTTCCCGGGGTCCGAGACCCCTGGCCTGACTGCACTTCTGAGAGAGACCGGCGAGTCGTCGTTCAGGCGTGTGGACAGTTCTGCCACAGCGTCTTGAGCGCCGAGGGAAGCTGAGTGAAGGTGGCGCAGGTTGGGGCCAGGTCGTATTGCCGCCGGCCGACGACCATCCAGGCACTCCCGGCTTGCCGCATGAAGAAGCGGGTGTCGCTGCCGTCATCTTGGAAGCTGACCTGTTCCGCGAGGGTGGCGTGGGGGGCGGGCTCGAACCGCGCTACCGCGTAGGCGACAGGGCCGCAGGTGCCGTAGTAGGTGTGGCCGGGGACGGCCTGGCCACCGGGTTGGCGGGTGGCTTCCACCAGGGCAGTCCGCACGGCGACGGTGACGGCCGCATTGACGCAGCGAGGCGTGGCGGGCGCCGTTCGCTCCGGGCCTTTCGTTGCACTGTTCGCGGGCGGAGCCGAGTTCGAGGAGTCGGCGCCTGTTGTCGGCCCGACCGAGGCGTTGCCTGCCCGGAGAGCACGGCGTCCCGGGGGATCGGGGGATCCGCTGCATCCAGCGGCCAGCACCGCGATCGTCGTCAGCGCCAGCCAGCCACCGCATCGAAGGGTCGGTGTCCCTGACATGTTGCCCCCTGGATCGACGACCGCGGTCCCCCCGGGGACGGGTGATCCTTCCCCCCCCGGCGCAGGTGCACCCGTCCATCGCACCCGGACGCTAGCGGCAGTCTGCCTTTCGCGGGGTTGAGCTGCCGATCGGCGAGTAGCGGATGAGTCGGGGCGATCAAGGGCAGGTGCCTGGTGCGACGGCTCCGTGCTGGTCGCGCCGGAGGTGTCGTTGTGGCTACGACCGGTCAGTCGTCCGGACAACGCACGGGCTGGGCGGCCGGGAGCGAGGGGCGAAAGCGACAGCCGACGATGCGCTGGCGTCGGGCTGGCCGGTGGTTGTTGGTGGTGGCGTTGTTGGCTGTTGTTGTTGTCCAGGGTTGGGACCAGCTCCGTGATGTCGACCTGAGTCGTGTGCAGGTGACGTGGCTCCCCTTGTTGTTGGCGTGCGAGGTGCTGTCGGCCGCGGCGCTGGTTGCCGGCCAGGCGGCGTTGTTGGGCTGCGGTCGCTGGGTCCCGTCGCCTGGTGACCGTAAGGGCGGACCTGGGCCAGCCATACTGGCCCGGACCACGCTGATGGCGACCGGCCTGTCCTACGTCCTGCCGGGTGGCCCGGCGCTGGCAGCTGCGTACGCCGCCCGCAGCTATCGTCGCTTCGGCATCAGCTCCTCGGTTGCGGCGCAGTCACAAGTAGCGACCGCTGCGGCGGCCGGGATGGCGCTGGGCGTGATCGCCCTCATCGGCGTGATCACCCCGGGAGCGGCCCACCAGGCCGGGCTGGACGCACGCGTCCACGCCCTGTTGTTCGTGGCCACCGCGCTGGTCTTGATCATCGGTGTGGCGCTGGCGTTTCTGGTCAGGTCTGAGCGCAGCAGGACGTGGTTGGCGCAGTCCAAGATCGTGTCCTGGGTAACGGGTTGCCCCCCGCCACAGCCAGGTGCACACCGGCCACCATTGCTGGCCTTACGGCGAACCACGGCGGCGGCAGCATGCACGGTCGTATCGGTTCTGCTGGACGTGGGCTGCCTCGCGGGTTCGCTCGCCGCAGTCGGGGTGAACATCCCCTGGACTCTTCTGCTGCTGGCGTACGGCGCAGCGCAGCTGCTCAGCTTCGTCCCCCTGACACCCGGCGGGGCGGGCTTTCTCGAAGGCGGCCTTGGTGCGCTGCTGGTCGTCCCCCACGCCGCGAACGGTGCGGTCGCCCTGTCCGTCCTGCTCTACCGGGCGTTCTCCTGGGGGCTGTGGGTGCTGGGTGGAGGCCTCGCGCTGCTCCACCTTCGGAGCAGGGCATCAGCAGGCGCCGGAGCGGCCGGCGTTGTGGCGCCCGCTGCCTGACGTCCTTGTCCGTTCGCACGGGCGGTGCAGGCACGAGCCCGTCGGGCGTGAGATGCAGCTCGCGCAAACCATGTCGTGCCGGCATTCAGGCCGCCGTCATCTACGTTCCGCCAAGTGCGGGTACCGCTCACTCGATCGCCTGGCAGGGCACCGCGAAGGCAGTTCCCGCCGAGGAGCACGACCACAGAGCGCCCAGTTCCAGCAATCGGCCTTAAGCCTGAAACAACATGGAGATGCGATGGTCCCCCGCAAGTTGCTCATCCCGGTCATGCTCAGCTTGGCGCTGCTGGCCGGGGGTTGCAACAAGTCCGCGACGTCCACAGCCGGCGCGCCGCAGCCGACCACAGCAGTGACCGCATCCACGGGCACCGCTGGTGACCAGCCGTTGGCTGGCGCTTCGGCTTCGACGGATGCAAGCAGCTGTCCAACGAGTAACACGACGCCGTTCGCCAAGAGCAAGTTCTTGCTGCACACCGGCTTGGCCTTTGGCGCGTTCCATCGCTATCTGTACAAGCCCTTCCAGGCCGGCACGTTCACCTCCGGAGGCGCTGGCCACCGGGTGCTCGTGTTCGCCAAGGCCGGTGCAGCCGCGTTGTTCATCAAGCGTGAGGTCCGGCTGTCGATCGAGGACGTCAAAGCCAGCCCCATCTTGTGCAAGACGCTCGCCGCCCCGCTCAGCTCCCTGTCGGACACGGTCGGTTCCGCCGTCAGCAAGCTCAAGAGCGGCGACACGAGTGCGCTAACCGACGTGAACAGCCAGATCGCCACGATCGAGGGCAAGGCCGGCAAGGCCGGCACTTCCATCACGGAGGACCCGAACGCCACGATCAGGTGACAAGAGGCGTTAGCCTGCCGTTCGCTCGGCCCAACTGCCCGTCCGAGACCCCGACGTCCTAGCCCCTGGTCCCCCCACCCGGCCACTGATCTCGCTGACGAAGGATGCGAGGCGGTGGGACTGTTGTGCCGTTTCATGGGTGCTGCCAGCAACGGGCAGCATTGCCGGTGAAGGCCCGCACTCGGGCCGGCCACGCGAAGGGATGTTGATGAGCGCCGACGGTTCGGCTCACGAGACGGGTGATGGCACGCCCCGCTCCGCTGCGCTGACGAGTGCCGCTGCGGAGCGGGTCAGCACGTCCGCTGAGGCGACGGCCCAGAAGGCCCAGCGCGCCGAAGAGCTGGTACCAGGCCCGGTCACCCACGAGGTCGCCAGCTCCGCGCAGGCCACCGCGCAGGATGCCGGGGCGGCTGAGGAACAGGCCCGGCGGGCTGAGGAGCAGGCGGTGGCCACCGCCGAGCAGACTGACGACCTGCTGCTGGACGAGACGGCCCGCCGGGTGGCCGCGCAGGTCAGCGAGGAGCAGCCCTTCGGGCTGCCGGGCCGAGGCGGCGACCTGCGCTCCCCCCTGCGCTGGGGGTTCCGGGTCACGATCGGGGGTCTGTTGGCGCTGCTGCTCGCGCGGGCGCTCATCGGCGTGGCCCACGAGCTGTTGCTGATCCTCATCGCGGTCTTCGTGGCTATCGGGTTGGACCCCGCGGTCCGTTTCCTGACCGCTCGGGGCATGCGGCGGACCTTCGCCGTTGCGCTGATCGCTGTGGGTTTCCTGGCGGCCGTCGCCGGCTTCGTCGCCGCAGCCGTCCCGCCGTTGGTCAAAGAGGCGGCCGAGTTATCTAAGCGCGGGCCTGGCTACCTACAGCAGCTCAACGATCAGCACAGCGCGCTAGGCCGCCTGAACCTGCAGTACCACGTCACCGACCGGCTGCGGGCCCAGGCCTCGGGTGGCGGCGCACTGAATGCCGCGGGGGGCCTGCTACACGCGGGTACGGTCGTGCTGAGCGTGACCTTTGAGGTGGTCATCGTGCTGGTGCTGGTGATCTACTTCCTCGCCGACCTCACGAAGATCAAGAATGCCTTTTACCGCTTGTTCCCCCGGCATCGCCGGCCGCGGGTGGGACTGCTCGGCGACGAGGTCATCGCCCGCGTGGGTGGCTACGTGCTCGGCAACGTGCTGACCTCGATCGTCGCGGTCATCGGCAACTACATCGTCCTGCTCGCGCTGCACGTCCCGTACGCCTTTGTGCTGTCGGTCCTGGTCGGCGTCCTCGACCTCGTCCCGCTCGTCGGGTCGACGATCGGCGGCCTGATCGTGGCGCTGGTGGCGCTGGCCACCGTCTCAGCCACCGCCGCGATCATCTCCGTGATCTACCACGTGATCTACCGGTTGTTCGAGGACTACGTCCTCAACCCTCGGGTCCTTCGCAAAACCGTCGACGTCAGTCCCGTGGTGACGATCGTCGCGGTACTGCTCGGCGGGGCCCTGCTCGGCATCACCGGAGCGCTGATCGCCGTCCCGGCGGCCGCCGCCGTCCAGCTGTTCCTGACCGAGGTCGTCTACCCGCAGCGCGACACTGCGAGCAACACCTGACCTGCCGGTCAGGCGACTGAGCCGCGAGGACGACATCGGGTGCGACTTAGGAGCGGCCCTCGCACCGTGGGACGCCCGTGCCGTCGCCCCCGTGGCCATCGCTCATCCCGTCAGTCAGGGCCGGTACCGAATGTGGTCCGGTGCCGCCAGCCATCAGGCCCACAACGCTGATGGAGAGAAGAATCTTCGGGATCGAGAACTTCTGCGGCGTGTAACGTCGCAGGTCAGAGGCCTAGAGGCCCCATAATTTGGCAGGATTGTGGCAGGCGGTGCGCCAGGTCAGATCGACGTTCGTTGTTGTCCGCCCACGTTCGCGGGGTCGCGTCGAGTCGGTCGCGACCTGGTGACCGCGCCGTGCTGCGGGGAAGGCACCCGCAGCACGCCAGGGTGTGCTTGCGTTTCGAGTCCAGTATCGCCCACTTCCGAGATCCCCTGATACATAAGGGATCTCGTTTTATTTCGCCCCCCGAGAATGGCCGCGTGCCAGATGCCGTGCCAAACCGCAGGGCGGGCAAAGCCTTCAGCGAAGCGATACTGTCTGGCTCGGGCCAAGTGGCCACAGCGCCGTCGCCCCGTTCAGAGCGCGACACTTCCCGGGCGCAGCTGGCAATCCGCTCCCTGGGCTTTGGCCTTGAGCTGCGTTCTGTTGGTCCACCGGCAGGCCGAGGACAGGACCGCTTTACGTTAGCTCCGCCCGGCCGTACACTGGCCGTACAAAGGAGGTGCTCATGGTGGAGACGGACACGCGTCGGCGCAGTCGACGGCTGGAGGTCCGGACGACCCCGGACGAGCGTGAGCTCATCGATCGCGCCGTCGAGATCCAGGGCGGGGACCTCACGGGGTTCGTCGTGGGGAACGTCGTGGCAGCCGCCCGCCGAGTTCTCGCGGACCGCGATGCGTTCCTGCTCGACGCCGACCAGCGCGGTGCCTGGGATGCTCTCAACGCACGACCCGCTCGCGAACTGGCAGGCCTGCGCGCCCTCATGAAGCGACCGTCACCCTTCGAAACGTGACCTTCCGCGCCCCGGAGCCGCTGCGCGCGGAACACCGTCTCGACGACTTCCGTTGCTCGTCCGAAGAGCAGACGGACTGGCTGCATCGACACGCGCGCCAATCCACCTCGATGAGCACGACCAAGGTCTTCGTCGTGACCACATCGGACTCGCAGGACGTGGTTGCGTACTACGGCTGGCGGATGGCCGAGCTCGCGGTCGAGTCGGCACCCCCGCGACTCCTCAAAGGCGCCGGTAGGTACCCTCAGCCCGTCGCCCTACTCGCCCGGCTCGGCGTCGACGAAGGATATGAACGCAAAGGCCTGGGCGTCGCCCTGCTGCGTGACGTATTGCTGCGCTTCGCTGAGGTCGCTGGCGAGATCGGCTGCCGAGCGCTCCTCGTGCACGCCGAGTCTGACGCGGCACGCGCGTTCTACGTGCACCTCATCCCGGAGTTCGAGACCAGTCCCACGGACGCGCTCCATCTGATGCTCTTGGCCAAGGACATCGCCAGTTCTCTCCGGCAGTAACCAGCGGTGTCTCACGGCAACCACCGACGACTCGCGTCAGCCACAACCAGACCCCTTGCGCTCGCAGCCTTGTCGCTTAGGCGGCAGGGCGGGATCTGGCTAACCAGAGGACGCTAGCCTCAGCCGCTGCGAAGCTAGGCGATGCTCCTCTCAGGAAACCCGCACTATCGCGGTCTCCCGCACAACACTGGGCGCACTCGAATGTTGGCCGGGCCTACGGCGTGCGGCCCTCCGACGAGGTACACCACCTGAGCGGACACCACCCCTAGGAAGTGGGGATCATGTGCCGGACGACGCCCCTGAGCGGGAATTCAAACCGGACGGGTCTTACGGGATAAGATCGCCAGCGCACCCGGGGTGACCCGCGGCGCTCCCGCTAGACGTTCCTGTATCGGCTCGCCTATGTGCTTCGAGCCGATCACCCATCGTGGCCGAGACGGGAATGCCCGTCGTCGGGCCAACCTCCTGTCGTTGGACTTTGGCAGCGGTTGCAGGGCTGCCGACGACCGGCCGGTCCGCGGGTGACCGGCCTCGTGCGCGCCGTACCGGCGCGCACGCACAGGCGGTCTGTGTTGAGTGGCGGCACCCCGTGCTTTCACCCCGGCGACCTGCCGGTGAGGGCCAGGATCAACCTCGCCACCGACGGCGATGACGTTCAGGTGGGACACGTTTGCGGGCTCAGCGCTGGGCAGGCTTGTTCAGTCCGTCGGCCGTCGCAGCAGTCGCACAGCAGATTTTCCAGCGAGCCGCGTAGTTCCTTGAGGGCGGCGAGCTTGTCGTCGAGTTCGACCAGCTTTGATCGGATGCGGGTTTCCATGTCGCCGCAGGCGACGGTGGTGTGGGGATCCAGGGCGAGCAGGTCGGCGATCTCTTCCAGGGTGAGACCCAGGGTCTGTGCCTGTTTGATCATGCGGATGCGGTGGACGGCATCGGCGGGGTAGTCGCGATAGCCCGAGGCACGACGCGGCGGCGTCGCTAGCAGCCCGCGTCGTTCGTAGTAGCGCAGCGTCTCGACGTGGACACCGCCAGCCTCGGCCACCTCACCGCTGCGCATGCTTCGACGTTACAGCCCGACGACCTGTCGGGACGCAGTGCGGCCGCCCGGCTTGACTCCGTACCGCGGTACGGGGTCGATGCTGGCACTGTCACCCACCCGGGTGGCACGTCACGTTCGTGAAGGAGGCTCCTGATGATGGATCGACCATCCATGCACGGAGCGCGGCCGGCTGCGTCGGACTTGGTCGCGGCGGCGGTCCTGGGAGTAGGGATCGCCCTGTCGTTGTCCGCGCTGACGCTGGTGGCCATGGCTGAGGATGTCGGTCGGCTGCCCATGCCGGTGGCAGTGGCTGCTGCGGCGCATGTCTTTGGCAAGCAGACGCTCGGGATGCGGGGGCTGCTCCTGGTCGGACTGGCTGCTCACGTCAGCTATCTGACTGTGGTGACCGCGGCGGCGGTGGCGGTGGTCCGGGGCCGGTTGACGGCCCGGGCCGCTCTCGTTGCCGCGGCGGCACTGTGGGTGGTCGCCGGCGTGACGGTGCTGCCGTACGTGGGCTGGGCTGTGTTCGGCAGCGCACTGGGCGGCGGAGCCGTACTGCAGGTCATCGCGTTGCACCTGCTTTACGGCGTGTTCCTGTGGGCTGGTTCCTGGGCGGCCTTCGGCAGGACCGCCGGCGCGGGAGGCACAACGTTCACCGTGCCTGCGGACGCGATCCAGCCGGCCGGGGTGTCTCGGTGAATCCACCAGTCAACGACATCGCCGGCAGCGGCCCGCACAGCGCCGAGGAGCGGCGCACCCACCCACCTGAGTCCTACCCATCCCACAAGGAAGAGGGTTTCTGATGACTGTTGAGGTGTTCTTCGACTACACCTGCAGGTTCTCCTACCGGGCCCAGCACTGGCTCGACACTGTGAGCGCTGCCGAAGTGCTCTGGCGGCCCTTCTCGCTGCTGGAGCAGAACCGGCATGACGGGATCACGGTGTTCGACCAGCCGGAGTTGGCCGGCAACGTGTCGCTGATCGCCCTCGCGGTGCACGAGGCGGTTCGTGCCGCCGACGGTGACCTGGACGGTTACCACCGGCGGATGTTCAGTGCCTGGCACAACCACACCGGTCGGCTGTCCACGTCGGACATCGTCGGGTTTGGGCGCGAGGCCGGGCTGGGCGAGTTCGACCGGGAGGCGGCGTTCACAGCGCTCGCCGCCGGACACGCTGCCGGCCAGGCCCTCGGGGTGTTCGGCACCCCCACCTTCGTCTTCGGCCCTGGTCAGGCGGCCTTCGTCAAGCTCGATGCCGTCCCGGCGCAGGACCGGGCCGATCCGCTGTGGGACCGGGTGCGCCAGCTGGCGACCGGCGAGCCCTCGCTGCGGGAGTGGCAGCGGGTCAGCGCGCCGAAGGCGTCCTGATGGCGCAGCGGCTGCTGGTCATCGGCGGTGACGCGGCCGGGATGAGCGCGGCGTCGGCGGCCCGGCGACAGCAGAGCCCCCAGCAACTGGAGATCGTGGCGTTCGACCGCGGGAACTACACGTCCTACTCGGCCTGCGGCATCCCGTACTTCATCGGCACCGAGGTCGACGACGTCCAGGCGCTGATCGCCCGGACCCCAGAGCAGTTCCTCCGCGACCACGCGATCCAGGCGCGGTTACGCCGAGAGGTCACCGCCATCGACACCGACCGGCGGGCGGTCCTGGTGCACGACCTCGACGGCGGCGGTGAGACGTGGGAGGGCTTCGACCAGCTGATGATCGCGACCGGCGCGGTCCCGATCCGCCCGCCGCTGCCCGGCGCCGGCGCGCAGGGGATCTTCGGGGTGCAAACACTGGACGACGGACTGGCGGTGCGGGCCGCCCTGGAGCGAGACCGGCCACGACGGGCGGTCGTCGTTGGCGCCGGCTACATCGGTCTGGAGCTCGCCGAGGCATTGTGCGCCTGGGACGTGGCCGTCACCGTGATTGACCGCGGGCAGGCCCCGCTGACAGGCCTGGACCCGGATATGGGCGGGATGCTGACCGAGGCGATGCGCGGTTTCGGGATGACGCTGCGGCTCGGTGAGACGGTGACCGGTTTCGAGACCGACGCCGGGCGGGTCGCGGCGGTTGTCACCGACAAGACCACCGTCCCGACCGACCTGGTGATCCTCGGGCTGGGGGTGCGACCCGACACGACGCTGGCTGCGCAGGCCGGTATCCCGCTCGGGCCGGCCGGCGGGATCGCCGTGGACCGGCGGCTGCGGACCAGCGTCGAGGGGGTGTGGGCGGCCGGGGACTGCGCGGAAAAGTTCCACCGGGTCTCCCGCCGGCCGGTCACGATCGCGCTGGGTACCTACGCAAACAAGGAGGGCCGCACCGCCGGGATCAACATCGGTGGCGGCTACGCCACCTTTCCCGGAGTGCTGGGCACCGCCGTCACCAAGATCTGCGACGTGCAGGTCGGCCGGACCGGCCTGGGTGAGACCGACGCCCGCACGGCCGGGTTCGACCCGCTGACCGTCGCGGTCGACTCCACGACTCGGGCCGGCTACTACCCGGGCGCAAAATCGATCCGCACCAAGCTCATCGTCGAACGCGGCACCGGTCGACTGCTTGGTGCGCAGATCGTCGGGCAGGAAGGCGCCGCCAAGCGCATCGACGTTCTCGCGACGGCTCTGTGGCACGAGAGCACCGTGGAAGAGCTGCTCAACACCGACCTGTCCTACGCGCCGCCGTTCTCCCCACTGTGGGACCCGGTCCTGATCGCCGCCCGCAAGGCCTGGCAGCGGGTCGAGGACGACCGACGCACCCGCGACAACCC
>JAABUT010000041.1_pt1 | contig 230794 bp, 238 predicted proteins | sample 5559281 | NCBI WGS metagenome assembly JAABUT01 (sample SAMN10711880, study PRJNA513359) | rock metagenome | isolation source: Antarctica rocks | place: Antarctica: Victoria Land, Ricker Hills nord | collected 2016-01-04
TGAATCAATCTATCTTGAGTTTCTGTTCAACTAGTGAGTCTGCTTTAATGACATGTTTGATAGTGAGTTTGCTTCAAAGATGCATTCAACATTGATCTTGTCATTGAGTCAGTCACTTGAAGTGAGTTTGCTACAAAGATAAACAACAATTGATTTCTTCATTGAGTTAATCAACGAATGAAATAAGCTTTACTATATAGTAAATCTGAATCAGAAGTGAGTCTGCTTCAATGACATGATCAGAATCAATCTTTTTGATGAGTTAGTCAACTAGTGAGTCTGCTACAATATGTTACGAGCGTATCAAGGCTGATTAGGGCTAGTCAACGATCTAGTCGAGATCTGGCCTAGATCTGGCCCAGGTTTGACTCAGATATGACTCAACACCCTTTTTCTTCCTCAACACCTTGTTCATTTACATCATCTTCTTTCCGTGTTACAAACACATTCCTTTCGAGCCTAGCGCAGCCTCTGAACATTACATAAATAGAAGCTCTTGTATCAACCTTCTTCTGTATTCTTAATATTCAGTTATAGCTACCTCTAAAGATCAAGCACTATCAATCCTGATCTTCATTGATTGTATCATCTAGGCACGGTCCTGACATTATATTAAGAATCCGTTAATCACACGATACTGGTCTCATTACCCATTCAACATACTCGTCTAGGCAGAACGAGTCTAAAGAAATTCGTTTACCTGATGGTCGACGACAATCGAAAGACAGAACAACACTAGGGGGTTGAATAGAATCAACGGCGAGGCTGTTTGAATTGCTAGACTACTTACCGCTCATTAAGTACGCAAAGTTCATTCGATTACGAGAATCACGATAAAGAATCTTCGTGGATTGCTCAAGAATCAAACCGATCGATAGATTCAACGATAAAGAACCTTCGTTGTTTGCTAGAGGATCAACCAAACCACTCAACAAACAAACCTCATCTTCTTTGTTGAAGATTGAACCTCACCTCATACGCCTTTCTTCTTCAATCGCCGAGCATCGTCATCCGTTCGGCCCCCCTTTTTAAACAAACCTCATCATGCCTAGCCGTCCGCCTACTGAAGAGCGTTCTGAGGAATTTCGAACTCGTTTCTCTCAAACCTCTGATGCTGATTCATCGGAACCACGAACGAAATCATCAAGTGCTGCGTCATTCATTCATGAAGATGACGAATCATTCGCTGAAACGGTAATACCCCTCGTGTTCTACGAAACCTGAAAGGCTCGAAGCCTAGCCCTTGATAAAGAAACAGATCGACTCTACGAGTTAGATAAACAACAAGAAGACGAAATCAAAGAGTTGAAGACAAGACTTCAAACTAAAGAAAACACTTCTTCTGATTTCATCTACTCTGAGCGTTCTAGGTCTCAAAAAATACCTGATTCTTCGCTGTTTACTGATGAAAAGAATTCTACTTGAGAGAACTGATACGGAAAAATTCAGGATAAACTAGAGATCAACGTCGACCTCTTTCCTAATGAACGAGCCAAATTGGGCTATGTACATTCTAGATTATCCGATGACGCAGCAGAGATCACTCAAGCTAGACGCGAACGTGATTGTGCCAATCTCTATAGAATCGCCGAAGATCTTTTGAAAGAGCTAGCTCAGTTGTTCGATGACTCGAATAAGGAAGTCAACTTTCGTAGAGAATACTACAACTTGGTTCAAGGATCAAAGAAATTCAACGAGTTCTATACTCAGTTTCAACGGCTATCTTTCTATCTAGACTATCACGAAAAGCAACTGATCGTCGATCTGAAAGATAAAATACACTCTCGTCTTCGATCCGTTTGGGTAGGTCAACTAGTTCAACCTGATTCTCTAAAAGAAATTCGTTCCTACCTGATTCATTTGAATAATGATCAGCGAGTCATTCGAGAGATCAAGGACAAGCTCAAACGCGTCAACGACGTTTCAAAGACTACCTTTCATAGAGCGACTGTTGTCACTCAACCAGTCGATCATCCGAAGCCTGACCATCTAAAGTCGCGCGACGCGATTTTAACTAGCGTCAAAGAAGCAGACATTCTAGTCGAAAGCTGTTTCGTATGTCATAAATCAGGTCATAGCTCTAAGAAGTGCTTCGACCGACCTACTAGAATCAGTGCAGTGAACAAAGAATATGATCGCTTCGATTTCGATTCGAATTTCGATTCAAAAAACTAGTCACCTCTTCAAAAGTCATCGAAGGAATAGAGATTATATCTTTGTGCAAACTAGACGAAATTCTATCGAAAGAGAATTACTTTGAAAAGTCGTTTCTAATTGACGCTCACCTCATCTCTCAGAAACGATCTTTCAGCCTTCGTTCCCTAATAGACAGTGATTCAGCCGTCTACACGATCATACATTTCAATCTAGTCGATAAAGTATGCGAGAAACTGGAAATTCAATCTATATCACTGGCAAAAGAGAAGCTAATAAGAGATTATGATGAAAAGATATCTAAGAAGACAATCACTCATAAAATTCTACCCAACCTCATCATCGAAAGTCATAAGAAATTGACTGTATCAATGTTGATAGCTGATATCGATCATCATGAAGCCATATTGAGTAAGCCCTGAATGAATAAAAACGGAATATTACTGAATATGCGGAACGACGTCATTGTTTTTCCGAATCAATTGAATACTTCTATTTCGATTTTTCCGATCTCGCCCAATTCAAAGCATCCAAGTTGATCACGATCAACTTCGCTCTCTTCAATCACTCAGACTAAGATCTCTACGATGCTCAAACGACTCGTTTCAACCACTGCTCAGAAAGAGTCATTCTCGATTCAAAGCATAGACGTCGCTTCGTTCAAAACACTGTTGAACCGTTCAAAGAAGAACAAGATCGAAGTCTTTGCTCTATTCATGACGAACATCAATAGGGAAATCGCGTACAATACTCAGTGCGATTTGAACGCTCTAAACGTCTCTTCAATCGATGAAACGGCTCAGGATTTAGAAGACATTAAAGCAAAGCTGCTCTCGAAATATCACGAGTTTCTAGATGTTTTTGATCGAGCTCAATCGAATAAACTACTCCCTTATCGCTTCTACGATCATAAAATCGAGCTCACTAGTGATTCAACGCCCCCTCGCTGCCGAGCATATCGAATGTTCTCTGCCAAACTTCTGAAAGTAAAGGAGTATCTGAACGAGAACCTGTCAAAGGAATTCATCACTTTCAGTCAGATCCTCTATTCCTCTTCGATTCTATTCGTTCTCAAAGCAAATGAAGATCTTCGATTCTGCGTGAACTATCGAAAGCTAAATGTCATTTCCAAAAGAAATAGGTATTCTCTATCGCTGATAGACGAGATCATTGATAAAATAGTGAGTTGCAAGCATCTGACTAGATTGAACATCATATCAGCGTTCAACAAACTTCGAATGCACCTCGATAGCGAGGATTACACCACTTTTATCACTGCTTTAGAAGCATATAAATATAAGGTGCTATCATTTGAACTGACTAACGAACCGATCTCCTTTCAGCAATATATGAATGACGTTCTATGAAACTTTCTGAACGACTTTTGCCAAGCCTATCTAGATGACATTCTCATCTATAGCAAAACGAGAAAGAAACATAGAGATCACGTCAAACTAGTATTGGGACGACTACGCGAAGCTGAACTGCAGGTGAATATTCGAAAGTGCGAATTCGATATAGAAGAGACTGTCTTTCTAGAAGTCATCGTATCTGAACTAGGCCTTCGTATGAATCTCAGCAAGGTGACAGCCATAGTCAGCTGAATCACTTCGATCAACCTAAAAGAAATTCAGGGCTTCGTGAGATTTGTTAACTTCTATCGCCGTTTCATTAAGGACTTCTCGAAGCTAGTCAAACCATTCACTCAGCTGACTAGAAAGAACACGCCTTTTGTTTGAAACGAGGCCTGTGTTCAAGCTTTTGACAATCTAAAGAAACAAGTCAGCTCAGCTCCAGTACTTCGTCACTTCGACCTCAAACGACAAGCTATTCTGGAGATCGATGCTTCGAACTATGTAAAAGGTGAAATACTATCTCAGTACGATGACGAGAAAGTTCTTCATCCGATGACTTTCTACAGCAAAAGCATGATCCTCGCTGAAATCAATTATCACATCTATGATAAGAAACTGCTAGCCATTATTCGATGCTTCGAACACTGACGACCCGAGCTGAAATGCACTGAACTACTCATTCAGATGTTCATCGATCATCAGGCTTTGAAGATCTTCATGGAAAACAAACAGTTGAGTCGACGACAAGCCAACTACCTGAACATTCTATCGAAGTTCAACTTTCAGATCATCTTTAGGTCAGGCAAAACAAACACTAAAGCCGATGCTCTAATCAGAATGTCCCTAGCGGACGCCTCTGAACCAGCTCAGCGTCTTGAAGATCGTTTTCAGACTATTCTGACCCTCGATAGAGTCGATGTTCTACCTGTTGAATCGGAAGCAAATCTCTATCAACGAGTACGTATGATCAATCAAACAGATGAGCTCTGCAGTGAATATAGGCAAGCTATGAACGAGAACAAACTCAAATTCCATACCACTAAACTGAAGAACTGCGAAATCATTGACGACGTTCTATTTAGGAAAGATCTACTGTGAATTCCTGAGAACATGCACACGAGATTACTACAAGAAGTGCATGATCAACCTTCAATCTCTCATTCCGACAATAGACGAATCATCGACCTAGTTCAGCGTTTCTACTATTGGTCAGGTCATCGAGCTACTATCCGACGGTACATTCGAAACTGTCATGCTTGTCAGCGAAGCAAAGCCCCTAGGGATAGCATCAATGAACTTCATCATTCTCTTCCGATTTCACAGGAACGCTGGAAAGATATAGCTATGAACTTCATCACTGAACTACCTCTGTCAGAAGGCTATAACGTCATTTGCACAATCATATGTCGCCTCACCAAAGAACGTCACTATGTTCTCTGTCATTGGGAAGACGGTGACATCTCAGTCGAAGAAACGATTTGGATCATGCTATGGAACGTCTATCGACTGCATGGCCTACTCAGTTCTATTGTTTCGAACAGAGGCTCTCAATTCATATCGACTATGTGAAAAAGTCTTTGCAAGCGACTGAGAATCACAGCTAGTCTATTCACAGCCTATCATCCTGAGATCGACGATCAATCGGAACGAGCCAATCAGGACGTCGAACGCGAACTTAGAACCTACTGCAATTACATGCAGAACGACTGAGTCAAATGGATACCTATGGTGGAATTTAGCGACAATTCCAATATCTTCTCGATCACTTCAATGACCCTCTTCTACTTCAATAAAGAATTTCACCCTCGAATGAGTTTCGATTCAGATACGACTGACTACGAAACAACTCGTGAACGACTTGAAGCTAGGAAAGCAGACGATATTGCCATCCGAATGAAAGAGCTACTGAGCTTCGGTCGTCAACAATTGGAAAAGACGAAGCTGGTCACCGAAGTTCAGGTCAATAAACATAGACGAGACGTCACATATGAAGTAGGTAACTGGGTTTGGCTATCTTCCAGAAACGTCAAGACAACGAGGCTCTGCAAAGATTTGGAAGACAAACAGCTAGGCCTCTATCAAATCACTGCTAAAATAGATACCTTCTATCACCTTCGCCTACCAGTCAGCATGAAGCATCTGCATCCGATATTCAGCCCGAAGCTACTACGGCCGTATTCAGGAGACCCCCTACCAGGACAACATTCAGAACCACTCAGGCCAATCACTATCGAAGACGATGAACACTGAAAGGTAGACGATATATTGGACTTCAGACGCTATCGAGGCCGAATACAGTACAAAGTCAAATGAAAAGACCTAGATAGGGACGACGAATGGTACTATGCCGATAAAGGGGAATTCGATGGCTCAGAGAAAGTTTTGGACGAATTCCATAAGCTATATCCAAGCAAACCGCGCTAAATATCGGAATAACTATCAACAAAAGCGAGCAAAGGAACTACATTCATGCGAACATGAATTTTCGAAGGGGGGGGTAATGTTACGAGCGTACCGAGGCTGATTAGGGCTAGTCAACGATCTAGCCGAGATCTGGCCTAGATCTGGCCCAGGTTTGGCCCAGATATGGCCCAACACCCTCTTTCTTCCCCAACACCTTGTTCACCTACATCACCTTCTTTCCGTGTTACAAACACATCCCTTTCGGGCCTAGCGCAGCCTCTGAACATTACATAAATAGAAGCTCTTGTACCAACCTTCTTCTGTATTCTTAATATTCAGTTATAGCTACCTCTAAAGATCAAGCACTATCAACTCTGACCTTCATTGATTGTATCATCTAGGCACGGTCCTGACACAATAAACATTTCGATTTTACACAAGACTAAGAAAATACATTCATGCAAACATGAATTGTTAAAGAAGAGAAGTAATGTTATGATTCTAGCTACGCATCTTTGTTAATAGCTATGTTGATGACTATTCTGAGAGCTATCGTTGATCACTTGTCGCTAAAGCATAGACTTGTTTTGAAGTCAACTCTATTCAGAGTTAGCTTATGTTCTTTTGAGTCATATAAATAGTCAATTCTTTTCTTCTAGATACTTTTCTTTCTTAGCATTTATATACTCGTTACATTACACTCATATGACTCGCTCTATGCTGATCTCTAACAAGAAGTATGATTGTGATTCTCATTTCATATGACTTCAAGATATCAGTCATTCTTCTTGTTTCATTTGTCGATGACGCTGAAAGAACACTTCATGAGTCGTGTGTCACTGTGAAGACGTCTTTCAAAACTCGCTGAATTTAGCTTTGCTTTTTCTTCATGATTGCATCGTATATAAACGATTCGATCAACATCTTTCTTGAACTTCTTGATGCATGCAGTGACAACAGCATATTTCTCTGACTCAGCGTGTTGATTGAGCTCTTCAATCAGAAGTTTTACATCATCATAAATCTGTCTCGAAACGAAAGGTGAAGTCAAAGACATGAGATCAACGAAGACGATGCTGACAGATGGGATGCCGATGAGATCAATCATGACGATGATGATGATGATGACGATGGCGATGATGAGTGTCAGAAGAAAGATTTACAACAAGTCTGATGTGTGGGTTTACTAGGCTAGATTAACCGAATTTGAGGCTGTGGGGAAGATCATTCAGAATCATATGTAAACCCTTGAACTGCCTACTAAATTTGGTGTGTAACTGAGTGATGTGCAACGGAAATTCCAGGTTTCCCGAGGGGGGGTGTACATGTAAGCTAGGGGGGTGTACATGTAAGCCAGGGGGGTGTACGGGTAGCGGCTCCCTAGATTTAACTTTGAATTATTAACTGTAATAGGTTTGGCTTCCGCAACTTCGGTAAAAGAGCCAACCGTTTTACAAAGAAAAGAATTAAGGTTGACACAATAGGGGTCAAAATCAGTCAGTAGAAGCAACTGCGTTGCTAATTACTCTTCCTACTGTACCTCTGCTTTCACTTTCCCCGTTCCTCTACCTCTCTGCCTCTCTGCCTCTCTACCTCGCTACGCCTCTCTTGCTACCAACCTCAATCCCTCTCCTACCTCTTCCTACAATCAGAGCTCACTGTTTTCTCTCCATCGAAGACCTGCTTCAGAAAGTGTGTTAGACGGGGCAAGGGTAGGGGCGATGGTTCTTCCTTGTGGCTTTGGGGTTTGGTGGGAGAATTTGGGGAATTTGGGGGGGGTAGTTTCATGTGTGGTACCCTCACGCGATTGTGATGGAGTGGTAGATGGAAAATGAAACTTTCTGGCGGGTTGGGGGGTGAAATGTACTCCGTACACTGCTTGGTATGGCGCAAAGCTGCGCTTGAAGGCTGACAATTCCTTTTTGTCCTAAGCATCACCAAAATGGACCAAAATGGACGAAAGTTGAAGAGCCTGGCAATGCCCATGGTTATATGGACTCCCACAATCCATCACCAGCGCACCTCATTGCCGTCGCTATGCTACCCGTTCCTTTCCCTGCACCTCATTGCCGTCGCTATGCTACCCGTTCCTTTCCCTACACCCACCCGCAATGAGACCCGCCCTTTTCCGACAAGTTGGCCTTGACCCTCAACAATCCCAAGCCTTTATCCTCACCACCCTTAACTCTCCGTAGGCCTTCTCCTTTCAAGACGCTACGCCCCGCTTCACTGATCCTCGCTGCTGTCTTCTACGCCTTTGTGCATTCGCAAACCTGCATCTCAGACCCAGCACGCCCTGCTTCTTGGGTAGAAAAAGATAGTCATATCCACGTCACCCTTAATGTCTTTTAGCCCCGCTTCGCAATATTGATGGTGAAATGAGAGTGCGTCGCTACTTCTCGACCCACCCACCAAAATGCCTGAAGCGAAGATGAGATATAGATATTTGTGGATACAAGAGAGCGACGCCTTAGCAGATGTAGGTAAAGGGTTCTGGCAGATAACTCAAGGAATTGACGACGCGCGCTTCTGGTGTGTAGTCTAGGGCATGCTCCCTTGCCATTGCCCAATATATTCCAATTGTGGCCCACTAATCCAATTTAGCAATGCTTGAATGCGAGTCCTGTTTCTTAAAAATTGGGCTGCGAAGCTAATCTTACCACTATCACCGGATAGGCGATAATGGCGAGAGGGGTTTCGGGAGAGTTTGGACGGTCGGAAATTCTTGAAAGAACTTAAGTGTAGGAACAGTCTGAGCATTTCTCACAATCATACAGCGGACCGTAGATCTTAACTGACGACTGTCGAACCGTTTGCTTCTCAGTGACTGTACTTTTTGATTAACTCAAGAATCTCAGGACTCGCCCTCCGCGCCTTGGCCATGTCGAGAACAGGATCACCCGCTCTATCGGTATCCGCACCTTCCTGAAGCAAAAACTCGAGCAGTATAGGCTTTTTCAGGTCAACGAGAAGTTCAAGGACATAACCGCGATGCCCACTGAACTCATGGTCCTTCCAGCGTGGATCATGCTCGAGAATGATCTTCCAGATCTCTACACCGCCGTCAAGCGCGTTCACTAGGATACTTTCGACGTTTCTATTCTTGGTGGAGAGGAGCCCTGGGTAGCGGGAAAGAAGGTAGCAGAAGACGACGGCATTACCGTGACGTGCTGACTCCTTGGTCAGGTATTGGATGGGGTTTTGGGTTGGACTTGGGGTTAGAACGTGTCGGGAATAGTCCTCGGGGACTTGGTGACGGGAGAGGAGGTAGGCTGCAGTATTTACTGTCCCAGTCTGAGCCGTTTGCGAGAAGAGCTGGCGGTCTTGTTGTTCGAGTAGGGCTTGGAGGGCGGAGACGTCGTTGGTAGAGCAAGCATACAGGATTGGGTTGGTTGGGGATGACATGCCTGGAGGGAATGGTTCAATGTAGATGCTGCCTTGGGTTTTACATATCGAAACTTGTGCCGTTTTTTTAGAATTTGCCGAGAGCCCCACCGAAATTAGTGGCGAATCTCTAAAAAGTGCAAAATAAGAACCAGAGCTGTAAAATCAACCCACTGCCTCCCCAGTGCTTCATATGTAGTATATTCAATGCTTTGTATGTAGTAAATGTAATCTATTCATTAAGTCGCATAAGAGGCACTGGAAAGACTACATATGAAGCACTGGATAGGTCACATAAGAGGCACTGTGTAGGCCACATATGAAGCACTGGGGGCAGCAGTGGGGTTGATTTTACAACTCTGGTTCTTATTTTGCAGATTCGCCACTAATTTTGATGGGGAACCACTAAACGTACACCCCTTTTCACTACATGTACACCCCCCATTCCACTACATATACACCCCCCTCAACTAGGTCTAGCGGCTATCAAAATAGGGTTAGCGGCATAATATTTCCTAACAATGCGCACGCGTTCTTCATCAACCAACTACTCTACCTACCACCCACCCATCCTACCTCATCGCCGCCATGGATCTTGCACCCCCTCCAGTAGGTGAGCTCTGTGTGAGCGACGAGAAGCTCATCGCCGCCGCCAATACGTGGGCTGGGGCCCGCGGTTACGCGCTCATCGTCAGTCGCTCGAACAAAAACAAGCGGGGAATCAAGGATAAAATTTGGTTGAGGTGTGATAGGGGTGGTAAACCAGGTGGTACTGCCGGGCAAAAGAGACTACATGCCGGCTCAAGGCTCATCGAATGTCCCTTCAAAGCAATAGCTAGAGGACTCTACCCAACGCGAACCTAGTCAACTTGAACGCGTGGAAGCGAATCTGCAGCAACGAGCTGAGCATGAGCTAGGGCAAACATATAGGGAGGGTAGGGGTAGGGGTAGGGGTCGGAGCAGAGATAGACCGCGGGCCGAAGGTAGAGGTTGGGGGCGGGGGCGAGGTCGAGGAGGTAGAGGGGGTGGAGCTTCGGCTGAGCCTATATCAGAGCAACAACATGGGGCTTCAAACGGTGAAGGCTTCTATGGGGTGTTTCAAATTTGATCAAATGTAAATTTGCTTCCAAAAAACATTCGTCCTCAGCGGTCCTTGATTATTGCAGCTCAAAGAAATATAAGTACCTTTGAGGCCTGCAGCTGTTCAATAGCTGAACCCTATTCTGATGACCGCTAGACCTAGTTGAGGGGGGTGTATATGTAGTGGAATGGGGGGTGTACATGTAGTGAAAAGGGGTGTACGTTTAGTGGTTCCCTTTTGATGGGGCTCTCGGTAAATCCTAGAAAACGGCACGCCGCACAGGTTTCGCTTTCCGTACAACGATACTAGTAGATGGTTAGTTAGCGAGCACACATTGGACTACCTTCGTTATATATAGACGGAATGAACAAGACCAAACGAGCACGTACAGCTTTGTCGCAGGGTGAAGCACTTAGCTCCGTGTGAGCATGCACCAAATGGTGTTTGTTCCACCCCAAGAGGCGGTGTTGTGAAACGCGAAAGAGATTATTCTCAATCCAGATCCACCTACCCCATCCTACCAATCAAACTGGATTTTATTGATGAGAACGGAGTAATACTGTAGTTAGAGGATGGGGGCGGAAAGTTCCACGCTGTGCAACTTTATCTGCAGACTGCACGCCCGAGGCGGCGAGGAGGGAGCCCTGGAAATTGAGGGATCCGGACTCGTACAGTACAGAAATATACTACTGAGATACTCACCCTGTCTCTGATTCCACCTCTGCCACGAAAAGGCTATATGCAACCCTGCTGGAAGGTCTGGAATCAGTGGCTCCTGCTATACAAAACAACTGCCTTGTTCCCCTTCATTATTGTGCAGTATGTACTTGCTTCCTTATGGACATGCCTGTCTGACATCATGCATGCGGTAGGTGGCACGAAAAGGCCTGACAATATAATCGGTGATCGGCAGCTTATATGAGGCTGAAAACGGTGGTGCAAATGACTGCCACTCGTAGTGTGCTTCTACCACCAGCTATGTGCATTCCTCGATGCTAAGACCTGGAATTGTATCGGCCGTTTCATCTCTTGTTCAACAACATCCCTCCCGAGGTTACATTGATTCATCATGATGTTACCAGCAAGAGATCTTGTGAGGCTGAAGGTTCCTACATGTTTCAGGAGATTTGCTGTCCCAAGTTTCCGCAGACTATGTTTGCTGGGCCACTGCAAGATTAAAATTCCCCAAATTTGGGTCCAGCATGTTCAATATCAAAGTCCGTCATATACATGCTGACGTTTTCCGACATGAATGTCAGTTCGTTCGTTTGCTTTCATCGCATCTCGTCACTATACGGTCCTTCTTTTGTTTCTCTTCTCCCTCGAGCTTCTTTCTGATCCATTCATTCATACCGGTTGCTCTTATTTGTGCTGCATCGTTGGTGGCGCAGTTATGAGGGAACTCCTCTGGCTTTTCGCGGTTGCGGCCGAGGTCGTCTATTGCTATCCCGGCAGATATCGCGGTCTTCACGAACGACAGGTTTTCACTTCAACCAATGGCTCCGCGATCAACAGCTCCTTTCCCACTGGCTCGTCCCCCACTGGCTCGCTCACCACTGACTCCCCTACCACTGACTCCTCAACCATTGGTTCGTCCACCACTGGTTCGTCCTTATCTGGCTCCTCTCAGACTGGCTTGTCCCCCTCCTCCTTCCCCACTGGCTCTTCAAGCAATAGCTCCTCTACTACTGGCTTACCAGTAATTGGCTCCTCCGCCACTGGCTCGGTCACTGGCTCATCAAACACTGGCTCAAACACTGGCCGGTCGAACACTGGCTCAAACACTGGCCGGTCGAACACTGGCTCAATTACTGGCTCAAACACTGGCTCAGTCACTGGCTCGTCGAACACTGGCTCAATAACTGCGCCGCCAGTCCTCTCAACGATCAGCCTCGGCTCTATTTCGACGCAGTCCACATCGATTATAGGGGTATCTTCAAATACTGAAATTTCAACAACAGACGACAAAGGTCATTCAACCGTGCTTCCATTCATTTTCGGATGTTGGTTCTGTGGAGGAGGAGGTCTTCTACTCTGGGGCGTGGGTCCTGGTCCTGGTATTTACCCTCCACCAGTCCCACCACCATTTCCTGATTGGCCTATAATCACCATTGGGAATGATAATTTACCTACGCCTGATCCATCCGGGAATCAATCGCCATCAAACCCTACGTCTACCGTCTCTAAAACGACTTCTACATCCGAGACTTGCACAACCGCAACAGTCACTGACTATTGGGTATCATGTGCTTCAGGTACCACGGGTACATCATCAATTTGTTCCACATATTCTTCGTCATTGGTCACTGGTTGTAGCGTGACACCAAGTGCAACCACTACTGCTTCATCATGCACTGCACCGGCATCAGTGGACTCGGATAATCTTCTTCCTGGGGAAATGGCTGGTCCGGAATACGACCTCTACGACGCACGATCTGGAGATCCGTCACCAAGTTGGTCTTACACAGTGGCCGTCATTGCATCGACCGGTGTTGTAGGAGCTTCCCCTGGATCGTCCCCAACATCAGCATCTGCCTCTACCACCAATGTTACTTCACTTACATCCACAACCTCCGCCGCTGGGTCATCTCAAACGGCGACTACAACCTCATCGTCGCCCTTGTGCGTTCCATTTCAGGATCCTCATAATAACGACCCCGGTCATTGTGATTGCTCCTCGGCATCTTTCACTACAACTCTCCCTTTCATAACGTCCACCGGGAACCCCTGCGGTTACACCACTCTGACTATCCCTGATTCATCCACAATCACCACAGCCCCTAGTACAACAAATACCAATCCGTTCCCTTTTACAACTACTGACAGTGCTGGAAATGCCGTTGCTTGCGCAAGCAGTTCGCTATCATACCTAGCCGTTGCAGGGGGCCTTACCTACACCATATGTGATGGTTCAAGTACTACTGTAAGCACAGCGACAACACATACTTCAGCACCTCCACCTCCACCGCCTCCGCCTCCGCCTCCACCTCCACCACCAGCAGCGAAATGTGCGTTCTGGGACAAAGGTAAGGATATTACTCGATGAACGACTGCTTTCGCTAACGTTCTATAAGGATGGGGCTGGACCTTCGAGGTCTACAATATCCATGGCTGGTCGACAGACGGTGGCAAGGGTTTGCACGACAATGAAAATGGATGCGGTGCTTTGACAGGATGGTCATGGAGCGACACCAACTCCGGTGGACAGGCGTATTTCAACCTTCCGTTCTTTATAAAGAGTGGGTGTGTCGAGAGAGCAATTGCTTCGGCTGGAGGACCAAAGGTTTCATGCAGCGGCCAGGGACTTGGGAAACGATCGACAGATAAGCGGACCTTGGAGACCAGAACGGACCTCGCAAAGCCCGTCTCCAACCCACCAAATTTCGACGACGCGCGCATCAGCAACGCATACAACCCTCCCGACGTAGATGTTAATCTCATCAATCACGTCTACAATGCTCCAAATTGGGATAATGAGCGTCGGTCAACAAGTGTAAAGACGTTAGACACAAGAGTAGATCATGCAAAGCCCGTCTCTAAACCACCAAATTTCGATGATGCCCGCATCAAGGACGCATACAATCCTCCCAACGTAGACATCAACCTTGTCGAGCACCTCTACAATGCTCCGAATTGGGACCATGAGAGTCGATCACTCATACAACTCAGCCAACTTCACGAACGTAGCAAACTGTCTAAACGTGGCTGTGCTTCTTCTAAGGCTGCAAATGACTCACCTCCGGGCAGTCCACCACAATCACCAGCACAGGAATACCTCTGCAATCCGGTCATACCTGGAGTCGACGAGTGCAACGCCAAAGTCGCCGAATACGGGAACGTAGGTAAGAAGACATCACTCTTTTACACGGGCTGGGGGGCGAACGGCGCGCCAGGCGCAGGCGGAATCATGGCTCGAAAGTATGCAGCCAAACACATGTGCAATATGGACACGGTCAGTTGGTCCGGCCTCTGCAACGGCGAATGGAAGGTCAACACCCAGAAAGCAATCATCGAGCCCTTCAAAAAGTCAGACATGAGCAGCGACGAGCTCTTCGCACTCGACGACAAGGCCGACCCGTTCCTAAAACACCTAGCTCAAGCCTTTGCCGAAACGAGCAAGGGCGACGTTTACGTCTTTATACCGCAAGGCCGGCTCCCGAACAATGCCTGGAACAAGGACAGCGCGTGGGGCGGCTGGGAGTATCCTGCTTTGACCAATAACCAGAAAGTGACGAGAATCCTCAGGGTTGATTTGGATGTCAGTGATCCTAACAATCCTACGGGCACGCCGGAGGTTATTTGGGATCGCAGTAAAGGGGACGGGAAGGCGGATTATGATCCCAAGGGTGTTCGTGGGCCGAGTCTGGCGGATGGGCTGCCGCAAGATCAGATACCGCAGGGTTGGCAGGATCCGGGATCGCTATAGGCTGCCTTTTGGAGCTTTAAGGATGTTATACTGTTTGTTAATCTCTCATTCTCAACTGATCTGTTGTAAGATATGGATTTTATACTCGCCTTCTACCCATAGATGTTCTGCTATACACACTTATTACCTATCCTAGCCATGAAATCATCATACAGAAAATCCGTCCATGTACCATCCAAAAAAGTCCTCCTTTAACACTCCGCATTCTCTTCCCACTTCCCTAACCATTTCGCTCCGTCACACCCGCAACCCCAAACATCCCTAGCTGCAATCGAACAGCTCATCCACCGAGCACCCCTGTCGAAGACGAAACTGAACCAACTATCATGGAATCGTTACCTTTTAATCCCTCGGTGGTTTTTTTGCTGACTTTTTTTGTCGCGGATATATCATATAGGTCGTTGGTTGTACATATTGTTAATTGACGTAGGCAGATGCGAGATGGAAATGATAAGAAGAGACGAGGCACGGAGAAAAGGGGGTGGAGTGGAGCAGGGCCGTCGTTATTGGCAGATTTGCTGCTGTGTTACTTGTGTGTAGGTGCATTGAAAGGGGTTGGTAAAGATGGTTTGGAATGGGGAGGTGGAAGTTGGGTGGAGCGGGAGTTGTGTCGCGCTCATGGAAATATGGTATATCATATGATCGTAACGTAGTGTTCAAAGGTGTCTACCTTCGATATACCCTCTGAAAGGTGTGTAACTGCCTACAAATGTGGTGGCGTATCGACAGGGGCGTAGCTCTATTGATGTCCCTTCGAGATCCTTGAGAGAGTATGAATCTGTTCTCAGGAATATGTGATGGTAATTCTCAGCTCCTATAACAGGCACCCTTCGAGCTTCAATCATTTTCGCTGCAGTCGTTTTGCTTGGTTGTGAATAGTGCTCAGGGGGTTAATATTGTTTGCTGTGCTTCCTGTCGTTAGATTGAGTGTTGAACACCATGAGTCTTTTGGTTGTTCATATTTCGTTGGCGAATCTTGGATGAGCAGTAAGAAATTTTAAGCAAGATCTCACCATTTTCTCAGTGTCTCATATAAGATTCTCATCAACAGCTCAGAAACTACCTCACCAACAGACTCCCCTTGTCCTCGAACAGCAGATCAACATCCTCATATCAAACACTCGGACACAACTCTCCAGCCTACTTCAGACTCCAACTAACACCCAAAGCTCATTCACGACAAGGCCTGGCTTTGCTGCTGTGCGAAATGGGGTATCACGTGCTGCTATACGGCCCTGAATGTTCCGACGACCTTTTGCAACGGTTGTGGGCTCGCTCGCTGTGAAGACTGCCAGATCGTCATGGATTGCGCCGGCGAACGTAAGTTTCAAGGTCCTTTAGACCGGGTTTTTGTTAAGGGGAGACTGATTGTATTGATGAATTAGAGAGAGCCGGTCCCTCAAGTTGATTTAATTTCGAACTAGAACTCGGCGGCACAGTAGAATGCTGGCGAGCTTTTGTCGGGGGGGTGGGGATTTGGGGGAGATATAGTGTTTTTGCTGGGTTGTGTCCGTAAGTCATGTGAGCGATATGTATAGCATGGAGATATTCAGAAAGGTGTGAATTACTAGTGCTGGTCATTGTGACCGGTAGGCGAGCTTACGAATAGAATAGAGCGCTTAAGGAATGCTGAATGCTAGCACGAAGTGTGATTCTAGCCATTCAGCCAACGTGGTGAATGGCTAATAACGAACGCATTAGTACTCACTGCTTTCGTAGGCCAGTTGTCTTTAAGTGATGGCCTCAAGCTCTCGGGAATGCTCTTCGCCTCTCAATTCCTGCCTCCTCACTCCGCCATGGAGTTCACATCTGCTCTCTCTTGTCTCCAATTGATGTCTTATATCTTCCGCATGTAACTCGTATCTTCGCCTTTCTACCGCTTCTAGCTCGGCTTTTCTTTGAAGGAATGCTGGCGAATTCTCCTCAAGCTGTGGTTCTTGAGTGATCTCCGCGTGGCGTCGCTGGTGATGAACGCGCCACAAGAAAATTACAAGGGCGGATATTGCAATGCTACCGAGTAGTACTGCAACGCCAACCGCTAGATCTACATCTTTCTGGTTGGGTTTAGGGATAGGGATAGGGGTCAACAGTGACGATGGTGTCGAAACACTGTTCGTCAGAGATGGCGTTGTAAGCTATCAAGTAGTCGAACCGATGGCGCTGATCAACCTAGCCGTAGTCTGTGAAGTAAATATTGTCGCTTTTGTTGTATCTGGTGTTGCTGATACCGTTTTGCTGGGTTACTAGGCGAGTACTTCCCCCCCTCCCCCCCCCCCCCTTGGCATGAGGAAAACCTCAAAAAGTTTACAAAACTTGATTCTGCCGCCGCTTGGAATAGCGTACTGTCGATTGCCGACGGCTTTATGTATGAGGGAGAATGGGCTTGACAAAATTACTGCGCTCCCCAACGTAGTAATGCAATGTCCCGACGAGTAAAAGGTGGAAGTAATCGGATATGCTGAGACTACGATGTAGGTGCCGGGCGAAGAACTGCCTTCAGTAGTCAGTCGGTAGACACGAATCTGGGGAGGGAACTTAGGTTATCGTATACACAGCTCCTCCAGGAGTGAAGGTGAATTGGCCCACATTACCCGAAAGGCTAGTATAAGCAAAGTCTGCTGCTATATAGCAACCAGAGCAGGTCCATGGGCGAAGAGTTGGAGAGGCTGGCTCGTCAGGGTTATAGTCTGGTAGGATCCAAAGGGTACTTTGATATTCTTTACCTTTCTATCCACGAGCACGAAGGCTAGTGAGAAGACAGATGATTAGAGGGGACTATCAGCGTAGAACGCATTATAGATAAGTGCAAAAGTCGATTACACTATGAAAGGGATGATAATCTTAGCACGATAAAATTAATAGACAACGAGAGGCTAAGCCATTATCAAGAAATCTTTCGAAAAGGCTGTACGAACTGAGCATCACAGGTGTTTGGCACTCTTCTGAGATTGCGGCTCAGCCAGCAGTCTTGCATATTGTTGCATGACATAAACCTCCGAGGAACAAGGTGCTGCATCGCGAATTCACCGTCGTCCAATTAGAGCAACATTTCTTTGGAGGTACATAAGAATCAACCAATTGTTATAATTGCAGGCAGTGCTGCATAGAATGTCAAGCTACAAAACAATGAAGAGTGATTAGTAGCATCAGGGCATTCGAAACAAGCTCAATTGCCTTGAAGTACATTAAATGTATTGGCCACGATGGCCAAATCCTCGCTTGAGGACGCGAAGACTTATGTATGGGAGACGATGTACAACCCAGACGAAGATATAGAGGAATTACTGAGCGGGAAAGACTCCAATAGCGACTATCAAGTGGGTAAGGTATGCTCAGCAGAGGAGAAATGCCCAAATTGGAATGGAGTCAAATAGCCTGTGCCTTCCCAGTGAGGGTAGAAAATAGAGCGAGAGACATTTCAAAACGGTGGGGGTCCATAGATTTTTCTTGCTTTCATACACTTCTCGGACTTCTTAGCACCCCAGGACCTACAACGATGAAGGGTGATTTTGCCATACTTTACAGGGTGAAGAAGAAAGAGCAAAGGCGAAGCCTTTCAGACGTCGGAAATCAACACTTCTTGTTGCGCCAATTCTGACTGTCGTTTGTTGTGGAACAATGCATTGATTCGTGGCTAAAGGAGAGCTGCGCAACTCATGAGGTAGACCTCTAATACGGTAGATTCAAGAGACAAGAGAAACAACTCAGCCGGATCGCAATCGTAAGTGATTGAACAAGTTGGATGAATGCGGTACATTTACATTAGATTCGATGGAGCCTTCACAACATACCTTCCGTTCCTATGAACATCAGCCTATCCTAAGATTTGCCTCAGATCTCAGACGTGTCCTAACCCCGTTAGCAATCCTAAGATGCCACTAAGCCCAAAGGTGACTAGGCTCGTAGTCTTCAGCGTTGCATCATCCCCGCTCGGCTGCGCCCAATACTCGAGTGACACCTCACTACCTTCACACATATTTAACACTTCTCATAGCTCTCACTACAGCAACTTTGGCTTCCTTTGGACTTTGTGAACGCTGTGAACTCCTGGGCTTTGTGAACATAGAAATCCGTGAGGGTGGCTAAGGTGCGGGGCCGCAAACCATAAGATCAGGCTACCAATATTACAGCTTCCCATTTCCTCTTCCAGCCTCACCTTCCCATAACCTGTTCCAACCTTTACAACTCCAGTACTCAACACAGGCTAAGCAGCATCAACTAAGATGTCTGTGATTATACGGGAACGAGAGCGTGACCGTGACCGAGATCGGAATCGAGACTGGGACGACAGGTCATCGGCTTATCGTGACTTGGGCCGTGACTCCGGTCGTGACCGCGGCGAGTCTTTTACAACAGTCAAGCGGTATCGTATCCCTAATCGCGATGAGGAAGACAAAGTCGAGAGACTGAGTGTGTACGACCGCGACCGTGACCGACGTTCTGACCGAGGAGATACCCGTGCATTCGAAGAAACTCGTATCATCCGCCGAGAGAGGACTCCAGAGCCTGAACCCGAACCGGTGAGAAGAGTTGAGCGAGACATTCGGATTGAACGTGTTGAGAGAGAGCGAGAGCCTGAGCCTCGAAGATTCGAGCGAGAGTATCGGTACGAGCGAGATGTCGATAGGCTGCCAGTACGTCGCGATCCTTACGAACTCGAGCGATACTCAAGGTCAACGGAGTACTTCCCACGTCCAGACCCTCCTCAACCTATTATCATTCGTCAGGAACCTCAGCAGATTATTATCCAAGAAGCGCCACGAGCACCAATAATCATCCCTGCTCCTCAACCGAAAGAAGAGTCTGACTTTCAGGTTATTCAACGCTCGGAAATCAAAGAGGACCGCCAGATTGTCCGACGAGAGCCGGAGCCACCGCGAGAGGAAGAAGATTACTACTACGAGCGTAGGACTCGAGAAGTCTCGGGTGGAGATCACGATGACGACTATTACGAAGAAAGATACAACCGCCGTCAACGAGATGTCAGTCCTGGCGATTCCATCTCTCAGCACGGCCGTGATCGAGATTATAGTAGCGATGATAGTATGGTTTACGTTAGAAAGGAAACCCGCGAATCATATGGCAGAGACGAGAGCCCTCATCATCGAAGGCATCTGGCTGAGGGTGCTATCGCTGGCCTTGGAGCTGCTGAACTTTTACGACATCATCGCAAGCGTGAAGGCGATGATACTTCTGGTCGTGGAAGTCGTATTGGGAAAGACCTTGGAGCTGCCGCTGTGGGTGCAATAGGTGCACAGGCTATCTCACGGGCCAAAAGTCACCATCGTGAGAAGAGTCGAAGTCGTTATGAATCCAGAGATCGTTACAGCGACCGTGGTGATGATCGCCGTGAGGGTCGTCGCAAGCATCGCAAGGACAAAGATAGGTCCCGAAGTCGGTCTCACTCTCGAGTTAAGCAGCTTGCAGGTCTGGGACTTGGAGCTGCGGCTATTGCAGCAGCTGTCGGGTATGCCCGTAGGAACAACAACAAGAATGATAATGATAGGCGTAGCCGATCCCGAACCCGGCGACACTCTGCGTCCGGCATACCTGCAAATGACCCCCGGGACCCAGGACACAAGAACAAAACTATAGCTGGAGCTGGCCTGGCCGGAGCCGCTGTTGCTGGATTGGTCGAACGAGCACGTAGTAAGTCTCGAGGTGGAAGGGCCCGGTCAAAGAGCAGGATTCGTACAGGTATTCCGATCGCTGCTGCTGGGCTTGGCAGTGCAGCTATTGCTGGTTTGTACGAGAGAAACCAGGCAAACAAGAAAGACAAGGAGGATAAGCAAAAGGAGACGCGACGTGCAGAGCGAAGGGCATCGAGATCAAGATCTAGGTCCGTACCATATGAAGGTCCACGCAGCGCTGCAGCAAGTGACCCAAACCTTATAGAATACGGTGATCAACCGGTGTACGCCGGAGGCGTGGTCCCAGACTACTACAACCGTCCGGCAAGCCAAGCAGGATACTACGGTAATCATGAGGACGCAATGGTCCCCGCTGCCGCGGCCGGTGCTGCATATGGGGCAACACGGGAGAGAGAGCGCAGGAGAAGCTACAGCTCTTCTGGATCCGATCGTGAGAGAAGGAGGAGACATCGACGCAAGAAGAGTGGTAGCGGCAGCCGGAGCCGGAGCAGAGGATTAGCAGCTGCGGGGCTTGCTGCAGGTGCAGCCGCTGGTGGAGCTGCAATTGCTTCGGAACACGAGAAGAGAAAGCAGCGTCGGAAGGAGGAAAAGAGAGAGCGAAAACGTATGTCCCACTTCCGCGATGTTGCCCACAAAGATTAACTGTATGAAAGGCCAAGAGGCAGAACAGCGTGGCGAATACGATGAGCGATACCCACCAGAACAACCATATTCGCAGATTAGTCCTGGAGCGAATCCTCCTGGGGCTGGGTATTCTCAACCACAAGATAATTACCACCCCTCTACAAACGCCTTCCCTCCTCCACCAAACCCCACATATTCTCCCGCTCCAGGTTACAACCCCGCAGAATATTCAAACCAACCTGCTCAGCCGGGTCAGCCCAGCGCACAGATCCACCCCGATTACGGCTACCCGCAGCAGCCAGCTGGCAATCCATATGCGCCACCAGGACCAGGAGGTGTCTATTCGCCTCCCCCAGCAGACCCATATGCAGCACCGGGCGCTCCAAGGAGAGCTGACGAGAATGTGAGTGCCGAGCCGTTTCTCAACACGTCATCTCACGTGCCCAAAAGTGACCGTTATGTTCCCAATGACCGTTATATTCCCAAAAGCTACCGTGATGTCCCCGAGGAGGGTGGGTGATTGTGACTAGCTCTGTAAGATCACTCCTAGCTAACAATCTCAACTCTAGGTCTAAGCACCCCTCGTGCTGGCTCCCCTGTCCAATCTCCTACTGTACCAAGGGGTTCATCCCAACCTCCACCAACCACTAAATCCGTCCAGTTCAATCTCACTCCTTCATCTTCCGACTCTACTTTCCCAAATAAAATTCGCAAGCGTCGCCAGCGGTCTTTACATGACAACGACGTCAATGATTATGATAGCGAATCCTCCACTCTTTTAAATCAAGATCGTCACGACCGGCGTCAACACAATCGAAAATCCTCTCGTGATGATCATGATAGGTCTCCATCTCCTGCGCCTTCAGATGACACGGTCGATCTGCCAGAGAGGTTTGATGAGCAGGGCAGACCAATACCACATAATGGGGAGGATCCGATGGTCAATCATATCCAGCAGTTGATCGGGGGTCTGTTGGGTGGGGATGATGACGATGGTGGGAGGAGAAGGCGGAGGAGGTGATTTCGGAATCTCAAGATGAATGGTTTTGGCGTTTCTTATCCTTTCTCCTTCTTTCTTTGGTTCTCTTAGACGGTTTCCTTGGACCATGTAGTTATGGGATTGAACAGGTTTATGATTACGACAACTATGACATGCATTTTCTTCTACCCAAGTCCCTTCCCCTAGTATTGGTGACTTTATGCGTGAATCGTGGCTCCTTCTATAGTAACATGCGTTGCTCGCTTTCAACATTCATACAGCCTCGGATCTCAACGAACCCAGCAACTTCAACCCATTGAAATGCATACACAATAATTACAACCTCTCAAAACGCCCCATCCGTCCTCAACTTCTCATTCCCCCACGGCTCCTCCTTCAACGAAGTCGGCCCCCCAAACGGCTCACAACTCCTCCGCCCACTCATCGGCCCCGGACTCGGCAACTCCGCCCCCTTCGCCGCATACGCCCTTGCCGCCTTCCCCCCCACATTCGCACCCCCCTGCCCCCTCTCAACCCCCTCTCTACTCCCCATCCCCTTTTCGCTCCCCCCCGAGATCCCCGCGGTCCCGCCGGCCGCGCCCGTGGCTTCGGCGCTCGCTTGCAGGGCTTTTAGAAGGGTGATGGTGGAGTCGGGGGTTAGGTCTTCGTAGTAGTCATCGTTGATTTGGAGCATGGGGGCGTTGACGCAGGCGCCAAGGCATTCGACTTCGGAGAAGGTGAAGAGGTTGTCTGGGGTGGTGTGGCCCGGGTGGATGCCCAGGTGGGTGGTGATGGCTTCCATGATTTTATCGGAGCCGCAGCCGCCGAGTTGGCAGGGGGTCTGTGGTTAGATTTGGTGTTAGTTTTGGGGAATATGGGTGGGGAGGGAGGGAGATAGGGGAAGGGGATAGGGGAAGGAGGTGGTGAGAAAGGCGTACAGTTGTGCAGACTTGGACGTGGAAGCGGCCGACGGGGTCGCGGTTGTACATTGTGTAGAAGGTGGCGACTTCGTAGACGCGCATTGGCGGCATCTCTAGCACACGCGCTACCTCGTTCATGACGCTGATGCTCGTGAAGCCGTGCTGCCGCTGACCCAGATCAAGGAGGGGCATCACGGCGGCTTTTTTATATTGTGGGGGGTAGCGTTTTAGGATTTCGGCGATGAGTTTTTGGTTGATTGCGTTGAAGGAGAAGGGGATCGATGGGTTGTTGACGGGGGTATCGCGGTGCTGGTGGAGGGATGTTAGTGGAGGTGGTCGGAGGGGGATGGGGGGGAACTGACGACTTGGAGGGCGTCGGATGAGAGGCGGGTGGTGGTGGTTAGGTGGCGGCATTGGGGGATGAGAGGGCATCGGGAGGGCTGAGCAAGGCGTCTGGATAGACGTGGGAGGAGTTTCGAAGCCATGGTGAGACGTTGCTGGGGTTAAAGTTGTCGGTGGATGTTCGATACCTCACAGGTACTGACGATGTCGATGTACGCTAACGCCGAATTGCGTTAGTGCCGGGAAGTATTGCAACTGCTGTCCGACTGTCTTTCACATCCGAGGGTCAGTAATCTGTTCAATTCATGTTCGATTGCACACGGATGCGTTACTGTACCCATCACGATATAACTGATCCGTGACTCAACCCACAATCACTATCAGAGCCCATCGTGAAGTGCACCAAGCCACTTGGTCCAGCTGACTGGATGGTAATCAATGCGTCGACCTGCTCATGGAATACCTCATGAAGTCCTCCTTCACCAAGATCGGCAATATTAAGCTCTTTCGGAGCCTGTATAAGTTATTTTTCTCTCAATTTGCTTTCATGATCTCTCTGAAATATATATATCTCATAACGTTTGTTGGATCTTTCAGACCCAGCATTCTTTCCCTTTTGCATCTCTTTCGTACTCCACTTATATATATGTGCCATATCTGGTGACGATGTACGAGCCGTTCGTTTCTTGATTGAAAACGAGGCACCAGTTCTCTATATGACAACTTTCTTAATAACGCTTGAACGTCTGGAATCTGGTCATTAGACCCGGGTATCAGAATTCACTCCGTATATTGAAACAATGCATCTTCGCTCTCATTCAGAACCAGAAAAAAGGTGTAGGGTGGTATTATAATATTATAAAGCACCAAATGAGGCCAAAAAGGAGCAACATCAAATCTTACAACGAGTGACAGAACTACTTCGAAAATATCCTTTGTCAATATTAAAGGCATGTCGATGAAATAAAGTCTTCCATGTCCTCATGGGAACATCTCTTTGCCCAGTAAATCAGTATAAGAAATTATATAACCGAAAATACTCTTTGAAATACAAAATCGAAACAACCTGGAAAGGGCCAGGGTCGAAATCATATTTTACGTCGTCGATCTAGTCGAGTGTACCAGGACATACCGCCCAGATGACCGCACCCTATTCAATCACTTAGATAAGAAGAGATCTGGAAACACAAGGCAGTACCTTCTTGGAGCAAGCAACAGTGTTAGCCCAGAACAGGGAGCGTAATTTCCAGAATACGTGGTTGCTCTCCTTAGCGCGTTAGGCGTGCAAATCCGAAAGGGCTTCCCAATTTTCGTCCCACTCTTTTTATCCTACAGAGTGGAATCGTCCTGCAACATGACAGTACGCTGTTCGTTCTCATTTACCCAGTCTGCGACTCAGCGTCACAAAAGGTGACAGACCCTCCGACGTCAAGATCGCTGCGAGTTGAATCTTGGAAACGGCCATGCGAGAAGCTTCAGCGACACTCTACAACTAGCCATCACACCTTCATTACATCATTGACAGCTCCAAACCTGCGGCGGTGCAACCAAAAACCTGTCTTCATATGACACATTTGCTGACAGGACCCTACCGGCAATGAAACGGGTTGCAATGACACCTCGCTTAGTGAACGAGAATTAGGGCTTACGAGGATCGAGGATGATGCGATATGACCCCCGTCGCAATGGCCGCTCCATTGCGTCGCGCTTGCTAATTCAAGATCACAACACACGACAAATCCTGCATATCCTTCACACCGTTGACATTGTTGATCTTCATCTTTCTGCTCCATCTTCTCTACCTATTCGAACCTGGAACAGACAGCGTTGCCAGCTCTTTCATTGTTGCAGAAACCAACACCACAAAAGCACAGCATTACCAGCTCAGCCTCTACACCAACTACTAAAACCACCAATCCAACTGTTGCTGCTATCTACCAAACCTCTCTTCAACCATCTTACTTGATCTCCTTCACACAAAGCAAACATGTGCATGAAGTACCTCGTCGCCTACTGCTGCGGTCACTTCCGTTACCTGGACGCACTCCCCAGTGACCACTGCTCCATCAACCCCTGCACCAAAACCATCACCACCACGCTCCGATGTGAGCAAATCTGCCACTCCTGCGCCGAGACCTTCCTCCTCCACGAGACTCGACGCACAAAGCTAGTAAACATCGTCCGAGCTGCCGGTCGACCAGTCAAGCCAATGCCGCCAGTCCACATGATGGAGTTCTACCACAACAACCTAAGTCATCACCAAGGAATCCTCTACATCATCTGGCGCTTCCACCGCATGTTCATCCGGGCGTTGGGGGAGCCGGCACCTCCGGATGCAGGCTTCTGGCGCACCTGCTGGGGTTGGAAGGGCTTGGGGGATGCGTGGAAGGCGATTGGCGGCGCTGGCGGGGTCGAAGATACTGCCGTCGACCGAAGCATCTGGAATTTCGTCAACATTCACTTGCATGCCGAGTTCGATCCCGAGTGGCCGTGTGCTCTTATCGGGCACCCAAGGGACTCGGCCTGGCCGGTTGAGGAGAGAGGGTGGGGTTTTGAGGATGGGAGGGAGGAGCAGGAGGTCGTGTCTTGGGTGTTTGGGCAGTCAGCGGAGCAGAGCAAGTGGGAGAAGGCAAGTGAAGCCTTCGGGGAGGCGAATTAGGTGGGGGACGGAAGGATTCGGTGGTTGTGGATTTTCTTGTTGTTTTTAGGGGTAGTAGCAGGGGATGGAACCAAGGAAGATGTGTTTTGTTCGGAGCCTACGTCTACACCTGCGATTTTTACGGTTTTTTCCTTGTTGTCTGCGAAGCTGGTACATCCCCTTCTAGCCCAAATGCCCCTTCCCCGTCACACGCCCCCTCTCCCCACAACTCCCCACAAATCCCCACTCCTGTCCCCCTCCACCTAATCACCCAACGCACCAAACCCCACATTCCCTATCTCCAGGGTCACATTCGTAGAAGCAAAAGCGTTTACCTGGCGCTTTCCTTAGGAACAGCTGCGCGAATGCATGATCTGCCTCACAATTTGTGTCTACGGGACTGGAGCATCAAGAGGCCAGATATTTTATAGGGGGTTTGAGTCTCCGTAGAGGGTGAATGTCGGGGCTCGACTGTGGCGAGGGAAACATGAGGAGTTAAGACGGTGCAGGCGATCAAGGAGCTCGTTGGACAGAAGGAGAATGGAGAAACCAAAAACCCCCAATCGACGCAATTAAACCGTTACCAACCTCCTACTATCCCCCCACCCGCCTTTCCACCGCCCCTTTCCAACCCCCCATTTTCCCATTCCCCTTTGCCCCAACCCCAAATCCCCAAAATCAACCATTCCCATCCCAACAGCATCACTGCAAGAAACAACATCGCCGCTCTTAAACTCAGCCCTAGGTCTTTTGAGGCCTGTCTGCACTGTTGTTGTGCGGAACTTTTCGTTAAGGGGGAGGTGGGGGGCGGTGACGGAGGATTTGGGGAGGGGGGGGAGGGGGGGGTGGGAGATTTGGGGTGGGCAGAAGGGAGAAGTGGGAGTGGATGGAGAGAGGGAAAAGAGAGTACTGTAGGTACCGGCGCCAGAAGTGTCTCTTAGCCCACATCTTTGAAAAATCCATACATCTTTCTAAACATTTATGGTTACTTGTGCTCGGAAAGGTTTTGAAAAAAATCCATGCAGCGCTGAATGCGAGACAAATACGTTTTGTTTGTTTTTTCAATCTTTTCATACCCTTTTTTTCACACGACAAAAAAAAACGGCAATGAGGCTTTTTTGGCATGGAGGTACCGTTGTACTGTACGAGCATGTCTTCCTGAAATGAGAATATTCGTTCGTCATGTGGTAGCCCTGTTTTGCCAATATCTGGGGAAGATAAAAGGGGGGGGAAGTGTAGATGAGTATAGTTGCGAGTATCAAACGATGCGTTGGGGTTCTGCGCTCTTTATCTCCCCCCCCTTTTCCCCGGACGCTTCACTGCCCTTCAGTCTCACCGTCTCCGCAACCTTATTTCTTCGTTATTGATCGAGAAGTATGTACTTTCGATGAGCAAATGTTTCTGTGGGAATAGGCTTTGACGAGCTTTCGAGCGCACCTTTAATCACGCCTAAAGGATTTGAAAGCGAGCGGGAGCGGAGAAGGGAGTGAGAACGGTAGAGAATGTCATATTCTCATAGTCAATCGTTTCATCGTGTTTTCGGGGCAGGGGAAGTTTTGGTTTCTTCAGCACATTAGGCAGATGAACCTGAACTTCATTGTATTGACAATTTCGTGCTTCGACTGTGACATCCTTCCTCGGATATTCAAACCCCCTTCTTCCTTGGTTCCCTATTATCTTCTACCCTTGAAGTTCACTCCCCTTAATCTTCGGCTCCATCCTCTATTCCTAGAGCATACCCTCCTCGAACCCACTTAAGAACCCCCTTTATGCCTCTCTATTTCCAAACGAACTTCCCTGGAATCTTCCTCCGGTTTCAAGGCTCCTCTCTCGGTTACCAAGTAGCGTTGCGGCTGTTCTCGGCGCCCGTTGCAGCTGCTGAGAAAGAGGGTTGCAGCTCTTTGGGGGTTTGTGACGACTGCTATATCTAACGTGGGAAATGCTGGCATGGGAGCCACAGGGGCCTGGGAGAGAATGTGCTGCATTGTTTAATTGTGTGCAGTGTCAAATGCTTCCTATTAGCGTCAAAATAGCCGCGCAAGGAGACGTTAAGGCAGAGCAGAACTTTGCCGATTTCTTGGTACGGTTCTCATAAAATTTTGCTTTATCCGGTTCAAGCTCTGACATTTCTATCGATATCAAAGCACTCATCTCCATAGCGGTCTTTCCTTCGACCAAGTTTATTTAGATCTTCCCAAGCTACCACATAGTGAGCGGAAGCCCATTCATCAACCTTTTGCTTCTTCACCTCGCCAGGGATCGCGTTGAATAGGGTGCCTAGCCTGTGGATCCATGAGAACACTCCCAATTAAATGCACGATGACAAACTCACATGAGAGCATCAGGTTGACACCCAACCTCAGCCTGAGCATTCTCGATCAAACCCATTGCCTCAGTCAGCAAGCCGTTACCAGCCAGTGCACCAATATACGCTGCGTAGATCTCTCGAGTGACCTCAATGTCAAACCGTCTGACCCTTCCCCAGATATCCCTAGCTTGTCTATCGCCGAAGGGCGCAACCTCGCACGCTTGGAATGCAATTTGGATGCTATTGTAAGTCGGGCCTTCCCTTGAGTGGACGATGTCTTCCCAGAAATCGAGGCTACGGCGCGGCTTTCTGCAAGCTGTGTGGGCCAGCATTAGGGCGTTGTAAAGTTTGGTGTTCGGCTCGATCTCGGAATCCAATTTGAGCATGTTGTGTACCGTCGCGAGTGACTCCCTATCAGCGGCCTCGGCGATACCTTCAAGACAGCTGACGTAGGTATCGACGTTTGGCCTTTCCTCTCTAGTCTGCTGCTGGCGCATATGGCCGAAGACGTGGCAGGCCATATCGCTGCGCTTTCGCTCGAAGAATTCTTTCATAAGGTTGGTGCGAATGTCAATTTCTGTTTCGGTGAAAATTTGGCGGAGAATAGAGTAGGCATCCCAGGCTCGGGATGTGCTGTTGGAATGGTTTGAGATGAAGTCAACAAAGACGTTGCGGACTAAAGCGCGCTGCTCGATCCCATAGTGGAATGTGTGGGTGTTGAGGAGATCTATGAGGTCGTGCATTTCTCCACGCTGGAGGTGAAGTCGGGATAGAGTAGACACTGTTTCTGGCTCGAAGCGCGCTTTTCGCTCGCTCAAATCCTCAACGAGACCCATTGTAGCATCGTAATCAAGGCGTTTGTCGTTACACAGAGCGACTATGAGTCTGTTGACGAGAGGAATATCGGCATCATCTGGTACCTCTTCCGCTCGTAGTCTACTATAAACAGCTCTCGCCCCATCTAGATCCCCGACTTTCATGCGGTATTCGAGCTGCAACAGATGCGTCTGTGCATTGGGTTGAAATCCCCATCTTTCGCCTAGTACCACATATCTTTCGGCTGTGTAGGGGTCATCCAACGAATTCGCAAGCTCCACTAGTCCATTGATTGTCTCGATATCCGGACGCACGGGTATTTTGTTCTCTTCATTTCTCCGGATCATGATCTTCATCATTCTTTCAATCTCGTCAACGCCTTTTCCCTTTGCAGCTGCCCATTGAAAGGTTATATTCCACGCTCGTTTATCAGGGTCTTTTGCTAGCATTGATTTAAAGATCGGCTCACCCCACTCGAACTCGCCGTGGCGGATGCATAATTTCAAGACGAAAACGTCTGTGTGGAAGGTGGTTGCCCCATTGTTGGCAATAGGGTACATGTACCATTTCTTGGTGTTCTCTAGATCGCCCTTCTTGGCAAAGTAAACCACAATAGCTTGGTGGTCTTTGGAATTGAATGCTACGTTATGTTTTTGCATGATCTCGATCGTTTTGACAAACTCCTCAGTGTTCCCCTCTCTAGCAAACCCTTTGAGCACTTGTGTCCATGCCAAGCGATTTGACTGCTCCAGATCGGTATGCCAGTATTGCTCGACGAGATCCCTTGCGTAGAGTGGATCTCCGTACTGCGAAGAAGCTTGTATGAACGATGTAAGATGCTTGCTCCAAGGCACTTTGGCATCTTCCACCTCTGGGGAGATATCTCTCCGTTGTTTTGTTTCTTTGAACAAGGCCATTGAAAGCTCGTTGTGTGCGCTGTAGTCCCCATCTTTTGGGACGTTCTTTAATGCATTCATAGCCACCCTCAATTCCTCGCTTGAGAGTCCAAAACCCTCCACTTCGGTATAGTTCTGTTGTAGGTATAGAAATGTATTCAAGGCATGCTCTGCCTGCATCACCTCCAGTGGCGTTGGGAAAGTTTGTCTATGGCGGAAGAAATCGATGAACGCTCGCGCCAGATCCGCAGGTGGCGGTGGCCTTGTTCTTTTCCGAAGCATCTCGTTGAGATCTAACATTCGCCCAAGCCCCGGATCCAGATCCACGGGTTTCTGCTCCCGTTGAGGCTTGCGCGAAAACCCCCAGAGGTTTCTCCTCGCCACAACGGGCATTTTCGCAACGCTGCGTGCATGCAAACACTGCTGCATTGGCGGCCGAAACCAACAGCTTGTCTCTGAGTAGAGCTCATTGTATAGTATCCGCCGAAACACATGGCGCGTCAATTGAGTCTTTATCGTAGAGGACATGGGGTTATCTAGATGTCGACAGAGATAGCTAAAAGTAGATATTAGCACTGTCGAATGCTTGGGGACGCTGTAGAAGCTCACGGTGGGTCATGAATGTTGCATTATTAAATCATCCATGAGGTACAATGCCAAGGTCCAGTATATACATGAAGAGAATTGAGGGGTGTATGTATATAGACAGGATCAGCTCGAGTGCATATCTCCAACCGGGGCGGAAATAAGCGCGCGATGCACATCTTTCGCTCAGTTGTTCCCACGGCTACTATCCATTAACCTGGGCTCTCTTCGGTTATATACATCATTTTGGTGAGCGAAACGATAAGTACGTTGGCTTATCTTCATGTTAAATTCTATTCCTGCCATGAAGGCATTTCTATGGCTACTTAGCTACCAACTTGCAAATCCGCTCAATTACAGGCATCAAGGCCAATGTTCTTCGATAGCACATAAAGCCAGAAAGCCAAATCGGCAAAGCTAATGCGGTATCTTCGTGAAGTGGACTTGAAAGTCTGGTAACTCATGTTCGTGTAGATGCGGCTACAGAAAGATGGATTTTCGAGACGTGGTCGCGCCGCTGCGTTATATCCGAGTATCTGGATCTTCTTCACAGCTCACGGCGGAATAGAGTGAGTGTTACTCATTACGCATCAGACATGCGTGAGACTGGTCAGTCGAATCCGTTGATATGGCACCTCTAAGGCTTCTTCGAAGAAGAAAAAAAAGATCGTACGCCGCCGATGCAGAAGCTAAAAAGCTGAAGTAGAAACTCTGTAAGTCGTAAATTCGTGATTCGAAAAGTCCAGGCACCTCGCAAATGCGAATACTATTCCTGGACCGTTCGGGTTTCCTTCCATCCAGGCCCCTGTATCTCTTAGCCAAGAGGTCAGCACCTGTTTATCCATGAAACGCCAATTCGCCGGGCCTGCAAGGAACCCTAACGGCCAAAGTAGAAATCTTTAAATGTGAGTCCAATTCGGCTCATGAGCCAAAGCTGACTAAACATCAATCATCTCAGCATCGTCCGCCAGAACTTCGTCCGCCGGTCCCCAATTTCCCTCGTAGATGGTAGCACCAGCTCGTCTCCTTACTTCCGCCCATTGTACACCTGCTGTTCGAAGAATCTGGTCCACGACTGGACGATCTGACGCCCGAGGAGAGATCATCCAGCGAACTATACCGTCAAGAGCCTCTTGGTTTTTCGCGTCGATCATGAAGGCCGGCGGCTCCGCAAGTTCGCCACTACGCCGAAGCTGAAAATGGCTCTTCTTTTGTCCCTCCCGTCGGCGACGAAGGAAGTTCGGCGAACCAAAATCTTCGCCGCCGGAGTCCGATCCGTAGAATTCTTCTAGTGATTCCTTATCTGAAAGTGGCTTGCCAGACGAATCTCGGAAGATCTTGCTGTCTTCCGAACTCCACGTTAAGCTCGGAACATCACTCATGTCGCCTGTCCTCAATCGCTGCCAAGAGGCCCCATTGTCTGGCAGCATTACGTTGCCAGCAATCTCAAGCATGATCAAGCCAAGAGCAAAAATATCAGCTGGCTTGTCAAACTGACCCATCAGAATTTCTGGTCCAATGTATTCGCGATCGCCTTCTCCGTCTATTCCAGGCTGAGCTGGCCAGTTGACTGCCATACCAAAATCCCCGATCTTCAAGACACCCTCGAATGTAATCAAAACGTTAGCAGGCTTGAGATCCAGGTGGATGAAGCCCAAATCATGAATATGTTTGAGACCCTATCAATTAGTTCAGCAAAGTACCACAGATGCTACAACAAGGACTTACGAGGGAAAGCTCTAGCATAATTTTCCAGATCCTGAAGTCATCAAGCCGTGCAGAGTGCCCAACCTTATCTAGAAACGTCTTTAGAGTACCCTCCTCACAGAACTCGGTTTGGATGTACAGATGGTTATTGTCCTCCCAGCTGTCGAAAAGATTCACAGTATGGTCGGCCTGTCCCAACTCTCTTAGTATTGCAACTTCTTGGAGCTTACGCTGCCGGTCTTTCGGCCCAATGTAGGGGTGGCGGGATTTCTTGACAGCCCAGACTCGATCTGGAAGTGGCGTTCTTGGTGAAGTACGCTTCGTCGGAAGCGCAAAGTAATTGCCAGTATTCTTGTCTTCTTGAGCTCTCGTCACGCGATAAACGCTGGAGAATTCCCCCGTGCCAATCACTTCCACTCCGTCAAATCTGCATGTCAGGCTCGGATCTACCTCAACTGGAGCAATGTGAGCCGATAAGTTGATACTCGACCTGCTCTTTCCAAATGGCAAGAAAGACTCTCTGGAGGTAGTAGGCGTCGCGGGAACAAATGATGAAGCAGTGGGACTACTAATCACATCCTCCATCGGCCGAGCTGTGTGCAAGTCCCCATGTCCTGAGATCGACAAATTGCTAGGGTCCGGGGGAAAGACATGTTCCCGAGGCGTGTGCGGTGACATCCGGTTGCAAAGGTCGTTAACCGGACTTGCTGGAAAAAGAGGACTTCTTTTAGTTTTTGACTTTCCTATATGCAGAGAGGGGGCTGTATGAAAAGGTTTGAGAGGTGCTGGAGACTTGAAGTTTCGTAATAAACGAGAATGAGTCAAAGAACGGGACACCGACGAAAGGCTTCTGAATCTTAAGGCAGCTGATGGAGATTCGTCCATCAAACTGTCGCTGTCTTCATCGACGCTTCCAGACGGTGTCCCAATAGGAATCAACTTACAACTTTGCTCTTGTTCAGACGACTGAAGTCTCTCATTGGGCGAAGCGCTGCAAGCATGGCTTCCAGCCTCTTGCTTCAACGTACTACGTTCAACGTGTCTGGGTTGCGCAGAGCCCGTCCCAAGGGCTTGCTTCGTTGGGGTCGGAGGCAACTCAAAATCAACACTGGATTGACTATCTCCTTTACCATGCATAGAATATCCTTGGTTCTCAGCGTCAACGCTAAGAAAGCTTCCGCGCCGGTCAATGCTACCGTGTGCAAAGTTACTGCCAAATACACTGACACCCTTCCCAAATGTTCCAGGCGCAGGACGAGTTGCATGTGCGCTGAAAGGGGTCGAAGGCGTCCCAAATGAATGTCTGACATGACGAGTTTTGCTGATTGCAATTTCAGGTGCCGCTGCGGGAGTAGCTGTCCCGATCATACTATGCCGTTTGCAGGGTGTATCTGGCATCTGGTCGGTACTGCTGCGGAAATCGGATTGCGTGTCATCCATGTTCCTATTGCGTTTCGAGATCAATCCTGTCGACATGAACGCCGCAGGTAGAGGCTTCGTTAGCTTATAGTTCTCAGGAGTTGCAAAGCATGTCTCCGTAGATCCCTGAGTAGATGTATTGTTAGAGACAACCTCGCATGATACTGGCCTCGCGCTACCTAACGGCATCGACTTGGAAAAGTCGACCATAGTCCTTCGGTGTTCTGGTTGACGGATCGGGATATGCGTTGGCGAGTCTTCCGCCATGCTTGAATTAGAAGAGGATTGCGTTAAAGTCCGAGACAGAGGATGTCGAGGGGGTTGAGCTTGGTTTCCGGAGCCCTGAGGCTTAGCACTGTGTTGGGATATTGGATGCGCAGAAGCATTCGGAAGGCTACCTTGAGATGAAAAAGGGCTGTCCCGTGTCATGGATGGCAAGAAGTTGTCGAGCGACATTCGGAATCGGCTTTTGGGCACACCTTGCCCAGGGGTAGCAAATTCAGAAGCAATGTCGACGTTGGGTTTGGTCCGCGCAAAACTTGGCTTCTCGTGCCGTTGCTGTAGCGTTGTCTTACGCAAAGAGGAGGTACGTCTCGGCATTGGAGATTGAACACTGGAGTATTCAGAAGGTGTAATATCCATCCTGGATCCGTCGTAATGGCCTTCGAGCTCAGCTTCATGGTCAAAAATGTTGAAATCTGGGCTGAATATGCCGCCATGCAAACTTCTTCTCTTGGCTGACGGGCTTCCAAGACTCGCTTGATCTAAGTTCATGATCCCATCACTTCGCTTAAGAGGACTGGATTTGGCAGAAGAGCCCCCGAAGCTCGCAGTCCCTCTCTCGACCCTTGCGAGCGCGCGATGCGGCGCAAATGTTAACTCAGGCTTTTGACTCCCAACTGACCTGAATTTGCTCTCTGAAACGTTTTCTCTGACTGGGCTGATACTCCGATCGACCCTGTTTTCAACATCGTCGCTCGATCCTCCAGACGACCGAGGCGTAGCATTTCCGTGATCACTGGAGTCACTAAGGGTTCTCTTACTCGGACTTCGCTGGCGCTGGGAGCTCCTTGACCTTGAACCCATGCGCATTGGACTCAATTTCCGTGCGACCGCACGATTCTGCCTGGCGCTTGGTGGATAGGGAATCGCTAGCGGAGAAGGTGGCGCAAGAGGTGAGTACGATAGTAGGGTCTCTGACACCGATCTATTCGAAGGCGAAACGCGAGGGGGCGAAAGAGGTGAGCTGGGTGATGGGGATGTTGACTTGGAGGTTATTAATCGAAATGTCGGACCTTTCGAGGGAGACCGAGAGAGTGAGCGCCGAAGCTGCCTGAAAGCTGAAGTGGGATCAACATGATGGATATGAGTTGGAGACGGGAAGTGTAAAGTCCCGCCTGCATCGCTACACGGGGAGTATGTCGCAACCATGAAGACGTTCGGCACAGGCCACCAGCAGTTCTAAACAAGTTGTTCTTTGTCCAACGTAGTGCGATAGAAGCTGAAGATTGGTGTTGCCAATGCTTCGAATGGAAGGAATTTTCGTTGATGTGTTTGTTTACGAGGATATCGTAATCGTAGCAGATGCGAGGATGTCGTCAGTGATCGGAGCTTGCGGTTTCCGACGTGAATGTGTTTGTCCAGCACATGCGAAACAGTAGGAAATGGGTCGGTTGGAATGTTGCCAAGAGATGAAATGGATTCTGTGCGTCAAGTGATTCGTCCCCAGTACAGCTTCACTCTTCCTTCTACCCCATCTACCCTATGCACCCCGGATACGACGGCTCGCCGCTACCGTGGTATACTGTAAAGCTACCACAGGATGATTATTGAAAGGGTGGCGATTGTAGTAAGATGTGATGCGATCGAGGATATTCGATTGGTGGTCAGGCTGCAAGTGGAGGAAGTATCTTTTACGATTTCAGAGTTGGTAGGGACTGGCAAATGAATGCTAGAGGGCCTTTGATATATGGTAACGGGGTATGTCGTCGGTGGATTGTTGTTGTTGTTGTTGATGATGGACGTGGTGTTAGAAATGATGGAAGCTGTCCGTGTGTGTCGAATGATCACGCGTTGTAGTAAACAAGCACGCAAATTCAGGGTCCTCTTGTCAAACGGGTGTGGTAAGCTAAGACTACCTTAACCCTGCAAGATCGAGTACTCCGTACGGACAGTCGGGCAATCACATGGGGCTCGCTTTACATAATCATCGGGGGCATCAAGCGCGTGCGGCGTGGCATTGAGTTCGATGCTTCGGCTCCATAAACTACTTTACCTTACTGTACACGCTGTGGTAATTGATGGGCGGCGTATTGGTTTGATCCACCAATCATCTCGGACTGCTGACGACATAGGGGAAAGCATAAAGTCTGTACTGATCTCACATCGAGTAAAAGGAAGGTCCAAGGGTCGCGAGACACTTCGGTGGCATGTGTTTACTTTGCTGAAGCCTTGTCTGCCATCTTGATCCTTGATCCTGCCTAACACGGCTGCTACACCCTAAGAGCTGGATTCAAGATAATGAGTCGGAGCCAATACTGGATCTCCGGCAGGGCCGAGGCTACGTGCGGTGGTAGAAGTCGGATCTGTAGCAGCCGATAGGGAACCTGAGGACACGTCAGACCAGAACATTGACATGATATGCATCTGCATATCAAAAGAGTCAGCCGGCGAGCCTACCAGGATGAGCTGTGTCTAGTTCGCGGCAGAATTTCTTACAAATAGATTTAGGCTCTTCAGTACTCCCTCTGTCGAACCAAAGACCTTCGTCCGTGTGGCTTGCTTGCCTGTACATCGTTCTCAGGGACTTCTGAGTCTTCACAGAAGAGGTACCTTAGCCTTGATGGTTGCAGATGCCATTAACATGAACTATGCGCTGAAGGTTGAAGTCCATGCTGGGGTGTCTATATTACGGAAATGCCTGACGGTTCTAGTTCAAGAATTATATTGCAGGAACAGAGAAATCAGGTACTCTGGTTCGATTGTCGATAATCTTTCAAATAGGATATGCAGCTGAAGACCACTGCTCCGACTGAGATGCTTATCTTTGATAGATACTGTTGGTTGAGCTCACCCATCCATCCCGAGATGTCCATAATGTATTATGAAACATCTAGAATACTGCTACCTCATGCTTGCTTCGATCTGAAATCAACGGTGACGACGGGAGTACAGATTGTAATCACGTGACAGGGCTGACGCTAGTGGGAGGTTCTGCCAAGGTTCCTGGTTTTTCGGCAGTGTACCTCCGTCAGACCGTACGAGCCGTGCTCAATTCCGTACCTCCGTATTTAATGTATTCCCTCCCTTCGGGTCACCGTTTGACTCTTCGACCCGACAACATGCACCATGCCGTCCGCTGCATACTGCAATCACAGCGATTCTCTCGTTCCACTGCTGAAGGAACGCCATGAGATATGATGTTCTTGGATTGCTACGTGGATCGACTTCATCACAGTGAGTGACTGATTACTAAGGTACTCCATCGAAAAGCTGCAGACTGCAGTCATCCACCTTAGCGGCCCTCTTTCTCCAATCAGAACGCCAGGCAGCCACAGGACTTATACCGCAGTCACACTACGTCAGGTACCAACCTGGTTTATCATTACCAATACTGACGTGGTCCTGTAACAAATGTCAAGTCAAGCTGGGGACCATGGCTTTACCTTCTGGGGAAATGCCTGACACTTCCAGTGGAGACAACCTAGCAAAGATAGAGCCGGCCGAAGCGGATGATGGAGTCGAAGCAGGCAGACGTGACACTCAACACTCATCAGTCTCTCCCCCACCGCTGATGCGAGCATCCACCACTCCCCGCTTTTCAAATCCTTCGTCGACGTTGAGCTCTCCAAAACCGTCCCGCGAAGCCTCGCCCATCCGACCTCCGCTGAAGCCAGGAATCTCAGAAGGTTCCAAGGGATTGAGATCACGGAAGAATAGTACTGACATGAGCCTGAGCCCAACCCGTTCTTCTGGTGCATCACAAATACCCACCGTCCCATCCGCAGCAGCGGTACAGAGAGCACTTTCGGTGGCCGGTACGCCACAACTGCAACCATCTGCAAGCTCGGAATCACCTATTGACGTGCCGAAACCTCAAAGACCCAATAAGGCATCAAGTGGCAGCAGTGGCCAATCAGGATTAAACGCGTCACGGGTGAAGTCCCCTCCGCCGACAGCTGTTAGCAAACCGTCGATTACAACGCTTCGCAAAACAGAACAAACATCCTCTACGCCAAGCATAGTATTGGAAAGACCAACGCCAACCGCTTCTTCAAGTACGCAGACAGAGGGCGATGTAGAAGACATTATAGCCCGGCAAGGGATGCGCACACCAAACAGGGGAATCAGCGCAAGCGGCTCTACGCTCGAGACCGTCCGAGAGAGTAGCGTTCCCGCGACGCCTGCTATCGGGACAGGTTGGGCACAGGCTGAGCGAAACCGAGGATCGGATCGACCAGAACGGATTGATGAGAATCCCACGGGAGATGCTCTGGGGGAGGATGTACAACCGAAACCCGAAAGTGGTAGTGAGAGCGGTGGTAATAAAAGCGCTGGAGCCCGCAATGAACACAAGGGCCCAAAGAAGGCAGCAACCACCAACAGCTCTGCAAAGCCTCAAATCATGCATACTAAACGGTCTTCCACGCAGCTTCATCCTGCCAAGGGCAAGACCGGAAGTGAAAGCACCGTCAAGAACATGACCGTCGAAACCGAAACCGTAAGCTCGATACCACAGGTTGCTCTCGGTGGTGGGGCTGGTGAACGCAGCGTGCCCAGTAGGACGGATACAGGAGGAAGCGTACGTCTCAAACCAAGTATTGAGACGATCCGGCCGAAGAAGGAGAAGAAGAAGGTGGTGCGGAAAGCACCTTCGATCAATTCTGGCACTGGTGGGTTTCAATCTAGACGTTTTCATCATCATCATACACATGCTCGGCCTCCATCTCCTACCATTTCGTTATCTATTAGCTCCCCTGATTTTGCGAGTGGCTTTGCTATGGGCTACAGTAAGGCTGAGTCCAACTTGCGCAATAGCAATGCGAAGGACAAGCTCACGCAAAGCAATCTGGGCCAGAGCCCGCCCACTCCAAGTAGTCCATCAAGTTCAACACTAACAAAATTCCGAGTGCGTACAGCCTCCTCTAAAGCAGATATTTTCGAAGCCAAAGTGGCCAGCGCTCTTGATCAGACCAACTCTTCGGACTCAGACGAGACTTTTGTTTACGAGTCCAATCCTCCTGAGCCATTTTCGGCACGGCCTCACCGCTTCCACTCGCGAACGCCAAGTGCAACATCCATGGCAAGTCAGATAGATCCTTACGGTAACAGAGCTAGGCAAGAAGGCCACCATAGCATTGCCGGCAAGAAAAGCATGAAGTTTACTAACAATCCATACACTGCAATCGACCCTAGCGAGGAAGGAACAGTTCGTGGGCCTAACCATAGCCGGCGGACCACTGGTGGAAACTCAACACACCACCACATTGGACGGCATGGACGAGGTGGTCACACCTCCCTTTTTGACCAAGAATCTCCTTTCCCTGGAGCTGCCAAGCCTTTACGTTCCGCAGCGAGCAACGTTGCTCAGCTAAATTCTCGACCATCGAGTCCTCGAAGCCCTCATGTTCTACGGGTTCCTGGAAGTGGTAAGAAACCCAAGGAGCCTTTGGTATACGACCTCGAAGGCGAAGGCGCTGATGATGAGCGGACTCCTCTCATCGGATCAACTCGGTCGGGACGGAACCGCATTCGCCGTCCACTATCTGGGAGTTCAAGGCGTAGCTACACAACGGAAAAGGAGCATCGCTGCTGCCGGCGAGTCACTGCTTACGTTTCGCTAGGGACTCTCCTGGCGCTACTCGTAGCTGCGGTTGTGGCTGTCCTGATACTGTGTTCGCAGCCATTGCGGAACGTTTACGTCAAGGACATTCAGAATGTGCTCGCTTCGGAGCAAGAGATGATGCTCGACCTCCACGTCCATGCCACGAATCCGAACCTGTTAGCAGTCCAAGTCACCGCACTCGACGTCTACATATTTGCCAAAAGCAAGCACGTAGGCACCGGTCAGGCCTGGCGAGATCAGCATCTGCATCACCCCGGATCCCCCCATCAATCGCGATCCGAACCCGCCCCGTACAAGACCCACCCCCAGAAATCAAGACCCACCCGCAAGACGTACGAAGATCCGAACTTCCATACAACCGACGACCCCATCGACGACCCCCTCCCGGACCCAGGAACAGACTCCCAAACCATGCTCCTCGGCCGCATCTTCGAATTCGACTCCCCCCTTATATTTGAGCCCTCCCCCTTCCGCAGGCACTCACAGTCTTCCATTGGGGAAGTCCGTCTGGCTAAACCAGGCAACAGTACAGAGGAAGGTGGAAGCGACAGATGGGAAAAGGTGCTGCTGTATGACTTTGAACTGAAAGTCAATGGCTACATGAGGTATACCTCTCCGTTGGGCACGAAGACGCGGAGTGCGAAAATTGTCGGCAGTGTTATTGTGCATCCCGAGGACGGCGTGGATAGAATGGGCGGCATGGCCATTTCGAAACCCAGAATATCGGACGCCGCCGGGAGGAATGCTCTACCCGACGGGTTCCGCGGAGCTCAGCGGGGCGTGAAGGTTCGGTTCGTTGCTTGAGTTGTGTGAGAGCATGGCATGGGTCATTGTGCTATTCTTTATGACGTCCTAACGACATTACGAATTCCATTTTTTCATGTATTCCCAAAGCATGCGGCGGAGTTTTCCTTAGCTTTTCCTACGAGGGAAACGCATGTTGGAATACCCCTGTTGGGATAATACGTGCTTTTGGAATGGGGGAGCGTAGAGTTTGGGAACGGAGAGTTGGGAGGGAAGAGCGAGAGTGGAGATATACCCTGTACGAGGCTACCTGTATTACTTGGGCTACTAGAATGTATGTTAGGCAATCGACAGATATCCATTGGATTACACGCGCTGCACTGTGGCTGGGGTGTAGTGCCTGGGTGGGTGGGTGGCTGGGTGGGTAGGTGGGTGTAGTATCCCCAAAGCACTAGGTGCGGAGTGGTGACCTTATGCTTTCAATCACAGCAACCATGACTCTAAAACGCGGTATAAACCTCGATCTTCAAGATCTTGCTTGAGAGGTCGGGTTATAGAAGGGAGAGAGTAAAGATTGTTGTGAACCCGAAGACCTCTCTCTGCGTTACGGTAATAGCGGCTACGATGCTGGATTAGTATACGGGCCGGAAATGTGAGTCAACGCTTGTAGGAACTGGTGTGTTATTAATATCCAGGCTTTCATCTCTAAGGTAGATTAGGCTCGTAGCCTTTTCTATATACATACACCATTGCCTGGAGCCCTCATATACATAGATCCACATCCCAAAAATGCAACTGCACAAATCCATTTCAGTAATACGATAGATATACTAGGGCCTCAGGTACTGCGAGTGCTTGAGTGAACACCCCCTCCCAACCATATTGTGGTTCCTCGTCGGTTTCAGCCAGGGCCGAGCTTGAGGTTCTTGCTTTGCTTTGCAAAAGATATTTGGGGTTGGGGTCGTTCTTGACGAATTTAGCCGGGGAATTCCAGCTCAACTGCACCATTGGCGAGTGCAATGACTGTGCAGTGTTTTGACGTGTCTTTGAACGAAGTTCGACTTCTGAGGACGCTTCGTGGGGAGACTAGACCGTATGATCTTCGGCGGTGAAGGATAAGCTGGTTTTATAAGCTGCTTCGCTGATTCCGATCAAGTTCACTTCTCTGTTGGGAATAGCCTAAATGCGACTTTCCGCGTTGAGCTGAAGGTTAGATACATCATACATCATCGATAGGTGCTATGGGTGAACGGTTTCAATTTGCGTTAGGAATCATAACAGGTCGAAGTCGTCTAATTTATCCCGATACTTCAGGACATTCCTCTTCACCTTACTCGAGTCCACCCAGGTCACGAAATCTTCCATGTTCCTCGTTACTAGAAAGGCGCCGTCCGTAACGACTTCCGGACCTACACGGACATGACCCTGCTCTATGAACTTCAAGGCGCTCTGGACTGTATCCGCCATGCCCAGTCTCGTCATTACAACGCCAAGTCTTCTTCGTGCCAGCCGGCTGACGCTGAGCTTACGCTCTACTTCACTGAGTTTGGAGGCTTGAGAGAGAATGCCCATGTCGTAGAGCTTTTCTAGCAGAAGGTTTTCATGCTTGTGGCGGAAGGGGCAGGTTGGTGGAAGGAAGGAGAGGAGGTGAGCGAGTTGTCTGTTCAACGAACAGCGTTTTAGCGGGCTGGGTTGATGGGAAGATAAGAATGTTTGGGGGAGTAGAATGGGATGGAAGGTACCGTAGCGAACCGCATATACGGTTATATTTGCTATAGTCGGCAGGGTTCTGGATAGCATAGCGGCGAAGGATGGAGGCGGTGCGGTGGTTGGTGTCGGACTTATAGGTCGTAAAGTCGACCTTACGAAGAAGCCTGCGAAGTGGTGGGGTTTAGTATATCGTACAGAAGCGTCATGATCGATTGTGGAGAAGGGACGACTTACTTTTGCTCATGATGTTTGAGCTTGCGAACCATAGTGATCAGGTGGTGGGGAAGAAATTGCAGGAACGCGGAGACCGAGGTGATGATTGAAGCTGCAAGAAGTGGTTCTAGAGCAAGAATAGGACAGATCAACGGCCTGCGAAATTCATGATTTGACAAATTAGAGAGACGGTGCTTGGTTTACTATCTTAGTGGGTTAAACTTTCACTGCCGCGCGTTTATCCATGTAGCCGCTTGGATTATTCTTCAATATCTAACGTAGGCAACAGGAGACCTCACTGACCATCCACATTATACATAAGAATAGGCTTGAACACAATGACAAAAGTGCATCTCGCGCTGCCGAATTTACAATGTATCTATAAGCGGCAAGCGAGTTCTGTTGCAGCTGCTCTAGGTATGACTTAGTTTAACCCCCTTAACTCTACGCTCATGCTGATATCCATCATAGCCAGTCTCGATCGAATCGAGAGGCAGCAACCGCGAACCCAGCCTCTAGCAGAAAAATTCGCCGCTCCTCAACCTGTCAGGAACTCCAAGACCCACGATTTTGCGAAAAGACTGGCCCAAGAGATGGGTAGGAATAGACCATTGAGCCCCCATGAAAGAATAGAAAACAGGCGCAAGGCAGTGGAGTCTTTGGACAAAAAGGGCCGTGCAAGAGACCTGGAGAAACTGCAGATCAGGAGGTGGAAGGCTGGGGATTTATATGCACCGCATGATCTGAGCCCAGTCGAGATGCAGAAGTGGAGGAAGAGGCATAAGTCGAATACGGACGTGTTTGACGCTTTAGCTATAAACCCGCTGCACGAGTACAAGGTATGTGTCTTTCGCGTTATAGTGGTAGAAACTATGTTCCTAATGCAAGTATTATATAGAACTTTTCTATCATGACCGAGTACATGACTACTATGGGCAGGATAAAGCACTCTAATGAGACCGGATTGCGGGCAGTAAACCAGCGGCGCATAGCAAAGGCTATTCGGCGAGCTATTGGTATGGGACTCATGCCAAGTGTGCACAAGCATCCGGAAATTTTAGAAGCTGAGGCGAAAGCTCGCGACAGTAAAAGGTTTAACGCATATTAATGCGCCTGTTGTCACATCCTGTCGGCCAATCTCAAGCTACGTGTGCGCCACAGATTGGAGGGGAATTCTGATAGTATTGATGTTGACGTACGCTCGGCGATGGGCATCTAAGTCTAGTTATGCTCGCAAGCTCTTAGTTCCACCCTGTTACAGCAACTTAGCAAGAGTGCGAGCCATTGAGGCTCTCTCGACCAGACCAGTTCCGGGACCTGATTTCAATCAATGCAGCGGCCCGTGCGGGAAGTACAGAGGATTTCACGAGGCTTCCTGGGCATAGATCGGCGAACAATGACACTCCAAATAGGACGCAGCGTTGGCACTACTCCATGGCGTTACTTCACAGCGTTCCCTGACCGTGCGGACATCTATCTTCATAGCGGGCCGCTTGTGAAAGCTTCTAGTGGATAAGACGCTCTTGTACATAATCAAATACCTCTCATATATAGCCGGCTGTCCACACAAACATCCTCCCTGCTCACATATCCATGAGGACCAAGAATCCTTGTCGCCAACTCTCCGGCTCATCGCTCACCCTACCAGAAAACCCTCACACCAAAGATTCCATGACACCACAGCCACGCCCACACGTCAATAAACCAGACCATTAGCCACCCACGCATCCACCCGCCTTTCCACCCCTTAGCCCCCATACCAACCTACCAGAAACTCTGCTTCCCTCCCACCAGCAAGCCAAATCTCCCCCCCTCCCCTTAAATCCAACCACACCCGCTATATCTCCCCCCCCCTCCTCTCATATCCAGCACATCCCATCCAAACCTACATACCTTACCTACCTACCCTCGCTCCGAGTTCACTATCCCGAAACCACCTAACCTTGCTCTTTTCCACGGTCTTGAAGCTTGGAAAAGATGATGAGATTAGGGGTAGAAGCTATAGGTGATGGTTACGTGGTTTTGTCTGATTTTGGGGATGTTGTGAGGGCGGTGAGGGAGTGCGGTGGTGGGTACTGGAAGGTTGGGGGAGGGGTGGGGGATGGAGGGGAATGTGGAGTTGGCGATCAAGTTCTGTGGGTAGTCGACTTGATCATATGGAAACAAAAACCGAAAGGATTATAAGCTCATAAATCTTTAATTCGTCTACCTCACCGCTCCGTAGCCTTACGCACCCACACCCTCTATAATACACCCTCAACCCTCCACCGCTTCACCGCCGCATCCCCGCCCACACTCACCACCACCTTTCCCCCGACTCCCCACGCTACCCCATTCACACCCTCCTTATGCGCCCCTCCCACCTTAATCCTCTTCCCCGGGTTTTCAACGCTCCAAACGAAAATATTCGTGTCCAAACCGCTCGAAACGGCGAACTTGCCGCCATCATGCCACGCTATCGAGGTGACGCGGCCTGTGTGCGCGGACCACCGAGAGATGGATATTTCCCAGGTTTTACAATCGTAGACGGAGATTTTGCCGGAGGAAAAGCCGACGGCGAGGAGGGAAGAAGTGGGGGAGAAGGAGAGGGTGGTAATGAGGGAAGAGGGGTCGGGGATATGCGTAATGGGAGATAGGGAGGAGGAATAGATATGTAAAGTGTTGTCGTCGGCGCCGACGACGATGAGATCCTTGCTGGCGGCGATGGCGGTAGGAGAGAAGGATGTTGGGAGCTCTTTTTGCAATTGGCCAGATTTGAAAATCGAGATGCTCTTGTGGGTAGCCACGAGAGCGCAGCCATTTGCGGTTGCAACGCCCTTGGGTTGGCCGTCAGTTTTTGACGAGGAGCCCGTGAAGGTTTTGGCGTTGGGGTCGACCGAGCGAAGCGTGTCGTCCCAGCCGACGCTGTAGATGGTGCCTTCGGGGGAAGTAGCGATGCCAGAGACGTAGTTTGTGTGGGATTCGCCGTCCACGGTTTCGGCAAGGCCGCTCGAGGTCTCCCAGGAGCAGATACGGCCGTCACTGCTGCCGGTGAAGAGTGTTTGTGATTTGGCTGTGGAGCTACTGGCTGCGATAGAAGTGATATTCTTCTGATGGCCTTGGACAACTCTGTGGGGTTTTGGGGAGCCTTGAGAGAGGTAGTTGAGATCCCCAGCGAGGTTCAAGCTGATGATGAGACCGTCGGATCTACCTGCCGGCCAGACTACGCCGACTTGATGATCTGGAACGCTGACTGAACCTTCTTCGCCCATCCGCCATGTTTGTGCGGCCTTGCCTGCTTCGGCATCCCAGATTTTGACGGTCTGATCTGCGCTTGAGGTGGCGAAGTGCTTTGAGTCGTTTGACCAAGAAACGCTGAAAATGCTTCCCTTATGTTCCCCCTCGCCTATCTGCCTTTTTGGTTCCCCAGTCTTCCCATCGTACAGCCAGATCTTCCGGTCCGCGCCTACGCTTACTATAGATGCGCCATCCGGACTAAAAGCTACACCGTAGATGTACCGGTCATGGTTCCTCGAGCTTGTATTGAACTTGAAGGGAACACCATGGAAAAACCCCAAACTTGTGTCATCACCCCCCGTAGCTGCTCGGATAGGCCTCTGCTGCCTTATCGATACGCTGTTAATTTGGGAGCTGTGCCCTGAGATTTCTCCTACAGTGTTTCCTGAGTCCGCCGTAATGCAGTGGCCTTTCTTCTCTTTTCCGTCGCCTACTGCAATGATTCGCTGAGAGTCCCCATCCCATGCTAGGTCGTTGATCCTTCCTCCTATGATTTGATATTCGCCTTTCGTAGCGCCTTCTCCCACGCAGTCCCAGACTCGGACAGTGCCCGAGACATCCCCGCTCGCTACATAGTAGCCTGAAGGTGAGAACCGAGCAACGGTGGTGGCCGTGGTATGTGCAGAATATTGTGTGCTAATGGCGGGGTTGTCAATCGATCGTAGAAAGACTGATTTGTTCGACTGCACAGAAAATTACTCGATTGACTTCTCTAGATCTTTGCAGGTCGGCCTCTCACTCACAGCATAAGCTAGACGCTCGCCCTTTGGGTCCGAGGAGACCTGAGTGGGCTGTCCACGAGTGGTTGACGGGGAGGCAGCCCAGATCGCGTCTGGCACAGATCAGCATATTCACGGTGGTGTATGAGGGCACAGCAGACCAGCTTGGATAGACATGCGTGACGAGCTTTCACATTCTGCGCTTGGGTTGGGAAGTTATGGAGATACCGGGATGCGGATGGGGTTGAATATCAATCTCGCTAATTCTGTACCACTTCGATCTACAATATCCGTCTTCAATCAAGTCTCTGCAGTGGAAAAACTCAAGCTCGTAGCCTAACGTAGATCGCTGAACAGACATCTGATACACTAGATAGATATCGACGAAGCATAGAGCTTGCGATAGGCAAAGCCATCGAGCCTTGTCTTCTGGAATTAATATGAATGTTCCGACAGGCTTGCTCGATCACCTAACAGTACGTAACATATCCAAGCAGCGCTAAGCTCGAAGACGAGGACGTCAATAGAGGACCAAGTCCTTGATGTACCATTCCTTCATGCTCAAGACTTTGAGAGGCATTCGCTGGAACTAGATATCCGTGTAAAATTCATGAACGCTCTTCGAGCATTATCCCGTATAAGGATGAACAGAAGCAGAATCAAGACCGTCATCTCCGTCAATGAACAACGAGTCAGAAAAATGTGACTAACAAACGACGTCAGCAGCTAGACATCTTCTCTGTCATTCTTCGCAACACCATAATGCCATTTCATGATATCTTGATCGCGGACTTGAGTCAAGCATTTTACGTTGATACCGTGAGATAAGCGCAGGGGCTCACGCGGATTGATGACGAGCTATGTGAAATTTCCACCATGCAGTGTCTTAAGATGCTTTAAGTGGCATCTTCTAGTCAACCCAAGCTGAATGGTCGGATGGGTCGTGGCACCTGTTAGAGCAGATCTTAGCTAACTGCAAAATCGAGGAAAGCTGATACTAGCAACCCTTTCAATTATAAGGGTGCAGAAGAAGGCGACAAGAAGACGAACAATAAATCAATGCAAAAGATAAAGGAGCAGTGGAAGGAGAGACCAGGAGCACACATTAGTTGAGTAGTTCCGTCCACACTTGGGTGCTACTTGGTGGGTTTCTAGATAGGTTGCTTACTATCTCCACCACTGATCAGCCATGTGTTGCAGAACGGTAAGACCTTCCGTCTCCATTCCTACATTAACAGAAGAGATGACAGCAGTAAGCAGAGTAGGGACGTGGTTTCCTGCTATGGATCTTGTTGAGGCCAATGCGAAAGGACGACGAAAGAGGGATCAAATCCCGGGTAAGGGAGTTCATCCATCAATGAGGGTGTCCCACGAGTGGTCTGCGTCGTCAGTATCTTGGGGCTTAGCCCTCATGCATTCCGTTTCTAACCGCAAATGCCAGCGAAGCACGCGACCTTTTTCCGGATACGCTCTTACGCACGCTTTCATAGAATCTATCCATGTGCCAAGAACATCTAGCAGGCCGATGCGCCGTCCAAGGAGCCAACTCAACCTTGCTAGATCAAAGTCGTGGCCAATTACCACGTCAGAACGTCACACGATCTGACGTTTTGACGTTCTGATATTGTAATAATTCGATAAGGATGGATGATTTTTCCTCCTTGGGGAATCGTCTTCCGGTCATCGATAGTCATGTGTGAAGTTTATTTTGGGATACATTACTCGTCCTGTGGATATAAAATTGCAGAAAAGTCCCTGGAGGGTAGAGTATTTTGTGTTTGTTGATAGCATTTGGCACAGTGAAATGGCGTCCTCCCTACCACTTCCAATCATTGATCTTACATCTTTGAAAGTGTTGCAGCCATCAAGCCATGACTTAGCGGTTCTGAGCAAACAGCTTGGCGATGTATTTGAGACAGTTGGTTTTGCTTATCTCGTCAACGCTCCCTTGAACTTTGGTCATGGACATGTTTTCGGTATGGCGGAGGAGTTCTTCGGAATGCCGAAAGAGGAGAAGTTGAAGCTAGCTAAAAAGTGCTTTCGAAAGGAGAATGAGAACACTTACCGCGGGTAGGCCGAATCTCTTTGTCAATCCAGTTCATCTTTATTGTACTCGAATCTCAAGCTATGTTCCGCATTCTGTCAAGCTGGTCGAAGCCCTTGTACCAACCCTTTCGGTTCCCATATATTAGAAAGGTATTCAAAGCGAGGTGTGCCACTACGGGATTAACGTCCATCAACCTAGCTACTTCCCCACCCAGAGTGGTTTAGACAATTTCAAAGAAGGTTTCGAGATGGGCCCACCAGATTCAATCCCTCAACCTGCCAATTCCTTCGCAAAGATCAACCTTACAGAAGCCAACGTGTGGCCTGGTTGGTCTGCCAACTTCGCTTCTCGCTCGGGTGCCGAGGCACTCCATATGGAACTTCAAGCACTCTCAGTTCGCCTTCTCTCCCTTCTCGCTGTCTCTCTCAAGATGGCACCTGACTACTTCACCTCCTATTCCAAGAATAGCCTCTCCACTCTTAGGTTCTTGCACTATCCTGCCATCACTCCACCAATCCCCCAGCAGGAGCTGTGCTGTACACCGCATACAGACTCGGGTATTCTGACTCTGCTGCACCAAGACTCCACTGGCGGACTCGAGGTTTTGAGTGCAGATGGTGAGTGGATCCGCGCTCCTTACGTTCCTGATAGCATTGTCGTCAATGTTGGGGATCTCATGACAAAGGTTTCTGGTGGGAAGTTCAAGGCAACATACCATCGTGTTAGGAGCTCGCCTGGAAGAGGAAGATACAGCGTTCCATTTTTCTTCGAACCTGGCTTTGACTGTGTTCTGACAAGTGTGGATGAGAAGGACAAAGAAGGAGTATACTATGGTCAGCACGTCCTGGAGAAGATGAAAGGGTGGATCGAGTTCCGGGATTTGGAGAAAGACGAAGGGACTATAGAAATGGTGGAAGAGATTGGAGAAGGCGTAGAGTAGCTGGAGGGTAATCATAGCACTTGAGTTCAGAGTAGTCGTAATTGCATACATTCGACCAGAAGGTAGCAGAACGCTTTGATATTTGCTTGAATCCCAAAGCCAGTCGACTATGTTGTACAATCTTTTCTGTGATTATGTTGAGCCATTACGATTGGCGCTACCCTCCCGAAACGACCCTTGAACCGTCCAAACACCCTTAAAGTTAGTGAAGAGAACTATTAAGGTACGTTCATATATCACAAGCAGGTGCGGACGTTCGGATGTTAGTTTTTGGCCATTGAAACAAGATATACCTGGTTTGTTTGTTTCTCACTGATTCGACGTAATGGTAATCCCGTTAAGATTGACACAACTTCAATGAACCTTTTCTACTCTCGACGTTTCCAATCCTTTCTGGAAACCAGGGATGGAATGAACTTCTCATGTCTTCATCTTGTAACACAGACATGCAAGGATGCTGAAACTGCTTTCGCAATGAATTTGGAGTGAACTTTACGGCACCAGATTCTCCATTTCTGATCGAACCACATCCTGATTTTTGCCGATTTTGTTGTGTTGTCCCTCTAATGTCACCAACCTCATAGACATACTCAGGAACGAAATACTTAAGCGGTCCGACTACAAAGTTGCATATGATCTGAAGGGTGCCGTTTTGATCAAGATCGCAAGTATTAGTAGGTAGAAAACAGAAGAGTGAGAAAGACAGATGACCAGTCCTGGGAATGAAACTGTTATGTCCAGGTGTACTTTAGTGAAGTGAAGTACCTTAGGTAGCATATGGAAGTGAGCAGTGAAGGGATGGGTAAAGTAGGGCTCCAAAACACGACCCGAGGTGTCTTCACCTCATTTGTTAGCTTCAACCTCGTCTACATATATCCTCACCTCTGCCCATGACTTCCATCCCCACAACTCTCAACATTTACACTTGGGAGATATTTTCTTCTCCCATCCACCAAACTCACTTCAAGACGCACAAACTCAATAACCCATTAAGAAACAATCCAGACGAACACAATCACCAAGATGAAGGCTTTCACCATCTTGACCGCAATTAGCTCAATGGCTGTTGGGCTCCAGGTTGTCCTTGGGGTTCCTCTTGCTACCGCCGATGGTAGGCCCAAGTACTTAGTCGTTCAACCATCTGAACCATGTTAATACTATCTTCTGCATTTACAGAGCGCTATGATCAGGGCGAATCAGTCACTCGGCGTGAAGTTCAGGACCACTGCAGGGAGGCACCTAATGGCCAGATCGAATGCAGCGAGAAGCGTGAGGTAACCAATTGGGCTCCCTGCTGGGATCCTGATAGAGGCGAGATCGAGTGCGAGAAGGTTGAACCCAAGAACAAGCGTGATGCCCAGGGCGACTGCTACAAGACCTCTGATGGCCAGATCCGATGTAACAAAAATAAACGTCAAGCTGGGACCGATTCCGGTAAGTCATTGTGATCCGGAGCTTTCTACGCTTTCCTTTTAGTATCTCCTCCATGTTTTCTCCAAATGTCTTTCTTCCTGTTCAATATTGGAACAATCCCTTTCCGGGCTTGATCGTCCGAGATATTTTGATTCATCTTTCCAACATATAATATAGTTCCTCCACCTGCACCTACCAATGCAGGGACAAGTAGCTCTTGTGCACAGTGGTACACTATTCGTGCACCAGATGATAGTGCCTGTACAAAAGCTCTTGCAGATGGCAACCTCGCCCTGTCAGACTTCAGAAGTCTCAACCCATTCGTCAACGAAGCCTGCACCAATCTCTGGGTTGGATATGCTTACTGCATTAGGAGTAAGTATTCGGAGCTCCTCACCCTGCCGTCGTGAACTTAAACTTCATAGAATCCACAAGCCCTCAAGCTTCAAGTCCGCCAATTGCAAGTCCACCAGCTGCAGATCCATCGGCTTCGATTCCACCGGCTGCAGGGCCACCGGCTGCAGCTCCACCAGCTGCGAGTCCACCGGCTACAGCCCCGCCAGCTTCGAGTCCACCGGCTGCAGCTCCATCCACTTCAGCTCTACCGGATCCAGATCCACCGGTTGCGAGTCCACTAGCTGCAACTTCATCGCCTTCCAGTCCACCAGATCCAAACACGCCAGGTTTCTCAACTTCATACGGTACAAGCATTTCCGGGACCATGCAGCTACCAGACCGGGTCACTCAACACTACTATACACCGACTTCCACTGCAACTCCTATACAATAAGAAGCACTCCAGGCTCCCAATAACGAAAACATTCATGGATAATCTTGTTAAGCATTTTGTCGGGGAGAGTATTTCTTGTTGGAATAGAGCACAGATATGGTAAATTGGTTTCCTGGCGTTTTAGTCTCTTGATCTCGTGGGTCTCTTCGGTTAGAGGATATATAACATATCTAGAGTCGAATTCCGTTATCAATCTTGTCGTTCCCAGCAAATCTCTCGAACAGTTTTCCTCGATCGTGCACATAAAGCATTTGTGTCCAAACATCTTCTCTCTACAGTGCGAGCTCTTTCTTTCGATTTTTTGGATATATATTCCACAGCTCTGTTATAAACTCTCTGAAATCCCGTTCTTCCTTGTGTCGTCAGTCAGACATTATTCCGATAAGATTTTCACTTATTCAACCCAAAACCACCTCAGCTGACTCTCGTCTTCCCCAGCTCTCCAAACCCTCAACCCCATCAAGCGTGGCACCGACGTTTCCAACGCCGATACCATTGATACGCCAACCACCGACCTCCCAAACACGGAAACCGCTCCCAAGTGCGGTCGTTTCGACTTCAAGTAGGGCTGTTGCTCCCTCCACGCATCTCAATGCTAACGGTAGTGACGCAGCTGCAAGTAGGGCGTTATTAATTCGTACGGGCTGCCCGTGGGAATCTATTGGTGCGTCGATGCATGTGGATGTCTCCGTGCGCCTCACTAATTGCTATGTAGCCTTCTCCGCAGAACTGACATACGGCGGAGTGGTTGTGTGGTTTGGCTGTGCTTAGACCTTTTGGCACATATGATATTTAGCAGATGTGGCTGGCAAATGGAAGGCACAAAAATTCAGTGTCCCTTGTTGAGGACTGTTGGACTTGGAAGGCTCTTGTAGCTACGCTAGCAAATCAGAACTTCTGCTCATGGTATCTTCCATGGTGTCAACGTAATGAGAGTGCTTTTGAAATAGTTGAGAGTCCAACGAATCGTGGAATACATTTTAATACTGTCCCTTGGCTTGTTGAAAAATTTTAATGGTACGCAGCCTACGCTGTGGTGGTTAGTGGGTTGTAGGTTTGTTGGGAGTTTGGCAGGACCAATGTGCCCGCTGGCCGATTATGTCTGCGGGAGAGGGTGTTGGGCTACTCCGTATAGTACGTTCTGATCTACCTCGTACTATGTCGTAGATAGCCTGTTGATCTCCTTCCCACGATTTGATACGAAGGCGGGCAAATAAATCACGACTTCATCAAAGCACCATGCAAATCCAGTATTGGCAGCAACAGCTTCTCTACCTCTCTCCCACCTAAAGCTAGCTACAAGCCTCTCGCACAATATCTATCCACCTCTCTCATCACCTAAGCCTCAGCAGTCTCCGAAAACGCCTCCGGGAACCTTCCCACATTTCTCTCAATCGGGCCCTTGTTCCTCAAAAACTGCACGTAAGCCCCGTCAATCCTAATCTTGCCTTCAGCCCGCTTCTCCTGGTATTCGTCACGGCGTAGGGGGGTGAAGCCCCAGTTCTTAGAGACGATGATCTTTTGGCGGCCGGGGAACTTGTACTGGGAGCGGCGGAGAGCTTCGATGGCTGTAGCACGGTCTGTGGAATTGATGTTAGTGATAGTTTTAGTGCTAGTGTTTGTGTGGGAATAGAGACGTGGGTTTTCAGGGAGGGAGGAGACGGGAGTGACGTACGGTTGTCACGAGTCCGGACGGAGAGGAGAATTTGTCCAATGTTCACACGAGCAACGCTTCCGTTGGGTTTTCCCCACGCTCCACGCATTCCAGTTTGCAGTCTATCGGCACCGGCGCATGACAACATCTTGTTGATGCGGACGACATGGTAGGGGTGAGCGCGGACACGGAGATGGAACCCTTCTTTACCAGCAACTTTGACGAGATACCTGGAATGAAACGATCAGTACGACGATTCCCCTGTGGTTGTGTGGAAAGGGTGAGGAGGGGGTAATTGGCCATACTTGTTGGCGCAGATGCGAGCAGCTTCGAGGGCTTCGGACGAGAGTTGCTCGTACTCATTGGAGACCATGTGAACGCATAGAGGAAACTCATCGACGTTGGCACGCTTGCGGCCAAGATCGAAGATGCGGATTTTGGGGTCGGGGACACCGCGGTTGAAGCGGGACTTGGGGTATGGCTAGATAGACATGATAAGTTAGCATTTAATCGCTCATGTCAGGAGATTCCAGCATCTTCAATCCGGGGCAACAGGTAGCGCAATAGATGATGCTCGCGGTTCTGTTCATGCCCCAACTCAAATTCCAATGATGAACGCACCTTATTCTTGCAGTAGCGATAACATCTTGCTGGTCGGCGAGCCATTTTGATCTCGTGTTCTGTGGTGATGCTCTATTTCGGTGGTAAGTTGTATATTGTTAATCGGGGATATTCGTGATATTTGTGGTCATAATCCGCTGATTGGAAATCACCGCCACTACGACAGCCGCTAGCCTATCATGCCCTAACCCTAAGACACCTTTTGTTGGTACGGGCAAGCGACATACCCGGCGGCTCACTAAGGTATTGACCCGGACATTCAGATTGACTCATACAAGGCAAGAGGATCGAGGGTTCAGAATTTCACTTCTGACTACTTTCTTCGTTTCAGAAAGCTACTGAGGAGACCGCTGTCATAAAGTAGTTTCTTATGTGCCCAGCACTGAGGCAAGTCTTGGAAGCCACAAAAATAGATTAAATGTATCCCTAGTAACTACAATGCTAGCTTCAACAATAAGGACCCCATGTGTAGACCTATGCCGTAGCTCCAGTCAAGATATCCGAATCACCAGCGTCGAGTACTGCAATCGTCGAGCACCGGAAAAGCTTCCCACACGCAGTTCCTAGTTCGATCTAAGAAACAACAGTCAGCATAACCATGTACCCTCCAAAGTCTTGCATGAAGACTTCTTCGCAGGGTAAACCCTAGAGAGGGATATCTCGTCGTAGAGTTGTGGGAGCATGAAGGCTCTGGGCATATAGAGGTATAGCTTACATTGTTCCCGGCGAAGTGGTGAACATTTGTCTTGGAAAGCATGGAATAGTCTGAGAGGTTTATTAGCTGTAGTCCATGGAAAGTCGGTCAAGCAGCGAGGTTTACACTCGAGCTCGCTCTTGCGGAGAGGAGGGGTATTGCCAGAGATGATGACGAGCTTGGCCTTGCCCGAACGAAGACTCTTCAGCGTAGATTTATAGCCTAAGGTCACTACATAGCCATAGCAATTAGTTTTCTGTTTTATCTTGAATGGAACCCTCTTCTTTGTTAATGGGAGGTTTTGTGCGGTCATACCTTTCCCTGATTTCATCACCAGCGCTAGACGCGAGTTGATGCTCTCCGCCGTCTTCTTGGATTTCTTTGCTGGTGCCATCGAGGATCGTGATTGTGTACTTGTCTGATGGTAGATGATGATCCTTTCTTGGTCAAAATTGGATTGTGCGGGATCTTCACTCCCGAGGAAGCGCTAACACTAAACCTTATATTTGGATTTGCCGAAAGTCCGGGACCCCTTGACTCAGCCCTATAATCAGTCTTGAATAAACGTTAATACAGGGTGATACTTCATATCGAATGGAGGAGCTGAAGCCCAAGGTCGCATAAAGTCCGAAGCACTTCGCTAATCATCGGATACTTGATTACTGTATAAATTTCGATAAAAGGCGTCTATTCTATCAAAGAAGTCTCTCGAAGGTGTGCCTAGGAAATCGAAACCTCAAGCAGGAAAGCGCTTCTTCATGCAGGCATGTCGACCATTTCTAAGAAACCGTCGCCTTCGAAATCAATAAATCCTAGACCTTCGCCGTCACCTAGTTCACCCACATCTCGAGCTTCGACCTCGAATACTCCGAGCGTGAATGGGTTGGGAAGGTCTCCCTCCTTTCGGAACGCAATGGGTATGCAGAAGCCGGTGCGCGGAGGTTTGAAGAGACCGAGTCCAAATACAAGCTTCCTAAACACGACCAACAATGCCTCGGATGATGCAAGCGAGGACGATGCAAAAGCCGAAAATGCTTCATTGGTTGAAGAGCTCAAAAGCCGGCTCGTCAAAGCAGAGACGGCGTCTGAAGAGTATCAACGCCAGTTGAACATGCTTCAAGCCAACTTAAATGACTCCCTTGTCGAGCACGGCAAATTGGAGGACCAGTTGCATGATCAGGTTGCGAGGATAGAGGAATTCGAGACCGAAAGGCTACAAGTGACACGACAGAAACTGGAGATGGAAGATCTGTTCGAATCGGAACGTATGGCGATGGTTCAGGATAAAGCCGAGCAGAAAGGCAAGGAGGAAGAGCAACAAGCGGTGATCAAGCGATTGAAAGAGACGTTAGCGCAAAGGGAAATACGTGTCAGTGGGGAAGAAGATAAAGGACTGCCTAGATCCCGTAAGCTGAGATATGCATCCAACCCTAAAAGGATGATTCTGATCCATTATAGTGAGCTTCCAGAGTCGATCGTCTCAAGATATCGAGAATGGCCACTTTGCACCACCCTCGTCCCTCCAGCGGAGCGATTCGAGAAATAACTCAAAACTGGTTATGCAGAAAGATAGGCTTATCGAATCACTGCGGCTTGAGCTTGCCGAGGCTCAGATCAAGATTGTGGAGATGGAGAATATGGGAGGTGATAGGATGCACGAACTGGAGAAAACGCTTCTTGAGACACGCATAACCAACGCACGATTGATGGAAGACAACGAGAGCTTCCAGCTTCTATTGAGCGAGAAAACATTGAACGGAGACTTTACCAAGACAGATGTGATGCATGGGACGTCTGGACTAGGTTCTCTAGCAGAAGAATTAGAATCAGCTGAAGGAGAGAGCGACAATTACCGTAGATTGGAGATCGAGGCCAAATCGCTCAAGGACCAGAACAAGGCTTTGACGCTATACGTGGAGAACATCATTGGCCGTCTACTACAGCATAAAGAATTTGAAAATATTCTCGATAAAACACCAGATCTGATGTCTGGAAAGCCTCGTCCCGCAGCAGATACTGACAAGGACCTCCCTCCACCCCCACCAGCCAAGACTGATGAACCGCCCCCGTCAATGTTACAGAGAGCAAAATCTGTCGTTGCTGGAACAGCGCGCCGGCCAAGACCAATAAGTCAGGCGGCGCCACCAACAGTCACTGCTCCGACCGTGAACGAAGACCCTTCTACAGCCCCCAGCGTTCCCCTTGGACGTCCTCAGTCAACCCGCGGCGGCTCACACCGGAGATCTCAGTCTGAAATGCCAAACGCCGGACCCATCGTCAACCAGATGTACCGGGGGCCACCTTCAACCGGGTCTAGCGCGCCACTGGGGAGTCCTGGCCTCAGTGCTGGTAACACAGCAGCACGAACTTCATTCTTCACATCCACCGCGTCCAGTGCGAATCCTAGTGCTCAGTCATCACGAGTACCCTCAAGCTCCCTCATTCCTCCTGAAGCCATGGGTAGTAGCTCCAACAGTACCTTCAGCGACCATAGTGGTGAGGTTACAACGGGATCGAGTCCTCCAAGAGCTGGTAATGCAAGGCATGCGAATAATTACACAGGGGCTATCATGACGCAGAGCAAACTGCGGCCGCTACGTCTGGTGCAAGAGAATCGAGAACACGAGGGCGGGCAAAGTGGTTCTGACGAAGACGTGGCTGCTAGGAAAAAGGCGAACAGAGGCAGCTGGATTCCTGGTTGGTTCAATCGTGCAAAAGAAGAAGATGCTCGAAATTCCAGTCCCGAGAACAACATTTTCTAGCGGCGTTATACAGATGGGATAGAGGTGGGTGGCGTTGGATACCCCAAGAAGGCACGAATGAGAATTCTGAGAGCGGCTTGGTTGTTGCTTCACTTGACATTCCTCTAAATGACGGGGGCTTATCTTTCAGGAGCACATTTGTAAACCCTGCGGGCCGATACCCCTTTTGTTATATTCTATGGTATCCTAGGTTGCAATGCATTGATTATTCGTCTTCCAGGTTTCACCATTTCAACGTGGGAAGAAGTCCATAGGGTCCAGGGAGACGGCAAGAAATAGATAATCCGAGCCTCACAGAATTTAGAACAAAACCTGGACGGAGCACAGTACCAACAGTGCTTGAGGCATGGCCTGAAGGCTAAGCTTGTAGGAGAATCTACAACCTACCCGCCGCCATCGCAGCCAATACCGCATTTGTCTATCAACCATTCCATTTTCCGCACGTTTGATAATGATCGTCTAATCATTTCGAATATCATGTACAGTACAGGTCCTTCCTGCAGCGGGCTGGACATTGCATTAGCAAAAAGCCTCTTAACAAGGCTTATTTGTATGAGAGCTTAAGCCAGCTATACTGAACAAGCCCGGCAACGCTTAAGCAATGTCCAGCCCGCTGCAGGAAGGACCTGTAGTACTCCGTAGAGATCATTGAAATCGCGAGCTTGGTGGCCGCTTGTGCATTTCTACACATTAGCCATGGCGCTGCTGGGAGAGCATGAGCAGATTGTTCTGCAATTGCTTTCCACTCAAGTACAATGAATCGGTGAGATCGGTAGAATGAATCACAGAGCCACTTAAGCTCATACATAGGCCGACTAAGCATTTGCTAAAACACCCTCAATCAGTTGGACGCCAAGCAGGTGGAGATTCACAGCCGCCAGGAGTAGAAGTTCCTAGTGAACGGTGATGCTGTTGAAGATGCGTCCCTCGGTGTTATTGTTTGCACAAATATGCCTTCGGAACTGAAGCCTTAACTACCTTATGTACATCCATCTCGGGCAACGGAATAAGATCGTCCGTGATTTTCGTGCGCGGCAAAAAAGTGGTCCGCCATTTCTCTCAACGCTTCTCTCTCGCTCTCTCTCAGCGGGACTCGGCGGATATGCGGACCACTCCTTCGCGCTGTAGGGATGCGTTCGAAGGCACAGATTCTTATCTTGGATGTCAGCCTTTATGCAGCTTCCACGGATATGGTAAGGAAGGGTTTGCATATTGTGATATCCATACTCGCCAGGACTGCGTCGTAAGTCATCGCTGCTGTGTGTGATTTTATACAAAACCATGCTCTGCCGTTCTCTTTCCTTTTTCCTCTTTAATCTTTCTTCTTTGCACCTCACTTCTCTTACATTGATCTATGACCTTTACTGCCTGCCGTGAGCTCGAACCCTTGCAGAGTGTTTCTCTAGCAACACCTTTGTTTTCTGTCGCTGTTTCACATGGCATCTCTACCTCCTTCAGGCAAACAGCCTGAAGCCGGGCAACTCATGCCTTTACCTTCCAATACCCACTACGAACCAGCCATTCCCATTAACTCCACACTGACCCCCCTATCATCCGACACATCGCGCACTGCGGATGCCAACTCTTTCGATTTTACACGCGACCAAAACAGTGACCAGGAGAAATCTCAACATGATAACGATGAAGATGTTCAATACGCACCCATACGGGTGGACTTTGATAACGACCAAACTACCCTCGAGAGAACGGTCAGTAAGATGTATGGAGAACTAAGTGAAGAAGATCGAAGCGAACTCAAGCGGATTGCTTCTTCGTTGCACCAGTCAAGGACACATCAATCTCGAGATGGTTCATATCTCGAACGGCAGGATACCCTCGCAGGTGTCACCGATGATGACCCTCGATTAGATCCTTCACTGCCAGAATTCGACATCTATGTGTGGGCTCGTGCATTCATGAAGGCTATGGACGAGGATGACATCAAGGCCGCGCGGTCAGGCTTCACGTTCAAGAGTCTCAACGTCTCTGGTACGGGTTCCGCAGTGTCTTTGCAACAAAATGTTGCCTCTATCCTCATGGCACCATTAAGCTTGACGGAATACGTCAGCTTCGGCAAAAAGTCTGAAAAGAAAATTTTGAGAGACTTCAATGGTGTGGTAAAGAGTGGAGAAATGCTGGTAGTGTTAGGCAGGCCAGGTTCAGGATGCTCGACATTCCTCAAGACGATCTGTGGAGAGCTCTCTGGGCTGGCATTACATGAAGACTCCGTAATCCATTACAATGGTATGTCTCAAGTGGGACGAAACATCTTAATGTGTACTGAAAAATCCTATTAGGCATCCCCCAGACAAAGATGATTAAAGAATTTAAGGGCGAGATCACCTACAATCAAGAAGTGGATAAGCACTTTCCCCACTTGACTGTTGGTCAAACCTTGGAATTCGCTGCCGGAGTACGAACGCCGCATAGCAGAGCCCGAGGTATTTCGCGTCAGGCATTCATCAAGCATATGACCCAGGTCGTCATGACCGTCTTTGGGCTGAGCCACACAAGGAACACAAAAGTCGGCAATGACTTCGTCCGAGGTGTATCTGGTGGGGAAAGGAAGCGCGTCAGTATCGCTGAGATGGCGTTGGCCGGAAGCCCTATTGCTTGCTGGGATAACAGCACCCGTGGTCTTGATGCAGCTACCGCTTTGGAGTTTACAAAAGCTCTCCGTGTTGCGAGCAACGTGTCTGGGATGTGCAATGCCGTTGCCATCTATCAGGCGTCTCAAGCAATTTTCGACGTTTTCGACAAAGCCATTGTGCTTTATGAAGGTCAGTGATCATGTCCGTCTGCTTCCCTCTGGCTTTTATCGTTCAACCCATACCGAAACCTCTTCCGATTACCTACTACGTTTCCCGTCGAGAATCTCGCAGCTGTCGAAAATCGCGCATTGACTCTTAAACTTCCTTGTTTCCCTCAATGCACATCCGTCTCCCAATCTTCGTCCCAATCGCCCACTGGTCTTTTTTTGGGGGGGTTCTCCAGCCTAGAAGTGCTATCAACTTATCGATCTTGCAAGCAGATCTCCAGATTCTCGCTAGCTGGGTCTTCTTGATTACTAGCTGACTTTTTGCAAAGGAAGACAAATATTTTTCGGCCCTGCCGGCTTAGCCAAGGGGTACTTCGAGACAATGGGCTGGTTTTGCCCTCCGCGTCAGACTACCGGCGACTTCCTCACGTCAGTGACCAATCCTTTGGAACGCAAAGCACGTGAAGGTCATGAAACAAGAGTACCTCGAACGCCTGATGAATTCGAAGCATACTGGAAAAGGTCAGATGAGTATGCCATGGTACAGAATGAAATAAGAGAGCATGAAAAAGAGAATTCTAAGGGCAATGCTATTCAAGACTTCAGGGAATCTCACAAAGCTATGCAAGCTCAACACACACGTCCAAAATCTTCATACGTGATCAGCATACCAATGCAAATTCGGATGTGCACTGTCAGGGCTTACCAACGCCTAATCAACGACAAAGTCTCTGGAGTAACAACTGTTATTGGTCAGATCGGCATGGCCCTCGTCGTCGGATCAGTCTTCTACGGAACTGCAAATACGACCGCTAGCTTCTTTGCCAAGGGCGCAACCTTATTCTTTGCCATCCTTCTGAACGCTTTGATATCTATTAGTGAGATCAATGCGCTATACGATCAACGCCCAATCGTCGAAAAGCAAGCTTCATATGCTTTCTACCATCCATGGACTGAAGCGATGGCTGGTATTGTGTCGGACATACCCGTGAAATTCCTAATTGCTGTCTGTTTCAACATCATCCTATATTTCTTTGGCTGGACTTCGGGCAGAGCCTTCGCAATTTTTCATCTTCTTTCTCTTCGTGTTTATCACGATACTCACTATGAGTGCCATATTTCGCACCATTGCTGCATCGATCAAGACCGTCTCACAAGCCATGGCCTTTGCTGGGGTAATGGTGCTCGCCATTGTTATCTACACAGGCTTCACTATTCCTCGACCTTACGAACATCCGTGGTTCAAATGGATCAGCTGGATCAATCCTGTAGCATACGCTTTTGAGGCTATCATGGTCAACGAAGGTCAGTGAACATTCTTTTGACTCCTACATTCGACAACGTTGCCTTTCATACATCAGTTCTCCTTAGACTTTCGACCTTCGTTTGTTCAATTTGCTATACTCGATTGTTAATTGGGATGTTGCGTCAATTTGGTTTTCTCCATTGTGGAATTGTCCTTGAGCACAGCTCGCCGCTTTTGCTAATCTTAGCGACAGTTCATGGTAGAGAATTTCCTTGCGCAAGCTTCGTTCCAACGCTATCATTCCAAGCTGGAGACTCATTCATCTGCTCGATAGCAGGCGTCATAGCAGGCGAGACTTCGGTTTCTGGCGATGCATGGGTACAAGCAAGCTACCAGTACAGCTATTCCCACATTTGGCGAAACTTTGGATTTATTATAGCATTCTGGATATTTTTCATGGCTCTTTACCTGGTCGCCACCGAATTGAACTCATTCACATCCTCTACAGCAGAGGTTTTAGTCTTCCGCCGTGGCCACGTTCCGAAGTATATCACAGAAGCGGACTCAGCGAAGAAAGACGAAGAAACAGTAGAGAAGCAGACTTCCTCGTCTGCAGACGATACTCCGCAAGAATTCAATTCCATACCACCTCAAAAGGATATATTCACCTGGCGGGATGTTGTGTACGATATCACCATCAAAGGCGAACCTCGTCGACTCCTAGACCATGTCTCAGGTTGGGTCAAGCCAGGTACACTTACTGCGTAAGTCTTCGATTTGAGCAAAGAAATGATTTCCCACCTTACAATGTTCGACCAACTTTCATCTGTTTGAAAGATATTAAATCGGCCAAATCTATTTTGACGAATTGTACACTCGGGTGTTTGTCCACTATTCTACATGCTTAAACATGGATTTGTTCGAATGCAAGCTCTCTTCGCTAATCTGTGTCTTGAACAGGCTAATGGGTGTTTCGGGTGCCGGCAAAACCACTCTCCTTGACGTACTAGCCCAGCGTACAAGTATTGGTGTCATTACAGGTGATATGCTCGTCAACGGCAAGCCCCTTGACTCGTCTTTCCAACGTAAAACTGGATACGTTCAGCAGCAGGATCTACATCTCGAAACCACCACTGTCCGTGAGGCATTAAGGTTCAGTGCTATGCTTCGCCAGCCAAAGTCCGTCTCGAAGAAAGATAAGTACGGGTTTGTCGAGGAGGTAATATCCATGTTGAATATGCAAGATTTTTCTGAAGCTATTGTTGGCGTGCCAGGCGAAGGCCTGAACGTTGAACAGCGGAAGCTGCTCACCATTGGAGTGGAGCTTTCTGCGAAGCCTGCCTTGTTGCTGTTCTTGGACGAACCAACATCAGGTAAGATCAGGCTCCTTGACTTTCGTTGCTTGGTGCTAATATACCTTAGGACTTGATAGTCAATCATCCTGGGCCATTGTAGCTTTCCTTCGAAAGCTAGCAAACTCTGGTCAGGCAGTTCTTAGCACAATTCACCAGCCTTCGAGTATTCTTTTCCAGGAGTTCGATAGACTTCTTTTTCTAGCAAAAGGAGGAAGAACAGTCTATTTCGGTAACGTCGGCCACAACTCTGATACCCTTATTGACTACTTTGAATCTCATGGGTCAAGGAAATGTGGACCTGAGGAGAATTCAGCTGAATTCATGCTCGAAATTGTTGGCGCAGGTGCCAGTGGCAAGTCGACGCAAGATTGGCATGAGGTTTGGAAGGGAAGTGAAGAGTCTAAAGAAGTCCAGAAAGAACTCGATCGTATCCACTTAGAAAAGCGTGACGAAGCCGTTGCCGGCTCAGAAAGTGTCGAAGGCCACCGAGAGTTTGCAGTGCCATTCCTCAAACAGCTACTCCATGTCACTATCCGGGTCTTCCAGCAATACTGGCGTACACCGTCATACATCTGGGGAAAGCTGCTCCTTGGGGTCATGTCGGCCTTGTTCATATCATTCTCTTTCTACAAGTCGGACAACTCGCAACAAGGACTTCAGGACAGTAAGTACAAACATTTCCCTCTCTCAAGGTTTGAGCTACGAAGCGTTCTGCTGGCTAACTTTCCGTTAGTCATTTTCTCAATCTTCATGCTAACGGCGATCTTCTCTTCCCTGGTCCAGCAAATTATGCCCCGGTTTGTTATCCAACGTTCGTTGTACGAAGTTCGCGAGCGACCGAGCAAGGCTTATAGCTGGGCCGCATTCATCATCGCCAACATCACGGTCGAGATTCCTTGGCAGATGCTACTCGGCATCCTAGTCTATGCGTCTTACTACTACGGAATATTCGGTGTCCAGTCTTCGGAGCGACAAGGCTTGATCCTCCTATTCTGCATGCAATTCTTCGTTTTTGCCAGCACTTTTGCGCAAATGCTCATCGCTGCATTGCCCGACGCAGCAACAGCGGGTAACATTGCTACCATTATGTTCTCGCTTACTCTCACCTTCAACGGTGTTATGCAACCACCACAAGCGCTTCCTGGATTCTGGATTTTCATGTACAGAGTAAGTCCTCTGACCTACCTGGTCGACGGTGTCGCTGCTACTGGGATGCATGGCCGCACCGTTGTCTGCGCTTTAAATGAGCTCAGCCGCTTCAATCCCCCTACTGGCCAGACTTGCCAAGCTTACCTGGCTAATTATCTCAAAACCGCACCCGGCCAGCTGATGAACCCAATGGCAACGTCGCAATGTGAATACTGCCCTCTCACTACTTCCGACCAGTTCCTCGCCTCTGTCGCCATTACTTGGTCTGCGCGCTGGAGGAATTACGGTATTGGTTTTGCGTACATTGCCTTCAATATTGTTGTGGCTATATTACTTTACTACACTTTCCGCGTCAGCAAGTGGGATGCTGCAAGTATCAAGAAGGGGCCCAGTAAGTTCCTAGCCAGCCTTGCAAGTATCGGTTACTGGGCTCGAAGTCTACTCGTTGGACATCGAGGTAAGGTGCCAGAGCAAGGTACCAAGGCGGCTGCTCGTACAGATAAAGCATTTTGATTGTGCCGCGCTATTAGGTTCCTAATGTTTATCTGGACCGTAAAGAGCGAATCTGTCCTTTCCAGGGTTTTCAATATGTTGTGGGAGCGTTTCTATGAAGCGTCTAAGAGATTAACGACGGCAAGTCAGGATTCAGCGGGTATTTCAGGCAAAACGCACCCGATGATGTGAGCCGCGAGTGCAAGGGCAAAGAATTCAGGCCACAGATCAAGCAATAGAGGGGGGCAGTCATTTCAGGGAGTTTCGAAATTTTCATTTCACATTAATGTTTAGCCTATAGGACAAGTTTGGAGGCGATGACTCAAGAGGGGGTGACGAAGGGTCAAATCCAGGTCAGATCTAGGCAAGATCTAGGCAAGATCTAGGCAAAATCTAGAACAGAGTCGAGTTAAGTTGGGGTCAGTTGAGCCAAATCTGAGCCAGATATCAGGTGATCTAGGCCAGATCTGAGCAATATCTAGGACGGTGGGTCAGATCTGAGCAAGATCTGGGTCAAATATTTATTTTCTTCATTTGTTTACTATATAGAGTTGGGATGGAACTGCAAATTTAGGATTGACTACTCCTGCTTACTGTATGTAGATCGGCCAAATAGCTAGTTACTCCGGCATAGGTGGCCTTAGGCCCCTGGTTCCGTGTATGAAATAATCAATCAATCAATCAACAAGTGAAAGTGCTACCAAGCTGTGGGTGAGCATCCAAATCTGCTGCTTCCTCTTTGTCCTCGCTGAAGTCTGGTTTCGAACGACAGCAAACTTGCGGCTTCAATGTCTTTGTCCCCCGCATGGTGTCTCAAGGTCAAGACAAAGCCATTCCTTGCGGAACCGTCTTGGCTATCTGAAACTTCCTATCATGGTCTCCTTTCTTACAGAGTCTCATTCGAAAACTGTTTTCCATCGCGTGGTTAGCTGGAGGCTTTGTTCAAGCATCACTATACCGATGCATGTCTGAGAACCTTCGCCGTTTTATTTCAATGTAGGGTGGATTGAGAAGCTTAAGAATGTACCGTACGTAGCCTTTGTGGTATGGTAAGAATCTCTAAATTATCACACTTAGGAATACTAAATCAACTGAAGCGCCTCAATCATCGTCCAAGTTGCTGCCTCTTACTATCGCATTTCCTTTCTCTCGCTCGAGAACGGATCTCTTAAGCTTGCGAGCCGCTTGTTACTGGCATACATACTCTTTCCGCTACCTTGACGCGAAATATTCAGCTTAGGCATGGGAAACTGTCAATACTGCGATTTACCACAATATGACTGATATCGAGACTTACGAAAATTACAACGGAGACAACGGAGACTACGCCGCTAAGGGTACAGGGACAGTAAGTTCTCCGAGTCGATAGAAGAACGACCACAATGGTCCTTGGCTATGCATGAATACAAGTGAAGAAAAATAGCGCTGACGGTCAAATTCAGGTTCAGGGTAACCCTATTCAATGACATCGTGGTGAATGCGTCCGTCACAGAGGACATGTTGGCTGAAGCAAAATGCACCGATTACGCGGAATTTCTCGTTACCGATGAGCGCTTCGAGAAGTAGATTAGTCCACTCTGACACCAATTCTGTCAGAGCGACGGTTTTAAACTTTCGTCGATCGACGTAGATTGTCCCAGGTTTTCATTCATGACAGTAGGCGGCAGAGAGATGGAAGGTGAAGAGGATTGCGGTAGGGGGAAATTGAATAGAAATTGTGTGGGGCAGAACGACAAGGAAAATTCGCGATATTTATGCGAGATCAAGTGGAAATATCAAAGGCAAAAGATTCGAACAGATGAGTTCTGATCGCGGGTTCTAACTCGGGTCAACAGCTGTGACAGCAAACATAAGCTCAGATAATTCACTCTCTCAACCACACTGTCCTTGCTGTAGCTGAAACAAAAAAGTTGAGATTCTAGATGATATGTCGTGCAAGACCAGAACGAAAAACTAAGAGCATGATTTCTCATATACTTCAAGAAGCCTACAATGTTCTAGCGACTAGCAGGTGTCTTTCAGTCCGACACCTCGAACCCCATCTCTCTATCCCGACGCTTTTGCTCTATGCGTCGCCTCGCGCGAGCAAGATCTCTGTGCGGGACATACCACTCAAGCTCATGATCAAATCCGTTTTGTCTCAACGCATCGGTAAAATTCACAACCCAAGCCTCGGGTCTCGCATGTTCCTTCCGGTCCAGTCCAAATCCCGCGCTGGCGAATGGCTTCGTGCCAATCCACCATAGCGGAAAATAGCCGGCGCCTTCCCAGTCAATGATGGTTGACAGCAGTGGAAGTACGTTTTCTTCATTCGGAATTGGGTCCACGACGAATAAGTTGGTAGGACCCAAGTCGTTAAGCGAGACCACAAAAAAAATCCACATCTGGTCACTAAGGCCTCAATCCCGACACACCCTTGATACCACTCTTTTTCATATCTTTCCCTTAACACCTGTGCCAGGATTTGCGTCAATCTGACAGTACATTCCGCTACTTTTGCTAAAGCTAATTTCTGTAACGATTGACTCTTCATGAATCATTTCTTTTTTTAGATTCTCAAGCTTCTTTAATGTGTCGTTCTCATGTCGAGATTTAAAACTCTTCGATCATGAGAGACGTTAAAGTCGCTGTGTAACGTGCTGTTCGAGACCTAATAACTCCAATGGCGCCGTTGTTATCTTTCAACTTATTCAGTCGTCTCTTTAGTTTCTCAAGTCTCTGAATCATACAGCCAGAAAACGATTCTAGCATGAGAGTCGTTAATCCCATGATCCCACTCGTTGCTTTTAATATCTTTTCAATTGAGGTATCGAATCATACTGAATACATAGTTTCTTCTATATTCAACAATTCATCAGATATTGCATTGAAGTTGTTAATGAAAATCTCTCTCATGTTTTGAAACTTTCTGATGGCATTAGAACAGGAAAAAGCAACTTAATATACATTCGCAAATCGATCTAATCTTAAATCGATGACAGTCATCTGTGCAGGGAAGAAGCAAGCCTGATGGTCTTCTTGCTTGCGTAAGGTTCGTTGGCTGATGGGTCAGTAAAGTTCGCATAGTAAAAGTACTACCATACTCTTCTCTTGGAAAAGATGAGCGGATTTCTGCCCGCGCCATGCACTATTCTTGTATGCAACTGACTGGTAATTCTATCAATGATATTGTCATCGCAAAGCCATTTGTGTGACCCAGAACAGCTCTGCGGTACCGTTGCCCCAACAGCATTGTATTAGTCGTCAGCCTCCATAATCCGCACGCTTCGTCTTGCGTAAGGTAGATTATCGCTCAGCCCGTGACAAGCATCGGATTATGCCTGAGCTACAGCCTATTCGCAATTATTCCTAAGTCCTTCGTCGGCGAGGGGGAATTTAATGGCAAACGTCTGGGGAAAAGGGTAGATCATCGAGAAACAACGAGCGTTTCGCGGTTGAGTGAGGCTTTGATGAAGCATTAGGGTCGGTGCATAACCACTGTTGGAGTGTTATAACTCCCTCAGCCAAATTTGGCTGAGGGGGTTACCTCTTTCCACGCAGCCAACAATAATACCCCTGAACTGGCTGCCCGTAAGAGCACAACTCACGAAGAAAGGCATGCGTAGTGTCAAAGCCCGTAAATGCAACCTCAAACGCCTCAAGCGCGAATGAATCCCCAGCGCTGAACCTCAAGACCAACAAAAAGATCATCATCTCCTCCCAATCCACCTCCCTGCTCGATCTCCTCGAAGTCCCCATTGCCCACGAAGATTGGAGCCAAAAACGCTCCGGTATGATTTTCATTCGGGGAAGGAACGTTGATAGATACATACCCCACTCGTTGAGCCGGTTACTTCGTCTACCGGTCGTATTAGTTTGTAATGCCGACTTCAGAGCGGAATGGTCGACGACCACTGCAAATTGGCCACCGTCGAAATACTGAGGTAATTTGGTGAGCGCCCAGACCAACGCGCCGGCCTCCAGCTCTGTTGCCCAGTATCTCGTCTCGACGTCGCTTAGGCTTCTGGATGAGAATAGGACTGGACGCTCTTCGCCGTCCTTATCCAGTTGGTTGCAGAGCAGCTCCGAAACCTCTTTCCTTGCTTCCATCAGTGTAAAGAATGAAAGACTCATGGAAATTTGGAAAGGCTAGAGTGAAAAGCGGAACATAGACGTTCTTTCAGGGTCTCCCAAGCTTCTTCACACTTTCCATTGGCTTCCAAGGTTCCGGTTCAGCTCTTTCTGACCCAAGATATCGATTTAGTCAAGTGAGATGTTTTGGATACTCGATAGTAAATCGTGGGCCTTGGCGTGGGCGTTCTCGGTCGGATGCTTACAACTTGGGAGAGATACTCGGAATTAGGGGTGTGTCAGTGTGAGCACGGCTTGAGATGAGCATCGCACAACAATAGGTGTCCGTTTTTTTTCCTCTTGAAGATATGTGGCCTCATTTCTATCTTGCATTTAGCACGGCAATACTTGTACGACATGACGAAGTTTGCGAATAGCCAAAGCAAACCTATAATTTCGTGCTTACCTACTTGATTGCTTTTGGGCTCGAGTGACTTCATGGGTTAGATCGTCGCGGTATTGATTTGCGCTGCCATTGTTTGCTTTGACAAGACGTTGTTTGGAAAGTTTTACATATAATGCACTATCCCCCTAAAATCCCCCAGTCTTGCCATTCACCCCCACTGCTTCGCGCTCTGTTCCTGCATCTTCCTTTCAGTCCGCTGCAACACAATGAACATCTTCAACCCCTTCGATCCTTACTCCTTCGACTCCACCTTCCATCACCCTCACGGCTTATCCTACCGCTCAACCTTCCGCGGCCGCCCCTTCCACGCCTACAACCCCATCCCATCGCCCCCTTGGTCCCCGTCATATTCCTGGGAAAGACCACCATGGCGACGATACCAGCGCGAAAGTCTACGAGACTACCCATCTCACGACGAATATGGCTTTCAAAGAAGCCATAGCGATGGCGTACGAGAATCTTATGCCCAGAGCTATAATCCGTATCACGACGCGGATGCGCATTGGGTGCCGAGGACGCAGCGGTATAGGAATCCATATCACCGGCGGAGACCGGTCAGGTTTCCTTGGTCGTATTATTCGGCTAGGAGCGGTGGGGAAGGGGGACGAGCGCAGCGGCCGGTGGGAAGTGAGGGCGAGGGTGGAGAGAAGGAGGCGTATGAGGTTGAGGAGCCGGATACGGATACGGATTGCTCGTCTCGGAAGGGTTCGAATGCTGACGGTAAGAAACCTGAGAAATTACACGATGGTCATCGATACTCTCTCCGACCCCGGGTTCGCTGTATCGTCTCTCCAGAGGAGATTCCGGGATCGGCTACGTTCCCTACACGCCCAGTTTCCCAACCATCGCCCAAGCATGTTCGATGCGGAACACCAGAATACCGCCATTCCAACAGAAACTCACCCCGCCCTTCCTCCACCTCATCCTCCACATCCTCCCTCTCCATCTCCGAACCCGGAACCCCCCCCATCCCCTCCAAGCACGCATCCAGCAAAGGCCAATCCGACAACGCCGAGCGCGCGCTCAAGAATCGACGAAAAGATCTCGAAGAAGCGAGGAAAGAATCAGACAGGGAGGGACGGAGGATAGAGAAGGAACAACGACGACTTCAGGAGATGGAACTGGAGCTTAGGGAAGCGGAACAACGCTGGCGGGAGCAAAGCCGGAGATTGGAGGATGAAGAAAGGGGATTGGGGGAGGAGGAGAATGGATTGGGTAATTTTTGAAGCTATAGGAGCTGCAGTAGGATCAATAGTAGGAGCAGGAGAAGCAGTCGTCCAATTAGGAACATAGTTCCCAATTAGAAACATACCTTAGTTATTGCAGTGCCATTACACTGCCCGCTAGCCTAGTTGGGGCTAGCGCCAATTGCGGCACAAAACGTAGATACCTTAGCTTCCTACTGCAGAAGATACACCTTTAGACAATCATCAGATCTACACTCCATCAGTAATTGGCGGGTGGGGTTTTTGGTGGATGGGGAATGAGGCTGGGCGATTGGTGGGGTAATGGGGAGGGGGGGAAGAGGGGGATGAACAGCGCAACGATGACGAGGAAGAGGAGAGAAGACGCATGATCAGCGAAGCCACAGCGGAGCGAAGAAGGCGGCTGAGGAAGGAGTGGAGGTACGGAGACGGAGACGGAGACGGAGAGGTTTTGGAGGGGGAAGCTGGACACACAAATGTTCCAAATCCCCTCCCACCCTAACCCCACCAATTTTCCTACCAAGGTAAAAAATATATACTCGGTTTCGTGCTTTTTTTCTTGTGGGTTTTGGTTTTTATCGTTTCGCGAACATGCTGTCTGGCTATATATGCATCCATCCGTTTAAAATTCCCAGGGATGATTCGCGATGGTTATTTTTTTGTACTGGGCTGGGTTGTGGGATTGAGAAGGGCACCGGGGGGGAGGGGGGGATTATGCTCGATCGGGCTTGGGCTTGAGCGAGGGTTGGAGGGAGGGTTGGAGGGAGGGTTGCGATGAGCGTTGAGGTTTGGTGGTGGGATTCGAGGGGTTTGGGGGTAAGGGTATGGGAAATGGGTGTGGGAATGGGAATGGGAAAGGGGACGAAGGGGGTTGTGACAAAGGTGTGGTTGTGGTTGTAACGGATTGAGTATGTACTTGCAAGCCTGCTTGCTAATATACTATTTACTATATACGCCGCGTATATGCCATCTACCCCCTACCCCCAAAAACCAACTTCCACTCACGAATGCAACCATGTCCTCCCCGGCCCCGGCCCCGGCCCCGGCACCGCCCTCGCCTCGCCGCCTTCGCCAAGATCCCTCATCGCGATACCTGGCTGCTTGCCACCCCTCCCTTCTTCAAGCTTCTGGTAATTATCGACCGCAGGTTTCCTGTGATCGAAATTGTTTCCCGAAGAACCAGTGATCTTGGAGTTTTTCGTCCCCGAGCCGGAGCCCGAGCCGGAGCCCGAGTTGGGGTATTTGGAGCTGAATTTGGAGAATAGCGATGGACGGGTGGATTTGCGGAAGAGGGCCGGGAGGGTGGGCATGCAGGAGACGATGATGCCGATGGTAATTTCCATGTCGCTGCGGTGGGGTTAGCGTGGTGCCATCTAAGAGTTTCTTTTGAGGAGGGGGAAGAACTCACGTTAGAATGACAACGGGGCCGGTGGTCCAGGTGTGATCTTCGCTGCGGTTGAGTTTGACGCGGTAGACGAGGCCGAGAACACCTGCTAGACATGCTCTGAGGAGAGCTTTAGCTTTGGTGTCTTTGTTCAGATGTTATCGGCGATTGAGACTTACAGGAACCCAGTGAGAAAGATAGCGACAAGCCCAAGTTTCCTCTTCTGTTCGAGTTGCAGCCTTGACACGGCAAATAGAGGGAGAAACAACATGTAAAAATCGCTACAAAGACTAAAACTGCTTGTACTAACAGACAGAACCTTCAACTGGTCCTGGCACTTGACATACCCCTTGCTAGCTGAGGGGCAGACGAAGATATAAGCAAAGAGATAGACGGTGTAAAGCACAAAGTTGAAGCCGATTCCGAGATAGATGAGCCACCTCATGGTACGATTGGGGGAGAAGAGGCGGAAGTATAAGAGGAGGAGGGAGAGTTTAGTGAAGAACATGGCAGGGGCGTAGAGGGTATCGAGGCCATTGAGAACCTGGGGAGGGAGGTGGGTAAGTAAGGAATAGGGATGTGGGGGTATGGGGGTATGGGAGGGTTGCCGACCTCTTTGTAGGATTTGGTCATTTTTGCGATGGGAAAGTTCCATTGGTGGACACCAAAGCCTCGTTGATATACTGGAACAGATGGGTCAATACCAGATCAGTGATCATCATTCATGATAGATACCTACCATTCGTTATAAGTCCCAGGTAAGCGATTGCTAATAGCTGTGGGCCCATCAGACATGACGAATTGGCAATTTGATGTGTTCGCTCCTACCGATGCAAAAATGCAGACATCTGCGTTTATAAGCTTCGACTTGGAAAAGCCACCAGAAAGAATTCTCACAGTCATCCCAGCCCACCGAACGCGTTAAGTATATCTTTGTGTACATCCTTGCGACAAGAAATAGAATCATGATCGCGGTCACAATGGAACAGGCAACAATGGTTTGATTGGCGTGAGACTCGGGATTCAAGAAGTTGGAGTGCATGCCTGGTGGGGGCAGCAAAGCTGGAATCTTCCAAGGGTCGATGCCCGGCGGAAGTATATCAAGATCCATGGGTTTGAGAGGAATGTATATACTTCGGAGCCAAAGATGGATGATGTGCGCTTGTACTTCTCCCAAGATGTCCAGAGTGCAATCATCCATTCAAGGCAAGGGATGGCTCCTCATATTTGAAGGTCCCGCCGATCTTCCATTCGAGGATCTCATCGGCTAACCTGCCGTTATGCCTTTCGTCGCGTGCGGCGTGCCCTGCTTTTTCGACCGGCCATATGGCATTGATATTGAATCCATGCCGTCTTCTTCACCGCGCGCAATTCATTAAGTAGGCAATTACCGGGCCTCTCAGGGCGCTCATGAACATCAGTAGCTTATCACGCTGATGGCGAGATTGCACGATTGGAGCGCTTATTTGTCACGCTTGTTTGGCGCGTGTTGTTGGCGGGGTCGGCATATCGCTGTACTTTTCTTGAGGAGCACAAGATTATCAAAGATGAAGAAGTAAAGTAAGATCAAGGGTTCTTTTCTTGTGTTGCAACGACAGCGGTGCAACGAATGTTTCATGGATGATGAAGTCGAGTGTTGATTATGGCTGCGAAGAAACTGTTCTCAACTTTACCAGGGGATTCGATGATATTGATCTCCGCCTTCATAGGGCTGATAGGGCTGGGGCCCGCTAGTATGCTCGCTCCTAAGGTAGATAGACTCCTAACAGCAACAACAAAAATATCAATATGTATGCCCCCATATGACCTCGTATACCAGCACAAGGAGAATGGTACTAGAGTATAGTCTCCGGAAACGAATAGAGGCGCGAAAAAGGTAGGTCGAGGGTGGTAATAGACTTGAATGTTGAAATGACATGCCAGAAGGTCATTCTCACACAAAGAGAATGAAAACGTGCCAGTACTGAGGTCGATCTCACAACTGGACAGTGGTGGTTAAGACTGGTCTTGATTGGACGCGGCCATGAAGATTTCTCCGTTATATAGCCCGGCAAGAGACGCTTCCTGTACCTGTCAGAGCAAGCGTTTCATCGGATGTAGAAAAGAACGAGCTGCACTTGTAGCTTCGATGAGAGAATCCCCAGATGTATACCTGTTCATCAAGACCATCGGTACGAATGTCTTCCTCTCATGTGGCTAAGCTCTCGTCTAATTCGGCAGGCTTCATGTCGAGTACTTCGAATCTGGCCTTTTCGAGATGTCTGTAATGCGTTTGCTACATCAGAAAGGGCGCTCCATGCAACGGGGATGGACTCATAAATACCGTGAAACAGCTATTTTGCCACGATCGAACCGGTGACATAATACATGAAACAATCACGTGATCAAAAACCCTATCGCGGAAGTTGATTGATCCGAGACACCTATTCGTAAACGCCATTTTGAAAGCTAGCAGGGGGTCTCCCAGGTTCACTTCATGTTCCATACCTATATTGATGACGTCTTTATCACTAATGCTACTCGGACGTGTTACTTCTCCTCCAATTATCCTCGTCGTCGTCTGTGTTGAGAATGAGCACTCGTCAAAGGGTTCTTATAGTACACACATCGTCTGCGATCTGTTCCCGGCTGTAGGAACTTGCCCTCTCCGGAAAGTAAAGCATTGTCGTGGAAGTCGTATTGATATTGCGTGTTCATACATCTACCGCGTTTCCTGCGACTCTGCAAGCTGGAGGCAACATGATATCAATCACAGCGTTGGCCCTTCTGTGCCTTTTCTTTCTCTACGTCTTCAGATACTACCAAGCGTTTGCCCGTAATCTTGCTACTGCAAAAGCTTCCAACATCCCCTACGTGGTTGTTCCGGTCTACCAGATAAACATGATATGGCTGCTCACGCAAAGGATCTGGATTCCATACATTCGAAAACTTCCTGCTAGCTGGTGGGAGCCGTGGCTTAATTTGGTTACTGACAACTTTCCGTGGCATAGTCGATATACGCTGTACGAGAAACATGGAGATACCTTTATGACTGTCTCTCCCGGAGGTAACATTTTAATGACGGCGGGCGCTTCGGTTATTAGCCAGATCACGACTAGGAGGCACGATTTCCCGAAGCCGATAGCAATGTACGGATCGCTGGAAATATATGGCAAGAATGTTGTTACTACGGAAGGGCCAGAATGGAGACATCACCGGAAGATCACAAGTCCTCCATTCGCCGAAAAAAACAATCGTATGGTGTGGATGGAGAGTCTGCATCAGGCGCAAGCAATGGTAAAGGGCTGGATGGGACAGAGCAGTGACAGATCGCAAACAATCAATAGCATTGCCGAGGATACAATGACTTTGTCACTGCATATAATCAGTCGTGCAGGCTTTGGCGTACGGTCTTCATGGTCGGGTGCTGGGGATGTGGACCAGCAGGAAAAGGATGACAAGAGAGCACGACACGCCACTAGCACAATCATTGATAAAGGACATACCATGAGCTACGATGATGCACTGATTTCTCTTCTCGATAATATAATCTTAATATTATTAATGCCTAGAAGCCTACTAAGTATGCATGTCCCTAAGCCTTATCAAGACAACTGCTGACTTGGATCAGAGAGACTGCCATTCAAAAAGGTCAAAGATGCATACATGTCCTATGTAGAGTGGGGAAAATATATGAACGAGATCTTCCAAACCAAAAAAGCCGAGGTGATTTCTGGGGACGGCACGGAGCAAGAGGGCATGGATCTCATGGGTGCCCTCGTAAGAGGTGGTGGATTCAGACCGGAGACCAAGGACCCGTCTTCGTGCGTCGATAAAGGTCAACAATCACCGCAGGCTCTGACAGACGATGATATCCTCGGCAACGCTTTCGTCTTCATCCTCGCTGGCCACGAAACCACAGCCAACGCACTCCACTTTGCGCTCATCTATCTCGCCACCAAAGTAGCATCTCAACGCCAGCTCCAAAAGGACCTCGATCGTGTCTTTAAAGGCCGTCCGGTTAGTGAATGGGAATACGAGCATGATATTCCAAACCTATCCAATGGCATGGCAGGCGCTGTGATGAATGAAACCCTACGCCTCGTGCCTCCTGTCAACGTAATCCCGAAAATGGTCACTAAAGACCAGGACCAATCGCTCAATATCGAAGGCAAGAAATGCATGGTTCCAGCTGGCTGCTACGTCAGCCTCAATCCTGTTGCAGTTCACCGTAACCCAAAGTACTGGCCCGCAGGCCCTCCCTCCGATCCTGCCCACCCGCTCCACCCGACCTCAAACATAGACAATGATCTCGAAGAGTTCCGCCCAGAGCGCTGGCTTCTGGACATCGGACTCTCCCAATCGACCGGAGAATCCTTACCTGGTGTCGAGAACCGTAGCACGGAAACGTCGGACTTTGACGTTAATACCGGCCCGGATACGTCCCCATCTCTCTTTCACCCCGCCAAGGGAGCTTATGTCCCCTTCAGTGAAGGCTACCGCGGCTGTTTAGGTCGTCGATTCGCTCAAGTAGAAGTTCTCACAGTGTTGGCGGTCATCTTCAGCCAGTACAGTGTGGAGCTGGCGGTAGACCAATGGGCTACGGATGAGGAGCTGGACAAATTGAGTGCGGAGGAAAGGAGAGAGGCCTGGAACAAGGCCAGAAGAGAGGTCGAGAGACTAATGCGAGATGGAATGGCATCGATGTTCACGTTGCAGATGAGGGGAGGAAAAGTACCTATCAGATTGGTGAAGAGAGGCGCAGAGAGGTTTGACGGTGTGTGAATACGTGAGGAAAGGTTGGTGAAAATACCCAGCGCAGTATTATAATGTTTCATGAAACTAGAGATGAGCGTACTCCTAGTATAGAAGGAGCTTACGGCTAATGTAAAATAGAACAGTACTTTTGGCTTGTAGCTATATCTAATCCAAAGAACGTTTTCGACCAAACCAGTCAATGAATGTTCAGAATCCGAGCAGCAAAGTCCATATCACCCACAGTGAATGGAACCTTTATCTGACAGCTCATACGTGTTGATCTTACACAACACGAAGATCGACATAAAATGGGAATCAAGCGACTCTACCTAATTCCAACCATACAGCAAGTCCATCACCGTTGCACACACAGACTTGGCTTTAAGCAACAAGGTTCATATCAGCTGCAGTCAAAGAAGGCAACGTTCATCTAAAGTCTTACAATTATGGGTCGGCCATAAGACCATCACGTTACTATATCTTTTATATCTTCCGTCATCGTTGAACAGATCTGACCATGGCCGCTGCCAACTACCGAAGATGCATGGATCGTATACTGAATGATATTCAGAATGAAATGGCCAATGCCCCTCACAGGCAAGATAACGTGACTGTACAAAAAAACAGGGTGGAAGACAGCTAACACCGGATCTGGCATACAGGGTATCCTCTGATTTTACCTCATCTATGGCATTACTTAGACGCTCTACTTCATTTAACTTAGCAATACGTCCCGTCGGCGGAGCAGCCAGCCGTGTGGGGATGCCTCAAGGAATAGATTACATCTATATTCCTGGATCAGGGCCAGCCGACCTCACCATCCCCGAGTATAAAGCCCGCGATCGACAAACCCCCAACGACGTCGAGACCGGCGAAACAGCCACCAAGAACACCACCTTCCACCGCAAAGGCCACTTCAATTTCCTATCCCTCCCCCCCGAACTCCGCAACGTCATCTACCGCCTCCTCGTCATCTCACACTCCCCCCTCCACCCCTACTCGGAAAACCCCCTAACCAATCCAGCCACCCCATCCCCCCCAGCCCGCAAAGACCTCGCCATCTTCCTTGTCAACCAACAACTCTCCACCGAAGCCAGCCGCACCTTCTACGCCTCCAACATCTTCACCTTCAGCCTCGACCTAACGGGGCGCCCCCGCCCCCAACCGCGAGGCTTCCACCCAAACCTTCACCGCATGCGCAAGTGCCTCCTTTGGCGCACCCAGCCGAATTATAGCATTTATTCGTCGATAGCGGCATCTCAAGAAAAAGCATCTAACATCTACGCACGCCTCCTCATGGAATCTTTCGCCCGCACACTTTCCCAGAAAACACAGCTTCAGTATCTGATCCTAGACACCGCCTATGCAACCGCGACGATGCTGGAGCCGCTGGCGGCGTTGCGCGGGCTCAAACAGGTGCATATTGAGTATCGTCGTGGACCTGATGGGCTTTGCCCGCGCTATGTGAGGAATTTGGAGAGGGTTATGAAGAGTGATATGCCGAAGCGTAGCGCCGCTATCGGTCATGTTTTGGATATGGGCGAGGAGGCAGTGAGGGCTGGGGGAGAGGATGAGAAGGAGGTGGGTGAGATGAGGAGGATGAAGGAGGTTTGTGGGTTTGGGGTTGAAGAGGGGGAAATGGGTGATTTTGAGTGGAGGTAGGGGTGCGCCGGTATGAGATATGAGTGGAGATTTATGTATGTCTGGAGGAAAAGCTTGCGTAGGATATGTCAGGAGATGGAAGGAAATTTGCAAAGGGAACTGCGTAGTAAAGGGTTTGTATGCCAGGTTCACATGCCTTATCCAGTAACCATGCCCCCCGCACCCCCCTTCCGTGTATTCCCATTTCCTTTAAACCATCGTCAAAAAGTCATGAACATCTCCTTACACCTCTCGCTCAATCCAGCCTTCCTCCCTACCACTGCCTCCCTACCAAACCCCCTACTTCAAACCCATCATCCCCCCCCCCCTTCCAAATCTCCAACACCAACTCACAAAACCCCCCTACTTTCCAAAACAACACCCAACACATCTATCCTCCCCACCTCCCCAATCAACTAATCCACATCCCCCTCCCTACACCAACTCATCTACCCCCTTTCCCAAGACCAAGCCAACCCCTCCCACACCAACTCCAGCAAGCAAAACACCTCATCAAACGTCCCCCCAAACACACCTGCCATCGCAACTCCCTCTATCGCCAGCATGGAATTGCAGCCAGGCCCCAGAAGGAGGAACAGGTATGTAGCAAGAGGAATAGGCGGGGGGTTTTTCCCGGATACTGCGCCGACCGTGCTGCATGGAGCAGGAATGATATGCGAGGTTGCGCGGGCGAGGTCAGAGAGGGACAGGGGGCAAAGAGCGTATGCGAGGAGCAGCCCAGGGCGTCGTTCCCAAACGGCGAACTACTACTACTACTACTACTACTACTACTACTACGACCCCTTCATCCGCGCAAGAAGAGATGGAAAAATCCAACTCGAGGCGTTTTTTTATAAGTGTTGGTTTTTTTTGGGGAGGAAGGGAGCAGAACTGATGGAGCGGAGGAAGTTTATTGGGTCAGGTTTTTGGAGATGGATTGGCTGGGTTTTTTTGAAGGGTTGAGGTTTTTGGGGATATATATAGGTTGCTTTTGGGTAGGTTTGCTGTGGTACAGTATACTTGGAGAGGTTTGTGAGTTTTGGTGTGGGGGGTGATGGGGTGGGGTGTTTGGCTTATGATGCAGGAAACGGTTTGGAAGAATGGAGTTGATTCAATTAAGTGTCTGGGCGGAATGGGGGGTACTAGTCGACTGCGAGTACGTAGTTGGAATGGCGGACGAAAATGGGGAAAGCGAGCCTTGAAAGTCAAAGATGAGCTCTGCAAGAGAACATCAGATGTAAGGTAACTAACTACCTTGATCGATCGGCGTGTCGGCTTTTCTTCATACACTGCTTTGATGCACCACTTCGACGTAATCGGAACTATGTAACCTCTCGTTCGCTTTCATGAATCCGCCACACTCCCAGCCCCACAGCTTGACCAACATATCTACCTTCGCCCTCCAAGTTTCTCCCTTCCTCTTTCCTCCGCCCCCATTGTCTACCTTCCACTTTTCCACGTTCCTACCCCTTTCCCCACCTCTTCGTTCACGTGATTTACGAACACTGGCTAACCACCCTGAGTTACCCCGATCATCAGATGTGAGATGCTTTGAATTGGCAAGGGGATTTGAGAAGGGGGGCGGGGAGAGAGGAGTTCCATTGGGGACACTCACTCCCCCCATTGAGGAAAATGCTCACTCATTTGAGTCACGCAGATCGCCAGGTTCGATATATGTCGTGCTAGCGGCGTATTTGAGCAAGGAAGATGGAAGGGAAGATGGAATGGGAGGAGAGGAGTTAGGGATGTTGGAAGATGGGGTTGGAGTAAGGGCATGACGTATGAAGAGGGTAGGGGAGGAAGATTGATAATAATAATAAAAAATGGAAAGAATAAAGCAAGAAAAAGCATCGCAATTTGAGCAGATACACCGCTCATCAACGCACTCCTCCCACCTCCCACCTCCCAACAATCAACAACACAGCAAACATTATTAAGCTCGAGCTAATTGTGTATCTCACCGTGTTCCGATTAATGTTGAAGGGAATCAATCAGTAGCTAGAGGACACGCAGGGCAAGCTCAGGATGTCAATTTTTGGGTTGAAAGGGAAAGAATTGAGATACGAGTAAGGTACCTACATTTTCAAGTAAGTTATATGCGCACTTTCTCTCCATTTTAAACCAGTGCCGAAAAGGAGAGAATCGAACCTACTATGTTTGAAAGTATTGACGGCGTGAAAGACAACATCTCTTGGGATAAAAGAGTGTTCGTCTTCGAAACTATGAATACACACCCACAGGCCTTTTTGCAAACGGGAATATGAAGAGGATGACTCAAATGTTAATATACTGTACGCCTCGACATGTTTGCGGTCAGCGCCAACAGCAGCGAGATTGAGAGCTTGAGCTCATCGTTGAGATCGTGATAGCGTATTCGTCTATTCATTGTCGCGGAAATAATTTGATTCGGCTTGGGCCGTTGATGTTTATAGATGGAGCAGCGATTGTTCTTGTCCGTCGGGCAACAAGGTCCTCAGTCCTCACCATTTGAGTTAACGTATGTGGAAACCTTTGAATTCATCGGTCATAGGTCTCTAACACTGCTAATACTGCTGACCGTCGATTACTGTTTGATCATACCAGCCTTGAGGATCAAGAGCAAGCAAGAACAGCGATTGGCATAGAACCTACGGCACCCTCTGATCCTGATAGCTCTCGATATCGCAGCACTCGTACGGTCTCGTTCACGCTTGATGCTGAACCATCAGTTCATACACACCTACCGTGTTCTAGGCGACCTCAGTCCTGAACTGGCTCGTTTTAGAACTGCCCATCCGGTCCCTTTTCCGTGCCCTCCAATTGCTGCTGTATTCTCACGCGAATGGAGAGCGCATGAACAGATCCTTGGAAGAATTAAATGTCGAATCAGGAAGAGAATCAAAACGCTCGGGTGAGGGCAATGCGCCAACAATGTCGGGTGGATATACAGTACGTGAAACCCTCTAAGCGGTATGCGCTGCAACCCGCAATGCGAGTACTTCTAGGAAGTGAAATACCTTTCGAGATGAATTCGATCTTGGCCACCAGCGTCGTAAATCGGTTTTCGTCCTTACAAACAGCCAAAGATTTTAGCTTTTCTTCTCCTTTTCGATATTTATAAAGATGCGTATCAACCACTTCACTCTTCTTGCCGCCCCTATCCTAGTCTCTTACAGCAATATCTGCATCGCAAATCCTCTCTCCGTTGGCGCAGCTATACCACGAATCGCACCCGCCTCAGTGGGCGACACTCCCGAACCTACGTGCACCCCGCCCGGCACCCTCTTAACAACCCATGGTGCCCTCGGAACTTTCTCCGGCGACTGCATAGCCGCCGCCAATGAGTTTTTCAACCTGCCATTGGTCTCCCGCATAGCATGGCATTGGAAACGGCACGGGCCGGGAGCTCTGCCTCCGCCAGGCTATAACTTTCTACCATTATCCATGGCGCCGAGATCGTGCATGATCCGGCTGGACGTGCTGTCCGACCCTGACGCCGAGGACCAGTTCGCTCTTGTGGAAATCAGCGAGCAGTTCAGAGCTCTATTTAGGAAATGTGTTAGGCCTGGTTCGCAGGGATCAACAGGAGGATTTGTGCCTGTGGGACCCAAGCAGGTGTTGAAACTGTCCGTTCTTCCTACGCCTATGGGCTGGGTGCCAGGTGGATTTGGGGCGGAGGATAAGTCCAGGTTGAACATGACGACGTTCTTGAATGAAATATCGGAGAGTTAGCTGGGCCGTATTTTATTACACGTTTGCGGGCGAGCTGGTCCTGCGGTGTCTTGCATAGGCCTCAAGAATTTTCTAAGACGACTGGGGTTTGTATGCTAGTAAAAGAGGGACAAACTTTCAATTTCTCAGACAGGACATTCGGCGTTGCACAACCTCACACGAGGGCCATTCGTATTGCAACATGGAGTGGTCATATCCACGTCTTGCATGATGTATGTATAATAGCGCATTGACTACTGAGCTGTGTCAACTTGTCCTCATGAGTAGCGTGGGAGGGACAAATTATGAGAGGTTTCAACTTCAATACATGAGTAAATCAATCAAAACTTTGACTTCGCCTCGTCAATGGAGCATTGTAGGTGAAATGAGCGTGAGTTCAGCATAGATAGAGCATCTACTGAAAAGCTTCGAAGCCTCGAGGAGATATGCCGTGACATGGACCAATGAGGACCAGGGCATTAAGTGTTCGCCTTTCAACATGCTTTGAAGCGTACGATTTTTCTTACTACAGGACCAAGTCAAGGTTCGATAGCTTCACCATCTTGAATTCAAAGCTTTTTTCAGGGGAAGGATCCTAAAGCACTTGTATAAGAAGTCTATTAATCGAGGCTCTTGGAAAACGGTGTGAGTCATCTGATTCAGAATTAAGGACCAGGAATGACAGTACCTTATGCACTGACCAGACTGGAAGTCAGTTTCTCCCAAAGATCCTTAACAAAAATTGATGACATGACGAATCCGGACGTATCGTAGTCTCATGCCATAGCCAAGTCATGGAACCGTCATTCCACTCTTTGCTAGGCGGTATTGTCGGGCGAATTTCATCCCCAATTTCCAGTGCAGCGTCACTCGTTGATCCTCTTCATCAAGGACTACGCGATCCACCAGCTTTGTATTTTTTGCAATCGCCCTCGTCAACTCCACCAGAGACGAGCTACTCGTTAGCTCCAACAGCGTCATCAGAGCATCCAGCTCGTTGGCCATTCAGTTGCGCCGCTCAATGGATACCAGGCTGTCGAGTCCATACGCTACCAAAGGCTTCTGAGGCTCAACGTCTTCGACAGGCGCCAAAGGCACACTGGCGATCTTGCCGATAGCTGCATCGCAGATGATGGCGCAGATTTCGTCTCGCAATGCTGTTTGCTTGAGACGCTCCTTAATTGTGATGTTGTTACTGTTATCAAAGTTCTGCTCCGTGGATGATGTAGACTGCGCATTGCGCAGAACATGCGAGCAGATAGGATCTACTGCCCACCATTGCAACAGCTACCCTTCGAAAAACCGCAGACCTGCAACCGTTTAGCGATAACCACAAGCATCTAAGCGGTGGCGATGGCGGCTTTGACCAATGCCCAGAGCTCAAATTCTTGGATAACATGTTCAATATGTACCTTCCGAGCACGATGAGCTTCAAGAGGGTCGTTGTAAGGTTCTTCCCATTTGACAAGCAACATAAGCATTTCGGTAAGGGTTTGAGGGAGGATGGCCCGCATGCCAGCACATGCTCAACTTGTCATGAGACGGCCTTATACCAGCTGTAGTGAGACATAGCCCCGGGGCCACAGTCTCTGCGTCATAGAATGTAGGTCAGATATGAGTGGTGCAACGACCAATCGACTTTCGACATCGCCTATTCTCAACGGGACCGGCGAATGATCGAATTGTTGACTACTGAGGGGGGCCAAGTTGGATGGTATGCAAAGACCGCACATGTAACAGAGAAGCCTGTGGATATCACGGCGTTGCTGAATTCCAGGATTTCGTTGCCTTCCCGAGTTGATTGAGGAAGAATCAATTAAGGTCTGGCAGAAGATACTGGGGTCAAGAATGAATCAGTAATGTTCGTTTCTCAACTTTGTAAATTATATGAACACAGTACATCAGTACTTGTTATTGTCCAGGTTATGGAAGTACAGTGACATTTTACAGTATGTATATATTTTGTAAGGCTTAGCTCCACCAATCCACACCCCCACGTGATTCATCGACACGCCCGACCTTACCCGCCGCGTCTCCCCACCTTCAACCTCGATCTCAACTCCCCCCTCCACCGCCATACCACTACCACCCCCCCCCAAACCTCCACCGCCCAAATCTCCGCCACCTCCACCCCCTCCCACGGCCCTAACAATGCCCCCCCGAAAACGCGCCCCAGCATCTGATTACGACTCCGACTCCGGCTTCGTCGCTGATGCGCCACGGAGCAAGAAATCGAAAACCAGTTCCAAGGCGGAGAACGGGAAGGATGGTAAAGGCGGGGAGAAGAAGGATAGCAAGGGAGGAGTGGGGGATAGTGGGGGAGCCGGGTTAGATGCGAAAAAGGGCAAGGTGGACGGGGAGGAGTTTTGGGGGGTGGGTTTTTCTTGGATGGCATTGCGGGCTTGTGTGAGTAAATACATGGATCAAGCTGGCTGATGGTTGTGAATAGATCTCCGATAAAGGCAGAAGAGTCACGATATCCGCCTTCAAGGGAAAAACTATGGTCAGCATCCGGGAATTCTACGAGCAAAATGGGAAAGTGCTGCCGGGGAAGAAGGTATTTCCCTCTCCTTTTCGTAGTGATTGGGCGTATTTGTTCTATCTATGCTATCGCATTAAACACACACTTTTGCGAGTAGGAATCTATAGCGCTGCAACTAACTCTGCGTTGCTGGTCAATAGGGTATCTCGCTAACGGTAGAGCAATTTTCGTCGTTGATCACTGTTCTTCCGGAGATTGAGACTGCGCTCAAGGAGAAGGGGGTCGAGGTGCCAAGGCCGGTGTATGAGGGTCTTGGAGAGGGTGCGGAGGGTGAGGAGGCGCAAGTGGAAGAGAAGGAGGATGGGGAGGCGGTTGGTGAGGAGGACGAGGAGGTAGGAGGGAAGAAGAATTTCGAGGAGACGAGTGAGGAGGGCGAGTGAGGATTGAAGGTAGTGAGGATTTCTGTTCAACTCATGGGCGTTTGCTGGACTTACCGTCAAACGATCGCTGGATAGATCTGGCGTTCGATACCCATTTATTTCATGGCGCTTCAGAGACGCAATATCGGCCCGACTAATGGCTGTTTGTAAATTAGAACTTCAAGGATTATTGTCCTCCTCATCAGCCGGCGCAGGACTATGAGCCATTGCGGGACTTGGCGCCCTCGGAGGGGCACCACCGCTTCTTGGCGGTGGAGGCGGCGGCGTAGCTTTTGCAGGCGGCGCATAATCCACTTCCTTACTCTTCTGCGCACTCTCCTCGAAATATTCATCGAAAGCCTGATTCGAAGTCATTGCGTGACGTGCTTTCCGTGCCGGACGAGAAGCGGTGGGCGAAGTTGCTGAGAAAGGCGGCGGCGGCGGAGGGGAGGTCATGGAAGCAGGGACAAGGAAGTCGGAAGCATCTTGAGGTGGTGGTGCGGCGTATGCATTGTGGGTCATGGAAGGAGATTGGCGCATTATTGAGGAGGGGCGGCCTTCTTCGTTGCTGAAGCGGGCAGTTTCGAAGAGGGTTTCACCTGGGGCTGCTGGTGGTTCTGTTAGGGGAGGAGGCAGACGGTGCAGTGCCCCGAACCCGAGAACACATCCTAGCGCGCCATTCCCTCCCCAATTGCGTGACGGCGTGATTGTAACGAGTCTTGTGACTGAATACTCGTGGTTGTAGACGTACAGCCGTAGTTCTCGAGAGAGATAGTCTTCAACGAGCTCGCCTAAGCCAGCTTCACCGTGGACATTGCCTTCTGGGGTTCCGACAATATAGTCGCCATACGGTAGTAGGCCGGCTAGGTCAGCGGGCGAGTCGGGGATTACGTCGAGGATGTGCCAAACGTCTTCGGCGGCGGAGAGCGGCGTCCATTGGAGGGTGAGGCCGAGGGTGGGGGAGGGGGTGGGAACGGGGATGTGGAGCGTTCGGATGCGTTGGCCCTGATAGAAAAGTCAGCGTAAGACTGGCTTGTTCGACGTCGGCGCCAGACTTACTTTGGCGTTCCACAAAGTCAACGCAACATTTGCTCCAGCGCAGTTGCGAACCTCGGTCGCAAAGAGATTTGGATCAGGATCGTCCTTGGTTCCGTAAGCCGCAGATACCGCAGCAGTCGGGAGAGGAAGGCTTACCACTTGCCGTCCGTTGATGCCAATGACAAAGTCATACCACGGCTCAACGGCTATCTCAGGATTCTTGTTGCGCAGAACCTGGAAGCCAAAGCCACCAGGTCCATCTCCAGACTTTGAGATAGGAGTATCCGAGTCCAGCCGAGAGATGAAGCGGTTGAGAGCTCCAAACACAGTACTCATCGTGCCAAAGCCCACTCTTTAGGTCGCCTGTAGGTAATTGATAGACTTTCAAGAGGATGAAGCTTCACCGCGAATCGTTGAAACTTTCTTCAGCTAACTAAGGTAGGATAGGAGATCCTAGATTAGCGAGATGAATGCCGGTACGGGGTATCGGCAAACATATCACTGGGCCAAGGGACTTCCAGGTAGGTAAGGTACCTACTCGTACTCTGTAGTAGTAAGTGCGTACTCGGTGAAGAACAGTCAAAACAATGGAATTTAAATGCCTTTCAAGCATCAACGTCTGCCAGGATGATGCTTCACACGAGACGACCGAGGTAAACTAGGGCTTAGTGTCCATTGCACTAACGGAAAACGGAAGCTTAAGGTAAGTAGGTAACCTTATTCAATAAATGTGGGGTTGAGGGGTCATGGAGACGCCACCACCGCCGGGGAGTGTCGCAATCAAGTTTTGCAGTCTCTCTCTACGGCTATGGAACGGTAAGCCGAGGAGGTTGGGTTCAACGCTCAAAGCTCATCAACAATGGCAACGCTACGCAGGAAAGGTAACAACAACAACAGCAACAACAACAACAGCCAGCTATAAGGCATCGTAAGATTATAGATCCGGCACCCTCTTCTTGACCTCTCCAAGCTGTTCAGACCAATCATCAACCCGGAACCCGGAACGAGCTATTCCATCCCAGTCAACAAACGAGAATGCACGCACAACGCGGGGTTTTGGTGCAGGACACTGCTTGTTCTTCGAGTAGACTTTCCGGCCTACATCGAAAAGAGTCACATGAGTCGAAAGCAGTTTCCGTCATCGTCTGTCGTGAGGGGAATCTCACCCAACACAACTCTGAGGGTATGATGTTACTGTGCGATGAGTGAACACAAGTGGCAATGTTACTCTGTGAAGTCCGAAAGTGTTTTTATTGTGGGTCCAAGTGAGCGAGAGTGCTGGCGTATATAAGAGCCATGAGATACTCATTGGGTGCGTACATCTTCATCAGTCGACTGCGACAAGTGCATATCCCTTTTGACGTTGGCCATGCAGTTACTCAAGGCAGGCATTGTCCTGTCCAACCTCGCCCTTCTTGCATCGGCTGCTGCCAACGATTCTAGTTCCTGCCCAGGTTATGCGGCCTCCAATGTCCAGCAATCGGGAGCCACGCTCACTGCCGACTTGACCCTGGCCGGTTCTCCATGCAACTCCTACGGAACCGACCTGACGGACTTGAAGCTGTTGGTGGAATATCAGACTGGTATGGAAGCAGTCCAGCTCCTTTCGGGGTGGTATGACTGACATCCTCTTCCTAGACACGAGGATCCATGTCAAGATCTACGATGCCGAGGAAGATGTGTACCAAGTTCCCACATCAGTCTTCCCTCGACCTATGGGAGACGGTCGGGGTAGCATCAGTGACACCCAGATCAAATTCTCGTACACTGCCAAACCTTTCTCCTTTGCAATCCAGCGGAGCGGCAACTCAGACACCATTTTCAATACAAGTGGCTCCAACTTGATCTTCGAGTCTCAATATCTGCGTCTTCGCACCCAGCTGCCTGCGAACCCCAACCTTTACGGGCTCGGAGAGCATACCGACCCCTTCCGCCTCTTCACCACAAACTACATTCGAACTATCTGGAATCGAGATGCTTATGAGATTCCGGTGGGGACAAACCTCTATGGAGCTCACCCGATCTACTTTGAACATCGAGCCAACAGCAAGACGCACGGCGTCTTCTTGTTGAATTCTGATGGAATGGATATAAAGATCAACAATACCGCTGCCGACGGTCAATACCTAGAGTATAACACGATCGGAGGTGTGTTCGACTTTTACTTCTTGGCGGGGCCCGGACCCTTGGATGTTGCACGTCAATATAGTGAAGTAGCCGGTCAGCCTGCCATGATGCCATACTGGGGTCTTGGGTTCCACCAATGCAAATATGGATATCAAGACGTTTATGAAGTTGCCGACGTCGTATACAACTACAGTCAAGCTGGTATCCCCCTTGAGACCATGTGGACCGACATTGATTACATGGATGGACGCAAGGTCTTTACGTTAGACCCGCAACGCTTTCCACTCCCGAAGGTGCGTGAGCTAGTGACACACCTACACGATGCCAATCAGCACTACGTCGTGATGGTAGACCCTGCGGTAGCCTATCAAGATTACCCTGCCTTCAACAACGGAGTCTCCCAAGACGTCTTTCTTAAGCTTGCCAATGGTTCGATATATCAAGGTATGCGGGCAAAGCCATACACACACTCCTTTTATAGATGCTAACCTATCTGTCTCAGGTGTCGTCTGGCCTGGTGTAACGGCATTTCCGGACTGGTTCAACCCAAACACGCAAGGCTACTGGAACAATGAATTCGATACCTTCTTCAGCCCAACCGACGGTGTCGACATTGACGCACTCTGGATCGACATGAATGAAGCGTCCAACTTCTGTAAGTTCCCATGCACTGATGCAGCCGCCTACGCACAGACCAATGGTTTTCCCCCGGCGCCTCCTCCTGTGCGCGGCTCGCCAATGGCACTTCCAGGCTGGCCGGCCGACTTCCAACCGGGAAGCAGCCAGATGGTTAAGAGAGCGGCCAATGGCTCTATGATAGGTTTATCAGGTAGAGATCTGCTCAGCCCGGAATACATGATCCATAACGCCAATGGAGTTCTGAGCATGAACACGCTTGACACCGATCTTATCCACTATGGCGGATATGCTGAGTACGATGTTCACAATCTCTATGGGACCATGATGAGTACTACAAGCAGAGGTGCTCTGCTCAGCCGAAAACCTACGAAGAGACCAATGGTTATCACTCGTTCTACCTTTGCCGGTGCTGGTACTAAAGTCGGTCACTGGCTCGGAGACAATTCGGCGACATGGCATGACTACCTCATCTCCATTGCCGGAATGCTTGAGTTTGCCTCCATCTTTCAAGTCCCCATGGTTGGCAGTGATGTTTGTGGCTACGCACAAAACACTACAGAGGAATTATGCGCTCGTTGGGCTATGCTCGGCGCCTTTTACCCATTCTACCGCAACCATGCCGCTAGCGATGTGATCTACCATGAATTTTACCGATGGGCATCCGTGGCAGAGGCCGCTCGGGTCGCCATTGATGCTCGATACCGTATGTTAGACTACTTCTACACTGCCATGTACCAGCAGACGGTGGATGGTACTCCGCTGGTCAATCCCATGTGGTACTTGTACCCGTCGGACTCGAACACCTTTGGAGTTGACCAGCAATGGTTCTTTGGACCAAGCGTACTCGTATCTCCCGTGACTCAGGAGGGTGCAACAAGCGTACAGATTTATCTTCCCAACGATATCTTCTACGACTTCTTCACATACAAGGCTGTCCGTGGTCAAGGCCAGAGCATCACATTGACGGATATCGGCTTGACCCAGATACCTTTACACATCAAGGGTGGCTCGGTTCTCCCTCTCCGCATTCAGAGCGCAAACACCACCGCGGCTTTGCGACAAGAAGACTTTAATATTGTTGTCGCTCCTGGTCTTGACGGCAAAGCTACCGGCAGTCTATACCTCGACGACGGAGATTCGCTCGTACAAGCTAGCACATCCAACATCCAATTTACCTACGCGAACTCGGCTCTCCACATGAGTGGCCGGTACGGATACAATGTTGGCTCCGTCAAAATTGCCCAAGTGGTCTTTTTGGGCGTGAACGCCGCACCAGGCTCTGTCGCTCTGAACCACCAGCGCCTTGCAAGCTCTCAGTACACTTTCAACTCCACGAATGCCGCGCTCACAGTCAGCGTCAACGCTACGCTGTCTCAGGATCTCGTTGTCGACTACGGCAAGTAGACGCGGAAAGGGCAAATTTTCCCTTCCTTTTGGTTACAAATCATTGGAAAAATACTCTGTTAGGTAAGACCGGTAGGACAAAATACACGCGTCTGCGCTCAGCCTCCACCAAAAAATCATAGCAATTAGTAAGGGACTGTAACGGACAGCCACAACGGGAGCAACGTAACCCGAGATCACGAGGTTTATGTTCAGCCCGTGGATTGAATCTTAGAACACAAAATACATTAAGGCGCTTAATCTCTCCGTTTCCTTCGTTGATCGGTGAATACCTTGTTAATAAAGTATCCGTCACTTTATCTCGTACTGTTGCTTGTGAATTACAGCGCAGTAAATAAGCATACACTCCCCATCAATTTCTCGTTTCCTTCTGTCTGTAGTAACCACAACCCATCGTGCTCACAAAAAACCTACTGCTGCTCTTGAACCAAGCTCGCCGTCGAAGCCCACCAAGCCGGTCTCCGTCTCAACATCTTCCACTGCTACAAGTCTTCCATCATGATGCAAACCCTCACCGTCCTGCTTGGCCTCACGTGCTTGGCGTCCCAAACACAAGCCAAGACCATCGTCGTCAATGTCGGCGATGGCGGCCTTGTTTTCAAGCCCGACAGCGTGACTGCTGCCCAGGGAGATATGGTCCAGTTTAACTACTTGCGTGGTGTAAGTCACTCGCAACAGATATGTTTCGGTTTCCCCGGGAATGGAGCAAACTGCTTGTCCCGCGCAATGGGCTAGAGAGAGAGCTAATATGAGGATATCGTCAAACAGAACCACTCTGTCGCGCAGTCCAGCTTCGGCAAGCCATGCCATCCTGCCCCGAACGGCATCTACTCCGGCTACATGCCCGCCCCAGCGAACATGTCCTTTGTTGTCACCATCAATGATACCAACCCCATCTGGTACTACTGTTCTCAACTCGGCCACTGCGGTATTGGAGCTGCCATGGTCGGCGTCATCAACCCGTACGGCCACCTTTCTGTTTACATTCCTCGCATTGTTATAGGTTGTAGACACTGACCAAACCCACCCACAGCCCCCAAAACGAGACCGTCGACGCCTTCATCAGCAATGCCAAAACCGACGTCGAGGTAGAGAATCCAGCGGGCATCATGGGCGGGGTCTTCATCGCCGCGACCAACTCATCCTCGAACGCGACCTCTTCCGGCGGTCCTTCTTCGACCACATCTGGGTCGCCAAGCAGCAGCAGCGGAACCGGCACAGCGACGGGTTCGGCTGCTACAGCATCCAAGACCAGTGGGGCGCGGGCGGTGGGTGCGACTGCTGCTGGTGGGGTCGGAGGATTGGTTGCGCTTTTTGCTGCACTGTTGTTGTAGGTTGCTAAGGTCGATATACTTCTAGTTGCAGTACCGGCGTGCATTCGCGAAAGTGGTTCGATAGGCTCCTGTGCAAAATCGATGGATAACAATCATGACTGGAACCAGCGACAAAGATCTGTCCCCAAACACCGTGTCATCCTCAGTATGTGAGTCGCTTTCTGCGACAGTGATCTGCAAGCATTGAGAGGGCTGAAAAGGCGGCGGCCCCCAATTATCTCTGGCCTCTGGCCCTTGTCCACTCATCAACCTGCAGCACGCTTATATTAAGAGGAAGGACCCTTGATATATGTAGTACGGATCGTGGTATTGGGTTATTCCCTACCTTCTTCATGCACTCAATCGTGACACGAAGCCCATCGCCGCCATCGTTCTGCAAATCAGATCAAGAGGTGGAGTTGTAACAAGCTGGGACCGAAGCAGGGGGCCGGGTTTAACCGAGGCGCGCTTGTCCTTTGCCAGCAGTAGGTAGCTAACGAACTTCCGTCTCTGTCACTCCTCCGGACATTTTTGGAGATTCTTATGCCCTTCACTCATATATGAATTCGTGTGACGCTGACGTAGGTGACGGGGATGGGGCTGAGGCAAAGACTCAATTGGGGTCCAAAGGACCGACCTGACGATTTCATACAATGGAACTTTCTTACTTCAAAGTCTTCTTTTCTATGCTTCCCCTGCGAGGAACGAATGACTCGATTCGCATCGTTATGCGGGAGCAAGCAAGCCTTCCTCTCTGAGAACTGTGTTTACCAACTATCCAACGCTTCCATTTCTCCGTTCATCTATCAAGCGTGCATTACATTAGTGTTTCATCAACAGCTCGTATACGGTAGTTGCTCAGCAGTTAGATACTCACTACCATAGAACTACTTTACTCTTCCCTTACCCGCAAAACCTCCTTGTAAACACCCAGAACAGCAAACATGGCTCCCTCATATTTCATTGCTCCATTACTACTGAGCCTCAGCTTCACCCTCCCCGTCTACGCACAGGCAGCTACCTCCCTTCCCATTGGTACCAACGGTCAGCAAAGTGTTTGTAACGCGATCGCCAAGTTCTGCCCTGGTGGATTTCCTGCATCTCCAGGTTTGTCATCTTTTACAGCATGCGTCTCGGAAACCTTGCTCTAGGCCACTAACCAATATCCTACTTGTCCAGACTGCATCGACAAGTGGTGCAAAGGTGGACCTAATGGTCCATGCGATCTCAACTGCTGCTCCCAACCCAATCGTCTAGCTTGCATCAAGGCTATCGGCACTTCACCCTCCAGCACCCTAATCAGCGACTTACCCAGCAGTCTTGCCAGCATGGCTGCCATCTCCACGCAAGACCGGGGCAGCGACCTCCCTGGAGCCTGTGGTAGTATCGAGAGTATGGCTATTAACTGCTCTAGGAAATACCCTTCTCTCACCGACGCATCCATGACGGATTGGGCAAAATGCCTGTGCTTCGATAAAAATGGACAGTTTAACCCGAATCCGTTCGATGACAGCGCGAGCTCCTGCTACAATTCGATGACGTCCGCAAAGGCCAACAGCGGGAAGGATTTTTCGAACACCTATATTGATTTTTGCTCCAAGAATGTGGATGCTGGTCCCACAACTTCGTCGTCCGACGTAAGTAATCCTCTACGCTCATTACAGAAATCCTACACAGACGCTAATTGATAGCATTCAGACCACCGCAACCGCAGGCCCCGGCGCCAAAACCAGCTCCACCGCCTCACCAGGGTTAAAGGGTACCTCTTCTTCAGCTCCCACCGCCAGCTCGAGCAACACCCTATCTCCAACGTCCCCACCGAATACAGGCACAGCTTCCAGTTCTACCTCGCCAACGGCTTTCGCCCAGACCGCTGCTGCTGCGCCTGCTTGGAAGGTTTCTTGGATGGTGAGTTTTGACCACCGCTGCTGAGTTTACTCGCGCCGCTGACTTTGGGAAGGAGTCGTTGGCTGCTATTGCTGTGGTGCTTTTGGTCTGATGGATCATGAATACAAGAAAATGTCTCTTATATCAGCATCATTGATTACCAATCTAGGCGACGTAGCTACAGCAAGCCCTCTTTCCTCACGACGAACAACGTACTTTGGCGTTAAGATCGGAAGGAGCATGCTTATCATATCTTTCCCCCCTTGGCGATTCTACTCTTCCCATCCCTCATCACTGTAGATACCCTACGTGCAGAATCCTCCACGGCCGTCACGTGTCGGTTTTACCGATTTTGCCAGAATATAAACACACCATATCCAAGTATATTACCAACCTCATCGAATCAAACCCAGTACCCTTAAAGATCCCTCCCCCATAGAATTTGAACCAGGTACCATGACAGCGCTTGCAGCAGTACATATGCCTTCGAGTGAACCCCATTGCATATACGTACCGTCCCTGCGCGGTGAAAAACAACTCCCTTCCATAATTACAGGTACACACCACCACCACCTTTCTCACGGACTATCCCATTTTGATCCTTCTTATCGAACGACACGGTCACTAATCCTTTTCCTTCCTCGCTCCTCCCTCTCAAGAAGTCGTTTTCTCTCATACAACCAGCAGGGGGGCGGTACTCAGAAACCATCTCCCATTCCTCCAAGACCAGGGGTTTTTATTCGCATAACGATCCACCCGACTCGTCCCCCCTTATGATTAGAAAAACCCTCCCTAGGGATCAAGTCCTTATAAGCTCTTACGAATTCAGCGAAAGAAGAACTCTCTAAGCGGCGAAAACAAACACTTACCATCAAATCCCTCAAGCCCCCCTTCTTTTTTTTTTTTACCTCTCTTATCCCCTTCCTCTACATATCCCCTTCCTCTATTCCCTCAACCACTAATCCCACAAACCCCTCCCCCCAACCCCCCACCGGGGCAAGAGACCGAAAATTAGTATATATATATAAAAAAAAAAAAGGTCGCATAACAAATTCAGCCATGGGACTGGTTATATATATGTGTGTTTTTCTTCGGACTTTTGCACGGGAATTTTTCTTTCTTTCTTTCTTTCTTTCCGGGATAGGGATAGGGATAGCGGTTGTGATGGAAAAGAAAGAAAGGCGTGGGAAGGAAGATGGGGGGGGGGTTTATGAGATTCGGAGACTGAGGATTGCGATGATGGTTCTTTTTTGGAGGGGGGAGGGGGGGGGAGATGAAGAAAGGAGACAGGAGGGGAGGGGGGGGGGGGGGGTTATTGAAGGAAGGCAGGCAGGCAGTACAGGTTATGGGCTGAGTAAATAGAATAAAAACGAGTTTTTAAAGAGTTTATGAACCATGCAACTACTTCCGCTCGCTTTCTTCATTCCCTTTCACATCGCGCCGAAACTGAACTCTGTCAAAAAATCAAAAATACCAAACAAAAACATCGATTCTCACACACACACACAACTCCCCCCCACCAACCCAAAAAAATTAGACTGGCAAATGATAAGAAGAAAGGTACCTACCTACCTAATACAAACAAACCCCCAATGCCCCTCGTCACGGAAAAAAAAACACTTTTTTTCTTTCAAATGAATAGGGAAATGGGCATTTTTATGCTATGAGGTGGTGGGTATTTCATTCATCGGGGATTGATGTTTGTGCTGACAGGGATTTTATCTTTAGGTCTTTTCGAGGGGGGGGGGGCATGCCCTCTTTCCGGTGCATTTCTCCTGCTTCCTGCTTTTCCCCTTTCAACCCCCCCCCGGGTCCCCGGCTTCTCTCACTCCCGCTAATTCCCACCATGCGCGCCTGCTCAATGCGCTGGTTTGGCTCGTAGGCTGGTGGAGGATGGTTCTTAAGGGGAGGGTGTGGGAAGGAAGGGTGGGAATGAGTGGGGGAAGGGGACTTTGGGGGGGAGGTAAGGGGTAGAGCTAGGGTTTATTGTGTTTCGGTTATGGGTATTCAGATGGAAGGGAGAAGGGGGAGGGGTGAAGAGTGGAAGATGGAAGGTGGAAGGTGGAAGGTGGAAGGGGGAAAAGAGGGAGTGGGTTTGGTTGATAGGGACGGTTGGAATGGGGAGGATATGAGGCTGTGGTGGAGGGAGGAGGGAGTTGAGTTTGGGGGTTGAGGGCCTTTCGAGGTGGTGGAATGGGTGATGGGATGGGATTTGTGTGATGTGTATGATAAAGGAGAGAGGTTTTTGGTAGTGTTCTGTTATGGCTTGATCGATCGATCGATTAATCGAGGAAATGAACAACGTGGGAATAACAAAGAACATATCTCTCCTCGAGAGTAATGTTTGCGTTTTTGGATGGGTTGGGTTGTATTTCGCAGGAACACCTCTAGGAATCAGTAAAGCCGCGAGCCTGACCCTTAGGCATACTGCGAAATGGGTTTGATAACAACGTCACAGCCCTTCGAAGTCTGCATGTGATGGTTGGTCCTCACACAAACTTTTTGTTCAAAACCTCTGCAGTTGTCTTAAGCTTGAAAATGACTGGATGATCCGGACGTGGGTACGAAACTTGAAGGGAATGACGAAATGTGAGCCGGAGCCGATCTGAGCCGACATACGAATAGAGAAGGAATATCGCTACCTCCACACTCCAGCGGACCTTTCCGACAGAGGGTTGCTTAATCGTCTCAGGTTGGCATGCGGCTCGGTCTTGCACATCTACTCTTCTGGAGCTGGAGTCTCAACCGTCTCGCTCTTTTCTAGGACTTTGCTTGCTTTGGTAGAACATTGTCAGACAAGAGAGATCTATCGATGCCATGATATACCGACCTCGGCGGAAGCTCCCTGCTCTCTGGCCTTGATTTTGTTTCCGCTCGTACAAAGATTATGCTGAAACCGCCTCTTGATGTTGTCGGGAGTAGGTCCATACGAGAATGAAAGCTGCTCCCAACAGCCGTAGTCCGTGTTCCACCAATCACCTCTCATAATCTTGTATCCTGGTCATGGGTGTGCTCTTCCTTTGGGAGACTTAGCCGCTACACTACCGTGGTATGCTTCCTGGTTCCACACATATTCGACCATCATTTTACTGTAAAAGTCTTCGATCTTGCCTGCATGGTAGCCATCGGCTTGCGAGGTATTTAGAACACTTCGTTTGAAGAAACATTCTCCCTCTGTATATGCGGGAGCCATTTTCGATGAGTATGAGTCCAGCAAGAGAATGTCTGGACAAAAGTAGTGAGAGGGGGAGCTGCTTATATAGAAATCCCATCACATACGAAGAGATCACCGTGGACCTTGATATCGATCCAATGGACACAGTCTTCGCAATCGTGCATCCTTCGAAAAGCGTGGAGAAGGAAATATCATGTGGGCTTCCGATCCGGAGCTTCACTTATTTCGTTTTCGTTGCTTCGTCAAGAGGCATTGCAGCTTAGTATATCGAGTAACCCCACATGCTTCCGATTCTGAACCTGTATCCTTTACACCCTTCATGCGGATGCTATAAACGCAATCTGATTGTTGGAGGCTCCTCATTTGATCTGCCGTAGGCCATTTCAACTTACAGGCCCCTCTTCTCGCCGTGACAACCTGTGCAGCTTAGGTTTCACAGCAACGCCGTGAAATCTCCTGCAAAGATTGACCGACCCACTGTAATTGCTAGTGTGAAGCTCCGAGGACATACCACTCCTTGTCTCAACCTCAGAGTTTGTATAACCTTGTGACCTTACTTATCAGGTGCGAATTCGGGCCCAACGCTGGATATTGGATCTAATTCGGCGAAGGCATGCAAGTTATTGTCGTGTCCACCTACCACGAAGTAAAGCACCTTACACGTCAATACTTTGAGTTTCTCGGAGCGGGGTCGTTGAGTTATTCTCCGCATTCCAAAGGAGATTTTGTCGTATCATGCAGCAATCTGCTTCTGGCAATTGATCACACTGCCAAAGTCGAAGTTCCGGTCAACGCGTATTCCCTCCCCCACAACGTGTGTGCTTTTCAATCTTCTGCATTGCGTCTTATTAGCACCTCCGATATCCTCGGCTGTTGATTTGATCGGGCGATCAATACAACGAATGCCGTTCTTGGCACATTTTGATTCTTGACGCCGTTGTGCATTTGGTTGGCAAGGCCTGCCGTCATTTCCGGCTTTGCAGTCGATTTCTGCTACAAGTGCCTTACGGTACACGTTGTGCAGGTGGCGGGAGCCGTTTTGGGTTGGGTTGGGTTGGAGAGTGATGATGAGAGATTGATAGTGGAAACGGTGGCGATTGAGTGAGGTGATTCTCTGCAGAAATTGTACAGAGCAAGTGGGCGTGATGGGGATGGATGTTGAGGATAGAAGTGATGCAAGAGAAGACGGGCCGGCTCATTTGGTTTGTGCGGATAGAGGCTGTTGGATTTGCCCGTTTTGTCTAGATCTTTGATCTCTCTAATCACCGTCCTTATTGCAATCAATTAACAATCGGGTTAGAGCTCAGCTCTTCCGCATCATTCTGAATTGTCAGGGCAGAGAACAATTGCATAAGGATTGTGACATTGGTTGAAGGGTTGCGTGTCTTTCATTCGCCAAGTACAAAGTCCAGCTCGGAAGCACGAGTACATGGGTATATCGTCCAGCGATCCATATCCCCGGCCTAGGCTCCATCTCCCGAGGGTACCCTAAAGTCCTGTCCTCCTTCTATGGGAATACCCAAATCCGGGTTTCCCCTGCCATCAAAGTTGACAATTTGCGCCATGGTGTACCTATCTCCACCACAGCTCCCAGCAGCATTGGTGGTCGCGTGGTAAGCGTTCCAAACCTCGGTTCCATCCGGACTCGAGAAGAAGCAATTATGTCCCGTCCCGTAATTGTTATTCGCTGCCGAAAAGGCTGGCCCTGATTTCGTCCAGCTGGACGCTTGTAAGGGATCGCCACTGCCATCATAGGCAAGCAGGCCGAGCGCATACGTCGCGGTACCGCACCAGGAGGCGGAGAAAGAGAGCCAGGTACGACCGTCGTGGTAGAGAGGGTTGGGGCCTTCGTTCACAGCGGCTGGTTGTCCTGGGACGGCATTGGCCATTTCCCATTGCTCGGTGGGCTTGGAGATGACGGACCAGGGGCCGATAGTCCAGGCATTGGTGTCAAGGGCGGCGATGTTGATGCTCTGGACGCCGCTTTTGTCAATGGCGGAGCAGACGTGGTAGCGACCAGCGCCGATGGTTAGGTATGTGCCGTCGATGGACCAAGGGTCCTTGCCGTCTGCGCCACCTTGGCCGCCCGGGGCTGGCGTTAACTCAGCGAGGAAAGTGTAGGAGCAGTCGTAAGGATTAGAAGGGCAGCCTTGGAGGACAAAGGAACGTTGGCCGGATTCAATGACGCCATTACCCGCGGTGTAGAAGATGTGCCAGCTGGTGGAAGGGTCAGGAGAGTTTATTTGGACGGAGTGAGAAGATCACCAACATTCCATCAATGTGGTGCATTTCTGGAGCCCAGAAGTTTGCATTGCGATTAGGATCTGTGTCTGTCCAGACGGTTTTCGTTTCGCCACCCAATAGACCACCGACTGTTTTTGACCGGGTTACAGATATGTGTGAGCCTTCAGTGTTAGTCAGGTAGTAGTATCCCCCAGTTGTAACCATGTGCGGGTCCGCTCCTGGACTCCGGATTGGACTTTGGAATGTTTGACATTGCGCGAGTAGGGCAAATCCCAAAGTAGATAAAGCTGTGAAAAACATGGTGGCAGAGATATAGGGCTAGCGGTAGAGCTTGTCAGCAATCTTGCACTTGAGTTACTCCATAGGAAGGATATGCTTTATAGGATATAAAGCTTCGTCAGGTCAGACATTGATGCTATATTCAAAGACGATATACTAAGAAAGAAGGCGGCTAATTGATTGCACTGCAATTATATTGTGCCGTTGGTGACATAGTCTTAGATCTTCGCTTTGTCTGACCATCTTTCTGAAACCTTGGCACCGAAGAAAATATGTAATGACGTGCGTGCACGTGCTTGTGCCACCCAAGGGCTTGTCTAGAGGCAGGGTCAGCACTCAGCAGCAGAGCGTAGCTAGGAGTAAGTAGGAAAGTTGTGGTAAGATGAAGCGCGAGCAACGGGATGCTCCACCTAACAACCCGTTGCAGTAGCCACTGTCTTGGGTTCCAATTGTGAATGGATCAATGTTAATGAGATGTTACTGCCACGCGGGTTCAGACTAAGACCTGAAAGATCCCTAGCTGATATATGTGGCCCGAGGATGCGGACTCCATGCAAGACGGGAATTGATGCGAAAAGAGCTTCCTCATGATTGCTCGGATTTCTGTATTTGTTTCTACTCTTGAACCACCTCCGAGAACAGCAGATAACAGAAAAAGCCATTAGAAGACGATAAGATCCTTAACAGTTGCCGGGTAGAATCAAGTGCTTTTACAACTTATTGCAACGTTAGAGTGAATTTACCCAAGGCTGATGCCCGACGAGAGATTAAGCAGCAAGACTTGAAGACTATCGAAAGCATGAGATCGAAAGCATGAGATCGAAAGCATGAGATCTGTAACATCACTAAAGCAACTAATAATATAGCTAGATAAGGTAGATAAACCCGTTCGAGGGTCCAGAAGATCTCAGGTACGAAACATCGGAGCAACTATCAGGGTTGTGAAATCTCCGCGTAGGGCAGATCGAAGGGCGTCCCTCTGTCACTCAGAAAGAGGGTTCGGGACGAGTAGGATAATTATCCCGCAGACTGCAGCCGGCTTGGAGTTGGGGGCGGCTGGTAGCCCAGTCGTCGGAGCGGGCTGGCGTAAAAGCGGACTAGTGACCAGGTAATCTTCATTTCTTTATTTCTCATACGAGTATTTTCAAGTCGTGCAGTATAAGAAGTCGAACTTTATCGCCATGCCTTGTGTATGACGGTTGATAGATGGATGGATTGTGGATGGTTCAATGGTCGTCAGCTCTGCTGCGATGTCGTTGAGGTGAAGTTAGTTCGATCGCTAAAGTATGATTGATACCCGTAAGGCAGATTGGGTCAAGTCACGTGGGGTAACTCTATTTTCCGTTTAGGGTTTCAGACTTCAGTTGCTGCGGTGTTTCAGGATATAATCAGTACAGACCTTATGTCGAAATACCTTACCTAGTCATGAAAATCAATTCATGTTATTTAGGGAAAGACTGTTATATCATGCTTGAAGTACTTATCTCGTAGTAGCTGATAGAGCAATGATACTTTCTATACATAATCTACAGTCCATGTGTACTCCTTTTCGTATTATCGGGCAGGTCTACCATTCCTTAGAACACCGCCCCTGCGCCAATGCGTTAAACGTCTGATAACAGCATGATTCCCCCGGTGTAAGTGAACTCCGAAAGCAGCCATCCCGAGTCCGGGGCCCAAAATTCCCGTCATTTATTGCGTAACAGCCCTAATGCCTTGTAACATGAATGCAAATATCAGCCCTCTTGCAACCTGCTCAACCTGTAAACAATCAAAGACGCGTCCCAGTGCCTCTCCGCTGGCTGCTGCACCCATCACACTGGTGAGAGCCTGAGGCATGCCTCGCTCTACCAGCAGCTTCCGTGCTTTCAGTCTTAATTTAGCCTTCTCCTCTTCAGTCGGAGGAGGCGGCCAAGCTTTGAGTTCTTCCTCTGTTGGAAGGCTGTTTTCTCGTAGCTTGGTCAGATGATAAGCTAAGCCAGCATCTGAAGCGTTGTCCTCAATGATGGTCTTTTGTAGGAGGACGCGGATGGCTTCAAGGTTGGGATTCCCAGGACGGAGAAGGAAACCCTTTGCCGCATTGAGGAGTGTTCGTCTAATGTTCCACGCGGATGATAGATTATAGAGCTCGTTGATGACGGCGAAGAAAAGCTCGACGGCCACTTGCGTTTCTTTTTCTGACATTGGCGGTGGTGCCTCCCGCTTTAGTGGAAGAGGTGTCGCCGAGGGCATTTCTGAAGACCTCAGGGATGAGGAGATGCTCTTGCGCTCCGGGGACGGCATGGTTGTGGGACCACTACTTGTAGAGGAACTCAGGGCTGCGTGGTCATCTACAGAGTTGGAAGGCCTGGGTGAATCTGGAAGAGCATTGTAATCATCGGATATCTCGCTTGGTGGGGGGGGTAGATGAAGCTCATGTTCTGCGTTGAGCATGGTTGGTACGACTGTGTGGTCGACGCCATTGGGTCTCGGCTCGTCGACGGAAGCCCGTTGCATAGTCTCCAGGTTGGGTGAAGCTGTCCTGACTGACGTACCATAATGCTCAGCAGGGATCTGGTTAGGTCGGCTCGGTAAAGGGGGTGCTTTCAATGATTCTGCAATGGCATTGGGCGGGCTACGCAAGCTGTCCGTAGATTCCCGAATTCGCCCAGGGCTTGTCGCTGCCAGCTTGCTGCTGTCTATTCTGGAAAGTTGTGTGGTTGACCGCTGAGCTGGTTTAGCTGGACTGACGGGAGCTTGTTTTCTCTGTCCCAGAGATCCCACATTACCCAGAACTCCGGTGACACCACCAACTATAGCTTTACCGCCCCCAGCAACTCCCTTGGGTGCACTGACAAGTACGTCAAGCATGCCCTTACCCATAGTCTCAAACGCGGCTGGGTTGGGAAATCCAAAGCCGCTTTTATTTACGCTGGGAGATGATTTACCCAATGCTTGGTCCTTTTCCAAGAATCGTTTCATGCCCTCGCTTTCCGCAAGCCGTTCGAACGATAACGCATCACGAAGGTAACGCTCTAGTTCAATGCGCAAGGCCGCTTTTGTCCGGTTTTTCCAGCCTGGTATGGCCGCATGCCGCTCCGTAAAGGCAGCCACGCCCGAGACAACAGATATCCTGCGCAACACTTCATGAAGCGTCTCGAAATCGTCGTATTTCCGAGCTATCATCCAGCCTGGATACTGAGATGTTGCAGGCTCTATCTGCAGTAAGTAGTCCATGGCGGGCTTCGATCGTATTGTACCCTTGTCGCCGGTTGTGGAATCGTCAAAGATGGAAATAACGGCATTGTGAAGTGTCAGAGAAGAAGGATTCGAAGATCGTGAAATGAAAGTATCTGTTTGAAGCGCCGTGGGTTGATGTGGAGGTATGATCTGATCGAAGCTCGTAAAGCTGGGAGCACTGTCTGAAGGAATCGAATCGAATGGTGTGGGTGCTACTTGACTCTCCTCACTTAACCTTGTTGGCGAATTATTTCCATTTGCTACAAGGTCGCTTTGAGAAGATGTCGGTGTTCCTCTTCCTGCCGTCGTCGTACCAGACGATAAGCTATCAGTATGAAGATCTCTTCTCTGTGCGTCTTCTACAGCCATCAATTCGCTCAAATGCCTCGCTTCTTGCATAGCTTCTTGCATAGCCCCTTCAGCTCTGCTAAGGGTTCGTTGGTGCTCAAGTCTAGTCTGCGACTCGCTTATGTTGCCATTTAGAGAATTGGGAGGTTCTATAGATCGTTCGTTAGGTCTAGTTTGGATTGGGATCTTCGCTGCTCCATTGGCTGTAGCTCCACCCACTCCTGCGTCGATGGCATCCATCAGTTCCGTATCAGCCTCCTCAAGTAAGTAGACTATCCAACCGTTGATCCATTCAGGTTTTGAACAGCTTTGCACAGTCATTTCGAGAACCAGTCCAGCAAGTATCTCTCGGAGAAACGCCCTTACTGGCTCGCAATTATATGCCTTCGAGTCCAAAAATGTCTGCAGAATGTCTTCTGCCACAGCCTTCAGCTTCTTCTCCTGCTGCCTGACATCAACAACGTTCGCAAGGCTACTTTCCGGATATGCTTCAAGATACTGAGACAAAGCATCCGCGGGGTTGAGGTTGGATGATCCGGAGTTCATCAGGGCGCCGGAAAGCTCGTCGAAAAAGACTATGACAATGGCAGAAGAGTTCGTGAGGAAGTCTAGAAACGTGTCTGCAGGTCGCTTTCGGTATAAGTGTGAGGATACGGAGAGAAGGAACCCTATTAGAGTTTGTCGACAAGCGAAAGGAAACGACGCTTCCTTGGGCAATATAGGTGCGTACCACCACCTTCATGGATCAGCATATTGCCAACATACTGACTCGTCGCTACCATACTTTACATAGTCGCGGATAACAGCGTCTGTAAGATCTCCCAAAGCAGCTGCGGTAAAAGGTTGAAAGCCCGAGAAGTCCAACTCCTTATGAGCTGAAATCTTGTATTCTACATCGCGAACGTCGCTTCTATCCTGAGTGCTGTTCCCATGCTGCTTTCCCCGCCAATTTAACACTCGTTCGACAACGTTCAAGCTGGCTTCTTTTCTCCTCCTAGCTTCTGAAGCCTCGGTCCCATGGCTTGCCTGATTTTGGACATTCTCTTCCCATGTAGCATGCAATAGTACGCCACCAACGATGCCTATGATGAGGAGTCCGACTCTACCAAGCACGAAGTATGTGATCGAGGCCAAGCCGACAGCACAAGCTCCTAGTGTTTCACTGCTGGCAGTAGAGAGAAATCGCAGGACACCCTTAATGAGCTCCTGGGCCTTGGTAAGCCCTACAGGTTTATTCTGAACCTCATTTTGCTCCAAAGATGTCGAATTAGCTTTCGGTGTGGGCTCTAAACGGTTGTGATTTTCCTCCTCCTGTGCATTGGATTTGGGAAGGCTGTTGGAGTTGTTGTACGCCATGCTGTCTCAGAACCATCTTTTCGTACTGTGGTGCTCACGCCTTCGCTGGCGAAATGTTGGGGCGCATGATACATGGACTGAGATTGGTGAGCTCCTCCGCGTTTGCGAGCTGCGACGTGTACCGTGTACGGAGCTACTCTAGCGTCAACGGCAGATGTCTAGCGCCGAATTTCTTATTTCCATTCTCATCGGAGATAACCTGTAGCGAGTGACTGTTAGCAACGTCCACTTGCTCCGGCAGATTTTACTTGGACTAGATCGTGTTGCGAAGTGGAAGTACAAAGAGAATCATTGTTAGCAGAAGCGCCAAGATGAGCTGTGTGGCCTGCCAAGAGCCTTTGATTCTAATATTCGAGCCGGACGAAGAAGTTGATGTCCGCCAAGATGTTGGCTCATCAAGTCCTGGAAATATCTGCACAATCCCTGATTCTGTTGAGATTCAATGTGGATGCCATTTCCATTGGTTCGTCTTCCAACGACGACTGTAGGATTATGTAATGGCACTAAGTGGCCTGGGATAATCTAGGCAATGCCTTTTAGACGCCTATTCTATGACTGAATGCCCCAGCTGTGGACGGAACATCTCGGCTACTGGAGCCTCTGGGGAACAACAAATTCTGTGCAATTTGAACAACGAAGGGGGTCTACAAACAGGCCTTGACATACTACCCTTGCTTACAGAGGAGAGCTACCTTAAGGCTTATCCGGAGGAGCGCCGATGCAGAGCCTTCCTAGAATTTTGTGCGGAAGGTGACATTGAAGCCATAGTCGACCTTCTTGACAACGACCAAGATGAGGTCGAAGAAAACAGCGACAATGTGGAGCCGAAAACAGATGTCTTGAGGTACCAAGATCTAATGGGGTCAATGAACTCAGGCCTACATACTGCAGTGTTGAATGGTAGAGAAGAGGTTGCATGGCTCTTAGTAATGCTCGCCTCGAATTTTGAAATAGATCAATTCCCATTGGAGGTCCTCCAGGTTACAAAGAGTTTAGGGATTGCGAGAGAAGATCAGACAGGGAAACTGGATATACGTTCTTTGAAAGACGCAGAAGGTATGACAGCTGAGCAGCGGGCCAGAGAATATGGAGGAGTATGGAACACCTGGCTAGTGTCCGGCAGATTGAGAGTTGGGGCGCACTCATAGTATGGCACTGCTTTCACCTCCTGTACAACGAATGGCCCCAGCATGGAGGAGGGTTTATGATAGTCCAATAGCTTCTGATGGTAGAAAGTGCCTTAGATTGCTGCATGCACGACCCAGAGTTACAATCCGAATTCTTCAAGTTATATTTGTGCTCATCCGAATTGCCTAGACTTCATCGCCCTGAAGCTTGGAAAGACATGTAAAGCAGAGGATGGCAAGCAATATCCGCAATCCGAGTGAAGTCTGACGCCATGGAGATGGTGCGTGAGACGCAAAGAAGACTGCGTGAGGCTATACGAAGTACCCTAATCGTCTGAGGGGCCCGAATAATCTCCGGTAGTGGATAGGCCGTTACCTGACATATTTGGTGTGAGTTCCAGTGCAAATTATAGCGCCGCCTTCTCCGACATGTCGAATCTCAATCGTCGTGAAAGCCAAGCTTGCTCCTACTTTGCTTGCACGAGCTTCAATCTCAATTAAATCGCCCTCTTTCGCAGTAGAGACGTAGGTAGTGTGTATGTCAGTCGATACACCTGTCTTCTCAAGACCCACAGTAGCAATTGCCATACCACCAGCCCAGTCAGTCAGACATGCTGACACCGTGCCATGTAAGGTTCCCTTCGAATTGAGATGCACTGGGAGGACACAAAGACGTGCTCTCATAGTGCCGCTGGTAGCAGAGAGTATCTCTATGTCATTTAGGAGAAAGTTGTAAATCGGACTCTTCGACTTCGTTCTGGCCCAGAAGCTTCGTACAAGCTGTAGCTCGGAAGAACTTTCATTTTCCATAGCTGCACCTTCGTGATCAGACCGTAGGTGAGGAAAGTATTGTTGATAGTAGAGAAGGTAAGGTCGCCTTAGATAAACAAGATTAAGTAGTGAGGATACGAGTAAGGTAAGGCTGCGCCTATGTAGATAAGGTACTTTTAGGTTGCACTACTGTAACCGGTCGGAGCATCCTCCGAGACAAGATATCAAGGCAGATGTGAGTTTGGGAGGCCATGGAGCTTCCATCATTGTCAACACAACGGATGTCAACAAATTTCTCAAGTTGGCACGCTTCAATCTTCTCCGGTCCTACCGGAACAGGATGGCTGCTGCCCCCGGATTCCTAGATTCAATCTCTCCATGGACCTCTCGAAGCAACACGCCGAAACCTAGCCAGGGCAACAAAGGAGACGACAGCCACGGTCCACAAGTGCCTGTCAAGCAGCAAAGTATTGATCACACAATTAGCCACCGCCATCGTCTAAGTCTTCGAGACTACCCCGAAGATTGCCCGAAGTCGAATGTGCGATGGTTTTACGCAGTAGATGTACGTCGTACTTGGCACCTCAATCCAACTCAAGTCTCGGATTGTTTGGCTGTTTACTGAGCTTCCACGGCAGGTCCCCAAGAGGAAACCTCTTCCCCTTGATCAACCTCCGATAGATGCGAAGCCCCTACCAGCCCCCAAGAAATATGCAGCATTCTCTGCTCAGGACTCCCGCTCAATTGAATCAGCGTTTCGAAAGCTTGCCGAACACGAAGATGCTGCAGTCCGCGAAGAGCCAGTAGGAGGTGACCTTGGAGACGCCAGTCTCAGACGCTCCGGAATTGCTTCAGATATTGGCGCAAAGCGGAATACGAGCATTAATGACTCTACAAATATAGAAAAAGGTGGCCTGGTCAAAGTTCCAGTTAATGAGGACTACTTGTTCGATGTAGATATCGAAGAAAGAGAGCTTGCTCCAACGTATTGGCTTGGCCCTATCTATAATGTCCGTCGAGGGAGTTGGTTTTATCAAGATGGATCGACCTTAAAGCCATGCGATGAGAATCTCGCCATTCAATTGGAGGAAGGGTATCTCAAAGTCAAACCATGGCGGTATAGGTCGACCTCGCTTCAGCAAGCTGCACCACAGGCACGAGCAAGACCAGTGTCAATGAATCCTGAGTCAGGCATCAGTAACTTCGGCGGTACAGCTGACTCGAAACTTCCTAAGAAAATTTCTGCGGACGATCTACGAGGTAGATCTAATGAAGAGATAGAGAATTCCTCTACAATCCCGACAAAATTTCAACTGCAGACCCAACGGCTATTTGGTTCCTACATGAGCTCTGTTGTGACATATCAAGACGCGACTGTAGCATGGCTCCTTACTGACGACCTTCTGTCTCGGATGAGTAGCACAGTCTATCAGCGCTTTGCTGGTGGCGGTCACCTTGGAGGTACCAAGGTCGTTCGCGGCTATACCGAAACAGGTAAATCAAAAGACAACAAACTAGAAGCTGATGAGGCCGTTAAAATTGGGGATGTGGGAGCTGCTGTCTCACCCGCTGATTCCAAGAAAATGTCTACTCCTTCCAGGAAGGATAGTGGACATACTGTTGATATGCAACAGACTCAAGACTCGGAGACTCGACGAAAGAAAGATGACGATGCTCAATCTGAGTCAAAACTAGCAAGACTGGAGCGGCAAATGTCTAATTTAGTCTCTTCAGCTGAGCCTGAGGACCCAGTCAGACAAGAAGAAGAAGTGCGCAAGCGTGATCAAGATGAGATCCAGGAGGACTATCGAGAAGCAGATGGCGACGACCAAGCCCGCGAGATTGAGCATCTCATACTCGTGACCCATGGCATCGGCCAACGACTCGGTCTGCGTATGGAGAGTGTTAATTTTATCCATGACGTCAATGTTCTACGTAAGACGCTCAAAAGCGTGTACGAGACGTCCCCTGATCTACAGGCTCTGAATTCTGAAGTTGAGAAGCTGCCTAAAAACTGTCGAGTGCAGGTCTTGCCTGTCGTCTGGCGCCATTTACTAGACTTCCCAAAGCAAAGCTTCAAACAGAACCGCAAAGAGCAGGACCTGACTGATGCGGATACATTTGATGATGAAGAAGAGTACCCGAGCTTGAACGATATCACAGTAGAAGGCGTTCCAGCCATTCGCAACCTTATCACAGATCTTGCCCTGGATATCTTACTCTACCAGAGTGCCTATCGAGAACACATCGCCGGTATCGTCCAGCGTGAGTGCAATCGCATTTTTGAGCTTTTCATCCAGCGCAATCCGCATTTCAACGGAAAAGTAAGCCTTATCGGTCACTCTCTAGGTTCGGCAATTCTTTTCGATATACTTTGTCGTCAGAAAGAAGCCGACAGACCCGTCGCCCACGGCCGTTACCGATCGCGTTCACAGCGCACCGCTACAAGTCCCGCAATAGATGAAAAGCAAACCCTAGGTCTTAACTTCGATGTCGAAGATTTCTTTTGCCTAGGGTCCCCTTTGGGTCTCTACCAAATGCTTAAAGGACGCAGAATCGCTGGCCGTCGCTCAGTACATGCTCCACCTACCGGAAGCCCCTTTTATTCAGATTCTATGGACGACCCCTTCCTCGGCGCCCCTTCCACACAAGCAGAGGCCGCGGCTGCAGAAAAAGACACCGAGATCCTCTCCATCACCGTCTCCTCTCCCAAATGCCAGCAGCTCTACAACATCTTCCACCCCGCCGACCCCATCGCCTACCGTATTGAACCTCTTATCACCCCTGCCATGGCATCACTAAAGCCACAAGCTTTACCCTACACCAAAAAAGGCATCTTCGGCCCCGGCCAAGGCTTCACCGGCATCGGCGCACGCGTCGGCCAGAGCGTCTCGGGTTTCTGGTCGAACATCACATCCGGCGTCGCCAGCAGCCTGCTAAACCGCAGCCTAGGCCTCACAGGCGAAAGCCAGATCTCCTCGTCGCAGCCCCTTACAGGCCCTCAAATCCAACCCATCCGAGCAGCTGGGGCGGGAACTAATATCACAGCAGGCGGCGTCATCTCGGGCTCCGAGGCCAGCGGCAGCAGCAGCAGCAACGGTGGAGACCGCAGCGGAGAAGAACACCCTTCAACCCTGATCGACACGGAGATCGAAACCCTCTACGCCGGCTTTCAAAAACGTAGGAAGAGCCTCCGCAGCGACGAAGGCAGAGACCTAGGCGAGAGCCCTGAGTGGAAAGAATCCAGCGAGATGGCGACACGGTTGAGGAGGGAGGAGGCAAAAGTAAGAGCATTGAATAGTAACGGCAGGGTAGATTTCAAAATACAAGAGTAAGCCCTATACATAACCCCCATTTCCCACAAACAACATCATAACAAACGAATTACCCTTTTTGGATGATGAGTTGATGTAACATGTTACAGGGGCGTCTTCGACATCTCCCTCATCGCCAGCATCGCGAGCCATCTCTCGTATTGGGCTGATGAGGATGTGAGCCATTTCATGATGTCTCAGTTGCTTTCGAGGCAGAGGGTTATAAAGCGGTGAGAGGGTTGGTGTACGGCTTTATTGGGGGCCGGGAGGGTTGTAGAGGTATGCGTGCCTTGGCGATTGGCGTGTGCTTGAAAGCAGACGGCTGGGAGCGAGGGTTCGAGTTCATGAGGTCTGCCTGGTAGGGAGGAAGCATGGGTAAGTGTGCGTGTGAGGCGTGGCGATATTTTTAATGTCGTGTCCTCCCGTGGACTTTGTAGATTAACCATGCTGCCTATAATATCGAAATTAACCGTGGAATCTTACTAGAATTTCGATTACAGCCAAAGCAAGTGTCGATCAAGTGATAGCATAACATACCGCTACCAATCAAGTACCATTTCTAGGACCTACAAAACAGGATGGCCAATCTAAATTTCTTTCTTCTCCCTACCCTTCCCTGCCATAGGCCTCACCATCCTCCAACCCTCCCCCAAAAACCTCCTCTCCAGCCCCCCCATCACCACCCCCAACCCCCCCGCAACACCCGCCCACTTCACCAAGTCCACCACACTGCCATCAAAGCCCTTCTCCAGATTACTCAAACCCCACGCCGCCGCTGCGCTGGCTAGACATAATGCCGGGCTTGGTGTAACCTCGCCGACAGAAATTTCGATGCCCCGGTTGCGCATGTACATAGTGACGAAGGACCAGCTCCACCAGATGCGCATCGCCATGTTGACGGCATTCGCGACCACCAAGCCCCTGGCACCCATTTCGCCTACTCGTAACGCTAAAAAGCCGGTTAGGGCGAAACAAGCGCTGAACCCCACCATCCACGCGCTCTGCTCCCTCAGCTGCTTCGGCGTCGCGGTCGCAGATACGAAGGCCTCGAGGATGCCGTTGATGGCTAGGAGAGGGATGTAGTAACAGTATGTGGATAGGACGAGGGGGGCTTCGGTGTGGGACCAGCGGGGGCCGGCGATGGTGCGGAGGGCGAGGGGGGCGAGGGTGGGGCCGAGGGAGAGGGCAAGGAGGGAGAGGAGTGTGTAGAGGTGAAGGAGGACGTGGAGGTAGGAGGTTGCTTGGGTAAGGGAGGGGTCGGTTGACTCATTGTCATTTTGTATTTTGGTGGGTGTTGGATTGGTGGAAGGAGGAGAAGACGGGGACAAGAGCCGAGCGAAGAGCGAGCGGGAGGATTCCTCGATTGGTTGGAAGAGGATGCGGGCTATAAGACCGCCGTAATTGGACGCAAGGGCGTAGGCTCCTTGGGACTGGAGGGAAGTGAGGGCGGCGATGAGGAGGGAGTCGCCGGTCGTGAGGAGATGTTTGAATCCCGATTGGGCGAAGAGGTTTAGAGCAAGGGTGAGCAGGGGAATCGAGAAGCGGGAGAGGAGGAGGTTGGGGTTATTGGTGCGGTCGTTCAAGGTGCGCAGGATGAGCGAAAAGCTGTTTCTGTGGGATATGGGGGTGACTTTGAGGAGGTAGACCACGTTAAGAACGATGGCATAGCTTAGTTGACCAACGGCGAAGGGGAGGACGCCGAGGTTGTGGCTGGTCCGGCTGGCCCAGATGGCGGTGCTGCAGGTTATGATGCAGCGTGTGAACGTCGCAAAAGTTTCGGCCAAAGCGCGGGTGCCGTACAGCATCTGCTGCTGGGCGATCGCGAAACAAGGTTCGCTGAGGAGCTCGAGGAAGGCGGCGAAGGCACATATATTGAGAGAGTTGTATATATACGGGGTACGCAGGACTGCGACATCCGCATTCCTGATATATAACCTCCCAAGTATGTATGCTAGGGGCAGTCCAAGCCCAATCGCCAGGTACGAAAGATTCACAGCCTCTTGAGCTCTCCGGCCCGGCTCGTAGCTCGTCACTACCAAACTAGGGATCTTCTCCCCTCCCGCCGCGTCGTTTGTTTCTTCTTCCTGTTCATTGTCACTCCGCTGCCGCTGAAGCGCCACTCGAAGGCTTTCTCGGGCAAAGGTGAGCACGGAGATGGCATAGAGCTCCAACTGCGTGGATATGCCCAGTATTTCAGGAGAAAGGTAGCGTAGGAGGACTTGGTTGACGATGAAAGTTAGGGCTCGGGAGCCGACCTGGAGAAGGATGAGAAATGTTGCTCCTTGCGCGGATTTTGATAGCACTGAACTGGATTCTTGAGTTTCTTTTGCCGTGGTGCTAGTTTTAGCATCAGCTTTAGACATTGCAGCTTGTCACTTGTTATTCTGCATTACTTACCTTGGAGAGATCGAGGGATCTTGATTCGGGCTCCGCATTGGAAGGGATAAGATGGCACTTGTGTAATTTATTTCCGATCTAGTAACAATAAATACAAGCACTTCAGACATTTCTACTCTTAACAAAAGTAGAACCCAGCAAAATAACTTACACAAACAAAAGCAGTGCATTTTAAAGAGTTTTCCTTGATGTAGTGTCAGGGCCAGGCGCCCCAAAGCTTACGTTCCGTGGGAAAGTGGGAACTTGACAGGTTCTCGTCCATTTGAGGTTCTGCAACTCCGTACACGCAAAAGGAGCCCCGAGGAGAGCCATGATGACCAGATTGCTACAATAATACACTTCCACGCTCAACCGTGCAAAAGCCCAAGCCCACTGAGCACTACATCTTTTCATACGTCGCCATAAGGGAGCCTTTTGAACGTGTCAGCATATCTCGGTGATGTGATAAGGGTTTACCTTGAGAAGGCTCACCGATAAAAGTAACCACCAGCCTACTTCTGACCTGGCAGATATCCTCCGGTACAAGCCAGATCGTCGCTCCCATCTTCCTGGCTATCGAGATCGAAAGTTTCGAATTCGCATATGCCTCTTCATCGCTTCTTCCACTCGTCACAAGATCGTAGTCGACATACGAACTCTTCATACCGTTCAATACATCAAGCAAAAACACTCCACTACCAATTGCTTGGTCCTTGAAACTACGAATGCTAGAGTTTCGACCACCCTTCTTTGATTGCTCGTTCGCCCATTTGACCATTTCCGCATCGGTAATCTCACGCTTGCCGAGTCGTTGGGCTAGCGCAGAGAGGGTTTCGGAGATATCCCGACGCATCAGCTGCCATACAAGACCAAGGGTCAATGTACGTTGACCATCAGTAATGTCTGCACCTTGGACGCCGACAAGCGAGAAGTGCATTTGTTTGCCTAATTCAATAGCGTAGTTGGTATTCTCTACGGCTTTGAAACGCATGAGCTCCCCGCCAGATGGAGGTTGTTTATTGACGTGTCGCCAATTCACACTTCCTGGAATGACTTTATCGTATGCTTGTAGGAGAATGGTGCCATCACGGAGGTCGTCGAATAGGGAGTTCACGGCCGGTCTAACGTCCAATGAGTTGAGCCATAGTGTGAATACTCGAGCTTCTCTCTCGCCCTCGGCATCAAAGTCTTCGACTTGCAGCTTCTCTTCCTCGGTAATTGGGTCCAAGCCTGGGTGGGTATTGAACAGATTGGCGACAAAGGCAAGGTTCAACTTAGGGTTACCAGCCACAAGTGAGGTAGGTGAAAGGAATTTCCGACATTCAAGCTTGTCAGCATTTTGCAAGACTTGCTCGGCTCTTTGGTGAAGGTCGCGCGTCTGTAAAGGCCCTCGGCTGCAAACGTCTGGGGCTAGCTGGTTGAGGAGTACTGTGTAGTTATCACCTTCTTTAACATCAGAGGAGAAATTGGAAACTCTACACCCGCGTCAGAACTGATGCCACGTTTCTGGAAGGAACACAGTACCTCTTATCCCACTTGGCGTTCTTCAAATGGTAATTGAACCATCTTAGTAAGATCTGCTCTGGTGGTAGCCTCAAGAACTGCTCGAGTGTTTCATCTTCTTCCAACAATCTGTAAAGCTCTGGATGTAGTTTAATATCGATCTTTCCTAACAGCCCGCGCCGAATAATTTGCCAGATCAAGCCTAATATTAGATGCTCACGACCTTCTTTTATATCTCCGCTTCCAATGTTGACCACAGAACATCCAATACCTTTGGCAGAATTGATTACGATATTGTTGTTTTCAGTCATGTGGAAGGCATTCAGTGTCTTAATCTTCTTGCCAACCCGATTCAGAACGCGCTCGTCAATGGTATCCGGTACGCTGTCATTGATGAGCTTTGCTAGCACCAATCCGTCTCTGCACTCGTCGAACATCTCGAAAGTGTCAGTTGGGAAGGGGAGACGATTGCCAATGTCTGGATCGCCAGCCAGCACTGCATTGATATGCCTTGTGAACTCCGTGCGCTCATCCTCGTTGATTGTGTGCGTGACATTCGCCGAGGAGCCTTGTACTTGTATCCTGCCAGATACGCTGCTCTTTGATTGGTGTCCCGGGGAAGATGCTGCGCCGTTGCCAGTAGCGCTGCTGGTACCTTGGGCTCGCCCAGTCGTCATCTGGGGTGGAGCTTGTGATGACCCCCGAACTTTCGAGATGAGCTGGGGAAGATCGTTATTAGCCCCCTCCCTCACGGAAAACCATCGGCGCATATGCCAACGCCTGCGACAAGACCCACATCCACATAGTCATCCAGTTCGACCCGCCTTGAGCTATCCAGCTCCACCCCTTTGAGTGCTTGTCTGACAACATCATATGGTTGGCGCTCCGATGTCTGTGTAGCCTTAATCACCGTGGCTTCATCGATGTAGCCCTTGTCATCAACATCCAGCTTCCTGAAGGCATCTTGTAGAGCGAATATGTCTTGTTGTTGAAATTGTGGGTACTTCCTGGTAGACCACAACTATTAGCCAAATCCACCGGCCAGAACCAAGATTTGGCATGCTGTCATCGCTTAACGATGCCTTGACTTACCTCTGAAGCTTGATAACGTTCATGGCTGTTCACGGAAATGTATGGAATTGTGTGTTTGCGGGGCAGGCTTATGATGGTGGTGGGATACCTCCGTGCGGGGCAGACATGAAGGTAGAGAGGTAGCGGAACGGAAGGGGCTTCAAGGCCTGGATATCGGAAGGGATGCCTAATCTGCAGAAAAGGCTGAGCCTTATTATGGGATTCAGGAGCAAGAACGTTGGTGTGTAGCTGCTTGATTCTAACGTCGGACCTGACTGCGGCGGATTCGGTTACGCGGCGGATTACGTTGGTGGGCACGGTGGCAAATTTCAGAGCACCGACGACGTTGTATTTTTGTCGGAACTAAATACCTTCTCTAACATCAAGTATTACCCAAAGAACCCATGAACTTGGTTTTACGAGTACTCTTCCGCAATTAGACCCTCCTGTAGTACGGTATTCACAGAAACATGTCGGTCATCGATCAAACGCAATGCTCGCTCTCTGGGAGAATTAAACTCATGTTCTTGTCGGTTGATGAATATGCCAAAGAACAATAGCCACAACGATCTCTAATAGTCCATGAATGGACATCCCTTGGCAGCGGAGTCCTCATAAGTCTTCTCCTTAATGATATCCCTCGTAAGCTTCATCAGCTGCTCTCCAAGTTGGTCGTCCTGCGACATCTCATTCCCACTTTCGGGAACTGCGGGAGGACAAATGTACTGTCCACTCTTGGTGGTGGCAGTGGCAGCAAACATGGTGCTCACACAACCCATCCAGATGTCCTTCTTGAAAGGTGCCATTCCGACAGACATTGCATAACCACCCAGTGGGTATGGTTCATGAATATCCTGTTTTGACATTTTAGTGTCAACGAAACCAGGGTGCGTCGCATTCGCCAAGATGTTCGAATGAGAAGAGGTGAGGTGCCTTGCGAGGTACCGCATATAGAGTATTTCAGCCAATTTCGAACGACCGTATTGTCCATTAGGCCCGAGGTCCCTGTTCAACTCGTCCAGTGACTCAAACTTCGTATCGGAAGGCGTCCCCTGATGAGCGTTAGATGCCACGCTCACGATCCTGACGGTATCTCCTTGAGATGCAGTCTTCTTAAGGATAGGCATCAGGTGGCTAGTCAGAATGACATGGCCCATGTGGTTAAGCGCCATCTGTGACTTGTCAGCGTCTCTGAGTTGACTTCAGTGGATATTGACGCTTACATGGCGGTCGACACCGTAATTAGTCAATTGGTAAGTCATGATTCCCCTTGCAGCATTGTTGATGAGTATGTCAATCCGATCTGTACTATTGGCGATTTTGTCTGCAATTTGTTTTACGTGCTTCCAGTCCGAAAGGTCGCATTGCAACCATATCATTTTCTTGGCTGCTGCATCTCCCATCTCCTCGCGAACAGCATTCACGGCACCATCAATGACCTTTTTAGAAACCGAGAGAATAAATATCTTCTCTATCCCCTTCGACAGTAACGTATGCGTGCAACCATAGCCAATTCCCTCAGAGCCGCCGGTCACCACGGCGACTTTCCCATCGAGTGAGGGGACCTGCTCAAGTGCAAACTGCTGATCCTCAGATACGGCCTTATGTGCACTGCCGCCAAAGTTCTGGGCAATAGTTTGCTTGACTGCGTCCATACTTGACAGTTTCCTTGTTCTTTGGAGTTGATGTAAAGGATGAGAGTATCGGAAAGAGTGTGGGGTCTTATAGAGTATGGGGATGCGAGCCCTCAGAATTATATGTGGTCTCATATTCTCTCATGCACAACAGTAGTTGATGATGTGTTGAGCGGATAATAAGCGGCTCCTGATTGGCCGGACTGGTTGATCTGGAACAGACGTCATTACTCGAGTAGCTGCCTCCGAAGAGTCCAAACATGGTGAGCGCCCAGAACCTACCCTTACCTTATGACACCAACTAGAAATCTTCATGTACCGGATATGTATAAATGTTGTAAAGAAAGTTGGAATGTCTAATTAGTGAAGTGCGAGATTGCGACAACCTTATGCAAGGAAGCAAGGAAAATCAATTCAAGAAAGACAAGAGACAAGAGCAACTGGTTCAAAAGGAGGGGTGTGCGAATTCACATTGATACTCAGTTAGCACCACCCAATTTGAGAGGTGATGATATCAAGACTTAGGTGTCCCAACGGCTGAGTTTTGCCTTAGTCATCATGCTCTTCGTGAGAACGTTCCCTTGCCTCAGTTCTCAGAAATTGGAGTGCTCATCGGCGGCCCCCAGAGCGGGCGGAAGGTGTCCAACAAAAGAAAACATCGAGGTGTAGGTAGATAATCAGGGCTTGAGAATCTATTTCGTGGCTTATTTAGGCGTCGTTCAATCATTGCGACAGGCATGGAAAGGGCTCACAGCAGGTCTCTAGACGTCTCGCCATGCGCATTGGCCTAAGGATAAGTCTCGCCCGACCACTTAGAATCATACAAGTGCTTCGCGACATTCAAGCCCATCCGGCAGCCCATCTCCATCGTGCTGAGCACTTCCTCTGCAGCAGCCGTGTAATACAAATCTGGCGCAATTTCGATATTATCAAGGATGGGGTGTCCAGAGTTAAATTGAGGGTATGCATGTGGCCAAGCTTGGCGATGGACCCATGTGACGCCGAGGTTCTGTAGCGGCTCACAAATTTGGCTGTCCTTATCGGGAGATTCCATGTGATGCCCAAGAAGACGTGCGATTTCGTCGTCTGGGATGGGTTTGGATGAGACGATTTTGTAGACGTACTCGAGCTCGTCAACGTAGTCGCCGGAGTCGGGGGGAGGGACGCGGTCGACGATTGTGATGCTGAAGATTTCGCTGCCACCCTCTGAAACGGGTTGCCTTGGCGCCGTGAAAATGTTTTCTGGGACGGTGGTGTTAATCGATTGATTGAAGTAATTGGGAGAAAGACGGTAGAGGGTGGAGAAAAGGGTAATATGTCTTTCCACATACGGTCGTACTTCGGTTGTCGAAGCTAGGGTAGAAAGAGGTGGATCTATGTCGATACCATTGAAAGCGAAGGGCGCAGTGAGAATAATGATGTCGAAATCGGCTTTGAAAGTCGAGGGTTCCGTTTCGGCAAGGTTGGTGGTTAAGGCGTGAACTTTCCACCGCCTTTTCTCACCGGTGGTAATGCGAGAGACACGGGTATTGAGACGTATATACGCCTCAGATATCTTCAACATCCGGTGAGGAAGCCGTTGGTTGCCCTGGTAAATTGATACATCAGGAACTGAACGAAGAGCAAGTATTGAAGACAGTACATTGACTTGGTGTAAGTCGCGGGCATGCCGATTGCGGCTTTCCGCTCGAACGATTTCCTCGATGAGTTTGGCGCTGGCTCGGTTATTCTCAAAGAAGGAGGATGCAGACAATGAGACCTCTTGGCGCGAAAACGATTTTCCAAGCTTTTCCGACAACTTCAAGAATGGATGGAAGACGGCGAAGCTTGAAAAACTTTCGGCGCTCCTCTTGATCATCTCTTGGACTTTTGAGAGAGACGAACCATATCTCCACCACCATTTCGGCGACGGCCACCTCGTACCAGATAATGGCTTGTCGCTGTTGTCATACCTCACAAGAAAATCATTGCCGTTCCAAACACCGGTGTGGTAGTCCGAACGCGAGTGCGGGACCGGCTTGAGGCCCACTTCTCGCATAGCTTCTTTCAGACACCAGTCGTCCTCTGTGAAGGCTGCTGCGCCACTTTCTACATCGTAGCCTGGTTCATTATGAATGTGTGCACTTCGGATACGTCCGCCAACTTGGTCTTCGCTGTCGAAGACAGTGATGTCAAGTGGTTGACGTAGGCGGGTAAGTTGATGCAAATGATGGGCCGAGGATGCGCCCGTGATGCCTGCGCCGATAATGGCAACTTTGGGTACGTTCGAGGCAGCGGACTCTGAGTCATCCTCTGGCAATTGCATCACGACTTGATGGGCATCTTGGTAAACATTGGCAAAAGAAAGACGGATGCAAAGTAGAGTCGTGAAAGTAAGGAAACAGGGAAGGGAATACATTTGGATAGATGAGGAAGAGAGTTGTCGAAATGGCGGGGAGGTTTTGTAGTTAAAGGATCTTTTGAAGTCGAAGGCTGCAACTTTCCTCCCCTAAGCCCTTTTAGCATTGATTAAATAATCAAATCAGCCTTAGCCTAAGGAGTACTAGTTCTACTATTTCATCCAGCTTCGATCACATGCTCCGATGATCTCGACCATCGAAACACTGCGCCCTTCACAGACATTGACAGGCAGCCAGGTACGAGGACGATGAAACACTAGCAAAAGGCACAGACCGGCATGGCCGCGGGAACAATGGAGCACGCCAGAACTGAGCCCCTTCCGTCGCGGCCCGCGGGTCTCCACAAATGCAAATCTAGCCAATTAAGACAATAGATTAATGTTAGCCTACCCCTAGCTGCCGTATTGTACTTTCGTAAGGCTGATGGAATTTTATATGCTTGTGAGCTCGCAGCCTCATTATATGCAAGCACCCTACCATTTATATAATTACAGGAGAAGAGGATGAAACCATCCTGACACCGCCTTCGAAGGCGCTGTTCATACTATCCATGGCCTCCTTGGCTTTGAAGCTCCCCGCCTTGTTTGACGCAAACGCCGCGAGAATGGGACCATAACAGGACCAAAGGATGAAACGTCCTGGCACTGCCCTCGAGGACGCTCCTACGAACCCAGAGACATAGTCCGGGCAGTGACATAAAAGGTGAGGACTGTCGCTCCATATCTTCCAAGAGGCGACACAGTATCATCTGCTCTTTCAAGTACTTGTGTTGTGGGTCAAGTCTGTCACCTTCAACTCCCTCGTTTGGCGAAGGCAACGCAGACTGGCAATCGCGCTTTCTCAATTGTTATTCACGTCCTATAGCATGGTCTACCGCACCTTCTTCGTCGTTGCGGCTCTGGTGCTGCCCTTCGAGCGTGTCATTGCTAACTGGGACGCCAACCCAGAAGGAATTATAGGCTCTGGAATCAAGACAGTAGATACAGATGAAGGATTCAACGTGACCGACGGTGGAGGTGCGTCATCTCCCGTTGGAAATCCGCCCTCTGCTCCCTCACTGCTAGATTCTAGTAAATGAAAACGGCAAGTTCGGATGGGCCAGCACGTCGGACAACGCCTCGCTTTCCTTTCATTCCTTGCTTGGCTGCTTAAATTGTACCTTCTAGTTTACTCATTATTTCATGTTCCACACAGGCAATTTCACCGTTCTCACAAGCTACAAATACAACAAGTGCTCCTCAGATCAAAAGAAAGCTCTCAAGCAAGCGGTTTCTGACGCGAATGAAATTGCATACGCCGGCATTAAAGTGCTTGCACGCCCAGGTGCGGCACCTGCTGATTGGATCGATTTTAGCCATGAAGCTGCTATCGATTATTTTGGTCCTTCGTCTAAAAATGGTGGTCAACAGTCGAAGATATATAGTAAGTCTATCGTCAAGGAGGAACAAGATATGGAACCTTATCAGGCGTTTGCTTACACTACTAGCTACTCTAACTCGAGCTTCCTATGCCTCCCGTGGATGGGGCTGGAGCGACTGGTGGTACAACAGATACGTGGAGCTAAACTGCGATGAGAGCCTTACAAAAAGTTGCGCGAAGGGGAATGTCCTTGCCGTCACCAGCAACGGCAACAAGGATTTCGGGTACCCTCTTCTAACTTTCTGCTCTATATACTTCAACAATCTTCCAAGCTTTGACACAGCATTAAAGAACCTGGACTCAAGCAACAACGAAGACAAGCAATTGAATGTGCTTAACCTACGAAATCAGGGTAAGTCCATACATTCGGTCGTTTGATTGTGTTGCTAAGCTTTCTAGGCTCGACAATGCTTCACGAATGGATTCACATGAGTTGGGGTAGCGCAGAGGTCTGTCCCGGGGGTGGTAAGTACACTGTCCTATGCCATGCTATAATGCATTACAGTCAGGAAATTAAAGAATACCAGCCATTGATAATATCATGTACTTCGGGCCCGACAAGGAGAAAAGCAAAGCGTACAAACCAGGACGGGCAAAGCTGCTAGCCAAGCGCAACGTTCAAGCGGCCGCGAACAACAGTAGGTTCCTGATTTCCTACTCGTCTTCGGCTCCAGGTCATGTGGGTTTGCGCCTCAGCGGACGACTTCACACTAGCCACAAGCATCGTTCTAAGGCGTTCTCAGGCTGACTTTACCCACAGATGATAACTACGTATACTACTCGCTTTCATGGTTTATGCTGCGCCGTTACAGGAAGTACGTAACCACTACGAAGTTGACCCGCCACCTTGCACAAGCTAACAACAGTTGCTTGAAAGATACCCTGAGTACCCAACCGCCTGGGATCCCAACAAACCAGTTCAAGACAACCTTGACGAAGAAGGTAAGGAACCCGGTAATCCGGCATCTAACCAAGTTCTAGACAACGCCGACGAATTCGACGACGATAACCCAGACGGCGGCCCAGAAATCAATGACCCGCTCTACGAGGCCTCCGAATATCCAGACTGGTACAAGCCCATATTGACCGCCTCCCTGCCCACCACCAGTCCCGCAACCCTTCCATCCATCACCCCGCCCTCAGCCCCAACGGAACCACCTTCCGATGCCCCAACTGCACCTTTTTCCGATCCTACCCCCGGCCCTGCATCCCCCCCGCCTCAATCATCGGCTGCACCACCACCGCCGCCGCCGCCAGCCCCCGATGCCGACAGCTGCGATGTCTCCTATAAGTTCCTATGGGACCAATTCGAGGTTCGAGGCAAGAACTTCGACCCGGCAAAATTCGGCAATAACGGCGACGGCTTGCAGAAACAGATTAAGGGCTGCGGCGATCTCTCGCAGTTTAGCTTCAAAACGACCCCCGATGATCCGACGTACCAGTGGTATGCGTCCGGGCATTTGCCGATTGGGACGAAAGCTTGCGTAGGCAGGGCGGTTGTGTCCGCTGGGGGGGCGACTGATGGGAATTGTCATGGAGCTGGATAAGCGCGGAGGAGGCCGGGTGGAAAGGCTGAATAGTGACGTCCGTGTCGTCTTTAAGTGTTGCACGCATTTACTATACACAAAGGGCGATGCATGGGTGCCACGAGGGACGTTCCAATTGGTGAGGTATGTGTATAACGACAAATATAAAACTTCGTTCCGAGTTCGTGTATATTTGATATTCGTATGGCTTGAAAAAGCAAGTTTAGAGAAGATCTGACGATATAGAGTATATTCAGCCAACTGCCTAAATGTTTGATGCTTTCCTCATCGGTTTCGCTAGAATCGGAACCAGTGTTTTGCATACAACGATATGATTTAGCCGATGACCTAAGCGGGTGACGGCGTTTAGGCAGCTGGGTAGGGAAAACTGCTCAAAACAGCTATCCCTTAAACCCGAGAATTGAGAAGAGCCAACTCACTTCCTTCTGTGCTCCTCTAATGCTCCTTACATGCTCTTCTTAAGCTCTCTTCTGCTTTCCACAGTTGCTTTCTCGTAAAAGCGGTCATGCTTCTTTTCGATAAGACGGGAAGCGATATCTCACGCTCGCAAGAGTCTAATCATGGTCTCGGCACTCGTTGAATGCATGCGATATATGACTGACCTCTAGTCTAGCCCTCTCAAGATTTCAGAAGTAGACTTCGATGTCATCTATTGATGTGAACCGGGTTGGGTATCACTCAACCCAACGGTTACAACTTGCTAAAATAACGATTTGAAAATAATTGAAAAAAAAAACAATGAATGGCCTCGTCGTCGTCTTCATCATAGTATCAACGCTTGCATGGATTGAGTAATCACTTTCGATTCAGCTTAAATGACTGCCATCGACTCCTTGTTGTCGTAGCGACAGGACTGATCACATCTTACCTCCGTCCTCGTAACCCCCTAATTTCTAAGAAGACGTTGTTCAGCTTTGGAAAATCCGCCGGATCTGGAGATCGTAGCGTTTTAACCTGCATGTTGCACGGATCTGGTACATTGTAGCTTTTATGTCCAATTTTATTGCTTCGGTCCACCTTCCTTGCGCTCTGTATGTGGCAGCGAGGTGCTTCATGCTGCTCAATGTGTATCGGTTGCTCCAGCCCTGAAGCTGCGATCTGATCTTGGTCACTTGTAATTCCAGCTTCTCGGCCTCTTTCAGCCTGCCTTGACGTTTGTAGCCAATGGCGAGATTGGCCATGCTAATTAACGTGTGATGGTTCTCCTGACCCAACCCTCTGGTGCTTACCTGCATCAAGAACACATGTACTTAAAACCTTGAACGCAGAAAGATGACGAGGACTTTGTGTGTTAAACTGAACGCATCTGTTCATTGGTAAAATTGACTTTGTTTTCCTGATAGAGAACTCGAGACTGAGATTATGAAATTATTCGCACCCAGTCCAGAAGTGCAACTTGACCAATTCATCTAAAGATTGACATGTTGTCGTTGGAGCTATAACAAAAGCCCTTCAGTCCCAGCAGGATGACAATTTTTTCCTTTCAACTCCTTAATTCTGTCATCTGAAATTTTATCTCATTCGTTGCCTTCCGGTCACCATTCACATATTAGCGGCACAAGTACTTAAGGTACAGGCAAGAACTATCTCAACCGCTATGGCGCTCAAGGTATGCGAGACCGAAGTCCTAGCCAAGTTCGACCGCCTCGTCAAAAAGGACGAGCTTCACTACTCCCCTCCAAAGCGACTTCATATCACAGAAGACAACAAATTCCAGGTGCGTTCCAGGCCATTCCTAGGTGCAGTCTCGGACGCCCCACTAACAACTCCGCCTCCCAGTTCCAAATCTCCATCTCCCCCGCCCTAACCCGCAAACCCCTCTACACCACCCCCGCCCCCAGCGCCCCTCCCTCCGGCACCTCCACCCCCACCACCAACCCTACCACCACTTCCACTCCCCAAACCCCCCTCTTCTCCGACCCCGACCCAGACTTCCACATCGCGTCCCTTCCCCCCTCCCACACCCTCATCCTGAACAAATACTGCGTCCTGCGCCCGCAATACATCCTCCACAGCAGCACCCCCGAAAAACAATCCGACTACCTAAACCTCCAGGACTGGACCGCCGCATGGACGGCCCTCGGCGCAATCAGCGCCAGAAGCGTCGTGACCTACAACTGCGGGGAGGCGGCGGGCGCGAGTCGCAGCCACAAGCATTTGCAGATCCTGCCGTACGCGGCGTGCGTCGGGGAGGATGCGGCGTTCCGCATGTTTCCCGACGCGGTGGACGACGCTGTTGCGAGAGCGGAGCTGCCGTTCTGCTACTGCATCTCCCGCGCTCTTCCCCTCGAAACCGACGAGCAAGCCCCCGTGGAACTGAAGCGCATCTACGACGGCCTGGTCGAGCAAGCTATCAGGGAAACAGGCTTTCGGGGAGAGCAGATGGCGCATAACCTCGTCATGGTCCGGGAGTGGATGCTGCTGATCCCGCGCTCGAAAGCGAGGGTCGGGAAGTGCGTGACGGGGGCGACGGGGGTGGTGGGGATGGTGTGGGTTGGGAGTGAGGGGGAGATGGAGGAGTGGAGGGGGATGGGGTTTCTGAGAGCGTTGGGGGAGATGGGGATGGTTGGGAGTAGGGAATGAGAAAGAGAGATAGAGGGGTGGAAGCGAGGGTGTTTTTAGACGGGCGGGATAAGTCGACGGAGACTCCGCTGCGCCTTGCACCTTAACATCATACCTAGACTTAGATGAGCAGGCGCATAGACAGTTCGAATAGAAGGGACATTGATAGACTAGAAACAAAGAAAATTAGACTGTTTTCGCCCTTCTCTTCGACTACGACTCTAAAGGACAAAATATCTTCCCCCATGCTGACAGACCGAGATATGAGTGATTGTCTACAAATCTACTTATTATCGTTATCTATTTATCTAAATCCTTTTCTTTCTGCACAGCTATCAACTCCCCACTCCCAAGTCCGCATCATAGGTTCATACTCTCTAGTAGGCAAGCAATCCTCGCCGAAGCCCACGTTCTAAGAAAAGCCAGCTAAGAAAGGTGCAGTCCAATTCATAGATCCGGTGTCGATATACGATAGTCCACTTGATCGTGAAAACCTGGCAGAGAGGTCCAGAAATCGCTGTAATGAGAAAGAAGTGGGCACAGAAGGGGGTGGTAGGATCATTGTTCTGATGGGGTGTTCTAGGCCGATACGACGGGATAACGTATGTTCTTAGCATCAGGGTAATATTCCAATGAATGAAGTCTTTCGCCACGGGCTTCACCAACTCTAAAGGGGTCATCATAGAGGCGGATGGGAATTCGTAGTCGCAAGTAGATTGAATCTTGTATGCATGGGCCGGAAGTAGGGTTCCTCAAAAACCAATTAAAAGACGATCTTCGTCGCCTTCTTCCCTTCCACACCCGTATCACGGTAGAATGCGCCATATGCTTCATGAGCCTTCTTCTTAACCGTCGTGCCGAATTTGAGAAGTTCTTCTGGGACCGGCTGTCTCGCTGCTTTGAGCACGTTAATGAGGGCACCGGATTGGGCTTTATCATGCTCGGTGAAGAGAGTAATGGCCAGGCCTTCTTTTCCCGCTCTTCCTGTCCTGCAAGGGTTGTTAGTATGGGCTTTGAGATGCTGAGAGAGGTGATGGAGGGAAGGGAGACGTACCGGCCTATGCGGTGCACATAATCCTCAACAGTCAAAGGGAATGTGCAATTGACAACTAGTTTGACGGAAGGAATATCCAACCCCCTAGCCGCCACGTCAGTAGCTACAAGCAGCGGACACGCTCCGCTCTTGAAGCTCTCCAGACTCCTCGAGCGGTTCTCTTGGCTCATATCTCCGTGGATACCAGCGACTCGTAGTCCTTTAGAACGTAAGAACCCTTCCACGCGCGTAGCTTCTTTCTTATACAAACAGAAGACAAGGATGCGGTCATCGCTGTTCTTGCCAGATTGATGCTGCTTTATGATCTGCAACAGCCGCTGCTCCTTGCCTCTAGGATCAACAACCTCAACACGCTGCTCTATGCGCGTATTAGCGCGGAGTTCACCGCCGTGGTTGTCCCCAATGGAGATATGTACAGGATCCCTCATAAATGTAGCCGCTAAATCCCCAACGGAAGGTGGCCACGTAGCCGTGAACATGGCCGTTTGTCTCCCCATACCCGTGCTGGGGCAACATGAAATGATCTTGCGGATCTCGTCCTCGAACCCTTTATCTAGCATCCTATCTGCTTCGTCAAGGACGAGGTACGTCACGCCGCTGAGGTCCGCAGAGCCTTCGGAAATTAAATCATTGAGACGACCGGGTGTGGCGATGATGATGTGCGCAGTGCGTGCAGCAAAAATTTGGGGCGGTTTGGGCACGCCACCATAGACGCAGACGGTTTTTAAACCAGTGGGGGCAGCAAGAGCGGCGATTTGATCGTGTATTTGTACAGCGAGTTCACGAGTGGGGGAGACCATGACAGCTCTCGCAACAGGTCCATGAGATTTCTGAGGTTGGGGAAGATTTGCGAGGGCGCGGATGCAGGGTACCCCGAAAGCTAGGGTTTTCCCCGAGCCGGTTTCTGCGACGCCAATCACGTCGCGACCGGAGAGGAGGAACGGCCAGGCAGCGGACTGGATGGGGGTAGGGGACCTGAAGTTTGCAAATGGGGATGTATCAGTTGATTGGGGGAGGTAAGAGAAGGAAGTGATTGGACGGAGGGTGGTGGGAGTGGAGGGATCGGTAATGGTGATGAAGTGGTCGGAGAGGAAGGAGTCGATCTTGGCCTGGGGTAGGGTCGTTAGAGAAAGATCTTCGGTATAGTCAGATTGCGGATTAAGGGTGGTGTTTGGCGTAGGTAGACTCTGATCAGAAACATCTGGAAGCGTTTTCGCAGATTCGGGATTCCCATGCTCTTTTGAGTTTTGGAGCGCTCGTACTCGTTTCTTCTCTGCTTTCCATTGTGCCTTCACAGCAGCTTCGTCGACTGCCTCCACATCATGGCTTTTTGACAAGTCTTTATGCTCGCGTTCTTTCGTACCTTGGTTAGTTTTTGAGATACGGTTTTCTTCCTGACGTGTCGAATCTTTTAATGGTTTCAACCGTTTCTTCTCGGCCTTCCGCGCAGCTTTTGCTGCAACTTTGTCTCTTGCCTCCACTCCGTCCCCGTCTTGAATGTGCTTCTCTTCTTCTGCTGGAGCATCTTCACTGGGACTGATTCCAGAACCCTTCTCTTCAGTGGGGCCATTCATGATTGACTTCAATCGCTCCTTTTCAGCTTTTCGTGCGGCTTTCTCAGCACTTCTATCCACCGCCTTTGCTATTTCTCCATTAAAAACTCCATTCGTACCGCTTCGCTCCAACTGTTTCACTCTCTTATGCTTCCCTAGCCTCTTCATTTCCCTCCGCTCTTCTTTCGACAATTTACTCGCAGCATCATCAACGAGCGGCCCCCCAGATTCCTTGACCTTGTGTTTTTTCGTCTTTATTCCATCCGTCATGTGTGATTGCGCCGGATCCTCTGCGATCTCTACGTCCGAACGAGAGCGTTTTGCCATTGTGAGGTTTCGAGTTTGTGGAGGGAAAAATCTCGAGGTAAGTTTTCGCGAAAGCAGACGGGCAAGTTTGCCGAGGCGCCGCAGCTGGGGGTCTCTCCGAGATTCATCAAAAACTACAGCATGGTTGGAATCACATTTGTACAATTCCTACTCCAAGCGAAGCAAAGCGCAAAAGTTGATAAATTACAGAACTAGAGTGCAAGACTAGGAATTACGTGACTGCCATTATTTAGACGTCCTTTCAAGCTCATCCTACTGTACAGATAATCTTCCCCTTCGTCTTGTTGGTTTCCATAAGCTTGTGTGCCTCCACGATCTCCTCCATTGGGAAAACCTTCTCAACGAAGATTTTGAAGCTCCCATCCCGCATTTTCGGTAATGCATGATCTGCCAATGTGTTTCTGAGCTTCCCTTGATATTCCTCGTCTCGACTACGCAAGCTACTTCCCTCGAATCTCAGCCTTTTCCTTACGAAAGCACCTATATCCACCCCTGCGGGCAATTTCGTTCCACTCATAACTCCCAAGTTCACGATATGGCCATCTCTAGCTGCAGCATCCAAGTTTCCCTGGAAGTAGTTTTGCCCGATGAAATCGATTATGACATCTACACCCTTGCCATTCGTAGCCTTGAGAACCTCCTTCGACCAGTCTTGGGTATGGTAATTGAAACCTGCAGTGGCGCCGAGCTCTTTCACACAAAAGTCGATCTTCTCTTGCGAGCCAGCAGTGACGTAGATCTCCGAAGCATTGTCAGCCTTGGAAAGTTGGATACCGGCTATTGAGACTGAAGAGGCACCGGCATGCCACAGGATTGATTTCTTGGGCGCAAACTCTCCAACCAGATACATTGCTTGCGTGGCTGTTATCCAAGTCTGGACATGAAGGGGCAATCAGTAGTCATTGAGATGCAAGAAAGTAAGCTGATTTCCCACCTCAGGTATGCCCGCAGCTTGCTCCCATGAGAGCTCTTCCGGCTTGTGGAGAAGCATGTGCGTCGAGACAGCGATATACTCCGCGTAAGCACCTTCCCACATTCAGCCCACTCACTCCCCCATTCAAAACCTTGTCTTACTGACCACCATATGCCAATCCAAACACCTCATCCCCGACTTTGAACCCCTTTTCCGCATCCTTTCCAAAGCTCTCAATTGTGCCTGAAAACTCAACGCCCAGCGTCTTCGGTGCTTGAGGTGGTACTGGATACATTCCCTCTCTTTGCAGTAAGTCCATTCGGTTTAGACCGAAGGCCTTGATCTTCACTACGGCATCTGTGTCTCTGGGCTTCGGTTTGGGGGTTTCGGTGATGAACAGCGCATCAGCATTGCCTTTGCCTCCCTTTATGTCTGGACGCGTATTCTAGATTAGCGAGTACCCTCTCAGCGCCGATTTAGCGACCAACCAAAGACTGAAATGCTGTCAAAGATGGAGGATAGCTTTACCAACAGCGCGCATGGTCTCGCCCATTGTACCTTTCATTGTACCTTTCCTTAGGAGCCCGTTGGCAATTGGAAAGAGAGCAACGGAAAGATTCGTGTCAAATGAACGTATGGAACTTTGACCATAGTAGGGTACTTTGCCTAAAATCTGGGGAGCCGCTACCCGTACACCCCCCCGGCTTAAATGTACACCCCCCTTTGCATTACATGTACACCCCCTTCGGGAAACCTGAAATTTCCATTGCGCATCACTCAGTTACACACCAAATTTAGTAGGCAATTCAAGTGTTTACATATGATTCTGAGCAACCTCTCCATGACCTTCCCCACAGCCTCAAATTCGGTTAATCTAGCCTAGTAAACCCACACATCAGACTTGTTGTAAACCTTCCTTCTGACACTCATCATCGCCATCGCCATTGTCATGACCACCCTCACCGGCGCCCCACCTGTCAGCACCGCCTCCGCCGGCCCCATGTCTTTGGCTCCACCTCCCGTTTCGGGGAAGGTCTATGAACAGATACTGATGGAGGCGGAACAACAAGGGCTACAGCAGGGAGCTACAGCAGGGGCGGGGTCGGGGTCGGGGTCGGGGTCGGGGTCGAGGTCTCACACGGGCAAGAGGTGAAGGGCAGCGAGGTGGAGGGCAGCGAGGTGGAGGGCAGCGAGGTGGACGTGCTGCCACATCCCCTTCCATCCAAACGGATGCAGGCCTGTTTGCAGCGTTTCATAGGTAGCGAAGGAGGTGCTGAAACGGCGATATTGAAGCTCTTTGAACACGAAATTGAAGCTCTTTAAACAGTGCAAAATTACTGTGGAGAGGTTGCTCAGAATCATATGTAAACCCTTGAATTGCCTACTAAATTTGGGGTGTAACTGAGTGATGCGCAATGGAAATTTCAGGTTCCCCGGGGGGGTGTACATGTAATGCAAAGGGGGGTGTACATGTAAGCCGGGGGGGTGTACGGGTAGCGGTTCCCTAAAACTATGAACTTCTAGATGGCAAATGACCTCACCTGTTGAGTTCCGGTCGGAATTAGGGCGGACATAACAAGCTTCGGGTGTCATAGTACGAGTAGGGTTAGCCCTAACTCAATCAGTAGGTAGGTACATGGTTGCTAGGATCACCCGTCAGTTTGATTGAAAAGAAATCCCGTATCGTCGATGAGGTCTGAGTTTGATGTTTTCAAAGATGATAGAATACTCTCTTCCAGCCAGCGCCCAGGTCTTGATACCATCAGCAAAATGTTCGCTTCACAGTCATCCCAACGCAAACGGTAAGATGAGCTCCGATCCCTACGCTAACAACCGACTGAAGTGTTTTCTAGACATTCAAAGGAAATCCGGGGTCGAGCCTCGTTATTGAACATATGGACGTGCCTGTAGGCCGCCTAATCAATGTTGTACATCTTAATCATCTCCGCCAACTTCCGAGACTCAGCCGAATAGTTAATAGCATTGGCTCCTGACACCTGATATCGTACTCTTGACGATTGTTAGCATGGGCAAAACTGCTTTGTCAAAGATTAAGGCTAACCTCTGTTGGTCCTGGAAGTTGTCCATTTTCGCCCGACATTTGAATATCCACGATTTACAAGTCGCGTCTTGGAAGATCTCTCCAGCAGCCTGGTCGTTGTTTTCTTTTAATTCCATCAGCTGATCCGCACTCATGCCCATAATCAGCCGGCCAACGTCGTCGAAGCAACTGAGCCACAATTGCCCAGTATGATCGCTGGCGTTAATAGACATAATGTACCGATGCTCTGGCTTCGGATGGGACTTGTCACATCTTTCGCACCGCCATTGCCCAGGTTCCAACTCGACCACTTTCTTGTTGCAGCCTTCCGATAAACATGCTGGATATGAGAAATTTTCTTGCTTGACATAGATGATGGTTGCCTTGACAGTAAAATAGTCGGTGTTCTCTGTCATACCGAGATTCTCCTCTTTGACTTGGAGAATTGTCTTGAAGGGGTCGCCTCGACCACCAGCAGCGCCCATGGAACCGCTCATACCGGCATGCGAAGCAAAGGTGTCATTTCTTCCTTGGGCATCATACCATCCTTTGAGCTTGTGCGCGTCATCTATATCAGGATCTACTGTCATGGAACCGGAACTGAGTAAACTCAGACTTCTTCCGTTGAAGTCGGACACTTTGACGCCTTTGAACGCAACTACCGACTCTGGCATGACATCGAAAGCTGTTGCAGAATTTCCCCAGATGGTGAGTCTCACAGAGTAGCCAGTGTTATCTACAAGCGTCAACTCACGCTTGTCGTATGGTTTGCTGGTACTTTTCGACACAATTTGAGATGTCTCCCCGACCTCCTTGAGGATCCCAATTGTATCGATGGTTGTATCTTTCTCAACTGTTTGAAGGTCCCCAATGTTGGTGAAATTGAAACGTACTTGAGGCACGCCACCTTGCTCTTCTGCCTATGATAAGGTTAAATCATCTTCTATGATAGAAAGCATGAAGCTTATAGGCGTACCTTCTCCACTACCGTATCACGTTCAAAGGTAAGCTCGTAATCGTTGTTGAGGTTTGTGAACTGCTTCTTGGCCAACTGGACCCGGCAAGGTGCACTGATGTAGTAAACGCCACCCTCTTGAAACAGCTCGTAAAGCGCATCACATTGATCATTGAAGCCGGTGCCTCGGATCTCTCCACTCTCATCTAGGAGGTTGACACTAAACAACTTACCTTCTCCGTTCTTATTGTGCCATGTCTTGATGTCTGATTTGTTTGTACATCGGGCTTTTATGGTCCACTTATGAGCGTACGGTGACAGTGCTTCGATAGGATAGATATTTGCATGTGCTGGCGACGTAGCTGTGCTTGTTCTTGAAGGTAGCGATTGCTGCTGATGCTGCTGAACAGGTTTGTTGCCGTAAAAACCATCGCTACCTATGGTGGTAGACTGGGGCTTGACGTCCTCCTGCTTGAACTCCAACGCTTTTGGCTCGCCTATCTTCTCACATTCACCGAGTCCTTCGAGGACCTCGAGGTCAAGAACGATTATAATTCTGAGTATAATGTAAGCATATATCCCCTGAGGATGATCCATGGATCATACCTCTTTCCCTTTACCTGATTTGCCTGAAACGACTTCAAACGAACAAAACATCCCTTTTTCAATTTTCCATCATGGACGACGTGGTTGACCTCTGTAGAATTCAGTCACTTCTACGGTAATGACTGCGAGCAGGTAAAAATAATATTGAGAGGGGCATAAAATACTTACGAGTTGCAAGCATGCTCTGAACAAAGTTCAAAATGTCGCTAAAAACAACCCGGTACCGCTCCGGAGCGCCCTGCTGACCGGCCAGAGGCTTGACCTGTACGCATTGTAGGATAGGCTGTGAAACTGTAGCATTTGGATCATCACTGGAGTTGAAGATGGCGCTGTAGAAGTATCAGTATAGGCCTAGATTGGAGTATCTTCTGCTTCACGCCTACTTCAAGGAACCTTGGTTGATGTGTGAAGCTGCATCAGCCGCCATGATGAAGTTTGAGTAACCGAGTATCGACTGTAGCTATTGTGAATCGCTTTTGTTGTTGTTCTTGCTGCGAACTGTGTAACATCAGAAGGTAGTGGCGGTTGTTTCTATGATTGATGTCTGATAGGCAGACGCGTTGTTTGGACGTGTAAAGCCGTTTCGTGTCACCTGTCATTGCCCCACCATCTCGTTTATTTACATAGATTACAATACTCGTTTCAAGAGGGGCAGCTAAAACCAGGCAGATACCTTTCCCTTTCACGTACAATTCTGACATACGAAGAACACAACATGGCAGACCCCGAAGTTGCTACGAAGGCGCCTGAGAGCGATGCTCAAGATCAAAGTGCGATGCCTAGTGACACTCCTGCACAGAAAGGCGAAAGCATGGGGGTTAGCTACTCTCGGCCCACAATCTGAACTGCAACTGACGAAGCCATTTAGGAACACTGCGTGACAGATCGCCCATCCCGTAAGCTCAATACTTTTCTCTACATGTTTCAGCCATGCTAAGAGAGAATATTAGCTGCCGACGCTCCAACTGGTGTGGGTCTAGGATAACTTCTTGACGGACTCTGGGGGCTTACTATAGTCGGGTAGGAAATATCAAAGATCGCAGACGTAGAAGTATGCACAATCCATAGATTGGGGAAATAGCAGATAATTCATTCATTCAGGTCTACATTTCGAAACCGAGCGACTACCCTCACTTACCTTCCAAACTTCTGCTCATGTTGAGTAGCGGAACTGGGATACATTCCCATAATAACCAACTTCAAGCGGACAAATATGCTGGTGAAGGATTTCTAGTGGTTATGCCCGATCAGTATGTCCATTAAAGTAAGATGAAATCAATGTTAATGCGTCTATTTCAAGGTTTGCAGGCGACGCAATACCCAACATCAAAATCGATGCTCATGCACAAAACGAAGAACCTTCTTTAATAGAGAAGGTCAAGGTAGGGGTGGCAGAGACAGCCAAATCTTTTAAAATAGACATGTGGCTGGCACGGCAAACACAAGAAAAGGTCTTACCAATCTTGCGAAAGGTGATAGAGGGCGCAAAGGAAGAATTTGCGGATGCGGTCGCAAATGGTGGGGGAATCTATGCTGTAGGGTATTGTTTTGGTGGAAAATATGTATGTCTATTCGGTTCTGAATTACCAGCGACGGTGGCCCATGGCCAAGCCCTGAAAGATGAGGAGCAAGGAATGGCGAAAGATGGGCCTTTGGTCAAAGCTGGCGCTTTCGCTCATGGTATGAGTGTATCATTTCTTAACGAGGGTCCGATACTAAAGCTTCTAGGCACCCTCATTACCAAGGAGGACCTAGAAAGTGTGAAGTCGCCAATCTCAATGGCGTGCGCAGGTACGTTCAACCCTTCAATGGAGAACGCCATAGAGATGCCCCACCCCCGGAGCGGAATTATTGCATTATTCCTCGCACTTCCCCTTGCCTAAGGAGTAAACTGACCGAATTAATAGAAAATGACCCGCTATTCCCGGATGACGTTCGTATTGCAGGTCAGAAGTTCTTGGAAGAACACAAAATAGAACATGAAATGAAAGTGTATCCAGGTGCACCACACGGTCAGTAGATTGGCAACGCCCTACATCGGGCTCCAACCCAGACGTGGCAATACACGTACCATTTTGGCGGCCCGTGCTAGATGTAGTACGTCTATCAGGCTAACACAAAGCACAGGTTTCGCGGTCGTCGGAGAATACGAAGATCCCAAGATTCAAGAAGCGCAAAGATCGGCGTTCGACCAGATGGTCGCATGGTTAAAGTCCCATTGATAGATTTGTATGTTGGACTGGATACAGTGATTCCAGGGCTACTTCGGTGGACGCCGCCCTAATTTCATGAGTCTTTCCAAGTTTTCAAATCCTCGTAGCCATAGCATACGATCCACCTTTTCATGACCAGGTGAGCCCATTTGGGAGTCAACCAGTCAAAGAAAGCTGCAAAATCAATGATTGATTATAGCCTAACAACGAGGTTCAGCTTCTTTACAATAGTAAAATAGACCACGCTCAGTTTCTAGACTCGTAGTGTTGAAAATGAGAAGAGGTTGATGCACGGATGTTTGGAAGGGTGTTTCGCGAGGAAATTTAAAGTATTTATACGAGACACTAGTACCGTAATATACCTCTATGAATGTGTAATGAACGGAATACACACTAGTTTATTTATGTCAATACGTAAGGCCTCAGGACCGCTCGCGAACATCGAATTGCACTCTTCAAGCGATACCGCCTTGGAATCTACATCTGTCCCTCGCGATGGCTTGTACTCATATAGACGCTGCTGGTAAATACTCCTATCCTGCGCTTGGACTAGCTGTGGTGCTCACACCTGTTCTTCAGAGCTGCGTCCACCAACTGCAATGCAGTCTGTCTATAGAGAAGACTGTACACAGTGCTTCGACTCCATAGTACATTTCCCAGACAAGTATCTATCGGTGTTTGCACAAGGACTCATTGAACCAATCTCAGGATGATCCATCGGGACTGAATGTCTGTCTGTACTGCTTCAACGGAGGCTGTACAACGGAAAGAGATCATGCAAGACTGCATAGTCAGGCCTCAAAACATCCGTTGGTACTCAATATCCAGAGGAGTAGAAAGAAGATCAAGGTCAGCAAAACTTCGAGGTGATCCTTCCGAGCGGAGACCGGACAAGAGCACAGCGTTTTGGAAGGCTGTGGCCGCTAGTACACAAATCGCTGACCGGCTATTGTAGCGCGACGAGCCTCCCAAGAAGGTATCGAAGCTTGCGATAGCTGCAGAGACGGAGGCAGACCGCTACGACACCAAGACGCAAGTTCAATGCTATGAATGTGGTGTGGATGATGTCCAGAGCACAAGTGAAAAGCTTTCAGAGGTAGTGGATGCCGTGCTTAAAGCCAATACGTTCGCCAGACAGGCAGAAGTTCAAGCTTGGGAGCAAGAAATCACACCGTGCGAGCACACGCTATGTTTAATGCAAGAAGAGGCCCGTCAGATTGACTCTCAGGGTATGCTATACCTCCGCCTCCCCAATAGGGACGAACTGATGGAAGACCTAGATCTTGGCCACTGTTCGATGTGTGATCTAAAGGAGAATTTATGGCTTTGTCTCCAGTGCGGAAATCTTGGATGCGGCCGATCCCAGTTCGGAGGAGTCGGTGGCAATAGCCATGGGCTCAAACATACTGAGCTCACAACACATGCTGTGGCTGTTAAGTTGGGCTCTATAACGCCCGAGGGAACGGCCGACATATATTGCTACTCTTGCAATGATGAGCGTACCGATCCAGACCTTGTCGCACATTTAGCACACTGGGGGATCAACATCGCTGAGCGACAAAAAACAGAGAAAAGTCTGGTGGAAATGCAGATTGAGCAGAATCTAAAATGGGAGTTTTCAATGACTACCGAAGATGGAAAAGAGTTGAAGCCATTGTTTGGACGAGGATTTACTGGATTGAAGAACTTGGGTAACAGCTGTTACATGGCTGGTATACTGCAGTGTCTTTTTTCTATGCCAGCATTCCAAGACCGCTATTACCACCCGAATGAGCTCCCTCCAATGTCTCAAACGCCTGGGGAAGATCTCGAGACACAGTTAAGGAAAATGGCGGATGGACTATTATCAGGTCGCTACTCACTTCCTGACTCGGACGTCATTGCCTCAGAATATTCTCCTGAGATTCCCCATCAAAAGGGCCTTGCACCAGCTATGCTCAAATATCTGATTGGTCGTGGCCATGAAGAGTTCTCCACTATGCGCCAACAAGACGCTTTTGAGCTCCTCCTCCACCTATTCAAGCTCGTCACCCGTTCTTTACATACCGCTCCATTGAGTGATCCTGTCCAGTCCTTCCGCTTTGTCATGGAACAACGTCTTCAATGTACATCCTGCCTAAAAGTTCGCTATCGAAATGACGAACAAGACAATGTCTCTATTCCTGTGCCTGTTCGACGAAAACTTCGCGTCGTCAACGGAGATCCTGGGGATGAAAAGCAAAAGCATGAGTTTGAGCCTGTCACGCTCAAAGAATGTCTCGACATATTCACTAGCTCAGAGCTAGTCGAGCTTACATGTCCCGCCTGTGGCAGCAAGGACGGTTTCACTAAACGCTCAATGTTTAAGACTTTTCCAAATACACTAGCCGTGAACGCTCGTCGCTTTGAGCTTGTCAACTGGGTCCCCACGAAGTTGGACGTTCCTGTTGTAGTAGGGGATGAACCATTCGATCTAGACGCCTACATGTCAGCTGGACAACATGACGACGAAGAGCTTCTTCCCGAGGATGCTGGAGATGTGAGTAGAGCTGGCGCTGGTTTCTTGCCCAATGAACCAGCGCTCGCGCAACTGGAGGCTATGGGGTTTCCTCGCGTACGGTGCGAAAAGGCGTTACATGCGACGGGTAATTCCGATGCGGAAACGGCTATGGCCTGGCTCTTCGAACATATGGAAGACCTAGACATAGATACTCCGGTTGATCTTGGTGGCGCAGGTGGACAGAACGTTGCTGGTGGTGTGAATTCAGAAAGTATCGAGGCACTAGGGGCTATGGGCATCAGTGCGCCACAGGCAAGAAAAGCGTTGAAAGAGACAGACGGGGATGTCAATAGAGCTCTTGACTGGGTCTTCAGCCATCCAGATGACCAAGGTGACCTTGGAGGTGAAGAAACCAGAGATGCTCCTGCGGAAAGCGAGAAGAAGATGGCTGGCAGTGCAAAGTCGCCGGCGACCTTCAAGCTCCAGAGTATCGTATGTCACAAGGGAGCTAGTATTCATGCTGGGTAAGTCATAACCGATGACCCAAACACGTGAACGATACCGCTGACAATGGGGACTTAGACATTATGTGGCCTTCATACGGAAGTACGTTGCTCACGAAGGCAAAGCGAGTTGGGTACTCTTCAACGACGAGAAGGTCGTCAAGGCCGTCGATGTGGACGAGATGAAGAAGTTCGCTTACGTGTATTTCTTCCATCGGGTGTAGTTGCCCCATGCAGGAATGGAGTCATGCAACAAAGATGCGGTGGAAATTGTGGTAAGATGATACGCATGCATTACTTTGGCGTCATGACTAGATGAAAACCGAAACTGGTAGAAACGATCTTAGAGCATAGTATGGCACAGCTGGAGCAAATATTTTGTTCCCACGTACTACCAGCGTACGTCGGACTCGGAGATCAATGTCCTGCTTGCTTTAACTCTCTTTCCTACCCACGCTACTTCTAACCTGAAGGATTTAGGGTTAGCATCACTATGCGAGAGGTACCTTAAGTACCTTGTGTCTCGCTCAAAGAAGCGCAGAGCTGGCCCCAAAAGTCAACCTCATACCGTCTCTCCAACCATCGTCTCTCATGCCAACCTATCGAGTAAATCAATGGCGCTGTCGAGACTCACTTCAGCAAGACATCGCGTTATGACGGATTTTATTTATTCCCGTTGGTCGATTCGTACCAGCTACAAAGCCCCTATTGACATTTCTCATGGACTGGACTGCTCGTCGTCCTAACTGGGCGTTGTTACTGATGATGATAGATTACTTCTGAGTAATGTTTACTGTAGCTAGATGTATACTAACTAGATATTATCAACTGCGGCTAACCATCTTTAACCCTCTCCCCAACCCCCCCCCCGCCAAACCTATACACGAAACGAATACCATGATTCCTAGCCCACCTGAACAGCCTGGCCTTATCATCTCATTCAAGAGTATATTCGAGCGCATAATTAAAGCTATCAATATTAATTTGCACAAGCGCTCTTGACTGTATTGCCTCGTTGCATCGTTCTTTTCAGGATCCAGGACTGTATTGAAAAGGGTTTGCTCCTTGCAAAATAGATGTGCTTACCGGCTGTCACTGAGAAAGAATCGAACGGTTTTTGATAAAACGGGGAGCTCGTGACCCCAGTCTGTCAAGTGAATCGATGCAGCACAAAGCCTCAGCTTGGGATCGTTCAAAGGATTGATGAATGAATGCGGCGTATGAGAGAAAAGGGCGGGATACGTAGTTGAGATGGGTTAACGACGGTGGCAATGAATCTTAAAGGGATCAGTTGGACGAGGGGAGGGGTGGCAGGGTTGGGAGGATGAGGAGATGGTGATGAAGGTGATGGATGTGATGTAGGATGAAGGTGATGAAGAATAGGTTGAGGGATGATGATGAAGGGAGGAGAAGAGGGTAGGAGTAGTTATGATGGCGGGGGTTTGGGGCGGTGGGGATGGGGATGAAGGTGGTAATGGGGGCCGAGCGTGGTAGAGGAACGACGACGACGGCGATGACCGGGAGAAGTGTTTATGCTAAGTTAAGAGCGAAATGTGCACTTAAGAGACTGGGGTATAGTAAAAGTGGGTGGCCCCGCGAACTTGGAAAATGGGAGATGGCCTTAGTGATGATGAGGGGAGGCGAGTAAGGTAATTGCTGATTTTGCCGGGTTTTCAAACAATGGTCGGTTTGCGGATGAACGGGATGCTAGGGGGCGGAAGAAGATTGATAATCGTTAGTGTCACGAGGCGATGGATGTCGGAGCAGTTGCGGGAAGGGAAGCCTTTACCTTAACAGGGGATGCAGCTTCGAGAAGTTGGTCTACCTATTTCACGGTGATTTTAAGCCTCGGCGAGATGTTCCACCCTCAGAGAAAATCCAAATATCCAGAGGATTTCACACCATCGTAAAAGGAGGTGAGCCCACCTTACATATTTTCATATCGTAATCGCATCACCACCTTCTATATTTTGCGTCATCGTAATCACATCGGCATCTGTGAGTTCCTCAGCTTCGATGAAATCATTTTAGTCGTGAGCCTCGACGTCATCTCCGTTCATCCCTTGCAACAAAGAGTTTATACCGCTTGCTGTGTTTTGATCATGGTCGAGCGGGCCGGTGCTGCTTATACATCTTTGAAGGAACTCTGAGGAAAAGGTTGCAACGCTTGGTGGTGCGGAACCGAACAATGAAACCGAATCGCGTGGTGAGGTGTATGGCTGTGATAACAAGTGGCCTTCAATTTGATTGACGCTTGCACTCAACCCTTCGTCATCTGGACTAGTAACGTGGTACTCAAAAGCTATTTGATAAGACTAGTTGAGGGAACCCGAAGGAGAGGCCTTATTGCATAGTGTATCTTTCATTGCCCTGATAAGGAGGTTCTGGTTCTTCTTGATCATTCTTGGTGTGATGCCTTCCTCACGTAAAGTTCTCCCTAGATTCATCCATGTCTGATGGCCTTCTGGCGAGGATGCATCAAGACTGTTGCGCATGAACGGGGTTCCTTGTCGTCGTTGTGATCCTAATATCGCTTTCAATTGGACTTCGATACGAGATTGAGATTCTTCGAGGCGCTCCTGGGCGGACGTCATCTGTTTTTGGGAGCATTCTTTACATTGCTGGGAATCTTGAATGCGGTCTTGGTTTGATCTAGTGCTATGGTCAGCAACGACGTGGTAGAACTCTAAGGAGAATGGAATACTGAATTAACAGGACATTATAAGCTGTCAAAAATTCCACCTGTGCGGTAATTGCGCGTCGGAGTTTTGGCATCTTTTTAGCAAAGCTTGCGGTCCGAATACTCTCACCAAAGTTCATTATTCCAAATAATATCCACGGCCCCCTGTCTACGTCTTCATCTCTATCCATGTGTGGATCGTTTGAATCTTGTCGTAATCTGCGATATCTGAACCGTTCCCTATACGTACGGTATATGGTCGGAGGGCTACTATCCATGATCGAGGAGCAGAGTTCTTCAAACTTAAGAATATGGTGCGACAGTACGTCGTGCTCTTCCCAGCTCAGGCGACCGTTTGCATCTCGAAGATTTTCACCTACCTTCAACAGAACCTGGCGAAAAGTTAAGACGTCTTTTGCGAAAGCATGACATTCTGTCGGTCCTGTCTTCAACGCGTTGTAGACATGTGATGCAAGCTGAGCGCAAGTAACAAAGTCCGATCTACCAATGCCGAAAGCTCATTGTTCCTTGAGAGATCGCTTTACGCCTCAACGTGTAGGCAAGGCCGCAGTCAAAGATTCGTAGTCCAGGTGTAATCAAATGCCTCGCTCTCTATCGCAAGGCTGCCAAAAGCCTGACATTATCACATGACATGCAGAGCAGCCTTATCCTGGGCCTGGTGTCCCAATTAGCGTGGCTGACTGAGCTCCTGCGTCTCGGGATCTTCCTGTAGCACGGACGAGGCAACGATTTGAGCATTTGTTCATCCTGAAACGTCCTAGGAGAACCTGGAGTGTCTGTCCTGTGGTGTAGACGCAGGAGTTGTCGTCACACTGAAAGCGTCATAATCTCTAGCGCACGGATGGGATGTCTGTCCCGCTTCCCCGTCTCGCGCGGCTGTGTTACGGAAGGAAGGTATGAGGTAGCACAAGGCAGATTCGTACTCCCTAAGGTACGTACTAGTACATCCGTATACGTAGTAAGGGTGCTGTGTGTTGAAGTGGTGTCGTGGTGTTGGTTAATCTGCATGCCTAATTGGTCCGACGCGGCAAGATAGGCTTAGCGCCTGCAGCGCTTGTGCAGTCCAGCCTCCAGCTCACCTCGTCACCTTGTGCCTACGAGACAAAGCCACCAATCCACATGGTCCGCCTCGGCCAGCCTATCATACGACTCCAATATTTTATCGCGCGGTACGTCAATGATCCCCATTGGACGTAGATCGTTTTGATCTTCTACATGTTCGTTAAGAATGCAGCCAGCAATGGATCGTCTATAGAGGCAGTGCAGGAATCTTTGGCATGCTTGATGCGTGTCTGCAGCATTTTCTCCCCCCTTGAAACAACGAATATCGTGACCAAATTCAGGTTTTCTTCTCTTTTATTTCCCATCTTGCGTGGTGTTACAAGATTCAAAGAGTCCTTGTTTGTAGGTCTTTTGACTGATTGAAATGAGTACAACGAATACATCATGTGTCCATAAAAGGGGTCCTAGATGTGCCAAAATCAGCTTGTGTAGATCAGCTAAATGCACCTTTAGCTTTAGTGTTTTGTTCTGGAACCTGAGACAGCCACATTTGGACCTACCGGGATGGTGGGCTATAAAAAGCACATACTGCATGGATTGGCGAATGTGCCTCATCACAGCCGAGGACATGAAAAGGAAGAGGTACCATCACTAAATCTCAAGCTAACAAAGATTATAAGATACCAATAGCTTTTTCTTGACCAAAGAAACTCTCTCAGACACGCATTGTGCTTTGTACTTAAAATCGATTGACTTTACTGCCCTTCGACCAGAATTGCTCAGGATATATCCTTTCGCCTTTGGTTTTCGTCGAGATCCTGACCACGACGCCGGAAATCCTTCGAGTAAACGAACTCCAAAACTCAAACCCTGGGCCACCCGGCATTCCGACTATCTGGCTGTTCATACGATTTCTCGGAGTAAAATCTAAAATCTTTTACTGTAACCGAATCCCTAATGGGTTCTCCATTCAAGCCCAGGCAGCAACCTGTTTCTCTGCAAGATCTTCTGGACCGACTTGGCAAAACCCCTATTTTCTGCCTCGGTTCTCCGTTTCCGCACGTCACAACATGCAAAATTGAAGTCCACTTGGACAATCAGGAGTTAGTGAAGGCACAAAAGGCAATACAAGACTTCAAAGTGGTCGGCCAATCCCATTCCCATCCACAGAGTTGTATGGACGTTTTAAAAAACCTTGCAATCTCCTGTTCTTGTGGTGACCACGAGGAAAATGGAGAACAGTTTGCCTACCATTGGCTGGCAGAGACGTCCTTACCTAACATGCTCAAACATATGGGCTGGGAGAAAGATATGGCTACCTGGACGATTCTGGGTTTTGATAAAGACCAGGAATGCTCACCGCTGAAGTGCAGATTCGAGAAGCCCAAGCGCGATCGCATTTGCTCCTCTCTGAACAAACTCGCCATAGGCGGAATCCTTGCAGAGGAAGCTTTGCGAGACTTGGCGAAACATTGGCTTTGTAAGCACCACAAAGCCAAAGCGGAGCTGCTCACTCAGCTGCTTTCGGAGAAGCTTTTGAAGTACATGCTGGGCAAGGGTATCTCATCCAAGACTGGAGACATTGGCAAAGGAGAGACTCTGGATCATCCAGACGAAACTGAACAAAAAACACAAAGAAAGGCCGACAATGAGCTAATAGAAATTGCGGACTCGAGTAACAACACCTACAACCCTGTCACACCGCCAAATACGCGCCCACCCATGGTTGAAACGTCCGCTTCGGAAAGGACCGCGAGGACGAAGGATACAAACCCTTTCTTGTCTCCCAACAACCGTCGGGCTGCCAGCGCGAGTGCAGCCTTGGGCGCGCCTGGAATTCGACCTGATGACGCTAGAAAACGCAAAAGAATCTCTAGCTCATCAGTTCACGAGTCCAGCCCACTACGTCAAGAAACTACGAGTGAGAATGGATCAATGAAGGGAGACTCTGAAGTCGGATCGCCCTTTCAGCATGCAGCGCCAAAAGACCTAGCGGCTGACATGGATCCCTCGTCAGTCACACTGGGACAGAGGCGCAGTTCTGAGCTGCTATATGGCATGCCGAATGATGAGCTAGCGGATAACGAGTCCGCAACGTCAGAGGCTGATGCCGGAGCGGCTGTTTCTAGGGTTTCTGACGAGGAGCAAAGTGTTCCACCATGTCCACTACTATCAACAAACGCAGCTGATCAGCCAGAAGGAACGCCCCTTTTTCCCACTTGGACGAGGTATGAAGACGTGAGGCATCGGCATGACATAGTCACTAGCATATGCAAACTCATGAGGCAGAACATCAACACTGCTACCCAAAGTCCTAAGGACGGATGGATTTACATATTCAGCAGTCCCCAATTTCCTGGCTATGTAAAGATAGGGCGCACCACCAATGAGATCAGGATCCGAAAAAACCAAATAGAGTCTAAATGCAAAGTCTACGCCCTCGACATAGTCAAGGGGGAGGAGTGTTTCAAGAAAATTTCTTGGCACGTCCGCCTTGAGAACCTCATCCATGAGGACTTGAGCAACGAGCGACGCAAGTTCACTTGCTCATGCAAGAAGTCGGCCAGCGAACACGATAAGGAAGAAAATAACAGGAACCAGATTCAGCACGCCGAATGGTTTGCTATAGGTGAGACCCGAGCAAAGCAGGTGGTCAAGAGATGGAAGGACTTTATGCGGCTCGAAATTTACTCCAAGGACGGAAAGCTCAGGGAGGATGTGCTACGAAAGGTCGATAAGTGGCAGCGGCATCCTGAAACGTTCGGTGACCCCTGGTGCGATTGGAAGGCCCATTCGGCCTTCGTTGTGGTTCACTGGTTACTTTCTTTGACCATTTGTATTTCTTTCGTCATATGGTCATGGCGGCTATCATTGATGTTGGGCGCGGCGTTTCCTCTTTTTTCCATTTGGTACGATGCGCGAATGAAGCCTGTGTCTTTTTAAGTTTGAAATGGCGTTTTGTTTGGCAAATATGGCGTCCTCTAATTTCAGTTTTTCGACCTGTCATCTTCCTTTCTGACTTTTGAAGTACTTACCCATGATACATCCGGCGTCGTATGCACTTCCAGTCGTAATTCCACTGTTGCTCTCATCTGCATATACAATAGGAAGACTCAATAAGACCAGATAACCTGGCTGCAGGCCTGGTCGACACACAATCTTTTATCTATCACAGGCGGTAAACATTCTTCCATAATCGTTCTTGATCCAAGACGATGTCAAGAACCACCAGCACTCGCGCTTCATCATATTCGCTGACAGCCCCTAGCCCTCCTCACAGCTCGGACTTCGTGTAAGATTTTCATTCGCAACTTTTCTTGGAATATAACAGACATCGCACAAGCTACCGTTTTCCGCTTTAGATCGTCCACCTACTCTTCGCAAGGAAATCTTGAAACCCCAAATTTCCCTTCTTCCTTTCTGCCACCTTCTCTTTCCCCCCCCACCCCTACCATTCCCAAAAAAGGCACCCCAAAAATACCTCCGATAACTCTCCTCACCGTCCTACCAAGGCCCTAGCCTATAACCATTTCTCTCCAAAATCCCAAACAAATCCTAACTAGATAAATTTGATTCCCTTACAGGATAGCCCGTCGACGAAAATACTCGATAATTCGAGTGGGTATTCTTGTGTGTTTGTGTTTTCAGGGGCCCAAGAAAGAGCTTGCTGATGGTTCGTTTGAGGATGGAATTGGGAAGTAGTCGATCTGTTGATCAAGTGGGAAAGCCAGCGGTAACTCAAAATAAACATGTTCAAAACCCCAAAAGACAAACACCACCCCCCCCATCCCCTCTCCACCCGGTCTTCCCCCTTTCCACGCCAACAACGAGCTTTCCCTCCCCTCTCCACCCCATCACCATCACCATCCTCTACAAACACCACCTCCATTTTCTCTGTTACATACAAGAAAATGGATTGATTTGTTGATCTTATTGCGGTGGCGGTACGGTCGTGGTGTACCATGCGGTCAGGAAGGGGTAGGTACGGTGGGAGGATGGGGAATGGGGATGGGGTGGGACCGTTGTCCCGATCTGCATACACAAAGTCTCATTCATACCTGTTGGTCAACCAAAAAAGCGCACCGATCACCAAACCCAACCACCGCCAAATTGCCCCTTCACACCCCCTCCACAGCTCCATACCCACCAAACTTGCATCACGCTCATTAAAACATAGGCTGGGGGAGGAAAGGGAGAGAAAGGATGCTTTTGCTGGAGTCGCGGATCTAGAGAAGGGTGTGAGGAGCTGGCCTCAAGGAGTAGGCTACGTACAGCCTCCCAAGGTGACAATTCTTTCTGCATTCGGGGGTACCTTCTTGTAATCAATGACTTATATCATTCATTACATGTGACTTTGGCGATAGAAGCACAACACAACGCGAGTTGAGGATTTGTACGTCTGATTGCCACCACCATACCTGAACGCCCTCTGCATTATGACTTGCTTGAGACAAATTGCTCGCCACCACATTGCTCCTTGCTGACAGCAGACTCATTTTCTGTTCTCCTTCAGCCGTAACACGTTTGCCTTTGGGAAGCTTTGCATTTATCAATTTCCTGCTTTCCCCAGTCCAGTCCCGCGTACTTCTTTTCAAACGCAATCCTTCCATCTCGCCACTAAGCCGTCGCAGTCTGCTGCGCCGGCGTCCCCGTTACCGTCTCAATCTCCACCCTCGGCATACTCGACCCCGTGCCTCCAAGATCTGTTGACTTGGCCTTGGGATTCTTGGTGTAGTAGTTTGATATTGCCGATTTGATAGCGTCCTCGGCTAGCATGGAGCAGTGGACTAACACCCGCATCAGTCCTTATTCTCCCAACCCACCCATTACAAGCCCAAGAAAACTCACGCTTCACAGGTGGCAAACACAATTCCTTCGCAATCTCCGTATTCCTAATCTTCCCCGCATCCTCCAACGTCATACCCCTCACCAGCTCTGTCAAATAACTGCTGCTTGCAATAGCGCTTCCACATCCAAACGTCTTAAACTTGACATCGCTGATGGTGTTGCTATTGGGATCAACGCGGATTTGCAGCTTCATGACGTCGCCGCAAGCGGGAGCTCCGACGAGACCAGTGCCGACATCTGTGTCAGCTTTGGACATTGAGCCGACATTTCGCGGGGAGGAGTAGTGGTCGAGCAGTGAGGGGAATGTTAGCTTGGATCGAGAAAGAGGATGCGGTGGGGTACGGGTGGGTGGACGGAAACGATATAAATACGGAGATGTGGGAGAAGCTGGTTACTTATCTTTCTCATGGTAGCTCCTTTGCGCTGAGACGGCTGCCGGTGCTGTGATGTGGACTTGAGAGATGATGGATGGTCTGGCGGTGGTTGATAGGATTCTGCTGGCCGCGCGGGGTGCCGTAGTGGCGATTCTTCTAAGCATCATGAAAGGCAGTTCCGAGTAGATATTACACACTATGTAGATGGACTGTAGATGAAACACAACAGCCTTAGGTCGAGGTATTTGATGCCGAGTCTTTTGATGTCTTTGATTGTAGAAGACAGTTGCAGTTAGCGATGATGCATTTTATGGATTTAGTGGTAAGCGGCACCCCACGTGATCTATGCAAATCTACCAATCAGGTTTGCTCGGCAACGGGTCAGCAGAATTTGAGAGATTTTCAAACTTCCAGGTGCATACACAGGGTGACAGGAGTATGATCGAACTATTCTATGTACAACCAGGCTGATCCAGACATGGCCTAGTACATCTGAGCAACTCCGATGCTATGCAATCCATTCAAATCATAGCCCATACCTTCAGGCTCCCTCACGTCTTCATACTTGCCAACGCCCTTTATGCCAGCTCGCAAAGAATCATTGCCACCTCAAAATACTCAAAGATCCCCCATCATGTCTTCATCATCTGGGGCATACTCGTCTGGACCGTGGGAATGACTTGGTTCGAGATCTCCATTAGGACTCAGTTCCTTACTCCTCTGCGCCTTCTTAGCCCAATCAATGTACTCTTTACTGAGTCCCATCTTCCGGTCAAGTTCTTTGACATGATTTGAAAGGGCTGTCGTATGGGAAAACTGCTTGATAATATCTTCGCTTGTTTGCTCTTCCGTACGTGCCAGAGGACCTGTTGTCGAAGAGGTTGCGAAGCGTAAGACCCAATTTCGAACATCATTAGCTTGGGTGATGGTGGCGTTGAGCTGGCCAGCCGAGATTAACGATATTAAGTGATGTGCAGTTCCATTGTAATCATTGGGATTGTCGGATGTTCGCTTGGCGACGTCTGCGATAGTTAGAGCTATGTAGGTTTGGCCGAGCTTCAAGATGGAGAAGCGGCGGAAAGCATCGATGACCTGGAATACAAGACCCATATTGCGGTCCTTGGAGAATTTTAGCAAAATGCTTACCAGATATAAACATTGATAATGGACGACTGTTCGAACAGGGTTTCAACATACATCTTGCCATATGGCCTGACCCGCGTCAACCTCGGCTTTTAGTTTGTCCGCCGTTGTCTCCTTGGATATTCCATCTCTAAAAACTTCTGCCAGATTGTCGTACGCTTTAGCAATGCCTCGGTATATTTTTGCAGCATGACCGTTTGTCGTCTTGGGCATCGGCAAAGGCTAGAAGGTCGGTTAGAGACTTACAATTGAGCTTGTGCTTGAAGACATGATCCTACTTACCCGACCTTCAAATAAGAGATTCACGAGAACCCATTTCTTATATGCGTGGACTTGTATCATACTCGGTGCGTTGGTCGTTGGAGATATGATGACTAGTTCCAGGAACAGTTGCGCCCGCTCCCAGTTCTTCAACCCCATGTAGAGCATTGCACCAAAGAGGAGATACTGTAGGTGATCTCTATAATCCAGCTTGTCCGTCAAGCCTGATGGGATTGTTATGAATGTTGAACTGGTTTCATACTCTGAACAGGGTAACTGATTGCCCGAGTTGGCAGATGCCTTTTCTGAAATTGGTGGGAAGTGAAAGATGTCATTGTCGAGTACTGGTAAGGCAGCGCGAAATGCACGAGCGTCCAGGCAAAGATGGGCGAAGACGAGGTGTGAAGATGTAAAGGTGGAGCTTGATGGATCAAGGCGGAGAATCGCAGACCTAACCAGAGGTACGGCCAAGTGCGGCTACGCAAACGGGTAAGAAGTTGCGGTTCAGCAAGGGAGATAGCGGTATAAAACTAACCTTCAATGCGGTCCTCGCCGCTTTCGCAACCATGTCAATTAGGCGCGTGAACAAATTCCCAGCGTATCTGATTTGCACCGGATCGAAGCGCTCCGTAAAGTCTTCTACCTTTGCCCACAAGGCACCACCTGGCAGGAGTCTACTAGATTGGCTTCCCACTACTTGTTTTCCACCTTGGGGTCCACTGATATGGGCGAGGAGGACATAGAGAAAGGGAAGTGTGTTGATGTTCGGGTTCAGTATCTGAGTAGTAAGACAAAGGTCAGCTCTCCAAGTTTGGGCTCACTGAGCTCAATTTCCGAAGGTAGGAAGGTAGTGATAGCATAAGTATGTACTCTAGTAACTCACATCAAGTAGATCACCACCCCCAGAGACACCAGCCGTAAGCTGATTTGCAGGGGTTTTGTTAAGCAGCTGTACCACAATCTTAATCTGTTTGTCGTAATCGGCATCAGGCAACGGCGTTACAGGCGGAGGATGAGGGGGGAAGGAGAGGAGTTGAGGTAAGATGGCATCCATATCTGCGCTGTCTGTTTCCGTTACTGGGCCCAACCATGCACCTCCAGACTCCAAGTCTTCAACGCGGGTTGGGGGGTGGACCTTGTTACGAATTGAGGTAAGTATTTGAACCGCAGTATCGCATCCTAGTGTGATCGCGTCCAGCCCTACCCGGCCGATCATCATCCAGGCTCGGGCCATAGTTCTTCCAGTGGGGTCATCAATTGGCATTGGGCCAATCGCATGATGGGCACGAAACATGACCACAGACAACGAGGACTGCTGATGGTAGGTGAGAACTTGCATACACAACTCTTTTGAACATCGTGGGTGATCTTCGGCGCTAGGGTAATGTGCTCGGCGTCCATTTACGTGCCATCACAGTCTCCAGGAGGCTGTCAGTCGAACCACCATGTCACTCTCAAATTCCTCGCCTCTAGAGGTTGCGAAAGCTGCTTCCATCTCATCACGGAGCCTGGCCACTCTATCTACTGAAGCACGGAACAAGGCACTTACTGCAATACATGAAGCACTTGTCAAGTCAAAAGAAAATATCCTGGCAGCTAATGCGAAAGACCTGGAACTGGCCAACAAAGCTACTGAAAATGGAGAGCTAAGCCAGAGTGCACTCAAAAGATTGGATCTAGGTAGAAGAGGTAAATGGGAAGACATGCTACAAGGCATACTAGACGTCCGAGACCTCGAAGATCCTGGTGAGGATATGATTAGTTGCAAGACATTCTGCAGTGGCTGACAGATCGTACTTTGGGTCATACAGAAGCTCTGCACCACAGCTGGGAAAGACTCTACCGGCCCTGACATTGATGCAACTATAAGAATTTATTTTGAAGGTGATAAGCCTCTTTGGCAACGCTGAGCTTCGACCACTGTGGTGCATGGCTTCTTGAGGCCCTGTACGCTTCAGTTGGAAAAATGACCCTGAGGACACGTCTGGATGATGGCCTGGATCTGGAGCGAGTCAGCTGCCCAATCGGAGTTCTGCTCCTAATCTTTGAGGCACGTCCGGAGGTTATTGCCAATATAGCATCATTGGCCATCAAGTCGGGAAACGCTGCCATCTTGAAAGGTAGGCAATGACTTCGATGGAAGAGTGTCAACGTCGTGTTAACACCCTTTAGGTGGCAAAGAATCCACAGAATCATTCAAAGCAATCTCCACCGTCATAGCTACAGCCTTGACAAAGACTGCCGTGCCAAATGCGTCGATCCAGCTTCTCACAACCCGCGATGTCATCCCCGCCCTCCTCGACCTCGACAAATACATCGACCTCGTTATTCCCCGCGGTTCCAACGAATTAGTGCGCTATATTAAGAACAACACACGCATCCCTGTCCTTGGCCACGCCGACGGCCTCTGCAGCATTTACATCCATGCCAACGCCGACCCTGCAATGAGTATCAAAGTGCTATTAGACGCCAAGCTCGGCTACCCTGCAGCTTGCAACGCTGTCGAAACCCTGCTTATTGATGAAGTCGCGCTTCAGTCCATACTTCCGGGCGTAGCATCAGCACTCTTGGAACAAGGCGTTTCCCTCCGTTGTGACGCCCCCTCGAAAGCCGCTTTAACAACTTCCCTCCCAAAGCACCAGTCCGCTGTCCTCCAATTGTCCACTGAAGAAGACTACGCTACAGAATTCCTCTCCCCCACCCTCGCCATCAAAACCATCCCCTCCAGAACCTCCCCCACGCAATCCGTCGACCTAGCCATTGCCCACATAAACGCACATTCATCTAAACACACTGATGCCATCCTTACAAGCTCCAAGGACCTCGCCCGCCGTTTCCAATCAGGCGTTGATAGCGCCTGTGTTTTCTGGAACACGAGCACGCGCATGGCAGATGGAATGCGCTTTGGCTTTGGCACAGAGGTGGGAATTAGCACTAATAAGATTCATGCGAGGGGTCCAGTAGGGCTAGAGGGACTGATGATTTACAAGTATTTAATTAGTGGGAACGGGCAAGTTGCTGGGGAGTATGGGTTAGGGGGAAAAGCTTGGAAGCATGAGAGATTGGCTTTGGATTTGTGAAGAATGAAAGTGGCGAAGCCCAGTGGTTGTGACTTTCAGGTTTAAAAAACTCCACCTGAGTGCTAGATATCGAGAGAAGCCTCAAAAGTATTTCAGATACGTGTTTGCTGTTGTAAATATCACATTATTCTATTTATCGCGTGACTCGTGAGTCGCTTTCGAGAGAATGCGCTAGTAGCCTTAAATCTAAGCGAGGCGCACGGTAACTTACAAGCACCCAAAAAACTGAACCACAACTACCACAACACGACAACACCAACCGCAAAGATGGGTAAGTTGCTTCGTTGCTGAGTCTTCATTCAGAGGCCTTACCCTGTGGTTCCTCTTTGCAAGGAACCACGCAATGGGCCGGCATCAAGAACCATGAGACGAAACGTAAGGGGTCCTTGGCTGACATGTAAGTCGCATAGGTATCGACCTCGATGACCACCACGTCCGCTCCAGCCATCGCAAGGCACCCAAGAGCGACAATGTCTACCTCAAACTACTCGTCAAACTCTACCGCTTCCTAGCTCGTACGTCTTCTTGCCCCCCCAAGTAGTATTACCCTCAATCTCAATCTAACCATATTCGAATCAACAGGCCGAACAACCTCGCCCTTCAACCGTGTTGTTCTTCGTCGCCTCTTCATGTCCCGTATCAATCGCCCTCCCCTGTCACTCTCACGTCTCGCCGCTCTCTCCCGACCCGAGAAGACCCTCGTTGTCATCGGCACCATTACCGACGACACGCGCTTGCTCACAGTCCCAAAGCTGACCGTAGCAGCACTGAGATTCACGGCGACTGCGAGAGCGAGGATTGAGAAGGCCGGAGGAGAGTGCTTGACCCTGGATCAACTTGCTTTGAGGGCGCCGACCGGGGCAAATACGTTGTTGTTGCGAGGACCTAAGAACGCGAGAGAGGCGGTGAAGCACTTTGGCTTCGGCCCACATAGTGGAAAGGTGAGTCTTCTGATAGGTGTTTCTTGGTGGGGTGGGGATGACTTGGGCTAATCGGATGGTAGAAACCATACGTTGAGAGCAAAGGCAGGAAATTCGAGCGCGCTCGTGGAAGGAGACGCTCCAGGGGTTTCAAGGTCTAGACGGTGGATGGCTAAAAGACCAAGGCTGTGTCATTGTGCTAGACTTGATGTTATGGAATGTGCTAGTATGAAGAGCTTGTGGATCGTCTTTAGAAGCAATCTAATTGCTAAAGATGCTAGCCACAGCAATGGAAAATTGATATCCTTCCAACCTAGAGAACAAGCCAACGCCCAAGTTTTGCTACTTAAATCTTTGATACAAAGCAAACTTATCAGGGGTGCTAGCACAGCTGCCAAACCCTTAATATTGCAGTGGCGTTTTAATGAGGAGAACCGGGAGGGGAATGTCAAGGTAGGCATAGGATCTGGTCATTGAAGTGAAATCCAGTCAGGTAGCCAAACCGTCTGGAACCGGATATCCAATCTCCATACTAACAAGGGCCTGATCGTTGAAGGGTCGACATATACGTTTCAAGGCATTTGCGAGTCAACCTTCCTAACGATAAGAAACCTATGCATTCCGAAGCAATCCATTTCCGTCGCATCTTTCCTGATGATTCCGCATGTCTTTTCTCCTCCTTAATCTGCTCTTTCCAGTTCTCACGCTTGCACTTCACCACCACCCCTGGGAATTTCCCCAAGGCTTCTCCTCAGCGACCAAAATAGAGCGGTGATATGGATGAACTACGTTCTCAAAGCAACCTCTTTTCCCTCTACCTTATTCATCCTTTCTTTTCTCGATACGAACAAAATCCATCTCAACCTTTAAAAAAGAAAGCATTCTATCATTTCGTGAGATATATAAGGTATTTTAACATTAGACCTTTTGATTCTATCAAGCTGCAAGCACGGAAGCCATGACTCGTCTGGCGCAGAGTGTCGCCAGATAATTCTGGCCGTCGGCTGCAATGTGTCAGGGATATCTATCTCTTTGGCTTTTCTGGTTGGTGAGTTCGGGTCTGTTTTGATTGCGGGAGGTATTGCTGGGTTTTGGGTGTTGAAAAAATGGGGGTTTAGAGGGATTCGTGGGGGGTTGCTGATGGGAATGGGAAATGTTTTAGTTTGTTTTTTGGTATGGGTCGTGGCTGTTGCGCAGGGATGGTGTTGTTAGTGTGCGAATTCAGGACTGCATACGCCAGTGCAGTAACAGCATCATCCCTCACCTCACTCTTTCCCTCCAACCCATGCTTTTCCAAATGCAATATAACCGTGGTAGCTGCGCTTTCCATTCTCGCATACGTCAAACCGATCTTCAGACCCACTCAGGCGGTAACGTTGCAATTCCTTGCACTTCAGGTTTAAAAGATGGATATATGTCGGGCTTTGTCCGTTTCTCTTGGGAAGCAGTTTTATGGTAGGTTGTGATAGAAGTATACCATTTCACATGGTCAGCCTACTGTCATAAACAAGCCAGATCAAGATTAACATATGCCTTTTCTATGCAACACCTTCTATCTTGTATTCGCGAGTCAATACATAATAGTTTAGATGCGTGTAGATATTGAAATAAAATCATTCTAGGTACATCGCGGCCCCATGCGATTTACATGCGCCGACGCCAGTATTGCCCGCTTTACCTGCAAATGCCCGCCAACTCCAGCAGAAAGCACCTGGTGGAGAGCGCTTCCAGAGCACCATTATAGAGGACTTTTCTTGAAAGGGAAAGGATTGGTATCATGTATGCATTGTTAGGTATAATGGACGCGTTACACTCAGTATCATTAGCGAGCCCAAGATCTTGCAGCCTTCGATCAACAACCGCGAGCCGAGCCTTTTCATTTATTTGGTTGTTGCAGATTGCAAAAGCGTCATAAGACGGCGTCTCCTTGCCCGAGTAAGAAGTCCCTGGTCATTTCATAACTCAACCAGCTGCTGGCCATGCTTGGCGCGACCTTAAGCAGGTTTGGCACGATGCCCTTGTAGAGCCCACGGAAACCTTCCTGGCGGATGATGATGGTGATGGCGTGCCATATCGATTTGTATTGGTAGCCTATGCCAGTCATGCTGTTGATTTGGAACCTTCGGCGGAGAACATCACTGTCATTCATTAGTATATTGGTACGAGCACGAATATGCTTTGGTGGTTCTCACAAAGGATATGTGCAGGTTTGGGCTACAGCACCTGATATCGCACCAGCGCTTAGTTTGCGTACATTCGTCGGGTTCTTATCGCCCTCGGGCGTGAGCCATTTCCTCACAGATTCGTACGTCATGAAATTCAGACCGACCTTGACCAGAGTCAGCGGACGAATAGCCTCCAGGATAAGAAAGCGGTGCTTACATATGGTGCGACGCCAGCCACGGTCGGGACAATACCTCTGTAAAGCGCGAAGAACCCACCTTCAGTCTTGTACATTGTAATCAAGGTTGCCCACATCCCCGGTAATTTTCTTCTCGAAGCATCTCCTAGGGCGGCGAACGACGCAGATTGTATCGAGAGTCGTGTTCGAACAATGTCAAGGGGATATGTAAAGGTAACAGAGGTAATGCCAGCTGCGCCACCACATACGAGTCGCCGTATTGGGGACAGATCTGCTCCAGGCGAGGACTCTGCAAACTACACCGCGCAGGCATTAGCACGCAGGATTCAATGTTCTTCCATCTATCCACTTCTCGATTTTTTTTTTTACGGATTAGACGCACACTCTTGTAAAAGTTGTAGCTCCCGAATTGCACCGCCGAATACGGAACAATTCTGACACAATTTGTACCGTTGCCCCTCATAAGTCCTCTCCAGCCTTCTTCCTTCCACATTTTCATCAGACCTTTCCCGACCGAGGTTTTGTATTCGTTCCGTCCAGCACTCTGTATTTGAAATAAAATTTTCAACCGCTCGAGCGGAGAGACCACGGTTCTCGACACTGCACCGGCTGCTCCCCCGGCTAGAAAAGCGGCGAAAATTGGTTGTGATACTGTATTTCGTATCGTTATCAGCGACGACAAGGGAGTAGGCACATGATCTCCTCCTGACCCAGCCACGGCCCGGGGTGAAGGAGATTTTCTATCCAAGCTCATCGCGAAAGCCGAATGTGCCGACGGGCGATCTCAGGATAGCCTGGCAGGCAGGGTTCCGAAGGGAAAGGTGTGCGAGAGATACTCGTCTGCTTTGAAACTTTATGGGTGTAGACTCCTGTTCGTTTCATGGGTCGCAGTAGGTATGATCCGATGTGTGAACTGAGCGTCAAACTCTGGTAATCTAGGTGTATGCGACTTAGGGCGGCGCGGGCAAGAGAAAAAGAAGTCCCCCTTTTCGATTATGAGCGTATTGTCCATGAAATACGGGTAAGGATAATAACGAGTTTGATATCAATGTATGGAGTAGTCATGAGATGTTTGGATTAAATGAAGATCTGAGTAGAGCCTTACGGGCGTCTAGGCGTTTACTGTAAATCGGTCAGGGGTTCTACCGAGGAAACCCTAACAAGCTATTTTTGGATATATATTTCCAGGGAGCCAAAGACAATACAGCAATTGCGAGGCAAAAACCGCTTGATGTGAGCTCAAGAGCTCATACGAAGTAGACTCACTGCATAGACAGCTGCTTTATCATGAATATATTCAATCAAATATGTCTTCTGAATCTGGACAGCTGACTCATCAGCCGCTAGCTCAGGGCCTTTTGCGCAAACAGGCTGAACAGCTCTCGACACCTTTCCCTACCATTAAACTTAACCGCCAGCTTCATCACACTCTCAATAACCAATAAGGTACTCTAACAAGAACTCCTAGCAGATCCTAAACTTTGAAGCTGTCGGTATGTCTCGAGGTGGAGGCACAACGCTCTACGTGACCGGCTTCGGTCATGGCACACGCGCCCGAGACCTTGCCTACGAGTTCGAACGGTACGTCAATCACGGACAATAAGTCGAGCGGCAAACCCCCGAACCCTCCTTTCTCGTCGCTGTTGTACCGAGACATGACTCGATGCTGCGTTGATCGAAACCTTTCCCTGTCATCGATCGCTCGCTCGCTCTTCACCTACCTCCCTCTCCCTTCTCCATTCCACCTCCATAACGGAATGCTCCCATCGATAGCGATACGCCTATCGTGTACTCTCGTCGTTATTCTACTCAGTCTACGTACTCAGTCGAACCGAATCTGACAAGCGTAAAGTTATGGGCGCCTTGTGCGTTGCGACATTCCAGCTCCAAGAAGTGCTGCCAGTCGACTGTGAGTTGGCCGATCTCGGGCATCCTTGATGTTCAACGACGCATGTTCGCTAACACGGCAAGTAGGTTCGCCTTTGTTGAGTATGAGAGTCGCCGCGATGCAGATGACGCCTATCATGAGATGCACAACAAGCGCTTGGGGCGAGACGATGTGTTGAAGATCGAGGTAAGTTCACCCTTCAGACGTGATACGCCTGAAACCTTGGAGTACAGAAAGCTTATTTCGCAACCAGTGGGCTCGTACTCCTCCTTCGGCGTCTTGGCGATTTGACTCTGGACGTGATCCTGGACGTGATCGTGGTCCAGCTCCTCGTGGTGGCCGTGAGCGCTCTCCCCGTCGAGGGCGTTCTCCATCCCCAGCCCGTCGCGGCCGTGGCGATTACTCCCCTCGAAAGGATGACCGTCGTGACCGTGACTATGAGAGACGCGATCGCGATCGTTCACGAAGCCCTGATGATAGAGACCGCGAGATGAAGGATGTCCGTGACCGCCGCGATGATGATGAGCGCGAGAACGGAACCAATGGTGAAGATCACAAACGTATGTAATGCTGTTGTGGAAAGCTAGAAGTCAGGTTCGGAGCTAATTCGAAACCTATCTGTAGTAAAAATGGAATCCCCTATCCTAGCTCACGATGAACTTGATACTGCTGAGTAGATGGATAGCGATCATCAACAGCTCTTCTAACGATGGCATGCCACAGAGCTTGGCCATTTACTATATGGATATGGGCTGATGGAAGCCCCTAACTTCAAGCACGGAACGATTTAGAGCTGTGGAAAAGTTTTAGATAGGTCAAGTTTCGGGGTCCGTTTCCTTTATGCTTGTTCTCCTTCTTTCGCTTGCCACGGAGGTCAATAGAGATTGTACTAGGGGTGTTGTTTTCTAGATGACTTCATCCAAAATACCAGCAGCTCGGTCCGCCTCTTCGATCTCCTCCGACGGTCGGCCGGTCGTTCATTCCTTCTTCCTGTATTTCCGTCGAGGCGCTTAGATCAGAAAACTTGTTACCATAGACCTACCAGCTTCTTGCTTCGCTCCGCCACATCTACCCCGTCGTCCTCCGCCCGCGTCCTGCCTCGCCCTCAATGACTCCACTCGCCTCTAATTCAGCTTCGGCGCGGAAAGCGGAAAACGATTGGACTTCGAGTCAGTCTTGCTAACATAAATATCATAGTGAAAACATGTAAGTCTATGTTCGGCGGATAAGTCTTTGTTCATCAAGAACAGGTTCAAACTCTTTTGGTGCTGGTTGCAATGGCACAGTGGTAGTCTTCTTAATTCTCTTGGATGGCTTCCGTTGTATTTTGCGTAAAGGTAAGTTGGGTATAGATAGAAGACGGAGCATATACGGAGGAATTCAACATCCGATCGTTCCAAATCTATCCACTGACCAATGCTGTCTCTTATCTTCTCGCGTTCCGTATGCCAGACCCCAACCCCACGCACCTTCCCAAGGCTATCCTCCAGAACCCTTCTCAGCCTCCATACTTCCGCAAGGGCTTCTAATTGAAAGGCTCAAAGACTGTCTCGCGCACGTTATATGACGCGCTCTCCTTCACCGCAGACTAGCAAACCACATCAGTTATACCGCATCCTCCAATCCGATGCTTCCCTTCGCTATACCGCACCCGCTAGCCCCTTCCACTTCCCACCTTCCACCCACCTCCTTGTCCCCACCATACCAACTAGACACCAAAGCCCCTAGGTTCCCTACCGTATAGCCGCACACGTATCAAATCTCTTCTCAAACTTTCCCATCTCTTCTTCCCTCGCCCCCCCTTAATCATCTCTCCGTACACCATTCACCTCCCTTGTCCCAACCCTAACCCTAAAGCAACCTTTCTATCGTCTTCCCGTATATACCTATCCATTCTTTGGGTTTATGAAGGGGAGAGGAGATGGGTTGGATTGGGTTGGCGATGCAAGAGAGGAGGGATAAGGATAGGGATGGGAAGGTGGGATATGTAGAGGCCGTGGGGTGGAGCGTTTTGGGTTGGAGGGGGTTTTGTGGGTGGCGGGGGATTAGTGGGATTTTTAGGGGGGGGTTAGGTAAGGGAGGGTAATGGGGGGCTACTCTAGACGGTACAGTATGTCTGAGTCTAGTTAGGAGGGAGGAAGCAGGGGGGCGTTTTAGGTCATTGTTTGTTTGTTCCGTTCGTCATTCTTTTTTTAGACAGATCTTGGGTCGTCGGATCATTGCCGTACGTTTGTTTTCCCTTTTCCCTTCCCATCTGCTCACTTTTCCACACTTTGCTCTCGCCAACCCAAATCCATGTTCCCTGATCTTCACGAACTACTTTTCCGCTCACTTCTACACGTGTTGCGATTCAGGGATCGCATAGCTGCTTCATCGATATCCGGGGTTGAAAAAGAATGCTCGGTTTTAAGGGGAAATGATGGTGGTACTGTGTTTTGGTAGCTAAGATAATGAGTACGATATCTCAGTTTTTGATGGGTTGATATGTATGTATAGATGACGCTATTGATTCAACGCGGTGTTAAGGCGTTCGTGTCGCGTTCAAGCCCCTGACATGGTATCTATTTTATGCGGAGAAACGCTGATGCGAGGGAGCCATTTGGAAGCAGTTTCCGCGAAGCCATTTCCAGCAAGATTGTTGCTAGTACGAGTAGGAGGTCATTTTTATGTATGACGGTTCTCGTAGGGTACGTTCTGGTAATAGAAGCAGAACGGGAATAGCCCTGTTGTTCATGATGTAGAGACCCAAACAGTAACATATCCTTCTCGTTCGCTGACCTTTCGAGTTGAGGCGTTGATCCAGCTATTGTGTTCTTTGAAAAACTTCAATGCGTAGAATTGCTCGTGGCGAAAATAGTCAATAGGCCGTCCAGCCCTAGAGCCATTGGCCACAGGAGCGCTTGCGGAAGCGTTTTGCTTGGGGCCATTTGCGGTTGGATAACATGTGGGAGAGTTTGCTTTTGAAGAAAATTGTCCAAGAGGTGGTGGTCGATTGGTATTAGGGTGTTGATAAGAAGTGGAATTAATGACTTCTCAACGTCAATTATGTAGAATGTCAAGCCATCGAATCGACGGAACGGAAGTTTTGCCTCGATCGTTCAGGAACCTTTGCATTCATAGTATAAGCAGCTAAGCTGCACTAAAAGAATATAAGTTCAAGTGAAAAGCTTGCCCTCTAGATACTCAGGTCTATATTATATTCCGATCTTAAGTTCAGATTTGTAGCCATATTGAAACGTCATATTGGAGGCATGGCAATTACAGGGTTTATATTTCGCGGGCTTTTATATTGTAATCTTGAACGGTAAAGAGAAGAAATTTGCAAAGGATGTTGGGAGAAATGCGGGAAAACTGTTCTTGTAAGTACCTGCCAGTGAGCGACCTCAACTTTCAGCCACAGCCCATACAGTCGTCAGTTCTTATCTTGCGCCAGGTGTTCAGTCGGGGATCGTGTGATGCGTTGTTCTTCTCCTCATAGGCCCCATTTCAACCTCCTCCTCCACAGAGCGCTGCAATTTCGGTTTCGGATGCCCACGCTGGTGCAGGATATAACGCCGTACCCACCACTTGCCCTCCCTCCAGTAGAACGAGGCGGATACCCACGTTGGGGTTTCAAAGACCGCATCGAGCTCTTCGAGTTCTAGCCCCTTGGTTTCGGGGACGAAGCTGATGTAGTATGTTAGCAAGCAGGGTTGTTATTTCGCCAGACTATTGGGTACTCACAAGAAGATGAGAAACCAGCCTATGACACACCAAACGGAATACCACAGGAAGGCCCCGAAGGGTGTGTATGATTTCCTGAAGCTGGGCCAGCTTATAGAGATCACGAAACTGAATAACCAAAGAGTGGAAGTGGCCAGTCCCATTCCTTAATAGTATTATATTGTTAGTGTGACTGAAAACTATATGTATTGAGGATAACAGAGTACCATGAGACTTGGCGGGGAGGAGGGAAAGGCCGTACCAAGATCACGGATATACAGAGGCATACTCTCTGCAGAGTAGAGCTACATACGTGTTAGGACGGCTGTCTTTCTTATGGTCATAGGTAACACAGTAGATACATACAAATGGCACGGGGCCTTCCCCAGGGCTGTATGCAATAGCAAAGAGGTATAAGCCGGCGATGGCCAATGGGGTCGAATTATTTGTCGTCTGTGTTTTAGAATTCCACGTGCTCGGCCTAAACGCAATTGCATTGAGGAGCTGGAATATTGCGAGAAACGGAAACGTAACGAGCAGTAGGCTTCTCCGGCCAAAAGTGTCGATCGTCTTGAAGGCTGGCAACGCGAATGTAAAGTTTAGTATGCCAACTCCCATAGACCACTAGTCCAATGTAAACATCACGCACAATCAGGAGACTATGGATTTAAGGAATCGGCACTCACAAGCAAGGCCGAGTTCCCGTAACCGCCATCGAGAAGCACAGTGGTCGAATAGTAGATTAAAATGTTGATCCCGCAGAATTGTTGCATGAACATCACAATAAGACTTGCAATCACGGCCCTCCGATTTCTTCCCACGGTAAACAACTCATAAATACCCCCTTTATACCAGCTAGTCTTATTCACAGTGCGCAACTCATCTTCCTTACGTAGCCGATAGTGGATTAACATCATGTCACGAGCAGCCTGGAGTTTGGAGTGACGAAGTGAAGTCAAAGACCGGAAAACTCTGCTGTAATATTTCTTGGACTTTGCGCTCTTGCCTGCCTTGTCCGCTTTGTGTGCTTTGGCGAGAAGCCATCGTGGAGACTCCGGTTGCGTGAAGATGTACATGGCCAGAAGGATTGGTGCCACCATCTAGCAAAATGTAAGTTTCCGGTAGCTGAGCTGGTTGGTTTGGCGATACTGACCGGACTAGCGACCATCAATCTCCAATTAAGGCTCTGATGTGTTCGCTAAGGTTAGCTTGATCCTTTGTAGGATAGGACAGGAACGTCACGAAGAGCGGATAGATTGAGTAACAATGAGATGTGATTAGCGAAGCAGAGATGCCACCCCCTTTCAGCGGGAAATTTCCATCTTCAAGACGATAAAGAAGTAATGGCCAGACATATACTTACACAATTAAGACCAAGTAGATGAGGTGAGGGCCCTGGCGCTTCTGGCGGCTGACAGACTCTATCGTCGCCTCCATTCAATACACCTCTCAAGGCAGCACCACATATATAGCCACACATTATCCCAAATGCCGTAAAGATTTGCCACATCATGACGAGGGCCCCTCTTACATTTGCAGGAGCGCATTCGGAGGCATATATAGGGATTGTAGCACTCTTTGGCCCCATGCCCAGCCCCAGGAGGAACCTAAAGGTAAACATGATCTGCCAGTTCCACGAGAAGGCTTGTCCGAGGCAGAAGCTGGCAGAGAAGATACAGGCCAAGAATATCGTACCTCGTCTACCTAAGACGTCGTTCAGAGGTTGCGTGAGCCTGTATTGTAACCAAGTCAGTACCTGTGCCTGCCATACAACAACATCAATATACACCGACCAACAACTAAAGGCAGAACAGAGATACGGTGCACTGTTCACTAAGCCCATCAGGGTTTCGTTAAGACGAAACATGGGGGGGTTGGCATTGTTATTAGTGGTGTATTTGAGGCCGAAAGCATATTGGTAAAACACCTGCGCTGTTGATCAGGCATGTCAGTATATCAAAGTAGATGGTTGGTTTGCACAAGGTAAAAGTATCAAGATATCGTACCACCATCCACTGCCGCTTCATCCCAGCCTTGCGTTATCGCACCAATTGCGCAAAGAGCCACCAGCTGCCACAGAGCCTGGGGCTGTTTCCATCTATTCGTTTTCTCCTCGAGCAAGCAGATTTCCTCCTCGTCGGAGAGGAAGAGACCGAGAGGTCCATCACCGTGGTTACCATCGAACGCTTCGTCGCTTTGGGCGAGAAACGCTGCTTTCATAAAATAATGTTTGTAATCGTCGAGTCTTGTATGTTGAATGAATTCTGTAACCTTTCGCTCAATTTGCATTTCGTCAAGTCCGTCAAAAGGTGCGTGTATGGCGCGATTTATGTTGAATACATTGCGCAGGGGCGCAAACGTATCCGATTTGACGTCCATTGTAGATATCCTGTAGCATCTATCCACGATTTGGCCTGTTGAAAACGAGTTTTGCTATTACTTACGTTTGCGACAAGGAAATATAGAGGCCAATCCACGTCTTTCGAAGAACCTGCGGAGTCATCCATGTCCGGCAGCCTCGATTTGCCTTCTTTCAGCCGCAAAGGTTCCTTGGGCACACAGTGTGACAGACCACGATACATTTGCGGCTGACGCGTTGATGCATGGCAATCCTCCGACCTCACACAAGGCAAGTGATGCTGCCAAGGATCTGTGTCGCACCAGCCTCACTGCGTGCACATGCAAAGAATGGGAGGTACCCAGGCCGCCGATCGCGAACTGGACGTAAATCGATCCTGCCCTCTACACAATACTGACTGTACAGTCTGTACTTCGTGGTAGACGGGCAGGTTGGGGGGCAGAGTAAAGCCGAATACATTGGTCTGCAGGCGCCACCAGCGCCCGGCTAAGGTGGTGAGAGAGAAACCCCCATTATTGAAAGAGTATTGACTGGTTCAACGATACGCAACAATAACTGCCGACTTTCTGCGCTCATGCAGCTACCGTTTCGTAGACGCCTAGACACAGAGTTTATCTCCCGATATTATTTCAGTTCCGCTTCTTTTCCTTTACATCAATCTGCAAGAACGATTGGCTCGGCTAGTCGAGAACAGGCAGCCCTGAAGCTTGCTCGGTTTACGAAACTCCCATCCAAACACGTTGGATCTTCCTTTACCAACATATAAATATCCCCATTGCCGCCACAGTCTAATGGCTTCTTTCGGAAATCAGCATGAAGTATAGAAAAGGCAGAGTCTCTGGCTTATGTATACACTCTTACCTAAAAACCGGTCCTTTAAATACAGAGTTTCAATAGAAGAGCAATGATGGCACCATCTATCAGATGTTTTGTGAGAAGGGAAGTACCTGTAACAATTTCAACAGCGGCCATCCTCACGCAACCATGCCTGATTACGGAAAGTCGGGCAGCTGTGAATTATAGCGCGAGAATGAATATATCCGTCAACCAAGATTTCTATCCCTTGTATCCGTTAAGGTCCGAGACTTCCATCCCAAAGGAAAGTCATTTGACATAGAGCGACTAGATGAAATTGGAACCATTTCTTCAACCCACGATCCGGGCTTTTCATGGATTTCTGTCACTCGGCGCGCTGATGGAAGATGCCTTCTCACAGCATCGTAAAATTCATCACAGTCTGTATTGGCGTAAGTCACATACTGCAGTTTTTCTTGTACGTGGACAAGGAATCGAAAGCTGTGACATACGTTCTGGTTCAACGAAATTTATTTCAAGCTCATGCTTGACTGGCTTTGATCTCGGACTAAGCGCAGGATCTACGCTCATTGTGTGCATCGACACTCTTGGGCCTCGCTGACAAGCTATCGCCTCTATACATACTTTGTTGGCTTTCGGCATGGTTAACCTCGGAGGTGTTTCGCTCACTGTATATAATGGTCAGCATGAAACCATATCAGGAGCAACCACAATCAACCTCAAGTATAGGGAATGTAGGTAAATGGAGGAGATGATCGATGCTCAACTCCAGAGACTAACACTCACAAGATATGCTTAGCCAAGGGTCTGTGTGGCCTTCACACAATAGTGCCAAGAGGCCTAATTCGGCTTTTTTGGTCCAGAGCATCACCTGGGCTCTCTCCAATCTCGTAGCGGTGGAAAATCTCGAAGAGCCCTTAAGAACGATCAATGAAACCTCTTCTACGAAAAGAAGACTCCAGCCGGTGAGTATTTCCATATATTTTTTAGCTGTGAAATCTGCATGGATGGGCATCAGTACTTTGGTTTTGAACCATGGTCTTCGACCATACCTGCAAAGTACAAAACTTTGAAGCACTTACCTCCATGAGCACCTAGTGGGAGCCTCAATCCAAGACTTTCTCGCCACATTGGCAGGTCTGGACCTCCTTCGATATCCATTTTGCTTTCAATATCGTTGATCGATGGCTTTTTTATTGAGGATCTGTAATCAAGACACCGGACGGTTCTGAAATTTAAGTCTAAATCCGATCCTGGAAAAAAAAACCTTGAAGATTTGGGTGAAACGTTGAGGGAGCTCAAGATAGCCCATTCCGGGTGCCAAACTGCACATTCCTTGGTTGGCACTACAGATGTATCATGCTTATACATTATGAGGGTGTTCGTCTCCGATAATTCGTGATCTCCGATTTGATGGTAATGACATCTTTCCAGTCCAGGAAACAAAATCACAGATTCGAGTCTTTGTGCATCTAAGAATTATCAGTGAATCAACGGTTACATGAGCTGAAGTTAACAAACCAGTTACGGAGAAGAATTCTAATGACGCCCGCTTGTTGATAATCTTAGGATTGTATACCTATAGGGCAAACTTATTGGAAGAAGCAGTCAGAAAGACTCAACTTGCTTACACATGAGTAGTTGGTCCTATAGTCATTTGTGGGTATTGGTACAACATGAGTACAATCGGACCACGAGAAATGTATTCGCGCGTCTTGAGTGTCAACACGAATATTGTCGAGAGGCATCCCTGGTGGAGCCCATTAATGGATTGCCCATTCGCTTACGGCTAAAAGAGCAGCGTAAGGGTATACGGAGGCTTACAGTACGATACAAAGTCTTGCGGAGACTCACGATTTCGCATGACAAGTCTCCTAGTTGGCATGCTGGGCTCATTGCATAAAAGCTCGAACACCCTGCATTCGGCTTGATCTATAGTTCCTTGCTGCAAAATTCTTGCATGAGAGGTGTACTCGCAAGATTTCACCTTCGACTTCGACTCAAACACGAGCTTCTCGTCCTTTCGTCCTTCCCAATCACACATTCTTTCATTTTTGGTAGAAGATATAGATGAGCGATCGTCTCTGGAGGTTGTAGAGATAAACGGAGGGTGTGGAGGGTATCTTTCCGGTGAGGGCAAGGTTTTAGTCGGTGTGATACGAAGATTTTGGCTTGCTTCAGACGAACGACGGTCAGGCATCTTTGGAGAAACTACAAATCATCAGAAGTATCACCAACAAGAACAGACTTTATTTGAAAGAAATTAATTGTAGATTGTTCGCGTGAAGGTCGCCGCGTCATAAGGCCTTGAGGTATATAGTAGCTTCATCAATGGTGTCCCGAAGGTGTTTCAAGAGTACCCATACTCACGAAAGGCTCCTGAGAGTAGCTATGGTGCTCGTCCTTACTTACAGATTTGTCTTGGTGGCGGCGGCGGCGGCAAAAATAACCCAGTTTCCGTTGGACGTGTGCTTTCGGGAGCGACTGATGGCAAAGATGGCCACGGTTCCATTGGAGGATTATCCTCGACAGCTTTAGCTACAGATCAGCATAATTCATTTTCTTAAGGCTGCAAGAAGTGAAAGAGCATTGGGGCGCACGCATATTTCCCCAATGCTTACTTATAAACAGCAGACCGGAATGGGTCAGAATCAGTGGATATACCTTCAAGTGATGCCGAAATAGTGCATAGGAGCTCTTTCGCATATGCTGCGGCCGTGGCCGCAGCATAACGCTGCCAGCTTTTGTTTTTGTGCGAGTCGGCATAGTCGCATATTCCTCGGATGACAAGACAGGGAAAATCGTTCATCAACCCAGCCGCCTCCATTTCAAAGCACAATGCGCCATACTTCTTTCCCAACTGGTCACGTTTCTCTCCGTCCCTCATCACTGCACTCGCAGAGGCGATTGTGCCGTAGTGCACAACCGGCTCGTCATCCCCCCGTTCCTCTCGAAATACCAAATGGCTAGGGACACAGGCCTCACAAGTAGCCTGTTTGATTCCTTGGTGTTGGTATCCTGCCTCCCATAGATAGTCGTGCTCTTTGCCAGGACATCTGTAGTCAGTACCCTCTTGTGTCATCTTCGGAGACTTTTTGAGCATTTCCCCCAGGTGATGTGTTATGCGATTACTTTCTCTCTCATGGTTTGCCACCAGTACTCTAGCTGCGGTCAAGAGTTCCCTTGGAGGAGGTGGCAAGGCTCCCGTAGTTTCAAATTCTCCGTCGTAAATGAATCTACCATAATCGTATTGGACGACCCCGGGGTAACTTCCCCAAGGGTTACTGACGACAACATCTCCGAGCCGAATATCATGTGTCTCACTTGGTACTCCCCCTCCAATGCCTACCATCAAGCGATACCTCAGCGTTGTGAAGGTGTCACTCATGTGATTCGCCGCCGAACCTGCGTCGATAATACCGGTAGTCGGAAGGCAGGTGAGAGCGATTTTGTGGGAGGCGATTCTCCCCAAGACGTAACTATTTGTGTCGCGAGTATGCTTTTGTAATCCACTGGTATGATATACTTCATCAAGCATGCCCTGCGCAGCAGCCAGCTCTATTGGCAAAGCGCAGATCCAGCCGACGGTGAAGCTGGTAGGGTCCATTGCACGAAGGGTGGATCCTACCACAGTAGTCTAGCGGGGTCCATTGCACGAAGGATGGATCCTACCACAGTAGTCGAGCGGATCGCTTGAAGAGGGAATTGGCTCATGACACATCGTTGCCATGGTAAAAGAAAGATGGCGAACCCGCAACTGAAGGCAGCATGGGAACGTCGTGATTTAGAGTCGCACGGCCGTCCAGCTCGAGACACTTTTCTTGGAGGGGTTACCGTTCTTCTGAGCCGCACTAGGCAGAACAAGGCAACGACCTTCTCTTCCTGTCTCTTGCTTTTTGATTGGATCGTATCCGAGAACGCATTAATGCTATTCCTGCCATTTTCCCTTACATCTTCCTCCGTTGTACCGCCCAAGCGAAAAGTGTTTCTTAAGAAAGAGAGAGTGAGATGCCCGCCGAAAGTAGTAGTCCTCCACATTTAGGAGATAACACAGCAAAAATTTTGATGGCTATGGAGACTCACACGCTCCGCGGGTATCACGACAGGCTGAACAAGGTACGTTAATATTAATGTTTAAACATCTGCTACATCATGCCTGTAACTGGCAGCCTTCACTTGTTTCTGACCATAACTCCGCGCTGCCAGTATCGCCACAAGAACCAGATTGCCATTGTAAATGCCGTCAAAGGAATAGTAACTGACCAGTAGATCCAAAAGTCCTCGGAGACGACCCAAGCCTCCGGCTGAGACGCATTAGCGGGTGAGAAATTGAAGAAAGTCATACTGAACATCGCCTAGCACAAGTGAGCTATTCAATTTTCTTAGAAGGATCAATGCTTAGGACATACCGAAACGAATGTTGCGGGTAGAAATGTAAGCGTCACTAGGGCAACTGCCCTCATGGCTGCTCCGTCATCCCTCGTTCCTTTGTTAATTGAGAGAAGCGTGTCGCTTTGGCTTTGAGCAGCGGTATTGAATGCCTGAAGAAAGTCAGTCGCGCCCGTTGAGCAAGAACTGCATATGACAAACGAAGTTGATCTCATTTTGTAACCTTAATTGATTTGCTTCGGAACGCGCTTTTAAGTTCACTAACATTTGACGTTGGAACTGCATATATTGCCGGGTCTGTGGCAATACTTTTATATGCTGGTATGATCTTTGGGCTTGATTATCCATGAAAATAGCATGCTGCTGAATCATGTTATTGGCCGTATCTAATGCAACGCCCAAAGTTTCAGTTGAATGAATAACATGTCGTGCAAAGTCATGTAAAAAAGGGTAGTCTGTGTCGGGCCGAGCGATTGCGTTTCGACTCTTGGAATTCGCATCAGTAAGATTTGGCAGAGGAACATTTTGAGAATACCTTTTCGATACGTCGAACCTCGTCCCGAAGTGCCCATACAGACTCGTCAAACAGTGCTAAGATCTCATCGAGGACCAGGACATGCCCTGCGTAGATGTCCTTGAAGTTAAGCTGCTGTTGATGTGACACTACTGCCTGGTGCGTTCTCATTTGAGACGTTTTTGGGACGTCGAAGCAAAGGATGACGCTTGAGGAGGGAGTCCACTTCGTGTAGAAGCTCATCTCAGACCATGAATACGTTGTTTGTTTGGGATCGACCTTTTTTATAATATACCGAAACCAAGTAGCTGGGCTAATCAGCATATATATTACACTCTACTCTATCAAGAAATATGACAATGGACATAATATTACCGTGTCCCTCCACACTTCCATCGGAGCCATAGAGATCTTCAGAGCCAAAGAAACCATTCGACTCCTGACATACTGGAGTCCAGAATATTCTTGGGATGGTATAGCGAGTAGATAGACTTAAACGAAGGTCTTCGCGATCCAGGAACAATCCTGAGGAAGCAAAGCTAATCCAGTCAGTGGCTGTTCAACCTAGATACCCAGGATATAATATACACGAAGGATGTGCATTGTCTCTCCTGCAGCTGTCATCATGTTAATGTTGATTTACATGATAGGTAGGCAAAGAGTGCTTACTTTCAGAACTTCGCCGTACTCAACTTTTCGCAAATGCCAGCCGCCAGTAACTTGTAAGACTATTAATGATGGCAATATCTTAATGAGCAGCACGTACCATTCTCTAGTACGTCGAGTAGCGGTGCTACAATCCTTGGCATTTCAAAAGAGAAAAAAGTGGGATTCTGTAGCAAGAGAACCCGAGAACGAGACCAAATGCTACAGATTCATTTCAGGAGTCTTGAATGCTGGCAGTGGTATGATAGAAGTCCAATTTTGAAGATCGTAAATAATGCCGGGACTGCGGACGAGGCTTGCGGTTGGCGGTTGGCGGTCGCACAACAAGAGCAAGAATGCTGGACCAATCAAATAGTCGCCGCCTTCAACAACCTTAGCCTGCAGAACTGCACAAATCCGGATAACAGAAGACAATGGCAAGTCAAAAAAATTCTTCCTCACAATGCAATTATGTTATAACTGGTATATAAAGTTCTGAATCTCGCTCATGGAATGCCGTTAACAATACACTTGTTTTCATAATAAAGCCGACATGTGTCTATTGTAAGGCTAACGCAAGATGTTTTTCAATGCCAAACGCGTATCAGGCTTCCATGGACAATTAGACGGTGCCAAACAAGTTCGGCCTTGCTAAGCCATCTTTGCAAGCATCTTTGACTGCGGAAAGCAGGTTCAAGTCAGATTACTGAGGTGAATTCGACGCTCACGCCCGCTAATGATCTTGACGTAATTTTAGGGAAGATCTCACAACCAAACCTCAGCTTTCTTATACATGGTGTCGGCTTGAATGCTTTTACAACAGCGTTTATCGCCTTGCTGCTCTCCGCTTCGTGTTCAACAGCAGACTATTCATGTGTCACAAATCAGTGGTAAAGAGTGTTCGGACTGTTGAGCACAGAATGGACAGAGCCAGGCTTGAGTCGGGATTATACCTTGCTGGTAACGGAAATTAAAATGACATGATGAATTCTTGGGCTTAACAGTATCGAGTCTGCGAGTCTGTTGCCGGAGACACGGTACGAGAAAATCCATCTAATTCGTTAAAACCTTGTTGCGGCCTTGCCACGAAGTGGTAAAAGGCTCACAGGGTCTGCGCAGAGCCCATATTAGTCATGTCTTAGTGTTGAGACGGCGTGCGCGCTGTTTGAACGTGCACTTGTCATTGAAATACAAGCCCGGTTGTGACCACTGGTTCTAAGGTGGAGCATCTTCCATCTCGACATCGGCGCTTTCTTTCCTCTCAATTTCAGGGACAGCTGCTGCGGCAGACGAAGTTAATTCGCTAGAGCTGACCAGATTGCTAGCAGTAGACGTGGCAATATGCTCGGTTGAGGGTGCTTGCGAGATCCGGTAGGTGGTCATATCGTCAGCGATTGGTACCACATCCTTCATAGTTTGAATTTGCATTACTGCATCCAAAGACTCATTAACAAGCGGAGGGCCATCCTCGCGATGGTCAGACAAGCCATTCCAATTCCTCGGCGTGCTCGGATTGTCTCGCCCATCATCCGCCCCAACTTCGTCCCACAACTTAGGCCTATAGTCCCTAAATAGTCCTCCTTTGGCTTTCGTTTTACGCGAACCCCTCCTCACTCCTGTTCCTTTCCTCGCCTTCGGCGCCAGAGGCTCGTTTGGGGCCAACTTAAATGCCGGCACATCTCCCTTGTCGTTGTTATCCATATCAGCACCATTTTGGAAAGTTTCACGATCGGCACGTTGCTTAGCGCGCCATCCCGTCCCTGTAAAAGTCTTTTGTGCGTAAACAGTCACGTTATCTTTCTCGCCCTTGGCGGCTTTGATGGCGATGAGACGCTCAAGGAAACGGGCCTGATTTTGGCGGCCAATGGAGGAGCCAGCGTCGACGGGGATGGTGACAGGTTTTGATTCGTGGATTGCTTCCGTACGCTGGGTAGCAGTATCTGAGAGGCTGGAGGTCAGCGTAGCCATGATTCGTTCATGTTTCAATCGTTCTTCTTCCTTGGGGATTGGGCGGACAGGTCGACCAATGAGCTTGATGCCCGATGCAGCAAGGATATTGGCGGTAGGTGTTCGCTTAAGGATGGGGAGAGAGACTGTTGTATTGGAGGACGCAAGGAGGAGGTCGGTACCGATTGTGGAGGTCCAGGTGCAGGAGTAAAGTTGTTTCTGGTAGGATATGAGGGGGTTGTCGGTATGAAGATCGAGGATCTGGATTTGTTCATGGGGTTCTGGTGTGTTTAGATGATGATACGTAGGCTCAATGGCGGACGAGGTCGCTTCCGCGGCTTGAGGGGTTTTATATGCTGGAGGAAGGTCTGTAAAGGAAGGAGTTGCATTCTTCAAATCAGATGTCCTAAGTCCATCCAGAGTGGCTTCGTTGCTTCCGGTTGCGGATCGGGAGACCCTTAAAACGGGCCCAGCAATTGTGTCTTCGGTGTCGGGATTGGCCTCGTCCAATGGTAGAACAACGCCGGGGCTTTGCGGGGTGGTTGATTGTGTTCGAACGTTATTGCTGGACTTGCTTGTACCTGACAAGGCTCCGCTTTCTGACATAATAGAATTTGCAGATACAACCCCTGCGTCGAAACCGGCCCCAGCTGATATGACCTTGGCTTCTGCTGAGGCTGTATTCAAGGTGTGATCCATGGTTCCTTCGCTGCGCGACACAGCTTCTGCCCGTGGTGCTTCGTCAGCTGGAACTTTACGAGCACTTCTGGTGGATCTCTTTCTACTAGAGGAAGCTCGGGCACGGCCATAGAGATTATTCGTAGGAGGGTGTTCAAGGAAAGTGTTCGGAGCCTCAGGGGCGGGTATTGCTGGATTATTTGTAAATTGGGCCCTTTTCTTGGGTTTTAGATTCGCAGATTCGGAGGAAATGTCAACGGTCACGTAGAAAGCCTAGATATATTAGTGAATGCAAGCATTCCCTTTAACGTATCAGTCCCAACCTCTGTCTCTGTTTCATGGTACTCGTACTCCCATTCTGAACCATTGTCATCAATGGCCTGATCATTCGAAGGGGTTCGCGTGTCTTCATTCATACTTCTGAGGCAGAGCTTTCGAATGATGCTCGGATGAAGTGTCAGGGAGGGGAGTGTAGCTGGGCGACCGATGACAGTGAAGACTTGATGAATCGAAAAACCATTTTCCTGTAGGCCGATTAGGGCGACCTATGCGAAACGGATTGGTCTTCTTCAGATGGCAGCCGACGGCATGCCCGTCAGGAGCTGGAATGTCTACCAAAGCTCGATTGTTTTGCTGCTAACACTTTGAGCTCATTTCCCCATTGTACATGAATATTGACTAGCGGCTCAGCGGCTACCGGCCTTCGACGGCAAGCTTCCGTCCATGGAAGCTCCGAATGACGTCTCCCAAGCGTGTTGGAATGCCTGTTTACTATTATTATAGTATGGACGGTTATAACTCTCAACTTATGGCATGGCCGAATCTTGAAGCAGACATCGAGTAGGTACAGTACGCTCTGTAGCTTCACAAACATCGCCCGGTCTGCAAGATAGGGTTCGGCCATTGCACCTTCCAGCAGACTTTCGCTTGTTCTTTGGGCTTCTCGTAACGACTACTTGCATTGCTCCGAGCGCAGGAAGCCCGTTCTTTTCACTTGATTAAGTTCTGGAAACTCTGATCTCGTAAGCTCTCCTGATAGTCGGCTTAAGGAAGTGGTCCTATCGTTCACATAAGTTCATTTGCACTGTTTCCCGGTCATTTATCCAATTCAAAACTGTCGATGAGTCGACTGGCTAACAGAGTTATTGAATTGGCAGCTTCTACGCAAATATTCCCATTATCCGATCGCTCCTGCTCCTCTCCACTTCAACAACCCTTCTCCGTCATACTCCACCCGTTCCGCTCCAACCTTCACCCTTGCCAGAGGAATCGATAAGTGAAGCACAACCGTCTTTGAAGAGGTGGAAGCCCCAACAAAGTAACTTGTGAATAAACAGCAAAGCTTGCTGATAAAGAACGTACACAAACATTGGCAATCTATCATCGTCCTTATATTTAGTCGACTATTGCTCTTGTCGTCGTGCCATACTCATGTTGAGAAAACAACAGTTCCTTCTCTACTGTTCTTGCGCTTTCATTATATGCTTAACGTTTCTCGGGTCTAGTTGGCATCTAGCCCTTCATAGCGAACGTGCAGAGGGGGAGAACGATCGAGAGAAAGGCCGAAATAGGTCAACAGAATCGTGGAGCAACAGTCCAGTATGCTCACTGTTTCGCGTTTGGGGTCCTGCCCACTGGCGAAGCCGAATACACTCTGAAACAGGCGTTGCGGAGGATGAGAAATTACTAGAAGACATCGGGTACGAAGGGAGGACACAACCAAGCGACCTGACTAACGACCAACGAACAATGCGTGAAATTCCTCGATACGTTTTGGACTACGCGCCGCTGGTCCACCTTTACTCTGGCGAGCAATTTTGGCCTAGTGATATTGCCGAACACCTCAGTCACGTAACTCCAAATCTCAATTACACGCCAATACAAGCAACATCGATAAACCCAAACCTCACCAATCTTGATCATCTGAATGAATACAGCCGGGGCCGTTATATCTACCTAAAGAGCGATGACAATGTAGAAGAGCGGCCAGACTGGCTTGCTAGTAAGAAGAATATCCCTAATGCTTCGTACCATGAGAATGCGAGCGTATTCAAGGAGAGTTACACGAATGAACGTCAATCCGGCCGTAGCGACGCCCCGGCTGTCCTGATTGTTGTAAATAAGGGTCGGGGGATCGTTGATGCGTTTTGGTTCTATTTCTACAGCTACAATCTCGGCAACATAGTTCTCAACGTGAGATTTGGCAATCACGTTGGTGATTGGGAGCACTCGTTGGTTCGATTCCAGAATGGCAGGCCTAAAATTGTCTTCTTTAGTGAGCATAACTTCGGCTCAGCGTATAGCTACAGTGCCGTTGAAAAGATTGGCCAGCGCGTGAGTACTTAACACGATCCCTCTAGTCCCCAAGTATACAGTTACTGAAGTAAGGACCCAGCCTGTAATATACTCAGCGACTGGCACACATGCTATGTACGCTATGCCAGGTACTCATCCTTACGTCCTTCCTCTGGGGCTCCTCCATGACCAAACGGACCGGGGGCCCTTATGGGACCCCCTCCTCAACTCCCACACTTACACGTACGACTACCTCTCTGATACCTTGCGGGCGTCGAATGTAACACCGCATGTACCTACCCAATGGTTTTACTTCGCTGGCCATTGGGGAGATAGGTTCTACCCGATCGAGGATGACCGGCAATACGAGTTTGCCGGCCAGTATCACTATGTAAGCGGGCCTCTGGGTCCAAGATTCAAGAACCTGGGGAGAAGGAAAGTATGCCAAGGACGCTACAGTGATCCTTGCGTCATCAAAAATTGGCTGGGTGAAGAAGAGTTGACAGAGTATCCGGGGGAAGGCGATGGCGAAGGCGAAGTTTGGGAAGATGACTACTTGAGACCTCCTAGAGGTTTTGACAAGTTTAACGAATTATGAAGATGCTAATCGTAATTTTTGAATTACGATATTGCCAACTTTTCAGACCATCCACGTACATCAAAGAATTTTCCAGCCAAAATCTATTTCAAGAGAATTTGGACTTGGCTCGACATACCACCGGTTTCGGAGCCTGTATCTATCCTGATACACTGCCGTGCGATCGAGATCACCGGGTTGGATTCCAGAACAGTATTGCTTCGCGGAGTAGCACACAAACTCACAAAATTTCTCTCTGGGTAAGATCTTTGCACCCTATTCCAGCACTTTTCACAAGAACACTTCACGGCAATATTGAATTGCTACACGTTTTTGAGATTGTTAGTGAATGTTCTAGGCCAGCTATCCTCATCGACTTTAAATAACTTTTCTTTCCCATAAAACCTTTCCAATTAGACACTAAGTGAAACGAACACATAAGTACATCTTCTATATTTCGTTTAAATTATCCTCTATCTATTATTCTATACTCATGAGATATTTATTTCGATCCGGCAGACGCTGGCCGATCATCGTTTACACCTGCTACTGAGCTTTACTATTCGCATGTCCCCGGATGCAAAATTGTGTGACGAAACTTCAATCCGCCACAGTGATACTTGATGAAGGGGTATATCATTTAAGACCCCAAGTACCTCTTCTTCCTCTTATTTCTCAACCTATCTTAACGTTTGTTTATATACTAGGAGTCTTCCTACATCCCTAATGGACCATTCTTGGTTGGCAAAACTGCTCTTTGATACATGGACGACGAAGAACATAGCAATGACTGTCACTCCTACGAATAACCGGTGGACTTGCTCTGCCTATAGCGACACTACAGTGAAAAGCACACCGTCAATCAAGAACCTTCCATACCTCGAAGAATTCAGATTCCAGGTATGCTGGCGATTTCTGGAACTGCTCATTGTTGACCTCTATTTGCCCTTCGAGCTTGAAAGTGCTCGAGGCTCCCGTGCACTCTGCTCAAGACTGCGTTGAGCTTGAGACGGATCCTTCCCGGCTTTACTTGTCTTGAGTCGATTAGGATTACCGACATATCGGATAACGAAGAATTCACAGCGGCTTTGCCCCTCCCAGCACGTGGTCTCCTAGCTTGTGCAGCTTCTTTGACGGAGCTTGGTATCTCGCTTATAAATCTTATAAATTTCAATCGCGACAACCTGGGTGAGGCGCCCTTTATTATACCTTTTGAGGACGATCTACTCTCTGCACCATTTTTGAAATTCGTACAGTCTCAAAGCAAGTTGCAAACGCTCACCTTCACTAGACCGCAAGATATATTTGCAGAAACGGGGATACATGAGCAAGATGACTTTGTATGGATGTACATCCAACCAGTCGTGGTATATCCTCAGCTTGGATCTGCGACTATGTGGTTCAAGCAGAATTGCGCTCCCTTGTCTGAAGGCTTTCCAACGTCGACCGAGTTTGCGGTTGCGTTACTGGATAAAAAGCATCTCAGACATTTGAGAATCCCAGCAAATTTCTTTGACATTACGAAAGACTTCTTGCTGCAACTCTCTGTGGGAACAAGAGGGATCGAACATCTGAAGATCGGGTTTGATTACTACGACATTGTGAGTTCACACCCTAGATCCTCAGTAGCATATCCTAAGCTCAGCTCACTTGCCATTTCTTTGTTCTGTAAACTGACGTTCTATGCGTAGACACTCAGGAATACCTTCCTAAATCAATTGATTCCCAACCCAAAAGCTTCACGAGATTACCTTCCTATCCCTCACTCCACTAGAGCCACTCCGCCATTACAATGCGCAGATTATGCGACTTTTCATTGAAGCACTGGGCCTCTCTACACCGGCCGCCTTGAAGCACATTTGCTACGAGGAACTTTATTTGGAGGAATACCCTGGGTCTTAGTGGCTGGCAACGGAATATTATTATCATAAGACTGAAATTGGGAAGGAAGAGGGGCTAAAGCTCGACGGACGGGATTGCGAGAAGATGTTCGAAGAGTCCAGGACACCGCAACTCGTACCATTCTCGCGTGAGAGATTCATTTTCTTGTGCTTCAATCCTCGGTTTTGCCAAATATACACCGCTTGCAGAAAACATACTAAATTCTTCCAATTCGCTTTGTGTTTTTATTAAGAAAACCTCTTAAAGTATTGGTATACTGTAAGTTCTATTATCTGATATTATTCAAATCTCATTACACCACAAATGCATAGCGACAAAGCCATGCGGGTCAACATCCACAACATCTCAACAACATACACTGATGCTTGTGATAATGATACCGCAAAGCTTGTATTACTACTGCTTTATGTGGCTCCCCGAGCCCATGGGGCTCAACGAACCATTCTTGAACGGGAAGTAAAGGTATAACAAGCAGGCACTGTCAAACCACGCTCCCAGTGGTTCCGCTTCGCCATTGAAGGTTCCCTTGACTGGAGGTGAAGGTCCTACAAGAGGCCCAGTACCTCCCTTATACCAAAGCGGTCAACATGCTTCTCCTAAGCCTTCTCCTAAGCAGGACGATATAGCTATCACTTGATTGAAGGCCACGGGATCCAAATTTCGCAGATGGTCCATAACCGTAACAGCCGCCTAGGTCGTTACTATAACGACGGTCGGATGGACATAGGATCCAGGATGAGCCTGAGTCCTATGCCGGCCTTCCCTTTATGGATTCAAAATAACAATTGGCCTTGAGCTGCATCGTACGATCGTGCTATAGAAAACCAGCATCTTCGTCCTGCCCTTTCTTCCTTCATTGATGCGTTCAGCTCACCTCTGCCGCTTCTGAAAGTAATTTGATGCTAGTGAGTATAGCGTAAGTATTTTCCTCGTATGGTACGTGATAACGTTTCTCTCCCGATTTACCCTGCTAACTTGAGGTGTGCCAGCTATACCAGCAAATCTATGATCTCACAACAAGCGGAGCAACGCAATCAAAAGACCACGTTCAACGAATTTCTATCAAATTCAAGAGAGGATTCAAGTAAAGAATCCGAATCAGATGGATAAGTCGTAGAGAGATGAAGCAGTTATATCAATCTTTTATATTTCAGAAAACCGCTAACCTTTAACACAAACGTAAAAATATATAGACTACCGTTATTTTCAAAACAATCTAAGGAAATCCACCCGACACTACGACTTTGTCAATCGCCAGATCTCCACAGAGGGTCTTGTCGCTGGGGTTCTAACACGCTGAATTGAACAATGTCTCGACGAAGGTCATCTTTGCAGAGGAATATATTGTTTATTTCCTGGTATATACCTAGGGCGTTGCACCGCTGGCTTTGCGGAGAATAGCATGAAATCGAGCATGGCTGCGAACACCTCCACAAAGCAATGGTAGCATCTAAAAAATCAACGAGGTGTTAGCTTGGGTTTACCTGCGAATCGAAGCCTCTTGCCCTTGGGTAAAAGAAAAGGATGCATTCGTACACCTTTGAGAGATGCAAATATATATATATCAATTTCAAATCAGTCAATGACCACACGAGTTTGAAGAATATATACGCATATTCGAAAGTCGAATCTGAGAGGATTGACTCGGAAGTGGTTAATACATCTGTTCAATATCGACAAGTCAACAAATCACCAGATCGTCTAATACTGCTCGGGGCCCAAATTGCGCTGCGAACACGCTGTGGTTGGTGGCTCGATACCTTTGGGACGAGGGTATCAAGATAACGCTAATAATCTTAGTCTTGAGCGTGGTATTGCCGGATCGTTTGGGGTCAACGGAGCGATTTAATTCGGTTGCAACAGTGATCCTCAATACGCACACAGAGTCAGCCACTTATCACGAAGGAAATATTGAGATTTATGGGAGGCAGACCTGTAAAGAGGGAATCAACAGATGTTCTTTCATTTGGAATTACGCGCTCCCCAAGTGCAGCTACGTAGAAACAAGAAGGTAAAGCTATCAGGTGATCGATACCGAGAGCAACCTCTGATTCTACATACCTGCCAAGTACGGTAAGATTGAAGTATCCAAGCTGAAAAAAGCATGAAGAATCCGAACACCAACCTTGAGCTGTCAATGGAGAGTCCAAAGCCCTCGTCCCAATACTCCAAGAGGGGGAAGTGTGACGTTGCGGACGAGATCACAAACGGCGAGCTTGAATGCTTAGTTTTGACTGGGGAATACGAGCAAGACGTTGGCGATGATCTGGAGTATCTCGACCTTGCAGATACCGAAGCAGATGAAGACGAAGATAACGTCTTTCCCGACCTTTGAGACCATGCTTCGAATCCAGCTGTCTGGCAGAAATGCTATCGAGATACCAGTCATTAAAGGAGCAGTCGCGGCCAATGAATGACAGAAAACCACGGTCGAGGATAGGTTGAGTTCTGACTTTCGTGCACTAATATTTTGCCAAATAAATCTACTGGTGGCACTTGGATCGATTCTTGGGCTGTAAACTTGGAGCCATAGGGATCCCATTCTAACACGCAGTTCACAGAAGAGGAACTCATGCTCCAAGGAAGCCCGAGCGGAACACATTTATTCTTCTTGGAAAACTCCACAGTTGTCCATGTCAGAGCGATTCAATGCTACACTAAACATCCGTAAAATAGAATAAAATTGTGGTACTGTTCGCATATCGATCGATGAAATATCGCATTCATCGCATCTGTTCAAACGACCTATCATGAGAGGTCAAACAGAAAATCGATTAGGATGTCCGACAGTGAGGACCGAAGAGCGTTCTGAATGCCCTATGTGCATGAAGTTTGCCAGACTGTACACTCCCACCTGTGGTTGGGTTTTGGCTAGAACAGAAAACAACGAAAACACACAAGCACGGCTTTACAATGTCTCTCATACAGAAGAAACCTTCAAAGTATGCATGCTGCAGATCTTAGTAAATGCTAGAACGACCGCATTTTTTGTACGCAGATGCATACATGAGAAACAACACAGTTTGTCGAAGTTTGGGAATGGGCTTCTGTCTCCAAATCACAGGTAGAACCTGTGGCTCATGAAACCACAGTGCTCTTGGTGTTTGGCATGCGCCGTTCTGTGGGAGAGTACCTAACAAGGAATGACGTCTTATCAAGGACCATTTGAATGGCGTACGACACTCAGCGCGTACGAAAATCAATAACGACTTCACGTTCGAGGATACAGAAAGCGATTGATCGAATACATTGTTCATGCAGCGATGAAACGGGGTGTGAATATGTCAGATCTAGCCTAGAGTAAATGAGAAACAGAAGAGAACTGCCGAGAAGAATCCGGACATTGAGAACCCTAGTCATCAAGCGAAGAAGATACGCATCGATGACAAAGAGAGAAACTCAGACATAGACATCATATCTATCATAAGCTCAGAGAATGAGAACGAATTGAAAAGAGCGAGGGTAATGATTCTACAACAGAATCAGAAAACTCTGAAAGACACACGTCTTCTATGCGGGTTTCTTTATGGAACGATCATTACTTATGGGAAGATCTTAACCAATGCCTCCCAAAAATACAAAGAGCTCATCGACGTCAAGGAATACGCCTCCATGAAGAAACAGTGCAAAGAAACCTCGGAGTCAGCGAGCTCCTTGGTACGAAGCTATGTTTCAGCCTACCCAGACCAAAAGAAGCTATTCAAAAGTGCTAAGAATCCGAAAGTCAAGAAGGGGAGGGTCATAGGTTCCGAAGAGTCAGACCCATAGGTTCCGGAGGATCAGACTCATAGGATCCGGATGATCAAGGTCATAGGATCCGGATGGTCAAGGTCATAGGATCCGAAGAGCCGGGGGTCATTGCTTGTGATCTTTTGCTTGGTCTTTTGCTTGGTCTTTTGCTTGGTCTTTGCTTGTTCGACGATGCATTACTATTCGCTTTCCTTTTTTTTGCTTTTTGCTTTCATGGAACCAGCTGAGGACAGCTGGTTAATTCTATATCCCCGAGAGCTGTTGGAGGCAGGAATCAATAATTAGTCAGCCGAGCGGGGTTAAATAAATTAATCACTCCTTTTCCAATAGAAATCTGAACAGCCAGTTCAGTAGTTTTCAACGGCCTTAGTGTCAAAGTCGTCAACAAATTCGAGAGTGATATTCCGAAGTTTGTCAAACCAGAAACTAAAGGCTGGAGGTACAAGTTACAACTGCATGATTTTCCTCTGAATTACTTCAGAATTGTTGATTCTCGTAAAGATCTGCATCGCACATATTCGGCAATCGCCTCTTCTTGAATAATGGTTGATCTCATCAAGCATCAGGCCTCACTCACTTCTTCCACATCTTTACAACATCGTCAGCCCACTTCTTTTATCTTTCGCTTGAATACTCTGTAGCACCTGGTATTTCGAGATTTCTTCTTATCATCGGGCACCTGATACCATCAGCTTTTTCCCCTCACAGAGCATCTGCTTGCACAGCTGCATCTATCCCACCCAAACACTATCGCTGCGACAAACTTATTTGATCTTTCTGGTGTCTAATGCTCTCTATCTCCATTTCCCAAGCTAAGTAGAATAACAACTAGAATACAAGCATGTTTCCTATCCCTTTAAGCGAAATTACGGCTTTTGCGATCGATTGGCGCGCCACTACATGGATTTCTCAGCGCCGGAGCGAGAATTCTACGTTACAACTATTTTTACATTGTGTTTCTTGGTTGTACTTGCTGGCTTGAGATCCTTGGGTGACTGGTGACTGTAACTCATGGACGACGCGAATTGGTCCTCTGAGTCCACTCGACAAATCTGCGATTTTGAGCAGAAAGGAGCGTAAGAGCGTTGCAATCTTGACTTGCAGGGAACGGTCAGTATTCAGGTCTAGTATCATGAATTCTGTCTCATGTTATGTTTGAGTATGACTATCCCGCTTGAGTACTCCTTTCTTTCCTCAATAGTGTGGTCACCAAAATGTGTGATCACTAAAACCGTTCTTTCACACAACTTCAATCGTCAAAACACATCCTCGTTATATATAATATATCCATGGTCAGCCTCGATGTCAGACAATACTCTTAATGATATACTGCTAGGCTTGGATGCTAGACAACCCGTATATATGGATGATTGGGTTTTCTGGCATTTCTCGTTCTCTACAACATTCCTCACGCATTGGTGTTGGTTTCCTTTCTATAACATACGTATATTCTAGCGAGTCTTTAAATACTACCGGCCTTCATAGAATCTAATCGAGAAGCAATATTCAAGATTACTTCTACTAAACGTTGACGAATAATCGACTCCTTCCGCTATCAGGACAGATCTTCGTGGGCTGAGACAAGCGGAGTAAAGGATGATTCAATCGGACAATTCACGAGTCACCATGCGAGTAAGCCAAGTCGAATTCGCTGAAATGGTCGCCGACCAGGTAAGCCTCCAACGACATCCTTCTGTAAAAGAATAACGAGCTAATGATGTGAGAAACGAAGATTGACAATGACTGGGACCTCTTCGGCCTTGCCCTGACATACGAGACTCACTTATACCACAGCCGAAAGGCTCTTCCCAACTTCCATTTGCAATCTGATACCACAGATTCCGGCGTTACATGCAGTGCTGATATCGAGGGCCACAGCTTCTACAAGTGAGTGGTAAGGATGCGATTCGGCAATCCAGCCGATCCAACTCTTTTTGCGTATCACCCCATCAACTACTCATGTATCAGGTTACGATGTATATAGTGCTGGCTCGCAATGCGGCTAAGTGAGGAAGGACAGCATGTCGCGATAGAAGAGTCACATACCCTATCGATGTGAGTAGCCTTGGAATGATGACCTCATGTCTCGCCTAGAGACTACTCCCCATCAATTCTTGCATCGTGATGCTTTAGAGAGGATTGCTAATCTAGAAATGCTTACGTTTGATGTGGGTTGACGGTCTTTCGACCGAGGAATACAATACTAGGGCACCGTGCCCATATACACTCAAAAGCTTGAAAGTCCCACTCCAAGGGCTGTTTGATTGCATCCACTTAGGGGAACTTCTTCATCAATTCTGACAGAGACGACTTCGTCTCATGTTTGTCGGTTGTTGGGGACGTAATCCTCTCCTGCAACACTCTTCGTCGGTTTCAGCTTAGAATGACGAACCACAACCGCCCCTACGATTGGGATGATGTTGCCCCATTTGTGATACCACCAGCCGTGGGTTAACCTTTTTACAAAGTTGTTTCCTCAGCCATGCAGTGAGCAGATCCATGAAGTTCGCATGCGTCAAGCTCAAGGCATTGAACACGTCAACAGTACCACACCGGCTCTGCGATTCGAAGTGCTTCATCTGAAGCATATTGATATCCTGCAGATGCATTTGTCACTACGATAGACGCCAACAATCTTGAAGAGCTTCGAATTACTCACTCCCAGGTCGAACCCTCGGTCTGGCAAGATCTTAGAAAATTCAAGCTTCAAGTGCTGAATGACGTGTCTTAGAACCACTTGGGTGGCCCATTCCTAGCGTTTCTAAAGGTACAAGACAACGTGGAATGCTTAACCTTTGCTAGGCCGCAAGATGTATATCGAGGGGATGTAATTGTCTTCTTCACTTCTGAGCCCAATCTGATTATACAGATGGTCAGCCAAGCCCTGCAGTTAGGAGCTGGCACATCTTGGTACAAGCCAATTCCCGCTATCGTACCAAAAGAACTCAAAACAAGTTTCAAGAAATTGTTCTCCGCTCTGCAAGGCATGTGTCACTTGAGGTACTTGAGGCTTCCGGCGGACATGTATGATGTATCGAAGGCGTTCATGTGACGGTTATCAGGCATCCGGTCATTGGAGCACTTGGAGTTTTGTCTCGATTATCGAGATAATGTAAGTCATGAGGACATCCAAATCCATGTTTCCCAGGCTTTGAATACTTTACTAATACTAGGGAAGATATATACTACAGGCTTCCCTGGTCACACTCTTGCGTAAACTTCACAATTTACAAAAAGCCACGTTCTTATCACTCAACCGGCCCGCTCCACTATGCAGCTTTGATGCTGTCAAGTTCCGAAAACACGTCCAATCTCAGAAATTCCATTGCGCATCAAGCACATTCGCTACCGCCACTCAAGCGACAACTCTTACCTAGGTGGATGGGTAAATACCAAGATCTGGTATCATCACACCCTTATTTCAGGAGATGAACGGCTACCATTGGAGGGTGACGTCAGCGATAGAATGCTCAAACAAGACTTAATACAACTGTTTACCAAGATTGATCCCCCACCTAGCTGCAGCAAAGACCAAGAATTCTGCAAGAAGGCTCACTCGACCGATCGAATATAACTAATGTACGAGTATACTACCATCATAGACTGCTTGATGATGACGAATGAATGTTATTGACTTATCAAAAGTGAAAATTGTCGAGAAAACGTTATCATATTTACAATAGTTATACTTATATTGATTCATTAGTTATAATATAACTTAAGCACAACCTTTAAGCGCGACCGAACGAACTTGACATCAGTACGAAATAGGTTCCATTCTTGCATGATCTGGCCGTATCCGCTCTAATAAAGTAAGGCGTCATAAGGGATACTCTCTACAGTAGAGGCAATGGCTTCATGTACTCTAAACCCCAAATTCCCCCCAGCTCCCTCCCTTCCGCTTAGGAATTCACCACTGTCATTCATGAAGAGCTATAGGTACCGCATAATTCTTCATACAAGACTGCATTCTTTATATGATCTCTGTTGTTTTTAAATAATTCAACTAAGAACCGTTTTCTTACAGTATAAACAAACAACGTTTTAGATAAAAAGTCATATACGAAAGTGTGGTGTTTTCACATTTTAAATGGAAAAGGGGGCCCGGTGGTGATCAGTCTGCGTCGATCAAAACATTTCATATGATGAATAAAAAAGACACTAGCGAGTCGGATGGTCTATGTACATGTAAAGGTATCAACCGTAGCATAAGGTAGGGATGGCGGTCCAAAAGTTATTTTTATTTTCTAGCGCAAAGCCATTCATCAAGTGCCATCCTCAACAAAAGATTTCTTGTCTCTACGTGAGCGCAGAATAACCACCACTTCATCTTCCATCTCAGACGCCTTCCCCGAGCGGTAGAACCCGAGTCCGCCTAAACCCAACGTACGTGTGGAAAGGTTCAAGCATCCCAACAGAGCCAACCAATCAATCCCTGACCCTACCCAGTCCGACACACTACCCTCTTCAATTCCGCCCAATGACATTCCACTACTTCCACCCCCCCTCCCCCAACCCCCCCCACCCCGCCCTCCCCGCTCCCAGCAACCTTCACCCTCTCCGCGCCCCCCGGCACCGACATCTGGCGCAAACCCCCGCACCTCGACTCCTTCAACGCCCCGATCCTCTACCGCACCCTCGCACTCTCCTCCTTCCGCCGCGCCCGCGTTTCCATCTCCGCAGAATGGAAAACCCGCTTCGACCAAGGCGGGCTCTGCCTCATTCTTCCCTCCCCCCCCAAACCCTCCCCTGCTACTACTGCTACCGGTGAACGGAAATGGTTAAAAACGGGCATCGAGTTCTTCCACGGCGGCCCGCATGTCAGTACCGTGGCCTGTGATCGCTGGGCCGATTGGAGCTTGGTGCCGGCGGCGAGTGGGACGGCGGTGACGGTGGAGATTGAGAGGGAGTTCGTGCATGGGGAGCCGACGAGTACGTTGTGGGTGTACGTTGTGGAAGGCTTGGAGCGGCGGCCTGTGAGGGAGGTGACGTGGGTGTTTGACGAGGCGGATGGGGAGTGTTGGGTTGGGGTTTATGCGGCGAAACCGACAAAGGATCAGGATGATGGGGAGAGAGCGTTGGAGGTGGAGTTTGGTCATTTGCTGGTTGAGACTGTTTAGTAGGGGAGTGGGGTGGTGGGCGTTGGGCAGTGGGGGGTTTTTTTTATGGAAGGCTGATGATACTGAGGACTGTAGCTGTTCTTGGCTTCGGGGAACTAAAATGTATATCGTTGAGTGCATTTTTACAATATTATGTCCGAAAACTTCAAGATTTAAAGTGGTTCATCCCCACTGCCTGTTGTACTTACCTAAACCCTCATTCCAGCTCACATACTCTATAAACAATATTTGGTCATATACGCGACGGGATATCTCTCTTTTACTCCCACCAGCGATTTCCAAACCGCGAGTGTTCCGACACCCGTGTTCCTACAGCTTGCACATCTGGCAGGACCAGCTTTCCTTGACAGATGGTGAGGCAGCCAATTCCGATGGAGTCCTGGTACCCAAAGCTAACAGTACTTTACGCAAAAGTCACTCGTTTATCCCTTATCCCTTTTACAGACCACGCTCCCTTGCCCCCACTTTGACGCTGCTACAAATGCAATGTCCCCAAGTCTCACCAGACCTACAGAGATTCCCGTCAGAATAAAAGCACATCCGTTACCAAAAAAATCTCTGCGAAGGGGTCTTGCTTCGGCTGATCGAATATGATTGATGTATATATATATATATATATCATACGCTGCTTGGTGGTGGCGGATGGGTGTTACTAGAGAGGACGAAGATGTTTCGCCAAAGCATATAACGGGCACAGCTACTGCCGATGAAATTGTTCCACTGGGGAGAAAGACGGGAATGGTTGAGAGAACACGCTCGCTTCAGGTGGCTAGAATGGGTTCCCGAGCTTCTGTTCGAATTGGCTGATCGTTCATTTTCTTTCCGAGGTGTGACCAGTCTCATCCGTTGTGTCTGCCGCCAGCGGAATCACCAACCTGGCCTAAAAGGTAAGTATGTGGGTTGAAGAGTACAGACGAATATCATACAAGTTAGTGTAACCATCTTGACGCTTAAAGTCTGGTTCAGTTATGGGCCCCGAGTTTTCTAGCGCTTGCTTCCATATAAGCACTCATACGATGTAGGAAGTTGCGGGAAAGAATGAGAACAGAATGATGAATACGAGCGTTGATATCTTGATTTACTTAGCCGACTTTTAGTGACTCTACGCCTGGCGGTTACTTCCACACATATCCAGCGCTCGATCTTTCTTCTCCAACATCTCCTAGCCGAGTCTGTCTACCTATCCCACGCACCTCTCAGCCCAACCTAACTTTATCCGTCAAATATGACAGATCCACATTCGGAATCCCCTCATCAAGCGCCAAAAAACTGCGCTATGCGCTTCGCCGTCCACTCTGGATTCTCATCACCTACTACAAAATCATCAGCACTAAATCCCACCACCCCTCGGGAAGCGTCGGGCAAATAAATACATACCAATCCAATGCCCCCGCCTTGGGAATCACATCCACCACCACATGCCTCCCCACCGGCCGCCCTCAAAACCCTCACGGGTGCAAAAGTCGCCTGCCCACCCAACCCCAGCACGGACATCGGCAGCGGCGTGATCTTAGTCGTCGCATTGAAGAACGCTTCATCCACAAACGCCTCGGCGAAATACGTCAGCTCCGCGCGCAAAAAGCCAGGCTTAGAGATCTCAGTCGTGTAGCGTGTCAAGTCGCTCTTAGAAACAGCTTCTATTCCCGAATGCGACGCGTGAACAAAATACCACGCCAACATCTCCCGCGCCCTTCCGGAAATGAAAACGAGGTATGTAGTTTACTGGTGGGCCCTGTGCATGGTTAAAAGCGGGACCTCGACGGTTTTAATGGTAGCTTGAATAGTTTGGTACTAAGTAGTTATACAAGCGACTAAAGTCCTGCCAAAATTGAGCTCTCGAACCACGGAAGATAATCGTCGTGGACCCAGTCTGCTAATCTTCTCACTACGGCAACAACCTGGAAGACACCCTTCACCGAGTATGTATCACCCAGATGCCTGTCCCCGAGTATTACGATCTCACTGTTGTTTTTGACCTGAGCAATCATGAGCTTCCATCTGTGGCCCTGCATGACGAGGATAGGCAGCGACGGTAGTTCCACCTTCGAATTGAGTTGCCGTAGACGAGCAAAGTGGGCTGAGACCCATAAGGATATTTGGACACGCATGTTATCTTCGTCAATCGCGCCTCTTTTTGTCACCATGCTGACAGCGATGGGCGAGAACGAGAGGTATTCGGCATCGGTGTGATTAATGCTGGACTTCTGTTCTGCTTTGATCTTAGCCTTCATCTGATCGGCTTTAAGTCTAGCAACAATACGGGCTTGTAAGTCTCCATGGGAATCGGGATTCAATACAAGGACATAGTCAACCATTTTCGACTGCATGGAATTGCCTTTGGCGTATTTGGGAAGGAGAGACTTGTCTGTGATCTTGGCGGGCGTGACATCGCGATACCAGATACCCTTTGCCTTCCACGGCCCAACCAGTGCGAGGTTGAGAACTCTCGAATGCACTTCACTGTTCCATGACGCCTCTGGCAGCTTTGCATTGAAGCATGCTCTTGCACTGCCTAGAATATTCAGCACCTGAGTCCAAAAGACCTGATATCCCAAACCCCCCGTTAACTTCTGTTCCCCTTGCTCTTTCTGCATAGCCTGGGATAAGAAGTTCTCTGGGAATGTGTCTTCCAGCAGTTCCTTCGCTGCGATACTCTGTATCGTGAGCGGAATTACATGTCTCCCAGCAGCAATGGAAGCCAGATCCTTGCACAATGGTTTCACATCTGTAGGTATTGGGAAGCCTGGCGTACCGAAGTCTATGATCACGACTGGCGTGTCTGAGAGCAGGAAATCAACCATACGTGTCGGTTTCTTGGGGCTGCCTTCACCTCTTTTGCCTCTACTTGCTGACGTTAAATCCGAGTCTTCCGAGACGCCAGAGGATCTTGTGGATGTGCTAACAGCCAATCCATTGTCCTCGGGCTGATATTGTTTTAGAGGCGGGAATGTAGGAGTAGATAGTTGGTCGAGTGTAGTGTCTATTCGCGTGATACTGATGTTTGAGGCCGGCTTTGGAGTAGCTTCCGAATCGTCTTCTCTGCTAGGGGATGCAAGGCTTTGGGGAAGTCCAGTTCGTCGAGCGGTAGGTGTTTGGGATTGGTTCGTCGCATCCGCTGGTCTCAATTGACGCCTTACACTGGCCCGAGTATTACGATCCTTACACACTGACTTCGAAGGCGAGTCATCCTGCGAGTGCGATCGCTTTCGATTTGATGCTTCGCTCATCCTACTACCAGAAAGCTCTGCGAGCCTGGGGTATTTGACCGCACGTGTAGCATTTCCCTGTCCGTGTGCTTGTGTTCGCTTTCTCTGCTTACGCGGTGGTGTCGCGGTTTCGTCTTCGCGTATGTACTGACGAGGGAGCTCGGGATGGCCCTGAAGCCAGGTAGAAATACTGCTGGAGCTACTGTAGGAGTCGTCGTTGTCGTCGAGGTGCTGAGGATCATAGGGTGGCATTTGTGGAGGCTGAGAGGAGAGCGTACGGAGATGAAGACACAAAAGACGTGGCCTAAATAGTATTCAGGTTTTGAAACACAATAATGGGGAGATTTGCGGCCGTGGATGAGAGGGAACTTTCGTTGGCATGTAGCAACGGTCGCGTAGGTCAACAAATTTGGACAGGAATGAAGTGCGCGAAGTAGGCGAAGTACTCGTAGAATATTTGTAGCTGAGAAGCAGGGCGTTATACCCAGTGTGGTTAGCGTGGATGAAAAATTTGTTGTCTGCGAGAGGCGTGGCAGAGTAGAAAAACTCTGCGAGATCATTCTACTATAAATGCTACTTTCTTTACGCAAGTTTTCACCCAATCATTTTCAAATCGAATTAAGAACGTTACTGATATCGAAGATATTTGATCTCTTAACGAACATCTTGCCGCAAGTTCTGGTACGGAATTCTGTTTCATGTCAATTGAACTATGTTTCGAGTCCGGCTTAAGCTGAAATCATTCCTTCGACGTAAAAAGCTAAAAGCGTCTTTCGATGGTATATACTACACAACTGCAATGCCTCCCATGGTAATACATATTCGCTCAAGTGTGGTTTAGTCCGCCGATTTGCACGTCCGTAACGCCATCCATGACACCCGCAGGACCCGGAATATGCGGCCCTCCGTCTGATGGATTTTCTGGATCTGCCGTCTCTAAAATTTCACGCCCTTTATCTGGCGGACTCGGGAAGTCCTTGCAATTACCGTAGACACCTGAAGATTGACCATTAGCGTCTGTGGTGTTTGCGTTCACCGAGGCGGATGGCTTACTGGCTGCATAATAAGCGTAGGAGATACCGTTACCAACCGCCTGGTCTGCCCTCAGGCGGAAAGCCTTGTTGACATCATAAACCTCTGGTTCGAGGTTAGGCTTAGATGAGGCGTGGATATAGTAGTGCACAATCTCCTCCAAAAGAATCCACACTTTGAACGCATGCAAGGTTTGCCCATTGCCTCGGAATCTGTTGATATACGTATTGACGGACAAACAACTGTTCTGTGGTGGAAGATTTGCGTACGGACTTGTCCAGAATTTAGGACAGAGAAAGATGTAAGGCAAAGGGTTACCGTAAGTGGCCACAGGTGTCTCGCTTTGAAGACAATGGGTGTACATGTCAATCCGTCGGCCGGCTATTGAAGTAGGGAACTGGCCGACTGCTGTTGGGCATAAGAACGTAGGACTGCCATTGGTATATGGGAAGGCAGAGGGGTGCCTGGCTACGCCCGTGGTAACATTCGTGAGGACTTCGGCAACGAAAGGTGCATTCGATGAGTCTTTGAAAAAGGCTTTGAAGGCAGGACTGGGGTTGGAGAGTTGTGCGTCTTGAATCACTGGAAGGAGAGATCTCCAGAGGTTTTGAAGCAGAGAATCGAGCTGTGGCCCCCTATGACTGCCGCAGTTGACCATCATGTATTGACCGCTACTCCTTATATCAAAACGGGCTGGGAATGCTCTTGGCTGTGGGGATTTCGGTGCGTTTATCGTCGAGGGCACAGCATGCCCCACAGCGAGTGGTACGAGAGGACAAAAAAACAAAAACCAAATGGATTTCATTTTGAAGGCCTGCGAGTCAATGGTTGGGATTCTGCGGAATTCAAACGATAATAGCAAATTCTCCGGCGCTCAATGAAAGGTTTTATATAGCTAAGTATGCATCGCACCACGCCTGGGCGGCTGTCGCGACTCGCGAGTCTCTCCCGAAGCAGACGGGAAAATTCTGAAACCATAACGAATCGCAACGTCTGAAACAAGTGTAGGTCCGTGTGCTCAATGTGAGCAGAAGCCTCACGCAGCGTTGATCCCGATGGCGTTCAGCGTGAGAAAGCTACCCATATTGCGGGCCATTCACCAGTGGGTGCACAAAGTGATGGGACTAGAAGCGGCAACTTTCGGACACAGCTAAAAAGAAACAATTCTCCAGGAATGAAATTGAATGGCTACGAATGAAACACGACCCAGAATCAGCAAAGTGCTTTGACGATGTGAACGGCTAGTTAAATGTAACGACAAGCTCATGAAGTCAGATTTGTGGTGGTACTGCATGTAGCCAAATTCGATGTTTTTGGTGGATTAGGCCTCAGCCGCTTATAGTCCCATGACTTTGTGCACCTACTGGTGATTGGGGGTGGGGAATCGTGTGATGAGGTTCTGGATGGGTGTTGGAGGTCGTGAAAAGGGGAGGGTATATTTGGGGCGGACCTAGATGTTTAGGGATAGCTTGTGCCGGGAAATCTTGAAGCACGATGATACAAATCCTGTGCGGCCCCAAGCACCTGATCTGTGGTCACTCGAAGACTTTGCTTCCGTACACCACGTACAAGTAAACAATGCTTAAATCTTACTCCTCTCCCCCACCGCCCCTGCCCCCTTCGGCATCTTCTTTCCCGTTCCCAACTCATCCAGATCCTTCCTCTTGTAATAATGCGGCGCCGCCTCCGTCAACCACAACGGATCGATCGGCATCGTACTCCTCATGAATTCCTTGCTCGTAAGCACCAACTCATGGAACAGCACCCACTTCGGCTTAACCTCGAACAGCACACTACTTGGGTGTATGTGCACCGTCATCGCGTTCTTCACGGTTCGATAACTGTCGCCTCCTCTTTGCAAGCGAGCGGAGTTTGGGAAGAAACCTGCGGTTATGGCTTTCTGGATGGGTACTAGGTCGTTGGCACCGCAGCTGCTGATTGTGACTTCGACGCGGTCGCAGAGTTTGGCGAGTTGGTCTCTGACGTCACGAGCGCGGACAAGGGAGCGGTTCTGGATGAAGTTTTCCTTGGACCACACGATGGAGAAGTCGGAATCGCACCATTGATTCCAGATGTTTAATAGGGTGAGATGGTCACCGCCTTCCTTGACAGTGAAGCGAGCACGAGCGGAGTCGGCATGGATTTTCTTGTCTTTAGGTCTGTAAAACAGCGCGGAGGCTTCTCCCAACATGGCTATAACCGAAAGCACTTCCTCGACGCATCCATGTTTGTCAGCCGCGAGCACAGCTTTGGCGAGCATAGGATCCGTAGGGAACTCAGCAAGCATGCGGCCGATTTTTGTGAGTTCACCGCGATCATTGAGGCCACCAAGGGCGTACAGTTGTTCGAGGGCGCGGATGAGGGTTTCAGCGGGGGGGGGGTCCATGAAGTCGAAATCGATGAGGTCGTTGATGCCAAGAGATTTGAGGAGAAGGACTACCGAGCTGAGATTTGCGCGCTGAATCTCGGGAGTTGTGGATTCTGGAAGCTCATTGTGGAAGGCGTATTTGGTGTAAAGCCGGAAGCATTTCCCTGGACTTACTCGTCCAGCGCGACCACTGCGCTGATTGGCAGATGCACGAGAGATTGGGGAGACAACCAGGGACTCCATACTTGTGTGCGCATTGTACACGTTCTCTTTCACAAAGCCAGGATCTATCACGTAAACAATGCCGTCAATTGTAAGACTTGTTTCCGCGATATTCGTGGCTAAGACAACCTTCCTCGCATTTGGGGGAGTAGGCTCAAAGATCTTCGCCTGTAATTCGCTGGGCAGATTTGCGTAGATGGGACAGATGATAAGCTCCTTCACCTTGGAACCCAATTTCCTGGCGGTCTCTTGTAGGTTCTGTTCAGCAGCTTCGATTTCTTCTTGACCAGTGAGAAAAACTAGGATATCGCCTCTTCCCTGCGTGATGTGGATCTGGAATATCGTCGTGACGGCGGCGGCAAGGTAGTTTGCCTCAGGTTGAGGGCTGTAGTATATGTCTACCGGGTATCGTCGGCCAGGGATGTTGAAAATAGGCGAGTCGTCGAAGTAAGAGGAGAAGCGCTGAGCGTTCATTGTGGCGGAAGATATGAGAATCCTTAAATCTGGTCGCTCTTTTGCAAGATCCTTTACGAGTGACAGCAGGATGTCGGTATGTAGAGTTCTTTCGTGGGCTTCGTCAATCATTAGGGCAGTGTACTCTCCTAGGGAAGGATCTGTAAGGAACTCCCGCAGAAGCATTCCATCGGTCATGTATTTCAAAATTGTCTTGTCAGAGGTAGCGTCTTCGAACCGGATACTGTACCCTACCTCGTGACCTAGCTTAACCCCGACCTCCTCAGCAACACGTTGAGCCACAGACATGGCTGCTACTCGACGAGGCTGCGTGCAACCGATTTTCTGCTTGTCCCGAGTAAAGCCTGCTTCGTGGAGATACTGCGGGATTTGTGTTGTTTTACCGCTGCCTGTTTCGCCAACAATGACGAGTACTTGGTGCTCTGCAACTGCAGCAAGTAGCTCGTCCCTGTATGCATAGATGGGAAGACTCTTCCTCGTATCCTCAATCGAAGCTGCTTTGTTCTCCGCAATTTTCAGTTGCTCTTGAAACAGTTTCTGCTCCTTTGTCAATGGCTTCCCATCGCCCGCTAGTCTTGTATCCATGACGAAGTTGATTTTTTGTGCCTCATCAAAGACGTACTCATACTCGCCCTCGTCCACCCGTTCGCTCTGAGATATCTGTGCTTTCGCCTTTGCCGTTTGTTCCCTCTCCCACTCCTCTTGCTCCGTGATAAATTTCTCCTGCCCGTGCTCATCACGATCCACATAGCGTTTGTATAAAGCCTCTTCCTTCTTCCTCCTATCGATCTTTCCCTTCTCCGTAATATAATCTTCGGGCATGGCATAACCATCTCTATAGTCATCGATGCGGAGCCTTTCCTCCGCAATCCTGAGAACCTCTTTATTCTTTGCGAACTCGGCTTTCTCCCGCGTCGTGAGATCAGGATTTGTTCGAAGCTCCTGATCCTCTTCGAAGACTTGCTTCCGTAGTAAAGCCAGCCTCTCCGCCTCTCTTTTCTTGAGGTATTCCTGCCTGGATCGCTCCCTCAGGTCACCCATGGCTGCTTCACGGGCCTCTGCATCTTCAGCCAATCTTCGCCTTAAAGCCATCTCCTTGCCTTCCTTGGTCCTGGATGACCGATCTTCAACGAGTTTCTTCGTCTTCTCCGCATCTTTTGTATTCAGTCGCTTTGCGAATTCATCCCGATCCGCCAAATCTTTCTCCCTTGCTCTTTCCATCCGAGTCTCTTGATCAACATCGGATTCCGGTTCTCTCGGAGATGCTGATCCATCATTTAGACGTTTTCTTTTGGTTGGTGACTGCGGAAATTCAACCTCTTCCACATATTCCTCGTCTCCCCAGCGGTCTTCCGCATCTTCATCTTCCTTCCTTCTGATCTTCTTCGATCTATGGCGCTCCTTGTCCCGCTCTTTGCCCTGTTGCCCGCTTCCATCCTTAACTTTACCATCCAGAGTCCCACTGCGCTCCTCCCGTAGCCGGTGACTCTTCTTATCCAGCTTCTCCACCTTGGTCACTTTGGTAGGTTCTAAATCATTCTCCATCTCCAAAAGTTTATACTTCTTCCGTACATCTTTCATGCCATCCTCCTTGATTTTTTGCTGTGCAGTGTGCCCGTTCGTTGTAGGGCCAATCTGTTTCGGTAGGCGGTGGTATAGCTCTTTGGAGAAGGAATCCAACCCAGTCTGCGAGCCATCGAGAAAGCCGCCAATCTTTTCTTGAAGAGCTGTTGAGGATTTAGCAGCCGAAGCGGTTGCGAGGACAAAATCGATGACCGTGGAATCTGATGCGCCTGTGAGCTGGGTATTAACGTAAGCTTTGACGGAGCCTAAATTTGGAGGCTTGGGCATACCCTGATCAAGTTGTCAGATACCCAAGTTCGTAAGTCGCCCATCTTACTGACAGCACGATGTATGTTTCCAGGCTGCATAGGATATTGCAATCGTAAGTTCGTAACAAAGGTTGGTATTGAAACAGATACTTAAAATACGTGGTCTCGTTAAATTACGCGATATTTACCAAAGTGCAGCGAGGTACCTAGTAATGAAGCAATTGAATGACTCAGACATGCGAACCGTCCAGAATTCACAGTCTACGAAGTAGCAGAGGGACATGAATACTTTGCTAGCCAATAATTGCACTGATTGTGGAGATAGGATGGCCACGTATGCCAATCTACCGGGTGTGGTTACTTGAAGCACACTTTGTCCCAGGACAAAGTAAATACGGTAGCATATTTTGCTCCTCATTGCAACGCCTGGTGTAGCTTGATGCGTCATGTTTCCCAAAGCTAGTCGACATATCGCTCTCCTCTTATGGCTTTGGCTCCTCATCCTCTCCCAGCATTGCAGCCCTCTTAGCCTCTACACGCTCCTGCTTCCTCTCCCGAGCCGCTTTGTTCTTCGCCCTCTTCTCGTTCATCTCTTCCTGGATTTGACGCTCACGTGCAGCCTCAGCCTTGGCTTTGTGGATCTGGAGGTAAAAGTAAGATGTTAGCACGTCGTAACAAACAAAGCTTTTCGGCCACTCATGTTAAAAGCTAATGGTAAGCTAGTGGTAGGATACGAAGAGATGTATTACTCACATGCTCAACTAGAGCGCGCTTGTGCTTGAACGTGTTTCCCTTGCTCAGATGGTAGAGGTTATGGTAAAGGTGCTTGTCAATCTTGCCCGAGGCACGGTATTTGACCAGAAGGCGCCGGAGGACACGAAGACGACGCATCCACATCACTTGACTAGTTTAAGACATGTGTCAGCCCCCTAAGCCGCCGTGAACCCACAGTCCTTATCGATCTCCATATCGTTTTTCCTCATCCGAGTGTATCTTCTAGATCTTCATAGACCTACCTGGGCATCCTAGCATCAGCTGTACCCTTTCTCTTACCAAACCCACGATGTCTCCCAATCCGTCTTGCGGCGACAAGCTCCCTAGCTCTCGCACGCGAGTGCATTGTGACTTGCTTGCGTATGATAAGGCCATCGGAAACGAGTTTTCGGATAGTCTGGCGGGAGTTGGCGTTGGAGATTTCGTTTACTTCATTGGGATCAAGCCAGATTTTGCGCTTACCACACCCAACAACCGAGGCAGCAAGCCGCTTTTGGGTGCGTAGGTTGACCCTGGATAGAACGAATTGCGTTAGCTGTGGTAAAGACGAGATAGATGAAGTGGCGGAGAGCTGGAGGGGCCATGTTGTGTCGGGGCAACTGGATCGTGACAAGTGCGCGCAGCGGTAGCTGTTATGCCGTATACTGGATGCTTGAGACTGGTACAAAACGGAGATCAGCTTACATGTTTGATGGCTTGTTGAAGTTGCTGTAATGTTAAGGTAGTAGATGTTCGATCGTGTCGTCGTTCTTTGAGTGAGAAGATGAACACTAGTAGGTTGTGGGACCGTTAGCCCTGCGCTAAATTTAAGCGAGCTTGCTTCCATTTTTTAATAGAGAGTATTGCTCAATCCAAGAATCTACACTCTTACAGATCCCAAAGGTCTAGAATGACCGAGCATATACTGGTCATTTTCTATAGTATACTGTAACGCGCCTCTCAATGATTTGTATGTCTCGAATATGTCAAATTGGGTGCATTGGAGTAAGTCAGCCTCTCATTCGGAACCTGAATAAAATGCCACAAGAAAATAGGAGCACTATATGGCCGGCAAACACAAATCAATAACCAGCTAATGTGCCAATGAGGAAGCGTCCAGCAAGCCCTCCTTCGAAACAGGAGCTTGGAAGTGCATGACAGATCTTGCTTTTGGGCGCCTCGCTATGCTATGGTATCTACAAAATATCTGCCACCGTCATAACTTACCATGCTCTACTCATCATTGAATGTGTCTTCCCCAAGATCCACTTTCCCAACACTCCAGATCTCCCGTTCATCCTCTCGCTCGTCGTTAGAAAGACCAAGTCCTCCTTGACCACCTTCTGCTTCCTTTCTCTCTCTTGCTTGGCCGCCCAACCTCATCGCAATTCGCTTGAAATAGTCCTGCATACTCCTCTTCATGGTTGGGTTCAATTCTGCTCCCGCGATATACTCGTCAAATACAGCATTCTCGGATTCGACAACGGAGAAGAGCATTAGGAAAGCAGCCTCCCCTGCCAATTTGACCGGAATAACCGGATCACGAACACTAGCAAAGACTGGTGGAGCAAGGGTTCGAAGGTGTGGATTGGTGATCTCGCTGTGTTTGCGGCTCACAGTTCGAATCACAACAAGCGCCAAGCGACGCGAATCCACTGGAGATCCAGGCTTGATTGCTAGGGCAAGGGCTTCGAGAATCGACTTGCTCGTCTCGAAACTAGGGTTAACCTGTTCGGCAAGCAGATACTTTCCGGCCGCTAATATGCAATTCTCTGACATGAATGTGTTCTTACTTACAATTCCTTGACAGATAATGGCCGGAGTTTCTTGTGGGAAAGCGTCAGTCAATGAGGTTGGTGATTCCACCAATGTTGAATTGAGGCTCAGCACCGAAGCGTTACTGAAATTGGACGTGAGCACACGTTGTTTTATCAGACCAGCGGCACTAGTGCCGGCTGGGAGATTCTTAATTAAGGCACCAAGCAATCGTGCGTGAGTAATAGCCATCGAGTCTTTTACGTTTACGGCGTCGTTATCAATCAACCCCAGTATTGAGGCGCGAGACACCTCGCTCATATTGGATCCTGCTTTACTGACAACCTCGTACAACGCTCGGAGCATTGCATTTTGAACACCGACGTCAGGTGTTTTGGACCCAGCAACAAGCTCCGCAATCAGCGGGTCAATTCTAGGTGTCAAGGTGATTAGTGTACCGAGCGCCTTTGCGGCTCTTGAACGTAAGACTTCACTCGAAGTGTCAGCTAGAGACTTGGCGAATGTTCGCTGGAGCTGTGGTAGGAATGGCTTAAGGAAAGTGGGCATCTTTTCGAGTAAGTTGTTTAATGTCAGCAAAATCGCACCTGGCCTAGTATTAGCATAGAATTCGAATGACAACAGATTTTCAGTACATACACTTTACTTCTACAGAACGTTCGGAAACCACTCTGATCAAGGGGCCGGTAATCTGAGTAACGAACGGCTTGAGTGAGTCGGCGCTTGTGCGATCAATTATCTCAGAGATCGCCAATGCTGAATGTGTCCGTTGATCCGCGGTCCCGTTCATCAACCCTTGCAGAAAAATGGGTAGAATTGCCATGACGCCTTTGGGTAACAAGAAGCCAGGGAGATTTACACCAGGCACACCGACCTGCTGCAAGATTTGACGAGTTGAGAACACGAGAGCCTCCATTTCTTCCTTTTTCAAACGCTTCGTGAGCTCTGATAGCGCCAGCCACGCGGCTTTGACGACCTCGGTATCGGCATCATCAAATGAAATCAGGAAGGCACGTATGAGGTCTTGGTGATAGCGTGAATAGTCAATATCAGACTTGGCAAAGAACTTGCTCATGTGAACATTTGCTATCGCCCGTTTCCGATGGTCTTCGTGCTTCACTAATGCTAACATTACACTCATAGCAGTGTTTAAACCATCGAACTCGTCGACAGATTTTAGTATCGCGTCGAAAGAGTCCTCTAAGTCTGAACGTAGCTCGTTGTCTCTGCACGCTACTAGATTATCCATCATAGTGTTTAAAATTGCAGGTAGTCTTCGAGTCATGGCAGGTCCAGCGACTTGTGACAAAGACGCTATTGCTCTTGCATTGAACGGAGTTATTGGAGAAACCAATAGTGTAGGTACAAGGTTGGGCAAGATTATGTTGGATCTTGTATTGTCAGTCAGTAAGGTGAGCAAAGCCGAGAGGGCAGTGTCGGCATCGCTTTCCGTTCGTAACAAGTTCAAGAGATACGGTAGCACTTGGTCAACTGCTCTCTTGCCAAAGATTTTCTGGAGAGAGTCGAAAGCTTCAGCGGCCGCTTCCCGAACTTCGTCCTCGGGATCTACTAGTGCGACCCTTACAACAGATATCAGTGTCTTCTCGTAGTCTTCAAGAGCTTCTGGTGATGCAGATGAGATGATTTCTCGAAGTGCAATACATATACCTTGCTTGTTGTCGGAATTTGTCGAGGTCTGTAGGCCCTCTTCCAACGTTGGTAAAAGGCTCGCCAGCACCCCCTCGCCGGATTTTCTAATAAGCTCGCCTAGCGCGTTTCCAGCAATAACTCTCTGCTCCATATTCGTGCTGGCAAGGCGTCGAATGAGAAGCTGGGTGAGTGTAGGCACAAGCTCTTTCAGGGTTCTTGGTGTTGCGACAAGTGCCTTCCAAACATTGATCGCGGCATTCCGGACCAAGCCAGAGGTATCGCATCTGCAAATGTACAATGATGAGAGAATCTTGTTGCGTTTATCTTCTCCTAGGACCTCCAGTAGAGACTGTCCAGCTTCTGCTGCCCCGTCTTCTTCTTCGTCTTGCTCGGTCTTGCCGCTTATTCCTGTGAGATTGAACAGGAGGTCACCGACTAATTCCACGGAGCTAAGGCGGATGCGATAATTATCATCACCGAGCCCTCGGTCAAGCTCAGGGAGGAGAAGGTCTATAGCCCTTGTTGCAAAGTTTTTCACAAGCAACCTGCCAGCTCGCAAAGAGGTCTCCCGGATTGACTCAATCTCGTCAGCAAGACCAGAGAGAATAGGGGGTATGATTTTACTCAAGTAAACAGCAAAGCTGTTACCAAAGCATGCGGGCAGGTAAATAAACAATGACATAAAGCCTTCGCGGACTGTGGGCTTGGAGCTGGCGACGTTCTGGAGTATCGATGGTAGAGTTTCTTCTAATCTACTAGTACCAAGACCAGCAAGTACTTCACTCAGAGCTTGAGCAGAACCCAGTCTATCACCCGCACCAGTGTCAGATTTAAGCGTTGACATTAAGCCTGGTATTAGATCCGGCATTGCATCTTCGCCAAGTTTCTCTACTAGTGACCCCAGCGCTTTTGAAGCTGTGGCGCGTGTTGCTGGTACTGGATCTACAACAGCAGATTTCAATCCAGCCACGAGAATAGGTAAGTGAGAGATGACGTCTTTGCGTTCTGTAAGATGTGCTAAGCTTCCAATAATTTGCGCTGATTTACGTTTGGTACCCGACCTGTCGGCCAGACCTCGTTCCAGGATACGGACAATCAGAGCTAGCGAGGGCGAATCCAGGTAGTGTATGAAAGACACCTTGATAAGTGCATCAAGAGCATCATCGGTATATTTCGTAGGATCACTCAGGGCTTTGAGCAGTATGCCAACGAGGCTCTTCACTTCTGGGTTACTGATGACCTCGCCGAAGCGCTGAAGACTGCGATTGGCTGAAGCTCTTACTTCCTTATGACTGTCATTCAGAACATTGGTCAAGGGCGGTATGATGTCAGGGAGACTAAGAGCCAACTGTTGCGGATCAAGGTATGCCATCGCTCCCAGCAAATCACATGCACCTTTTTTGCTTCGCCATTGTGAATCTTCAAGACCTTCGAGTAGTGTCGGCAAGATGATCTTAACACCGTACGAGCTAAGACTCGCAAAACAGGTTTTGGACGTGTCCAAGCAGGCCTCACGAACATCAGCGGTTGGATCGCCGAAGCTCATTAGCATTTGTGGCACGATTTGTATGACATAGGGCTCGAAAGTTCGACCAAGTATAAGTGACAACAGTTCATATGCAAATAGAGCCCCCTGACGTTGGTTTTGATCTTTCTTATTATCGATGGCAGCTTTGAGTGTGGACATTATTCGGTACTCCCGTAACGCGAGAATACCTTTGCCACTAACTATGCCAGCCAGACCGTATCCGGCACCCCTTCGTGCTGCATATTTCTTAGACTGAAGAAGCTGATCTAGTGTTGACTGAACATACTCAGACGTCGTCTGGCTTGAGTTTCGTATTAGTGGTGGCAGACAGCCAGCAACGGCATATTGCACGGTTTCAGATGGGGTGCTGAGGGTTAGCAATAGTCTCTGAACTACCTTGGGAACTCGGTCATCGCCGTCTCGTAAGTGGCGGGCTAGGGCGCCGTAGAGGATTACGACAGCCTCGTTGACAAGATCAGACACTTCCGAACTCTTGTCCGACTCGTCTAAAGCCGCTTCGAACATGTTCATGAGCTCCTCCACTTTATCGCCACCATGAGCTGCAATGACGGTTGTAGCACTATCAATCATCTCGTCTCTCACCACTGGGTTGCGATCACCAACAGCGCTGTCTTGTATCAGGAAGGCAACGAACGGTACGAGCTTTGAAGAATCGAATATGAGTGCCATTGCCTTAAAGGCCAGAGCAATACCACTCCGAGACTCCCATGGGTCACTTAGGTCCATCCTCTTTGGCATGCCGAATTCGTCTCGCTCAGGGACCCTTGGCTTTGCTAGATCACGATACCGGCTCTGTAATATGTCTAGGACCGTACCGAAGGTCGCGGTATCTTTACCTATACACTCTGCTAGAGCTCGTGATGCTGCTCGTCGAAGTTGTCTATCGCGACTGTGTAGGTAAGGTAAGAGCTTGACTGCATCTGCATGCTCGACCCCCAACGCGTTTTCTTCCCAAATAGCACGTCCTAATTCCACATTTTCTTCCAAGTCATCGTGGCATGCCAACCAAATTTCTTCGGAAAAGTCAAGATCTGTCAGATCAATGTGCTCTCGAATAGCGTGGAGCACAGATGTTCGAACAGCTGTCTGGGGGACTATTGAGCCTGTGAGAAGAGTTGAAATCTCAGACGTAGAAATATTCGATGAAAGCGATCTGCACAAGTCCAACAAGCAGTCCTTGATTAATTTATAATGCTGGGAGAAGCGCTGCATGGAATCTATTAATAGAGCCAAAATACTATCGCGTGGCAATCGTGTATCTGATGCTACTGAGAGTCAGCCAGTGTGTACATAAGCAAAGGAGCTGAAACGTGGCGGGAAGTGTCAAGGTGCTTACGAGCATCTGTATGGAAAGACAAGAACTCCAAGGCAAGAGTCACCTGCTCATCAACCTCATCAGCGCCTGAGTGGCCGACGCCTCCTTTTCGGATTACTATGAAAGCCAAGGGTAGCAGATAACTTAGAGATACGCTATCGAATGGTCGCTGCTCACTTGCAAAACGAAGGCGATACAAAATCCTTGTAACGAGGTCTAGGGATCCATTAGCGCAAGCACCAGTGAGTGCTAACATCATAGACATACCTCCTAACAGTTCCTGCTCAAGGTGACCAGGGAGATGAGATGAGCCTAATGCTCGAAGCGTAGCAACTCCGACGAAGCGTCTCAAAGAGCCCAGCCGTGGTGATACCAAGTTTGAGCAACTGAGATAAGATTCATCCGCAGCGTTCCCGACTAAGAGTTGAGCACCAGCGGTAATCACGTCAAGCAAGACCTTCAGACATGTGCCCATCCACATATCTGCTTCTGTAGGTGGACCGGTCGTAAGCGAATTAATGAATCCAATACCTCTCTTCAACCTTCTCTCAAGCTCCAATACTTTTGATCTGATACCAGCCTCTTTTATCAATTGAGCGTTGACTTTTCCCTTCTCCTCAGCGGTGAGCTTCCTCTCCTGCCCTTTCTTCTGGGCCAGCTGGTTCCTAACTTCCTCTTCCCATTTCATGGTATCGTAGTCCTTCGAATTCTTATCGAGTACGCGATCTTGTCCTTTCGTACTTAGTACATCAACACAAACAGTTCCTTCCGGAATTCTTGCAATTGCGATATCCGTAGGTCCGAACGACTTCACTCTCTCGGCAACAAGATCGCGCTCTATTCTTTCGAGTAGTAAAGGGGTGATAATATCAGGGGCAACGAACGCAAGTTCAGCGGCTGTATTGTGTGCTGCAAGCACAACCATAGCAGTGAATGTGGTGGAATCCGCGACAGTGAGGAAATGGTCAACCTTTTCAACACATTGGACAGCCTTCGACCGCACCACGGCTCCTGGGTCTTGGCCCACCCGTAGGCACATTTCGATCCAATTTACTCGCGGGAGGATCTCCGGACGGCATAAGACAAGCATATTGATGAGCTGTGCCTGCAGAACGTCGGTATCAATATCGCCGTGTCCAGGCCGCCGCATTCGTGGCGGCGGACATATGGAGCGAACAGCGATGTATAATCTGGTATTACCCGTCTGGACTGCCGCAGCAGCTGTATCTTTATCCCCCATCTTGACACTTCTTAACCAACTCCATAGACCTTGAACAACCGCGCTTGCTATAGCAGCAGGGTCTTTTACGTATACCTGAGTCAATGCAGCAATGGCATGCTGCTGAATATCTGGAGGAATATCAGTTGCAGATATTAAGAATAAGAAAACCTGAACCCAAGCGTCACCGGCCGCTGATGTACTCCCAATATTCGCGAGGTCGCCGGAACAAGCCACCAGAGCACGGATCAACCAAGTGTACTCTTCTTGCGCTGAAATCTTAGTGTATATTCTATGATTAAGGAGAATTGATGATTTTGAGCTTGGTGTAAGCACTCTGTCATACACTTTGGCCTTCTGAATGGCCGCTTTCACCGCATCGTCCTTAGCCATCGACAGCAAATCTTCCCATAACGCAATAACGACGTAAGCAGCAACGGCTAAGCCTGATTGCCCGGCAGCTTGAGGGCTAAGCGCAGCCTCGTCGACTATTTGCAGGGCTTTTGGCACCAGTGCTTCGACTATTTGGACCGTTGCTGGCCTTTCGCTGGCTTGTCCTTTCAGGAGCCATAAAAGATCTCCTGCTCTTAACGCCCAAGTCTTACGAGTAGCCGCTCTTTTATCGCTTAATCCGTTGCAAAAGACGTCGGTGATTGACGTCGTTGCCTTCGAATCTATCCCGAAACCCGACGTAACTAGAAGAGAATATTGTTGCGTCAAGGCCACCGTTTCGGCACCAAGTGCTCCTTCATTCGGCTCTTTAGTGACTATCGCCGCAAGCGAAGTACATATAGTTTCAGTTCGAGATGATTGCCAGGGTAGTAGAGACAGCATACGGGCATGCAGTGTACGTTGTTCAACGCCGGCAAGCTTAGAAGTTGATAAAGGCAGTAGAATATCGTCTGTTATTCGCTCGAGATATTTTTGATCTTTACATCTGCTACTGAGGACGGTGAATGCTGACATAGCACCATTGCGAATGGCGACATTTTGAGACTTGATATTGGAGAGAAGTGGCTTCAGCAAATGTTCTGACAATAACTGCGTCAAGTCAATTGCCAATGGTAATGACTCAACCAGGGGTGAAATGAGATCATCCAGAACGACCTCAGGCGCCCGCAAGAGCGCCTTTTCAATTGCAGGGACAACTTCCTGACGTAGGTCATCGTTTGTGGTGAAATCCGCGAAGAAGTCAGTAAGCCCAGTCACAACGTGTTTTGGTACCTTGGAGCGCGAGCCAATGATCTCTCGTGCGTAGAATGAGTAATAATGGCCCTTTTGGTGCTCTAATATTGATCTCTTATTAGGTAGACGCGCGCAGACTCCTGCCAAAACGCCCAAGAACACTGCACTTCTAAATCCCAGGGGTTGTGATTTAGCCGTCAGCAGAGTCACAATCGAACCGACGATAGCGTTTCCATCGTTGTTGCTACCCAAAACCCTACGAAGGGCTCGCCGTGTGACAACGCATGCAGACTGCTTGACGCTTGGCCTCACCCCCAAGGAACAGCATACTTCCAGTATATGTGCGTGAGATAAAACCAGTTCCTTCCCATACCTGTTCCAAGACTCTTTGGTTCTAGAACAATGTAGTAAGAATATAGATCCCCATTCTACGAGTACGAACGCATTCGACGGTGCGAGTCCTTGCTTAGAAGCCTCTCGGTTGAATGTCTTGAAGAGAAGCGGTACTGAATCGACGCAGGAGGGGTTCACTAGTAGCACCTCAAGGCACTCTTGTACCGCTCGGCGAGAGGCGCGGTCGTGGTAGAAAGGGTAGGTTCTAAATAGAATTGCAACCACATCTCGGCAAGAATCCTCTGGAACGCCTAAGCCAAGGATTAGCTCAGGTTCAGCAGAGTACGATGCAGCTTTACCAGAGTCTGACAAGTTCTGGCGCAGGGAAGAAAGCTCTGCTCTACGCCATTTTGTGGAGCTCGACACCAAAGCTAGGCTTAGGGATGCATGTTCAGCATTCTGATGGGATTTATATACACCATTCTCCATGATCTCAAGAATAGCAAGCCGGTAAAAAAGGCATTGAGACAGCTTCTCAGTGACCACCAAATCAACACTGTGACTTAGAATGAAATATTTCGTCAATGTATAAAATACCCCAAATACCTTTAGTATTTAATTGCCTCAGGTTCTCAGACGTATTACACTAACCCCGTTAGGGGTTAGTGTAACAAGTACTTGAAATTATCATACTAGTGCTTAGTCAACATGTTTATTCTTGTGAGGTTCCGTTCACAGCCCCATGGTCACCAAATATTACAGAAAGATGTAAGGCGTTTAATTTCCACACTTTAGTACTCATGTTTACGAAGAATCCTCGGCGTCGAGGAACAGTTGTAGTGCAGCCATAGCGTCGATCAGTTCGGTTGTAATTCCGTGTAAGCGGACTTTTCCAAGTTCGTTTCTTCAGACATTTCATGCTCGAAGTAAAGGGGCTCCTTCTACGGTCAAACAGGACTTATGGCTCCTAACAAGAAGAAGAAAAAGCCTGCTAGCAATCCTGCTCGTGGCTTTGCAACAACGTCAATAGCTTCGAAGCCAAGAGTTGTGGATAATATTCTAGACAACGACACGATCTTGCCAAATGAAGCGCTATCTTTATCAGATAGTGGACCCAGTCGCAGTAATACGGATATCTCACAGTTTTCAAAAGAATCAGGGAAAGAGCTCCATGAACTCTCTCCTGAGGAACTGGAAACTCAGTTAGAGGAATCTGATCTACAGCTTCTGTTAGAGAAAAACGGCGAGAAATCGAAAAAGGAGGCCTTTCGACAGGTTAGCAAACTACAAACGGAACGACGAACGCTACATCCGCAGGCGCAACATTTAAGTACTCGCGGTTGGCTACCTCCCGAGATCATGGTGCAGATTGTCGATCTCCTACGCGATCAAATATCAGATAGAGACTCCAATGCTCACAATGAGCAAAGGCGATCTGTGCCGACTGTTACGGAAGATGAACTGGTCATTAAAACTTGGACACTGAAACAGGTCCTGTTTCGACTGGGATTCTCTGAAGAGAGAATTAAAGTCGCGGTTTGCGAGCTACTAAAAAAAGGGCATCCTGTTAAATCTGTAAACCCTAACACTAGTAAAGACTCTGTGTGGGGTCTCGAAGAAACTCTGGACTGGTTGGCTTCAGTCTGCGAGCCAGAGGAAATGCCTGACTATGAGACTTCAGGCAGTAAGAATCGCCGCAAGCAACTAAAGACAGTTTCAGGGAGTGGGCTGTTTGTTGGAGCAGGTAAGGGTGTCCCGTACTGGCCGAACAATTGTTGGCTGTCGATGAGCGAAAAAAAGTTGACAAAGACTCACCCAATTTCATGGAGTACAGATACCCAGGACAGTACGCCCGCACTATCGAGACCCTCTACTCCTCTTCCGCCACCAGAACCCAACATGGATAGCGAGTCCTTAGGTCCTTCATTCGAGAATATATCCAACAACACCGATACCGAGTCGGACGTTGACATTGAGCCCGGAAAGCTTGTCGAGAGGTATATCTCCTTAAAAACACGTCTTCATAAACTGCAGCCTCCCCTACCTGGACATGGGAATCAAAAGAGGAATATCAGGTCTGCAACCAAGAGCGATCACAGACATCATGAAGCGGCTACTCCAGAAGCTACCAAGATCATTAGGAAGATAAATGGTCTAAATTCTGACATTCTGTTTGATCGAGACGAAGCAAACAAAAGATGGACACTAGTTCAGAATGATCTTGCCAGAAACGCAGCTGAACGGAAGAGGTTCCATTTAGACAGCGAAGTTAGATCCGCCAATTTTTCAAATAATCATGATTTATCAGAGAGTGATAATCATTCGGAGACGGCGAGCATCTCTGCGCTATCTGAAGAGGATTCCATGGATATGATTGGAGATCTTTTCTCTACCGTTTCGGAAGGTACTACCGATGCAGACACTGGGATTGCCAATGTAACCAATTCAGCACCAGACGGTACCGCTATTGTTGTACGAGACTTTGGCAAATGGGGCGGCCTAAGTCCACATCGAATATTTGAAGAAGCCTGTAAAGCGAGGTATAGTATCTAAGGTGTCCGGTTTTATTACATCTGTTGCTTACACAATATGTAGGGATCCTTTCTGCAAGATAACGTACGATACCATCTCGTCGTCGTCCTTCTCATATCGAGAATCAGTCTCGATCACCTGGTCACGTAGCCAAGACCTGCCTATCAACTCGCCTCTTACAGTGGTCTCATGCAAGGCCAGTCAACGCTTTGTACGAGTAGAAATGAGGTCGATTTCTGCCACTACTTCAATTCAAGCACAAGCCTATGTTTCTACCGTTGCGCTCTTCTTAGTCTTCTCTTCCGTCCCGAAGGAGGAAAAGGCATATCTTCGCTTACCTTCCACTTGGAGAGATCTCTGGGCAGAGTTGTTCAGGATGAGAAAGGAGCAGATTGACGTTGCTGATCGAGAGGTTTTACGGGAGCTTCGATCATTAGTTGTTCAGAACGACCACGCCATGGAGAACATCGCCGTTCCCAAAAGCAATGGCTACAATATCAAAATTTCATCCAACAAGACCAGTAACACACAAGCCTCTCCATCCCTCACCCAGGAGCCTGATGATCCATCTGACCATCTCAAAGCTATTTGGTCGGCCAAGGTATCTACGCCTTCCTACAGCCGCATGTTGAACGCTCGTAAGAACTTGCCCATATGGAACTTCAAAGATGATCTTTTGGCTACCATCGAGAAAAGCCAAGTTGTAATCGTTTGTGGTGAGACAGGTTGCGGAAAGAGCACTCAGGTCCCTGCTTTCATACTCGGAAACGAGCTCTCAAACGGGAGACCCTGTAGAGTATACTGCACCGAACCCCGCCGAATATCGGCTATATCTCTTGCACGCCGCGTCAGTGAAGAACTTGGCGAAAGCAGGAACGATGTTGGATCTTCAAGGTCGCTTGTGGGTTATGCCATACGATTGGAAAGTCACATAACAAACCAGACCAGGCTTGTATACGCCACTACTGGTATTGTGATGCGTATGTTGGAGCGGTCAGACGACCTTGGGGATATAACTCACTTAGTGCTTGATGAGGTGCATGAGAGATCTATCGATAGTGATTTCCTTCTAATTGTTCTTCGGAAGCTCATGACTAGAAGACCGAATCTAAAGGTACTTCTCATGTCCGCTACTGTCGACGCGAAGCGCTTTTCGACATATCTGGACGGAGCTCCTTTTATGACCATCCCAGGCCGAACGTTCCCTGTTGAGACAAGATACCTAGAAGATGCGATTGAAGTTACTAAATTTGACGACCGTGATATGTCAAGTCATGGGCCCCAAGCCGAGGATATTGATGATATTGACGAAGTCTCGATTGATCAAGCTGGGAAGCAAACTTCTGCCATCTGGTTACAAGGTTACAGCGCGAAAACCCGCAATACACTAGCTAAACTCGATGAGTACCGCATAGGGTACGATTTCATTGTGAAGCTTCTTGTCACAGTGGCCACGAGTCCTGCGTATGCAAACTATAGCAAAGCTGTCTTAGTCTTCCTACCTGGGATTGCAGAGATCAGGCGGCTCAATGATATGCTTCTAGGCCACCAGACTTTCTCTCATCAGTGGCGTATATACGCATTACATTCCACGATCTCGATGGAGGAGCAGGAGCAGGCGTTCCTCGTCCCTCCAAAAGGAATTAGAAAAATCGTGTTAGCGACGAACATTGCTGAGACCGGCGTGACTATACCAGATGTAACATGTGTGATCGACACAGGCAAACACAAAGAGATGAGGTGAGAGCTACAGGTGGCGCCAGGTCAAAACCCGCTAACACAACCTTCAGGTTTGATGAAAGACGACAATTGTCGAGACTAATAGAATCTTTCATATCGCGTGCAAATGCTAAGCAGCGCCGTGGGCGTGCTGGTCGTGTTCAAAATGGCCTGTGTTTCCACTTATTCACTAGAGCTCGGCATGATAACTTGGTGCGCCTTGTTCACAATATCTCCTCCCTAAGCTGATTTTATTTAGATGGCAGAGGAGCAGACACCGGAGATGCTTAGGCTATCTTTGCAGGATTTGGTATTGCGTGTCAAAATTTGCAATCTTGGTGGCATCGAACAAACGCTATTAGAGGCTCTGGATCCTCCCTCATCTAAGAACATACGGCGTGCTATAGACTCTCTCGTCGACGTCAAAGCCCTTACAGCCACAGAGGACCTTACACCATTAGGAAGACAACTTGCGAGATTACCACTGGACGTATTCTTAGGGAAATTGGTCCTTGTTGGCAGTATATTTCAAACATTGGATGCGGCGCTGACTATAGCTGCAATATTATCGTCAAAGTCCCCATTCTCAGCGCCCATGGGCGCTCGATCACAAGCAGATGTGGCTAGATTAGCGTACAAGAAAGGCTAGTATGGTCCTGCCCCAACTCCCGCAGACTAGCTGATCATTCCTAGGTGAATCTGACCTATTGACTGTGTACAACGCATACTGCGCTTGGCGCCGAGTATGTGGTACCAACCCGTCCTCAGAGCACCAGTTCTGCCGCAAAAATTATTTAAGTCAACAGACATTGTCCAGTATTGAAGATCTGAAAGCGCAGCTCACGGCATCCTTGGCTGACGCAGGTTTCTTGATGCTTGATGCCGGGGAGAAGGTTTTAGTGCACAAGTATGTCAGATTTTATCAATTATGGTAGCATACTAATACTGTGGAGTGCCAGGACGCATTCAAAGTGGAGGCGTTTCGTAGAACTTCCTGAAAGATATGATCTCAATAACAGCAATGAGTTGATCGTGAACTCAGTTATTGCTTGGAGTTTCTATCCCAAACTCCTCAAGCGTGATGGGAAAGGATGGAGAAATGTTGCCAATAATCAAACAGTTAGCTTGCATCCCACTTCGGTCAATAAAGGTGTCGAGCGACCGCCGGGATGGCTGTCGTTCTACCACATCATGCAATCGAGCAACAAGTGAGTCCAGCAACACATCTTATTCGTGTCGCTGACTTCTGGATCAGGTTTTACAATGCTCATGAGACTACTTCGGTTGAAGACTTTGCCATAGCTCTAGTATGCGGCGACGCAGACTTCAAAGTACGTAGACTCCATGTAACTACAATAGCACGCGACATTACTAACCTTGCCTTCCTATACAGATGTACTCGGGTGTAATAGTCATTGATGGTAATCGGATCCGCTTCCGCGTAGATGATTGGAAGACCATGCTGGCCATCAAGGCGCTGCGCACCAACATACGACTTATTATGTCTCAGTCTTTTCGGAACCCTGGGAGGCAGCTATCTCAGCAGCAGCAAGCTTGGTACGATATTTGGCAGGAGATTTTCCGACAGGCTTATAAGGAAAAGCGCTAGAGTATAGAAGTCGTTTGCCCTAGATGACTATTATGGTAAGTGAAATAGAACTTAGAAAGGTCGGGTAGAGACAGGGAATAGACAATGGAACAGCTAGTCGTGACAATCTTGTTCCACAGCATGCAACCGCTCCATCGACGCGGCCAGGCAATTTTCTCATATTTCAAAGGCAAATTGTGGCGAGTTCAACTTACCTACGTCCTGCAGGGAAGATTATCCTCGACAGCATAAACAACCAGTAGCGATGCTGAACAATGGCAAAGTCCTTTTCCAACAGCTTGCGCCCTATCCAATGTCAATTTCCTAGGATTACTACAAATCCTGTCATCTCCCTTATGTGACGGACGAAAAGTGAATAATATAGCTCACAAAGCTCATTCCAGCCTACCTAAGCAATCATTCACTATAGTTTCTCCCCTCATCAAGTGCATCGACTTTTTATCATTGCCATTCCCTCACCGCTGACAATCGCCAAACACAACCCATCCATCAAACCCCAAGCAGAACCACCAACAACCCAACATGGCCCCCCTCGAATCCTTCATCACCCCCAAAGCCCACCCAACACACCCCCTCCACCACCCCACATTCTCCCCCGCCACCCCCCTCACCAAAATCCTCTCCCTCCTCCCCCGCCGCGCCCGCCTCACCCTCCGCCTCGTCTCCCACGCCACAAAATCCTGGGCCGACACCCCCCCCTCCCCCCTCCGCCACCTCACCATCACCTTCCCCCTCTCGCACTACCCCTTCCCCTCCGCCGCCGTCTTCCAAACCCTCTCCTCGCACTGCCGGCACCTAACCGTCTCGCTGCTCCCCTCCGCAACCGCGCTCGAGTCCAGGAACGCAAAGCTGCCGTTTGCGGTCCAGTATCTGGAGTCCTTGACGCATCTGCACATCGTCGCGCCGATGCGGGATGCGTTTTATCCGCTGCTGGCGTTTCGGATGGCGTTGCAGAGCGCGGCGGCGCCGGGGTTGACGTGTGTGACGGTTAGTCCGTTGGGGTTGGAGGGGCTGATGGCGATGCGGTGGGGGCCGTTTTCGAGCTTTTTGGAGACGGAGTGGATGGGGGCGAGGGTGTGGAAGGGGTTGACGGCGCTGAAGGTGGGGTTGGTGCCTTGGTGGGGGGAGAGGGATGGTGACGGTGGTGGTGGTGGTAGGGGTTTGGAAAGCGAGAGGGAGAGGCAGCATGCGAGATTGGAGCAGTGGAGGACGGGGGTTGTGGTGCTGCATGATTGGCTTGCGAGCTTTGCGGCTAGTCAGAAGATTGAGACGTTGAAGCTTTGGTGGTATGAGGAGGAAGGATTGAATCCGTTGTTGTTGGATATGTTGGCGAAAGCGAAGGGGAATCCGATATGGCATGGTGGACAGCCGGTGAGGTGGAAGGGGCTGAAGTACTTGTGGCTTGGGAAGTGCAGGGTCGAGCAGAAGGATGTGGATGAGATTAGAGGGAGGTGCAAGAACTTGGAGGAGTTTTGGGTGGAAGATAAATGGCTTCATACGGAGGTGGCAGGGGTGGCTAAGGAGGTGGACGGAGTGTATTGGACAAAGGTCTACCTGGATGATCAGCAGCAGCAGCAAGATGTCGATGTCAGCTCTGAAGCAGTGGCCACCAGCGACGGTGACGAAGTGTATACGGACACGATGGATTTGGAAGACTATGAGGATGATGAAGGATCTCATGATCAATCATTGGAAGTACCCTTCGGCCTGGATATCTAGGTTGAAAACTAGGCTGTAGAATTGTGGATTCTAGGAAAGAGTCCTGGCGATCCTAGCAGTCTATGATGCTGAGAAAACCTTTAGTGCTACCGTGCTGTCAGTCATAGGGGTACAGACAATGTGAATATAAGAAGCTGAGCTTGCCACCTGAGTAGAAGTGCGAATTCGTGCGCCTCTGCCACCAAAAGAGCTTACCTATACTTGTGCCTAGGGTCAGTACTATCTAGTGCAAAGCAACATTACTGCTGCGACAATACTCATAAGCTCAGAAAGAAGCTTTGAGCGTTGCAGCATTTGTATCGATACTCAAATTCATATAGTAGAGTTTTCTCGTAAAACAAAGCATGGTTCAAGGAAAATGTGAAGTCTTTCAATTACCGCTGCCTGAGTGATAACGGATGATTCACAATCTTCACAAACTTGATGAAATCTTTCGCAGTTATATACTTCATCTATGTCTCAATCATGTTTTTCGTTTCGCGATCCGTGCCTCTATTTCGCAACAGCGTGATCCGATCTCGGTACTGGGAAATAGCAGCTGTGTGTAAGGGAACATCTCTTGGCCTGCGCCTGGTAGGCAGACACTCATGCCGTCAAAGCGCATGAATGTTCATACAAAATTCAGCAAATGCTGTATCATCTTCGATCTCTTCAGCTTTTTGCTCTTCGCTCAAAAGAAAATCATGAAGTATCTTCGAATCGCAATAGTAATTGACTGTATAGCAGTAGTCTTCTGTTTTCGCCGGGCACAAACCTAGTCGGGGTTTGAAGTATCCCACGGACTAATGATGCTATTGTTCTCGAAGCTAGGTGTTCTTCTTGCAAATCATCAGACTTTGTGGTCGAGCGCATCAAGGTGAGGTGCTAAGAAAACCTGCCCTGTTTTGTATTGTGGATTACTCAGCGAAGTAGTCGTAAAATAATACCTTGGCATTAACCTCACTTGGCGTTCTTATCTTTACAAAGTACAATCATCCCTTCATGTGGCCCTGCATTGATGCGACTTGCGTTCGATGAAAGGATGTAATAGTAGATTTGCCCCCCTGAGGCAGCCTCAATGGCTTTCCAACCAGCTTAAGAGCCGGTCTATGAATAGACACTGACTATTATATTGGAACAACCATAATTACATTCTAACTAACAAACAAGGTGCTAACGTACAAGACACTTCGCTGTTGATAAACAGCATTATTAGACGTTCTCACACCATACAAAGCTTTGACAACAGGAAAACTTCTGAACAACATCGCGGATGACTGTGTAGGAGATACTGAGATGAGATCCGCTGAGTATCACCGATTGGGATCCGCTCAGTAAGCTCACAGGGAAGGGGAAGCACATAAACCTCGATACAGTCCACAGGTACACATGATCGAGCACCCAAAAGACCTCTCAACACCGTTGCCGTACAACCCTTCCACAAATTCTGCTCGGAAGGTCGGATAATGCCTGTCGCGGCTACAAGAGGCGCAGAGGCTGAAATGGTCGCGATAATAAGAAATAAAATTGAGTGCCGAGATCTTCAAGGCCCCACACAGCCTTAGGTATCCTCGTGGTAAAGTACATTGCATGCTCGGCGGTATGCCAGTAAGGGTAGTGAACTCCAGAGTTTTAGTTATTCCCTAATCTGGCATCCTGTTTAGCAATATCAGGCAAACTATCCATCAGGTCTTGGCCGTAGAAGACGCGTTGACGAACCATGTGGCTTTCTCTTCCGTGAGCTTTCAGGCCGACTTCTTAAGCTTAGAGTTTTCCTCGATAAGATCCTTGATCTTTTGTTTTAGAGACTCGACTTCTGCAGCCTTGTCGCTGACGGTGTCTTGATACGTTGACTTGGTCTTTGCCCGCTTCGGGTCCTGCATCGGCTTTTCTGTAGGAGAAGCAGAGTTGTGATCGCTAACAGAGTCGTCCCACTTGCCATCGATGCTCGCCCAACCAGCCTTTCCATTTCCGGATTTAGGACGCTTGTCCGAATGTTTCCTCTCTGGTGCGCTCGTAGCACTGCTCGACGAGAGACTTAGTATCGGCGAGCCTGTAGAAGAGCCGGGATTTCCAAGGCTGCTCGCGGCTTGGTCTGGCGGCGAGCTTGAGATAAAGCTAAGGTCGAAGTCTGGGGATACCGCCTCTGGGAAACATTTTTGATCACAGTGCTTGAAAAGCTTCTTGGCATGAAATATCTTCCAGCGGTCGCTCGCGTAAGCTATAGACTCTGCAATGTTCGCGCCAGTGTTGTATGCTTGGTGGTATGCGAAAGGAAATGTAATAACCATTTCGCCCAGGTACTGGACTACTTTCGTGTGTTTGATATCGTAGCTCTTGAGTACTTCCTCAGGGATGTACAACGATTTATGTTTGAGGAAATTGTCGCACGCAGGTGGGAGTTTAGGTCGCGGTATTTCCATACCGACTCCTTTCCCTTTAGCGTTTAGAGGCTGAAGGAAGCCATGCAGCATTTCTTCAAGCTTTTTATGTTCCTGAGGTCTCGCAATGGCCCAGACTCGCGGGGCACCGTCATGAAGGAAGTCCAAAAGATAGGCTCCGAAATTGACCACTCGCATTCCAAACACGGTACTATCGGTAGCAGAAACATGGAAGACAGACGTATTAACGCCTGCTTCCACGCTTTCGGATTCCGAAAGAGCGTTACCTTGGTAGGCTTTTAGCTCTGGATTGCCGCAGCGCAGACAATCTCTCAAGTCATCCGTGGCTAGTCCATGACAAGATTAGCAAAAGATTGTGCAGAACACGGAAGAAAGTAGACTTACCGGCAATATCTGGCGCATAGAAAACATGGCTAGGCCATTGCTGATTGTCCTCGATCATCGCCTTCTCATTGTACAAGTCAAGCTGGTCGGCCGCCATCCATGCATCTTCAACACCGACATCAGCTGCCCCAAGATGCTTTTGCAACTCTCGTCGTTCTTCCTGGATCGCCGATCGCCATGCAGAAGCAGGCAGGTCTTTAACGTGTGGCATAAGAACGTCGTATACGGCCGTGGTGGTTGCTCGACTCTTACGGAGCTGCAACCGGGTCACGCATGTCTTCAATTCCATCCGAGCCTCTTGGTTGAGCGATGCATAAGTAGGCTTATTTCGCGGTTTCAAGCTGTCGAAAACAGACAGCTGTTAGTGATGTGTAGAACAGTAATAGGGATCTGCTTCGCTTACCATTCCTTAGGAACGATGACCTTTACAACACCGTGTTCACGGCCTGCGATTGCCTCTACGGTCTCAAGGAAAGTGGTGAATTCTTTGAAAACATTTGCCGTTGGTGAGAAGACATGTAACCCTTTGTCCATAACAAGATTAAACCCATCTGGAACTTCGCCTCCAGCTAGGTAAGCCGGTGTTTTCGCTAAGTTGAGAGCTTGCGGATCGTGTGCTCCTGCTGACACAGTGTATTGAGCTTTACTCAACATGTCGGTGATTTGGCCTGTGCAGCATATAGGTATTAGTGTCGCTTCAATCACGAAAGGTAAGACTGGATGTACGACACGAGTGTTAAACTTGCAACTTACCTTTGCGGGTGTCCCATTTGTCCCATTCATCCAGAGCCATCTTCGCCTGCATCTCTTTGAGTCTATCCACGGCTTCCTGACCTGAGGTCTTGCGTGGCTGCACTGTCGTCATCTGCGCTTCTACATAAGGTGTAGTCATTGCTGCTCCTGTCAAAGTATTACTGAGCCTAGAATTATCGCGTGGGGTCTGCTCATCCGTTGGGTAATATGTCTTTTGACCGCGAACCTTTTGCATTTGTTCTTCCATCAGTTCTTTCTCATTGTATGTCTTTCTGGGAGACGGAAGCTTGTCTTGTTTAGCAATGTGCAGTGCTCTCGAATTTGCTCGCGTCAATTTCACGAAAGACGTGTCGAACAAAGGCGACGAGACGTCTTCTCGTGTTGGCTTTTCTACATCTTCGTTATGAGACATCAGTTCTTTTAGCATGTCGCGCCCACCCTTCTTTTTGCTGGACAAGGTCTTTCTGATAGGAGAGGTCTTAGTCGGTGAAGCTTTAACAGTTTTACCTATCTTTTGTGTGTTGACCAGACCGGAGGACTTGCCACGTGAAGCTCGAGTCTTGTGTGAGGGTGCTACAGATTCAAAATCATCCTCAACAAAATCGGCCAAACCGTCATCTGATTGGCTCTGGATTTCCGAAGTACCCACTGCTCGATCAATTAGCGAAGCGAAGTCCTGTTGATCTCTGCCAGTATGGGTGGATAAGTTCTGATCCAGCTCTTGGGCGTTAGAGGTAAGGTTGTTCGGAGAAACAGATCTCCCTGGTGATACAAATAAATCAGAGCTTGTTTCTGAGGTTCGCCTGGAATTCGGCGGACAATTTCTTCCACGAAAATCGGACCCACTTGGTTCATTAGCCATTTTTTGGAGCTGCGGATTTTGAGGGGGTAGGAGAATACCTTGATCCAGGATCTCCTACGTGGTTATCATCGGTATGCAAGGGGGGTGGAGTGTTCGCGGCATACAGCAGTCGTCTTTGCAACTGAAGTCCCAAAGTCGTATCCACATGGGACTGAGGCGCTCGGGCACTCTCATGGGACGAGACATTGTTTTCTGGATCCATACCGACAAGTCTGCAGCAACAGGGAGGTGTTGCAAATAAAATACCAGAAAGCTGATCCTTGATGGCAATACTCGTACTCGCCTTTGATACTACTCTTGTTGAACAGATGCTTCCGTCAGGGATGCTCTCATGGTATAATGTCTTGTTGGTGGTTGGTGATCTTACTTACGAATATCACGCGCTCAGACCAACCCCTTTTCCAACAACGATACACCGTGAACACAGCTGCACAGGCGACGACTGCAAGGTGCAGCGAAGACGGAAGTTGAAAGGAGCTCAAGCACAGCCACTGGGGTTTCTTGAAGTGAAAATATGGTCGTTGAACGAGGTCGGTTGGATTATGTAGTGAGGTAAGAAAGGGGTTGTTGACATCCTAATTGTGCGTAGGGCGTAGGGCGTAGGGCGTAGTGGCAGAGCTACGCCTTAGGGTTTGGCGAGGGATACGGGTGCTTTGGATGCTCTGGGGAGACGAGGGTGCATGGTGAGAGGCTTTTGCAGTTCTTTGGAAATGGCTGTTCTGTGGATGGAGCATGCACGAGGGGTGCTATGTTGATGCATCGTCCTGTTCATTCAATGGAGGAAGCCTGTCCTAGAGAATGTCCCTCTGGTGCTCCGAATTGCTTCATTTCGTCCAGAAGTATTTCTATCTTGGATCGTGGAGTGGGTCTTGGAGAGGAGTCAGAACCGATTGACAGGTGTCAAAGTCACATCCACAGCAGTTCTTTCCCTCATAGGCTGCATACATCATGTATAACATCAAAATTCGCATTTCTTCATTCCTAAAAGGCCTCGAGGAGAAGCGCCTCGGGAAGGTTATTCATCCACGAACTGTGTCTTGCTCCAAGCCGGGACTCAGCACTATCTCTCTAGCTATTCTTTCTTCCTTTAAATCTATGGAAGAAGATGACTATCTATCTTTTTCGATTGCCGCATTGCAGCTATCTCCACGTTGCTACGAAATATGCAAGAAGACTTTTGAACCGTGGGCTGCTGTGTCTGCCCCAGCTTTCCAGTCACTTCTGAATATACAGATACCATCCACCTCCACCCTCTCCCTGCACCATTTCAGCACTTCAGCACTTCTTTCCAAACCTCCTGAGAAGTTAAACCATTAAAAATAAATCTCTAAAAGTGGCCCAAGCTTAACATTTTGTTTGACGTGTTGCCCCTAAGTTTTGTCAGCTCTGCATGAATTCTAGAAAATACAATCTTATTCGTATTACGCGATCGTTGAGGTCATGCACAACTACAAACTGTATGTACCACAGTAGGTGCCCCCTCTCTGAAAACGCCTTTGTAACTCTCGCTTCTTCTCCTTCTTACAACTCTCAAATTCTTTCAAATCATCGGTTCATACCACGCATAGTCCGACCAACTCTCCAAACTCTCCCAGCAGCCACGCTTATCCCGTCCCGGCAGAAGCAAAAACAGAGCATCTCCACGCCACCCCGACATTAACCCCCTACCCTCAACCCCCATCTCCCAAACACAACTCCACCAAACCACTCCACCAAATAATTTCCCACATTCCCACCCCCTCCCCCCCCCCCTTTCTCAACCTCACCACCATTCCCCCACCACCACCACCCCCCCATTTTCTCTCAAATCCATCGCGTCCCCCGCACCACATCCCTGCTCTCGCACCAAACAGACAAAAGCCGCAGTCCACATCCACACAACCCCTATCCCAAGCTCTGTGATCAGACGAGCAGGAAGGGCGCTATTTGACACTGTGGCTGAGGTGATGAGGAAGCTAATGTCGATCTGGTTGGAGATTTCCAGAGATATTGGACGCGTATGAATCTGGGAAGGTGGGTTTTTATTGGATGGGCGGGTTTTAAGGGGGGGTGTGGGGGCAAGATGTGGATGTGGATGTTTTGCGCGGGTGGAGAGGGAGGAGATGGGCTTGCTATAATGCGGGAGTGTTTGTGTTGGGGCGAAGGAGCCAAAAAAGGGGGTGGGAGTTTGTTCGGTGAGAGGGCTCCGCGATGTTGATAAGCAATGGAGCGAGGGAAGGAAAAGGGGCCTCGCTGGGTTTTTCTGAAGTGGAGAGAGAATGAGACATGACCAACACAGGGTGGAAAATCCATTCTTGGTTGCTCTTGGGGCAACTCGAGGGATGTGCTTACCCTAGCGTTTTATATTGAGGTGCTGCTTTGCGGACTTGAAAATTGCTTTGTGGAGATTTTGCGGTTCTTTTGGGGGATGGATTCGTGCTGGTTGGTGTGGTTTTTCTGGGATACGGGAGGTAAGGATAGTAATAGGCGTACACCACTGTCCAAGGCGTATGTACTAGGTTTTTCATGCACATACTTATTCGGCAATTTTAATCTGACACTTCATAAGATACTGAGATCGGTATTAAAAACGAAGTCGTAGTACGTGTATCTATGATTGAAATCGCTAACTCATCTCGCTTCATGTAGGGTAAGCATTGTGAATATTCTCTACTTGTGCCTAGTGCTAGCATCCTGGATGTCCGCTTACAGTAGACCCCCATTATTATGCAGAATTGGGTTCGCTACTCTGATCATCTTCTCAGTCCCTCTCTCTCGTACCCGCTCCCCATGATCACCCTATCCTCGCAATCTCAGATCTGTCATCCTCCACCTCTTTCTGCCGCTGCCTTGTTTCGCCACGCCGACTCAGTCTCAATACACGAGTAGCTCTTGTAATGGTAAGTGGTGTACAGCTTTCGATCAGTTGGAGGAAGAAGGTGGTGGTGGTGTTGGAGTATGCTAACGGCAAAATTGGTGGTTGGTTGTGCGGATTTTCAAAGGTTGTTGGAGGATGTATATTGAACAATTTGAGAAGGGAGTTTGGAGAGGGAATGCGGCGTTGTTGAGGTGAGCATTTTGGGGTGGTGTGGGGTTGGAGATCGGAGGGCTTTGAGGAGGGAGGCAGCTATAACATGATGTGATTAAAGAGATGGTGATGGGTCAGACCTTTCTTGCTCGGAATTTAATTAGAATAAAGGTCAGTGTTATCCTATAACCTGAAGGAAGTGCAAAAGTCACCGCAGTAGTAGCGTACCTGGTTCTCGATCAAATTATCCATAACCCAAGGAAAGTTCTGCCTTCTTACCTCTCCCCAACGTCTTCATCCCTACTTAATCTCCCTTTAGATTACAATCGTAAAGCACAATCCCAGTCGGCCTCCAATAAATACTGTGTTCCCAACTCAGACATAAATTACAACCAAGTCCGCCTTTCTGTGGTGGCTTTAGGGACGCGCTTCGTTAATAGTTCCGGAAATGTGCTTTGCTGTGGTTGGAAGTATAGCCCCAAAGGGTAGTCTTCTCTGTTCCGGTTTTAGGCTTTCACTCTTTGGTCCACATATACCTTGTGCTACAGGCCATGCTGATGTCTCGACTTCTTCTTCCAGCGTAGAAACTCGCTGTAATTATAAAACTCTCTCTCCAGTAATTCTCTGTCTATGCTTTTCTTCTGGTTGTTTATCTTCCCTTGTCTTCCCACCATATTCACCTCTTCTCAGTATGACGACTTCTTGACTGGATAGCTTTCAGCAGGTTTAGGGGTAGGTTTTGATGGGATGATGAGGGTTGTGATGGGTGCCATGGGTGTCATGGTGTAGTGGAAGCGCTAGAAGTTGTCAAAACGAATGTAGATCTGTATTCGCTTGATTCCAATGGAAAAAGCAGGAGAAGGAATGGAGTGAATGAGCTAGAGACTGGTAAGCATTTGCAGGAAGAAGAAATCGGGGGAGGTACGTCTTTATACCAGAATGAACAGGGAGAATATGAAGACTGACCTGTTCTCTACAAGTAGGTACAGCTAGGTGATATCATGGTCTTCACCAGAAAAACTCCAAATTGTCTGAATTCAGCCATTCATTCTGTAAAAAAAAATCAAGACGATTCAGCTTAGAAGAGTCGGACATGCTTAGAGTAGGCATTATTAACGGAATTTAGACATGCTGCTTGTTTGCCGAAATCTCGTGCTCAAATAATCAATTATACGTAGATCGATGTAAAATGTGGTGAGGAATTCCGTAGGAAGAAGAAGAATAGGTAAGAAGGAAGAACAAGAGGGAGAGAAGGGGGGGGGGAGGGAAATGAAGAACCCGAATAGTAAGATGCGAAGAAGCGAAAGACCAAAAAAAGTGAAGAAGCGAAAGAACCAGGAAGGTGCAGAAAAGGAAACAGGCATATCGGGCACCTGCTCCCTGAATCTGACAGGTAACCCACAGCCTGCTTGCATCCCAGCCTGTGTTCACGCCTGGAGCTCTGTAGAGAACCCCCTAGTCCTACGACTCTTGAACGTCATGGAACCTTCTAGGAAAAGAAGATCTTCCTCTCTACATCTCTTCTACTCATATCTTCAAATTAACATCATCAGTGCGGACGTCTTTTCGGATAACCAGTAAATTTACTAGCTACCCTACTTGTTTTTATTTATTTCGGTAATACAACGCTATCTATGACAAAAGGAAAACGACCCACCAATTACTATCAACCAGGAGACGAGGAGTAGATATACTCCCAGAAGAGTTGTGTCCCCTGCGTATCCCCTAACAAGCCCCCCATTAGGCACGCTGTAATAAAAGGAATCCGGCTATCAACGAGTGTTGACTGGGAAAAGGTAGCAGTATCGATCGGCGGCACGGAGTATTTGTACGAGTCCTTCTCGAGGTAAGCCGAATGACCTTCCGTTATGTCTGTTGATCTGCGGTGTCCCCAGCGTATCTCGCGGAAAATCGATGTGAAGGATGCTGACAAAGAGAAATTTTCGATCATCCACGAGTATTGATTGGGGACAAGGTAGCAGTATCAGCCGGCGGCACGGAGTAATTGAGCGAGTCCACCCCAAGGTAAGCCGAATGACCTTCCGTTGCGTCTGTTGATCTGAAGTGTCCCCAGTGTATCTCGCGAAAACCCGACATAAAGCTGCTGGCATGATGCGTTCGTCCATCCATAAGTATTGACCGACACAAGGAGTAAATATACCCCCCAAGGGTTGGCCGTAGCCCTTGCGATGTCTCATTATTTTGTGTCCTGTGCATATCCCGAAAACAATAACTCCGGCGGCTAGAAGTAAGTAACCGATTACGTACTTCCCAAGGAACAAGCCGCACTCCTTGTGTATGACAATCTTAACGTCCCCAGCTTTCACTCTGGAAAGTCCTCATTGCCCGTATCCTCCTCGAATCTACATCCCTCGACCTCCACCAAATCATCCCCTCGCAGATAATTCTCGTTGACAGTCCCGCTTCCCCATTCTACCTCCTGCTCCTCCGGCGTCACATCTTCGTATGGCTTCAACGTCCACTCGTCTTCCGTCACACGCACCAATTTTTCGCCCGTACGCTGTTGCGTGATGTCAACATCTATTGTCTTCAGTGCCAAGAAATTGTAGATATACACTGTCTTTTCCTGGCCAAAACGGAGTGCACGACCAATGGACTGTTTAAGCGACGCGTTGAATGTAGACTGAGTGTTGGCAAATGGAGGTGATACGAAAATTATATGGTTGGCGTTCGTCAGGTTACTGTTCATGGGTCAGCAACCGAAATTTCAGAAGCAGTGGTGAGGTGGATGGTTTAAAGACGCAGGAAGAAATCAGGGCTGATGGAGTTGATGGAAATGAAAACGGTTTTAGAGAGTCGATACTTACGCTCCAGCTGCAGTCTCATTGGCAGAGTTCAAGATAAGGACCTTCTTTCTGCTCTCCCCACCGTTCGTCTGGAAATCGTTCATGTTCTTACGGGTGGCCTGGCTGTTACTCTCGACAAGAGCATGATTGCTGATCCCATTTGCTTTCAGGGCCGCTGAGATCTGTTCCATTAGGTCATCGAACTGAACAAAGAGGAGGACTTGGTCGTTCTTAGGAATCTCGTCCTTGATCAACGTGATAATCGAGTCGACTTTGCGGCCGTACTTGCTTTTGACACCGTCGTCGACTCCGAGCTCGATAGCGCAGTGTATGTGATGGCATTGAGCAGCAGCATAACAACCATCGGTCTGCTTTGCGACGCATATACTGGGTCTGTTCTCAATGTCCAGGCAAGCTCTGCATGCCAGGTGACCACAAACGCCTAGAAGAAAGATGTCCGATGATGCCACAGCTGCTTTACCACAACCACTGCAAAGAGGTGGAGCATCCTCGTCGTGAAGGCCGGATTGCCAAACCTGGAGAAGACGAACATTTTCGAAGAAACGTAAACCGCGAATACGAGTCACGAACTCTGACGAGAGGCTCAAAAGGTGACCAGCGAGTACGCGCAGTTCTTGCACCATTCCCGATTTATCCTCAGGGTCGAATTTGAAGGGTCTGGTGTCTCTTGGAGGAACGTAGATATCATCATTAGGATCCTTTGAAGGATCCAGTTGTCCGTCTCCATCCAGACCAATTTCTTGGGAGTCTTCATCCTCGTCCATGTTTTCGTCACTGTCATTGTCACTGTCACTGTCATCTCCGCAATCATCACATAGTTCATCAGCGATATCCAATGAGAAGTTTGAGTCTTCGATACTAGGAAGGGTCTTTGGAATTCGCTTTTTTGGCCCGTTCTCCTTCGCTTCCTTTATCTTTAGATTTCGCGCATCGATTTTCGCTTGCTTTTTATCGATTCTCTGTTGCTCCTTAGCATTGGCCCTCCTAATCTTCTGCTGCCTCAATTCTTCAAGGTATTCTTTCTTCTCGTCCGCTGCTTCTTGCGTTGTTTGAGGTTCCCGATAGAATTGCTCCTCGTGGCTCGGGACATAGTCGTTTTCTGCGACGCCAATAAATTCAAGGAGCTGGCGAGAGCCTCCAGCGTCGCCAAACGTCTTGGAAGCTACGATTCCTTTCCAATTATGATAATGAACGTCCCCGTTATCCTCCATTGCCGACGCCTCGATTTGCCTATCGAGCCAGGTGGAGTGTCTTAGGGCATTCGTAAGCTCGTTGCCGAGTTGTTGAAGCTGCTGATCGCGTTCTTTGACGAATGCTTCGCATGCTCCGTTTCTGGCCTTCTTTGAACCTGATAGCTGTGGAAGCGTGAACCAGGAGCAGCGCTTAAGTAACGCCTCCTCTGCTGTCTTGCTGCTATTCATAAGGTCACGGAGTCGATTGGCACGATCGCTGTCTTTGCGAGCCTTGCCGCCTCTGCAGACCTTCATATCCTGTGCATGGAGCTGTTGCTGCATTTCCATAGTGATGGCACGTTCTGCAGCAGGTAGCTGGAAGGCTCGGACAATTGCACAACGGGCAATATGGTCGATATTAGGGACGTTCTGTTCAGGTTAGCATATCCATTATATCATCTTAGAGGGGTTGTAGCCTACTTGTCGGACAAATTGGTTGAGAAAGGCCTGTGCGTGCTTCTGCCGTTTGAGGTGCCACGCCGGCGAGTGCGCTTGATTAAAGGCTTGGAATTGCTCCGCGGCTGCTGCTTGTTAACCTTGGATGACGAGTAACACCAAACATTAGCCACTTACTGGTTCTATCCTTGCGAATTGCGTTTATATGATGTCGCTTGAGAACGCCGGCGGCATCGTCGTCTATTCCTAAATGAATTCCCAAAAAGCCAGCAAGCGTCTTTACATCGGCAAAGTCATCGAGCGGTGGGGTTCCTGATAGAACCCAGCGATTGTTAGCTTTGAGAGAAGCCACCAGAGGATAGTCATTGCCTTTGACATAGGTGTATTCGTCTACCACAATACGGGCAAAGTGAAACATCTGCAATGGCGGACACTTGACTTTCTCCAGCGACTTTACTTTCTTCATCCCAAACGGATCTACATTATAAGGCTTTTCCTTCTTCTCCTTCTTCTCCTTCTTACCGGCTTGGTCCGCATCAGCATCAACGTGGATCGGATCAGCTTTGGTTGGATTATCATCAGTCGGATGTCCGTCGGTCGGATCAGTGTCAACGTCCATTGGGTCAGCTTTGTTCGGGTTATCCTTGGTCGGGTGTCCGTCCGTCTCATCGGCGTCCGTCTCATCGGCGTCCGTCTCATCGGCGTCCGTCTCATCGGCGTCTACGTCCATCGGATCAGTCTCTACCGGACCAGCTTCCGTAGAAGCGGTTTGCTGAGCAGCAGCGGTCCGTTCTGCGTCCTTAACGTATTGTCTGCCTCTTAATCTCTTGGTGGGTACAGAGCGAAGTAGCTTCTCGTCTTTTTCAGCTGCCTTGGTTTTCTCTTCGAGGGTTTGACCAAATTCTTGTATGTTAGCTCCCTTCAAAACTTCTGTGTGGCCAGCAAGACGTTCACATGCCATGGAAAGCCAGGCCTCAAAAGCACGTCCGTTTGTGGACGGACACTCGGGAAGTGCTGCCATTCGAGACAGCTTGTTCAGATAGTTTTCCCCTTTGAATAACGACCAGGGCGCGATAACTATGTCGGCGTTCAGAATTCTCTCAATTAGCATCGGATTCAAGGTAATCATGCTTTTAATTGTGACGACAATGTACTTGTCACCGAAAAATTTCATGACTTGACCTTGCCACTGGCCGATCAGAGTTGGAGGCACTATGACCAGCGTAGCTTTGACCGAGATGCTCCCGGCACGGGGAATCTGTGACGACGCAATCGCTTTGCTCATTTGATAGTCAATAAGAGCAAGAATGGTGGCCGTCTTACCATAACCCACTTCATCGGCGAGTACGCCGCCCTTAACGGTGCGAAAATTCCTCACACCAACCTCGGCACGCCAGCCAAGCTCCGGCAGCGTAGCCTCTTCAACCTCTTGTTCTGGAAAGGGCGGGACGTTGTCCGCTTCTTGATTGATCATCCATTGTAACGATCTTTTCTGGTCATCGCGAAGGTTCGCAATGACCGGAGAATTCCCATTGTTATCGGCTTTGCCCACAAATTGATGAATAGCCTTCTGGTCCCGTTCGTTACTGCTTAACTTGAAAGGGGGAAGCGAGAACGGTGCTTGACACTCATATTGCGTAATCAAACGCCAATACAATCTCACGTCAGTATTCGATGTAAGCCCCTCAAACTTAGCAAGAGCACGATGTGCAAGTGTCGGGATGTTTAGACCAATCATTAGATGACCACAATCATCTGCGTCAACTCGTACATGAGTGGCAAACGCTTGTGGTCGGGCTTTGATGGCACGTTCAAAGTTGCCGGCCTGTTTTCCGTCTTCGTAAGGAGATATCTTGTTTGTTTTCCCTGCTTTTTTCAGCTCCCATTCGATGCTTGGCTGGACCGGTGCACATTCAACGCAGCGTTCGAAGTTTTCGGGCAATTCCAATGATTTCCATACGTTGCTGAAGCCGCCGAGTGAACGAACCCGTTCTGTTAACCATGCGAATGACGAAAATGTTTGACGCTCGCTTGCCTGATTCACGACACACCATGGCCCTTTCTGCCAGCTTCCAATCTCTTTGTCCATCAAAGGCACTTGGCAGGACAGAAATGCAATCAGCTGACTTGAGCAACGGTAGTCGCTAGAATGTACTGTCGAAAAAGCAGAAGCTAATCCTATGGAATTGATTTTGGCTGGTACTGCAAAAACCGCGGGTTCCGGGCTCTCATATGGCTGCAAAGTGGCTTCGAAATTGACCCATTTCCCGTACACAGTACCAGTCGCTGTTGCGCATGGGTTTTCACTTGGCCGCCAGTTTGGATCTAGGCTTGCCACAATTTGACGCATTTCTTGGAAACCGATACGATGCTTGTCAGCCGAGAATACAAATCGATCGGCCTTTGGATTCCCTGTACGCTCAGGATCTAGGAATAGGTACATCGGACGCTCAATGCCGTCGGATAATGATGATATTCTCTTGTGAAGGCTGCCGGAACTTGTCCCGCAGTTTTGCAGGAGTTTGTATTCGCCGCAAATCTCTGCGTCTAAGGGTACGCCGGCTGTAGAATCCATGGATATGTTTAGGGAAGGATACACTCGCTTGTCAGCTTCTCGAGGTGACTGTATTCCGAGACGTGACTCCCAGGACTGGATCAAATCCCCTTGACCCGAGATTTGAATTGAGAATTCCGAGATTTGTGGAATGCAAAGTTGCCATTGGCCCCCGAGAATATCCTGCCGATAGACCGTCATTCGTGCAAGTGGGTACTTGAAGAGTTCACGGACCCTGCTATTAACATGCGCGTTGGCCTTGGGCTTGGCAAATAGGCTCCAAACAACGACTTCATTCTTGAATGCCAGTTCCAACCGCGAGGACGGTGCTTCATAGTAGATGGTCCAACAGTGAGTGCGTTTCACCGTTTGGAAGCGCAGTTCCACGCCAAAACATTGCTCAACCCCACTTAGGAAAATGTCCCAGTCTTCCATATTCAATAAGCCCTTAGCTTCGGCTTGAAAGAACTCTGAGCGACGACGGTCTAAACCCATGACGCAGAGCCGCATAGGTAGAGCTTTTCTAATCTTTCGAGCAAATTCATGAGGAAGAGTGCGAACTGGAGATGGATCCACAACTTCGTAGACGTGAGGTGGATTTCCACCACACTTTTGACACGTGGTGTGCAAGCATTCTTGGCACTCCTGAATAAGGGATGTTGACAACAGCGTTTGACCCTCGCAGTAGCACAAGCGAACACTGCTGTTAGCCATTTGGCGTAGATTGTCGACTAGAATAGATTCCGAGGCCTTAAAATCAATGGGAGTAAACGGCAGAAGAGCTTGACCGTTCATTTCACACACAGCCGATGGTTCGGGTGTATCAACAAGTCCATCTATGTCAGATTTATCCATCAAGGCCTCGTGGCCAGCAATTAAGGCGCTTAAAAGCGCAACGCCTACAACGGTTGCGGACATGGCGTTCCCTGCTAGGTCCTGTAACTCCTTCTGATTTTCTCGAGTAAGAAGTAATTTGTCGATAGGAAGGCCTTGCAGAGCTAACACTTCGAGTCCCACAAGTGGCCCGCCCCGTGTCGTCAGGTACGGCATCCCGGTAGGCGTAATACAAGTAACGACGCCCCAGGGTGCTGTGTCCGTGGCGCGGTCGATATTCTGAGATAGTTCCCAGACTCGTCTAACACTAGTCAGCATCTTGAAATCTGCAACAGATCATTGGTATCTTACGCTTTGTAGTGGGAGTCGTATCCACGACGCACGTTTCGCAAAAATGCGATCTCGAACGTATCCCACAATCTCTCGACTTGGACAGTCCCCCACCCTTGCCACCAAAAGTCTGGTGGTTTGCAAGAACCGCCATCCACCCACATTGTCACCGGCCTATCGAATCCCACGTGAGTTTTTTGTCGATAGTCTTGATGACGGCCTAGGCAAACGGTCCAGTCCACCTCCCTCCTCGTGGTGGGGTCTCCTCGACCAGTCTTGGCGAGCTCGTCTCTTGAACGGTGGAGTCTGGGATCATCTGGGTCGAGAAGAAATGCTTCTACCGGGCTGCTTGCCGGTCGCTTAAATTTCTTCATCAATTTACCCCAGATTAGGACTTGCTGTTCGGCAGAGGAAAGCTTTTGCCGGTCAATACAGATCATGTACTTCCGATTCCGTGTCTGCGGGAGGTAGTAAGCTTTAGTGTCAAGTGGTAAGAAATGAGCGGCATAAGCAAGTTCGCCGACATCCCAAACGTTTGCCCATGGAGTCTTAGATCTCTTCGAGATATCATCCAACGCTTCTTGGTCGTTCTCCCAAACCGATTGGATGAAATCCCAGGGTGCGCCCATAACGTTTTCCAGAATAATGATGGCTGGGCGGTACTTCTTGGCATAGTTCAAGATGGCACGAAAAGTGTCACCCGACTCGCCCGTTTCATGTAAAGTCTTGTTCCATTTGTTGAGATTAGAGAAATCCACGCATGAAAAGCCGGCGATAAGGATATCCACATCAGGCGGAATGTCCTCGGCTCCTCCATACGCCGTTGATCCAGTCGATCTGTTGCCGTTAGCAAACGATGCGTACATCTATATCTACTCTCCTTAGCAACTCACGTATCTTCATCTCTAGCTAGTTCTCGAATATCGCGGAATATAATCGGTGGGTTGAAGTTTCTCTCAATATATGCCTGTTTGAAAGGCACTATCTCAGCACTAAAAAGGTGCTTAAATTTCAATGTGGTGCCATCAAGGCGCTTGATCGCTGTATGTTGTCAACATACGAACATACGGTCATTTTCGAGCAGCAATGCATACCATCGAATATCATTTCCAAAGCTAGTAAAGGGCTCTCGGTGCCTGAGCACATGGTAGCTACCCGAATCTCTCGGTTCTTAAGGTGTTGTATCATCTTCATAGTACCTTCATACTTAAGCGACTTTTTCGTTATATCTGTGACGATATCTTTGAGGTTATGTATCGGCGGTAGGTCTCCGGTGATACCTTTGTCGGCTTTCCAGCCTAACACTGGGTCTTTAGCGGGCTTTGAAGCTTTTTGCTTTCCGGGCTTTGAAGCTTGTTGCTTTCCGGGCTTTGAAGCTGGTTGCTTTCGTTTACAAGGCGCTCCGCCCGTGGATGGTGTGGTCCTAGATCTAACAGTACTAGGCTTCGGTCTCTTGCTCTTCGTTACCTTGTCGGTACTTGTCGTAGGCCCTAGAAAGTTAGAGACTGTTGCACTAGCTTTTTGCCCTGAACGCGTCGTCCGAGTGGTCACCGTAGATACCTGGGCATCACCTTGGCTGGTAGGGTTGCCTCCTCTGGGGGCCGGACTTGAAGACATTGTAGTCTGTTGCCGGTTGGTCTGTCGAGACAATCCTGGACTCAAGTTCGCCAAAGCACGCACGAAACTAGTATGGTCAGTTGCTGTGGAAAAATTAATTCGATGGTTGTTGTGTGATCCCACGCGCAATAAGTCCTTAGCGGCCCCGGAGGGCCGCGAAGGAGCTATGTCTTACACACAACGATCAAAGGTATGAGCTCAAGATCACAAATGTATGTAGATATTTGAGCAGATGCTGCACAAAGCAACACTGACACAGCTGGTAGGATAAGCTTGAAGGAGTTATTGAATCTGTTACCAAGTTGCGTGGTGGCTATCAGCTCTGGGCTACACAGCACGGAAAGGGATAGGTAAGTTTGATCCACATACCACCAGCAACTGTACAAGAGTGAAGCGAATGTGCCTGTAGAGCGAATAGCGAAAGAAAGGAGTTACCAAGCTTCGGTGCAGAAGCTTCGATAGGTGATCGTTCAGAAAGAGATGAGGAGTGGGGGTGCAGAAGGAGTATGAAGTAGGCAGATTGTCTTGAGGTTGTGGGGAGGCTAGCGCCAAGCGATGTGAACATCAAAGATTCGTTAGAGTGCCAACATCAAGAATATTCGTAGAGCAGCATCGACACGAGCCCTGGGAATTGATACAGGGCATTTCAGCCACAGCGCAAGGGCAGAACGGTATGCCACGAGTATGTAGAAACTTTGTAACCACCTTTTTCGAGATACAAAAGTGGATCTTCTAAACCGCCGCCAAATGAGTTTATAGAAGGTATACGCGCATAACTTGCAAGCGCCCCCACAACGGCCAGGCATGGATCTGATATGATTTGGAAGCGGCTGACATTATCCAGCAGAAGCAATTCGCGGAGAAAAGGCTATAACTCAAGGCACAGAGTAAAGAGAAAAGTGGATAGCACAGACTTGAGCGTAAATCGCATTACCTGACCAACCTTCGACCTGAAGCATCCAGTTACTTCCGCCAGCCCGTCAACCGCAAGCAACAGATCCGTTGAGAAAGGCCTTGACGAGGATTTAGAATCCCCTGCAAGGACGGGATATTAGCAACTCGAACTCTCGGAGACACTGGAGCGAGCACACTGTCTCCGTCATTTGCCCACCGGCCACGACGGAGAGTCTTAGATTTCCCATATTAGTGATCAGCGCCAGGATCCAGAGTGAAGACTTCTGACAAGCCTACTCTTGCGTGGCAATGTATTCTGCTGCTACGACTCAAGTGGACTGATCCTTTATATATCAGGCATCCAGTAGCAGGCGGATTGCTGAAGCTCTGCATCTAGCCAGATACCTCACTATGGATGCAACAATCATGATCAGCTTCCTATGTCTCTGGCGAGATGCCATGGTTGCTGTCAGATCTATCAAGCTTTCATCTAGGCACAGGAGATGAACCATTGCCGGACTTTTTTACAAAATCCGGCAGAGGGAGGGGCAGCAAGCACTGGACCCAAATGCACAAGATGCATCTTCCGCTTTAACCTACGTGGTGGTGGTGTCAGCAAATTTTCCCACGGAAAAGGTTTTTGTTCTCGGGTTCATAGAAAGTTTTGGGGCTTTTTGCTCTTTCAAACTTGTTTACTTGAGAATCGGATTGTGAACGTACCAGGCGGAATGTTTGCTCTACTATACCCAAGAGATGTCACGGATTGCAGCAAGTGCAGCGGTCTCGTGAGCAACAGAGCAGGGCAGGACTACAGTTATTGGATGCTATATCCAACAGAGACTGCACAGTTGCTCACGCGTTGAGAAGTGTAAGAAGATTCAGGAAGATTTGTGGGGGGTTGAAGTAAGAAACACGCTATGAACGGCAGCTAAATAGGCGAGATGAGTGCATCGGCGTTCGGCGTTGAGGTAATGCCGATTGCCGATCATGTTCTCTTTTCGCCTTCCTTCGGTATGACAGCGAACGAGGAAGGTTGTTCAAGGGCTGACATAGAAGTATCCTGACAGACCAGAAGGCTTCGAGGCGATAATCGAAGGGATAGGATGAGCAGCGGGATCGAAGTCCTGCCTTGCGCCATTGCGAGGACACTCAAGGAAAGACTACGTTGGCTGCTCCCCCAATTGCAGATAGGCAATAAGAGCAGCTACATGTCTTTCGCCTCTCCGGTATTGACGGAGTGTGCCAGGTGTGCTTAGTCCTGAAGATGTACGAATTCACTGGTCGAATAGAAGAGTTGCTTCTGGCTGGAAGTGGTCCATCCCTTTGGCAGGAACCGTTACCGTTAAAGGACTTGCAGCAGTCAGCGGGATGGAGTCAAATCCGGTGCCAGGAGAGTGAATTGGCCGTGGGACTGTCGAAGAGTAAGAGTAATGATTGCCGGTTGCTTCCAAGACTATATTTGACCTCTTAAGTGGTTTCTTACAACTGGGGCCGGCGGTATAATTATACTCTACAATAGCCTAACTACGATTTGAATCATCCAATCTACAGATGTTTCTGAACTATGCTGAGATTACTTGAATGATGCATTAAACAATATTGACCATTAGAATATGATACTCTAACTTAGTGAGGTTCTTCAAATCTACTAGATCTGCATTAGACTGATGAGAAGGTCTCTGTGCCCGACAAATCTATTGCGTGATATAGAAGACACTGTATGGATATAAAGTTCTCAGATTGATCCTTTCTATAGTCAACCACAATGGCCAGTACCGTTTCTCGAATGGCCAATAACAACATTTTCGAAGACCTGTCGGGCATATCGAGTTCACACATAGGGAATCCGTATTACGCCCTCATTCAAATATGCGAAGATGACCCAGTGAGTTTTACCTGAGTAGTAAATTTTGAGTACGCCTGATATCTTTTAGGTACAGATTGAATTACGCTACAAAACCCACCGAGAATTACGAAATTCGCAGCAAAAATTCAAATTTCTTTCACCTGAGTTCTCCGGTCTAATCCTAGACCCTGTATTGCAAAAGCTCGTCGATCAAAAACAATCCCCAGAATATATGGATCCTAGGAACTGCTTGGTCTTCTGGGCACGTCCACCTGAGAAGATTCGCAAGCTTGTGGATATCGTCCAGCAGAAGCTCGTCAATGTAGCTCCGAGTAAGTGAGCCGTTGATACCAACAGAAGCTTCGCTAATGGTTCAGGTCTCTGGCTGATGCCGCTCGACTGTCTTCATATGACTGCGTTGGAGATCACTCATTCCCTCACTGCAAGCGAGATTGAAGATCTGGTTCAAATTATGAACCCAAAAATCGCAGAGATTACGGACTTCACCTTCACGCATCGATCGCGGCTTGTCAAGCCAATGCTTAGCTATGACAGCGCAGCAATTGCTCTTAGCTTCGTGCCGGCCGCTGGAGAGGATCCGAGCAAGCGTTCAGGGGATCATTCCGACTCTTACACATATCACCATCTGCGTCGAGACCTCTACGACTTATGTAGCACTACCGGCGTGGAGATTGCCTCACGATACGTTGTTCCGTCATCACATCTTACCATTGCACGGTTTGTGACCCAAAAGGACATCTCAGAGGATAGGGCCGAAGGTGTTCCTGACCCCTTAAAGACGAAGAAGCTAATAGAGAAGCTGGAGGAGACTAACACATGGCTACAAGAAAATTTCTGGCCTGCAAATGGTCGCGAAATCAAAGAAGGTGGGCAATGGATTGTAGGCGAAGAGAGGGGGCTCGAGTGTCGAAAAGGAAGGTTGTGGTATGGTGGTGGGGAGAAAGTCCGCTTAGGGAAGGGTTTTTAGCTTTCTCCAAGGCAATAAGAGATTTCTGGTTAGCAGGTTTCCAGTCGAAGATGAATAGAGGCAACTCTGCTTTGCGTTTACACATTTTTCGTATGTATCTACCGTGACCATTCATACCCAGCAGTAACCTATCATCGCCGTACATTCGGTAACGGTAGATTTAGAGCTCGATATCTAGGAATACTATTGCTAGATTTTGGGATCAAACCCCGGTTTTAGAAATGCTACCCTCAACCCTAGTCCTGCTGTACTTCCTTTGTTGACGGTATGGTTGGATATGATGTCGCGTTATGGAGCGTTGAACGGACCCTCATCACTGAAGTTCAGGTATAGCTCTGCGTATTACATACTGGAAGCTCCTCGAAGCGCACAGGGTAATGCACAATATATGGGAGCGCACATTTGCGACGTACTTTCTTTTCCGTGAAGGCCATGCCGAAAGCTAGAGATCATAGTAGAATCTCCCTGTCATTAGCTTCATTGAAGTTGATTGAACGAAGTGTATGAACATGACGCAAGCTACTACTTCCGAAAATCTA